>Ga0163144_10000016_pt1 | contig 435750 bp, 410 predicted proteins | sample OliLak19BULKMAT1_FD_123175 | JGI IMG/M metagenome (GOLD analysis project Ga0163144, IMG submission 123175) | Freshwater microbial mat bacterial communities from Lake Vanda, McMurdo Dry Valleys, Antarctica - Oligotrophic Lake LV.19.BULKMAT1 | ecosystem: Environmental > Aquatic > Freshwater >...
GCAATGACGGCGGCAACGACGGCAATGACGGCGGAAACGACGGCGGAAACGACGGCAATGACGACGGCAACGACGGCGGAAACGACGGCAATGACGGCGGCAACGACGGCAATGACGGCGGCAACGACGGCAATGACGGCGGAAACGACGGCGGCAACGACGGCGGCAACGACGGCGGCAATGACGGCGGCAACGACGGCAATGACGGCGGAAACGACGGCGGAAACGACGGCAATGACGACGGCAACGACGGCGGAAACGACGGCAATGACGGCGGAAACGACGGCAATGACGGCGGAAACGACGGCAATGACGGCGGCAACGACGGCGATAACGGTAGCGGTAACGGCAACGACGGCGATAACGGTAACGGTACCGGTCTCGGCGTTGGCTTCGGTTTTGGTTTTGGCAATCTGGACAGGATCCGCAGCGCGGTGATTCTCGGCAGGTAGTCACCTGAGACGGAGAAGAGTGAGGCGGCCGCCCTGGTTTTCAGGGCGGCCGCTTCGCCGTCCGTGCGAGGGCGATCGCCTGCGCACTTCCCCCTGTACTTAAGCAGACACTATGTGCCGAGAGGGCCCTATCGACCGCGTAGGCGACAACGAAAGGCATATCATGAACATCATCGCGAGAATGGTTGTGATCGGGACGATGCTGGCGCCGATCGCTGCGGCATCGCCTGCCAGAGCGGATTTCATTCTGGAAGTTGACGGGCATTCCGGCACGGCGTTCACGGCGCAGATCGAATCGAATGTCGGCGGTTCCGTCGAGCGGACGGAGATCGCGGGCACCGTGCCGGCGCGCTATGTGTTCGATGCAAGCGGTGTGCGGGTGCGAATGATCACCGAACCGGAAAGCGATGGTCGCATTCGCGCCGTTCTTCTGCACGATGGCCGGGAAGTCAGCCAGGCATCGGGCAGCGGTAGCGGCGCCACGCTCATGCTGCAATCGGGTGCCGGTCTGCCGGCCGACGACACATGGACCGCGGAAGCGAGTGGTGGCTGGGGCGGCGGCTATGGCGGCTGGTGGGGCGGTGGCGGTGGCGGCGGTTCCGGCGGCGGCTGGGGCGGGGGTTCCGGCGGCGGCGCAAACTGACTCGCGAATCGCTGCAAAAGACCCCGAGGAGCGATCGCGAGACCCCGAGGAGGGATTGCGCCGCTTTGAGCGACCGCAGGTCTGCCGGTTACATATATTGACCGTATATCAATCGCATCCCTAGAGTTCGTCCGCCCGGCCCCAGGCAAATCCTGCGAGGCCCCTCGCCAACCCGGCGAGGGAACGCAGCAGGTGGAGAAAGAGGCTGCCATGGCGAACGAACGGCTCGGCTATCGGCCGTTGCCGGAGCTGATGCCCGTCGGCGACGAGCCCGCGCCGACCCAGGCCTCGCGTGCGCATGCCGCCATCCGGCGCAAGATCGTCACCTGCGAATTGCGTCCCGGTTCCGTCGTCAACGAACGCGCGTTGATGGAAGCGCTCGATTTCGGCCGCACGCCGGTGCGCGAGGCGCTGCTGCGGCTCGCATCGGAACGGCTGGTCGTGTTCAAGGCGAACCAGTCGATCCAGGTGGCACCGGTCGGGTTCGAGGAAGTGCGCGAACTCTACGAAGTGCGGCTGCACGCCGAACGTCTCGCCTGGCGGCTGTCGCTGCATCAGCGCAGCGACGAGGATGCCGAGCGCCTCGCCCATTGCTTCGACACTGCCGAAGCACTAATAGCGGCCGAGCGCCCGAGCGAAGTCGTTAATCTCGATTTCGACTTCCACGCTTTCGCATGGCGCAATGCGGGCAACCGGTTTCTGGCCCAGCATCTCTACAATCTCGGCGGGCTCAGCTACCGGCTCTGGCATCTCACCGGCGACCGGTCGCCCGCCCATATGCATGACCTGGTCGCCTCGCATACGCCGATTCTCGACGCATTCCGTGCGGGTGACGAAGCGGAACTCGACCGCGCGGTCTCGAAACATGTAAGCGACGCATTCGAATATGTTCTGGAGCGCCTCAAGGGCCACGGGCTCGAGCGGGTGCGCCAGTTCGACATTGTGGAACTCGGGCGCAAGGCTGTTCGCTGAAACGGTCGCCGCTCGAAACATCCGGGGGGAAGGCATGGATTTGAAGGCGATCAATGCGCTGATCGAAAAACACGGCATCAGAACCGTCATTCTCGCGGCGACGGATCCCGGCGGCATGCTGCGCGGCAAGCGCCTGACCGTTCCCTATTTCCGCGACGCCGCGGAGGATGGCATCAATTTCGCGTCGTTCATTCTCTATACGACGATGATCGACGACGTGCTGCCGCATCTGTTTCCGACCGGCATTCCCGACGTGAAGGGCGAGCCCGATCTCGGCAGCTTTCGCATCGCCGGCTGGGAGAAAAACGCCGCCGTCGTCAACATGGATCTGCGCCAGCCTAATGGCGGCATGACCGCTTTGTGCCCACGCACCGAGTTGAAACGACAAATCGAGCGCGCGCGCAAACTTGGATACGAGGTTAAATGCAGCCTCGAGCTCGAATTCTTCCTGCTGCCGACGAAGCCGGAGGAGATCCGCGCCGGCAACTGGGGCATGCCGCGGCTGGTGTCGCAGGACATCCATTGCTACTCGGTCTATGAGGGGCATTTCTGGGAATCGATCGTCGGCGCACTGCGCGATGCGTTTCCGGACGAGATCGAAGGCTGCGCGCCGGAATGGGGCCAGGGTCAGTTCGAAGCCAATCTGCGCGCGATGGACCCGCTGCGCATGGCCGACACGACGGTGTGGTTCAAGACCGCGGTCAAGCAGCTCGCCGCGCAAGCCGGCATGACCGCGAGCTTCATGGCGAAGATCCACGAGAACTTCTCGGGCAACTCCGGTCATATCCATATGAGCCTCACCGACACGAAGACCGGCAAGCCGGCCTTCTGGGACGAAAGCGACCCGATGCGGATGAGCGCTCCGTTCCGGCAGTTCGTTGCCGGGCAGCTCGATACGTTCCACGAGACCACGATGTTCTATGCGCCGACGGTGAACGCCTATAAACGCTTCCAGTCGAACAGTTTTGCCGGCGTGACGCGCAACTGGGGCGTCGACAATCGTACGGTGGGCTACCGCGTCATCAATGAGAGCGCAAAGAAGGCGCGGCTCGAATGTCGGATCGGCGGCGCCGATCTCAATCCCTATACGGCGCTCGCCACCATGCTGGGCGCGGGGCTGCGCGGCATCGAGAAGAAGCTGACGCCGCCGGCGCCGGGCGAAGGCAATTGCTACGAGACACCGGGCGCGGAGAGTGTGCCGATGACGCTCGATGCGGCGCTGGCTGTCGCGCGCGACAGTGCCGCGATCCGCGAGGTACTCAATCCCGAATTCGTCGACAATCTGATCCGCATCGGCGATTTCGAGACCGGCATCTTCCGCGCGCAGGTGACCGACCTCGAACGACGGCGCTATCTGGAGATGGCGTGAGAGAGTAGTCCAGTCGTCGTTTTCGACGCTCAACTGTTTTTTGGCTTCTAGCGACCGTCATCGCCGGGCTTGACCCGGCGATCCATTGTGCCAAAGCACCGGCCTCAGTTGCTGGACGAATGCCCACGCCATTTTCGACGATCGCGCTCCGCCCTGCGATGGATTACCGGCGCAAGCCCGGCAATGACAAATGAGGGGATCCGCGCGCTATGCTTGCGGCCACCCTCTCCCACGTTGCGGGAGAGGTTTAAATGGCGCTGCCTAAAACTTCCCCGCCGCGATTTCCGCCGTGCGCTTCACGAGATATTCGTCGAGCGCCTCGCGCACGGCCGGATCCATCGGCGGTTCCTCGTAATCCTTGAGCAACTGCTTCCAGATCTTGTGGGCGCGCTGCGTGCCGTTTTCCGAACCCGCCTCGCGCCAGGTCTCGAAATTGCGCCAGTCGGAAAGGATCGGCGTGTAGAACGCCCGCTCGTAGCGTTCGAGCGTGTGGCCGACGCCGAAGAAATGGCCGCCCGGCCCGACCTCGCGAATCGCCTCGATGCCAAGCTCGGCCTCGTCGATAACCGGCGGTTCGAGGAACTCGCGCATCATCTGCAGCATCTCGGCATCGACGATCAGCTTCTCGAACGAGGCCGTCAGCCCGCCTTCGAGCCATCCGGCCGCATGCACGATGTAATTGGCGCCGCCCATGATCGTCGACCACAGCGCCATCTCGCTTTCATAGGCCGCCTGCACGTCGACGACGTTGGACGCATTCACGTTGCTCGAACGCAGCGGCAGTTTGTAGCGCCGCGCGAGCTGGCCCGAGATGATCGCGGCTTTCGCATACTCCGGCGTGCCGAAGGCGGGCGCGCCCGATTTCATGTCGACGTTCGAGGTGAAGGCGCCGTAGATGACCGGCGTGCCCGCCCGCACGATCTGGGTGAGCGCCACCATGAACAACGCCTCGGCATTCTGCAGCGTGAGCGCGCCGGCGAGCGACACCGGGCTCATCGCGCCGGCCAGGGTGAAAGGTGTCACCGCGACCGCCTGCCCGTGCCGTGCGAGCTCGGTCAGCCCCTCGCCCATCGGATTGTCGAGCCGGAGCGGCGAGTTCGAGTTGATCACGGTGATGCCGGCCGGATTGACCAGCAGATCGTCCTTGGTGGTGTTAAGGGCGATGCAGAGCATGTCGACCGCATCGCGCACGCGATAGCCGCCGAGGCCCCAGCATTGCCAGGTCTTGTCGGTCAATGTCAGCGCGGCGTGATAATAATCGAGATGGCGCGACGCGGCCGGCAACTCGACCGGCTCGCCCGGGCTGCCGCCTTCCTGATGCACGACATTGAGCGACTGCACGAGGCGGATGAAGTCGCACATGTCGGGAAAATTGCCCGGCCGCTTGCCGCGTTCGATGTCGTTGAAATAAGCCGGCCCGCCGACCGAGGTGAAGACCAGATGATTGCCGCCGATCGTCACATCGTGCGCGGGGTTGCGCGCGCGAATGGTGAATTCCGGCGGCGCCTTCGCGACCAGCTCCATCACCATGTCGCGGCCCATGCGCACGCGGCCGGTCGACCGGTCGACGTCGGCACCCGCTTTCGCGAAATTGTCGAGGCTTTCGGGATGGAGCACTTCGATGCCGATGCTCTCCAGCAGCCGCATCGACGCATCGTGAATGCGATCGATTTGTTCTTCGTTCAGGATCTCGATCGGTTTGTACGGATTGCGCAGCCGCTTGAAGGGAAGCTGGCGGATGCTGGCACCGCCCTCGCGCCCGCCGCCGCGCGCGCGCCGGTCGCGACCCCGGCTGGTGCGGCCGCCCTGCGAATGCTGCGCGCCGTCGCCGCCCTGACCCGTTTCGATGCTCATGCCGGCCCCCGTTCGGTTCAGGCGAGAAAGATTCGTTCGCGGCGATAGGGCGCATCGTTGTCGATCGTCTCGCCGAACTCGCGCGCGAACTTGTGCCCGCTATAGACCGCGTGGACGACCGCACCGGGCACCAGGCAATCGCCGATGCGAGCCAAACTGCGGATGCCGGCAGCTTTGAGCGCGTCTTGATCCGAAGACAAGCGGTCATAGAGCGACATATCGGGCGTGCGCCCCGTCACCAGCAGGAGCGAAGGGGCCGAAAGCTCTTCCTCCTTGCCCGTATAGGTGCAGGCCAGACGCAGATGGTCGGGACCGATCGCGACCAGCCGCCGATTAAGCACGAAACGGACGCCGAGCGAGTCGAGCCGCTGATGCACACGGAACTGTTCGTCGGTCATGCGGCACCAGGCGGAGATCTCCATGCCCGGCGTTACCATCGTGACGGCGAAGCCGACCTTCGCCAGCTTCTCCGCCAGCACGCCGCCCATGTAATATTGATCGTCGTCATAGATCGTGACCGCGCTGCCGCGCCCGCCCGCCGGCATGATCCCGTCCATCAGGTCGTCGGGCGTCAGAATGTCGGGCCGCTCATAGCCCGGCACCGGATGATGCGTCGCATGGCCGACTCCGTCGCGTCGCCAGATGGCGCCGGTCGCGATCGCAACATGCGGCACGTCGAAGCCGAGCACGTCCTCAGCCGACAAATCACTTTCGGGATAGGTCTCGACATTCGGCATGGTCGCGATGCGGCCGGTGCGCCAGTCGCGCACGCGGCCATAGGTCGCGAGACCGGGCAACACGGATTCGCGATTGAGCCGGCCGCCGAGCGCACGCGCGCGATCGGCCAGCAACACGCGATGGCCGCGCCGGCCCAGCGCCAGCGCGCATTCGAGACCGGCGGGACCAGCACCGACGATCAGCACCGCATCGTCGTTGCGTTGGGGCTGCATGCGTTCGGGATGCCAGCCGCGCCGCCATTCCTCGCCCATTGTCGGGTTCTGCGTGCAGCGGATGGGCGCGCCTTCGTTATTGCTGGCGCGGCAGATGTTGCAGCCGATGCATTCGCGGATCTCGTCTTCGCGCCCTTCCTCGATCTTCTTCGGGATGAACGGATCGGCAATCGACGGTCGCGCGGCACCGATCAGATCGAGCACGCCGGATTTGACCTGCTTCGCCATCGCATCGGGCGAGGTAAAGCGGCCGACGCCGACGACCGGCTTCGTCGTCACCTGTTTCACGAATTTGACGAACTGTTCCTGAAAGCCTTCGTCGGAGAAACGTGCGCTCCAGCTATCGTTCTCGACATAGGAGATGTTGACGTCCCAGAGGTCGGGCAGCTCGGCAAGCAGCTCGACCACCGCGCGGCCTTCGCCATCATGGGTGATGCCTTCGGATCCGATCAATTCCTCGACCGAGAAGCGCACCGCGACCGCCGCCTTGCCGGCGGCGGCCTCTTTGGTTTCCTCGATCATCTCGCGCAAGAGCCGCACGCGATTTTCGATCGGGCCGCCATATTCGTCGCCGCGCTGGTTGAACTGGCGGCTGACGAACTGCATCGGCAGATAGCCGTGCCCGGCATAGACATAGACAATATCGAATCCGGCGTTGAGCGCCCGCTTCGTCGCATCGACCTGCCAGCGGCGCAGATTGCGGATGTCGCTGCGGTCCATCGCCTTGGAATGCTGCGGATGGACGTAATGCAGCGGCAGGCCCGACGGCGACAGGATCGGCAGCCGGCTCACCCGGTTCACCGCGTGATGACCGCCATGCCAGAGCTCGACGCCGGCGAGCGCGCCATATTCATGCACGGCGTCGGTCATCAGCGCCTGCTGGCGGACGTCGTCGTCGTCCCAGAGCGAGGCATAGGCGAAGGGCGAATCGTCGGCGCTCGGATGCATCGAACAATATTCGGTGCAGACCACGCCCCAGCCGCCTTCGGCTTTCACCCGGCGCATCGCGGCCAGGTTCTGCGGCAGGCGGTTGCCCATGCCGGTGCAATGCGGCACCTGATAGAACCGGTTCTTCGCGGTGACGGGCCCGATTTTAACCGGCTCGAACAGGACGTCGTAACGCGGATCGCGCGGCATGAATGCTCCCCTCGGCAGATCGATCGGGCGATTGGGTCTCGCACGGCGCCCGCGCGGCGCGCAAGGGGCGACGGTTTCTGTGTCGTTTGCGACGAATGGCGATGCGGGGGCCGCCGTTCTTTCGGGAGGCGGGAGCGCGCGGGTCCGGTTGCGCTCTATTTGCGGCCGCGGATCAGGTCGAGAAGCTGGGCGTTTCGCTGCAGCCTTCCGGCGCGGTGCTTCTCCTGATGTACGAGAATCTTCGGTGTCTCGTCCCCCGTCCAAAGCGGCGCCCCGAACCGATCCATCAATGACCGTTCGAGGTAGGTACAAAAGAACCAGGCAAAATTGCCGGCGCTGTTTCGCCCGATATCGGTCACGTCGAAAAGATTGAAACCCGATTTCTCAATGAACCGATCCACGTCCCGCACATCCGGGCGATTGATCTCGACGACCAGCAGCGCGGTCTCCTTCAATACCTGCGTCGCGCCCGACAACACCGACAACTCACCGCCCTGCACGTCGAGCTTGAGCAGGAACGGACCTTTCAGGCCGACGTCGCGCACCAGCTCGTCGAGGGTCGCGGCCCGAACGATGCTGCCGCTATGCGGTGCGACCCCACTTTCCTTCCAGTAGCTGTCCTCGGGGGCGCGCACGGAATCCCAATAGATATGGCCACCATGCGTTATCGTGACGTCGCCGCCCATGGCAGCGAGCGGGCCGATATGGAACTTCGTACCGGTCACCACCTCGATCTCGCGCAGCGATCTCTCGTAGATCGGATTGGCATCGACATTGAGACAGGCGGCATCGCCGATAATCCCCATCCCTTTCGGGAACAGCAGAAAGTCACCATCCGCGCAGCCCGCGTCGATCGCCGATGCGATCGTCAGGCCGCGCTGCATCAACTTGACCACCGTGGTCATATGACTGACGCCCGGCAGAGTGAACTGGATGGCCGACATGATTGAAACCCCGCATCCGCGACACGGGGATTCTTGACACGCTTGTAGCGAAGCTGCCGGTCACAAGCCTGTGTTCGCTGCTGCCAAAAAGAAAACCGGCTCATTCCCGGGGGCGGGGATGGGCCGGTTCCTTATCCGTCGGTTGCACGGGAGGCGTTACCGGCGGCAGGCCTGATCCGGGGGGATGAGATCAGGCCTTCAGATCGATACCGACATAGATATCGTCGCCATCGCGGGTAATCAGCAACAGCACCGAATCCGCATCGACCTTCTCGATCGCGGCAGAGAGTTCGGTCGGATTTGCAACCGCCTCACCGTTGACCGCGCGGATCACGTCGCCACGGGCGATACCGTGTTCGGCGCCCTTGCCGGACGGATCGACCTGCACCACGACGACACCGACATCGTCTGCCGACAGAGCAAGCTGCTCGCGCATCCGCTCATCGAGCGGCGCGACGCTGAGACCGAGCTCCGGCGCGGTCGCAGCGCTGTTCTCGCCCTGCTCGACCGCCGCCATCTGCTGACCCGGACGCGCGCCGATCTCGACCGCAACGGTCTCACGGCCACCATCGCGCCAGATCTCGACATCGACGGTCTTGCCGGCGGCAACCGCCGCCACCGACCGCGTCAGATCGCGGATTTCGGCAACCGGCGCCCCGTCGAAGCCGACGATGACGTCGCCCTGGCGGAGCGTTCCGGCGGCCGGGCTATCCGGCAGCAGGCCCGCGACCAGCGCACCGCTGTCGTCGTCGAGGCCGAGCGCGTTGGCGATCTCCGGCGTCACGGGCTGAATCCGGACACCGAGCCAGCCGCGTTCGACGTTGCCATCTTCCATCAACTGGGCGACGACGTTCTGTGCCAAAGCCGAGGGAATCGCAAAGCCGATACCGACACTGCCGCCCGAGGGCGAATAGATTGCGGTGTTGATGCCAACCACGTTGCCTGAGAGATCGAACATCGGCCCGCCCGAGTTGCCGCGATTGATCGCCGCATCGGTCTGGATGAAGTCATCATACGGACCCGACCGAATGTCGCGGCCGCGCGCCGAAACGATGCCGGCCGTCACGGTGCCGCCGAGACCGAAGGGATTGCCGACGGCCATCACCCAGTCGCCGACTTCGAGTTCATCCGAATTGCCCCATTCGACATAGGGCAGGGTCTCGTCGCTCTCGATCTTGAGCAAGGCCAGATCGGTTTCGGGATCGCTGCCGAGCAGGGTTGCATCGAACTCGCGACCATCGGCGAACTTTACATGGATCTCGTCGGCATCCTGCACGACGTGATTGTTGGTGACGACATGGCCGTCCTGGTCGATGACAAAACCGGAGCCGAGCGCATTCATCGGGCCTTCCGGCGCGCCTTCGCCACCGAACGGACCGAAATGCTTGAAGAACTCCTCGAACGGCGAGCCCGGCGGGAAGGGCATATCCGGCATGCCGGGTTCGTTCTCGGCCATGCTTCGGGTCTGCGTCGTCTGAATATTGACGACGGCGGGCGTTACCTTCTTTGCGAGGTCGGAAAAGCTTTCAGGCGCCGACGCCGCTGCGGCCGGTGCCGCCGTCCAGGCGAACAGCGAACCGGCAACGAGTGCCGCCACACCCGCCTTGCGGATGTCGAATGCGCGCCGGGCCACAATCGGCCGACGTTCAATGAGAGTCATCTGGCAAATCTCCTTGCCCTGGGGGGAACCGATAGGTGCAAGGTAGGTACTGCCGGCTTACCGGCCAGTGGTCGCAACATTAACGATTGGTAATGTCGGCGCCGGTCGAGCGCCGTCGCGCGGCTCAGCCGCAGGGCAGCGGTTCGGGCAGAGCGAGCTGGTCCATGCGGGTTCGAATCCGCGCGGCATAGTTCGCCGTGTATTCGCCGGGCTGCGCCGGCGACCAGCGCAGCGGGCTCGGCAGTACGGCCGCCAGCAACGACGCCTCGCGCTTGCTAAGTTCGGCGGCCGGCTTGCCGAAATGATGCTGCGCCGCCGCTTCGGCGCCGTAGATGCCGGGGCCCCATTCGGCGACGTTGAGATAGACCTCGACGATACGCTCTTTATCCCACAGTGCCTCGATCAGCATGGTGAACCAGGCCTCAAGCCCCTTGCGGAAGAGATCGCGCGAGGGCCACAGGAAGACGTTGCGCGCCACCTGATTCGAGATCGTGCTGGCACCGCGCAATTCGTCGCCGCGCCGCCAGTCGTCGACCGCCTTGCGGATTTCGACCCAGTCGAAGCCGGAATGTTCGCAGAAGCGCGTATCCTCGGCGGCGATCACCGCCTGGACCAGCAGCGGCGAAATGCCCGCGATCGGCTCCCAGTCCTTGTGGATGCCGTTGCCCTGCACGACGCGCACGAGCATCAGCCAGGTGACCGGCACCGGCAGCGTCTGATAGACGGCCGTCATCACGACCGAGACGCCAACAAAGAGCGCCGTCAGGCGCAGGATCCAACGGCCGATTTGTCGCATAAGCGGGTCCGCGCCTTTTCCCGGTTCCGAGAGGGGTTTCTCTTAGCCTCCGGCGACGGCGCGCGCCAGCGGAACCGCCACCCGGGTCTGCCCTCACATGACACGGATCGCATAGTACCGAATCATGGACAGGGGCCGCTTCGGTCGCGAAAATCCGGGCCCGTGAAAATCTGGGCCCGTGAAAATTCGGACTGCCATGCCCCTCCCCGATCCCGATATCGCCTTCAAGCTTGCGCGCGGCGTCTCGCGTGCCTTCGAGCAGCTCGGTTACGGCACGCTGACGGAAGTGCCGCTCGGCTCGGGTCGGCGCGCCGATGTGATGGCGATCAACGACAAAGGCGAGACCGTCATCGTCGAGATCAAATCCTGCCTGATCGATTTCCGGACCGACGGCAAATGGCACGAGTATCGCGACTGGTGCGATCTCTTCTATTTCGCGGTCGCGACCGATTTCCCGCGCAATCTGATTCCGAACGAATGCGGGCTCATTCTGGCCGACGCCTATTGGGCGGAAATTGTGCGCGAGGCCGTCGCGCATCCGCTCCATGCCAGCCGGCGGCGCGCGCAACTGATCCGCTTCGGCATGATCGCGAGCCAGCGATTGCGGCGGACGAGCGACGACGAATTGTGATTGAAACTATAGAAACCTTCATAGCCGATGGTCATAGAATCCAAATAATCAGGCAAATATGAATCCTAAGATTTACTCCAAAGAGGTGATTGACACCTTCTATCTTGTGCTGCGGCATAAGGTTGCGCATTTTGCGCATCCCTACTTTGTGACGATTGGAGGTCATGGCGAACGCATAGCTTGGGAAGTTCATGCTGGTTACTTCCAAGCGGACTAAGGCTCGCAAGTCTAGGTAAAAAACATTTAGTTGCAGATGCGCATCGACCACCATGGGATACGCCCTATGACCACGTATTGGTCGCGAGCATACCAAGATTGAGAGATGATCTGATTTCTTCGATATATTCTGGATATCTGCCGTCAATACGGCAAAGTGATCAAGCCAGAAGGCGTTTTGAGACAGTGATTAAAGAATTTTTCCCGCCGATCAACAATTAGCATCGCTGCCTTGCTCAGTTACTTGCCTGCGTCGATGTCGACAGGCGGTTTTCGTTTCCAGATGAACGGCACCGCGAGCAGAAACGCCGCGAGGAAGCCGGCGATCGAGAGGATCAGGCCGGGCGTGTCGAAAACATCGTAGAAGAAACCGGCGACCGGCGGGCCGACGGCAAAGCCCATCGCCCACATCATCGTGAAGCCGGCCGAGGCGGCCGCAAGCTGGCCGCCGCGGAATCGCTCGCCGAGCAGCACCACGCCCATCGGATAGAGCGTCGAGAGCAGGCCGCCATAGACGATCATGAACGGAAAGGCGACGCCGAGCCCCGCGCGCAGCACCCACGGCAGCATCAAAGTGCCGCCGATAACGAGGACGATCACGGTAATCAGGAGGCGCTTCCGGTCGACATGGTCGGCGAGCCAGCCGAAAGGATACTGCATCAGCAGCGACCCGATCCCGAGCACCGCCAGCAGGGCGAAGGTGCTCGCCTCTTCCAGCCCGAGCCGCACGCCGAGCAGCGAAAAGAACGAGGCCAGCGCCTCGACCGAACCCGCGAACAGGAAGTTCAGCAAAAACGGCACCGGCCACAGCCAGATCAGCAACGAAATGCGCACCGGCCGGTCGCTGGAAAAATCGCGCGGCACATTGCGCGCAAGACCGAGCGTGAGAAGCGCACTCAGCATCAGCGCGCTGCCCGCAACGAACGGCGTCCAGCCTTCCGTGCCGGTAAGAAACAGGACCAACGGGCCGGCGGCGAAACCGCCCGACGAGGCCATGCCATAAAGTGAGACGATGCGACCGCGGCGCTCCTCGGTCGCGAGAGAGTTGATCCAGGTTTCGCCCGAGATCCACAAGAGGTTGGCCGACGCACCGAGGAGACAGCGCAGCGGAAACCACGCCCAGGGATCGGGAAAAACCGGAAACAGCAGCAACGCGACAGCCGCCATCGTGATGCAGATGCCCATGATGCGCGCGGGCGAGAGGACCGCCATCAGACGTTGCGCAAATGGCGCGATGAACAGCACCGGCAGCGCCTGCGCGGCAGTCGAGAGACCGACCATCGTGTCGCTGACGCCCATGCGCGAGAGGTTGTTCGCGAGCAGCGGGATCGACAGCCCGTAATTGGCATTGACCATGAACATCGCCGTGATCACCACGGCGAGAGAGCGTGCGATACCGCCCGACGACGCGACAGGTGCAGTCATGACCCCGCCGGCCCGGTTCTAGGAATCGCGACGCAGAAAATCGTCGAAATAGGCGATCGTCTTTTTCAGTCCGTCCTCGAGCTTGATGCCCGGCTGCCAGCCGAGCATACGCTGGGCGAGCGCAATGTCGGGCTTGCGCTGCTTGGGATCGTCTTCCGGCAGATCGCGATACTCGATCTTCGAAGTCGAGCCGGTGAGGCGGATCGCCATCTCGGCCAGTTGTTTGATCGTGAACTCGCCGGGATTGCCGAGATTGACCGGACCCGTCATCTCATCGGGTGCCGCCATCAGCCGGATGAAGCCTTCGATCAGATCGTCGACATAGCAAAAGGAGCGAGTCTGGCTGCCGTCGCCGTAGATCGTGATCGGCTTGTTGCGCAGCGCCTGGACCACGAAATTGGAAACCACGCGCCCGTCGTTCGGATGCATGCGTGGCCCGTAAGTGTTGAAGATTCGCGCAACGCGGATGCGCAGCTTGTGCTGGCGGTAGTAGTCAAAGAACAAAGTCTCGGCGCAGCGCTTGCCTTCGTCGTAGCAGGCGCGCGGCCCGATGGGATTGACGTTGCCGCGATAGCTTTCCGGCTGCGGATGCACATCGGGATCGCCATAGACCTCGCTGGTCGAGGCCTGAAACACTTTCGCGCGCAGCCGTTTCGCAAGACCGAGCATATTGATTGCGCCATGCACGCTGGTCTTGGTCGTCTGCACCGGATCGTGCTGATAGTGAACGGGTGAGGCCGGACAGGCGAGATTGTAGATCTCGTCGACCTCGACATAGAGCGGGAAGGTCACGTCGTGCCGCATCAGTTCGAAATGCGGATGGTCGAACAGATGCGCGACATTGTCCTTGGTGCCGGTGAAGAAATTGTCGAGGCAGATCACGTCGCTGCCGACCGCCAGCAGGCGTTCGCAGAGATGGGAGCCGAGAAACCCCGCGCCGCCCGTGACCAGCACCCGCTTGCGCAACATCATGTGTCCGGATTCCTTTGGCGTTTCTTGCTAGGCCTTGGGGGCGTATTTCGCGAGGATGCGCTGCAAGGTGCGGCGATGCATCCGCAACCGCCGCGCCGTCTCCGAGACGTTGCGGTCGCATTGTTCGTAGACGCGCTGGATATGTTCCCAGCGCACACGGTCGGCGGTCATCGGCAGATCCGGCGGCGGCGGCAATTCGTCGCCGCTCTCGAGCAGCGCCGCGACCACCTGGTCGGCATCGGCGGGCTTCGGCAGATAATCGATCGCACCATGTTTCACCGCGGCGACGGCGGTCGCGATATTGCCATAGCCGGTCAGCACCACGACGCGCACCTCCTCGTTCGCCTCGCGCAGCGCGGTCACCACATCGAGACCGCTGCCATCGCCCAGCCGCAGATCGACCACGGCATAGACTGGGCGAATCTCCTTCGCGCTGCGGATGCCGTCGGCGACGCTGGTTGCCGTTGCAACCTTGAAGCCGCGTTTTTCCAGCGCCTGCGCGAGACGGCGGCAGAACGGTTCGTCGTCGTCGACCACCAGCAGATCGCCGAGCGCGTTTTCGCCGCCGGGTTCGTCCGCATTGTCGGTCATGATTGTTCCATCCGTTCCGCTTCGCTCCGCTGCCATTCGGCCGCGGTTTCGAGCGCGACCCGCGGCCAGGTGACGACCGCCTCCGCCCCGCCGGGTTCGCCGTCCGCCGTCCGGTTGCCGAGCCGCAAGCTGCCGCCCGTCATACCGATCAGCGTATCGGCAATGAAGATACCCAATCCCATATGCTCGCCGCCACGGCCCTGATCGCCGCCCGACAAATAAGGCTCGCCGAGCCGCCCGAGCATGGTTTCGGCAAAGCCCTGCCCGTCATCCGCGATGGTGACGACGATCGTCGTGCGATCCCAGCGCAGCCTGACATCGACCCGGCTGCGCGCGAATTCGATGGCATTCTGCAGCAGATTGCCAAGCCCGTGCTGCAATTCGGCACGACGGCGGACCAGCGGCATCGGCCCCTGCGCCGCCGGATCGGTCACGATCGAGAGCGCGATGCCCGGGCGGCGATGCGGCTGGGCCGCGGCCTCGACCGCGGTTTCAAGGGGAATGACCTCGAAAGGCGCACCGCCCTCGGCTTCGGGTTCGGCCACCAGTTCGGCGAGGATGCGCCGGCAGCGTTCGCTTTCGGCGCGCAACAGATCCATATCGGCTTTGAGCGGACTATCGGCGGGCAGATCGCGCGCGATCTCCTTGGCGACGACCGCGATGGTGCCGAGCGGGCTGCCCAGTTCGTGCGCGGCAGCCGCGGCGAGCGCACCGAGCGAGGAGAGTCTGCGTTCGCGATCCAGCGCGCGCTGCGTTGCCGCCAGCGCATCCGACATGCGCCGCGATTCCAGCGCGATCGACGCGACATAGGCGCCGATGAAAAGGATCGACAGCAGCAGCGCCAGTGCGAACCCCGCGATATAAAGCGGCGCCAGGGTGAACGTTTCGCCCGGTGGCCAGGGCAGGGGCCAATGTTCGACCGCCAGGATTGCCACCATCGCGATCGCGATCAGCGACAGCTGGGTCGTCGATCGCCAGGTGAGGATCGTCGCCGAGACGATCACAGGTGCAAGAATCAGGATCGAGAACGGGTTGTGCAGCCCGCCGGTCAGAAAGATCAGCGCGCCGAGTTGCAGCAGATCGAAGCCGAGCGACAGCGCGATCTGGCGACCGCCGAGTCGCATCGCGCCGCGACCGTAACGCAGAATCATCAGATTGAGCGCGGCCGACGCCGCGACGACGATGAGCACCGGAACCAGCGGCAGCGGAAAGCCGAGCGAGAAATGGACGAACAGGATCGCGAAGAGTTGACCGGCGATGGCGACCCAGCGAATGAGGATCAGCGTGCGCAGCCGGACCCGGCCGCCCGGCGCGGTCGGACGGAAACTGCGAATGAAACGGCTGAGGCGCGACAACATTCGATGCGAATCCGGATCGGCCTTCCCTGCCGGGGAGACTAGCGCGAATCCGCCCTTCCCGCATGCCAGCCATGCACCGGGGCGGCTGGCCAAAGAGCCCCGACCCCGGCAGTATCGCGCCCTGCATGTCGAATACCGTCATTGAAGTCCAGCAGCTTACCAAGCGCTTCGGGCCCGTCACGGCCGTCGAAGGGCTCGATTTCCGAATCGGGGCCGGCGATACCGTCGGCCTGCTCGGGGGCAATGGCGCCGGCAAGACCACGACGATCGCCATGCTGCTCGGGCTGCTGTTGCCGAGCAGCGGTTCGATCACTGTGTTCGGCGAGGATCTCCTGAAGCATCGCTATCGTGTGCTGCCGCGGATGAATTTTTCCTCACCCTATGTCGATCTGCCGAAGCGCCTCAGCCCGCGCGAGAACCTCGACGTGTTCGCGCGGCTCTACGAGATCCCCGATCGCAAGGCGCGCATCGCCGAACTCGCCCGCGACCTCGACATCGCCTCGTTCCTGAACCGGCCGATGCAGACGCTTTCCGCCGGGCAGAAGACGCGCGTCTCGCTTGCCAAGGCGATGATCAACCGGCCGGAGCTTTTGCTGCTCGACGAGCCGACCGCCTCGCTTGATCCCGATACCGCCGACTGGATCCGGCATTATCTCGAGACCTACAAGCGCCAGAGCGGCGCCACGATCCTGCTCGCCTCGCATAACATGGTCGAGGTCGAACGGCTCGCGACGCGCGTGATGATGATGCGCAGCGGCCGGATCGTGGACGACGGTTCGCCGGCCGATCTGCTGGTGCGCTACGGGCGGCAGAATCTCGAGGAAGTGTTCCTCGACATCGCGCGCAACCGCAAAGCGGCGCAGCAGGCGGCGCAATGAGCGAACGCGCGATCCATCGCCCGCATGCCGAGTGGACGTTCTCCGGCGCGCGGCGGCGCGTCAGCGCGATGCTGCTGCGCCATATTTACATTCTGCGCAGTTCGTGGCCGCGCATTCTCGAGATCACCTATTGGCCCATGATGCAGATGATTATCTGGGGCTTTCTCTCGACCTTCCTGCACGGCCAATCCAGCTATGTGGCGCAGGCTTTCGGCGTTCTGCTGGCGGGGGTGATGCTGTGGGACGTGTTGTTCCGCGGCCAGCTCGGCTTTGCGATTTCCTTTCTCGAAGAGATGTGGGCGCGCAATCTTGCGAACATCTATGTGAGTCCGCTGCGCCCGTTCGAGCATGTGGCGTCGCTGATCGCGATGAGCATCCTGCGCGCTGTCATCGGGCTGACGCCGGCGAGCGTGCTGGCGATCTTCCTGTTCCATTTCTCGATCTACGATCTCGGTCTGCCGCTGCTCGCCTTCTTCTTCAATCTGATGATGCTGAGCTGGGCGGTCGGGCTGCTGTCGGTCGCGCTGCTGATGCGCTACGGGCTCGGCGCCGAAAGCCTGATCTGGTTCCTGATCTTCCTGTTGGCACCGATTTGCGCTGTCTATTATCCGGTCACCGTGCTGCCGGACTGGCTCGAGCCGATCGCGATGGCGGTGCCTGCGACCAGCGTGTTCGAGGGAATGCGCATCGTGCTGTTCGAGCAGCGCTTCGACATGCACCTCTTCTGGCGCGCGTTCCTGCTGAATATCGTCTATCTGGCCGCCGGTGCCGGTATCTTCGTGGCGGCCCTCAAGGACGCCCGCCGCCGCGGCCGCCTCTTCCAGGTGGGGGAATAAGCGCGGCGAGTACGAGGGCTCAGCGCAACAACCGCCCCCAGTCTCGTCATGCCCGGGCTTGACCCGAGCATCCATTCATCCGACGCACCGAATGCCGGTCACCAATGCGATGCTAAGGCCCGATGGATTGCCGGGTCCAGCCCGGCAATGACAATGAATTTGAACTTTGAACGCGGGACTCTTCAAAAAGCGATTAGAAGGTTGCTAATCCTCGACGCGGCCTACAATCGCCTTCCGGAGATCGCGCCCGACCCGCGCATCGACGACAGTTTTGGTTGCGCCCGCCAGCCGCGCGAAGCGGTGGATGCCGGCGCGCAGCACATCCGGCGGCACCAGTGCCATCATCTCGAGCCCGACCACGCGAAAGACCGGCTCGCCGCTCTCGCGATCGAGCTTCGCATCGATCAGTCCGACCAGCCGGTCGCGCCACAGCATCGGCAGCGCGAAATAGAACTGGCGCTGCGCCGCCGGCGTATAGGCTTCGAACTTGTAATCGCGCCCGAACAAAGCGCGGAAGCGCGCGCGATCGAACATCAGATTGTCGAGCGGTGCGGCCAGGCGCAGATGATCGCCCGGATCGATGTCGGCAACGTTCCAGCACGCCTGGTCCTGCGGGCGATACCAGTAGATCTCGTTGTCGCCGACGGAATCGGCGACCGGCCGCCCGAGTTCGGGTAGCAGCCGCGCCGTCACCAGCCGCCAGTAAGGCAGATTGCCGCCGCGCCAGCTGCCGAAATGCAATGCCGCGCGGCGCGCGATCTGGTCTTCGGTCGCGAGCTTGAGCACATCGAGCGCCGATTCGACGATGAAGCGTTCATAGTCGCGCTTCTTCGGTTTCGCGGGGCGAACCAATTCGGGCGTCGCGCGTTCGGTCAGGTTGAACACGCGCTGGAAGCCGCTGGTACGGCCGACGATCTGTACGCGGCCCTGATAGAACAGGATCTCGAGCGCGCGCGTCGTCGCCTTGATCGTGTTGAAACCGCCGGCCACCTGGTCCGAGGCGAAATCGGCCGGCGTCGCCGGGCCCTCATCGCGCAGATGGCGCAGCACCTGCCGCATCGCCGATTTCATCGCCGGCAGGTCGCGCGTGTCGGATCGCGAACGGTGGCCGAAGGCAACATTGAGCATCGGCAGCCAGTCGCGCCGGGTCGCGAAGATCGGATAATGCGTCTCGCGCATCGCCGCCTGGCCGTAAAGCAGATCGTAGAAGCCCTGCGGCCCCGATCCGGTGCGCGCTGCCCAGACGATCTCGTGATTGCGCAGCCCGTTCACGCGAATCGAATCGATCTGGATCATGCCGAGATCGCGCGCACGGGAGGCGGCCTGATCCGGCGTCCAGTAATCGCCGCGCAAACCGAGCCGATCGAGCAGGAAGGCGCGCATCGCGTTTGCGCCGACGGTACGCGGCGTATCGGTTCGTTTTCCTTGCGTCATGTCGGACCGCTGACGCCCGCTTCGGCGAAGGTCGCCATGCCGGTATGACAGGCGATGGCCGCGCGCAGCAGCGGGATCGCGAGCGCCGCACCCGAGGCTTCGCCGAGATGCATGTCGAATTCGAGCAGCGGCCGCTTGCCGAGCGCCGCCACCAGCCGGCGATGGCCGGGCTCGCGCGAGAGATGCGCGACCTCGCAATGATCGAGCGCGCCGGGAGCGAGCGCATGCAGGACGGCAGCCGACGCAGTCGAGACGAATCCGTCGAGCAGCACCGGCACATGAGCCATGCGCGCCGCAATGATCGCACCGACGATTGCCGCCATCTCCTGCCCGCCGAAGCAACGCAGCGCATTGAGGGGATCCGCGATCTGGCCGCGATGACGCGCAAGGCCGGCATCGATCACGGCCACCTTGCGGGCGAGTGCGGCGCCCGCGACGCCGGTGCCGGGCCCCGCCCATTCGGCGCCATTGCCGCCGAACAACGTGGCCGAGAGCGCGGCGCCCGCTGTCGTGTTGCCGATTCCCATTTCGCCGACGCAGAGGAGATCGATGCCGGGTTCGACCGCCATCATGCCGTAGGCAATCGCGCGCGCGCAGGACGCTTCGTCCATCGCCGGTCGCTCGGTGAAATCTTCGGTCGGATCCTCGATCGCCATTTCATAGACGCGCAGTTCCGCATCGGCGATGATGCAGAGCTGGTTGATCGCAGCGCCGCCATTGACGAAGTTCTGCACCATCTGCGCCGTCACTTCGGGCGGATAGGCAGAGACGCCGCGACGCGCGACGCCATGACTGCCGGCGAAGACGGCCACGCGCGGCCGGTCGAGCTTCGGCGGATGGCGTCCCTGCCAGGCGGCGAGCCATTGCGCCAGTTGTTCGAGGCGGCCCAGCGAACCGGGCGGTTTGGTCAAAGTCGCATCGCGTTCGGCCGCTTCCGCCCGCGCGGTTTCGTCGGCGACGGGAAACTCGGCCAGTGCGCGGCGGATTTCAACGAAGCTTGCAACCGGTGCCCGGCTCATTCGAGCGTCTCGGCGAATGCGCGCAGCGGCATCGAGGCGGCACCGACGGCCTTCACCGGCACGGCGAAGAAGCGAAAGCGACGATCGGCGAGTGCGGCGAGATTGCGCAAATTCTCGACGATCAGAACGTCGTGATCGAGCAGCCAGCTATGGGCCGGGCGCTCCATGTCCTTCGACGAATCGGCGTTCGCGGTGTCGACGCCGTAGAGCTTCGCACCGGCATCGATCAGGAATTGCAGCGAGCGCCGTGCGATGAAGGGCGGCGTGCGATAGAGATCGGTTCCCCAATGCCGGTCCCAGCCGAAGCGCACCAGAACAGCCTTGCCGGCGACGTCGATATCTTCCGGCAGCAACGCCTCGCTGCCCGGCTCCTGGCCCGAGAGATCGATCATGATGCCCGGCAGCACGAGCTGTTCGAGTTCGAGGTCGGCGATATCGCGACCATGGCGCCAGCGCACGAACGGCGCATCGAGATAGGTGCCGATCGAGGTCTGGAAACTCATTTCGGTCAAGGTGAACTCGGCCTTGCCACCATACATGCCCTGCGATTCCTCGTGGCGAAGTATGGCGCCGATCGAGATACCCGCTTCGATTCGCCGCCCGTCGGGCAGCACGAAGGCGAATCCGGGCATGCCGTTTTCGAGCGGATGGCTGAGATCGATGAGCTGGCTCATGGTAAAAAATGCGCGCGCAAGCGGGCCCCCGACGGGATCGGATGGAACATGGTGGCCGGATAAGGCCCGGCCCCTTATATACCGGCAGGACGAGGCTGGGCCATTTCCGGAAGCAACCTTGCGATGACAATGAACGACCGTAACGGCGACCGACAGACGCGACCCGATTCGGGCTGGCCACGGCCAGACGACCACCCGCCCGCAGCGGCGGATGTTGGCGATGCCCGCGGCTGGTTCTCGCCGACCGGCTGGTTCGCCGATCTCGGCTTCATGCTGAGCCACCTGACGCGCCTGCCCGCACCGAACAACAGCCATGTCGATTTCCGCAGCCGGCTTGCTTTTGCGGTGCGCGCGAATCCGCTGGTCGGGCTGATCGTCGGCGCGATCGGCGGCGTTGCCTATGGTCTTGCGAGCTGGCTCGGGCTTGGCCCGTTGCCCGCCGCGACGCTTGCGGTGCTGGCGACATTGTTCGCGACCGGCGCCTATCACGAAGACGGGCTCGCCGACACGGCGGACGGGCTGGGCGGGGCGTTCGAACGCGACCGCAAGCTGGCGATCATGAGCGACAGCCGGCATGGCAGTTATGGCGTCGTCGCAATTGTCGCGACCATGCTGCTGCGAATCGGCGCGATCGCGGCGCTCGCCGATCCGGGTCTCGTCTTTGCCGCACTGATCGCAACGCACGCGGTCGCGCGCGGCTTGCTGCCGGCGATCATGTTCTGGCGCAAACCGGCCAAAACCGACGGCCAGGGCTTTCAGGCCGGCACGCCGGAATCGGGCGCGGTGATCGCCTCGCTCGCGATTGCGGTTTTCATTGCGATCGTCGCGCTCGGGTTCGATGCGTTCGTGCCGCTGCTCGCAGCCGGGGTCGGTGCCTGGGCGATGACCGAGATCGCGCGCCGCCAGATTGGCGGCTATACCGGCGACGTGCTCGGCGCCAGCGAACAGATCGCCGAGATCGCGATGCTGCTCGCCCTCGCGGCAGCGCTCGCGTAAAGACACCCCGCATGAACGACATTGTTGAAACGCGCTGGTGGTGGATCCGCCATGCGCCCGTGATCAATCCCGAAGGCCGCATCTACGGGCGCTGCGATCTCGAAGCCGATTGCGGCGATGCCGCGATCTATGAGGGTCTCGCCGCGATGCTGCCGCGCGAGGCGCATTGGGTCGCCAGCCCGCTGCGCCGCACGCATCAGACGGCGGCCGCGATCCATGCGGCGGCCGAGCATCATGGGGGCGCGATCGCGCCGCTGATCGAGCCCGACATCGTCGAGCAGGATTTCGGCGAATGGCAGGGCCTCTCCTGGCCCGAGCTCGAGGCCCGCGACGAGAAGAGTTATCACCGGTTCTGGCTCGCCCCGGCGCATCAGGCGCCGCCGGGCGGCGAAAGCTTCGATGCACTCTCGGTGCGGGTTGCGGGTGCGATCGGCCGTCTGACCGAGCGCCATGCCGGCAGCGACATCGTGGCGGTCGCCCATGGCGGGCCGATCCGGGCGGCGCTGGCGCTGGCGCTCGGCATCGAGGCTGAACGGGCGCTCGCCTTTGCGATCGCCAATTGCTCGCTGACCAGGCTCGACCATATCGCCGATCCGGCAACGCCGAGCGGGGTCTGGCGCGTGGCGATGGTGAACCAGCTTCCGGGTCGATTCCGGCGTTGAAGGCGGCCTCCGGCACAGTTTTGACACGTCGGAGCGGTCCGGCGCCCTTGCCCGCGAGGCCCGTGCCTCCGATTTGCCAAAGTTCGGGACCAGATTTATCCATGGACCAGCCCGCGTCCCCGAGTCGGCCGAGAGCCGGCCATCCCCCAAGAGGAGACCAGGACACATGACACGCTTCGGGCGACTGAAGACGATTATCGCCGGCGCGGTGCTTGCGCTGTCACTTTTCGGCGCGGCATCGCCGGCCTCGGCGCTGTCGGACCAGCAGGAGCTGGTCGACAAAGCGCGCATCACCTTCGACAAGCTGATCAGCTCATCGGAGTTCAGCCAGCTTCCCTACTATGTGAAGCAGTCGAAGGCGCTGATCATCTTCCCGACTCTCGTGAAGGGCGGCTTCATCGTCGGCGGCGAAGGCGGTTCGGGCGTGCTCGTGGTGCGCCACACGACGCTCGGCTGGAGCTATCCGGCCTTCTACACGCTGGCTGCCGGTTCAATCGGCCTGCAGATCGGCGGCCAGGTGGCCGAGGTAGTCTTCACCGTGATGAGCGACCGGGCGGTCGACGCCGTGCTCGACAACCAGTTCAAGTTCGGCGGCGACATTTCGGTTGCGATCGGTCCAATCGGTCAGGGCCTCGAGGCTTCGACCACGTCCAATCTCGATGCCGACATGTATCAATTCGCGAAGACCTCCGGCCTGTTCGGCGGCATGTCGCTCGAGGGTGCGGGCATTCTCAAGCGCGATTCGTGGAACGAGGCCTATTACGGTCAGGGCGCGACGCCCTATGCGATCCTGATGGAAGGCAAGTTCTCGAATCCGAACGCGCAGACGCTGCGCGACGCGCTCGCCCCGTACTAAACCACGCAATCGGGGCGCTCGCATCGTGACCGCCCGACGCCACGCGACGCTGCCGGCACTGGATGAAAATCCGGATGCCGGCAGCGATGCGGTGCCGTTCTGGCGGCGCAAGAAACTCGACGAGATGACGCGCACGGAATGGGAATCGCTGTGCGACGGTTGCGGGAAATGCTGCCTCGTCAAACTCGAGTATCTCGATACCGGCGAGATCGAACACAGCTCGATTGCCTGCCGCCTGCTCGACCTCGGCACCTGCCGCTGCAGCGATTATCCGAACCGTCAGAAAAAGGTGCATGACTGCATCAGGCTGACGCCCAACCGCGTTACCAAACTGAAATGGCTGCCGGCGAGTTGCGGCTATCGACTGGTCGCCGAAGGCCGCGATCTCTATTGGTGGCATCCGCTGATTTCCGGCGATCCGGAAACGGTGCATGAGGCCGGAGTCTCGGTGCGCGGCCGCGTCGTCCGCGAAGCCCGCAAGCTCAAACCCGAAGATCACATCGTCACATGGATCGACGATGTCGGGCGCAAGGCGCCGAAACGCGCTAGGACGCGAAAATCTTCGAGCGGTCGCGGAACGACTTGAACTCGAGCGCGTTGCCGGCCGGATCGTGCAGGAACATCGTGCCCTGCTCGCCCACTTCGCCCTTGAAGCGCACATGCGGCTCGATCAGAAATCGGATGCCCGCCGCTTCGAGACGCTTCGCGAGCGTCTGCCACTGATCCCATTCGAGGATCGCGCCGAAATGGCGAACCGGCACCTTGTCGCCGTCGACCGAATTGGTGCGCGCGGCGCCGGTTTCCTCGGGCTTCAGATGGGCCGTGATCTGGTGGCCGAAAAAATCGAAATCGATCCAGGAGGGATCGGTGCGGCCGACCCGGCAGCCCAGCAGACCGGCATAGAACCCGCGCGCGGCCTCGAGATCGTCGACCGGAAAGGCGAGATGGAAGGGCGGCATGTCGGCCATGGCGGCGGGGCTCCGGAAAGGCGGTTGCGGACCGCGGGCCCGGCCGCAAGGATCGGATAGCGGCGGAACGGATCGCAGCCCAGATTGGCCTCATCGCGTAGCATTCTGATGAGGATCGGGCAATGTTTCGGGACGAACGGAAGGAACCGACGAGAGATGCGCAGGGTCGTGGAACGGCGATTGCCGAGGCGACGGGCATGACGGCCCGCAGCGCCAGGGCGCCGTCGTCGCCAGCCAGCGAGAGTGCGCGCGCGAGCGCCCAGACCGCCACCATGCGCCGCGCCTGCCGTTTCATCGAGGCGGCGGTCGAAGCCGGCGAATCGCCGACGCTCAAATCTTTGGCCGGCCATTGCCGCATCAGCCCGTGGCATCTGCAGCGTTCGTTCCGACAGGCGATGGGCGTGACGCCGCGACAATATGCCGACGCCTTGCGCATGGGGCGGTTCCGGACCGAGTTGCAAAAAGGCGACGGCGTTGCAGCGGCGACCTATGGCGCGGGCTACGGTTCCTCGAGCCGCGTCTATGAGCGCGCGCCCGATGCGCTCGGCATGACGCCAGCGACCTATGCCAAGGGCGGTCAGGGTGCGCACATCGCCTACGCGCTTGCGCCCTCGCCGCTCGGCCCGGTACTCGCCGCTGCAACCGAAAAAGGCATCTGTTTCGTCGCCATCGGCCAGGCCGAAAGCCGGCTGGTGCGTGCCCTCAAGGCGGAGTTTCCCGCAGCCGAAATCGATCGCGACCGGGGGGCGCTGGCAAGCGCGCTGGATGCGATCCTCGCCCAAGTCGCGGGCGAGGTGCCGACCATCGATTTGCCGCTGGATATCCGCGCCACGGCCTTTCAGCGCCGGGTCTGGGAAGCACTCCGCCAGATCCCGGTCGGCGAGACCCGAACCTATGCGCAGCTCGCCGCCGAAATCGGCCATCCCGGCGCACAACGCGCGGTCGGCCGGGCGTGTGCGACCAACCCCGTTTCGCTGATCGTGCCCTGTCACCGGGCGCTGCGCAGCGACGGCGGTCTCGGCGGCTATCGCTGGGGTCTCGACGTGAAACAGGTGTTGATCGAGGGCGAGGCCAAGGAGAAGATTATCCACAGGAAATAATTCCTGTGGGGAGCCGGTCCCCTTGTCGCTGTGCGGCATCAACCGCTATCAAAGCAAGATGCCGACAGCACGCCAGAACAAGGCTTCGAAGGGCCGTTCGCGGACCGGAAAAAAGCCGGCCAAGCGCCGTCTTCCGGCTGTCCGGCAATTCGACGGCCAGATCCTCATGTTCGAGGATCGGCGGATTCCGCTGGTCTATCGTCAGGACGCGCGGGCGCGCACGATTATCCTGCGCTTCGACCGCGAACTCGGGCATCTCGTGGTGGTGCTGCCCAAGCGTGCGAGCGCCGCGGAAGGCCGCCGTTTCGCGCTGCGCAACCGCGACTGGATCGTCGACAACGCCGCGCGCCTGCCGCGCCCGGTGCCGTTCGCGGCCGGGCGGGTCATTCCGTTCCTTGGCCAGCCGCACCGGATCCGCCATTGGCCGACCGCGCGCGGCGTGGTCTGGCTCGCCGACGGCGATATCCATGTGGCGGGCCAGCCCGAGCATCTGCCGCGGCGCGTTCAGGACTGGCTCAAGCTCGAGGCACGGCGGGAGATCTCGCGGCGGGCGCATGAAAAGGCCGAGCTGCTGGGCAAGAAAATCCGCCGCATCACGCTCAAGGATACCAAGACGCGCTGGGGCAGTTGCTCGCCTTCCGGTTGTCTTGCGTTTACCTGGCGTCTGATCTTCGCGCCGCCGCATGTGATCGACTATGTCGTTGCGCATGAAGTCGCGCATATGAAGGAACTCAATCACAGCCCGCGCTTCTGGCGTATCGTCGCCGAACTGACACGGCATGAGAAAAGCGCACGCCACTGGCTGCAGACCGAAGGGCTTCATTTGCACCGCTACGGTCGCGCCACCTGACCGTCGGCCATTGATCGTCGGATTTCTCTGACCCGTTGCGGGCCAAGCAGCGAACTCAGCCGGATTTTTTCTTCGGCACGCCCGGCACCCAGATATAACCGTCCGGATCGGCGATATAGCATTCGCGCAGGCCATGCGGCTTGTCGGTCGCCCCCTGCAGCACAGTGTCGCCGCGGGCTTCGGCGCGTTTGACCGCCTCGTCGGGATCGAGATCGTAGAGCCGGAATTCGGCGCCGGCGCCGCGGATCGCATTGTCGCCGGTCAGCCCCAAGAGCGGATGGCTGCTATAGGTGTGATCGGCGTGGAGCATCCATTCCGCTGCCGTGCGCCCCGCTTCGTAACGCAGCACCGCGAAGTCGGCATCTTCATAGACGACGCGCGCCCGCAACACCGCCTTCGCGAAGGCGACGCCGCGCGGGACGTCGCGAACCAGAAGATTGATGCCGAGCCCCGAAAGGCTGCGACCGTAATCGTCGGGCGCCATCCACGGTTTGTCGTCGCCGCGTTTCGATACCATGAGCCGTTCCTCTGGAACCGTCTTCCCGGGCGGCGATCATCGCCGGTCGCCCCGTCATTGCCAATCCCGGCACCAGCCGTCCCACGCGGACCCGGATTTGCGCCGCATCGGGCGCGCGTCTATGAACGGCGGTCCCTTCGCCCGAGAGCGGCCCCGATTCCTTATGCCCCGCCCCGATAGTTTTATTGTGATCGCGTTGCTGACGGTGCTGGTGGCGCTGGGCCCGGTCTCGACCGATCTCTATCTGCCGTCCTTGCCGGGATTGACCGCGGCGCTCGACGCCGATGTCGCCTCGGTGCAACTGACGCTGAGCCTCTTTCTCGCCGGGCTCGCGAGCGGGCAGTTGCTCTGGGGGCCGGTCGCCGATCGCTATGGAAGGCGGCCGGTATTGATCGTCGGCCTCTCGATCTATTGCGTGGCCAGCGTTGCCTGCACAATCGCGGGGTCTATCGAGCTTCTGGTTGTCGGCCGCTTCGTGCAGGCCTTCGGGGCCGCGGTCGGTCCCACGCTCTGCCGCGCGATCGTTCGCGACGTGCACGGTCGCAGCGGGACCGGGCGCGTCATGTCCTATCTCAGTGCGGCGGTCGCGGTCGCGCCGATGATCGCACCGATCTTTGGCGGTTTCGTCGAAGTCTGGTTCGGCTGGCGCGCCAATATGGCGGCGCTTGTGCTCTATGGCAGTTTCGCGCTGCTCGCGACCGTGCTGATCCTGCCCGAAACCAACCCGGCACCCGATGCGACCGCGACCCATGTGCGCCGCATGTTCGGCAATTACGCGATGTTCCTGCGCAACCGACTCTATCTCGGCTATCTGTTCGGCGTCGCCTTTGCCTATGCCGGCATTTTCTGTTTCATCTCGGGATCGTCCTTCGTGCTGGTCGATCTGGTCGGCGTCACGCCGGATGTTTACGGGTTCTGTTTCGGTGCGATCGTGATCGGTTATATCGTCGGCAGCACTGCCGGCGGAAAATTGTCGCGCCGCCTCGCGCCCGACCGGCTGGTCAGGATCGGCAGTTTTTTCATGCTGGCGGGTGCCGGCGCGATACTCATTTTTGCGCTGACCGGCGATCCGAGCGTCGTGACCATTGTCGGCCCGACCATTGTATTCATGATCGGTGTCGGCCTTACCATGCCGAGCGCCTATGCCGGCGCACTCATTCCTTTTCCGCGCGCCGCGGGAGCTGCCTCGTCGCTGGTCGGCTTCATCCAGATGAGTTTTGCAGCGCTCGTCGGTCTCGGCATCGGCCATGTCTATGACGAGACGGCGCTGCCGATGGCCGGCGCGATGGCGCTGGTGGCGGGCGGTGCCGCGCTCGCTTACTGGCTGATCGTCCGCCCGGCCGCGAAACGCGAGGCGCTCGCGCCGCCGCCGATCTAGGGCTTCGACGGAACGATCACGAGACCCGACGACGCCGCGCGGCGCATTCTGGCCGCGGCGCGATCGTGGCGGAGATAGCAGAGCAGGCCGCGATCGGCACTGGTGATTTCGCCCTGCCAGAGCGCATGCGTCTTGTTCATCGCTTCGTCGATCCAGCGACGATCCGCTTCGGAATGGAACTCGACATAGAGCGCCTTGACCCGGCCGAGCACCGGCCGGAGCGCGTCGAGGATCGGACGTTCGCTGCCTTCGGTATCGATCTTCAGGATATCCGGTGCGTCGAGTTTGCATTCGCGAAAGGCGTCGAGGGCGGAACGAACCGGAAGCTGGATGCCGTTCGATTGCGTCAGGCCGCCGCGCGAGAACGACCCGACGGCCGAGCCGGTCAGACCGGGATAGAACATCTCGATGCCGTCGTGATCGGACAGGCCGTACTGCATCGGTTCGCAGTTTCCGATGGCGACGGCATTCATCGCGAGAATTTTCCCGGCGCCCGGAAACGGCTCGAAACAGACGATCCGGGCGGCGGGATACTCGCTACGAAAATGCGCGGCGGCGAAGCCCTGATTGGCACCGATATCGGCGATCGTGGCGACGTCATCGGCGGCGAGCACCGGTTTGTAGCAGCGCTCTTCGAAAATCTCCTTCAACAGATACTCGGTTGAGCTGTCGTCGTTCGCGATGAGACGGGCCATACCGCTCGCATTCCGGACACCCAGAATGCGCCGACGCCCTGCGCTGGGCTGGAACTGCGCGGTGTTCCATTCCCGGTAGCGCTGGGCTGTTTCCTTGATCTCCGCGCCCACGGTCGCTTCCGGATTGCGCGGGTCGATCACATGAACATTGTCTCCGCCCGGGCGCGGATCCGGCGACGACGTCACCCAGACATCGACCTTGTCGGTCGCGCGCTCGTCCTGCCAGCGGAACCGGTCCGCATAGCCCGCTTCGGCCAGGAGATCCGCGATATCGGTGCGGCCGCGCTCGAGCGCAATCCGCGCACGGGGAAGATCCATGAGATCGCAGGCCAGTGCCGGTGGACATTCCGCACCGAGCAGCACATGCACCTCTTCGCGATCGACATGCCGGCGTTGCACCGACTGGTAGATCGACATCCGCGCGATCAGTTTGCGCTCCTGGCGCCGACTGACGGCGACACGGCGATCGGTCAGCGGGTCGAACAGATGCGAGACCGGCTTGCCCAATGCCCAATCGACCAGCCGCCGCGGCTGGTCCTGCAGCCCTGGAATCGACGCGAGGCGCGCGCGACCGCGCGCCGCCATCGCATTTGCCTGGTCGAGATTCGTGACATAGAAGCGGCAGAGATCGATCAGTTCCGCTTTGCTTCGATAGGTCTCGCAGTCTTCGCCCGGCGTCAGCAACTCACGGAACCCGCTTTCGAGCGAAAGCTCGTCGGTAATCAGCAATGCACCCGCCGCAATCGTTTCGAAGATTCGCAGATTGAGATCGCCATTGAGACTGCTGTTGAAGCCGATCGGAAACGCCGTGATCGTCATTTCGTAGCTTTTTCCGGTCGCAATCATGGGCACGATCGGCAAGCCCGCCGCCGTCATTGCCTCGATCAGTTTGGTGCGACGCGGAAAAACCGAACCGAGTTGACCGACAAAACCGATCGCGCCGGGCCGGCTTGCGGGTTCTGCCGCATCGAAGCGCTTTGCGGCAAGACCTGGCATCCAGGCAATCCGCTCGAATCCCGCAGCCTGAAACCAGTGTGCGTGCTGGCGCGTATACAGCAGCGCAACATAGTCGAATTTCTCCTGCGTGGCGTAAGACAGGATGCTTGCGAGCGGCGTCGGGCCGTGATGCGTATCGCCGACCAGCAACAATTTGGGGCAAGCGAAACCGGCGAGATTACGCGCCTGATTGTGTTTCATGCTGTCGGTAGCGACAATCACCAGATCCGGATCGCCCGCAACCTTGCATTCGCGAAACGCTTCAACGAAATCGTGCGACGATCCCTGCAGCCAGGCGTGATCCGAGAGTTGGCTCGGATCGAAACGGGCGCCCTTGTTCGGATCGGCGCTGAACAGCGTGAACTGGCGCTGTGAAAAGCGCGGCGGCATCAGATGGCCCGGATGCGAGCCCCAGCTCAGCAGGACGAAGGGGTCCTTTCCATCGCGTTCGGGGGACATCGGGTTCCTTCGCGGAGATTCGCATCGGACGCGGGGCGAGCTTCGGTCGCGCCACGGGCGACGACGCCCCGCACAGTATCGCGCGCGGGACCGATGGGTCGATGCTTCACCGGCGGTATCACAGAACGTTGATTATCCCAATAATCCAGTCACCGGCCGGCACTCCGGCTGCTCACCGAAAGAGATCGGATAGCGATCGGTTCCTAGACGCTTGCGGCCGGTTTGGCGCTGCGCCAGGCGGCGAGCACGGTCGCAAGGCCGAGCAGCGCGAGCAGGATCGCAACGACCAGAACGAAATCGTAGCCGCGATCCCAATTCTGTCCCTTGGCCCAGAGCAACGCCGCGAGCGTGGGCGCTGCCGCATATCCCGCCGTGGTCGGCATCGCGAGCAGACCCGATACCAGACCGAAATTGCGCCGGCCGAGCAGTTCAGCGACGACGACCGGCCGGATGATGCTGGTAACGCCGACGCCCGCGCCCATCAGGATCACAAAGCCCGCGACCAGGCCGGGCTGCGATGCGAAACCGGCCGCGAGCAGCAACGCGGCCGCGACCGCCAGAGAAAGGTTGCAAGCAACGACGATGCTGCGGGTCGAGACATGGCGCTCTGCCGCCATCATCGCGAGCCGGCCCGCGACCTGCATCGGCCCGATCATCGCGGCCGCCAACACGGCGGCATCTTCATGCACGCCGCGATCGGCGAGAATCGGCAGGATATGCGTGGTGATGATGCCGTGATTGATCGCAACCGCTGCGAAAGAGAGTGCCATCAGCCAGAAGACGGCCGTCCTTGCAACCCGCATCACCTCGATCGCCCGCTTGCTGGTATCGCGCTCGAGTGCCAGATCGCCGGACGGGTGCGGCCGCGCGCCGATCCAGAAAAGCGGGACCGAAACGACGAGAATGGCGATCGCGAAGACGACGACCGCCAGCCGCCAGTCGGCAAGCGCGACCAGACTATGGGCGGTGGGAAAAGAGACGGTACCGGCGAAACCGGCGACCAGCGACACCACCGTAATGGCGCGCCGCGATCTTTCCCCGAGCGCATGGGTGAGAAACGCAAAGCAGGCCTGATAGAGCGAGCAGGCCATGACAATGCCGAGCCCGATCCAGAGCGCATAGAATTGCCAGAGCAATGTCACTTGCGAGAGCAGCAGCAGGAAGATCGCGCCGAGGATGGCGCCGCCGGTCAGCACAAGGCGACCGTGACCGTGATCGATCAGGCGGCCGGCGATCGGCGTGACGACCGCGCCGGCCAGGAGCGACAAAGTGAACGCGCCGGAGAGCGCCGTCTTCGACCAGCCGAGATCGCTCTCCCAGGCGGGCAGCAGCGCCGGAAACGCATAGTAGACGCCGGCCCAGATGATCGTTTCGGCAATCGCCAGCGGCCAGACGATGCGACGGAAATCGGGACGCGACGGCGTGCCATCCTCAACCGACATGGCACCATTGAAACACAAGGCCGGGGAGGCCGCCAACGGGCGGCCGGAACCGATCCGTCATGCCGTGCCGAGCACCGTATCGACGGCGTCCGCATACCCGCGCAAGGTGGCGGCACCGTCGCCTCGAAACGAAGCGCCATGCATCACCGCCAGCGTTCGCGGCTTGAGTGCTGCCAGCCGGTCGAGCAGCCGGCGCGTGTCTCGCGTATAGGGCATGTCCTTTGCCATGGGCCCTTCGAGCGCGGCGCGCATCGCGTCGACGGCCGGCTCGACGATATCGCTTTCGCTCAGCGGTTTCGCATTGCCCGGTTGAAACAAAAGATCGGAGCAGAACAGTGTTTTGTCCGCTTCATCGAAGAACAAACCCGCATCCCAGCCATGCGGCAGATGCGGCGTCGAAACGAAACGCAGCCGATGCCGGCCGGTTTCGAGCAACTCGTCGTCGGCCATCGGCCGTGCCGGGCGATCCGAGAAATCGCCCAGCATGACCATCGCGCCGACCATGCTGCAGACCGCCGTGGCGTGCGGAGCGACGCCAAACCACTCATTCAGCGCGCCGCATTCGTCGGGCTCGAAATGGCTGTACCCGATCCAGCGCAATGTGGCGGGATCGATGATTCGTGCGACCGCATCGAGCGTTGCCGGAAACATCCGGCGCATGCCGGTATGCATCAGGAACGGTTCGGCGTCGCGCAGCAGAAACTGGTTGAACTGGATACCGAACTCGTCGACGTAGGTCGAAATGCGATACAAATCCGGGGCGATTTCGTGAACATCGGTCTGCATAGCGAGCTCCATGCCGGTGTGGGACGGTGATTCTCGTTCTGTTACTTGCGCTCGCGATCGGTGCTGGCGGGGCCGGTCGTGGTCTGGTTGCCGCCGTTGCTCGGCGTTGCGACGCCATTGCCGCCGCCGGAAAACAGCGAATCGATCAAGGTGCTGATCTCGTCGACGATACCATCCTCCGCCGACGGCTCGGGCAGCGGTTCCGCACTCACCACCTGCGGCTCGCTGGGCGCCGACCAGGGCAGTGAACGCACCGGCTCGCCCTTGAGCGCGGGCGCCATGAAGGCCGCCCAGAGCCGTGCCGGCAACCGTCCGCCGGTCACCTCGGTCATCGGCCGGTTGTCGTCATTGCCGAACCAGACGCCGGTGACCAGCTCGGCAGTAAAGCCGACGAACCAGGCATCGCGATAATCCTGCCCGGTTCCCGTCTTGCCGCCGGCGGGCCGTCCGATGTCGGCGGCCTTCCCGGTGCCCCAGCCGATGACAGCCGACAATATATCCTGCATCTGCGCAATCTGCTGTGGCGCCACCACCGCACCGGCGCCCGAGCCGCTGCGCTCGTAAATGACGGTGCCATCGAGCGTGCGCACGCGTTCGATGCCGCGCGGCAGCACGACGCGACCCTGATTGACAAAGGTCGCGTAGGCGCCCGTGAGATCGACCAGCGTTACCTCGCTGGTGCCGAGTGCGATCGACGGCGTCGCCATGAGCTTCGTGCCGATGCCCAGGCGCTGGGCAATCTCGACCACGCGATCGGCGCCGACGCGGCCAACCAACTGGGCTGCGACCGAATTGAGCGAGCGCGCCATCGCCTCGCGCAACGTCACCTCGCCATAGTAGCGATCCTCGTAATTGGCCGGCGTCCAGCCGCCGATCGAGACCGGTCCGTCGAACATCAGACTGTCGGGCTGCAATCCGGATTCGAACGCCGCGAGATAGACGAAGGGCTTGAACGCCGAACCCGGCTGGCGCAAAGCCTGGGTCGCGCGGTTGAACTGGCTCACGCGATAATCGAGCCCGCCGACCAGAGCGCGCACCGCGCCATCGGGCGTCATCGTGATGAGGGCACCCTGCGAGGCGCCGCCCGGTTCGGTCTGTTCCGCAACAACGATCGCCATCTGCTCGTCGGCGATCGCCTGCAGACGCGGATCGAGCGTCGTCTCGACGATCAGATCGCGATCGGTGAGGCCGACAAAATCCGGCAACTGATCCATCACCCAGTCGGCGAAATACTGGCCCGAGGCCCGCGCGATCACGGTCGAACCGCCGCCGATCGAACCTTCCGCGGCGGCTTCCGCTTCGCCTTCCGAGAGATAACCGGCATCGGCCATCGCCGCGAGAACGACACGGGCGCGTTCTTCCGCGAGCGGGCGATTCGAGATCGGGTTGTAGCGCGAGGGCGCGCGGATCATGCCGGCGAGCATCGCCCCTTCATAGGCCGTCACCTCGCGCGCCGATTTTCCGAAATAGCGTTGCGAAGCCGCCTCGACACCGTAGGTGCCGGCGCCGAAATAGATGCGATTGAGATAGAGCGTCAGGATCTCGTCCTTGGTGAAATGCCGCTCGAGCCAGATCGCGAGCAGCAATTCCTGGCCCTTGCGCCGCAGCGTCCGCTCATGCGTCAGAAAGACGTTCTTCGCGAGCTGTTGGGTGATCGTGCTGCCGCCCTGCACGAGATCCCATTCGGCGATGTTGGTGTAGACCGCGCGCGCCAGACCGCGCGGATCGACGCCGGAATGATCGTAGAAGCGGCGATCCTCCATCGAGAGGACGGCCTGCGGCAGATAGACCGGCAACTCGGCGAGTTGCACGGTTTCGCCGTAGAGATCGCCGTAGGTCGCGAAGATGTCGCCGTTGCGATCGAGGAGCGTGACACTCGGCCGCTTGTCGATTTCGTTGAGTGTGTCGACATCGGGCAGATCGAAGGCGAGCCAGGCGACAAAACAGAAGGTCAGGAACAACCCCCAGATCGCCGCCACCGCGGTCCATTTGGCGATGTTGCGCCAGAGCCGGGGCTGAGCGAGGCGCCGTTTGGCCGCGGCGGGCTGGCGTCGTTTTGCGGAGCGGGTCGGTTTTCGATTCGCCATTGCTTCGATTATCGCATGCGGCGCGCCGACCGGCGCCACCCGCTTGCCTTGTCTCCCCCTTTTGGGCCCGGCATGATCGCCGGGTCGGCCGGGCCGTGGAAAAGACGGTCGACCGGCCGCTCGGATAGAGGATGAATTTGACCGAAACAGGGCGGTGCCAAGGCGCGCCTGGCGACGCGGGCTGAGCATGGCGAGCCCTGCTGTCGGCGCCGGATCCGGTCCGCTCGCGGCGGCGATCGCCGCATTGCGGGCAAATGCGCCTGCGCGCTGCCTCGAACTCTGCGATTCGCTGCTCGCCCGCGCGCCCGACAATATCGCCGCGGTGCATCTGGCAGCGCTCGCGCTCGGCCGGCTCGGCCGGTTGCGCGAGGCGATCGACCGGCTCGCCCGCGTGGTCGCGATGGCACCGCAGAATGCGGATCTGGTCACCGATCTCGGACGGCTGCGTGCGGCCGCCGGCGAGTTTGCCGCCGCGGCGAGCGATTTCACCGCAGCGTTGGCGCTCGCCCCCACGCGCATCGACGTTCGCGACGATCTCGGCACCGCCTTTGCCTGTATCGAGCGCTTCGACGACGCGCGGCGCGAATGGCAGCAGGTGCTGACCGCGGCACCGGATCGCACGGCGACGCGGCTCAAACTCGCGCGGCTGCATGCGATCGCGGGCGAAGCGGATGCCGCACTTGCCGAAGCCGATCTGGCCTTGCGACATGCGGCAGCCGGCGACAAACGCACGGCCGCACGCGTCGCGACGGTGCGCGGTCTCGCATTTCTAGCGACCGCACGCTATCGCGACGCCGCCAACGCCTTCGGCGCTTCGATACGCAGCAGCGAATCGGCCGGACCCGAAGCCGCGGGCGAACGCGGCGAGGCTCTCGTCGGTCGCGCGCGGGCGCGATTGCGACTTGGCGATCCCGAGGGCGCACGCAGCGACGCCGAAGAAGCGCTCGCCGCTCGGCCGGGCGACGAAGAAGCGGCCCTCGCCCTGGCGCGCGCCGCCCGCGAGATCGCCGATATGGGTGTCGCCGCAAGCGCACTCGACGGGCTGATCCGCGTTCGGCCGCAGAGCCTGCGCGCAGGATGGGCGCGGCTCAACCTGATCGACCCGGTGCCGTTGGATCAGGACGCAATCGACCGATCGCGCGCTCAATGGATGGACGCGATCGCATCGTTCGAGGCCGATCTCAAACTCGACAGCCCGCAGCGCATCGCCGAGGCGTTCCTCGCGATCCAGGGCGCCAATAATTTCCATCTGCATTACCAGCAGGACGACAATCTGGCGGCGCAGACGATCTACGGTCGCGTGCTGCATCGCATCGCAGCGGCGCGCTTTCCGGCGTTAGCCGCACCGCCCGAAAAGCGGCCCGCGCGCGAACGGCCACGCGTCGGATTCATCTCGGCCTATCTGCGCCAGCATTCGATCTGGAAGACGCATGGCGCCTGGATCACCGGCACGCAGGGCTTCGAGAAATATGTCTATTACGCCGGCACCGCGATCGAAGAAGGCTATACGACATCGATCCGCGATGCGGCGGATGCGTTTTTCCATCTGAGCGACATGCGCAAGCTTGCCGAGCTGATCGCGTCGCACGAACTCGATGCGCTGATCTGGCTCGATCACGGCATGGCGATGGAGTTGCAGGCGCTCGCCGCGTTGTGGCTCGCGCCCATCCAGGCGAACGGGCTTGGCCATCCGATCACCTCGGGCCTGCCGACGATGACCCATGCGCTGACCAGCGCGCTGATGGAACCGCCCGACGGCGCCGCGCAATGGACGGAAACATTGGTTCCGCTCGCGCACACGGCCTCCTGTTACGGACAGGCGCGGATCGCCTCGTTGCTCGCGCAGTTACCCGACCAGACGCGCGACGATCGATATGTGGATTTTCTCTGCGCCCAGAATCTCGCAAAGTACCGGCCACGCGACGATGCGCTATTGGCGGCAATCGCGGCGCGTCTACCGGAAGCGCGATTTAATTTTCTTGGCGACAAACCGAACGAGATCAAGTCGATGCGACGTCGGCTCGATCGCGTCTTTGCATCCGAAGGTCTCGACGCGACCGGGTTCTGCCGTTTTCACGGGCCGCAGATGCCGGCCGAGTATCTGGCCCTCAACCGGCGCTGCCATGTGTTCCTCGATACGCCCGGCTGGTCCGGCAACAATACGGCGCATGAGGCGATCGCCTGCGGTCTGCCGATTGTGACTTTGCCGGGATCGACGATGCGCGCGCGACACGCATCGTCATTGCTGGCAATGATGGATCTCGGCGACACGGTCGCGCGGAACGAGGCGGACTATGTCGCGATTGCCGTCCGGCTCGGCGAGGATGCGGCCTGGCGACGGCATATCGAGAACGAGACCGCCGCCCGCATGGAGCGGCTGTTCGACGACCCGGCGCCTCTGCGCTCGCTCGAAACCTTCCTGATCGAAGGCACCGCCGGCCGCTCTTAGGCCCCGCCGTCCTTGCCGCGAGCGACAAGGGGGCCTGTCTGCCGGCCAGACGCCGCGCGGGCCCGTTTGCCGATGGTTTCGGCCGTCGCCGGGCCAGGCGGTCCCCTCAAACCGGGTCGCTATCGCCCTTTTCTCGCCACTGTAATATGACAAATCCGCTTCCCAGCTGTTACAGGACTATGACCGTGTCCCTGCGATCCTTGAACGCCCGGTTCGGCGCGCGTGCCCGCGTGTGGCTGGCGGCGCTTTTGCTGACCGTCCTCATCTGGGCGGCGGCGCGCATTGCGGCGGTCATGGTGTTCGACGTGGCGCTGGCGCCGGGCCGCTGGTGGCTCGATCTGGCGGCGGCGATCGGGATGGGTCTCCTCCTCTTTGCGCTGTCGCGCCGGCTCCTCTGGTTCGGCATCGCGCTCGGTTTGCTCTTTGGCCTGCTCTATCTCGGCAATGCGGCCAAGATCGCGTTCCTCGGCGCACCGATGCTGCCGGACGATGCCTATGCGCTGCCGGCGCTGATCGAAGTGCTGCCCGCATGGGCGCGATTTGTCGTCCTGCTGCCGCCTTTGTTGTTCGTCGCTTTACTGGCCTGGAATTTTCACCCGCGTTGGCCGGCGGCCGGTGCCGCGCTGGCACTCGGACTGATCGCGGCCGCAATCGTCTTTGCACCGCAGCGGGTCATCGGCTTCCTCGATCCGTTGACCGGCTACATCGAATGGAACCAGGCCGGCACCTATCAGATGCGCGGGCCCGTGCTGCACACGATGCAGGAGACGGCGCGCTTCGTTGCCGACCGGCCGATCGTGCCGGACGCCGCAACGGTCGAAGAGGCGGTCGTGCGCGCAACGCCGCGCCCGCTCGAACTGGCGGCCGCGAGCGAGTTCAGACCGCGCAACATTCATGTCATCGTCGAGGAATCGTTCTGGGATGCGGCGCTGCTCACCAAGGCCGGCATTGAAGAGGACCCGTTCGATCCCGTCTTCCGCGCCTTGTGGGAATCGGTCGGCAGCCCGCGCGCGCTGAGCCCCACATTCGGCGGCCAGACGGCGAATGCCGAGTTCGAATTTCTCTGCGGCTTTCCGGTGACCGAGCGCGCGGTCAAATTCGAGCGCGAATTTTCCAACAGCGCGCCCTGCCTGCCGCAGATCCTCGGCGCGCTCGGCTATCGCACGGTCGCCTCGCATCCCAACACGCCGGCCTTCTGGAACCGCACCAACGCCTATCGCCGGGCCGGGTTCGAGACCTATTGGGCGGCGCCCGACTTCGTTCTCGACGATCTCGTCGGCCCGTTCCTGTCGGATGCGTCCCTGTTCCGGCAGGTCGACGAAAAGCTGGCCGCATCGGACGATCCGCGGCCGGTCTTCAACTACGTGCTGACCTTTCAGGGCCACTGGCTCTACGACGTCAACGAACGCTATCCCGAACTGATCGAAACCGCGTCGGGCGCCAGCGAGGTCGGCCCCTTCGTCGCAACGATGCGGCACAAGACGGTCGCGCTCCTCGCGCATCTCGAAACGATTCTCGCCGCCGACCCCGAAGCCCTGATCGTGCTGTTCGGCGATCATCCGCCGTTCCTCGGCCAGCATTTCGGCGCCTATGCGGAATCGGGCCTGCTGCTGCCCGACGAGGGCGCGTTCGATGCGGCGATGCTGGAGACCTATGCGGCAACGCCGCTTCTGGTGATCGACGGCTGGCGCGGACCGGTCGATACCGGAACGATGCCGATCTACGCGCTGCCGCAGCTCGTGCTCGATCTGATCGGCTATCGCGGCATGACCGCGCTCGATCTCACGCGCGAGCCCGAGGGAATCACGATCCGGCCAATCAAGGACCGCACCTTGGTGATCGGTGAAGACGGCGTGCCGACCCATTGCATGCCGGGCCATCGCCATCCCGATTGCCGGCGGGCGAATGCCTGGCTTTCGAATGTGATGCTGCTGGGCGACGACATCTTCCTCGGCGACCAGCATGTGCTCGGCCTGCTGCCGCCGATCGAACCGCCGGCCATGCCCGAGACCGCGCCGATGCAGGCCGCGGCACCGGCGACGAGCGCCGCGGGGACCGAACCGGTCGTGCTGCCGCAACCCTGAGCGTTGCGTATTGCTACAGGCCGCGGCCGTGATCATGGAATGGTAGGCGCCCCGGGTATCGAACCCGGCCGTTACAGGCAGTCCGCCCGCTCTCGCCGATCTATAAGGTCGGCCCGCACACCAGTGCTGACGCCCGCAAGTGAATGCGGGTGGATGTCAGCGCGGCGCTATTCGACCGTGTATGCGAAGAATGCAGTGGCGCGCAAAATCACACATCGAGATTCGAAACCTCGAGCGCGTGATGCTGGATGAATTCGCGGCGCGGTTCGACGATATCGCCCATCAGCGTCGAGAACAGATCATCCGCCTCGTCGCCATGCGCCACTTTCACCTGCAGGAGCGAGCGCGCCTGCGGATCGAGTGTGGTTTCCCAGAGCTGTTCCGCGTTCATTTCGCCCAGCCCCTTGTAGCGCTGGATCGTCACGCCCTTGCGGCCGATTTCGAGGATGCGCTCGATCAGGCCGAGCGGCCCGTCGATCCGCATTTCGCGCTCCTTGGTCACCAGCATCGAGGACGCGAGATAATCGTTCTGCAGTTCGGCCGCCATCGCATCGAGCCGATGCGCCTCGGCCGAGCGCAATAGCGGACCGTCGACCACATGGCGCTGCGTTACACCGCGCAGCTTGCGCTGGAAGACGAGCCCGCCATCCGCACCCGCCTCGCCCTGCCAACCGCGCTCCGTCTCGGGAGCGAGCTCGTCGAGCCGGCGAGCGATATACTTCGCCGCTTCGCTCGCCCGCGTCGCATCCGGAATGAGATCGGGATTGAGCGCGCCGGCGATCGCCGCCTGCTCGACCACCACGGCGGAACCGATCTTGCGGATCATCGGCTGCATGAGATTGCGCGCCGTCGCCGCGCGATTGACGCGCTGCACCAGGTCGGCGCCGGCGATCTGCGTGCCGTTCGCCATGGTCATGACCGCGCCCTCGGCGCCGGTATCGATCAGATAGGCGTCGAGCTCGCGATCGTCCTTCAGATACCGTTCGGAGCTGCCCCGCTTGGCACGATAGAGCGGTGGCTGCGCGATATAGAGATAGCCGTTTTCGATCATCGGCCGCAGATGCCGGTAGAAGAACGTCAGGAGCAGCGTGCGGATGTGTGCGCCGTCGACGTCTGCGTCGGTCATGATGATGATCTTGTGATAGCGGATCTTCGAGATGTCGAATTCCTCGGCACCGATCGAGGTGCCGAGCGCCGCGATCAGCGTGCCGATTTCAGCGGAGGAGAGCATCTTGTCGAAGCGCGCGCGCTCGACATTCAGGATCTTGCCGCGCAGGGGCAGGATCGCCTGGAAGCGGCGATGCCGGCCCTGCTTCGCCGACCCCCCGGCCGAATCGCCCTCGACGATGAAGAGTTCGGACAGCGCCGGATCGCGCTCCTGACAGTCTGCGAGCTTGCCCGGCAGCGAAGCGAAATCGAGCGCGCCCTTGCGCCGCGTCAGCTCGCGCGCCTTGCGCGCCGCCTCGCGGGCGGCCGCAGCTTCGACCACCTTGCCGATGATGCGACGCGCTTCCTGGGGATGTTCCTCGAACCACTGGCCGAGCTTTTCGTTCACCATGTTCTCGACCGGCTGGCGAACCTCGGAGGACACCAGTTTATCCTTGGTCTGCGAGGAGAATTTCGGATCGGGCACCTTGATCGAAAGCACGCAGGTGAGCCCCTCGCGCGCGTCCTCGCCCGTGAGCGCAATCTTTTCCTTCTTCGCGATGCCGCTGTCGGTCGCGTACTGGTTCACCTGGCGCGTCAGCGCGGCGCGGAAGCCGGCAAGATGCGTGCCGCCGTCGCGCTGCGGAATGTTGTTGGTGAAGCACAGCATCGTCTCGTGATAGCTGTCGTTCCATTCGAGCGCGACCTCGATCGTGACGCCGTCGCGTTCGCCGGTGACCACGATGACCGAGGGATGCAGCGCGTTGCGCGTGCGGTCGAGATAGCGCACGAAGGCCTCGAGCCCGCCCTGATAATGCAGCTCGACGGTCTTTTCCTCGACATGGCGCGCATCGGTCAGAAGCAGCCGGACGCCGGAATTGAGGAAAGCGAGTTCGCGCAGCCGGTGCTCCAGCGTCGCGCAATCGAATTCGACATTGGTAAATACGTTGGTCGAGGGCAGGAACGTCACCTCGGTGCCGCGCTTGCCGTCGGATTGGCCGCGCACCGCCAGCGGCGCTTCCGGCTCGCCGTCGCGGAAGCGCATGAAATGTTCCTTGCTGTCGCGCCAGATCGTGAGATCGAGCCGGGAGGACAGCGCATTCACCACCGAGACGCCGACGCCGTGCAGACCGCCGGATACCTTGTAGGAGTTCTGGTCGAACTTTCCGCCGGCATGAAGCTGGGTCATGATGACCTGCGCCGCGGAAACGCCTTCCTCGCGATGGATGTCGACCGGAATGCCGCGCCCGTTGTCGCGCACGGTGACCGATCCGTCGCCGTTCAACACCACCTGGATCAGATCGCAATAACCGGCCAGCGCCTCGTCGATCGCGTTATCGACGACTTCGTAGACCATGTGATGCAGGCCCGAGCCGTCGTCGGTGTCGCCGATATACATGCCCGGCCGCTTGCGCACGGCATCGAGCCCGCGCAGCACCTTGATCTGCTCCGCGCCGTAATCGGCGCCGCCGCCATCGGGATTATGTTCCGCGTGTTGCATGGCCATCGAGATCTGTCCTTAAAACGCGTTGGGGCCGGTTATCGGCCCGTGGCCGAGCACCCGGCCCGGCGCGACAGCGAATAGCTGCGCGCGACTGCCAAGGCTGGCAAAAATTTCGGCATCGGTTCCCGTCATCCAGGCCTGGGCGCCGAGCCCGAGCAACAGTTCGAACAAGGCCTGGCGCCGTTCGCGATCGAGATGCGCCGCGATCTCGTCGAGCAGAACCAGCGGCGTGACATTGCGCGTGGCGGCGACCAGCCGCGCATGCGCGAGCACGAGCGCGATCAGCAGCGCCTTCTGTTCGCCGGTCGAGCAATCCGCGGCCGGCATCGAGCGTGCCACATCGCCGCTGCCGAGATGCAGCACCGTCATGTCGCTGCGATGCGGCCCCGCCTGGGTCATGCCGGCATCGGCATCGCCGCGACGATTTTCCGCGAGCTGCGCCCGGAAGCGATCCTCGACCGCGAGCGCCGGCATCGTATCGAGGCCGGATTCGAGCAAACCCTCGACCATGACGGCGGCCGCGGGAAACGGCGCCAGCGTCTCGCGCACCAGCGCATCCAGGCGCTGGGCAAGCAAACGCCGGGTCGCGGCGATCGCCACGCCCTCTTCCGCCATCCGCGCTTCCAGCGCATCGAGCCAGTCGCGCTCGGGCGCCACGCTCTCGCCGCGCAGCAGCCTCAACCGTTCGCGCATCGAATGCTCGTAGGCGTTGACGTGGCTGCCATGTTCCGGATCGAGCGCCTCGGCGAGCCGGTCCACGAAACGCCGACGCTCGGACGCGCCATCGAGAAAGAGGCGGTCCATCTGCGGCGTAAGCCAGACCAGGGCGACGATGTCGCCGAGTGCGGCCTGGCTGCGGGCCGGCGCGCCGTCGATGCGCACGATGCGCCGCTCGCGGGCGGTCTCGCCTTGCTCGGGATCGGGGCCGGTGCCGATCGAGACACTGCCGGAAGCGGTCGCAATCTCGGCCGCCACGGCCCAGGGGTTCTCGGCAATGCCGTCGCTGCCGCGCCGGGCGACGCTGCCCAATTTGGCGCGACGCAGTCCGCGCCCCGGCACGAGAAACGAAACCGCCTCAAGTAAATTCGTTTTGCCGGCGCCGTTCGGTCCCGTCAGCACCACCGGCCGCGCATCGAGATCGAGCCTCGCGCGACCGTAGGAGCGGAAATCTGTCAGCATCAGGCGCGTGATTGCGAGCGCCGGAACCTCTGCGAGAGCGGCGGTGTCGATGTGCGGCAATGGGGCGGGCCCCGGAATCGTCCGCTCCTAGACCCGCATCGGCATCAGCACATAGAGTGCCGATGCGTCGCCGGGATCGCGCACCAAAGTCGGTGAGGCGGCATCCGCCAGAGCGAACGACGCGGTATCGCCGCGGATCTGCTGGGCGATGTCGACCAGATAGCGCGCATTGAAGCCGATCTCGATCGGCTGGCCGTCATACTCGATCTCGACCTCTTCCTGGGCCGTGCCGCTTTCCGGGCTGGTTGCCGTCAGCGTCAGTGTGCCGGACGAGATCGCAAGTTTGACCGCGCGCGATTTCTCGCTCGAGATCGTCGCGACGCGATCGACCGCCTCGGCGAAGCTCTTGCAATCGACCTTCATGGTCTTGTCGTTGCCCGAGGGAATGACCCGCTCGTAATCGGGGAACGAACCGTCGATCAGTTTCGAGGTCAGCAGCACCGATCCGATCGAAACGCTGATGCGGGTCTCCGACAATTCGATATGGACCGCGCCGTCTGCGCCTTCGATCAGCTTGACGATCTCGCCGACCGCCTTGCGCGGAACGATGACGCCGGGCATGCCATCGGCACCGTCCGGCAATGCAAATTCGACCCGCGCAAGCCGGTGCCCGTCGGTCGCAACGCCGCGCAACGTCTTTTTCTTGGTGCCGGCCGCATGCAGATAGATGCCGTTCAGGTAATAGCGCGTCTCTTCCGTCGAAATCGCAAACCGCGTGCGATCGATCAGGTCGCGCAACTCGCTGGTCGGCACATCGAATTTATGCGGCAGGTTGTCGCCACCGACCGCGGGGAAATCCTCTTTCGGCAAGGTTGCCAGCGTAAAGCGCGAGCGGCCGGCGCGCAGCGCCATCTGGCCGCCATCGGCGCTCGTTTCCAGCGCGATCTGCGCGCCTTCGGGCAGCTTGCGCACGATGTCGTAGAGCGTGTGCGCCGGCACCGTCGTGGCGCCCTTGGTCGCAACCTCGGCCGGCACTGTCTCGACGATCGCGAGATCCATGTCGGTCGCGGTCAAAGTCAGCCCGTCGCCGACCGCATCGACCAGGACGTTGGAAAGGATCGGAATCGTGTTGCGGCGCTCCACGACGCTCTGCACATGGCCGAGCGATCGGAGGAGCGCGGCGCGTTCGATGGTCAATTTCATGGGCGTGCCAGCGCTCGGACGTTTGTTGCTGTTCTTGTCAGGACCATTCCCGAATTCGCGGAAAATCGTCCTGAAGGACGCTTCCGACCGCCCGGCACCAACCCGCTTTCAGGAGACCCGCGGCGCCCCCGGCTGCACCGGTCGGACGCCGTTTCGAGGCGACGCGGGCAGGGCGTCGTAACGGTTTTGCATCATAGCAAGCGGCCCGCGTACGAGCAAACGCGGCACAGTCAAATTTTCGGCCGATTAGCCTTTTATTTTCAAGGGCTTGCGAGGCACATTCGGAGGGTTTTGCGGGGCCCGGCCGGAAGCGCGAAATCGGGTGCCGAATCGGGGTCCGACTCGGGTTTCGACTCGGGTTTCGACGGGCCTACGGACCCTTAGCCTTCGAGCATCCGCCGGAGCAGATCCACGTCGTCCGAGAAGCTCGAATCAGTCGAACGAAGTTCTTCGACCTTGCGCACCGCGTGCATCACGGTCGTGTGGTCGCGGCCGCCGAATTTGCGGCCGATTTCCGGCAGCGACCGCGAGGTGAGCTGCTTTGCGAGATACATGGCGACCTGACGCGGCCGGGCCACCGCCCGCGCGCGCCGCGCCGACGTCATCTCCGAGAGCTTGATGTTAAAATGTTCGGCGACGCGCTTCTGGATTTCCTCGATCGTGACGCGGCGATCGTTGGCGCGCAGCAGATCATGCAGCACTTCCTGCGTCGTCTCGAGCGTGACCGGACGGCCGATCAGATCGGCATGCGCCACGATCCGGTTCAGCGCGCCTTCGAGCTCGCGCACGTTGGAGACGATCTTGTGCGCAAGGAACTCGAGCACCTTGGGCGGCATCGTCTTGCCGAGATTGTCGGCCTTCGCCTGCAGGATGCCGAGCCGCAACTCGTAGGTCGTCGGATGGATATCCGCGACCAGCCCCCAACCGAGCCGCGAACGCATCCGCTCTTCCATCCCCTCGAGATCGGAGGGCGATTTGTCGGCCGAGATGATGATCTGACGGTTCTGGTCGACCAGCGCGTTGAAGGTGTGGAAGAACTCTTCCTGGGTCGATTCCTTGCCGCTGATGAACTGCAGGTCGTCGACCATCAGCACGTCGACCGCGCGGAACTGCTCCTTGAACGCGACCGTGTTCTTGAAGCGCAGCGCGCGGATGAACTGGTACATGAACTTTTCGGCCGACAGATAGATGATGCGGCGCTCCGGCTGATTGTTCCGGATGTACCAGGCGATCGCATGCATGAGATGCGTCTTGCCGAGCCCGACCCCGCCATAGAGATAGAGTGGATTGAACGGCACGGCCTTCGCCTCGGCGACGCGGCGCGCGGCGGCGTAGGCAAGCTCGTTCGGCTTGCCGGTGACGAAATTCTCGAACGTGAAACGCGGATCGAGCGGCGCCGAGAGATCGAGCGCCACATCGTGACCGTTGGTCGCCTCGGGGATCGGCTTCGAGCGATGGCTCGCGCCGCCGCTTTCGGGACGCGGCGGGCGCGGCCGGGTCGGGCTGTGCGCCTGTTCGACGGAGACCGACACTTCGACCACCTGCGGTACTTCCGTGGACCAGAAGCGGGTGAGCTGGTCGTGATAATGGGAGAGGATCCAGTCGCGCATGAAGCGGGTCGGCGCGGACAGGCGCAATTCGCCGTCGGTCAGCCCCGCCAGGGTCAGCGGCTTTAGCCAGCTTCGATAGGCGGCATCGCCCAGTTCGCTGCGCAGACGCCCCCGTACGCGGGCCCACGCGGCATTCAGATGGCTGTCGGTGCCGGCTTGCATCCCTGGCGCCTCCGTCATTCCTGGACCCAGGGAAGGCCGTCGGCCTTCCATCCGGCCTTGCTGCCGCGATGGCGCTGCTCGTCGGTGCCGCCTTCGAAACCCGAGCTCACATTGTAGCAACGCCGATAGCCGGCGCCCGTCATTGCCACGGCTGCGTCGCGCGAGCGCGCGCCCGAACGGCAGATAAACAGCAGCGGACGATCCGGTTCCGGAAATGCGCCGCCGAGCTCGGACACGAACTGCTCGTTGCGGTTCATGGCCGGAAAAACTTGCCAGGACAGGAACACTGTCTGCTTCCCGATCGGTGCCAGATCGGGCACGCCCACGAACGACCATTCGGGTCGCGTGCGCACGTCGACCAGAACCGCGTCGGGCTCGTTCTCGAGCAGCGTCCAGGCCTCGGCGGGCGACAGATCGCCGGCATAGGTCATGGCTTGCGCCTTCCCCTCCGCGTCCGCCTCAGCGGACAAAACAGCCCCTCGCCGACGACCGTGCCTGTCGTCGACGAATTCCTTTTATCGTCCGGTGTCGATCCGGTGCGCCCGCGCGGTTTGTTTTATTGTCGTGCGGTGCTGACCGGTTTGCTGACCGCGTTGAAGTGCAACTCCTCGCCCAAGTTGCGTCTTCATTGCGTATGCCTCCCTCTCGACTGCGAAACCGACTCTAACCACGACCTGCGGGACTCGCAACCAAGGAGTATGGGTCGATCCGGCATCCGACAGCAATGCATGGCAATGCGATGCACGCATGCCACAGCACCGCCAAGATGCAGGCGTTGCGTGAAACGGACAATCGAAGGAAAGGGCTAGAGAGCCTTGATGCGCTTGGACAGTCGCGAAATCTTGCGCGACGCCGCATTGCGATGCAGGACGCCTTTCGTCACGCCGCGCTGCAACTCGGGCTCTGCTGCGCGCAGTGCCGTCGAGGCAGCGGTCTTGTCGCCGCTGGCAATCGCCGTCTCGACCTTCTTCACAAAGGTACGGACGCGGCTCGTGCGCGCATCATTAACGTCAGTGCGGCGCTCGGTCTGGCGAATGCGTTTCTTGGCGGACTTGTGGTGCGCCATGGTTTCTTCTCTCGTGTTCCGGAAAATGTGGCGGCGGGTTATATCCCCGCACGCCCGGAGCGTCAAGGAGCCCCGGAAACAAGCCTAAATCGGCGTCCTAGCGGTCCTTGAAATCGGGCTGCCGCTTTTCGGCAAAGGCGGCCATGCCTTCCTTCTGGTCCTCGGTCGCAAAGGCGGCATGAAACAGACGCCGCTCGAAGCGCAAGCCCTCGGCCAGCGTGGTTTCGAACGCCCGGTTGACGGCCTCCTTGGCCATCAGGACGACCGGCGTCGACATGCCGGCGATCCGCTCGGCGATTTTCATCGCGGTATCCATCAGCTCGCCCGCCGGCACGACGCGGGAGACCAGACCGGCCCTCTCGGCCTCACTTGCGTCCATCTGGCGACCGGTCAGCACCATATCCATCGCCTTCGCCTTGCCGATCGCATGCGTAAGGCGCTGCGTACCGCCCGCACCGGGCAAAACGCCGAGCGTGATTTCCGGCTGGCCGAATTTGGCATTGTCCGCCGCGACGATAATGTCGCAGGCCATCGCCACTTCGCAGCCGCCGCCGAGTGCGTAGCCGGCGACCGCGGCGACGATCGGCTTGCGGCATTTCGCCACGCATTCCCAGTTCCGCGTAATGAAGTCGGAGACATACACGTCGACGAAATTGCGGTCCTTCATCTCCTTGATGTCGGCACCGGCGGCAAATGCCTTCTCGTTTCCGGTCAGGACGATCGCGCCGATATCGGCGTCGTCCTGCAGATCGTCGAGCGCGCGGCCAAGCTCGATCATCATGGCATCGCACAGCGCATTCAGCGCCTTGGGCCGGTTGAACCGCACGACGCCGACGCGGCCCTTCTTTTCGACGATGATATTTTCGTAGGCCATGATGGCTCCCTCGAATTGGTGGGCCGCTGCCGCAACCGGCAGGACCGATGCGGCGGTGGTTCGGTTGCTATTCCTGCGGCGCGAGCTGGAAGCGGACGGTCAGCGGCTCGGCGCCCTCGACGAATTCGATCGCCAGGGTTTCGCCCTCGCGCTGCCAGGTCTGGTCGTCGCCCGCTTCCCAGCCGAGCGCCGGCAGTGTGCGCTCATAAAAGGCGAGCACCGCTTCGGGCGCGACGGTGCCGCTGGCATAAGCCTCGACCAGGCGGCCCGAGGCGGTATCGAAGGCGAAGCCCGACCCGTCGATCGGTTCGAGTTCGGCCATCAGCGGCAGATCCTCGATCCCGGGCACGAAATCGCCGGCGCGGACCTCTCCGCCAGCGAACCCTGCGAGGACAAACGCGAGCGCGAGGCATCCCGCCGCAAGCCGGCGGCGAAGCGGTGCGAGGCACCCGATCGGTAGGACTGGGAACATGGCCGGTTTCTAGCTCACCGCTGGTGGCGCGGACAATAGTAGGTGGAGCGGCCCGCCTGGACGATGCGCTTGATCCCGGGGCAGGCCCGGCCGCATTGGCGGCAGCTCTTCCCCTCGCGCTCATAGACGACCCAGCGATGCTGGAAATAGCCGAGTTCGCCCGAGGTCTGCACATAATCGCGCAGCGACGAGCCGCCTGCCTCGATCGCGGCTTCGAGTGTCTGGCGGATCGCGGCCGCCAGCCGATCGGCCCTTCCGCCCTGAACGGTGCGTGCGAGCCTTCGGGGCGAGATCCCGGCATGATGCAGCGCTTCCGAGACATAGATATTGCCGAGCCCGGCGACGACGCGCTGATCGAGCAATGCCGCCTTGATCGAGGTTGCCTTGCCCTTGAGCCGCTTCGCCAAGGCAGGACCGTCGAACTCAAGGTCGAGCGGCTCCGGCCCGAGGCCGCGCATCAGCCGGTGCGTGTCGAGATCGGCCGCGGGCCAGAGATCCATCATCCCGAAACGGCGCGCATCGTTGAAACGCAGCCAGCCGCCATCGTCGGTTTCGACCAGCACATGATCGTGCGCCTCGGGTTCCGGCGGCTTGCCGCTGCCGATCAGCATGCGCCCCGACATGCCGAGATGACAGAGCCACATCATCCCGTCGTCGAGCCGGATCGCGAGATACTTCGCGCGCCGCCCGACCTGTTCGACGCGGCGGCCCTGCAGCCGTTCGGCGAAGCGCTCGGGCAATGGAAAACGCAGATCGGCGCGGCGCTGCACGACGCGCGCGAGCCTGCGGCCCTCGAGACAGAGCGCGAGGCCGCGACGGACAGTTTCTACTTCCGGAAGTTCAGGCATCGGCGCTCAGGCGCTCTCCGAAATCGGGATCAAGGCGATTGAGGCGCCCAAGCTAGCCGCTCCGGCGCCCGGCCGCTATTGTCCCGCGCATGGCCAAGTCGGTCTTTACGCACCGGGTAGGATCGCAATACGACGACCTGCCCGAACAGCGATATCATTTTCCTGGGAGATATCTCCCGCAGGTCCAGCGATCAGTTGGCGACCTAATTGTTTACTATGAGCCTCGGCGCGACAAAGGGCGCCAAGCCTACATCGCGACCGCACAAGTTAATTCAATCGAACAAGATCCAAAGACGCCCGACCACTACTACGCAAATCTTTCAGGGTACTTGGATTTCCCAACACCTGTACCGTTCCGAATTGAAGAAACAACGTTTGAACGCTCGCTCCAGAACCCAGACCGCTCGACAAATCTCGGCCAATTTCAGTGGGCGGTAAGGCCAATTCCCGAAGAAGAGTTTGCGGCAATCGCGGCGATTGGCCTGTCTGATGCCGACGAGGAATCATCGCTTACGCAAGGCCTCAGAGAGCCTGCACCTGAGCCGATGGAACGCCCGCTCGTTCAACAGCTGGTCAGCAGGCGAATACGCGATAAGGCCTTTCGACAGGTCGTCCGGCGGGCATACGATGATCGATGCGCCCTGACTGGAATCCGCATGATCAATGGCGGCGGTCGGTCAGAGGTCGATGCTGCACATATTCGACCGGTCGGTGACGGACACAATGGACCGGATGCTCTAAGGAACGGCCTTGCACTTTCAAAGACGGTACATTGGATGTTCGACCGCTGCTTTGTCACGCTGGATGAGAACTATAAAATTCTAGTCAAAGAATCGCTTGTGCCTGATGAAGTAAAACGGCTTTTTGTACCCGGCCTCACCGCTTTGTTACCCAACGATCCCGCATTCCGCCCGCATCCAGAATATGTCGCATACCACCGAAAAATGTTCCTTGAGAAGAAGCATGGCTGAGAAGGCCACAAGCGGCTCGGATACGCGCCCGGAACCGGCCTGGTTCGGCGACCGGCCGGTCGATGCGGCCGAGAAGCCGGGGCTGGTGCGCGGCGTCTTCGACAGCGTCGCCGGCCGCTACGATCTGATGAACGATCTGATGTCGGGCGGCGTCCATCGCTTGTGGAAACGCGCGATGCTCGATCGGCTCGCGCCGAAAAAGGGCGAGGTTTTTCTCGATGTCGCGGGCGGCACCGGCGACATCGCGTTTCGCATCCTCGAGCGCACAGAACGCGAAGCCAAGGTCATCGTCTGCGATCTGACACCGGCGATGCTCGAGGTCGGGCGCGACCGCGCGACCGATCGCGGCATTCTCGCCGGCATCGAATGGGTGACCGGCGATGCCGAAAATCTGCCGTTCGAGAGCGCGACGATGGATGGCTGTACCATCGCCTTCGGCCTGCGCAACGTGACGCATCCGGACCGCGCGCTGGCCGAAATGCATCGCGTACTGAAGCCGGGCGGGCGGTTTCTCTGCCTCGAATTCAGCCATGTCGTGCTGACGGGTTTGCGCGATCTTTACGATGTCTATTCGCGCTCAATGCTACCGACATTGGGCGCCTTGGTCGCGCGCGACCGCGCCTCGTACGAGTATCTGGTCGAGAGCATTCGCCGTTTTCCGACCCAGGAGGCGCTCGCCGCGATGATGCGCGAGGCCGGTTTCGACCTCGTCTCGTTCCGCAATCTCTCCGGCGGCATTGCAGCTTTGCATGCCGGCTGGCGGACCTGACCGGCGCGCCGATGTTCCGCAGTCTCCGACAATTGCTGCGCCTTGCCGCGATCGCGCGCACGCTCGCGCGTCACGATGCGCTCGGGCCGCTCGTCGAACTGATGCGCGGACCGGGCAGCGCGCCCGTGCTGCTGCGCGGCGCACGGTTCTTCTTCGGCCGCCGCAGCGAAGGACAGCCCGATATGCGGCCGGGCGAGAAACTGGCCGCGGCTTTGGTCGAGCTCGGCCCGGTTTTCATCAAGTTCGGCCAGATGCTGTCGACCCGTACCGATCTTCTGGGCGATCGCATCGCTGCCGATCTCGCCCAGCTTCAGGACCGGTTGCCGCCTTTTCCCGCATCCGAGGCGCGGACCACGATCGAACGCGAACTGGGAGCACCCATCGGACGGCTGTTCGCCGAATTCGACGACAATCCGGTCTCGGCCGCGTCGATCGCGCAGGTTCATTTCGCGCTCCTGCCGGAGGGCGATCCATTCCCCTATCGCGAGGTCGCGATCAAGGTGCTGCGCCCCGGCATCGAGGCTGCGTTCGGGCGCGACATCGCGCTGATGGAGTGGCTGGCCGAGCTTTGCGAACGTACGCAGCCCGCCTTGCGCCGCTATCATCCGATCGCCGTCGTCGAAACCTTCGCGATCATCGTGCAGCAGGAAATGGATCTGCGCATCGAGGCGGCAGGCGCCAACGAACTCGCGGGGAATTTTGCGGGCGACGACAGTTACGTCGTGCCCGCCGTCGACTGGCAGCGCACCGCGCGGCGCGTGCTCACTTTGCAGCGCCTTGCGGGCATCCGCATGGACGATCGCGATCGGTTGCTCGCCGCCGGCCACGATCTGCACGACATCCTCGCCAAGGCGGCGGCGATCTTTTTCAAGCAGGCCTTCCGCGACGGTTACTTTCACGGCGACCAGCATCCCGGGAACATGTTCGTCGATGCGAGCGGACGCATCGGCGCGGTCGATTTCGGCATCATGGGGCGGCTCGACCGGCAGACGCGCTATTATCTCGCCGACATGCTGCTCGGCCTTTTGAACCGCGACTATCAGCGGCTCGCCGATATTCATTTCGCCGCCGGCTATGTGCCTTCGAGCAAATCGCCGGAAGCTTTCGCGCAGGCGCTGCGCGCGATCGGCGAGCCGATCTTTGGCCGGCCGCTCGCGGATATCTCGTTCGCGGGCGTGCTCGGCCAGCTCTTCCAGATCGCGCAGACCTTCGAGATGGAAGTGCAGCCGCAGTTACTGCTCCTGCAGAAAAACATGCTGATGGCGGAAGGCGTGAGCCGGCAGCTCGATTCCGATCTCAATATCTGGACCCTGGCCGAGCCGCTGATCGAAGACTGGATGCGGGAGAATCGCGGGCCCGAGGCGCGGGTCCGCGAGGCGCTAGCGGAGACCGGCCGGCTGGTCGAGCGGCTGCCCCGCATTCTACGGCACCTGGATACCGCGCTCACCGGCTTCGCCGAGGGCGGGCTCAGGCTCCATCCCGAGACGATCCGGGCATTAGGCGGCGGGCGGCGGGCCGGGGCCCCCTGGTGGCTGGTGGCGATCCTGGGGATCGTCCTGTTGCTCGTGCTGGTTCACTGATCTGACACCCGGCGGCTTGAAACCCCTCGGAGGCGGGCCTACCTTAACTCCATCGTAAAATTGTAGAATGCCGGAGCGTGCCCATGCTCGCAGGCAAGCGTATCCTGCTCGTCATTTCCGGTGGCATTGCCGCCTATAAAAGCCTCGAACTCACACGCCGCCTTCGGGATCGCGGCGCGAGCGTGCGTGCGATCCTCACGCACGGCGGTGCGGAATTCGTAACACCGCTCTCGGTCGCGGCTTTGACCGGCGACAGGGTCTATCAGGATCTGTTCTCGCTGACCGACGAAAGCGAGATGGGCCATATCAGGCTTTCGCGCGAAGCCGACCTGGTGCTGGTCGCACCGGCCTCGGCCGACATCATGGCGAAGATGGCGCATGGCAGGGCCGACGATCTGGCGACGACCGCGCTGCTCGCGACCGACAAGCCGGTCATGATCGCGCCGGCGATGAACGTCGAGATGTGGGGCCATGCGGCAACGCAGGCCAATATCGCGACGCTCGAGGCGCGCGGCATAAGACGCATCGGTCCCAATCCCGGCGATCTCGCCTGCGGCGAAACAGGTTTCGGGCGCATGGCGGAACCGGCCGAGATCATCGGGGCCATCGAAAATTTCTTCGCGACCGGCGCACCCCTTGCCGGAAAACGAGCGCTCGTGACGAGCGGCCCGACCTTCGAACCGATCGATCCGGTGCGCTTTATCGGCAACCGTTCGTCGGGCCGGCAGGGCCATGCGATCGCCGCGGCCCTCGCGCGGCGCGGCGCTGCGACCGTGCTGGTTTCGGGACCGACGGCCGAGCCCGATCCCGCCGGCGTCGATATTCGACGTGTCGAAACCGCGCAGCAGATGCTGGCCGCCGCACAGGACGTTCTGCCAGTCGATATCGCGGTCTGCGCCGCAGCGGTGGCCGACTGGCGGCCGCGCGATACGCACAACGCCAAGATCAAGAAGACCGGCGGCGATGCACCCGCAATCGCACTGATCGAAAATCCCGACATTCTCGCGGCGCTGAGCCAAGCCGGTAAACAGCGGCCGCGTCTGGTGATCGGCTTTGCCGCCGAGACCGACGATCTGATTGCGAACGCGCAGGCGAAGCGCGCAAAGAAGGGCTGCGACTGGATTATCGCGAACGATGTTTCGCCCGAGACCGGCACGTTCGGCGGCGCCAACAACACGGTACATCTGATCACCTCCGACAAGGTCGATTCTTGGCCCGCGATGAGCAAGGACGAGGTGGCCGAGCGCCTCGCCGACAGAATTGCGGCCCGGCTCGGTGCGGCCTCGTGAGCAACAACGGTCGACCGGTGACGGTGCCGATCGAGCGTCTCGCACATGGGCGCGAACTGCCGCTGCCCGCTTATGCGACATCCGGCAGCGCGGGGCTCGATCTGATGGCCGCGATCGCAACCGCGATCGACCTCGCGCCCGGTGCGCGCGACCTGGTGCCGGCCGGCATCACGCTTTCATTGCCGGCGGGTTACGAAGCGCAGATTCGACCGCGCTCGGGTCTCGCGCTCATGCATGGCATCACCGTGCTCAACAGCCCGGGCACGATCGATTCCGACTATCGCGGCGAGATCAAGGTTCTGCTCGTCAATCATGGCCAGGATGCGTTCCGGGTCGAACCCGGGATGCGCATCGCCCAACTCGTCGTCGCACCGGTGATGCGCATCGCCTGGGCGGAAGATGCGGCGCAACCCGCAAGCGAGCGCGGTGCCGGGGGCTACGGCTCGACCGGCGTCGCGGCACGGTAAAAGGAGGCGACGATGCTGAGGCTATCGAAGCGCCTGCTGTTTGCGATCGAGGCGGTCGCCGATATCGCTTATTACGGCGGACAACGGCCCGTGCAGTCGGGTGAAATCTCCGAGCGTCAGGGCATTCCCCGGCGTTATCTCGAACAGGTGCTGCAGCATCTGGTGAAGAACGGCATCCTGACCGGCCAGCGCGGCCCGCGCGGCGGTTATCGACTGGCGCGCGAACGAAGGCTTATCACCGTCGGCGAGCTGGTGCGTGTCGTGCGCCAGATCGATGCGCTGCCCGATCCGCTGACCGACGAAGGCGGATCGGCCATCGGCAATCAGGTGATACGGCCGATCTGGCGCGACATGCAGAACCGCATGATGCAGGAACTCGATTCCGTCACCGTCGAAGAGATCTGCGAGCGCGCCCGCCGTACCGGCGTGCCCGGCGAACCGTTGCCGCGTATCGATTTCAGTATCTGACGTTCCGTTTTCGGCCAACCCAACCGACCATCGCATCTCGCAGAAAGAGCCGACCCGATCCATGCCCGAATCCGCTCCCGCTCCATCCGCCGCCCAGCACGGCCGCATCTACGACAACATTCTTGAGACGATCGGCAACACACCGCTGGTTCGGCTGAGCCGGATCGCCGCCGCGCACGGTATCGTCGCCGACCTGGTCGGCAAATGCGAATTCTTCAATCCGCTCTCTTCGGTCAAGGATCGCATCGGTTACGCGATGATCGAGGCGCTCGAACGCGAAGGCAAAATCGGGCCCGATGCCGTGCTGGTCGAACCGACCAGCGGCAATACCGGCATCGCGCTGGCTTTCGTCGCAGCGGCCAAGGGCTACCGGCTGATCCTCTGCATGCCCGAGAGCATGTCGATCGAGCGACGCAAGATGCTGAAGCTGCTCGGCGCCGAGCTCGAACTGACGCCAGCGGGAGAGGGCATGGCCGGTGCCATCCGGCGCGCCGAACAGATCCTCGCGCAGAATCCGAAAGCGGTGATGCCGCAGCAGTTCAAGAACCCGGCCAATCCGGCGATCCATCGCCGCACCACCGCCGAAGAAATCTGGCGCGATACCGGCGGCAAGGTCGATGTCGTGGTGAGCGGCGTCGGCACCGGCGGCACGCTGACCGGCGTTGGCGAGGTGCTGAAGCCGCGCAAACCGGGTCTGCGCATGGTCGCGGTCGAGCCGGAAGACAGCGCGGTGCTCTCGGGCGGCAAACCGGGACCGCATAAAATTCAGGGAATCGGCGCCGGTTTCGTGCCGGACATTCTCAAGGTCGAGCTGATCGACGAGATCCTGCGCATCGGCAACGACACGGCGCTCCGCATGGCGCGCGAGGTGGCATCGACCGAAGGCATTCCGGTCGGCATTTCATCCGGCGCCGCGATCGCCGCCGCAGTCGAACTCGGGCGACGCGCCGACATGAAGGGCAAGCTGATCGTCACGATCCTGCCCTCCTTTGCCGAGCGCTATCTTTCGACCGCCCTCTTCGACGGCCTCGCCTGACAAAGCGGGCGGGGGCGCAACCGATCATGACCGCAACCGAACTCAGCGACGAGCAACTGCTGCGCTATGCGCGGCATGTCGTGCTCGACGAGGTCGGCGAGGAGGGCCAAGCGAAACTGCTCGCCGCGAGCGTACTGATCGTCGGTGCCGGCGGGCTGGGTTCGCCGCTGACACTCTATCTCGCCGCCGCCGGAATCGGCCGCATCGGCATCGTCGACGACGATGTCGTCGATCTCACCAACCTGCAGCGCCAGGTGATCCATCGCACCGAGGATGTCGGCCGGCCCAAGGTCGAGAGCGCATCGGACGGTGCGCGGCGCATGAACCCCGAAATCCGCATCGAGCCACATCGCCTGCGCCTTACCGCGGCGAATGCCGCCGATCTGATCGGGCAGTACGACATCGTTGCCGACGGCAGCGACAATTTCGCGACGCGCTATCTGCTCAACGATGCCTGTCATCTGGCCGGAAAGACACTGGTCGCGGCCTCGCTCTTTCGCTTCGAGGCACAGATCTCGACCTTCAAATCGCATCTGGGACCGCCGCATCCCTGCTATCGCTGCCTCTTTCCCGACCGGCCGGGCGAGGATCTCGTGCCGCGCTGCGAAGAGGCGGGGATCATCGGCGCTTTGGCCGGCGTCATGGGTACGCTGCAGGCGACCGAAGTGATCAAGGAGATACTGGGGCTCGGGCTCGGCCTGTCCGGCCGGCTGCTGCTCTATGACGCGATGGATGCGCGCTTCACCGAGATCGCGTTGCGCCGCGCGCCCGACTGCGCGCTCTGCGGGCTGCAGGCGACGATCCGCGACCTCGCCGTGCACGCGGCGTGAACGGCGAGAATATTTCTCCGGAAGAAACCCGCAACGCAAAGACCGCTAGATCATCGCCTCGATGACGCGGTCGGGCGGACGGTGGCCGTCGACGAAGGTCTTGATGTTGATGATGACCTTCTCGCCCATGTCGATACGGCCCTCGATCGTCGCTGAACTCATATGTGGCAGCAGCACGACATTGTCGAGCCGCAGCAGCCGCGGGTTGACGGCCGGTTCATGCTCGAACACGTCGAGGCCGGCGCCGGCGATCTCGCCCTTTTCGAGCATGCGGGTGAGCGCGTTCTCGTCGATCACTTCGCCGCGCGAGGTATTCACCACATAGGCCTGGCGCTGCAGCAGCTTGAGCCGACGCGCCGAGAGCAGATGATAAGTCGCCGGCGTATGCGGACAGTTGATCGAGATGATGTCCATGCGCGCCAGCATCTGGTCGAGGCTTTCCCAATAGGTCGCCTCGAGCTCGGTCTCGAGTTCGGTGTGGACGCGGCGGCGATTGTGATAGTGGATCGCGAGGCCGAAGCCGCGCGCACGGCGCGCCACGGCGGTGCCGATGCGGCCCATGCCGATGATGCCGAGGCGTTTTCCCCAGATGCGATGGCCGAGCATCGTGGTCGGCCCCCAGCCGGTCCAGTTGCCCGAACGGATCAGGCGCTCGCCTTCCGCGAGCCGGCGCGGCACCGACAGGATCAGCGCCATCGTCATGTCGGCGGTGTCTTCGGTGAGGACACCGGGTGTGTTGGTGATGGTGATGCCGCGCTGGCGTGCCGTCGCGAGATCGATATGGTCGACGCCGGTACCGAACGAGGCGATCAGGCGAAGCTGCGGCCCGGCCTGCGAGAGCACCGCGGAATCGATCCGGTCGGTGACGGTCGGCACCAGCACGTCGGCTTCCTTGACCGCCTGGATCAGTTCGGCCTGGCCCAGCGGCTTGTCCTCCAGGTTCAGTTTGACCCGGAACAGCTCCATCATCCGGGTTTCGATTGGATCCGGCAGCTTTCGGGTGACGACGACGAGCGGCTTCGTGGCCATGGACGCTCCCTGAGGGGCCTTGGCGGGAACCGTCGATTGAGGGTCGACGGCGGGGTCCCGATGGCCCGATTGCGGCCTGCCAATAGCAAGCCGGTTTTTCCTTGTCCAGCATAGCACCGCGCCCGGGGAACGATGCTTGCCCGCAACCGCGCGCGACAGGCAGAATCGCATGAAGGCGCGGCTGCGTCGCGGCCGATTCGTTCGCCGGTTCTTTCCAAGACCAGGAGGCGTTCTACCGATGCAATCCCCCCGACTTGTTCGGTTCATGGCCATGACAGCCCTCTGTGTCGCGACGATGGCATTTGGCCTCATCGCACCCGCCGGATCCGGTGCTTCCGCGCAGAATTCGGTCGAGAACCCGTCGGGCCTGCCGGTGCCGCGCTTCGTGTCGCTGCGCTCGAACGAAGTCAATCTGCGCACCGGGCCCGGTCTCACCCACCCGATCGAATGGGTCTATCAACGCAAGGGCCTGCCGGTTCTGGTGATCGGCGAGTTCGATACCTGGCGGCAGATCCGCGATCACGAAGGCACCGAAGGCTGGGTGCATCAGAGCATGATCGACGGCGAACGCAGTTTCATGGTGATCGACGAACAGCGTGTCGCGCATCTGACGCCGCAGCCGGAGGCCAAGGCCGCCGTCCGGATGGATCCCGGCGTGATCGGACAACTTCTCGAGTGCGACGAAACCGACTGGTGTCTGGTCAAACTGCAGGGATATCGCGGCTGGGTCGAACGCGGCGAGATCTGGGGTTCGCTCGACGGCGAAGTGTTCCGCTAGAACAGGACCGAACGCGATGTTCGACGGATTCGAAAGCGACCGCATCGCGCTCGGCAACGAAGTCTCGATCTTTTATCGGCAGGGCGGATCCGGCCCACCTTTGCTGCTGCTGCACGGTTATCCGCAGACCCATGCGATCTGGCACAAGATCGCACCGGCATTGGCGCAGCGTTTCACACTGGTGATGCCGGATCTGCGCGGCTATGGCGCGAGCCGCGGGCCGGCGCCCGATATCGAACATCGGAACTATTCAAAGCGTGCGATGGCCGGCGACATGGTGGCGCTGATGCGCGCGCTCGGCCATGACCGCTTCGATCTCGCCGGCCACGATCGCGGCGCGCGGGTCGCCTACCGGCTCGCACTCGATCATCCCGATCACGTCCGGCGCTTCGCCTCGCTCGACACGGTACCGACGATCGACATCTGGGAAGGCATGAACGCGGCCGAGGCGATTGCGACCTATCACTGGCCGTTTCTCGCGGTGCCGGCACCACTGCCGGAACGGCTGATCGGCGGCGATCCGGAGTTCTTCGTGCGACATCTGCTCGAACGCTGGGCGGGCGATGCGAGCCGGCTCGATCCCGTAGCGGTCGCGCAATATATCGCGCAGTTCCGCAACCCGGCGACCGTGCAGGCGACCTGCGAGGACTATCGCGCGGGTGCTACCTGCGACTGGGCGGACGACCGCGCCGACCGCGAGGCCGGCCGCAGGATCGAATGTCCGATGCTGATTCTCTGGGGCCGCGGATATATCGGGCATTCCGCCGCATCGACCGGCTGCACGCCGGGCGCGGTCTGGCGGCGTTGGGCCGACGATGTGCGCGAGATCGCACTCGATTGCGGCCATTTCATCGTCGAGGAAGAACCGGAGAACGCCGCCGCCGCGTTGCTCGATTTTTTCGGGGCACCCAAACGTGGTTCTAGCAGGATAGGAGATGAGTGATGAAGGATCCTGATTTTCAGCGAATCCGTGATCCGGCTGCTCTGCGACGAATGATGCACAACGCCAAACTTCAAAATCGGGATGATTATTACTGGAAGGTTTTTGAGCATCTTTGTGAGATCGAAGGATCGCGTGCAGAAAGTGCCATTGAAAGAGATTTTCATGCGGTATTGACTGCTTATGAAGAACTTCTGTCGGTCAAAAACAAACGCAGAACATCAGCGACCCGAACTCGTCAGAAACTCGCACGCAAGGGTCTTATAGCCTGCCTTGAGGATTGGGCTCTTGCGAGCACGGAAACACCTGGGTTTCGTCTATTGGTCGAGAATGGAAAGCCGAAACTGACTGGAGAATATCTTGTGCTCAATACGCTGATGAATTTTCTCCGCAAGCAGTGGAGGCGGCGACGAGGCGACTCTCGGCCTTTGGAATTCATCTGCCATCAAAACATTAAGCACGGGCCAGCGCGCCTAACATCAAAGCTTAACGCACCCTGACACGCGTCAGCGCATCGGTTCAGCGCGCCTTCTTGCTCGGCAGCGGGGTCGTCGCAACAACGCCGAGCGTATGGCCGTCATGGATCCCCTCGATCCGTTCGTCGCCGGTCTGGAAATCGAACTCGTAAGCGATCTTGCCGCTATGCGCGCCGGCGACATCGAACGTCATTTGCCAGCCCCAGTCGTCATGGGTGTCGCGATAGACCGCCATGCCGGTCAGCGCCGTATCGGCCCAGACGCGGCATTCGTCCATCTCGTAGCGATAGATGTAGGCGTCATGCGTCGGCCGCGCGAGGGTAAGCGTGCCGCCGTGATCGCAGCCGATCGTCATCGCTTCGCTGCCGCCCCAGCCCGATGTGAGCTCTGCCGAAATGACCGCACTGACGGCGCCCCAGCCGATATCGGCGGCGTCGGCCGGATCGTAGTTTTGCGTTACCTCGACGACGTAATAGGGATCGAGCACCGATTGTTTGCAATGAATCTCGCCGGGTTTCGGCTCTCGTCCCGATACCAGCCAGCTGGTGACCACATTTTCGACGCAGGCATCGCCCCAGCCGAGCACGACATGCGGCCCGTCTTCGACCGTGATCATCGTTGCATCGCTGAGCCGCTCGTAGACGCTGGTCGCCTGCGCGATCGGCGTCGCGTGATCGGCATCGCTGGCGAGGATGAGCGTCTTGAAATTGCCACCGGCGAATAACGGTATCGTCTGTCGTTCATCGAGCCCGGGCCAGAACTGGCATTCGAGATTGAGCCCGATCATGTAGTGAAAGAAGCGCGGAAACTCGCTGCGATAATCGAGACCGTCCTTGAACACCGACAAGGCGCTGGCCGCCGGGTCGGCAGGCTGGATACCGTAATCGGGACAGGAGACGGCGTAGAACGCACCCCAGTACATGCCGGAGTTGGTGCCCTCGACCGCGAGCGGCGTCATCGTGTCGGCATCGAATTCGAGCGCGCGATAGGCCATGCGCAGCATCGGTACCAGTTCGCCCTGCTCCGCCGAGGCAAGCGCATGCAGGAAGGCCGTGCGATCGAAGGGCGTGTACAACGCATAGGAAAGACTGCCGGCCACCATATCGCGCGTGAGCTCGCGCTCTTCGAGCCGGCCGCTCGAGAGCGGAAACGGAACATCGATCGGCGCCCGTTCGAGTTGCGCCAGCAGCCGGTCATAGGCATCGGTCACCGAGGTCTCGAACAGCCCGCCGCAATCGGCATCGTCCTGGCAGGCGCGGCCCAGGCGCTCGAAGAGATCCTCGGCGGCACGCGCCCCCACGATCCCGTCATTCGAGATGTTCGCGGCCGGATCCATCACACTGTCGAGGATCAGGCCTTCGATCGCGTCGGGATATGTTGCGGCATAGGCCTGCGCGAAAAACGTGCCGTAACTGGCGCCATAGATCCAGATCTGCGGCGCACCGATGGCCTGGCGAAAAACTTCCAGATCGCGCACCGCCTGTCGCGTACCGAGAAATGGCAAGATCTCGGCGCGACCGGATTCGGTGATGCAGTCGGTCACGAACGTGCCGGCCTGATCGACATTGATCTCGGGATGCTCAAAATTCCACGGGATCAGCGAATAGACGGCAGCGGCGCGGCGGCAATCGACGCCATGGCGCGGGCCCATGCCGCGCTGATCGAACAGCACGATGTCGTAATGTTCGAGGATGCGCTGGTCGAAGGACCACAGCGCCCAGTCGGAAATGCCGACGCCGGCCTGGCCCGGCCCGCCCACGGCATAGATGAGAACGCCGCGATAGTCGCCGGTCGCCAGATGAATCGCATATTCGATATCGAGGGTGCGATTGTCGGCCGGATTGTCGTGATCGAGGGGCGCCGGCACGGTGACGCAGACGAGATTGCCGACATAACAGGAATGCGGATCGAGCCGGTCGATAATGTCGGCAAGGCCGGCCGCGGGCGCCGGGCCCGCGGTGAAGCAGAAAGCCGCGAGTGTCATCGCCGCGGCGACGACCACCCGAAGCACGTTGCGGTTGCCGTGATTCATCGGCCGCCCATCCATGGGTGACGCCTGCGGGAAACTAGGCGGCGGGACCGGGTCGGCGCAAGCCTGCCATCGTGCGCGGGCGGAAACTGCCGAGCGTCTCCCACCAGTCGCCGAGCGCGTTGATCAGCGGCACGAGATTCTCTCCCGCTGCCGCCAGCGCAGATTCGACGCGCAGCGGTATCTCGGGATAGACCGTCCGCGAAATCACGCCGGCCGCCTCGAGATCGCGCAGATCGAGCGTCAGCATCCGGTGCGAGATTTTCGGATTGTCGCGGCGCAGATCGCTGAACCGCTTCGGTCCATCGATCAAATAGTAGATCAGCAGCGTTCGCCAGCGGCCACCCAGAAGGCGCATCGCGTCTTCGATCGGACAGCCCGATATGGTTTCCTTCATCGCGTCACCTCATCGCATGACCGCGGTATAATTTATGTTACCGCGCGACATTTTTGTGCGTTCTTTACGACCCCTGCGGCGTCGCGCATATGGGAGCCATTCGCAACATTATCATCGCGCAGGGAGATCAACATGGAACCGGTGCTTTTTTATGGCGTCCCGCAAGGCTGCTCGTTCGGATCGATCGTGGTCCTTGAATGGCTGGGCCAGCCCTGCCGCCTCTGCCGTATCAACATGCCCGACGATATGCAGAACGATCTGTACGCGCGAGTGAACGAGATACGGGAAACGCCGGTGCTGTTGCTCGAGAACGGTGCCACGCTGAGCGAGAGCGCGGCCATCCTGCAGAATATCGGTGTGCGCGGCATCGATCGCGGGCTTCGCGCAGGGCAGCGGCGATTTCGACCGCCTCAACCGGATGCTGTCATACCTGACGACGACATTCTTTGCCGCCTTCAGTCCGCTCTGGACCGCCTATCAGATGGCGGAAGATCCGTCGGTACAGGCGATGCTGCGGGATCTCGGCCGGCAGCAGGTCGCCAAGACGCACGGACAGCTCGACGCGATGCTCGCCGGCCGGGACTGGCTTGTCGGCGAGCGACGCAGCGTCGCCGATGCCTATTTCATGGGGATCGCGCGCTGGGCGGACTATCACAAGGCGATTGATCGTCGCGACTATCCGAACCTGCATCGGCATGTGCAGACGCTCGAACGCGATCCGGCGATCGTTTTCGCCCACGCGATCGAAGCGGACAGGCCGGCGATCTCAGGCGGGGGATTTGTTGGCCATGTCGCGCTGACCGATCTGCAGAAGCGGATCGCCACGTAGCAGGATCGGGCGCCGCGGCGCTAGTCGAAATCTTCGGTGAGCGCCGCGCGAACGGTTTCCGGCATGATCGACATATGGCCATAGACCGGATGACTGAATCCGATCACCACTTCGGCACCGGGCTTCACGAAGGCCGCGACCTGCGCGTCGGTGAACGGGAAATGCAGGAACTGCACCGACGAGGCCTTGCCATCGGCGTTGGTACGGTCGACATCGGCTTCCGGCACCGCCTTGACGATCTCGCCACCGACGCGAATGAACGCGGTTTCCTCGATACCGCCGAGGCGCGAGAGAAACGCCTTGCGCCGTGTCGGCTCGTCGATCTCGAAGAGGACCGTGGCAACGAGTTCGCGGCCGTTCGGAATCATCGGGCCATACGCCGCGAGCTCGTCGTCGATCTGTGCGTCGCCACCTTTCTCGATGTAGAGCATCTCCTGGATCTGCAGCCACATCGTCTCGAAATTTTCGAAATGGAAGGTCGCGACCGGCCCGATTTCCATGCGACGACTGCGCTTGCGCGACACGATCTCGGCGCGGCGCGCCTTGCGGATCGCCGTGTACTCCTTGAGCGGCATGAGATCGGCCCGCGTGATGCTGCGTCGCTTTGCGAGTGCCGTCATCGCCTGGATCCTTACTCTGTTTCGAGCCCGTAGGCGCGGGCGATCAGCTGGATCGGATGCGGCGCATCGCCGGGCACGGTCGCATCCTTGATCCGCTCCATGCCCTGCAGGATATGCATGCCCGCGAGCGGACATTCCGAGGCGACGATACGCTTCTCGCTTTTCGCCGCCTGACGCGCGACGGGTTTGCCGATCTTGATCGCTGTTTCGAAATTCCCCTTCATCACGCCCCAGGATCCGCCATGACCGGCGCAACGTTCGATCACCGCGAGATCGATGCCGGGAAGAAGCCGCAGCATCTCGGCCGCTTTCTGGCCCATGTTCTGCGCGCGCGCATGGCAGGCGATATGCAGGGCGACACCACCCGACAGCGGCGTCATACCGGGAGCAAGTCCCTCTTTTTTGGCGATATCGACGACATATTCGCTGACATCGTAGGTCGCATCCGCGAGCTTTTTCACCGCCGCGTCACCGGGCAGGATCAGCGGCCATTCGAACTTCATCATCAGCGCACAGGACGGCACCAATGCTACGACATCGTGGCCGGCGTCGATCAGCGGCCCGAAGGCGGCGGCCGTGCGTTTCGCCTTCTCGGCGACCGCCTCGATATTTCCGTTCTCGAGTTGCGGCATGCCGCAACAGCCGGGATATTCGAGCCGGGTTTCGACGCCGTTGCGCGCGAGCACGGCAAGCGCCGCCTCGCCGATCGCCGGATTGTTGTAATTGGCAAAGCAGGTCGCGAAGATCGCGGCCTTGCGACCGAATGCCGGCGCATCGCGATTGAGCGCGGGCGGATGATCCTTCGCCCGCATCGTCAGCGTCTTGCCGTGGAATTTCGGCAGCGCCGCGTTACGGTCGACATTGGCGACGCGCTCGAGCGCGCCCCGCGTCATCTTGTTTCCGGTGTTCGATGCCCAGTTCGTCACCGTCGGCAGCGCGGCGCCGAGTTTACCGTTGCGATCGGTCTTCGTGAGCTGCTGCTCGATCGCGCCGACCTTGCCGTTGCGGAACTCGGCGGCGCGGTAGCGCAGCATCAGATGCGGGAAATCGAGCGCATATTCATGCGGCGGCACATAGGGGCATTTGGTCATAAAGCACATGTCGCAGAGCGTGCAGGCATCCACGACCGGCTTGAAATCCTCGCTCTTGACGGTGTCGAGTTCTTCGCTGGGCGACTGGTCGACCAGATCGAACAAGCGCGGAAAGCTGTCGCAGAGATTGAAGCAGCGTCGGCAGCCGTGACAGATGTCGAAGACGCGACGCATTTCGGCGTCGATCTTCGCGGCGTCGTAGAAATCGGGATCGTGCCAGGCAAGCGGATGCCGGATGGGCGGCTCGAGGCTGCCTTCACGCATCGGTATCTTCCTTCAGGATCGGGCGCGACGAACGTCGCGGCCGGAGAGACACTCGGGTTCGGCCGGCGAGGCCCCGAACCGCCGCATCGGCGGCGGTTTGGGCCCCCGGGCCCGATCGGAGATCGGGCGTCCCGGTCGGAACGCGCGATCGTCAATTGAGCGTGTCGAGTGCCTTCTGGAAGCGACCGGCATGCGACTTCTCGGCCTTCGCCAGAGTCTCAAACCAGTCGGCGATTTCCTCGAAGCCTTCTTCGCGCGCGGTGCGCGCCATGCCCGGATACATGTCGGTATATTCGTGCGTCTCGCCGGCGATCGACGCCTTCAGATTCTTCGAGGTGTCGCCGATCGGTTCGCCGGTCGCGGGATCGCCCACTTCTTCCATGAACTCAAGATGCCCGTGTGCATGGCCGGTCTCGCCCTCGGCGGTCGAACGGAACACCGCCGCCACGTCGTTGTAGCCTTCGACATCGGCCTTCTGGGCGAAATAGAGGTAGCGGCGATTCGCCTGGCTCTCGCCGGCGAATGCGGCTTTCAGATTCTCGAGCGTCTTGCTGGTCTTCAACTGTGCCATGGTTTCTGTCTCCCTTTTGCACCAACGTCGCAACAAACCCGGCGCGGCAGCGCCGTCATCGATCGCGTCCAATATGGCGGCCGAATCCGGGCCTGTCAACAGATTGGAGTTATTCCAAAAAGATAACAAGAACCGCGCGCGGCCTAGTCTTTTTTGACGCGCACGATTACGTCGACACGAGCGATGCGGGTGCCGTCGGGCGGCACCGGCAGATGGCGTACCTCGATGCCCGCGGCATCGAAATCATACAGTTCGCTGCTGCCCTCGACGAAGAAATGATGATGGTCGGAAACGTTGGTATCGAAATAGGAACGGCCCGGATCGACCACGACCTCGCGCAGCAGACCGGCATGCGTGAACTGGTGCAGCGTGTTGTAGATCGTCGCCATCGAGACGCGCACGCCTCCATGGGCTGCTTCGCCCAGAAGCTGCTCCGCCGTCACATGGCGGTCGCCCCGGTCGAACAGCAATCGCGCCAAAGCGAGCCGCTGACGCGTCGGCCGTAGGCCGGCGGCGCGCAACCGGTCAAGCACCGGGGCAAAGGGCTGTGTGGCGGATTCGGGCTTCATCGGGCCTTTATATGGCAATGAAGGGCGGGAACAAAAGGCCGTGGGGAAGAGGCTGCCGGGTTTTCTGGAACAGGTCAAATCTATGGCTGCGCGCTGCGGAATTTTCCCGGGGCCGCCACGGGTCAGTCGCCGGTACCGATCCGCTGGACGAGCTGTTTGACGCTGGGGATGAAGCCGCCGGCATAAAACGGATCGTCGGCGAAGCGATAGGCGTTGTGTCCGGCGAACATCAGCTGGTTCTCGATCTGATCGGAATGGCTGATCGCCTGCAGCGTCTTCTGGATGCAGTAGGAGCGCGGATCGGCCTTCTTGCCGGTCGTGCCCGCCTCGTTCTGTGCCCAGTTCGAGAAGCGGCAGGCCGAGAGACAGCCCATGCAATTGATCTGGTCGATGCGGATCTCGCGGCCGTTTTCCGGTGTCACGAAAATCAGCGTCGAATCCGGCGTGCGCATTGCCTCGGTGAAGCCGGCAGCGACCCATTCGTCGGCGCGCAATTTGTCGGCCGCCGTCAGATAGACGATGCGACCGCGCGCGCCGACCGCGAAGGGCCATTCATGTTCGCCGACCGGCGAATTCGAGTAAGCGACCTGATGCTCGTTGCGCTGGTGCAGCTCGCGCAGGAAATCGTTGTTCACCGCCGACGAATAAAATCCGGTCGGGCTGAAGCGGTTGAGATAGACGTCGCCTTCGTCCAGATGCAGCAGCCGCTGTTTCCACGCATCGGAGATCGGGCTCTCCTGCGTCAGAAGCGGCCTTGTGCCGAACTGGAAGGCAACGGGCGCAACCTCCGGATCCTCGATCAGATCGGCCCATTCGCGCAGGAACCACACGCCACCCGCCATGACGATTGGCGTTTTCACGAGCCCGCATTCCTCGCGCATGACACGGCGCAGCTCGATCAGGCGCGGCCGCGCGGGCTCGGGCTTCAGCGGATCTTCGACATTGGAGAGGCCGTTATGGCCACCGGCCAGCCACGGATCTTCGTAGACCACGCCGCCGAGCAATTCGGAGAATTTGTGATAAGCGCGTTTCCACAAAGCGCGGAAGGCGCGGGCGGACGACACGATCGGATAATAATAGACATTGTACTGCGCGCAGATCTCGGCGATGCGATAGGGCATGCCGGCACCGCAGGTGACGCCGTGGATCAGACCCTGCGCGCCTTCGAGCACACCATGCAGTACGCGCTCGGATGCCGCCATCTCCCACAGCACGTTAATGTGGATGCGACCTTCGCCGCCCGAGAGATCGTGTGCGATGCGTGCCTGGGTGATGCCGCCCTTGACCGCATAGGCGACGAGTTCCTCGTGACGCTCGCGTCGCGTGCGCCCGTTATAGACCTGCAGAATCGCACGGCCAGCTTCGTCGTACGAATCGGCGTTGACGCCCGAGAAGGTGCCGACGCCGCCGGCCGCAGCCCAGGCGCCCGAGCTCTCGCCATTCGAGATGGAGATCCCCTTGCCGCCCTCGACGATGGGCAGCACTTCCTTGCCGGAGATCAGAACGGGTTCGAGCGGTTTCATGCGGCAGGGACCTGTCCCCGGTCGCTTGCGCGACCTGTGCTGTCCGATACCGTCGTGCCGAGGGTACCGGAATCATCGGATATGATGGTGTCGACGCCCCATTCGATCAACTGGTGAGCCAGGGCCGGATCGTTGACCGTGTAAACGGCCAGAATATAGCCCGCCGCCTTCACCGCATATGCCATTTCCCGGGTCAAATGCTGGTGCGCGCAATGGATCGAGACGCAGTCGAGCGCCGCAGCATCCTCCATCATCGTCGCCATCCGGTCCCAGACCACCAGGCCGCGCGGCAAGCCAGGCGCGACATCGCGGGCCCGGGCCAGCGCCGCGCGCGAAAAACTGGAGACAATGAGCCGGCCGTAATCCGCCGGCCAATGCGCCTCGATCGCGGATGAGACGACACTTGCGGTTTCCATCTCGCGGCCGGGACAGGGCTTGATCTCGACATTGGCGCCCATGCCGCATTCGACGAGCAGCGCCAGCGTCTCGAGCAAGGTGGGCACCGTTTCGCCCGCGAAGTCCGGACCGAACCAGGATCCGGCATCGAGCGCCCGAATCGCCGCGAACGGCGTGACCGCAACCGGTCCTTCGCCGTTCGTCGTGCGATCGAGCGTGTCGTCGTGGAAGAGCAGCGGTACGCCGTCGCCCGAAAGCTTGGCGTCGAACTCGACCCAGCGAAGCCCCGACGCTGCCGCCATACGCATGGATGCGAGCGTGTTTTCCGGGGCACGAGCCGCCTCGCCGCGATGACCGATCAGTCGCGGCAACCACAATTCCTGCACTGTGGGCGCCTTCAACGATGCGGCCATGATCGGCCTTTCGCTGTTCGGCGTGGCGTTGGCTAGGATCAGCCCTCCGCCTCCGCCTTCTGTTGCGAAATGTCTTCGCCGGTCGCCTGGTCGACGGCCTTCATCGACAGCTTGACCTTGCCGCGATCGTCCATGCCGAGGACCTTGACCTTCACCGTGTCGCCGACCTTGACCACTTCGGTCGTTTCCTTGACCCGTCGCGGCGCCAGCTCGCTGATATGCACGAGCCCGTCGCGGCTGCCGAGGAAGTTTACGAAGGCGCCGAAATCGACCGTCTTAACAACCTTGCCGGTGTAGATCGTACCGATCTCGGGTTCGGCAACGATGCCGCGGATCCAGTTGATCGCCGCCTGCGCCGCCGTTTCGTCGACCGCGGCCACCTTGATCGTACCATCGTCCTCGATGTCGATCTTGGCGCCGGTCACTTCGCAGATCTCGCGAATGATCTTGCCGCCGGTGCCGATCACTTCACGGATCTTGTCCTTCGGAATCGAAATCACCGTTATGCGCGGTGCATTCCGCGAAACTTCCGCGCGCGAGGTGTTGAGTGCCTTCTCCATCTCCTTAAGGATATGGAGGCGGCCATCGCGTGCCTGGCCCAGCGCGATCTTCATGATCTCCTCGGTGATCGAAGTGATCTTGATGTCCATCTGGAGAGCCGTCACCCCGGCTTCGGTACCGGCGACCTTGAAGTCCATGTCGCCGAGATGGTCCTCGTCGCCGAGAATGTCGGAGATTACCGCAAATCCGTCATCTTCCTTGATGAGACCCATCGCGATGCCGGCAACCGGGCACCGCAGCGGCACGCCGGCATCCATCATCGAGAGCGACGCACCGCAGACGGTTGCCATCGACGACGAGCCGTTCGATTCGGTGATCTCGGAGACGACACGGATCGTATAGGGGAACGCTTCCTTCGCCGGCATGACCGCGCGCAAGGCACGCCAGGCGAGCTTACCGTGGCCGATTTCGCGCCGCCCCGGCGAACCCATGCGCTTTGCCTCGCCCGTCGAATAGGGCGGGAAATTGTAATGCAACAAATAATGTTCGCGGAACTCGCCGCCGAGCGCATCGATGATCTGCTCGTCCGATCCGGTGCCCAGCGTGGTTACGACCAGCGCCTGGGTTTCGCCGCGTGTGAACAGGGCGGAGCCATGCGCGCGCGGCAGTATGTTCACCTCGCTGACGATCGGACGCACGGTTTTGGTGTCGCGCCCGTCGATCCGCTTGCCGGTCTTGAGAATGGCACCGCGAACGATGTCCTTCTCGAGATATTTGACCGCCGAAGAAGCGAGGTCCGGCGAAAATCCGGCCGCCTCGACCGCCGCGGCGGCCTTCTGTCTTGCGGTATTAAGAAGATCGGTGCGCGCCTGTTTCGAGGTCTGCGTATAGACCTTTTCGAGATCCCCGCGAACCGCGCCGGAAACGATCGCGGACGCCTTTTCGGCCGCCTCGTCGGGACCCGGTAACGGCCAGGCCGCCTTGGCGCTCTGTTCCGCAAGCTTGATGATCGCATCGATCACCGGCTGGAATTGCTTGAAGCCGAACATGACGGCGCCGAGCATGATTTCTTCCGAAAGCTCATTCGCTTCCGATTCCACCATCAGCACGCCTTCGGCCGTGCCGGCGACAATCAGATCCAGCTGCGAGTTCGGGAGCTGGTCGACCAGCGGATTCAGCACATACTGACCGTCGATATAGCCGACGCGCGCCGAGGCCACCGGCCCGAGAAAGGGAATACCGGAGATGGTGAGCGCGGCGGCCGCACCGACCAGAGCGACCATATCCGGATCGTTCTCGAGGTCGTGAGAGAGCGTGGTGCAGATCACCTGCGTCTCGTTGCGATAGCCCTGCGCGAAGAGCGGGCGGATCGGCCGGTCGATGAGGCGCGATGTCAGCACTTCCTTTTCGGTCGGTCGGCCTTCGCGCTTGAAGAAGCCGCCCGGAATCTTGCCGGCGGCAAACGTCTTTTCCTGATAGTTGACCGTGAGCGGAAAGAAATCGACGCCCGGTTTCGGCGACCGTAGTCCAACCGCCGTGCAGAGCACGACGGTATCGCCGTAGCGCGCCAGAACGGCGCCATCGGCCTGACGGGCCATGCGCCCGGTTTCGAGAATGAGGGGACGTCCGCCCCAGTCGATCTCGACACGATGAATATCAAACATTCTTTACCTCTGATGAATCCGGTCGGTGTTCTGTTCTACCGGACCCGCGGAAGGGGCAGCCCGCTGCCCCTTTCGTCGGCCCGGTATTCGAATGCGTCCGCCGCCGACCGTGTCGTCGGAGCATCCGGTGAAAAGTTTTGTTCGATCGGCCATGTGCGCGCAGCCCGCCGCATCCGGTGCGCCTCGTCGAGAGGGGCACCGGCTGTCGTCGTCCGGCCTTGCGACATGTCCGATTCTCGTCTCAGCGACGCAGGCCGAGAGACTGGACCAGCGTCTGATAACGCGCCTGGTCCTTGCGCTTGAGATAATCGAGCAGACGCCGACGCTGGCCGACCATCACGAGAAGGCCGCGCCGCGAATGGAAATCTTTTTTATGCGTCTGCAGATGATCGGTGAGATTGCGAATCCGTTCGGACAGGATCGCAACCTGTACTTCGGGCGAACCGGTGTCGCCCGCGGCAGTGGCGAATTCGCCAATGAGCGCCTGTTTGCGCTCGGCGGTAATCGACATCGTCTATTCCTTTCACAAGACTAGAGGTGCAGAACGCGCACCGGTTTCACTTCCCCGGCCTCGTATCGGGCAATCGCCACAAGTCGGCCGCCGGACGTGGCGCAAACGAGCGCCCCGTTTTCCAGACTGCCAATGCGATTGAGGTCGCTGCGACGCAGCAGGCCTACGCTTTGCCCGGTTCTGAGCCGGTTCGCCTCCGCTTCCGTCAGGGCCAGCGCCGGGATGTCGGCCAGCGCGGTCTCGACCGGGAGCAAATAGCTTGAGGCGGCGGCACTATGCCCCAGCGCCAACAGCGATTCCAGCGAAATCGCCCTCGTTTCCTCGAACGGGCCCACCGAAATACGGCGCAATTCCGCCACATGTCCGCGCGTCCCGAGGCGCTGCGCGAGGTCGCGGGCGAGGCTCCGTACATAGGCCCCCTTGCCGCAATCCATGAGGAAGACCGCCCGCTCGGGATCGGCGCATTCGAGGATGGTGAGCCCGTGGACCGTCACAGTCCGGGGGGCGAGATCGACCGCCTCGCCGGCCCGGGCAAGATCATAGGCCCGCTCGCCATCGATCTTGATCGCCGAGAAGGCCGGTGGAATCTGTTCGATCCGGCCGAGAAAGGCCGGCAAGGCCGCCTCGATCGCCGCCCGGTCGGGCCGCACGTCGCTGGTTGCGATCACCGTGCCCTCGGCATCGTCGGTCGAGGTCGCGCTGCCCCAGCGCACGGTGAATCGATAGCGCTTCGCGGCATCCATGACATGCGGCACGGTTTTGGTCGCCTCGCCGAGCGCGATCGGCAACATTCCGGTCGCCATCGGATCGAGCGTGCCGGCATGGCCAGCCTTCTGCGCATCGAACGCGCGCCGCACTGCCGTCACCGCGCGCGTCGAGGTCATGCCGGCCGGTTTGTCGAGCAGGACCCAGCCGGAGACCGGCTGGCCCTTACGCCGGCGCGCCATCGGAACCGGAGCCGGCCGTATCGTCGCCTGCATCGTCGCCAGTGTCGTTGCCCTCATCGTCGCGTTCGAGATCACGGCGCACGACCGGATCTTCGAGCCGTTCCGCAATCTTCGCCGCCTCGTCAAAGGAACGATCGCGCTCGAACGCGAGTTCCGGCACGTGACGCAGCCGCATCGAGCGTCCGAGCTCGCGCCGCAGATAGGGCACCGCGCGATTGAGCGCAGCGACCAGCTCGGTCGCATCGCCGCCGGCGAATGGCAGCACGAACGCTGTCGCCCGCTTGAGATCGGGGCCGAGACGCACTTCGGTCAAGGTGATGTTCACATCGAACAGAGCCGGATCGCGCCAATGCGCATCGGCGAAGATGCGGACCAGCGCATGCCGCACTTCTTCACCGACGCGAAGCTGGCGCTGGCTCGGCCCGGCGACGGGCTGCCGCGCAATCATCTCGGTATCATGCCTCCAGGGCGCGGGCGACTTCCTCAATCTCGAAACACTCGATCGTGTCGCCGACCTGGATGTCCTGATAGTTCTCGAAGGCCATGCCGCATTCGAAGCCTTCCTTGACCTCGCGCACTTCGTCCTTGAAGCGCTTGAGGGTGCGCAGGCTGCCCTCGTGGATGACCACGTTGTCGCGCAGCAGTCGCACCTTGGCGCCGCGCTTGACGGTGCCTTCGGTGACCATGCAGCCGGCGACCTTGCCGGCCTTGGTGATGTTGAACACTTCGCGGATTTCCGCATTGCCGAGGAACTTCTCGCGCATCTGCGGGGCGAGCATCCCGGTCAGCATCGCGCGGATGTCGTCGACCACGTTGTAGATGATCGAGTAATAGCGGATATCGACCGCATCGCGCCGCGCCATCTCGCGTGCTGCCGCGTTCGCCCGCACATTGAAACCGACGATGAGCGCATTCGATGCGCGCGCCAGCGTGACGTCGGATTCGTTGATGCCGCCGACGCCCGTATGAAGAAGACGCGCCGCCACCTCGTTGGTGCCGAGCTTGGAGAGCGCCCCGGCCAGTGCCTCGACCGAGCCCTGCACGTCGGCCTTGATGACGACCGGCAGTTCCTTCGTTTCGCCGGCGGCGATCTTCTGGAACATCTCGTCGAGCGTGCCGCGCGCGCCGCTCACCGCCTGCTTGTCGCGCTCCTGGTTCGCACGATATTCGCTGACCTGGCGTGCTTTCGCTTCGTTCTCGACGACGGCGAAAAGATCGCCGGCATTCGGCGCGCCCTGCAGGCCGAGCACCTCGACCGGCATGGACGGACCCGCCTCGTCGATCGTGTTGCCACGATCGTCGAGCATGGCGCGCACACGGCCCCATTCGGCGCCGGCAACGAAGATATCGCCCACGCGCAGCGTGCCGCGCTGCACCAGCAAGGTCGCGACCGGACCACGGCCGCGTTCGAGCCGCGCTTCGATCACAGCACCCTGTGCCGAACGATCGCGATTGGCCTTCAGTTCGAGAATTTCCGCCTGCAGCAGAATCCCTTCCTCGAGCTTGTCGAGATTCTGTCCCGTCTTGGCCGAGACATCGATGACCTGCACGTCGCCGCCGAGTTCTTCGGGAACGATCTCGTGGCTCAACAGCTCCTGACGCACGCGCTGCGGGTTCGCATCCGGCTTGTCGATCTTGTTGACCGCCACGATGACCGGCACCTTCGCGGCGCGGGCATGGTGAATGGCCTCGATCGTCTGCGCCATGATGCCGTCATCGGCAGCCACCACGAGCACGACGATGTCGGTCACGTTGGCGCCGCGCGCACGCATCTCGGTGAAGGCGGCGTGGCCCGGCGTGTCGATGAACGTGATCTTCTGACCGCTCGGCCGCGTCACCTGATAGGCACCGATATGCTGGGTGATGCCGCCCGCCTCGCCCGCCGCGACATCGGTCTGGCGCAGCGCGTCGAGCAGCGAGGTCTTGCCGTGGTCGACATGGCCCATGACGGTGACGACTGGCGAACGCGCTTCGGCGGAATCGGCATCCTCCTCGCCGTCGAACAGACCGAGCTCAACGTCGGCGGCCGACACCCGGCGCACGCGATGGCCGAGTTCCGTCGCTATCACTTCGGCAGTATCGGCATCGATCGTCTGGGTGATGGTCGCCATCGTTCCCATGCGCATCAACGATTTGATGACGTCGGCACCGCGTTCGGCCATTCGGTTTGCGAGTTCCTGGACGGTGATCGTTTCCGGGATGATCACGTCGCGGACGATCTTGCCCGGCGCTTCTTCACCGCGGGCCTTCAGCTTTTCGCGTTCGCGCGCACGCCGTACCGAGGCGAGACTGCGCGTGCGCTCGCTGCCATCGTCGTCGAGCACCTTCTGCACACTGAGCTTGCCCTGACGGCGGCGCGGCTCGCCGCGCTTGCCGGCACCGGGTGCCGGGCGTGCGGGCGGACGTGCTGCGACGCCTCCGGGCCGACGGACCTGCGTGCGCTGTGCGCGCTGTTCCGCTTCCTCGGCAATATCGGCTTCGAGAATCTGTTGCGCCCGCGGCGAGAGACGTGGGCCGCCGCGCGCGCCGGCGCGCTCCGCGCGTTCGGTGCCGGCGAGCGGTGTCATTGCAACGCCGTGTGCTGCTGCACGCTGCGCTTCGGCTTCGGCAGCCGCAGCATCGACCGGCGGGTTCGCGGCCTGCTCGGCTTCGATCCGCGCGCGTTCGGCCGCTTCTTCCTCGGCGCGGCGCTTGGCCTCTTCTTCGGCCTGGACACGACGCTGTTCGTCGTAATGCTTTGCTTCCTCGAGCGCGCGCGAGCGCGCGGCGCGTTCGTCCGCGGTCAGGCCGCGGATCGGCCGCGTATCGACCGGCGGCGGCGGTGCCGCGGGCGCGGGTGCGGGCGCCGCAACCGGCGTCTCCGACGCCTCGACCTCGGGCTCGGCTTCGGGCTTTGCCTTGCCGCCCGGCGCAATGCTGCGCCGCCGCTTGACCTCGACGGCCACGGTCTTGCTGCGGCCATGCGAGAAACTCTGGCGGACCTGGCCGCCATCGACCGTCTTCTTCAGCTCAAGACGGCCGGGCCGCGACAGCTTCAGCGGTGTCTGGCCCTTCGTTTCGTCGCCCGAATCCTTCGTCGTCATTCGTACCGTTCCCAGCCGTCTTGTTATCGTCGGTTCCGGCCGTCGCGCAGCGCGGCCAGTCTTGTCGTTTCGCGCAGGATCCGCGCGGCCATATTGCCGCGCTCGATCGCCGCATGTACCACATTGCCGCTGCCGAACGCTGCCGACAGTGCATCCCGATCGAACAGTCCCACCACCGGGACGTCGCCCGCCGCGGCTTCGAGCCGCCGCTTGCCGTCCGCCGCGCCGTCGCTGGCACTCAGCAGAATGCCGGCGCGACCCTTGCCGATCATCGCGGCAACCCGGTCATGGCCGGTGACCGCAACGCCGGCGCGACGCGCGAGGCCGAGCAGGGCAAGACATTGCCGCTCGACCTGAGCGGCGGCCTGGTCGGCGAGATCCGCCGGCACGCGCACCGCGCCGCCCGCCACCTTTTCGAAATTGCGCTTCTTCAGCGCCGTCTCGATCACGTCGCGATCGGCCGTCACCCAGAAGCCGCGACCCGGCAGACGTTCGGACGCATCCGGCACCAGCGTGCCATCGGGCCCAACCACGCAACGCAGCAGACCGGTTTTCGGTGCCGTCGAACGGGAGACGATGCAACGACGCTGCGGCCGGCGCGCAGGCATGCGCGCGACCGTCTCGTCGCTCTCTGTTTCCACCATCGCCGCATCCGTCATCGTCATGCGCTTTCCGTCGTACCTCCTGGTCGGCCGATCTACTCGGCCGGTGCCGCAGCCTTGTCGTCGGCCTTCGCCGCAGCGGCCGGTTCGTCGGCGAACCAGTGGGCGCGGGCCTTCATAATCAGCGCATCGGCATCCTCGCGCGACATTTCATGCTCGCGCAGGATCCCGTCATTCGCATCGATCAACTCGTCGGTCGCGAGATCGGCGAGATCGTCGAGCGTCTTCACGCCCTTCTCGCCGAGCGCCACCAGCATCGCCGGGTTGAGACCCTCGATCGCCGCCAATTCGTCGGTGACGCCGAGCTCACGGCGCCGCGTCGTGTTGCGTTCGTCACGCTCGGTCAGATAGCGCCGGGCACGTTCGCGCAATTCGTTGGCGACGTCCTCGTCGAACCCTTCGATCGAGGCCAGATCGTCGAGCGGAATGAACGCCACTTCCTCGACCCGGGTGAAACCCTCGGTAACCAGCAGATGCGCGATGACGTCGTCGACGTCGAGCGCATCGATAAACATCTGCGATCGCACCTTGAACTCCTCGCTACGGCGCTCCGATTCCTCGGCCTCGGTCAGGATGTCGATATCCCAGCCGGTCAGGATCGAAGCGAGACGCACATTCTGGCCGCGCCGGCCGATCGCCAGCGACAGCTGATCGTCGGGCACCACCACTTCGATGCGCCCGGCATCCTCGTCGAGCACGACCTTGGCGACTTCCGCCGGGGCGAGTGCATTGACGACGAAGGTCGCCGGATCGGGCGACCAGGGAATGATGTCGATCTTCTCGCCCTGCAGCTCGCCGACGACGGCCTGAACGCGGCTGCCGCGCATGCCGACGCAGGCGCCGACCGGATCGATCGAACTGTCGTTCGAAATGACCGCGATCTTGGCGCGACTGCCGGGATCGCGGGCGACCGCCTTGATCTCGATGATGCCGTCGTAGATTTCCGGCACTTCCTGGGCGAACAGTTTCGCCATGAATTCCGGATGGGTGCGGGAGAGAAAAATCTGCGGCCCGCGCGGTTCCTCGCGCACGTCGATGATGTAGGCGCGAACCCGATCGTCCTTGCGGAAGCTTTCGCGCGGCAGCGATTCGTCGCGACGCAGCAGGCCTTCGGCGCGCCCGAGATCGACCGTCACATTGCCGAACTCGACGCGCTTGACGAGGCCCTGAACGATCTCGCCCTTGCGGTGCTTGTATTCCTCGAACTGCCGCATCCGCTCGGCTTCGCGGACTTTCTGCACGATGACCTGCTTGGCGGTCTGGGCGGCGATGCGACCGAAATCGATCGGCGGCAACTCGTCGACGATGAAATCGCCGACATTCTTTTCGGGATCGAGCTTGCGCGCGAGCTTGAGCGGGATCTGTGTGTGCTCGTCCTCGATTTCCTCGACGACCTGACGATAGCGGGCCAGCGCGATATCGCCCGTCTTGCGGTCGATCGTCGCGCGAATGTCGTGCTCATGGCCGTACTTGGAACGACCGGCCTTCTGAATGGCCTGTTCCATCGCCTCGAGCACCTGATCGCGCTCGATGTTCTTCTCGCGTGCGACCGCGTCGGCAACCTGGAGCAATTCGTGGCGCGCGACAGCAAACATCGGTTCCATGGGTCAGCCTCGATCCATTTCGTTCATGTCAGATCATTCCTTCTTTCGCAGCGGCGGCCAGCAACTCGTCGGTCAGCACCAGCTTGGCCTTCTGGATGCGGCCGAACGGTACGTCTGCCTCGCCGTCTTCCGTTTCGATCAGCACTCTCTCGCCGGCAACACCCTTGATCCGGCCGCGAAAGCGCTTGCGCCCTTCGACCGGCGCCGAGAGTTCGACCTTCGCCTCGAACCCGGCGAAGCGCGAAAAATCGTCGAGCCGCGTGAGCGGCCGATCGATCCCCGGCGAACTGACTTCGAGCGTATAGCTGCTGGAAATCGGATCCTCGACATCGAGCAATGCCGACACGGCACGACTTATGTCCGCGCAATCCTCCACGGTCATGCCGGCGCGGTCACGCCGCTCCGCCATGATCTGCAGGGTTTGCCGCCCCACACTGCCGATCAGCGCGACCCGCACAAGGTCGTAACCCATGCCGTCGAGTGTCGGCGCTATCAGCCGTTCGATCCGATCCGTCGCGTCCACCAAGGGTCCTTAAATCGCATCGCCCGCTCCGTTGGCCCGGCGCGGGGTCAACAAAAAAGGCGGGCGTTTGGCCCACCTTTTTATTGGCCTCTGTCAAGCAGGGGCTATGAATGGCGGAAATATAGGGATTTTCAGATTGGCCGCAAGGACTTTCCCACTCCTTATGGCGTCATTATTCGGGGCCGGCGTCGATAACTCAGATAGGCCGGCCGGCGCCCCGCAACAAGCGCCTTTGCCTCATACCGTGTTTCCGGCCAGTCGGCCGGCCGGGCCTGCCAGTCCCCGGGCCTGCGGGCCAGCCATTCGAACTCGGGCCGGGCCTGCATCTGCATCAGGGTCCAGGCGATATAGCCGGGATCGTCGCTGGCGATCCGCAGCTCCGCCCGGTCGGCCAGAATCCGGGCCAGCAGGTCCAGATTGGCCGGGCAGACGAACCGCCGCTCGGCGTGCCGGAGCTTGGGCCAGGGATCGGGGAAAAGAAGGAACAACCGGCTAATACTGGCGGCGGGCAATGACGGCAACAAATGGCGGGCATCGGCCGGCCAGATCCGCACATTCTCGAGCCCGCCGGCATCGATCGAGCGCAGCAGGATCGCGATACCGTTCTCGAACACCTCGCAGCCGATGAAACCGGTCTCGGGATTGGCAGCGGCCTGCCAGGCGAGATGCTCGCCGGCGCCGAACCCGATCTCGAGCCAGATCTCTTTTTTCGGTTTCGGGAAGAGCCGGTGCGGATCCAGCGCAACACCGGGATCGGGTGCGTCGATCGTAAGCAGCGGCAGTAGCCGCTCGTAGCGTTCCGACTGCCCCGCCCGAAGGCGACGACCGCGGCGGCGTCCGTAAAGTCGGATCCGTTCGTCCGGACCGGAATGCGGCAGTGACGTCGCCCCGCCACTCAGCCGACCGACGCGCGAATCGCGTCGACGAGATCGAGCCGTTCCCAGGAGAACCCGCCATCGGCTTCCGGCACGCGGCCGAAATGACCGTACGCCGCCGTGCGCGCGTAGATCGGGCGGCTCAGCGAGAGATGCTCGCGGATACCGCGCGGCGAAAGATCCATCACCGTCCGCAGCACCTGCGAAAGTTTCGATTCGGCAACATTGCCGGTGCCATGCGTGTTCACATAGACCGACAGCGGCCTCGACACACCGATCGCATAAGAGAGCTGGATGGTGCAGCGATCGGCAATGCCGGCCGCGACAATATTCTTCGCGAGATAGCGCGCGGCATAGGCGGCCGAGCGATCGACCTTGGTGGGATCCTTGCCCGAGAACGCGCCGCCGCCATGCGGTGCCGCGCCGCCATAGGTGTCGACAATGATCTTGCGGCCGGTGAGGCCGGCATCGCCGTCGGGTCCGCCGATCACGAAAAGGCCAGTCGGGTTCACATAAAATTCGTCCTCGGGGCACATCCAGCCCTCGGGCAGCACGTTCAGCACATGGGGGCGCACGATCTCGCGCACCTCTTCCTGACCGAGATTTTCGTCATGCTGCGTCGAGACGACGATGGACGCCGCGCGCACCGGCCGGTCGTTCTCATAGAGCAGTGTCACCTGGCTTTTCGCATCGGGTGCAAGGCCGGGTTCGGCGCCGGAATGCCGCGCCTCGGCGAGAGAGCGCAGGATCGAATGCGCGAAATAGATCGGCGCCGGCATCAAATGTTCGGTTTCGCGGCAGGCGAAGCCGAACATGATTCCCTGGTCGCCCGCACCTTCGTCCTTGTTGCCGGTCGCATCGACGCCCTGCGCGATGTCGGAGGATTGCGCATGCAGATAGACGTCGACCTTCGCGTGCTTCCAGTGAAAGCCCCGCTGCTCGTATCCGATATCCTTGACGCAGGCGCGCGCGATCTCGGTGATGCGCTCGCGATCGATCTCGCCGTTACGGCCGACCAAAGGTTCGGGACCGCGCACTTCGCCTGCGATCACGATCCGGTTGGTCGTGCACAAAGTTTCGCAGGCGACGCGCGCCTGCGGATCGTGCGTCAGGAACGCATCGAGAATGGCATCGGAAATGCGATCGCAGACTTTGTCGGGATGTCCTTCGGACACCGACTCGCTGGTAAAGAGATAACTGCCTTGTGGCACGGAACTTCCCCTGGTCGTCGGCACATTCGCGCCCGGATGAAATACGGATCAGGCAGCCGCAACGGGCGGCAGCGCCGACGCGACCCCGAGGCCCGGCCCCGAAAGGCGCCGGATCATGGAAAAGCGGTCGTACAAGGTCAAGGGTGCGTACCGACGCCGCACGCGACCTCGTTTATGCCGGTCCGGATTTGCGCCGATCCGGCCCGAAACTCAGCTTTTCGTGGTACGGCGTTTCCGGGTGCGGACCGTGCGGCCGAGCGACTTGGTCAGCTCGAACAGCCGCTTGCGCACCGAAGGTTCCGGAATGCGGTAATAGGCGCGAACCAGTTCGAGGGTTTCGCGCTTCATCATCGGGTCGCGTTCCATCGGCTCGGGCTTCGGCTCGGCCAGTTTGCCCTGCAGACGGCTCGGCGATTTCGAGGCCACGCCTGCCGGCATCTCCTCGAAGAAATACGCGATCGGCACATCGAGGATGCGGGAAAGGTCGAACAATCGGCTGGCGCTGACCCGGTTCATGCCGCGCTCGTATTTCTGCACCTGCTGAAAGGTGAGGCCGAGCGCCTCGCCGAGCTTTTCCTGGCTCATACCGAGCAAGGTCCGACGCTGGCGCATGCGATTGCCGACATGAACGTCGACGGGATTGGGGTAACCAAGGCTTGCCATCCGTCCGGATGACTTACGCGGACGTCGCATCGTTCGTCGTCTCCCACTCTTCGATTAGGCCAGCGGTCCGGAATTGGGCCATTTTTTTTGGAATGGACCATGTCGATTGGTCACAATCCTCATAGATTTTTGAGGTCGCCTTCTGCAACGCCGAGATGTAGCGGGGCCGGCAGGGCGCAGCAAGAGAATATTGTAGACAAAATTTAATATATCAACAATCGATTCTAGTGGCGCCGTGCCCCTAAGGTGGCGACCACCAGTGCTGCCAGCAATAGCAGGACCGGCGCGAGGTTCGCCCAGCGCGCGTAGGGGGTCGCCGGCAAAGCCGTCGGCAGGCCCGAATCGACCACGGCCTCGTCACCCAAACCGGTCCGCAGAACGATCCGCCCCCACGCGTCGACCACCCCGGAAATGCCGGTGTTCGCCGCGCGAACCAGCGGCAAACCCTCCTCAACCGCCCGGAACCGGGCGGCTGCGAAATGCTGGTGGGGACCGGTCGAAATCCCGAACCAGCCGTCATTGGTGAGGTTCAGCAGCCAGTCGGGGCGGTCCGTATCGTCGACCACATCCCCGGCAAAGATCACCTCGTAACAAATTAGGGGCGAGAAGGCCGGCAGCCCCGGCAACCGCACCGTGACGGGCCCCGGACCGGGCGTGAAATCGAGGCTGCCGGGCGTGACTTTTGCGATGAACGGAAACCATGCGCGCAACGGCACGTACTCGCCGAACGGTACGAGATGAAATTTATCGCCGGTCGCGACCCGAACCCCGTTCGGATCGATGGCGGAGAGACCATTGAAGATCCGCTCGATCGTGCCGCTGTCGGGTTCGCCGCGGACGGCGCCCGCCAGCAGATAGCCGCCGGGCGGCACCGCCGACGCCAGGAACGCACCTATCCCGGGTTCGCGCTCGATCAGATAAGGCACGCTCGCTTCCGGCCAGAGCACATGGGTGATGCGCTCGAAGCCCGGCGTTTCGAGCGTCAGCGTGCGGTGGCGTTCGAAATTCGCCTGCCGCGCGGCGGGATCGTTCTTGAGCGTTTGGGGAATGCCCGGCTGCACGATGCGTAACGTGACATCCGGCACCATGACGATGTCGGCACCGGCAAGCCGCCAGATGCCGAAACCGCCGGCAAGCGCGAGCAGCGCGGCGGCAAACAAGGTCGGGCGCAGCCGCCGGCCGAGTGCGACGCGGGCATCGGCGCTGGCGATCGTCGCCGGCATGGTCGCCGCCAGCACGGTCACGAATCCGAGCCCGTACGCGCCGACGAGAGCGGCGGGTTGCATCATCTCGTCGATCGCGGCCCAGGAATAGGCGATCAGGTTCCACGGGAAGCCGCCCATCACCCAGCTGCGGCCCCATTCGGCAACGACCCAGGCGATCGCGAATACGATCGCGCGCGACGCGCCGGGCCAGGGCCAGGCGCGCGTGATCGCCGCCGCCGCACCGACGAAGAGACCCAGCAAGGCCGCGAGGCCGCAGACCGCGAAGGGAATCATCCAGCCGAAGCGCAGCGGATCGAGCAGCATCGAATGCGCGATCCAGTAGAGGCCAAAGGTGAAATGGCCGAGCGCAAACCAGAAGCCGGTCCAGAACGCGCCGCGAATACGTGCAGCCGCTTCGATCATCCAGAACAAAGGCACAAAGGCGACGATCAGCAGCAGCAGCACATGGAATGGCGGCAACGCGACCGCAGCCCCCGCGCCCAGCAACGAAAGCAGCAAGACGCGGCGCCAGCCGGTGAGCCCGGCAAGACGCGCAGGCAGACCGGTCAGCGTCTGACGATGCGCCGTCTCAGCTTTGGGCACTGTCGCTGGTCGCGCGCGCCGGCAGATTGCGGACGCGCAGCCGTTTGATGCGACGCGGGTCGGCATCGATCACCTCGAAGGCAATGCCGGTCGATTCGTGCGTGACCAGCTCGCCGCGCGCCGGAACGCGGCCGATCAGCGAGAATACGAAACCGCCGATCGTGTCGATATCTTCTTCCCGCTCCGGATCGGTCAGCACCGGCCCAACTTCCTGTTCGAATTCCTCGATCGTCGCGCGCGCATCGGCGATCAGCGTGCCGTCGGGCCGCCGGATCAGTTTCGGCCCTTCCTCGATGTCGTATTCGTCGGCGATATCGCCGACGATTTCCTCGACCACGTCTTCGAGCGTCACCAGCCCGTCGATACCGCCAAACTCGTCGATCACCAGCGCGATATGCTGGCGCTTCAACTGCATGTCGAGCAACAGATCGAGGGCCGGCATCGAGGGCGCGACGAACAGGATGGTTCGACATAATTCGCGCAGGTCGTAGGTGCGTTCGCCGGCGCTGCAGGCGAGCACGTCGCGGATATGGACGAAGCCGATCACATCGTCGAGCGTTTCGCGGAAGACCGGCACGCGCGAGTGGCCCGATTCGAGCATCAATCGCACCAGCGCTTCGAGCGTCAGATCGAGCGGCGTCGCTACGATGTCGGCGCGCGGCACCATGACATCGACCGCCGTGCGCTCGCGCAGCTTGAGGACGTTGAGGATGAGATGCCGCTCGTCGCGGCGCACGGTCTCGCCGGTGTTTTCCGGTGCGGGTTCGTCCTCGATCAGCTCTTCGATCGCATCGCGCAGTGCCTCGTCGCCGCCACGCCGCCGTCTTCCGAACAGGTTGCGCAACGCCTGCAATCGGTTCGCGCTGCCGTTTCCGGCCCCGTTGCGCGATGGTCGCCCGCCGCCAGATCCACCCTCGCTCATCGTGCGACCGCCCGCGCGATCACGCGCCGCGACGTGGATTTACGCGAAGCAGGGCGGCGCGAAGCCACGCGCGGCACCGCCGGTTTACGAGCCGCCTTGCGCTGCGGCGTCGCCGGAACCGGCCGGTAGGGATCGGCAATGCCGAGCGTCTCGAGCAACGTCACTTCGAGACCTTCCATGCGGCGGGCGCTGCGCCCGTCCTCATGATCGTAGCCGAGCAGATGCAGCACGCCGTGGATCACCAGATGGGTGACATGGTCGGCCAAAGATTTGCCCTGCGCGTCGGCTTCGGCTGCGATCGTGCCGGCGGCCAGCACCACGTCGCCGAGCAAGAGCGGCATTCCGGATGCAAACGTCGATGCGCCGTTCGCGGCGCGCGGCAGTTCCGTCGCGCAGGGAAAGGAAAGGACGTTGGTCGACTTGTCCTGGCCGCGCCAGTCGCGATTGAGTTCGCGCTGCCGCGCGTCGTCGACCAAAACGATATCGAGCTCGGCCGTTTGCGCCGGTCCGGCCGCTGCGAGCGCCGCCTTCGCGGCACGCCGCACCAGAGCGGTCGCACCGGGCAGCAGGCGGCGCCATTCCGCCGTCTCGCTCAGCACGATGATTCGGTGGCGGACCATCCTTGTCAGCGCCCCGTATTGCCGGCGCCGCGACCGGCGGGATCTGCATTCGAACCCTCATTCGGGCTGGCGTTCGAGCGGTCGCCGGTATGGCGGTCATAGGCGCGCACGATCCGCGTCACCAGCGGATGGCGCACGACGTCGGCATCGGTGAAGCGCAGGATTCCGACGCCCTCGACGCCTTCGAGCACAGTGAGTGCCTCGGCAAGCCCCGAGCGGGCACCGGTCGGCAAATCGACCTGCGAAAGATCGCCGGTCACCGCCATGCGCGAACCTTCGCCAAGACGCGTGAGAAACATCTTCATCTGGACCGGCGTCGTGTTCTGCGCCTCGTCGAGAATGACGAAGCTGTTCGACAGCGTGCGCCCACGCATGAAGGCGAGCGGCGCGATCTCGATTTCGCCGGACGAGATTCGTTTGATCACCTGTTCGGCCGGCATCATGTCGTAGAGCGCGTCGTATAGCGGCCGCAGATAAGGATCGATCTTTTCGCGCAGATCGCCGGGCAGGAAGCCGAGCCGTTCGCCGGCCTCGACCGCGGGCCTCGACAACACGATGCGATCGACATTGCCCGCGCTCAGCATCGCAACCGCGATCGCAACCGCCAGGTAAGTCTTGCCGGTGCCGGCCGGACCGACCGCCAGCACGAGATCGGCCTCGCGCAACGCTTCGACATAGCGCGCCTGGCCGGCCGAGCGCGGCCGGATCTGCCGGCGCTGCGTCTTGACCGCCGTGCCGTCGCCGGAAAGCTGGCCGAACAGGTTGGGTTCGCCTTCCTTCTCGGCGCGCGCGAGACGGATCGCCGCATCGACTTCCTGGCGATCGATCTGGTGGCCGCGCTTCAGGCTCTGATAGAGCGCGGTCAACGCGCGCTGGGCGATCTGGACCGCGTGATCGGGACCGTTGATCGCAAGCCGGTTGCCGCGCGTCACGAGCTGCACGCCGAGCGCCTGTTCGACAGCCGCGAGATTCCGGTCATGTTCGCCGAACAGCATCGGCAACAGCCGGTTGTCGTCGAATTCCATCTGGACCGGCGGTCCGACGGTGGCGGCGGGGGTCGGGCTCACGCGCTCAATCGCTCCGCCGCGCGCACGCCGCTGCGACCGCGCGGGCTGTCGACGATGCGCCCGGCCAGCGAATTCGGATGCACGTCGACGATCTCGACGCGCAGGATCGAATTGGTCGGGTCGAAATCGGCGGCAAGATGGACCGCCTGCAGCCACGGGCTGCGGCCGCCGAACTGGCCGGGATAGCGGCCGCGCCGATCGACCAACACGTCGACTTCGCGACCGCGCATCGCATTGTTGAATGCCACCTGCTGGCGCGCGATCAGCGCCTGCACTCGCGCGAGCCGCTCGGCCTTCACGGGTTCCGGCACCTGGTCGGGCATCGCGGCCGCCGGCGTTCCGGGCCGCGCACTGTATTTGAAAGAGTAAGCCTGCGCGAAGACGACCTGCTCGATCAGATCGAGCGTCGCCTGGAAATCCGTTTCGCTCTCGCCGGGGAAGCCGACGATGAAATCGGACGAGAGCGCAAGATCCGGCCGCGCGTTGCGCAGCTTCGCGATAATGGCCCGATAATCGGCGGCGGTATGCTGACGGTTCATTGCCGCCAGCACACGATCGGAACCCGATTGCACCGGCAGATGCAGAAAGGGCATCAGCTTCGGTTCGGCGCCGTGCGCCTCGATCAGCGCATCGTCCATGTCGCGCGGATGCGATGTCGTGTAGCGGATGCGCTCGAGCCCATCGATGCGCGCGAGATGCCGGATCAGCCGGCCGAGCCCCCAAGGTTCTTCGCCCGAATTCTCGTCATTCGGGGTCACGCCATGCCAGGCATTCACATTCTGTCCGAGCAGCGTAATCTCGCGCGTGCCGCGTTCGACCAGACGGCGCGCCTCGGCCTCGATCGCCGCGAAGGGGCGCGAGAACTCGGCGCCGCGCGTATAGGGAACAACGCAGAACGTGCAGAACTTGTCGCAACCTTCCTGCACCGACAGGAATGCGCTGACGCCCGGCGGCGTGACGCTCTCGGGCAGGAAATCGAATTTCGATTCGACCGGGAAGTCGGTATTCATCACGCCGCGCCGGTCCGGATCGGCGGCGCGTTCGGCGCGCGCGACCAGTTCGGGCAGGCGATGATAGGCCTGCGGCCCGACGACGATGTCGACATGCGGCGCACGGCGCTGGATTTCCGCGCCCTCGGCCTGCGCGACGCAACCGGCGACCGCGATGATCATGTCGGCGCCCGCGTCGCGGCGGTCGCGCCGCAAATTTTTCAGGCGGCCGAGTTCGGAGAACACTTTCTCAGATGCCTTCTCGCGGATATGGCAGGTGTTGAGCACGACCATGTCGGCGCTCTCGGGCGCGTCGGTCGGTGCATAGCCGAGCGGTGCCAGGACATCCGCCATGCGGGCGGAGTCGTAGACATTCATCTGACAACCATAGGTCTTGATGAAGAGCCGTTTCGCCAAGGTCGGGTCGCAGCCGGCCTTTCCGGTCATCCGCGCGTGTTTTGTCGTCAACTTCGCTCTGATTGCCATCCTGCCGCGTCACCCGGGACCCGTTCGGCCCCGGTCGCGACGGCACGGCCGGAAGATAGCATCGGGGTGCCGGTTTCGGTAGGGGACGGGCGGCCTAATCGGCCTGTGCCACGGAATTCGCCCCTTCCGGCGGCGAGAGGGCGGCGACCGTCGCCGGTTCGGCGAGCCGATCGCGGTCGGCCAGGCTCCGCGACCGGCCGGTGATCGCCGCCGAATGGCCGTTTGCCACATGGCGATAGCAATATTCGGTAAGCGCCTTGCGGTTTCCGACCGCCGCCAGCGTGGTTGGCGGGTGGAACTCGACCACCACCTCGATCCGGCCGAGCCCGGCCAACGTGAACAGATGCTGGGCCAGTTCCATGTCGCCGTACCAGGCGACCAGCGGCCGCAGGTGATAGCCGAGCGGGCAGCCATCGAGCTTGGTATAGGAGACCGAGACCGGCTGCACTTCGAGCGCCGGCATTCCTTCGGCGGACATGCCGCGTGGCGGCTCGGCCGCGCCCAGCAGGGCACTGCGGAACGGCAGAATCCTGTTGCCGTCGCTCGACGTGCCTTCCGGAAAGAGGATGAGACTGTCGCCATGCGCGATGCGCCCGCTGAGCTGGTCGCGCTGGTCGGCCGTACTGCGGCGCTGCCGGTCGACGAAGACGGTGCGCTGCAGCCGCGCCAGGAGACCGAAGAAGGGCCAGTCGGCAATCTCGGACTTGGCGACGAAACTGCCGCGAATGAGCGAGCCCAGGACTGAGATGTCGAGATAGGAGGAATGGTTCGCCACGAACAAGGTCGGCTTGTGTCGCGACATGCGACCGCGACGCCGGATCTTGATGCCGAGCAGGCGCAACACGTTGCGATGGAACAAGCGTGGAATTTGTTCCGCGATCGGCAGACGCAGCGCGACCGCCGCCATCTGCACGGGGATCAGCAGAGAAGCCAGCAGTGCCGCCGGCGTGAGCCGCAGCACCGCGCGGACCTGCGAACCGAGCTCGCGATTGGCGAGCGGCTCCGGCGCGACCAGATCGAGCTTGATCGCAAAGGCGCGGCGCAGCAGGCGCCGTTCGTTAAGCCCCGGTACGATGCCCTGCGTCATCGCGTGTGTAATGTTTGTAATATTTGTCGGTGACCAGATCGGTCTTCACCGTGATGAAAACGTCGGTTGTGTTGAACTGGTGGTCGATGACGGCGCCGTCACCGACAAACCCGCCGAGCCGGAGATAACCCTTGATCAGCGGCGGCAGCGTGCTGAGGGCTCGCCGCTTGTCGATGTCTTCGGCCTTCATGAGATTCATGTCGACATAGCGGCTCGGCAACGCGCGTGCGCGCAGATCGGCGGGCGCCATATGGAAATGATTGAGATAGGAGAGCGCAACCGCATGCGCCTGCGGATCGGTGCCGGGCAGGCTCGCGCAGCCGAACATCAGCCCGATATCGTGATAGAGCACGTAGTCGGTGATGCCGCGCCACAGAAGCTGCATCGCCGCGCGGGCGCGATAATCGGCAAGGAGACAGGAGCGGCCGAGTTCGAGGATTTCGCCCTGAAACGCTTCGACATTCGAAATGTCGTACTCGTCGACCGAATAGAAATGCCCGACCTTCTCCGCAGCCGGGCGGCGAATCAGCCGGTAGGTGCCGACGACGGCTGCGGAACCGGTCCCGATGCGCCGGTCGATCACCAGAAGATGGTCGCATTCCTCGTCGTAGGCATCGAAATCGCGCTGCGCCGCCGCCATTTCCGGCGTCGGCTTCGCCTTCATCTCGTCGTAAAAAACCTGGTACCGCACACGCTGGGCGGCGAGCATTTCTTCGCGCGTCTCGGCCAAGCGCAGCTCGAACTCACCGGCATGGATCTGGACCGGTTTGTCGCTTTCGGCCATCTGCACAGCCATGGATGACGCCTCTCGCTCGCTATCGTGTTTCGGTGTCATTGTCGTGGGCGGCGGCGGATCGGATCTGCCGCGCGACGTTCATTCCGCCTCGCCGTCGTTGGGCGACTTCCTGTTCAAAGGCACGGCGAATAATTCGAGGCGATGATCGATCAGCCTAAAACCGAGCTGCTCGGCGATCCGCCGCTGCAGCTTTTCGATCTCCTCGTTGGTGAATTCGATGACGCGGCCGGATTGGACGTCGATCAGGTGGTCGTGGTGGGTCTCCGGCGCCTCTTCGTAACGTGCGCGTCCGTCACCGAAATCGTGCCGGGCAAGGATGCTCGCCTCCTCGAACAGCCGGACCGTCCGATAGACGGTGGCGATCGAAATCCGGGGGTCGATCTCGGTTGCCCGACGATAGACCAGTTCGACGTCGGGATGATCGGCTGAATCCGACAGCACACGCGCAATTACGCGGCGCTGCTCGGTCATTTTCAGCCCCTTCTCGGCGCAGAGCTGTTCGATCCGCGACGGTATCGGGCTATCGCCCTCTCCGTTTGTCATCACGGGACCGAGTATAGACGAGTGGCCGGCGAGCGCCTACCCGGCACGCCGGCACAAGGCCGCGGACCGCCGATCCGGGCGGATTTCACCGGCACCCCTCGAACCAGGCGGGGCATCGCCAGCCGCTCGCGGCTACTCAGCGGCGGCCCCCGCGCGTCTTGGGCTGGCGACCGAGCCCGATCGATTTCGCAAGCTTGCTGCGCTTCTTCGCATAGGCCGGTGCGACCAGCGGATAATCGGCATCGAGGTCGAAGGAATCGCGGTACTGGCGCGGCGTCATGCCATGCGCGGTCCGCACATGGCGCTTCAGCATCTTCATCTTCTCGCCGCAGGCGAGGCAGGTGATCTCGTTCTGGCCGACCGAGCGTGCGACCGGGATCGCGGGTCGCACGCGCGCGGGGGCGGCCGGCGCCACGCCACCGACCGAGGCCAGCGCCTGATAGACCTCGCGGATCAGCGCCGGCAAATCGGCCTGCGGCACCTGATTGTTCGAGAGGTGAGCGGCGACGATTTCCGACACCAGCGGCAATAAATCCGCCGGACTCGATTGTGGGGGCATCTGGATCCTCGATATTCCGGGGAATTGGATCGACGAGGGCGGCAATCTAGCGTGCCGCACCGCGCCGTCAACACAAGGGCTCGTAACCGAACAATCACGCGGGCGGTATGGCCCGCTCGCAGGCGAGGACCAGCGCATCGGCCCCGGCGGTCGCACCGTAATAGGCGGTGCGCCGTCCAACCGGCACGAACCCGTGCGCCGCGTAGAGCGCGCGTGCCACGTCGTTCGATTCGGCCACTTCGAGAAAGACGCGCGCGACATTCTGTGCCGCGATCGCATCGAACAATTTGGCGAGCAAAGCGCGTGCGACGCCCTGCCGGCGGTGTTCGACAACGACCGCGAGCGTCAGGATTTCCGCCTCGCCGCCGGCCATGCGCGCGAGCAGAAAGCCGGTCGGTTCGCCCTCGCTTGTCGCGATCCAGCCGATGACACCTGGCTGCGCCAGCAAAGTCGCGAATGACGGCGCATCCCATGCCGGCAAGATTGTCCTTTCATGCAGGGCCGCGAGCAGCGGTGCATGCGCCGGCGATACCGTCACCATCGCGATGCGCGCAATCATCGTCAGCGATCCTGCGCCGCCATCGTAACCGTCGGCGGTGCAACATAGAGCGGTCGCGCCGGCAAAGCCGCGCCGTCGCTGCCGCGACCGTCGCTCGCAAGAATGCGCGATGCGATGCGTGCGGCGGCTTGCGCGAGATCCGCGACATTCGCAGTCATCGGCAGCATGTCGGCACGATCGGCGAAGATCGCTTCGAGTTCCGCCGGCGCCACCAGATGAAACGCGCCGTGCGGTGCAAGCGGTGCAATCGCCGCCGCTTCGAGAATCGCAACCGCCGTATCGTCGGTCGGGTCGGCGCCGAAGCGGCGGACAAAATAACTGCCGCGGCCAGTTTCGATCGCAACGAGAGCCGGTCGCGTCGCCTTTGCCACTTCGAGAGCCGCCGCGAATCCGTCGATGCCGATGAGCCGCGCCTGCGTCACCAAAGCGAGGCCGCGCGCGGCGGCGAGTGCGATCCGAATGCCGGTGAAACTGCCCGGCCCGACTGGCACGGCAATCGCGCCGATGCCGCGATGCGCGATGCCGGCGGTTGCCAGCACCCGTTCGATCATCGGCGGCAAAACCTCCGCCTGGCCGCGCGCCATCGCTTGACCATCCGACGCAAGGACACGTCCCTCACGCAAGACAGCGGCCGAGCAGGCGGCACGGCTGGCATCGATGCCGAGAATCGTCGTGGCGGTCGATGCGGTCACGCCGGCGCTCCGGCCCCACGCATCGCAGCGCGCTTCCGGGCGTTGCCGAGCGGCCGGCGACGCGATAGGACTGGCCGATAACCGGCGCGCAATGAATGGAGTCGTTCTTGCCCGATTCGCATGATGCAACCCCGTCCGCTACTGCCATGCCGGCCCCAGAACCGGCGCACGAGCCCGCCCATGAGCCGGCGCTGGGCCTTCTCGCCATCGCGCCCCCCGCGTTCGACGTCGATCTGGCGCTCGCCTATGCGACGCCGGACAATGTAACCGGCAAGCCGATCTATCGCCACGCGCGCTGTTATCTCCATCGCGATGCCGCCGCGGCGCTTGCCCGCGCGATTGCGCTGGCGGCCGCCCTCGATCTGCGTTTCCGCATCTTCGATGCATTCCGCCCGACCGAGGCGCAATGGGTGCTCTGGAACAAGTTTCCCGATCCCGAGTTCGTCGCCGACCCGCGGCGCGGCTCGCCGCATTCGCGCGGCGCCGCCGTCGATCTCACCTTACTCGACCGCAAGGGACGCGCGCTCGAGATGGGAACAGGCTTCGACGATTTTCGCCCGATCGCGCATCACGCGAGCATGGGCGTTTCCGCCGAGGCGCAGAAGAACCGCGCGATCCTGCTCGGCCTGATGACGGCAGCCGGCTGGGATTTCTACCGGAACGAATGGTGGCACTATCAACTCTTCGATGCGCGAAAGCTCTATCCGCTGATTTCCGATAAATCTCTGCGCCTCGGATTGATGTAGCGCGGGCGGCGACGGCTCTTTAGATGATCTTGCAGGCCTCGTCGAATTCGAGGCGCGGATGGCGCGGATGCAGATCGTGCGGGTCGCCGAATCCTAGATTGCAGAGGAAATTCGAGCGCCAGGACATGCCGCTGAAGAATTCCTCGTCGACCTTCGCATTGTCGAAACCCGACATCGGCCCGCAATCGAGGCCGACCGCACGCGCGGCGACGATGAAGTAAGCAGCGAGCAGGGTGCCGTTGCGGAAGGCCGTCGTCTGGATCGCCTGCTGCTTGCCGACGAACCAGCTGCGCGCGTCGGTATGCGCGAAAAGCTTCGGCAGATGTTCGTAGAACTCCAGATCGTAGGCGACGATCGCGGTGACCGGCGCTTTCATGGTCTTCGCGCGATTGCCGTCGCTGAGCGTCGGCTCGAGCCGTTTTTTCCCAGCCGGCGATTTGACGAACAGGATCCGCGCCGGCATGCCGTTGGCGCTGGTCGGGCCGAGGCGCGCGAGGTTCCACGCCTCGCGCAGCAATTCGTCCGGCACCGGCTCATCGCGGAACGAATCGTAGGTACGGGCTTCTAGAAAAATTTGCGCGAGCGCGCCTTCCTCGATGCGATGAGCCGCCATCGGCGCGGTCGCGGATCGGGTCCGGATCACCCGGATCAAACCGCGCGCACCTCGACGACTTCGGGCACGTAATGCTTCAGCAGATTTTCGATGCCCATCTTGAGCGTCGCGGTCGAGCTCGGGCAGCCCGAGCAGGAACCCTGCATATGCAGGAACACGACACCGTCCTCGAACCGTTCGAAGGTGATGTCGCCGCCATCCTGCGCGACGGCCGGGCGCACGCGCGTATCGAGCAATTCCTTGATCTGGACGACGATCTCCTCGTCCTCGGCATTGCCTTCCTTATGCGCGACCTTGGTCGCCTCGGCGAGCACGATGGGACGACCGGCCGTGAAATGCTCCATGATGATGCCGAGAATGGCCGGCTTCATCACCGCCCAGTCATTGTCTTCGCCCTTGGTGACGGTGATGAAATCGCCGCCGAGAAATACGCCGCTCACGCCCTCGACACGGAACAGACGCTCGGCCAGAGGCGAGCGTTCCGCCGCCGTTACATCGGTGAAATTCGCATTGCCGTCGCCGAGCACTTCGCGGCCGGGCAGGAACTTCAGGGTCGCCGGATTCGGCGTCGATTCGGTCTGGATAAACATGAAATCGGGCTCCTCGGCTGAGACTGATGGCAAAAACCGAGCCACCAAGTGGGTCTTTGACCGCAAGATGGGGCGTCGCGCGTTTCGCTTCAACCATAAACTGATCGCGGGCATTGCGCGTGCCCGCAGGATCCGGCCGAAAAACTGTCCCCTGGCGCCAGCGCTACCTATACTGCGCCGGTAACCCTCGGCGGCACGGGACTAATCGTTGCCAACAAGAGGGCGGGGGCAAAAGGGCGAAGGCGCTGCCTGACCAGCGGCAGCATCCGCAGCCACGATCGGGAGAACGAAAATGACCAGACATCTTGCACGCGGCTTTGCGCTCGCAGCCTTTCTGACGGCCGGAATTGCGGTGCCGGCCTTGGCCCAGGAAACCATCGTCCTCGGCGCCGCGGTCTCCGAGACCGGCAAATACTCCGCCGAAGGCATGCACACCAAGAACGGTTATGACTTCGCGGTCGAACGCATCAACGGCATGGGCCTCGGCGGGTAAGCGCGCGGCCTCCTGCCGGGCAAAGAAAACGGGCCGCAGAAAATTTTCTCAGCGGCCCGTTCTTTGACGACGAAAGGGAAGCGTTACTCGGCCGCCGTCCGCACCTTGTCCGCAACGCCCATGCGCATGGCGACGCCCGCGCCATAGGCCGGATCGGCCTTGGTGAAGTGCACAACCTGGCGCAGCACGATTTCTTCGGGCACGCCCTGCATGGTTCGCGCGATATTGTCCATCAGCACCTCCTGCTGTGCCTTGCTCATCAGGCGGAACAGATTGCCGGGCTGCGTGTAATCGTCGTTGCCCTCGCGGTGATTATAGCGGTCGGCATCGCCCGAGATTTTCAGCGGTGGCTCCTTGAAGCGCGGGTCCTCGATGGGTCCGCCGAAGCTGTTCGGTTCGTAATTGACCGCACCGCCCTCATTGCCGTCGAAACGCATTGTGCCGTCGCGATTGTACGAATGTACCGGGCAGCGCGGCTTGTTGACCGGGAGGCTGTCATGGTTCACGCCGAGCCGGTAGCGATGCGCATCGGCATAGGAGAAGATGCGGAACTGCAGCATCTTGTCCGGGCTATGACTGACACCCGGCACGACATTGGCCGGCGAAAATCCCGATTGCTCGACCTCCGCGAAGTAATTTTCCGGATTGCGGTTGAGCTCGAGCGTGCCGACATCGATCAGCGGATAGTCGCCATGCGGCCAGACCTTCGTCAGGTCGAACGGGTTATACGGCGTCTTCTCCGCATCGGCCTCCGGCATGATCTGGACGCAGAAGCGCCATTTCGGGAAGTCGCCTTTCTCGATCGCATGGAAGAGATCGCGCTGATGGCTCTCGCGGTCGGCGCCGACCAGGGCTGCACCTTCCGCATCCGTCAAATTTTCGATGCCCTGCATCGACTTGAAATGGAACTTGACCCAGAAGCGTTCGTTGCTCGCGTTGATGAAGCTGTAGGTGTGCGAACCGAACCCGTGCATGTGCCGGAGCGATTTCGGCAGGCCACGATCGGACATCAGGATCGTCACCTGATGCAGGCTTTCCGGTGAGAGCGACCAGAAATCCCACATCGCCGTCGGGTTGCGCAGGTTGCTCTTCGGATCGCGCTTCTGCGTACGGATGAAATCGGGAAACTTGAAAGGATCGCGCACGAAGAAGACCGGCGTGTTGTTGCCGACCAGATCCCAGTTACCCTCTTCGGTATAGATCTTGAGCGCGTAGCCGCGCACGTCGCGCTCGGCATCGGCGGCGCCGCGTTCGCCGGCGACGGTCGAGAAGCGCAGAAAACATTCGCTCGAGGCACCCTTCTGCAGCGCCTTCGCCTTGGTGTATTTCGAAATGTCGCCGGAAACGGTGAGCGAACCATAGGCGGCTGAACCCTTGGCATGAACGACGCGCTCGGGAATCCGCTCCCGGTTGAAATGCGCGTGCTTCTCGAAGAGCTGCCAGTCCTGCACCAGGAGCGGGCCGCGCGGGCCGGCGGTCAATGAATTCTGGTTGTCGCCGACGGGAATGCCCGCCGTGGTGGTCAAGGTCGGGCCCTTCTTAGACTTGTCCATGATCCCAGGATCTCCTTGTTGGAAGAGGCTTGCCTCTTTATTGGAATTAGAATAATTACAAAATATATTACTTTCAATGGCGCCGAACACGCTCTCCTCGCCGGACGCGGAACCAAAGGTGGAAGGCTTGATCCGTGAACCCTTGGAGCCACTTAATGCGCGCATGGCCAACATCAAGACAGAGACAGCCGAGACTGCACCCCCGGCGCCGGGCGCAAGGCCACCTACAAACGGGCAAGACCACAAATCCACGGCGGCGATGCGCGCACCGACAGCCGGCATTGTCGCCGCGCGCGACTGGCTGCTCGAGCATGGCGGCGACCTGGCGACAGCCAGCGACGTGCTGCGCGAGACAATCGAGCGGGTCTGCGAAGGCGGCTGCACGCTCTCCCGCGTTATGGTGTCGATCCGCACGCTCCATCCGCAGGTGGCCGCGATCACTTATGCGTGGAATGCGGGCGACCACGATGTCGAGATGACACCGCGCGGCTACAACGTGCTCGACAACGACATGTATCTCGCGAGCCCGATCCGGCAAATCCATGCCGGCCAGTCGATGATCCGCCGACGTCTCGTCGATCCGCCCGCGGCGGACGATTTTCCGATCCTCGCGGATCTGCGCGCCGACGGGGCCACCGACTACATCGTGCTGCCGCTCAAGTTCAGCGGGAACCGCGTCAATGTCGTGAGCTTCACGACGAAACTGCCGAACGGATTCACGGACGAGGATGTCGCGGCTATCGTCGCGCTCGCGCGCGTTCTGGCCCTGGTGCTCGATCCGCTCGAGACACGCCGTATCGCGCGCGCCTTGCTCAGCACTTATCTGGGGCCCGACGCCGGCCGGCGCGTGCTCGACGGGCTGGTCCGGCGGGGCGATGGCGTAACCATCGCCGCCGCCCTCATGTACACCGATCTCCGCGGCTTCACGGCGATGAGTGAAACGCTGTCGCGCGAACAGGTTCTCGACCTGCTTAACGGCTATTTCGATGCGCTGGCGCCGGCCGTGCGGGAACAAGGCGGCGAGATCCTGAAATTCGTTGGCGACGGGATGTTGACGATCTTTCCGATGCGCGACGATCTCGACCGCGATCGCGCCTGCCGTTCGGCTTTGCAAGCAGCGAAGGACGGGAGCAGGGCGCTCGATGCACTCAATGTCGAACGCGCGAAAGAAAATCAGCCGCCGCTCGAAATCGGAATCACGCTGCATTCAGGTTCGGTCTCGTACGGCAATATCGGCACCGCCGACCGGCTCGATTTCACCGTGATCGGCCCCGCGGTCAATCTGGTGAGCCGCATGCAAACGCTCTGCGAACCTCTACAGCGGCGCATTCTTGCAAGCCGTCGCTTCGCCTCGGCCTGCCATTCCGAACTGGCGCCGATCGGCCGCCATCGCTTCAAGGGCATTGCCGACGAGCAGCAGGTTTATGGGCTGCCGGACTAGCGGCCGCGCCTCACGCGATCTTTTCGATATCCGCTTCGGTGAGATTGCCCGGCACGATCGTGATCGGAATGCGCAGCTTGCCAACGAACTTGCCGGTCAACGCCTGCACCAGCGGCCCCGGCCCCTTGACGCTGGTCGCAGCACCCAGCACGAGAATCGAGATCGACGGCTCCTCGTGCATCAGCTTCAGCACTTCATCGCGACGGTTGCCCTGCCGGAAATACAGAACCGGCATCGCACCCGACCATTTCTGCACTTGCGTCGCCATCTTCTGCATGAGCTGTTCCGCCGCCTGACGGCTTTCTTCTTCCATCAGCCGCTCGACGCCGGCAAACGGGCTCACCTCATTCTCTTCGACGACATGCAGCAAGGCGACGCGGCCCCCGGTGTTCCAGGCACGCCGACAGGCATAGCGCAGCGCCACGTTCAGCTCGAGCGTGTCGTCGATGACCACGAGAAAGACGCGATCGGGCGCCTTGGGCGGTGGCTGTTCCGTTGCCGCAGCGATGCTGTCTTCGGCCATGACTGTTCGTTCTCCGTTGCAGCGGGTGGTTTTAGATGCGGCGGAACACCAGATGCGCAATCCAGCCGGCGAGCAGCGCCATAGCCACGGTTGCGAGACCGTACAGAAGCGACTGCCGGTGCGCCCATTCGAAAACATCGGCGCCGATGCCGATTTTCGAAATGACCAGCGGCGTTGTCTGCGCGCTGACGACCGCGCCGTCGCGAACCAGCAGCACCTCGATCACGTAGGATCCGATCGGCACGTTCGAGGGAAACCAGATATCGGTGCGGAACAGCGTATCGCCGAGGAAGTTAACCTCGATCGGATTCGGCCAATAGAGCAGTTGCCGCATTTTTATGCGTTCGAGCGCCGCGCGAAATTCGTCGGTTTCGTCGACGTCGCTACCCGGCATGAGCGCGAATTGCAGCGTGTCGAGACCGATCGTATGGCGTCGCCTTGTCGCCTCGTCCATTACTTCGTCGAGCGGGCGCGTACTGGCGACCGCATAGAAGCTCGGCACCGAGACGAACTCGACGCTGTCGCGATTGACCCAGACGCCGGCAATGCGTCCCTTGCGCCTGACCGCGACGTCGGTGACCGGCCCGCGCACCACGACGACCACGTCGCCCGGGCCGTCCACGGCACCGAACAGCAGCACGTCGGTGCCGGTAAAATCCGTGGTGATCGCAATCAGATGATTCGAGAGATCGGCCACCAGAGGTGCTGCGCGCAGCATCGGTGTGGGTACGAGCAGGAGAACCAGCAAGATCGCGGCGACAAAGACCCGCCGCCCGTCGCCCCGGTTGCCGGGTGCGATCGCGCTCACAACGGAATTCCCAGCGGCGCGATCGAATAGATCTCGTCGGGCACCGCGACCAGTTCATAAGCGAGACCCGCACCGACGATGAACACGATCAGCGCCAGCAGCACGCGGAGTTGGTCGCCCTTCAGCCGGCCGCCGAGCCGGCCGCCGATCTGCGCACCGACCACGCCGCCGAGCACCAGGATGAGACCGAGCACCGCATCGACCGTCTGGTTCTCGACCGAGTGCAGCAGGGTGACATTGATCGCAACGAAAATAATCTGGAACAGCGAGGTGCCGACCACCACCGTCGTCGGCATGCCGAGCAGATAGATCATCGCCGGCACCATCAGGAAGGCGCCGCCGACACCCATCAATGCCGCAAGAATGCCGACGAAGAAACCGACCGCGATCGGCAGCAGCGCGCTGATATAGAGCCGCGACTTGCGGAAGCGCATCTTGAAGGGCAGTCCGTGCACCCAAGTATGCTGATGCAGTTTGCGCGCGGGGCCTTTCGTGCGGCGGCGGCGCAGCAAGGCGCGGATGCTTTCCTGCAGCATGGTGACGCCGATGAAAGCGAGCAACACGACGTAGGCGAGTGCGATCACCAGATCGATCTGGCCGACCTGCTTCAGGATGCCAAAGAGAAATACGCCCGCCGTCGATCCGAGCATGCCGCCGGCGAGGAGCACCAGCCCCATGCGGAAATCGACATTGCCCCGGCTCCAATGGGCGAGCACCCCGGAGACCGACGAGGCGACGACCTGGTTGGCCTGGGTCGCGACCGCGACCGCCGGCGGCACGCCGATGAAGATCAGCATCGGGGTCAGCAGGAACCCGCCGCCGACGCCAAACATGCCCGAGAGGAAGCCGATCGCGCCGCCGAGACCGAGCAGCAGGAACACGTCCAGCGACATCTCGGCAATCGGCAGATAAACCTGCATGTTGCGGGTCGGTCCTTCTCCCGCGATCGGGGCCGGAAAACGCCGGATTCGCGTGGTTCAATGTACACGCGCGGCGCACAGTTCGGAAGGGCCGGCGGGAAAATCGGGCCACCCGGCACCCGCCGATCCGGCGTTCGCGCCGGCGCGCCGCTACTTCAAAAGGATGTTCGCGATCTCGCGCATCTGCACACGCGCGCGCAGCAGGAAGAAGCCCTGGGACGCGAGATGGCTCGGCAATAGCTGGCTTTCCGGGCTGCCATTGACGACCATCCAGGGCTGCAATTCGGCGGCCGCGAACAGGCTCTCCTCCATCTCGTTCCAGACCGTCGTGAGCGAACGCTCGACGATGACATCGGCGAAATCGCGCTCGAGGGCGCGGATCAGCAGCGCATAACCGTAGAGCTTGCCCTTGGCGCGGTAGTAGATGTCGTCGGAGGTGAAATCGAACAGGACGCCGCCGCCATGCAGCACGCGCTGGTCGATCTCGGCCGAAGCCGAGCCGAGGTCGGCGGCGATGCGTTCGAGCGTCGCCAGCAGATTGTCGGCGCGCCGCTCGAACGAGGCGCGACCCGCGGCGAGCCGCTCGTTGTAGGCCCGCAGACGCCGCACGCCCTCGCGATATTGCTGTTCGGAGGAGGCCGTCGGCGCCCAGCTCGTCGAGAAATCGAAGATCCAGATGGTGCCGGAATATTTCAGCAGCCCGACCGCCTTCTCGAGATCGGGATCGGCCTGGCTGGAACCGCGGGCGCGGCCGATCTGGTCGGTCATCTCGACCGCGAAGCGCGCCATCGCCGCCATGATGCCCTGCTGGAAGTTCGGCATGTTGTCGAGCGCGGCGCTCGGCAGGAAGAACGGATCGTTGGCGCGCCAGCCGTTCTCATCGACCTCGCGCTCGATCAGGTCCGCCGCCAGGGCAACGGCGTGGCTTGCGCCTTCCGGCACATCGGCCGCGTCGAAGGCCGGATTGTCGTCGACCTTGTGCATGACGATCATGCCGACCGGGTAATAGAGCAGCAGCAGGATCAGCAGACCCAGCGCCATACGCATCAGCGTGCCGCCGCTGAACCTTCGGCGCAGCCAGCCGCCGAAGCGCCGGCGTCGCGGCGCGGGATCGTTCAAGAAATCGTCGCCGCTCGCGTCGTAAGCGGGCGCGTCGGGATTGGGCGCGTCATAGCCTTGGGTGTCGGACATGGGGCCAGTCTAACAAGAACGCGGGCGCGCGGGCGATGCCGCCGCTGAAATGGGGACCGCGCCCGGTTGCCGCAAGGATCGCGGGCCCTTGCCGCCCCTCACTTGGGGCCGCCGCTTCGAGGGCGGCCACCCTATCCCTGAGGACGAGCGTTGGCGATACCTGCTAGGGATGGAGGAAGCCGACGATCCCTTCGACCTCGCGCACGATCGGATCGGAGAGCGCGCGGGCGCGTTCGGCACCGTCGCGCAGCACGCCGTCGATTTCCGCCGGATCGGCCATCAGGCGCTTCATCTGGTTGCCGATTTGGCCGATGGTCGCGACCGACAGATCGGTCAGTACCTGCTTGAATTGCGAAAAGCTCTGCCCTTCGAATTCGGCCAAGGCTGCCGCGAGCTTCTTGTCGGACAAGGCCGCATAGATTCCGAGCAGGTTGAACGCCTCGGGCCGTTCCGCCCAGCGCCCACCGTCGACCTCACCCTTGTCATCGAGCGCGTCGGGGCCGGGCAGCGGGTTCGGATCGGTCTTCGCCTTGCGGATCTTGAGGGCGACCGTGTCGGCATCGTCGGTCATGTTGATGCGCGAATAGTCGCTCGGATCCGACTTGCTCATCTTCTTCGTGCCGTCGCGCAGGCTCATCACGCGCGTTGCGGTGCCGAAGATCTGGGGCGCGGGCAACGGGAAGAACTCGATCCCGAAATCGTTGTTGAACTTCTGGGCGATATCGCGGGCGAGCTCGATATGCTGCTTCTGATCCTCGCCGACCGGCACATGCGTCGCCTTGTAGGCGAGAATGTCGGCAGCCATCAAACAGGGATAGGCATAGAGGCCGACCGAGGCGTTCTCGCGATCCTTGCCCGCCTTCTCCTTGAACTGGGTCATGCGGTTGAGCCAACCGAGCCGCGCCACGCAATTCAGAATCCAGGCGAGCCGCGCATGGCCTGAGGCCTGGCTCTGGTTGAACACGATCTGCTTGCGCGCGTCGATGCCGGCAGCAAGGAAGGCGGCAGCCACCTCGCGCGTGCTTTTGCGCAGCTCGGCCGGATCCTGCCAGACCGTGATCGCGTGCATGTCGACGATGCAATAGAGACAGTCGAAGCTTTCCTGCAGCTTCACCCAGTTGCGGATCGCGCCGAGATAATTGCCGAGATGCAGATTTCCAGTCGGCTGGACGCCGGAAAAGATGCGTTGAGCGGGCCCCTGGCCCGACGGGTTCGAAACATTGTTCATGGGCGTGGGCGACCTTCGCTGCGGCTCGACGGGGTTTGGCAGCCCGGCCAGGACATCGGTTCGGAGGCGGCACCGGCAGGGAACGGCCGGAAGCTACGGGCCGCGCCTTATCGCAAGGGCCCGGCGGCACGGTCAAGCGGCCGGGCAAAGCCGCCATCGACCCGTCGGCCACCCGGCGCGGATCCGATTCTGGCCGGACCGGCAACCGATTACGCTTGATTTGCGGGGGCGCCACAACGATATTGGACGCAGGTTTTCAACCAGCGAGGACTTAGGCAAGACCATGGCATTCGGACCCGACCGCAGAACCGTCACCGGGACGCAGCGGATGACGCGCACCCAAGCCGAGGCGGCCCAGATCGATGTCGGCCTCCGCCAGTACATGCTGCGCGTGTACAACTACATGACCGGCGGGCTCGCCTTGACCGGCGTCATCGCCTATCTGACGGCGAACTCGCCGACGATGCTCAACGCCATTTACGGCTCGCCGTTGCAGTGGGTCGTCATGCTTGCCCCGCTCGGCTTCGTGCTGGTGCTGAGCTTCGGCGTGCATCGCATGTCGGCGGGCGTCGCACAGATCCTGTTCTGGGCGTTTGCCGCGGTGATGGGCCTGTCGATTTCGTACATCTTCCTCGCCTATTCCGGCGCGTCGATCGCACGGGTGTTCTTCATTACCGCGGGCACGTTCGCGGCGATGAGCCTGTTCGGTTATACCACCAAGCGCGATCTAACCGGCATGGGCTCGTTCCTGATCATGGGCCTGATCGGCATCATCCTTGCCAGCATTGTGAACATGTTCCTGCAGAGCTCGGCTCTGCAGTTCGCAGTGTCGGTGATCGGCGTGCTGATCTTCACGGGCCTGACCGCCTACGACACCCAGCGCATCAAGCATGAATACGATGTGCAGGACGATGCCGGGGTCGCCACCAAGAAGGCGATCATGGGTGCGCTGCGGTTGTATCTGGACTTCATCAACCTGTTCCTGATGCTGCTGCGCCTGATGGGCAACCGCAACTAAGCTCAACGCACCATCGTCATTCGATCGGGAAACGCCCGGACCATTGGTCCGGGCGTTTTCATTTCCAAGCCACCCGAAACGGTGGTGGTGCCCCGTTGTCGGGCCCGATTACACGCTTTAGAGTGCGGGCCGGGCCGGCTTCCATCGCCGGCCAACCGCTGCCGGCATTCCGCCGGTCCGGGGAAGCGAAAAGCAAACGCGATATGGCTCACCTCGAGGATGCGACGGCGTCACCCGATGGCGACATCGACATCCGCTTCGTCGGTACGACCAAGCGATATGGATCCGTGCTGGCGCTCGACGCTGTCGACCTCGCGGTCCGGCGCGGTGCCTTTCATTCCCTCCTCGGACCCTCCGGCTGCGGCAAGACGACATCGCTGCGTCTGATTGCGGGCTTCGAACAGCCGAGCGAAGGATCGGTCGAGATCGGCGGTGTACCGGTTGCCGGCGTGCCGGCCTATCGCCGGCCCGTCAACATGGTGTTCCAGCACTACGCGCTGTTCCCCCATCTCGATGTCGGCGCCAACATCGCCTATGGGTTGCGTCAGCGCCGGCCGCGGCCGAGCGCCGCCGACATACGCCGCCGCGTCGACGAAACGCTGGAACTGGTCCGTCTTCCCGGCCTTGCCTCGCGGCGCATATGGGAACTGTCCGGCGGCCAGCAGCAGCGCATCGCGCTCGCGCGTGCGTTGATCAACCGGCCGACCGTGCTGCTGCTCGACGAGCCACTCGCCGCACTCGACCGCAAGCTGCGGCGCGACATGCAGATAGAACTGCAGAATTTGCAGCGCGAAGTCGGCATCACATTTGTTCTGGTCACGCATGACCAGGAGGAAGCACTGTCGATGAGCGACACAATCTCCATCATGCGCGAGGGGCGTATCGTCCAGTCGGGACCGCCGAGCGAACTCTACGATGCGCCGGTCAGCCGTTATGTCGCCGATTTCGTCGGCGAGTCTAATTTTCTCGCCGGCTTCGTCCGAGCGGGCGAAGCCGATGGCGGCAGCATCGAACTCGCCGACGGCCGCCTGCTGGCCGGCCTCTATTCGCGGCGCGGCACCAAACCCGCTCCTGGCGTTGCCGGCGCGCTCGCCGTCCGCCCTGAGGTGATCCAGATCTGGCGCAGCAACGGCACCGATCCGGACGGACTCGATTGCCGCCTCGATGGGCGCATCCACAACCGCATCTATCTCGGCGATCACGCGGCGTTCAGCGTCGAAACTGCGCTTGGCGACATTCTGGTTCGTGCGACAAAGAGTTCGCGCGCCGTCGCCGAGGGCTATGCGCCGGGTGATGCGGTGACCATCGGCTGGCGGCGCGACAACGCACTGGTGCTGGCCGACGGTTGACGAATGAACAGGGTGACGCGGACTGGCGCGACGGCCGGACCGAACACCTCGCATGCACCCGTCGCAACGAACGGCCCCTCGACAGCGAGCGGGCGGGAGGAGATCAGAATGGACCGCAAGGATTTTATGCATCAGCTCTGGCGCTGGAAACGGGGCTCGATTTCGCGCCGCCAGTTCCTCGGCACGACCGGCCTTGGCCTCGCGACGGCAACGCTCGCAACAGCGATGCCGCAGCTCGCCGGCCGGCGGCAGCTCCACGCGCAGGAGTTGGGCGACCGGGTATCGCTGACCACCTGGCCGAACTATCACGATCCGGAAAATTTCACCGCGTTCACGGAAGCGACCGGCGTCAATGTCGAAGTCAGCGTGTTCGGTTCGAATGAAGAGATGCTGGCGAAACTACAGGCGGGCGGCACCGGTTGGGACGTGTTCGTGCCGACCAACTACACGATCACCACCTATGTCGACCTCGATCTGATCGAGCCGCTCGACCTCGCGATGCTGCCCAACTTCGATGCGAGCGCCTATGAAAGCCGCTTCACCGATGCCGGCTCGGTCAACGGTACCGTCTATGCCGTGCCGAAGAACTGGGGCACGACCGGTTTCGTCGTCAACACCGCGAATGTCACCCACGAGATGACCACCTGGAAGCAGTTCTGGGATCTCTCGATGACCGACTATAGCGGCCGCACGATGGTGCACGACTATCAGCTCACCACCATCGGAAATGCGCTCAAATATTTCGGCTACTCCTTCAATTCGGTCGATCCGAACGAACTGGCCGAAGCGGAAAAGTTGCTGCTCGACGTCAAGCCGCATCTCTTCGCCATCAACAGCGACTATCAACCCTCGATGCGCAACGGCGATGCGTGGATGTCGGTCGCGTGGACCGGCGACGGTAAGCAGCTCAATCGGGATATTCCCGAGATTATCTATGTGCTCGGCAAGGAAGGCGGCGAGCTCTGGTCCGACTTCTTCGCCGTGCCGAAGGGTGCACCGCATCGCGCCGCGGGTTATGCGCTCATCAACTACCTGCTCGATCCGGCGGTGAACGCCCGCGAAGTGCTTGCCCACGGCTATCCTTCCGCGGACACGCGCACCAACGAGCTGCTGCCGGCGGAACTGCTGTCCGACCCGATCCTCTATCCCGCGGCGGACCTGCTGTCGGCGCTCGAGTTCGGGGCGGCGGCCACGCTGACCGATCCGCTCCGGGCCGAAGTGATGGCCCGGTTCAAGTCGGCCTGAGCCATCGGACAATGACGGCGAGCGACAACATCGCGGCGGCGGAACGGCGCGGACGCGTGATTACGGCGGCCCTCCTGGCCCCGAGCACGCTCTGGTTCCTGCTGCTGCTGTTGCTGCCGCTCGCCGTCGTCGTCGTTTTCAGCTTCGGCGAACGGCACCCGGCCGGCGGCTATCAGGCCGGGTTTACCTTCGAGAATTATCTGAACCTGCCGGCACGCTGGGCCGCTTTCCGCAATACGCTGGTGCTGGCCCCGATCGGCACCGCGATCTGCCTGCTCGCCGCCTATCCGCTCGCTTACTGGCTTGCGGTCAAGGTCGGGCCGCAGCGCCGCCTGCTGTTGCTCGTTTTGGTCATCGTTCCGTTCTGGACCAGTTTCCTCATCCGCACCTATGCGTGGATCTTCATTCTTGGCGGCCGCGGCATTCCGGCTGTGATCGAATGGCTCGGCTTCGGCGACGTGCGGTTGATCAACACGCCCTTCGCCGTTCTGGTCGGTATCGTTTACGGCTATCTGCCGCTGATGGTGTTCCCGATTTTCGTCAGCCTGGAACGGCTGGACAAAAGGCTGCTCGAGGCCTCGCACGATCTTGGTGCGCCGCCTTTGCGCACATTCCTGCAGGTCACGCTGCCCCTCTCGGCGCCGGGCGTCATCACCGGATCGATGCTGGTGTTCATCCTGCTGATGGGCGAATACCTCATTCCCGCGCTGCTCGGCGGCGGCAAGGTGTTTTTCATCGGCAACGCGCTGGTCGATCTCTTCCTGCAATCGCGCAACTGGCCCTACGGCTCGGCCGTTGCGGTTGCGCTGGTGCTGCTCATGCTGGTCACTGTCACGCTCTATCTGCGTGCGACCCGACGGCCCGGCAGCCGCGACGTCTCGCTGATCTGACCGGCCATGCGCGCCTACGCAATCGCGGTTTACATCTTTCTCTACGCGCCGGTCGCGCTGATCGTGCTGTTCAGCTTCAACAGCGGACTGAACGCGAGCGACTTCCGGGGCTTCTCGACAGAGTGGTACGGCAAGGCGGCCGCCAATCCGTTCGTCATGGGTGCCGTCGTCAACAGCCTGATCATTGCCGGGACCAGCGCGACGCTGGCGACGGTGTTCGGCACCATGGCCGCTTTGGCATTGCAGCGCGTGCATGGGCCGCTGCGCACATTGTTCGATGGGGTTACCTATGTCGCCATCATGGTACCGGGCATCGTCATCGGCATTTCGACGCTGATCGCGCTGGTTACCGTATTCGATCTGGTCAATGCCGGCCTCGCCGGGATCTGGCCCGGCGCAACGCCACCGCAACTCGGGCTCGGTTACGGGTCGATCATCGCCGCGCACACATTGTTCACCATGGCGCTTGTCATCGTCATCGTGCGGGCTCGGCTTGCCGGCATGGACAGAACGCTGGTCGAGGCCTCGGCCGATCTCTATTCGACGCCCTGGGGAACCTTCCGCCAGGTCATCCTGCCGCAGCTGCTGCCCGCCGTTGTCGCCGGATTTATGCTCAGCTTCACCTTCAGCTTCGACGATTTCGTGATCGCGTTTTTCGTCGCCGGATCGAAAACGACATTGCCGATCTACGTGTTCGCGTCGATCCGACGCGGCGTCACGCCGGAAATCAACGCGATCGGAACCGTGGTGCTGGCGGTATCGCTGGCGATGCTGCTGGGATCGCAATTTCTATTGCGCCGCGGTCGCAAAACGCAGGCGGCTTGACAGGCGGTTGCCGCCGGTCACCATGTCGCCCTCGCGATCCCGGGGAGGAATCCTGTCGATGTACACGCTCTATTGGGCACCCAACAGCGCCGCCCTTGCGCCGCAGATCTGCCTCGAAGAGGCCGGCCGGCCCTACGAGCTGGTGGCGGTCGATCTCGCGGCCGCACGCGACCCCGACTATCTGAAGCTCAACCCCGGCGGCAAGGTGCCGACGTTGGTGACCGACGACAAACAGATCGTGACCGAATCCGCCGCGATCTGCCTGCTGCTCGCCGATCGCTGCAAACACGCGGCCCTGCTGCCGCCGTCGGGCGACCCGGAACTGGGTAGTGCGCTGCAATGGCTGGTCTTCCTCACCAACACGTTGCAGCCGGCGATCCTGCGTTTCTATTATCCGGAACGTCACACGACCGATCCATCCGGCACGCAGGCGGTGATCGACAGCGCGATGAACGACGTTGCGACCTTGTGGGGCCGCGTCGACCGCCATCTCGCGGCACACGGACCGTATTTCCTCGGCGAGCGCTTCTCGGCCCCCGATGCCTTCGCCTTCATGCTGTCGAACTGGCAGCAGAGCTGCCCCGGCATTGCCGATCGCTTTCCCGATGTTGCGCGCTGCGCTGCCGCCGTCCGCGCGCGGCCGGCCGTTCGGGGCATTCTCGCCGTCAACGAGCTGACGGCGTGAGCGCAGAGACCGATCCGCGCCCGCTGCTCGCGTTCTGGTTTTCCGACTATGCGCGCCCGCTCTGGTTCAAGAGGGACGATGCATTCGATGCCGAACTGACACGCCGTTTTGCCGGCCAGCAGCGCGCGGCCGCCGACGGCAAGCTCGCCGGATGGGAAGCGGCACCGGAAAGCGCGCTCGCCCTCGTGCTGCTGCTCGATCAGTTGCCGCGCAACATGTTCCGCTCGAGCCCGCGCGCCTACACGAGCGATGAAAATGCGCGCGCCGTCGCCACCCGCGCCATCGCGCATGGGTTCGACCGCGAGACACCTCTCGACCGGCGATTTTTCTTCTACATGCCGTTCGAGCATAGCGAAGCGCTCGCCGACCAGGATCGCTGTGTCGATCTGTTCCGGGAATGGGCCGCCGCGCACGGCCCCGAGGCGGCCGAGCGCCTGCGCGAACATCTCTGGTTCGTCGAGCGGCATCACGAGATCGTACGGCGCTTCGGCAGGTTTCCGCATCGTAACCAGACACTCGGCCGGAACTCGACCGAGGCGGAGATCGAGTTCCTCAAGGAGCCCAATTCGGGGTTCTGACCGGATTTCTACCGGCCGGGCGCAGGAAATCCGGCACCCATCCGTGAGACGCGGTAGGTTGTTTCTGATACCGTCCCGTGTGGCTAGGAAATGCGCGCCCGATCAGTCTTTTTCATATTGCTGCTGATCGCCGCCGGTGGCGGCGGTTACTGGTATCTGCGCGCCAGCCCCGACGGGGCGGCGCCGGCCAGCGTGGGATTTCAGCAGCCGGCCGTCCCGGTCGAGACAGTCCTCGCCGAAACCCAGCGTCTGACCCTCTCGATCCCCGCGGTCGGCACCCTGCGCTCCAACGAATCGATCATGGTGAGCCCGGAAATCGCCGGACGGATCATCGCGATCCATGCCGAAGAGGGCACCCCGATCGCCGCCGGCCTGCCGATCGTTACGCTCGACCAGTCGATGTACCAGGCGGAGATCACCGAGGTGCAGGCGCGCATTTCGCTCGCCGAGGCCAATTACGAACGCGCCCGCGAGCTTCTGGCGCGCGAGGCCGGGACGCAGCGCGCGCTCGACGAGGCCGACGCGCAGCTCAAAGCCGATCGCGCCGATCTGCAGCTTGCTCAAGCCATGATCGACAAGACGGTGATCCTCGCGCCCTTCGATGGCGTGCTGGGACTGCGCCGGGTCAGTGTCGGGCAATATGTCGAATCCGGAGACATCATCGTGAATCTCGAATCGATCGACCCGCTCAAGGTCGATTTCCGCATTCCCGAAATTCATTTCACCCGCACCTTTGTCGGCCAGGAGATCGCGGTCACCGTCGATGCGATCGGCGGGGCAATCGTCAACGGTAATGTCTATGCGATCGACCCTCTGGTCGACGAAAGCGGACGCTCGCTGGTGCTGCGGGCACGAATTCCGAATGACGACGGTAAATTGCGGCCCGGTCTGTTCGCGCGTATCGACCTCATCTATGACGTGATCGACGCGGCGCTGATGGTGCCGGAAGCGGCGATCGTGCCGCTTGGCCAGCGCAACTATGTTTACGTGATCGAAGACAGTCACGCGCGCTTCGTCGCGGTCGAACTCGGTCAGCGTGTGCGCGGTGCCGTCGAGATCACCGGCGGCATCGAGGTCGGCGCCGAGATCGTCACGGCTGGACAGTTACGGCTGTTCGACGGCGCGGAAGTTCAGGTCGTGGACGGCAGCGGTGGCTGAGCCACGCATCCGACATGCCGCCCACCGATCCGGCGCCGACTGAGCCGCCGGTAGCGCGCCATGTGGTTCTCCGAACTCTGCATCCACCGGCCGGTCTTCGCGACGGTGCTGAGCCTCATCCTGATGCTGGTCGGTATCGTCTCCTACGACCGGCTCACGGTGCGCGAATATCCCAACATCGACGAGCCGGTCGTCAGCATCCGCACCGATTATCCCGGTGCCAGTGCCGAGATCGTCGAAACCCAGGTCACCAATCCGCTCGAGGATTCGATCTCCGGCATCGAAGGCATCGACATTATCGAATCGTCGAGCCGCGCCGAGGAAAGCCGAATCACGGTGCGCTTTAATCTCGAGCGCGATCCCGACGCCGCAGCGAACGATGTCCGCGACCGCGTCGCCCGGGTGCGCGGGCGGCTGCCCGATGAGATCGACGAACCGATCGTTTCCAAGGTCGAGGCCGATGCCTCGCCGATCATCTATCTCGCGTTTTCCAGCGACCGCCACGACATTCTCGAAGTATCGGATCTCGCCGAACGCCAGGTGCGCGACCAGCTCGCCACCATCACCGGCGTCGCCGACGTGCGCGTGTTCGGCGAACGGCGCTATGCGATGCGGATCTGGCTCGACCGAGCGCGCATGGCCGCTTTCGGCGTCACGCCAACCGATGTCGAGACGGCAATCCTCCAACAGAATGTCGACGTACCGGGTGGACGGATCGAAAGCGACGCGCGCGAATTTACCGTCCTGACCGAGACGCGCCTCAGTTCGACGGCCGAATTCGAGGCCATCATCCTGCGCCGGGCCGAAGGTTATTTGGTGCGGCTCGGCGACGTGGCGCGCGTCGAGCTCGGCCCGCAGGACGAGCGCGTCATAGCCCGCCAGAACGGCGAGGCGTCGGTCGCGTTGGGTGTCATCAAGCAGGCGACCGCCAACCCCCTCGATGTCAGTCAGGCGGTGCGCGATGCGTTGCCCGACATCATCGCCAGCCTGCCGCCCGGCATGACGGTCAGCATCGGCAACGACACATCGATCTTCATCGAACGGTCGATCGACGAGGTGTTCCTGACCATCAGCGAGGCGGCGATTCTGGTCGTTCTCGTCATCTTTTTCTTCCTGCGCAATGTTCGCGCGACACTGATTCCGATCGTCACTATTCCGGTATCGCTGATCGGTTCGTTCGCGCTCATCTATATGTTCGGGTTCTCGATCAACACACTGACGCTGCTGGCGTTCGTGCTGGCGATCGGCCTCGTGGTCGACGATGCGATCGTCGTGCTCGAGAACATCTATCGTCATATCGAACGCGGCATGGAGCCGGTCGCTGCCGCGATCAAGGGCATCCACGAGATCGGCTTCGCGGTCGTCGCGATGACGCTGACGCTCGCCGCCGTGTTCGCGCCGATCGGGTTCTCCGAGGGCCGCACCGGCCGGCTGTTTGCCGAGTTTGCCCTGACGCTGGCCGGCGCCGTTCTGATCTCCGGCTTCGTTGCCCTCACGCTTTCGCCGATGATGTGCGGCCAGTTCCTGCGACCACAGAAACGTCGCATGGCGATCTCGGCGGCAATCGATCGCGGCTTGAACGGGTTAATTGTCGGCTATCGGAATGCGTTGGGTCGTCTCATGGGCACACCGGTCCTGGTCATGGCGCTGTTGCTGCCGGTCGCGGTTGCGGCCTGGTGGCTCTACAGCCAGCTCGAATCCGAACTCGCGCCGGTCGAGGATCGCGGCGTGGTGGTCGGCATTTTCTCGGGGCCCGAGGGCGCGACGCCCGAAGTGATGAGCGAGAATGCGCGCAAGCTCGAGGCGCTCTATGCCGAGGTGCCCGAATTGCGAAGCTACTTCCTGGTGGTCGGATCGCCCACCGTGTCGCAGGGCATTTCGTTCCTGCGCCTGCAGCCCTGGGAAGATCGCGACCGCAATTCGCGGGAGATCGCGGAGACGCTGCGCAATCCGATGTACATGATTCCCGGTATTCGCGCGGTGCCGACCACGCCGGCGTCGCTGGGCGGTGGCGGCGCACGCAGCAACCCGGTCGAGATGGTGCTGCTGACCACGCGCACCTACGAGGAGCTGCAGGCGATCGTCGACCGGGTGATCGAACGGGCGCGCGAGAATCCCGGTCTGATCAATCTCGATTCCGATCTGCGGCTCAACAAGCCGGAAATTCGCGTCGAGGTCGAACGCGACAAGGCCGCCGATATCGGCGTCGACGTGGTTGCGATCGGCCGCACGCTGGAAACAATGCTGGGCGGACGCAATGTCACCCGCTTCGAGCGCGCCGGCGAAGAGTATGAGGTTATCGTGCAGGTCGAAGGCTTCGACCGCGCGGTGCCGCGCGATATCGCGCCGATCTTTGTGCGCGCCAGCGACGGCGCGATGGTCGAGCTTGCCAATCTCGTGACGATCGAGGAATCGGTGGCGCCACGTGAGCTGCCGCATTTCAACAAACTGCGCGCGGCCACCTTGTCGGCATCGCTGGCCGACGGGTATGCGCTCGGCGAGGCGCTCGCCTATCTCGAAGGCGTCATCGCGGAAGTCGGCGGCCCGGGCATGCAGATCGACTATAAGGGCCAGTCGCGCGAGTTCCTGTCGGCCTCGGGCAGCCTCTATACCGTGTTCATCCTCGCGCTGCTGTTTATCTATCTGGTGCTCGCCGCACAGTTCGAAAGCTTCCTCGATCCGTTCATCATCATGCTCTCGGTGCCGCTCGCGATGACCGGCGCGCTCGCCGCCTTGTGGCTCTCGGGTGGCACGCTCAACGTCTATAGCCAGATCGGGCTGGTCACATTGGTCGGACTGGTCACCAAACACGGAATTTTGATCGTCGAGTTTTCGAACCAGCTCCGCGAGGCAGGCAAGAGCGCGCTCGAATCCGTCGTCGAAGCGGCCTCGATCCGGCTTCGTCCGATCATGATGACGACCGGCGCCATGGTGCTCGGCGCTGTGCCGCTTGCCCTCGCCAGCGGGCCCGGTGCCGAAAGCCGGCAGCAGATCGGCTGGGTGATCGTCGGCGGGATGCTCTGCGGCACGCTGTTTACGTTGTTTGTCGTGCCCGCCGCCTATCTGGTTTTTGCGCGCCGACATGGTACCGTTACAGCCGAACACGAGGCCGCCCCTGCAGAGTAAAGCGATGCGAAATCCCGGCCACCCAGAGAAAACCGGGATCGACCGCCGCCGCTTCCTCGCAACGTTACTGGCGAGCACGACCCTGCCCGCCTGGGCCCGCGCGCAATCCGCAAATCCGGATGTGGTGATAATCGGTGCCGGCGCTGCCGGGCTTGCCGCCGCGCAGACGCTCGCCGAAAAGGGACTAAGTTTCGTCGTGGTCGAGGCGAAGGACCGCATCGGTGGCCGCGCCTTCACCGATACCGCGAGTTTCGGATTGCCGTTCGATCATGGCTGCTCGTGGCTGCATCATTCGGATCGTAACCCGTTCACGCCGATTGCCGAAGCCGCCGGGTTCACATTGCTGCCACATGACGATGCCGGCGAAGCGGTGTTCGTCGGCGACCGGCGGGCGACCGACGAAGAATTGGCCGCAGCCAACGACGCGTGGGATGCCGCAATCGCCGCGGTCGGCAAAGTCGGCCGGTCCGGCGAAGACATTGCGCCGGGGCCGTCGATGCCAGTCGACCTGCCCTGGTCGAATGTCAGCGAGAGCTGGATTGGACCGATGTCGATGGGCGCGGATGTCGACGATTTTTCCGCGCATGACTGGTGGACACTCGACAACACCGACCCCGATCTGATGGTGCGCGAAGGATACGGCACGGTGGTTGCTCTGTACGGCAAGGATGTGCCGGTAAGTTTGTCGACGCCGGCGACTTTGGTTCGCTGGGGCGGCAGCGGCGTCTCGGTCGAAACGCCGTCCGGCACCATTCAGGCGAAAACCTGCATCGTCACCGTGTCGACCGGCGTGCTGGCGACCGATGCGATCCGCTTCGATCCGCCGTTGCCGGTCGAAAAGCAGGAGGCGATCGCCGGCCTGCCGATGGGATTGCTCGCGAAGATTCCCTTGCAGTTCGAGGGTACGCGCTTCGGCCTCACGCCGAACGACTGGCTCTCTTACGCCGCCAACGATCGGCAAGTTTGCTATTTCCTCACTTGGCCGTTCGACATGGACCTGATGATCGGCTGGGTTGGCGGCCGCTTCGGCTGGGATTTGTCGGCGGAAGGCGAAGATGCCGCGATCGATTTCGCGCGCGGCGAGCTGCGCAAGATTTTCGGCGGCGATGTCGACAAACATTTCGTGAAAGGCCGCTTTACCGGCTGGGCGAACGACCCCGACGTGCGCGGCGGCTATGCCTATCAGCGGCCCGGTGCTGCGGGCGCACGGGTCGCCCTGGCCAGGTCGGTCGACGATCGGCTGTTTTTCGCCGGCGAAGCGGCCGCCGGCAGCATTTCGATGACCTGCGGCGGGGCGCATATGAGCGGCACCCGGGCGGCCCACGAGGTCGCGTTCAAGCTCGGCTGAGCGTCCGCGCGGCCGAATGGTGGTCGATCGCGCCGAACGGAGCCCGCGGCGCCACCTTCTCCTTTTATCCCTATCCGGTCGTCGAACTTCCTAATTGGATATGCCTGACGCCTAGGTCTCAAGCCTTGTATATACCGCCGTATGTAACCATCCACTTGAAGTATATGCCCTTATGCTTTTGTAAATAAACGAATATTCAAGTTCACCTGACACCGAGCCTCGCTAGATTGCGCCTCACGTTGACCGAACAAATTCGGCGCGCCGAGGGGCCCCACACACGCCTCGGCCAGCCGCAACAGGGCAAACGAGGCGAAAATGACCAAGAAACTCCTTCCGAACCTGGGCAAGATCGACCGCCGCGCGTTTCTCGCCGGCCTCGCTGCGACCGCCGCATTTCCGGCCTGGGCGCAGGCAGCGCCCGCCAATCCCGACGTGGTGATCGTCGGTGCCGGTGCCGCCGGCCTCGCCGCGGCCCGCATCCTCGCCGAGCGCGGCGTCTCCTTCGTGATTCTCGAAGCCAAGGGTCGGGTCGGCGGTCGCGCCTTCACGGATACCAGCAGCTTTGGCGTTCCCTTCGATCACGGCGCCGCCTGGATCCATCAGGCCGATCACAATCCCCTGACGCCGATGGCGCATCGCAACGGCTATACGCTGGTCGCCCATGACGAGCATGGCGAACAGCTCTTCGTCGACACGCGGGCGGCATCGCCGACCGAGCGCGCTGCCTATGACGAAGCCTGGTACGAGGTCACCTCGATCCTGCGCGGCATCGGCCATTCCGGCCAGGACGTCGCTCCGGCCAGCCAGCTTCCGGTCAGCCTGCCATGGACCAATGTCGTGAAGAACTGGATCGGCCCGCTCGATCTCGGCTGCGACATCGAATCCTTCTCGGCCGCCGATTGGTGGAGCCTCGATTATTCGACCCCGAGCCTGATGGTCCGCGAGGGCTATGGCCGCTTCATCGCCGACATGGCCGATGGCGTGCCGGTGCAGACTTCGACCCCGGTCACCACGATCCGCTGGGGCGGCGCGAACGGCGTTAGCGTCGAAACGCCGTCGGGCAACATTCAGGCGAAGGCCGTTATCGTCACCGTGTCGACCGGCGTGCTGGCCGCGGAATCGATCCGCTTCGACCCGCCGCTGCCGACCGAAAAGCAGCGCGCGATCGAAGACCTGCCGATGGGCCTGGTCGCGAAGATCGCGCTCGAGTTCGATGGCAGCAGCCGCTTCGGTCTGCGCGAGAACGATTGGCTCAGCTACACCCGCGATTCGAACGAAGTTGCGTATTTCCTCAGTTGGCCGTTCGGCGACAATCTGATGGTCGGCACGGTCGGCGGCAAGTTTGCCTGGGATCTCACCCGCGCCGGCGAAGCGGCCGCCATTGATTTTGCCCTCGGCGAATTGCGCCGCCTGTTCGGCCCCGAAGTCGACCGCTCGTTTGTCCGCGGTGTCTTCACCGGCTGGGGTTCCGATGCGGATGTGCGCGGTGCCTTTGCGATCGCGCGGCCCGGCGGTTCGGCGGCGCGCGAGCAGCTCGCCCAGCCGGTCGAAAACCGCCTCTTCTTCGCCGGCGAGGCACTCGGCGGCGGCATGGCGACCACAGCCGGCGGTGCGTATATCAACGGCCGCCAGGTCGCCGACACGGTGGCCCGTCAGGTCGCCTGATCGTTTGATTGTTTTTTCTGTTCGGTTGCCCCCTCGGGCCGGCTTTTTGGCCGGCCCAATTTTTTTCGGACCGGCCGGCTTTTTGACCGGCCCAATTTTTCTACCTGGCCGGCCCATTCAGGCCGGCCAAATTTTTTTGTACAAACGCCACTCGTTTGCTACCCCGCCCCCGCATGGACTTTGCCGGCGCGGCGCGGCATTGATGCCGGCAGCGGCGCCCGCGGGCGCCCGACGGCGCCGGCAACGGGTGCGGCGCCGGATCCGACGGAACGGTGCCATGGGCGAAGCGACCGCCGACGAAGTCCGGGTTCAGGGCCATATGATCAGTCGCGAGCCCCTGATCTTCTGGGGGCCGTCGGATATGCCGTATCCCGCGGGGCCCGGCACTGCGCTCGCACCGTTCCTCGGTAACCGTCGCGCCTGGTTTCTGCTTTCTCCCGCATGGACGCGCGAAGACGACGGACTGGTCGAGCACGACATCGCGCATTTCGCCGAACAGCACGCGCTCTATCCCGAGCACCGCTACATCGTGCTATGCAACACGGCGGCGGAGCTCGAGAATTACCGCAAGCGCGGGCAACCGGCGGTCATCACCAATGCGGGCATGTTCACCGACGAGCGGAAATACTACGTGCCGAAGCGGGCGCCCAAACAGTTCGATGCGATCTACAACGCAACCTTCGCGCCTTATAAACAGCACCATCTCTGTACCGACATCGCGAGCCTCGGGCTGATCTACCATCGCTATGCCGACCTCGGCGACCAGGCCGCCCATCCCGAGAAAGTCCGTGCGATGCTCAAGCACGCGACCTTTATCAACGAGATGGACGGCGAGTTTCGCTATCTCTCTTCCGATGAGATCGTGACCTGGCTCGGCCGCAGCCATGTCGCGCTTTGCCTCTCGGCCGTCGAAGGCCATATGCAGGCCTGCACCGAATCTTTGCTCTGCGGCGTGCCGGTCGTATCGATCCCGAATATCGGCGGGCGCGACTGGGTGCTCGATCCCGCTTATTCGATCGAGGCCGAACCGACACCCGAAGCGGTCGCAGCTGCCGTGCAAACCCTGAAGGCGCGCAAGCTCGATCCGAACAAGATCCGAGCGGGCGTGATCGCTAAGCTCAAGCCGAGCCGCATCCGCCTGCTGCAGCTTATCGCCACAATCTACAAGGAAGAGAACGTGCCATTCCCCGATGCCGACTGGGTCCGGATTTTCCGGTTCAGCTTCTGGCCTTACAAGACGGTCGCCGAATTGCTTGCCGAAGAAGCCGTGTCGGAAACGACGCGCGGCGGCAGGATTGCCCTCGCAACGCCGGCACCGGGTCGGGCCTGAGACGATGAACCAGAGCACCGACATCGATCCGGTCTTCGGAACCATATTCAGCCGCGAGCCGCTGATCCTGTGGGGGCCGTCGAACCCGCCCTATCTCGCGGCGCTTGGCACCACCCTCGCCAGCCGGATCGGCAATCGCCGCGCCTGGTTCCTGATCTCGCTTTCCTACACGCGCGAGATAAAACCAACCCTCGAGGCCGATCTCGAGCATTTCGCGATGTTGCGCGCGCAGTACCCGGAGCATCGCCATGTGGTGCTGTGCAACACGCCCAAGGAGCTGGAAAACTATCGCGACGCCGGTCAGGCGGCGATCGTCTGCAGCGCCAACGTGTTCATCGACGAATCTGTGTTCGACATTCCGCCACCCGAGCCGAAACAATTCGACGCGGTCTACAATGCGGCGCTCGCACCCTACAAGCGCCACGAGCTTTGCACCGGGATCGACAGCCTCGCGCTCATCTATCATCGCTTTGCCGATCTTGTCGCCGATCGCCCAACCTATCCGGACGAGGTTCGCGCCATGCTGCCGAAGGCAACCTTCGTCAACGACACCGAAGGCACCTATCGCAATCTCGCATCCGCGGAGATCGTGCGGTTAGTCGGCCGCTCGCATGTCGGGTTATGTCTGTCGCAGATGGAAGGCCAGATGCGCGCCTGCGCCGAGTATCTGCTCTGCGGCGTGCCCGTCGTGACGACGCCCAATGTCGGCGGGCGCAACCGGCAACTCGATCCGTCTTACTCGATCATGGCGGACCCGACACCCGAGGCGGTCGCGCGGGCGGTGGCGACGCTGAAGGAAAAGCGGCTCGATCCGCATTTCATCCGCCGCGCGGTCATGACGCGCCTCAAGCCGGATCGCGTGCGCCTGCTGCAGCTCATCGCCGCGATCTATCGTGATGAGGGAATCCCGCTTCCGGAGGCCGACTGGATCCAGCTATTCCGGCGCGGCACCTTCCCGCGCAAATTGCCCGATGAACTGCTGGCCGAAATCGCCGTCGCAGAGACACGGGCGGCGGCGCCGACCCCCGCATGAGCGCCATCGCCTTTGCGCCGGCAGCGCTCGCGGACCAGACGCAGGCGGCGGGGATGGTCATCAGCCGCGATCCGTTCATCGCCTGGGGACCGAACGGGCCGGACTGGCGCGTCGGGCCGGGCAGCGCGCTCGCACACCATCTCAGCAATCGTCGCGCCTATTTCCTGTTCAACGTGAGCTACAGCCGGCATTCCCCGGGCATGGTGGATGACGACGCCGCGGCGATTGCCGCGTTGCGCCGCGACTATCCGGAGCATCGGCATATTATGCTCTGCAATACGCGGCAGGAGCTGGCGCTTGCGCGCGAGCGCAACATCGATGCCATTCTGTGCAGCACACTCGCCTTCGTGAACGAAAGCATGTTCCGGATCCAACCGACGGAGACGGTCCGCTTCGATGCTATCTATACGGCGACGCTGACCGGTCTCAAGCGTCACGAGCTGTGCCGCGACGTATCGACACTGGCGCTGATCTATCACTGGTTTCACAGCGAGCGGCACCGGCGCGTCGAGATCCTCGAACAATATCGCGCGATGCTGCCGCAGGCGAATTTCGTCAACGATCTCGGCCCCGAGTATCGGCTGCTGCATGCGCCCGAGGTATCGACCTGGATCAATCGAAGCCGCGTCGGGCTCTGTTTGTCCGAGGTCGAAGGTGCGATGTGCGCGTCGATGGAGTATCTGCTCTGCGGCCGGCCGGTGGTGACGACGCCAAGCATCGGCGGGCGCGACCGGGTGCTCGATCCCGCCTGGTCGGTCACGGTGGAACCGACGCCCGAGGCGGTCGCGGCAGGTGTGCGCAGCCTGATCGATCGCTGGCTCGATCCGCAGCAGGTCCGCGACGGCGCCGCGGCCACGATGCGGCCGGACCGGATCCGCCTGCTGCAGCTCATCGCCATGATCTACGAACAGGAAGGTATCGCGTTTCCGGATCGAGCGTACTGGCTGCAGCTGTTCCGCAAGAGCCCGTGGCCGCAAAAGACGATCGGCAAGATGCTGCGCGAAACGCCGATCGCCGACCTGCATCTGATCCGATAGCCGACTGCGTCATGAACCAGTCGGCACCCGATCCCAATCACCCGGCGGAGACCGATGCCGGCGGAGCGCTTGCGGGTTTCACCGTGAGCCGCGAACCGGCGATATACTGGGGCCCCTCGGCAGACAAGTATCCGCTCGGGCTCGCCTCCACGGCTGCCGAACTGGTCAGCAACCGCCGCGCCTGGTTTCTGATTTCGCCGAGCTGGCATCGCGAAGATATTAACGGCGTCCGCGGCGATCTTGAGCATGTCCGCGCTGCCGCCGCGCGCTGGCCGCAGCATCGGCATATTTTCCTGGCCGCGACGCGCAGTGCGCTGGAAAATTATCGCGCGGTCGGCCTGCCGGCGATCGTCTGTTCCAGCAATGTCTTCGTCGACGAGACGATCTTCGAGCCCGTGCCATCGGAACCGAAGCGGTTCGATGCGATCTACAACGCCGTATTTGGCCGCTACAAGCGCCACGAACTGTGCCGCGACATCGCCAGTCTCGGGCTGATTTATCATCGCTACCCGTATTTCCTGGCGAACGAGGCGGACCATGTCGCCAGAATCCGTACAGAACTGGCACACGCCACCTTCATCAACGAGATCGACGGCGCCTATCGGCAGTTCAGGCTGCGCGAACTGCCCATCTGGCTGGCGCGCGCCCGTGTCGGCCTCTGTTTGTCGGGGCATGAAGGGCCGATGCGAGCCTGTGCGGAATATCTCTATTGCGGATTGCCGGTCGTCACGACGCCCTCGATTGGCGGGCGCGATCGAATGCTCAATCCCGCTTTCTCGATTGAAGCCGAGCCGACGCCCGAATCGGTTGCCCAGGCCGTTGCCGCCTTGATCGCGCGGCGCGTCGAGCCAGCAGCCGTCCGCGCGGCGGCGATTGCCGCGGTTCAACCCGATCGCATGCGTCTGGTACAGTTGATCGCCGCGATCTTCCGTGAGGAGAATGTGCCATTCCCGGAAGAAGCCGACTGGATTCAGTTGTTCCGACGCGGCGCCTGGCCGTTCAAGATGCCCGACATCCTGATGACGGAACAGCCGGTGGCGACGACGCGGCGGAAACCGGAAAGCGAAGGCCGGATATGAACCCCGGTATCGAAGCGGCACGCAGCAATGTCTTTGGCCTGCTGGTCGCGCGCAACCCGTTCATCTTCTGGGGTCCGAGCGCGCCGGGCCATCGCGTCGGCCCGGCCAGCGTTCTCGCACCGCATGTCGGCAACCGTCGGGCCTATTTCCTGATCCGACTGCCCTGGAATCGCGAGACCGCCGAGGGCGTCGCCGGCGACGCGGCGGCACTCGCCGAACTGCGCGACCGCTATCCCGAACATCGCCACATCATGCTGTGCAACAGCCATCGCGAGCTCGAGCTCTATCGCGCGCAGGGTGTTCCCGGCATCGTCTGCAGCACGCTCGCCTTCGTCGACGAAACCCGGTTCGAGATCCTGCCGTCGGTGCAAAAGGAATTCGATGCCGTCTATACCGCGGCGCTCGTGCCGTTCAAGCGCCACGAACTTTGCCGCGATCTGGCGAGCGTTGCCATCATCTATCACCGCTATCATCCGCCGTCGGTGCAGGAGGAGGGATATCCCGAGCGAATGCGCGCGATGCTGACGCAGGCAACATTCGTCAACGAACTCGATGGTGAATTCCGTTTGCTGAAGGAGGAGGAAGTCGCGCAATGGATATCGCGCGCGCGCGTGGGTCTCTGTCTTTCCGAGGCGGAAGGTGCGATGCGCGCTGCCGCCGAATACATGCTTTGCGGCCTACCGGTCGTCTCGACACCGTCTATCGGCGGTCGCGACCGCATTCTCGATCCGGCTTTTTCCCGCATCGTACCGCCGGAGCCCGCCGCCATCGCCGATGCGGTGCGCGAGCTTGACGCGCTAGCGCTCGATCCCCGTTACATCCGCAGCCGCACGTTCGAACGGCTGCGGCCCGACCGCATGCGTCTCCTGCAACTGATCGCGACAATTCACGCGGAAGAAGGCGTCGCGTTTCCGGCCGATGGGTTATGGAGCGAGCTGTTTCGTAACGGCACCTGGCCGACAGCATCGATCGAGGATGCGCTGACGCGGCCCGCGATCGCGGAATTGCCGGCAGCGGGCTGAAGCTGAGCCGGTCAGAACGTCCCGCTCCCGATGGCCGCAATCGCAGCGGCCGCCAGCATCGCAGCCGTACCAAGCCCGTATCGTCCGGCGATCCCGCCACCGGCAATGAGCGCAACCCAGCCGACCTTGGCCACGCTGTTGGACACCACGGCGATCAGGATCGCCGTGGCGGCCATCGTCGAATCAATTCCCCCTCCGGCTGGCTGCGCCGTCGATAGCGTGATGGCGTCCACATCGGCAAGACCGGCGATGAGCGCCAACAGATAGAGGCCGATACCGCCGAGCCAATCTTGCACCGCCGGCACCAGCATCATGATCAGCGCGAGCAGCGCCGCGAAGCGCACCGCGGCCAACACCTGCACAGGATTCTCGACGACCAGTGCCGGCATGTCCGGCCGCTCGATTCCTTTCGCGAGCATCCAGGCAAACACGATGCCGGTCAGCGACATCGCCAGCAGCGGCGGCAATAGTGGCGCAAGCAGATCGCTGCGCACCACGCCGATCAGGAGCAGCACCCGAAGCGGCATAACCGCGGCGGCCAGCAGGATGCCGGCGACGATGACGTGGCGGCCCGAACGGTCCAGCGACTCGCGTTTCTCGCGCGCGAGGCGCGCGAAGTTGATGGCGACGGCTGTCGAGGCGAACATGCCGCCGCCGGCCGCGGTCAGCAGCAGGCCGCGCGTGGTACCGAGCGCCTTCACGGCCATGTAACCGAGGAAGGAGAGGCCCGCGAGCAGCACCACGAACCACCAGATTTCATAAGGGTTAAGCGCCTGGTAGGGGCCGAAGCCCCGGTCCGGCAGCAGCGGCAGCACGATGACCGATATCAGGAGGAGCCGCAGCGCTGCCATCAACTCGCGCTCTTCCATCCCGGCGATGAGGGCATGCAGCCGTGGTTTGAGACCGAGCAGCAAAGCTGTGACAACCGCACCGGACGCCGCCATTTCCGTTTGGCCGTAAACAGCAAGAGCACCGAGCGCAAAGGTGACGACCGCGGCCACCATTGTCGTCGCGCCGAAATGGCTCTCCTCTTCCATGCGACGCCACTGGCCAAGCAGCAACGCCGCGCCGACCAACACGAGCCCCGCGATCAGAACGGCGACGCCGGTCATCTGAGAAAGGATGGCGAACAACCCGCCGGCGAAACCGACAAGGCCGAAGGTGCGCAGGCCGGCCACGCGGCCGCCCTCCGGCCGCTCGCGGTCATGCCAGCCGCGTTCGAGCCCGACAATGAGGCCGACAGCAAGCGCAAGGGCAAGATCCAGAAACGGGGCAACGAAGCCGGTCATGAACCGAAGCTAGCATGGCCCGTCCACTCATGCCGCCGGAACGGCGGTTGCCGGCCGGACATGAGACAGAATGATCTGGAAAATGCTGGTGCCGCAGGAGGGACTCGAACCCCCGACCCACGCATTACGAATGCGTTGCTCTACCAACTGAGCTACTGCGGCGCCCGATGGCCCCGATGCAGGATATCAGGGTCGGATGTCGGCGTGGAACGGCCTCGAAGGTCGCCCCTGCGAGCGCTGGAACCCCCGTTCGGAGCCCCGAAAAACGCGCGCGGAAGCTAGTTGACGAGCCGGGCGGCGTCAACTTGCGCGCCGGGCGCCTCGGTCTCATCGACCGAGCCCGGTTCGCGATCGGGTGCCGCGGGAAAGGGCAACGCCTCGGAGGGCGGGCGCCGTTCAAGCGACAGGGCGACCGAACGGCTTGCGTCGGCATCGGGCGACATCGTGCCGGCCGAAGCCCCGGTCGCCGCCCGCGCATCGGCCAGAGCGCGCACCGGCGGCGGCGGCGCCGCGCGCCAGTCGAGCGCATCGAACGCACCGCAATGCGGACAACGTGCCTGCCATTCGGGAAGCGCCGCACCGCAGCCGGCGCAGACCCAGCCCGGATCGGGCGCGGCCGATGACGCCGCGGCAAGCCAGCGCCGCGCGGCGTTGCCATCGCCCCGTTCGCCGGTTTCCAGCGCCGCCATCAGCCGGCAGACGCGCGCGGTCGGCGCGCGTCCAAGTTCGGCTTTCTCTTCCTCGCGCGCGACCGATTCGAGTGCCTGACGCGCCGGACCCCAAAGTCCCGCAGCCAGCGCGGTCTCGGCAACGGCGAGACGGCTCTCGCGATGCCCCGGCGCTTTCTGCGCGAGCGTTTCGAAGCGCCGCGCACGGGCGAGCGGCGTCTCCGTGGGTTCGATTGCGGCGTAGGCGGTTGCGAGCAGCGGATGCGGCCCGGGCGTTACCGCGCCCCAAGCCTGTTCGATCAGCCGCTTCGCATCTTTCATCCGACCGCGCCGCGCCAGGATCTCGGCTTCGAGCTGAATCGCCGGCACGAAACCCGGCCGCCGCTTCAACGCTTCGCGCAAGGACTGGATCGCCCGGTCGGGATTGTCGAGCGCGACACCCTTCGCTTCTTCGGTAAACAAAGCCGCGAGGCGCCGTTTTGCGACCGGCGGTTCGATCAGTTTCTGCTTCACCGCCTCGTTGATCGTGGTCGCGGCACCCGACCAATGCGCGGTGCGCACCTGCAGATCGATCAGCGCTTCCGCCGGCCAGAGCGCATCGGGCCGTTCGAGATGCGCGCGGCGCGCGAGCTCGAGTGCTGCCTTGTCGTCGCCGCGCCCGAGCGCCTGATTGAGCAGGCCGCGCAAACCGAGAAAGCGCGTCTCGGGCCGGTCGAGCATCGCGGTGAAGTAACGGTGCGCCGCCGTGTCGTCGCCATTGAGCTGTGCGGCCTGCGCCGCAAGCAGCAAGGTGATCGGCGGATCTTTAAGGAGACCGTATGCGGTGCGCGCCTGCCGCTTCGCTTCGGCGGCATCGCCGGCCGCGACTGCGACCATGCCCTTGCTGAGCGCGCGATAGCCGGAAGCGCGCCGACGCTCCGCACGTTTGTGCATAAGGCGGCGCGGCGCGTGCCAGATCGCATCCCACAGGCGCAGCACGACAACGGCGAGCAGGACCAGCAAAGCGACCGCCACGAGCAGCAGACCGGCCGTCGCCTCGATCCGCCAGCCGAGCCACTCGATCGAAACCTGGCCCGGCCGGTCGGCGAGCCAGACCGCGCCAGCGACCAGCAGCGCGACCAGCAGGATGTAAGCGAGGATGCGCAGCATCGCGCGCGTGACCTGACGGCCCTGCTGCTCAGCCGCCGGCGGCGGTATCGGCGTCGGCACTGCCGGTGCCGAGCCGTTCGAGCGCGAGCTGGTCGAGTGTGCGGAACGCCGGTTCGACGGCGAGCCGCGCCTTGGCATCGGTGAGCCAGGCGGCGGCGGCCTCCGCCGGCGCGCCGGTCAGCAATTCCAGCTCGACCACCGCGCTTTCGAGATCGCCGGTCTGCAGATGCGCTTCGGCCCGTGCAACGTGCGCAGCGGGACTGTCGCCTTCGACTTCGGCACCGACCGGCCGCACCGTCACCAGATCTGTGATGCGCCCGATCAGCCGGTCGAACCAGCCGCCTTCTTCCGCATCCACGATCCCGCTTGCACTATCCTGCTGCGCCGCCTGCACGATAGCGCGCGCTGTTTCCGGAAACCACGCGACCAGACGAATTTCGCTCGGTGCGCCGGTGGCGGCATGCGGTGCCAGCGCTTCGAGCGCCGGCGAGGCCGACGCCAATTGCGGATCGGCGCTCGCCAGTTTGTTCAGCGTGTCGAGTTCGGGTGCAAACGGCCGGCCCTCGTTCAGCGCCGCTCCGAGCCGACCGACCGCCAGCATGAACGCGGTCGCATCCGACTGTTCGAAACGGTCGGTCAGGATCGTGAGCTGATTGCGCAACCCTTCGTTTTCGTCGATCAGCCGCTGCACCTCGGCCTTCACGTCGGCAAGCGACTGCGCCGGCACTTCCGTCATGAAATCGATCAGCAACTGCTCGATGCCGGTAACACGTTCCGCGAGCGCGGCGATATCGGCGGTATTCGCCGGATCGGCGGTGGACGGCGCGCCGGCTTCGGCACCATCCACCGACGGTGTCGTCGCCGCCTGCGATTCGAGCGTGGCAACCGGCTCGTCGACAGCCGCAACCTGCTCCTCGACAGGCTCGCCCACTTCGGGCAGGCCGGCCGGTGCGAACGGCAACGTCTCGAGCGTGTCATTGCCGGCGGTTGCGCTCGACGCGGCCGTGCCTTCATTGCCGGTCGTGACGGCACCGGCCGAATCCGTTCCGGTGCCATCGGGCGTATCGACGGCCGTGGACGTTGTGTCGGTCTCGCTCGCCGCGCTCGCATCCGCATCGGATTCGCTCGCCGCATCGGCCGCGGTGTCGGACGAAGTATCGTCGGCGGTCGTCGTTTCCGCGGTCGCAGCGTCACCGTCGGAATCGCTGAAGGTTCCGGTCGACGATGTGGGCGTATCGTCGGTCCACGGACTCCAGGCCGGAATGGTCGCCAATGCCGCCAGCACGACGAAACCGGCGATGACGGCCGCCGATACCCAGACCCAGCCGCGCGCGCGGCGCGAGGGCAGCGTCGCATCGCGCACCGATGCGGGCGAAAGATCGGGCGTACGCGGATCGGCGACCGGTGCAGCGGGACGCGCTTCCGGCACCGGCACGGCTTCCGGCACGGGCTCGGCTGCAGCCTCGGCATCGAGCGTCGCATTCGCACGCTCGATCAGATTGAGCATGGCACTGAGATCGGGTCGTTCGGCGGCATCGACGCTGCGCCAGGGCAGTGCACGCGCCGCATCGGCAACGGCTGGGCTGAAACAGAGCGCGACGATACCGCCAAGGCCGCGTTCGACCGCCTCGCGTTGATCGCCGAGCCCCTTGATCAGGTTGACGAAGGTCTCGGCCGTGCGCGGCGAGAACAGCAGCACGATGTCGATCTGCCGTTCGCTCAGCCGCTGCAGCAATTGTGGCGAGAGCGCATCGGCCTGCACCGCCTCGTAAATGACTTCGCGGCGCAGATCGAATCCGGCATCGGCGATCTGCGTTGCCAGTTCGCCCGCGACGACCGAACCGGCGCCGTGAAACAGCGGCCCGTCTTCCGGCTTCAGACGATGGCGCACCATGCGCACGAGCCCTGCGACGTCGCCGTCGGCCGCTTCGACATTTTTGAAACCGAGATTGCGCGCAACGCGCGCCGAGGCCTCGCCGGTCGTGAACAGCGGCAGATCGCGTCGCCGGTCGAGGGCGGCAAAAGCGCGGATGCCGTTCGACGAGGTGAACAGCAGCGCCTGAACGCCCGTCACGTCGAAGGCCACATCGCGGATCGGCTTGATGCGCAGCATCGGCTCGATCAGAACGCGCAGGTCGCGCGCGCGCAGCGTTTCCGCCAGCGGCAGCGCGTCTTCCTCGGGGCGGGTGATAAGAACGGTCCGTTTCATGAAGTCTCCAGTCTGGCAAGAAACGCGGCGCCGACCTTGGCCTTGAGGCGGCGGCCGAGCTCGGCCCCCATCATAACCGCGGCGGCGGCATCGGCGTGATCCTCGATCCGATGAATTTCGCTGCCATCGGGCAACGCCAGCAGGGCCCGAATCCGCCATCGGTCGCCTCCGATATCGGCAGGTTCGGCATAGACGGCAATGGGGGTCCGGCAGGAACCGTCGAGCGCGGCCAGGCAGGCGCGCTCGGCCTCGACCGCGAGCCGGGTCGGCGCATGATCGACCGCGGCCAGCAGCGCTTCGAGATCGGCATCGTCGGCCCGGATCTCGATGCCGATCGCACCCTGGCCCGGCGCCGGCAGGATGTCGTCGGCCGAAAGCGGCGTGCCCGGCAGCGGATCGAGCCCAAGCCGTTTCAACCCCGCCAGCGCCAGCAAGGTCGCATCGGCCTGGCCATCGGCCAGTTTGGCCAGCCGGGTTTCGACATTGCCGCGCAACAGCCGGACCTTGAGATCGGGCCGTTGCGCCAGAACCTGCGACTGTCGGCGCAGCGACGCCGTGCCGAGCACGGCACCCCGTGGCAGCTCTGAGATCGACGACGCGGTCTTTGCGATCAGCACGTCGCGCGGATCTTCGCGCGGCAGCAACGCGGCGATCGCCATGCCGGGCCGAAGATATGTTTCGACGTCCTTCATCGAATGCACCGCCATATCGATGCGGCGATCGGCGAGCGCGTCCTCGATTTCCTTGGTGAAGAGACCCTTGCCGCCGATATCGGCAAGCCGGCGATCTTGTTCGCGGTCGCCCGTGGTGCGGATTTCGACGATCTCGATCGCGCCGGGCGCGCGCCATTCGGGATGGGCCGCCAGCAGGGCGCTGCGCACCGAATCCGCCTGGATCAGCGCCAGCCGGCTGCCGCGCGTGCCGATGCGCAATACGCCGCGTTGTTCGGAGTTGAGGGTCATGCGGCAGGATTAGCGGGGCCGCGCCAGCGGTGCAAGGATATGGCGCAATCGTGCGGCGTCGGTCCCGATATCGGATCGGGTCCGCCATGCTGGCGGTGGCCCGGCGGCGTCACTAGATTGAGCCGCGGATCGGCAAGGCCATGCCCGATCCTGCACGAATCGGTCTCGAATCCGATCCTTGGGAGCTCTGTTCACGGTGATCGTCCTCGGCATCGAAACCAGTTGCGATGAGACCGCCGCCGCGATCGTGCGCGACGACGGCACGATCCTGGCCGATCTGGTGCTCTCGCAACTCGCCGATCATCGACCCTATGGCGGTGTCGTGCCCGAGATCGCCGCGCGCAGCCATCTCGAACATCTCGACGGACTGATCGATGAAGCGATGCGCAAGGCCGGTATCGATTATGACGCGCTCGATGGCATCGCCGCGACCGGCGGACCCGGCCTGATCGGCGGCGTGATCGTCGGCGTGACGATGGCGAAGGCGATTGCGGCCGCCGCCGGCAAACCGTTCCTTGCAATCAATCATCTCGAAGGCCATGCATTAAGCGCGCGGCTTTCGGACACACTCGAGTTTCCCTATCTGCTGCTGCTGGTCTCGGGCGGCCATTGCCAGTTTCTGATGGTCGAGGATGTCGGAAGCTACAAACGGCTCGGCACCACGCTCGACGATGCGGCGGGCGAAGCCTTCGACAAGGCGGCGAAACTGCTCGGCCTCGGTTATCCCGGCGGCCCGGCGATCGAACGCGCCGCGGCGCGTGCAGCGGCGCGCGGCGAAACCGGATCGGGCATCGATCTGCCGCGCCCGATGAAGGGCCGGCCGCAGCCCGATTTCTCGTTCTCGGGATTGAAGACGGCGCTGCGCCACTTGGTCGCGGCGCGCGCCGGGGCAAAGGGGATCGGGGGGGCGATCGATGCCGACTGGGGCGAAGCCTATGCGCTCGCCTTCCAGAATGCGGTGGTGGAGACCCTGGCCGATCGCAGCGAGGCTGCGATCCATGTCGCCAGGCAAGGCGCTGAAAAGCCGGGCGCCTTCGTCGTTGCCGGCGGCGTCGCCGCCAACCGGTCGGTGCGCGCGGCGCTTGCCGCGGTCGCCGAACGCAATGGGTTGCGCTTCGTCGTGCCGCCGCTTGAACATTGCACCGACAATGCGGCGATGATCGCCTGGGCCGGCATCGAACATCTCAAACGCGGTGACATATCGGCGCTCGATTTCGCGCCGCGGCCGCGCTGGCCGCTCGATCCCGATGCGCCCAAACGCGGCGGCGCCGGCGTGAAGGCCTGAACCGATCGTCAGGCGGCCTGCGGCAGATCCTTGAGACAGCCGCGGAACGGCACCATGCGGCCGCGATTTTCGTCCCACAACGCATAGCGGCTTTGCTTCAGCCCCTGCCAGAGCGTGAGTTCCGGCGCGGATTGCAAGCCCGGGCTCGCATCGTGACAGCGCTGCAGCCGGTAGTTCGGAATCCGCGGATTGAGATGATGGATATGATGCAGGCCGATATTGCCGGTGAACCATTGCAGCAGTTTCGGCAGTCGCAGATGCGAGGAACCTTCGATCGAAGCCGCCTCATGCGTCCAGTTTGTCTGGCGCGCCCAGAAGCTCGCCTCGAAGCGATGCTGCACCGAGAACAGCCACACGCCGATGATCGAAGCGAACACCATGATCGGAAGCTGCACCAGTGCTACGGTCCAGCCGAGCAGGTAGAACAGGCCACCGAACATCAGCACGAGCACAAGATTGGTGAGGTAGATTCCCATCCGCTCGCGACGCCATGCCTTCGGCGAATCGAACGGCAAACGATAGAGCACGAGGAAGACCAGCGGCGGCAGCAGGATGTTCTGCACCAGCGGGTGGCGGACCGTGCGATAGAGCAGGCGGCCGCGCCGGTCGAGCGCACGATACTCGTCGACCGTCATGCAGGACGAATAGATGTCCGCGCCGCTGCCGCGCTGATCGAGGTTGTTCCAGATCCGATGATGGCCGGCATGATGGCGGCGCCACGAGGCATAGGGCGTCAGCGTGATCAGGCTGCAAAGGCGCCCCGCCAGCCGGTTGGCGCGCTGCGATTCGAAGAACGAGCCGTGGCCGCAATCATGCTGGATGATGAAGATGCGCACCATGAAACCGGCGGCCAGCAGCGAGAGCGGCAGCGCCAGCCAGAACGAAATCGATGCTGCGAAGTACATCGCAACGCAGACCGCAAAAAAACCACCGAAGGAGGTGGCCATTTGCGCGATGCTGCGCCGGAGACTGGGTACCTGGAACTCGTTGAGGATCGATCGTCGGGAGGGCTCGGCGCCGAACGATGTCGGCGCGGGAGCAACATCGGACAGACCCAAGTCAGGAGATAACTGGTTCATGATTCGGCGGCCCGCTTCTGTTCGAGGAGGGGATCGCCGAAACGCAGAAACGCATCAAAGCAGCGAGCGGCGGAAATCTGCGCCTCCGCGCAGTCAACCAACAATGTTGGGGGTTCCCGCCCGCAATACAACCTAAATATCCCGATCAGGACGGAAATGCCTTGCACAGAGCCGATTCGGCCCCGTCAATTCGACGCGAGCGACCGCTTGGAGCCGCAGGACGCTTTGCGCTAGGCTCGCCAGCGCACTGCGCCCTCATGATCGCGACGCACCGGCAGGCCCCCCACCAACAGGAACCAGAATCCGATGCAATTCATGATTTACTGCCTCGACAAGCCCGGCCATACCCATGTCCGCGCCGACAACCGCGCCGCTCATCTCGACTATCTGAAGAGCGGCTGGATCTCGAAGGTGATCGTCGCCGGCCCGCTGCTGACCGAGGACGGCAACTCGATGATCGGCAGCCTGCTGATGATGGAGCTGGCAGACCGGGCCGAGGCGGAGCGCTTCTGTGCCGACGATCCCTATAACAAGGCGGGCCTGTTCGCGAGCGTCACGGTTCGGCCGTGGAAGAAGGTTCTGCCGTAATGGCCTATTGGCTGATGAAATCCGAGCCGTTCAAATATTCCTGGGCGCAACTTGAAAAAGACAAGCGGACGCGCTGGGACGGCGTGCGCAATCATCAGGCCGCTAACAATCTGAAAGCGATGAAGAAGGGCGACAAGATCTTCTTCTATCATTCGAACGAGGGGCTGGAGATCGTCGGCATCGCCGAGATCGCGAAGACCTATTACCCCGATCCGTCGGACGCGACCGGCCGCTTCGGCATGGTCGACGTGGCGCCGGTCAAGCCGTTCAAGACCCCGGTCACGCTTGCGCAGATCAAGGACGATCCGAAGCTTCGCCATCTGCCGCTGGTGACGCAGTCGCGGCTTTCGGTGTCGCCGGTCGATGCCGAATCCTGGCGCCATATCTGCAAGCTGGGCGGCGTCGCCGCCTGAAATTCGCAGGACGCATGTCAGCGGGTGTGCGAACGCGGGCGACCCTCTGCCGTCTCGACGAGATTCCCGACGGCACCGCGCGCGGCTTCGTCGTCGAAACCGGCGACCCCGACGACCCGCAGCGCCTCGACCTCTTCGTGTACCGAAGCGGCGAAACCGTCGTTGCCTATCGCAACAGCTGTCCGCATCAGGGGACGCCGCTTGAACTGGTCCCGGACCGGTTCATGACCCGCGACCGCAAACGGTTTCTCTGCACCACGCATGGCGCGCAGTTCCGCCTGCATGACGGGCTGTGCACGACCGGTCCGTGCAAGGGAAAATACCTGACGGCACTGATCGTCGAACGCGACGGGGACGCGCTTTTGCTGGTCATTCCGGACTGAAACGACGCGGCGGCGTGGCCGGCAGACGCGCCGATTGCATGTTCCCCCGCCCCCAAAACGCCCCGAATTTGCCGCGCTGGCGCTGAACCGCGGCCATCGGCCGGTCGGGATCGCACGCGAACCTCCGTCCCGTCTCAGGGGATCATTCATCAGGGGGTTTCTCATGTCCGATCACGACGCCACTGCGCCGAACTACGCCCGGCCGGAACCGACGCCCGCACAGCCATCCGGCCTGTATCTGGCGCTGACTCGCGGCGCGCTGCCGCGATTACTGTTTCTGGGCCTTCTCGTCCTGCTACTTGCGATCCCGCTCGGCATGGTGCGCTACGTTCTCGACGATCGCACCGGCCGGCAATGGGAAGTCGAAACGCTGATCGCCGAACAATGGGGCGCCGAACAGACGATCGCCGGCCCGGTCATTCGCGTTCCCTACATCGAGACGATCACGGTCACGCGGAACAACGAGCCAGTCTCGCAGGAACGCCGGCACATGCTCGAGTTCCTGCCAGACACGCTGTCGGTCGACACGCAGATCGCGACCGAAACGCGCGGCAAGGGTCCCTACAATATTCCGGTCTACGGCGCCGAGGTCGCACTCCGCGCCGGATTCACCTTGCCCGATCTCGGCGCGCTCGGTATCGAGAACGTGCGATTTCTGTGGGACGAAGCGGTGGTCGCGGTCGCGATCGCCGATCCGAGTGCGCTGCGCGGCGCGACGATCCGCATCGACGGCAATGGCAGTGCTGTCGAACCGGGCTTCGCGCCCGGAACCAGCGGCGTCGCCGGATTTCACGCCGGATTCGAGGCTGCGCGCAACGGCGGGTTCGGCGAGACGCGCAATATCTTCGTGTCGCTGAGCCTCAACGGCATGGCTTCGATCTCGACGGTGCCGCTCGGCGCGCAGACCAGCGTGCATATTGCCGGCGACTGGCCGCATCCGAATTTCGACGGCAGCTTCCTGCCGATCGAACGGGAGATCACCGCAACCGGGTTCGATGCGCGCTGGCAGGTGGCGAGCCTCGCGCGCACCATTCCCTCGGCCATGATCGACGGCAGCGTGGTGACGACGGCCATGGAAGGCTATGCGACCGACCGGCTCGGCGTTCGGCTCGAAACGCCGATCGACGTCTATGCCCAGGTCGACCGGGTTCTGAAATACGGCATCGTCGTCATCGGGCTCACCTTCGCGGCGATCTTCGTCGTCGGCGTGCTGCGCAATCTGCGCGCCCACGCCGTGCAGTATCTGCTGGTCGGCGGTTCGATCACGCTCTTCTATCTGATGCTGCTGGCACTCGCCGAACATGTCGCCTTCCCGATCGCCTATTCGGCGGCCGCGTTGCTCGATCTCGCCGCGGTCGCGCTCTATGTCGGCCGCACCGTCAGCCGCATGGCCGGCATGGTCGTAGCCCTGCTGCTCGGGCTGGTACGCGGTTTCATGTATCTGCTGCTGCAGCAGGAGGATCTGAGCCTGCTGATCGGCAGCATTGGTCTCTTCCTTGCGCTCGCCGCCGTCATGTACGCGACGCGCAATGTCGACTGGTACCGGCTCGGCCTGCCAACCCGCTCCCCCGGCAGCCCCGCCGTCGCCGGGATGTCCGCCAGCGCCTGACAACAATAGCCGGTCGTTCGGGCGCCACGTTCGTTACAGGGCGGGCAAGAGGCGGCGTCTTTCGACCGGTCATGGTCGGCAGGCGCCGCCTCGCTCATTTTCGGAGCCGCTCTCTCTTGAGGCACGTTGCGGCGGGAGTCCATAATCCCGCCTTCCGGCCGCCGATCCCAGCGGCCGGCATCGTCCAACCGAGCCGCACGGGTGATTTTCATGACCGACCAGCACGTCTTTCCGGTGCCGAAAGAATGGGCCAAGAAGGCCTGGATCGACGAGGCAAAGTATTTCGAGATGTACGAACGCTCGATTCGCCACCCCGAGCAATTCTGGGCCGACGAGGCCAAGCGGATCGACTGGATCAAGCCATTCACGAAGGTGAAGGACACCGACTATACCGGCGACGTGCGGATCCGCTGGTACTATGACGGCACGCTGAACCTCGCAGCCAACTGCATCGATCGCCATCTCGCGAAGCGCGGCGATCAGATCGCGATCATCTGGGAGGGCGACGACCCGAAGGATTCGAAAAATATCACCTATCGCGAACTGCACGAGCAGGTCTGCCGGCTCGCGAACGTGCTGAAGGCGCGCGGTGTCAGGAAGGGCGACCGTGTCACCATCTATATGCCGATGATCCCCGAAGCCGCCTATGCGATGCTCGCCTGCGCGCGGATCGGTGCCGTTCATTCGGTGGTGTTCGGCGGCTTCTCGCCCCACAGCCTGATCGGTCGCATCCAGGATTGCGAATCGAGCTGCGTCATCACGTCCGATGAGGGCGTGCGTGGCGGGCGCAAGATTCCTTTGAAGGCGAATACCGACGAGGCGCTCGAGCAATGCCCGGGTGTCGATACCTGCATCGTTGTGAAACGGACCGGCGGCGACATCGGATGGGTCGAAGGTCGCGACGTCTGGTATCACGAAGCCTGCGCAAATGTTTCAGCCGACTGCAAGCCGCAGGAGATGAACGCCGAAGATCCGCTGTTCATCCTCTACACGTCCGGCTCGACCGGCAAACCGAAGGGCGTCCTGCACACGACCGGCGGCTACGGCGTGTTCGCCTCGCTCACGCATCAATATGTGTTCGACTATCACGACGGCGATATCTACTGGTGCACCGCCGACGTCGGCTGGGTCACCGGTCACAGCTATATCGTCTATGGACCGCTGGCGAACGGCGCGACCACGCTGATGTTCGAAGGCGTGCCGAACTACCCCGATTCGTCGCGCTTCTGGCAGGTCTGCGACAAGCACAAGGTCAATATCTTCTATACCGCACCGACCGCGATCCGCGCGCTGATGCGCGACGGCGACGGGCCGGTGAAGAAGACCGACCGCTCGTCGATCCGCCTGCTCGGTTCGGTGGGCGAGCCGATCAATCCGGAAGCCTGGCTCTGGTATTACAATGTGGTCGGCGAAGGTCGCGCACCGATCGTCGATACCTGGTGGCAGACCGAGACCGGCGGCATTCTCATTTCGCCGCTGCCCGGTGCGACCGCGTTGAAGCCCGGCGCGGCGACGCGGCCGCTGTTCGGGATTCGTCCCGAAATCGTCGATGGTGACGGCAAGCCGATTTCCGGTGCCGGTTCGGGCGTGCTGTGCATTCTCGATTCCTGGCCCGGGCAGATGCGCACCCTGTACGGCGATCACAAGCGCTTCGCCGATACCTATTTCACCGCCTATCCCGGCAAGTATTTCACCGGCGACGGCTGCCGGCGCGACGAGGACGGCTATTACTGGATCACGGGGCGCATCGACGACGTGCTCAACGTGTCGGGCCATCGCATGGGCACCGCCGAAGTCGAAAGCGCGCTGGTCGCGCATCCCAAAGTCGCGGAGGCCGCGGTCGTCGGCTATCCGCACGACATCAAGGGTCAGGGTATCTACGCTTATGTCACGCTGATCGCCGGCGAGCAGCCGACCGACGCATTGCGCAAAGAACTCGTGCTGTGGGTCCGCAACGAGATCGGACCGATCGCGCAGCCCGATCTGATCCAGTGGGCGCCGGGCCTGCCCAAGACGCGGTCGGGCAAGATCATGCGGCGTATCCTGCGCAAGATCGCCGAGAACGATCACAGCCATCTCGGCGACATCTCGACCCTGGCCGACCCCGCCGTGGTGCAGGAGCTGGTCGATAACCGGATGAACAAATAAGGCGAAGCCGGGCGCCCTTCACCGGGCCCGCGAAAGGCCGAGCCTTGCGCCCTTTCCGGGCCGGTCGGGAAACAAACCGGCCGGGCGGTTTCACATAACGAGCTCCTCGCCCGATCTTTGACCCCTCGTGCCGGTGGCGCCCGGCTGGCGCCAGACCGACGGCTGCGCTATACCCCCGCCCGCATTGCCTTTGGCAAAAACCCGCCCGAAAGACGCCCCCATGAACAGCCGCCCCGAAGCCGAAGCCGACGCCGAGCGCGCCGAATTCGATCGGGTCAATATGACCTACTGGGATCAGTTGACCGCATTGCATGCCGAGGGCGACGCCTATCGCGTTCAGCAGTTTCTCGGCGGCGCCTGCATTCTCGATCCGCTGGTGCGCTCGGAGATCGGCGACATCGCGGGCAAATCGCTGATTCATCTGCAATGTCATTTCGGCCTCGACACGCTGTCGCTGGCGCGGCTCGGCGCCACCGTGACCGGCGTCGACTATTCGCCAAAGGGAATCGAAACCGCGCGACGCCTGTCGGTCGAAAGTGGCGTACCGGGCACGTTCGTCGAATCGCGCATCGAAGAAGCGCCGGCCAGGATCGCGCAGAAATTCGACATGGCCTATGTCACCTGGGGCGCGCTCAACTGGCTGCCCGATCTGACGGCCTGGGCGCGCACGGTCGCGCATGTGCTGAAGCCGGGCGGGTTTCTCTATCTCGCCGAATTTCATCCGCTGGCACAGGCAATCGACATCGACGAGACCGGCGCGAATGGCATGCTCGCGATCCGCTATCCGATGGTCGGCAAGGCCGAGGCGCGCCGCTGGGAAACCGCGACCGACTATGCCGACGAAGCGACGCCCCTCCAACACAACGCGACCTGGGAATGGAATCACGGGCTGGGCGAAGTGATTGGCGCACTGATCGGCGCCGGATTGCGGCTCGCCTATTACAAGGAACATCCCTATTTGGCATGGCGTTCATTCCCGGCCATGATCGAACGCGACGAGTTTTTCTTCGGCCTGCCGGACAATCTGCCGACGATTCCGCTCGCTTATTCGCTGAAGGCCGTCAAAGAATGATGACGCTTCCGGACATATTGAACCGCGGTCACAGCCTCCCCACGTCATCCGACGCGACAAAGGATCCCGATCCCATGCGTGCATCGACAGGAAAATTTCCGTTTGCCGGCTTGCGCACCGCCGCGCTGGCGCTCGCTTTCATGGCGGCTTCGGCCATGGGCGCCGCCCGGGCGCAGGAAACCGCCCAGGGCACCACCCAGGCCTATGAGGACTGGACGATCGGCTGCCAGGCGAACCAGGCCGGCCAGCAGGAATGCCTGATGTTCCAGGACATCATTGCCGACGGTACCGATCAGTCGATCATGCGGGTGACGGTGGTGAAGATGCCGCGCCCGATGATCATCGTGACGACGCCGCTCGGCGTCATGCTGGTACCGGGACTGGCGGTCGCGATCGATCAGCAGGAAGTCAGCCGCATGCAGTTCCAGATCTGCATCGAACCCGGTTGCCGCTCGCAGATCGATCTGCCGCCGGAGCTGGTGCAGCGTTTCAAGAGCGGCGTCGCGGCGACGATCACACTCGTCGGCCCGAACGGTCAGCCGATTCCGATCCCTGTCTCGCTCAAGGGCTTTACCGCAGCGTACGACGCGCTGATCTGATCGCGGCGCAGGCGCTCCGCCGGCCGCTCGCTCGCCGGATCAGTTGTAGTTGGCATAGCAGTTCTCGATTGCCGAGACGGCGGCACCACTGCCGATCAGCGTGTACCAGATGCTCCAGGCGTCGAAGTAAAGCTTGTCGCCGGACCGCATCGCGGTAATCGCCTGACGATTCTGTGCGAAATCGATGTTGAGCGTGGCGGGATCTATCACATAGGCCTCGACATCGACCTGATAGATCTGGTCGACGCGGATCGATGTCCAGAACGTCGTGTCCGGCTGGAAGTTGAAACCTTCCGGATCGGTGACATTCATATAGAAGCCGGTCGCATCCCAGCCGAACCAGATGCCGGCGCCGGCGCCATAATCTTCCCAGAGCGCACAATAGATTTCGCCGGTGCTGGCGTTGCTGTAGGCACCGCCTTCCCAACCCTGCACGCTCCATGATTCGACGAGATCGTCCGCGGTGGCCGGCGTTGCAATGAAGAACGCCGCCAATGCAGCGATGAGCGAGCGACGCATGAACGAAACTCCGCAAAAAAATTCGTCGGACGATCTTGCCGTTTGCCGACGGCGCTGGAAACCGGGAAAACGAACTTCAGAGGCCGGGCAGCATCACACCTGCCGCGATCAGAAATCCGAGCAGCGTCCGTTCTTTTCCCAATCGCCATAGCGCGTCGGCTCGGGCCCCTCGGGTCCGCCGATCTCTTTGGGACGGGTCGCCGGCGCCGGCTTCGACGCTGCCTTCTTGCCGCCGGCGCTGCGCAACGGTTCTACCGGCTGGCCGCCTTTGCTGTCGCTCATGCACAGGGATATGGCCGGATTCGCCCGCCCGGGCAAGGCTGGGGCGGCGGCCGACCGATCTTGAACGCAGCGGTTCGCGAGCCAATCTTTGCAGGGTTCGGGCCGCCCGCGCCCGCTGAAACCCGCGCATTCTGCCCCACCATCCGGGGCCTCATTTCCGGGAAAGACCCGCAAGACCGACGAGCATGGGATATTTCCGTACCGCCTTGCTGCTTGCCGCCATGACCGGCCTCTTTCTCGCCGTTGGCTGGATGATCGGCGGCCAGACCGGCATGGCGATCGCGTTCGTCTTCGCCTGCGGGCTCAACCTGTTCGCCTATTGGAATTCCGACAAGTTGCTGCTGCGCATGTACGGCGCCCGCGAGGTGCTGCCGGCAACGGCGCCCAACCTGCATGCGCTGGTGGCTGAGCTGGCACAACGCGCCGAACTGCCGATGCCGCGCGTCTATCTGATCGAGAACAAGCAACCGAATGCCTTTGCGACCGGGCGCAACCCCGCCAATGCCGCCGTCGCCGTGACGACCGGCCTCATGGCGCTGCTCGACGAGAACGAGATCGCCGGGGTCGTCGCGCATGAACTCGCCCATGTCAAAAGTCGCGACACGCTGGTGATGACGATCACCGCGACCCTTGCCGGCGCGATCGGCATGCTGGCCAATTTCGCGTTCTTCTTCGGTGGCAATCGCAACAATCCGCTCGGCGTGGTCGGTCTCATCCTGATGATGATCCTTGCGCCCCTGGCGGCGATGCTGGTGCAGCTTGCGATCAGCCGCTCACGCGAATACGAGGCCGACCGGATCGGCGCCGAAATCGTCGGCAAGCCGCTCTGGCTCGCCGGTGCGCTGGAGAAACTCGGCCAGGCCTCGGGCCGCATTACGAACGAAATGGCCGAACGCAATCCGGCGACGGCACATCTGTTCATCGTGAACCCGCTGCACGCCCACAAGGTCGACAGCCTGTTCGCGACGCATCCGAGCCTCAAAAGCCGGATCCAGCACCTGCGGGAGATGACGGCGCGGATGGGCCAGAGCCTGGAACCGGCCATTCCGACAACGCCCCGCCCGTGGGGCTAATCGCGCGTACCGGCGGGACCGACCGCTCGATTCCGCGGTCCCCGATCAAGCGGGTTGGCCAAATCCGGCTCGATCGGGCATAACCCCGTTCATGGCCGAAAAATCCGAGCGCAAACCGCGCCGCACTGCAGAGGCGTCGCCCGAACCCGCCGCGCCCGCACCCAAAAAACCCCGCTCCCGCCGCAAAGCCGCATCGCCAGCGACGGCGCCCGACGGCGAGGCGAACGGCGAGGCGCGTGGCGACGATGCCGCACCGACACGCTCCGCGCGGACCGTCGCGCGCGATCTCGTCGGCACCGTGCTGCGGCGCGGCCGATCGCTCGACGAGGCGCTCGCCAGCGATGCCGGCTTTGCGAAGCTCGAAGTGCGCGATCGCGCCTTCGCGCGCGAACTATCGGCGACCGTGTTCCGCCGCCTCGGCCAGATCGAGGTTGCCCTCTCGGCCTGTCTCGAAAAGCCGCTGCCAGCGCAAGCCGGTGGCGCACAGGATCTTCTGCGGCTCGGTGCCGCTCAGCTTCTCTTCATGCGCACGGCACCGCATGCCGCTGTCAGCGAGACAGTCGAACTCGCGACCGGCACAATCGAACCGTTCCGCAGTTTGATCAACGCCGTGCTGCGCCGCATCGCTCGCGACGCCGAGGCGATGCGCGAGGCGATCCAGCCGGTTCCGACCAACACGCCGAACTGGCTCTGGCAGCGCTGGGTCAACACCTATGGCGAAGCGACCGCATTCGCGATCGCCGAGGCGCATCTCGCCGATCCGCCGCTCGATATCACGATAAAGGGCGACCCGCAGGCCTGGGCCGGCCGGCTCGAGGCTCGGATGCTGCCGACCGGCAGCCTGCGGCTCGAAACCGCACCGGTCGAAACATTGCAGGGTTTCCGCGACGGACAATGGTGGGTGCAGGACGTGGCGGCCGCATTGCCCGCAACCTTGTTCGCAGCCACGCTCGGCGATGTACGCGGCCGCACCATCATCGATCTCTGCGCCGCACCGGGCGGCAAGACGGCGCAGCTCGCCGCGGCCGGCGCCAACGTGGTCGCGGTCGACCGTTCGAAAGATCGCATGCTGCGGCTGGCGCAGAATCTGAAACGGCTCGGTCTCGGCGCGCACCCGATCATCGCGGACGCCACGAGCTGGCGTCCGCCGAAACCGGTCGATGCCGTGCTGCTCGATGCGCCCTGCTCGGCAACCGGCACGATCCGGCGCCATCCCGATTTGCCCTGGCTGAAGCGGCCGTCCGATCTCGCGACGCTGATCGCCCTGCAGGACGCGCTGCTGCGTAACGCGCTTTCGATGCTCAAGCCGGGCGGCACACTGGTCTATGCCGTCTGCTCGCTCGAACCCGAGGAAGGGCCGGCCCGGATCGAGGCCGTCCTGTCGCAGGGTTCCGGCATCGTGCGCGAACCGATCGATCCGGAAGAAATCGGCGGGCTCGAGGATTGCGTCACGCCGGCCGGCGATCTGCGCACTTTGCCCTGCCATCTGGCGCGGCTCGGCGGCATGGACGGGTTCTACGCGGCCCGGCTCCGCCGCCGCTGATTTGTCACCGGCCGAATCGTCTTGTCCGGCTTACCAAAGCGGGGGCCGCCTGCTATCAAGTCGGACATGGCTGAGCCCGTCCGAATCGCACCGTCGATGCTCGCCGCCGACTTCTCCCGGCTCGGCGCGGAGCTCGCCTCCGTCACCAAGGCCGGCGCGGATTACATCCATCTCGACGTGATGGATGGCCATTTCGTACCGAACATCACCATCGGCCCGGCGGTCGTCGCGATGTTGCGGCCGCACAGCACGCTGCCGTTCGACGTGCATCTGATGGTGGCGCCGGTCGATCCCTATATCGCCGCCTTCGCCGATGCCGGCGCCGACATCCTGACGGTGCATCCCGAAGCCGGCCCACATCTCCATCGCACGATCCAGCTCATCAAATCGCTCGGCAAGAAGGCCGGCGTCGCGCTCAATCCCGGCACGCCGGTCGAGGCGATCGATGCAGTCCTGAACGATATCGATCTCGTGCTGGTGATGAGCGTCAATCCCGGTTTCGGCGGACAGAGTTTCATTCCGAGCCAGCTCGAGAAGATCCGCGCGGTGCGCCGGCGCATCGACGCGCTGCTCGCCGATCAACCCGGCCGCCATATCGATCTCGAGGTCGATGGCGGCATCAACGACGAAACCGCGCCGCAGGTGATCGAAGCCGGCGCCGACGTACTGGTCGCCGGCACGGCGACATTCGCGGGCGGCGTCGGACGCTACGCCGGCAACATCAAGCGACTGCGCGGCGAATGATGCTCCGGCCGGCCCGCGGCGCGGGGCGGCGGGCGACGGACCTCCTCGCCCGGGCATCGACCTGTTTCGAATCATTGCCGGTGCGCGCGCGCAGCTTTCTGCAACGCAGGCTCCTCGCACCGCTGCATGGCAGCCCGCTTTATCGCTGGTGGCTCGGTCGCAACGGTTCCGACAAAGAGCCGGGTGCGCTCGCCGTTGCGATCATGCCGGGCGACGAGCGGATCGGCCGCCAGATTGCCTCCTTGTTGTTCGAGCGCGATGGCGAACGCATCGACAAGCCGGCGCCGCTCGCCGACCCGCCGGGTGCGAGCGAAGGCTGGCGAATATGGCTCGACGGATTCGGCTGGCTTGCCGATCTCGCCGAGCTTGGTCCCGCCGCGCGCCAGCCGGCCCGTCAGCTCGTCGATCGCTGGATCGCCGAGAACCCGCTTTCTTCCGGTCTCGCCTGGCGGCCCGACATTGCGGGGCGACGGCTCGCGCACTGGATTCAATGGCAGGGAATTTTCCTTGCTCCCGTACCGGCCGATTTTCGCGCCCGCTATCTGCGCAGCGTGCATCTGCACAAGAACCATCTGGCCGCGACGATCGCGAGCGCACCCGCCGGCAGCGGCACGATCGCGGCGCTCAAGGGATTATTGTTCTGCGCATTGGCGCTGGACGACGAGGGCCTGCGCATCCGCACGACACGCCGTCTCGACTCGGCACTCGCGCAGCAATTATTGCCCGACGGCATGCATATCGAGCGCAGCCCGGCCTTGCAGCTTGCCGTCCTGCGCGATCTCGCCGAGATCGCATCCGCGCACGCGATGGCGGGACGCAAGGTGCCGCCGGCGCTGAGCGCCGCGGTGCAGGCGATGATCCCGGCCCTGATGATGTTCCGGCACGGCGATGGCGGACTCGCTTTGTTCAACGATTCGACCGAGACCGGCACCGGCACGGTCGAACGCGTCCTGTCTGCGATCGGCGGTGGACGCACTGCGCTCGACCAGGCACCGAGCGGCGGGTTCCAGCGCCTTGCGCGTGGCAGCCTCGTTGCGATCCTCGATGCAGGAAGGCCGGCGCCGCCGGATTTCGATGCACATGCCCATGCCGGTACGCTCGCACTCGAAGTCAGCAGCGGACGCGAACGGCTGATCGTGAATTGCGGCGCCCATCCCTTTCACCCCGACTGGCGCCAGGCACAGCGCTACAGCGCGGCGCATTCGACCCTGGTCATCGACGACACGAGTTCGAGCCAGATCCGCGCCAACGGAAGTTTTGGACGCAGGCCGATGCATGTCGTCTGCCGGCGCGAGGAACTCGACGGCCAGATCTGGATCGATGCGAGCCATGACGGCTATCTGCCGAAGCTCGGCGTCACCCATCGGCGCAGGCTCTATCTGACGCCGGACGGCGAGGATCTGCGCGGCGAGGATATCGTCGAGGGTCATGGCGGCGCGAATTTCGCACTGCGCTTTCATCTCCACCCCGATGTCGATGCGTCGCTCGCGCAGAGCGGCACTGCGGCTTTGCTGCGTTTGCCGTCGGGCCAGGGCTGGCGGCTGCGCATCGGCGGCGGCGCCTTGTCGATCGAGGAAAGCGCCTATCTCGGCAAACGCGGCCAGGTCCAGCGCACGATGCAGGTCGTGGCATCCGGTCCGCTCGAGGGCGACGAAACGATTTTACGCTGGGCGCTGATGCGCGAGGACACCAAGAAACGCCAAAAACGCTGATCCGGCGCTGATCCGGCGCTGATCTGGCGCTGATCTGGCGCTGACCTAGAGCTGCCAGCGGCGGACATTGCCGGGCAACGCGCGATCGCGCCAGATGCCCTTCACGTCGGCGATCAGCCCACCCGGCCGCACCAGCCGCACGAAGTCTTCGTCGGCCAGCGCGCGATATTCGTTATGCGCGACGGCGGCGACGAGACAGTCGAACGGCGCGCCGCCCCCCGCGTCTCCTGTCGCATCGAGCGCATCGCACAATTCGATGCCGTAGAAATTCTTCGCCTCGGTCGCATCGGCGAGTGCGTCATGCACCTCGACCTGATGGCCGCGCGTTGCCAGTCGTGTTACCAAAAGCTCGACCCGCGTGTTGCGAATGTCGGGAACATTCTCCTTGAAGGCGAGACCGAGCACCAGGGTGCGCGGCGGTCGCACATTCGCCGCGGATTCGCTGCGACCGGCCGCGTCGCCGGTACCGCCACCGCCGCCTTCGTATGCGTCGGCGATCCGGTCGGAGATCCACGCGCCCATGTCATCGTTGATGCGCCGTCCGGCGAGAATGATCTCGGCCTCGTGTCCGAGCTGGGCCGCGCAAAATGCGAGATAATAGGGATCGACGCTGATGCAGTGGCCGCCGACCAGCCCCGGGCGAAAATCGAGAAAATTCCACTTGGTGCGCGCCGCCTCGAGCACGTCGTCGACTGACAGACCGAGTTTGGCGAAGATCATCGCGATCTCGTTGACAAAGGCGATGTTGACGTCGCGCTGTGCGTTCTCGATCACCTTCGCCGCTTCGGCGGTACGGATGTTGCGCGCGACGAACACACCAGCTTTAGTCACGCTCCCATAGAGCCGCTCGAGCCGGCGCGTCGCATCCTCGTTCTCGCCGGCCACCACCTTGACGATCTGCGCGAGCCCGTGCGTGCGATCGCCCGGATTGATCCGCTCCGGCGAATAGCCGAGCAGGAAGTCCCGGCTGCGCTTCTTCCCCGAGGCCGCCTCGATCGCCGGCCCGCAGATATCTTCGGTGACGCCGGGATAGACCGTGCTTTCGAACGCGACGATCGGCAGAGATGCGCGCGCCTTCGATTTCGCGAGCGCGCGGCCGACGCTGGCCGAGGCCGCCAGCACGGCTTCGAGATCGGGACGATTCTCGCCATCGACCGGCGTCGGCACGGTGACGATGTAGATGTCGCGGTCGGCCAGTGCGGATTCGTCGCCGGTCAGCGCCAGCGATGACGCATCGGCCGCGTCCATGTCGACCTCGCCCGTGCGGTCGTTGCCATCGCGCAGTTCGCGGATACGGTGCGGATCGGTATCGAAGCCGAGCAGATCGTGCCCGGCGCGGGCGAGCGCCACCGCCAGCGGCAGGCCGACATAGCCGAGCCCGATCACGCACACGCGGGTCGGGGTCTCGTTTTTCTGCGGCATCGGCGAGGCCTTTGAGGTTCGGGATCACGCAGAGCGGGAAGGCCGCGCAATCGGGCGAAGGGAGCAGGCTTTCTTTCCGCCAGCCCCCCTTCGCTGTCAACCGAGCCCCACTATCCCGGTCCAAACCCCGGGTTGAAACCAACCCCGGCCGAGGCCGCAATCCCGATTGCCCGATATCCCCGGTTCGCTGCTATAAAGGCGGCCATGCAATGGGTCGCCGTCCTCCTTCTTCTGATCGCCGGCGTTCTGGTCAGTGCCATCGTCACCCGTAGCCGCCTCGAGGCGCTGGGCGTGCCGATCCTGCTGGCGGGCGGGTGGTTCTCGATCGTGTTCGCCGCGGGAGGCGACAATTATCCTTGGGCCGCGGTCGGGCTCATCGCCCTCGTCCCGCTCGCCGGCGGCACCGATCCCGATACATCGCGGGCCTGGACGACGCGGCTGGCCGCCATCGCACTCGCGATCCTGCTGCTGGCACTCGTCCATGACGACGCGCTCACGGGTACCGCGGAGATTATGATCTTCATTGCCGTTGCTGCGGCCATGGTCGCGTTCGTTGTGGCCGGCAGCGAAACCAATCGTGTTGCCGGCGTCGGCGGCGCACAGCTCGTCTGCGTGCTGCTCGGCGTCGCGGCGCTCGCGGCGGACCGATTGCTGTGGGGTGCGCCGATCAACCTGCCGACCCTCATCGCCGGCATCGTGCTCGGCATGCTGGTCATGTGCAAACCGTTCGGCGCCAAGATAATGCCCAATGCCGCGCGGGATGCCGCCTCGGTTCTGACCGCCTGGCTGCTCGGCGATCTCGCCCTACAGGGGCTCTATGTACCGGCCGTCATTCTTGCCGCACCCGCCGCGCTCGAAATCGCGATCTGGCTGATGCACGCAGGAACGGCGGAACGCGGGCCCGAGCGCAAGGACGACGATCGACCGCACGGCCTCTATGTCGAAGCCGAACGACGCGGCCGCGATCGCCGCCGCATGCTGATGGCGACGTTCCTCGCCGGCACGGTAACGATCGTGCTCGCGCTGGGTGCCGCGCGCGGCGAAACGATGGCCGCTCTCGCCGGCACACTCGCGCTGATGTGGATGCTGCAACGCTATCTCTGGCGCCTCATGCCGGAGAAGCGGCGGACGTGACATGACCAAAATCGCGCGCGCGCTGGTATCGGTGTCCGACAAGACCGGCCTCGTCGAGCTCGGTCGCTTCCTCGCCGCATCCGGCGTCGAAATTCTCTCGACTGGCGGCTCCGCGAAAGCGCTTGCCGATGCCGGCATCGCGGTGACCGAAGTCGCCACCCATACAGGCTTTCCCGAGATCATGGACGGGCGCGTCAAGACGCTGCATCCGGCGATCCACGGCGGCATCCTCGCGCGCCGCGACAATGACGAACATCGCGCCGCGATGGCCACGCACGACATCGCGCCGATCGATCTCGTCGTGGTCAATCTTTATCCGTTCGAGGCGACCGTTGCGAACGGCGCCGACCGCGACACCTGTGTCGAGAACATCGATATCGGGGGACCGGCTTTGATCCGTGCGGCGGCAAAGAACCACGAGTTCGTCGCGATCGTTACCGACCCGGCCGACTATGGTGCGGTAATCGCGGCGATGCGCAAGAGCGGCGGCTCGATCGACCCTTCATTGCGGCGGCGCTTGGCGCAGCAGGCCTATGCACATACCGCCGCATACGATGCCGCGATCGCATCCTGGATGGCGCAGCAGGAAGAAGATGCGCTGCCCGAGCGCGTGACGATCGCCGGACGGCGTGCATCCGTGCTGCGCTATGGCGAGAACCCGCATCAGCAGGCCGCATTCTATCGCACGGCGGATAATCGGCCCGGTGTCGCGACCGCGACGCAGCTTCAGGGCAAGGGGCTCAGCTACAATAATCTCAACGACACCGACGCGGCCTTTGAACTGGTTGCCGAGTTCGAGCGCCCGGCCGTCGTCATCGTCAAACATGCCAATCCCTGCGGCGTTGCCGAGGGCGAGGATCTTGCCATTGCCTGGACGCGGGCGCTCGCCTGCGATCCGGTGAGCGCGTACGGCGGCATCGTCGCGGTCAACCGAAGGCTCGATGCGGCGCTCGCTGCACAGCTCACTAAGCTCTTTCTGGAAGTGGTAATCGCGCCCGAGATTGCCGACGATGCAAAGGCGATCTTCGCCGCCAAGGGCAATCTGCGGCTGCTCGCTTCCGGTGCCATGCCCGATCCGGCCGCATCCGGCCTCGCGTTCAAATCGCTCGCCGGCGGTTTCCTGCTGCAATCGCGCGATGGAGGCCGTGTTGCGCGCGGCGATCTCAAATGCGTGACGAAGCGCCAGCCGTCGGCGCGCGAGCTCGACGATCTGCTGTTCGCCTTCCGCGTCGCCAAGCATGTCAAATCGAACGCGATCGTCTATGCGAAGAATGGCGCGACGGTCGGTATCGGCGCCGGGCAGATGAGCCGCGTCGATTCGGCGCGCATCGCCGCTCATAAGGCGAGCGAGGCGCAGCGCGCTTCCGGCGAAAGCGCCAGCCGGACCGAAGGATCTGTCGTCGCGTCCGATGCGTTCTTCCCCTTTGCCGACGGGCTTCAGGCGGCGATCGACGCGGGCGCGACTGCCGTCATCCAGCCCGGCGGATCGATGCGCGACGACGACGTCATCAAGGCGGCGGATGAAGCCGGGCTCGCGATGGTAATGACCGGCATCCGGCATTTCCGGCATTAGCCGCGCGTCACGATCGACGCCCGGCGTTGCGGTCCGGCATCGGATCGCCGTAAGAACGGGAGGCGACGATGAAAGCGATGCTGCTGCACTGGCAGTTCTGGGCCGTCCTGTCGGCGACCTTCGCGGCAATGACCGCGATCTTCGCCAAGGCGGGCGTCGATCAGATCGACCCCGATGTTGCGACCTTCATTCGCACAATCATCATCGTGATCATGGTGGCGGCGATTCTTTTGGCAACGGGTAAGTTCCAGCCCTGGCCGGCGATCCCGCAACAGACCTGGCTCTTTCTGTTGCTCTCGGGTTGCGCAACCGGCGCCTCGTGGCTCTGCTATTTTCGTGCACTCAAACTGGGCGATGCCGCGCGCGTCGCACCGATCGACAAGCTCAGCGTCGTATTGGTTGCATTGTTCGCCACGATCTTTCTCGGCGAGCATCTCTCCGGCGCCAACTGGATTGGCATCCTCTTTATCACCGGCGGCGCGATCCTGATCGCTTATCGCGGCTGAGTTTTCGAATTAGAGCGCTGGCGGTTCCGCGCTCTCGCGCTTCGGCATTTTAACCGACAGCAGCAGCACGAGCCCGATCGCGAGCAGGATCGGGATCGTCGCCATGCCGACGCGCTGGCTCGAGAAACCGACCGTCAACCAGGCGACCATCATCGGCCCGATGAATGCGGTCGCCTTCCCCGCCAAAGCCGCGAGGCCGAAAAACTGCGTTGCCAGTTCGATGGGAGCGAGATGCGCCATCATCGAGCGGCTGGCCGACTGGACGGGTCCGAGGAAAATCCCGATCGCGATCGCGAGGATGTAGAACCAGGTCTTGTCGGTCACCAGCAGGATCCCGATGCCGAGTGCGATGAGCGCAACGAGCCCGATGACGATGGTCGGCTTCGACCCGATATGGTCGTCGATCCAGGCGAACCCCACGGCGCCGACGCCCGAAGCGATATTGAGCAGCACGCCGAAAATCAGGATCTCGTCGAAGCTCATGCCGAAACTGCCGGCGGCATAGATGCCGCCGAACACGAACAATGTGTGCAGCCCGTCGAGATAGAGCATCTGCGCGAGGAGGAACCGCGCCGCGTTGCCGTAGCGGCGTACCTGGCGCAGCGTCACCCAGAGCGAGAGTATGCCGACGCTCGCTGCATCGGCGAAACCCCGACCGGTCGGCCGTCGGTCGGGCACCAAAAAGAACAAAGGCAGCGCGAACAAGGCAAACCAGAGCGCGACCAGCGGGCCGGCGATGCGCACCGGTTCGGCCATCGCCATATCGAGCCCGAACGGCGCCGGGTCGGCCTGCACGAAGACGACCAGCGAGACCGCGAGACAGAGCAGCCCGCCGGCATAGCCCGCAGCCCAGCCCCAACCGGAGACGCGGCCGATCGCCGAGGGCGGTGCCACCTGCAAGAGCATCGCGTTATAGAAAACGAGAGCGAGTTCGAAGCCGAAGCTTGCGATACCGACCGCGATCAGCGCGAAGGCGAGCGAACCGGGATCGGGTCGCACATACCAGAGCAAGCCGGTTGCGACGACCGCGATCGCGGTCAGGATCGCGATCCAGGGTTTGCGGCGCCCGCCCGCATCGGCAATCGCGCCGACGATCGGGCTCATCAGCGCAACGGCGAGACCCGAGATCGTCATCGCATGACCCCAGGCCGCCGTACCGGTCTCGATGTCGGGCGCGACCGCGCGCGCGACATAGGCGCCGAACAAGAACGTGACGATCACCGTCGGGAAAGCCGAATTGCCGAAATCGTAGAGACACCAGGCGGCGATCGCCGCGCGGGCGCGGGAGCGGGAGCGTGGCTGCCCGGTATCTGCCGCGCTGGCGCGAAGCGGGACCGCCGTGTCGTGAACCGTCATCGGGCTACCATCACGAGTCGGTCAATAAGCGCAGTTCGCGATTGGCGACCGCCAGCTTCGCGAGATCGAAGCCGCCGGTATGGCGCAGCTCGGCGAACAACGCCTCGATTCGCCGCACCGCAATCGCGCGCTCGCTCATCCAGCGATCGACCGGCTCCGCGCCGGCGGCAGCGCCGTTGGTGAGAACGCCGTGCGTCAGTTCGCGCTGATGCAGATAGAGATCGTCGATCACGGCCGCGACTGCCATCCGGTCCCAATGCGTATCCAGATTGACCTCGCGCGAGGCGCGCCGCAGCCAGTCGAGATGGAACCGGTCGCCGACCGAAAAATAGATCCGCGCGACGTCGGCAAGCTTGTGTCCGCCGCGATTTGCGATTTCGACGATGTCGAGCCCGGAGCCGAGCCGGTCGAGCGCGGTCATGCGACGTGCCAGATCTTCCGGTACGCCGTCGCGCCGATAGGTGATGACCCGCTGTTCGATCTCGGCGCGATCCTCGTCGGTCCCGACGCTGCCCAACGTTGCCGCCAATTCCGCAATGCCGTTGCGATGGACCTCGATCCCGCCTGGCAGATCGGCGGCGCCGCGCGCATTGCGCAGGAACCAGAGCGTGCCGGCCTCGGCGATATCGACGGTCGTGTCGAGCATGGAAATCTGCACGCTCGCCGGCACCTTGTTGTCGAGCCCCTCGATCTGGCTCCAATAGCTGCGCAGATCGAATACCGCGCGCGTCGTCGCATAGGCGCGCGCGATCGCCGCCGCATCACAGCCGGTTTTTTCCTTCATCACATACAGGAAGGTCGGGCCGACGCGATTGACCAGGCTGTTGGTCACCACGGATGCGATGATCTCGCGGCGCAGCCGATGCTGGGGAATGGCGTCGCGAAAACGCTGCTGCAACGGCGTCGGAAAATAGCGCACCAGATCGTCGATGAGTTGCGGATCGTCGGGCAGATCCGAGGGCAGCAGCTCGTGATAGAGCGAGATCTTGGCATAGGCGAGCAGCACCGCGAGCTCGGAACGGGTCAGCCCCTGGCGCAGTGCGATGCGCTCCTGAATTGTCTCGTCGTCGGGCAGATATTCGAGACTGCGGTCGAGCTGGCCGGAGCGTTCGAGCGCGCGCATGAAGCGGCCCTGCTGGTCGAGCCGGAGCCAGTCGTTCTTTCGCCAGATGCTGATCGCCTGGGTCTGCAGATAATTGTCGCGCAGCACCAGTTCGGCTACTTCCTCGGTCATCGTTTCGAGCAGCTCGTCGCGCTGCTTTACGGTGAGGTCGCCGGCATCGACCAGCCCGTTCAGCAGGATCTTGATATTGACCTCGTGGTCCGAACAATCGACACCGGCCGAATTGTCGATTGCATCGGTGTTGATCCAGCCGCCAGCCTGCGCGTAGGCGATGCGGCCGCGCTGGGTAAAGCCGAGATTGGCGCCTTCGCCGACTACGCGGCAGCGCAGCCGTTCGGCATTGATTCGAAGCGCATCGTTGCCGCGGTCGCCGACCGAAACCTGGCTTTCGGCGGTCGCCTTCACATAGGTACCGATGCCGCCCAGCCAGAGCAGATCGACCTTGGCCTTGAGAATGGCGCGGATCAGATCGCTCGGCGAGACACTGGCGGCATCGAGCCCGAAGGCCGCCTTGACCTGCGGCGAGACTGCGACCGTCTTGGCGCTGCGATCGAATACGCCGCCGCCTGCCGAGATCAGTTTCGGATCGTAATCTCTCCAGCTCGAACGCGGCAGATCGAACAGCCGCTTGCGTTCGGCGAAGCTCGCTTTCGGATCGGGGTCCGGATCGACGAAGATATGCAGATGGTTGAAGGCACCGAGCAGCTTGATATGTTCGGAGAGCAACATGCCGTTGCCGAACACGTCGCCCGACATGTCGCCGACCCCGATCACGGTGAAATCCTGGTTCTGGATGTCGACGTCGAGTTCGCGGAAGTGACGTTTGACCGATTCCCACCCGCCGCGCGCGGTGATGCCCATTTTCTTATGGTCGTAACCGGCCGAACCGCCCGACGCAAACGCATCGCCGAGCCAGTACTGATACTCGGCCGCCACGCCATTCGCGATATCGGAGAAAGTCGCCGTGCCCTTGTCGGCGGCCACCACGAGATAGGGATCGTCCTCGTCATGCCGCACCACATCGGGCGGCGGCAGAATTTTGTCGCCGCTGCGATTGTCGGTAATGTCGAGCAACCCGCGCATCATCGTCTTGTAGCAATAGACGACTTCTTCCATCAGCGCCTCACGTCCGCCGGATGACGGAGGACGCTTCACGACGAACCCGCCTTTCGAGCCGACCGGCACGATGACCGCGTTCTTGACCATCTGCGCTTTCAGGAGGCCGAGCACCTCGGCGCGGAAATCCTCGCGCCGGTCGGACCAGCGGATGCCGCCGCGCGCGACCTTGCCGCCGCGCAGATGCACCGCTTCGACCCGCGTCGAATAGACGAAGATCTCGACCATCGGCCGCGGCAGCGGCAGTTCCTCGACAATCCGCGAATCGAGCTTGACCGAAAGATAGGGCTTCGGCTGCCCGTTTTCCTGTTTCTGGAAGAAATTGGTGCGCAGCGACGCCTCGATCAGATTGAGAAAGCGGCGCAGGATGCGATCCTCGTCGAGGCTCGTCACGGCATCGAACGCGCGCTCGATTCCGGCGCGTATCGCGAGCGCGCGCTGGTCGCGGTCTTGCCCGGCGGGATCGAAGCGGACACGGAAAAGATTGACCAGAGCGGCGGCGATCGTGCCGTTCCGCGCCAGCGTCTCTTCCATGTAGGCCTGGCTGAAGGCGGCGCCGGTCTGGCGCAGATATTTCGCGTAGGCGCGCAGCATCGCGACATCGCGCCAGTCCAGCCCGGCCTGCAGGATCAGCCGGTTGAACCCGTCGGCCTCCGCCTCGCCGAGCCAGACCCGTGCATAGGCGTCCTGGAAGCGCTCCTTGGCGCTCGCGAGATCGACCGAACTGCCGTCGGCCGTGCGCATCCCGAAATCATGCAGCCAGACGACGCGGCCGAGGCCCGCAGGCTCGATCGTAAATGGCACCTCGCCGATCACCCTGAGGCCCATATGTTCGAGCATCGGCAGGATTTCGGAAAGTGCAAGCTGATCGCCGGCATTGTAGATCTTGAAGCGCAACTCGTCCGGCGCCGCCTCGATCGGACGATAGAGATTGAGCGCGACGGTGCCGCCGGCAATCGCCTGTTCGATGCGATCGATATCGAGCACGGCGGCGCGCGCGCTGAACCGGTCGCGATAGGCGACGGGAAAGGCATTGCCGTAGCGCTGCAGCAACTGCAGGCCGAGCGCCTCGCCCTTGGATTCGATCAGTGCCTCCTGAAGATGATCGCGCCAGCTTCGTGTCGCTTCGGCGATCTTCGCCTCGAGCTCGTTCACATCGACGTCGGGTACTGCGCCCGGCGTCGTCGAGACGATGATATGCAGCCGCCCGAGCGCCGCATCGGTCATCTGGGTATAGAACGCGTCGACCTTGCCCTTGTAGGCGGTGGCGAGAATGTCCTGGACGCGCAATCGCAGATCGGTGGTGAAGCGGTCGCGCGGCAGATAAACCAGGGCCGAAATAAAGCGCTCGAACGGATCCCTGCGCACGAAAAGAGCGGTGCGTTGCCGCTCCTGCAGATGCAGGATGCCGAGCGCGATCTGGAACAGTTCGTCTTCGGAAATCTGGAAGAGTTCGTCGCGCGGGTAGGTCTCGAGAATATGGGCGAGCGCCTTGCCGTCATGGCTGCGCGGCGAGAAACCGGACCGTTCGAGAACATGGGCGACCTTCCGCCGCAGGATCGGCGTATCGCGCGGACTGCGATTGTACGCGACCGAGGTCAGAAGACCGACGAACAGCCGCTCGCCGAAGATGCGCCCCTTGTTGTCGAAACGTTTGACGACGATCGAATCCATATGCACGGGCCGGTGCACGGTCGCGCGATGGTTGGCCTTGGTCACGATCAGCAGGCGCGACTGCTTCAGGAACTGGCGCAGATCGGCCGGCAGCGTATCGAGATTGCGCAGCCCGTCGAACACCGAAATTGTTTCATCGCGCAGCACGCCAAGTCCGCTGCCTCTGCGGATCGAAAGCGACTGGCTATCGCCCTCGCCGGCGATGTCGTACTCGCGATAACCGAGGAAGATGTAATGATCGTCCGGCAGCCACTGCAGGAAGGAGCGCGCCTCGTCGGTCTGCTCGTCGGGCAGATTGGTCGTCTCAGTCGCAATTTCTTCGAGCGTCTCCTCGACTTTGGCAAGCATCGGCCGCCAATCGGTGACAGCATTGCGAACATCGCCGAGCACGCGCTCGATGACGGCGGCGATCTCGGTGTGGCGCTTCGGGTCGAGCAGCTCGTCGATGCGAAGCTGCATGAAGGATTCCGGCGCCGCGTCTTTGCTGTCGGTCGCGACGATGCGACCCTTCGCGTCGCGTTCGACCCGAACGACCGGATGGATCACCAGATGGACGGTCAGATCGCGCTGGTTGATCGCGGCGGTCACCGAATCGACCAGGAACGGCATATCGTCGTTGACGATCTCGACGATGGTGTGGCTCGAGCGCCAGCCATGTTCGTCGGGATTGGGGTTGAAGATGCGAACCTTCGCCGTGCCCGGCATACGCTCGGCGCCGAACGTCCAAAGCGCCAGGGCGGCTGCAAACAGTGTTTCGGGCTCTTCGCCGAGAAGGTCGTCGGGCGGCACATTCGCGTAGAACGCTTTGACGAAATGCGCCGCCTGCGCGCCGCGCTTTTCGCCGAGACGTCCGCGGGCGATTTCGCTCGCGCGCTCGATCAGCGCGGCCTTCGCCTGTTCGGCCCGGCTCGGCATGATTTGGCCCCGACCCTCCTTGGTTCTGTCGCATCCGGCATCGCGGCGCGGGTCGCTGCCCGCAGCCGCATCCCCGACGCGGGGCCAAGGCTAACCGATGCGTGATTGCAAAACAAAGCCGCCGGGCCGCCGCGGTTCCGCCGGCACCTGCCTTCACGCGCCCGCCTGCGCCATTTAGGATAGACATAGCACCAGCGGTGCGACCGGAACGGCGGGCGCATGCACTGCAGACCGGGCGAACACCCGCCGACATGATCAGGAGGTTCGATGCGGCATCGGATGAAGGCGGCCCCGGCACGATCCCTGCGGCTGTTCGCGGCAATCTTTACGATCCTTGCCGGGACGATGCTTTTCCATCCGGCCGTCGCGGCAACGCCGAGCGACTACGAACGTGGCGCCGAGGCCTATCGGCTGCAGGATTACGGCAATGCGCTGCGCTGGTTCGTGATCGCGGCCAACCGTGGCGATGCGGCCGCGCAGAACATGATCGGCGAAATGTACGGGCGTGGCGAAGGTCTCGAACAGAACGACGCCGAGGCGCTGCGCTGGTTCCAGATGGCGGCCGCCCAGCGCAACCGGGCCGCCGAAACCAATCTCGGCATCGCCTATCGCGAAGGCTACGGCGTCACGGCGGATTATCAGCGCGCCTATGAATGGCTGAAGCAGGCTGCCAATGTCGGCCATGTCCCCGCCTACTACCATCTCGGCATCATGTACGAGCATGGCATGCTGGTGAGCGAGGACGAAGAGTATTGGATCGATCTCTATGAGGATGCGGCCGAGGCTGGCTATGGCCCCGCCGAGGCGCGGCTCGGCCATATGTACGAAAGCGGCGTCGGCGTCGAACGCGATATCGACGATGCGGTCTACTGGTATCAGAAGGCGGCCGCGCACGGGCAGACCACGGCACAGATTTCGCTGGCGATGCTCTATTTGTCGGGCGAAGGCGTCAGCGCCGATCCGATCATGGCGCATGCGTGGCTGTCGGTTGCCTCGTTCCTCGGCAATCGCGGCGCAACATCGCTCATCCTCGATCTCACCAAGCAGCTCACCGTCGAGCAGGTGAACCAGTCGCAGGCGATCGCATCGGACATGCTGGCGAAGATCTTCGCACCGCCCAGCGAAGATGGCGGCGGGCTGCAGCGCTAACCGGCTTCGTTCTAGCTAGTTGGCCATGCCGCGGCGCGGCCGGTAGCGACCGGTGGCGGGGCTCTCGAACAACTCTTCGATCATCGGATGGTTGATCGGTTCGCCGGTTTCGTCGACCAGCAGATTCTGTTCGGACACGTAGGCGATGTAGGTCGTCTTCTCGTTCTCGGCGAGCAGATGATAGAACGGCTGATCCTTGCGCGGCCGAATCTCGGCGGGGATCGATTCGTACCATTCCTCGGTGTTGTTGAACTCCGGGTCGACGTCGAAAATGACGCCCCGGAATTCGAAGAAGCGATGGCGCACGACCTCGCCGATCCTGAATTTCGCCTGCCGCATTGCCCTGCCCGCTTTCTGGTCCGCCGTCATATACCCGGCGCGGCAGCCCCGATCCTAGCATTTTTGCGTGGCGCGCCGCAGCAGCTCGCGCGCACGATCCAATCAGGCGCCGGCCGGGTAGCCGAAATGGGCCATCAACCGCAGCATTTCCGGTGACATCAGCGGCATGGCGGAAGCTTCCGGCGCATCGCTCCAGCCGCCCGCGCGACCGGCACGGTAGAAAGGTGCCGCAGCGCCGCTGCGCAGCCGATCGAGATCGGTCGCGCTGAACAGGCGATCGAGCAAGGCCGGATCGTTCGCGGCACCGAGATGGGCGAGCACGCCGGCCAGCGCCGCCTCGCGCTGCGTACCGGTCAGATCCTCGTAGCGCAGCATCAACAGACTACGCCGGGGATCATCGAGGGCAAGCGCCGCGCGATAGAGATCGGTCCAGCGCGTCCAGGTTTGCCCAGCCCAGCTGGCGAAATCCGGTGCGCGATCGCGGAACCCGGCTTCGACGCGATTATTGTGATGCCAGCTCGACAAAGCCGTATCGCGCGGATCGCGCACGATGCAGAGAAGTTGCGCATCAGGATAGAGCTCACGAAACAACGCAAGATGCGAGACCAGCGTATTGTCCTTGAGACCGGCGATCGGCGCATTCTTTCTTCGGGCGCCGCTCGCGATCGCACGATCGACAATCGTGCGCGTGATCGCAAGCAGGTCGTCGTTAACCAGCAATGTCGCGCCCTGGTTCGCCGTGCGCCGATCGATCTCCTTGAGAACAATGTTGTAGTCGTTGATCAGCTTTGGCAGCGCCTCGAGAAAATGCGAGATCTGATGTTCGCTCGGGCAGCTTACCGCCGGGTGCGCATCGAGCAGCATCTGCAGCCAGGTTGTGCCGGATTTCGGCAAACCGAACACGAAGAATCGGGTCCGGATTACGGCGGGCGTTGCAATCATCGAACGATCGGAAGCATTGTCGGACCGGCGGCAGCGCAACGACCGCCCGTTACTCGGGCGGCGTTGCAGGACGGTCATTGTCTGCGCCACGCGCGCCCTGGCGCAAGGCCGCCCGGGATGTTCCCGTCGGCCGCTTCATTCGTTCCGGTCAAACCAGGGCGGATTGCTGCCGGCAGGTCAGTCGCGCCGGCGGGTCGCCGCGATGAAGCCCGCGATCAGGGCGGCGGTCAGAAGCGAGCCCTGATTGCGCTTCAACATGTCGCCGATATCATCGAACAATCCGTCCGGGATCGCATCGCCCAGCGACGGGAGCGGTGCCCGGGATCGTTCCTTCATGCGCCGAGAGATCAGCAGGCCGGTCAGCACGACGATGCCGCCGACGGCAAGCAGCGCGCCGGCACAGATGACTGGCGCCCAGACCGGTCCGACCGACGGCAGCACGAGCAGCCAGAGCGCGACGGTGAGACAGCCGATCGCGGCAATCGCAAAGAACACGCCGACCATGCCGAACAGGATCGGCACCGACAGCCGGCCGGCCGCTTCCGCGGTGCGGCTGGCCAGCGTGCCTTGCAGCAGCGCGGTTAGCGCCATTTTGACAATGCTGATCATGGCCCCTCGTCCCTGGCGGCACCCTAACGGTGCCGGGCGTTCAGCGCGAGAGCAGTCGTCCGCCGATGAACCCGACGGCGAAGGCAATCGCCAGACTGGTCAGCGGCCGTTCCTCGACTTCGTGCCGAACCGCCTCGGCCGATTTGCGACCGCGGTCGCCCAGCTCGTCGTAAAGATCGCTGGCTTTGTCACCGACCCGAGACGCCGCACCGCGCGCCGCCTGGCTGGCACCGTTCTTGACATGGGACATCAGCGCGGCGAAATCGCGCTTCAGCGCCGCCATGTCTTCGGCGAGGCTCTCGAGATCGGCAGTCGCTTTGGTCTTCGCGTCCATGGTTTTGGTCTCCATTGTGAGGTCCTCCAGAATGATATGTGTTCGGGGCGATCTTTGCGGAAGGTCACCATCGGCGCGGCGGTGGCCATCCCGACGCCCCGTTCAGCAAGCGGCTTGAAATTCGCCCTCTCCAACACCCCGTCTCCCGGCAAGGTTCCGGGCAGTCTCGCCGCCGCGGTTGCCGGCGCTTGAGGCCATGAGGGGTCGGAGACTATCCAAACCCGATCTTGGGAGCGCCGGGAGGCAATGCAAGAGTGCTGAGCGTCGCCGAAGGCCTCGATCCCGGGCAAATCCGTGCCCGTGCGGTATTTTTAACGATTTTTCAGTGTTATAATTACTTTATAGTCGAATTCAGCAGCCGGCCGCATACCGATAGCTTCATTGACAAACCGGGTACTCCGGCCATGTAATATTATGGTAATCGGGCTCCGTGGGATCCGTGCGGGCCGCCCCGGAAAATGAAAATCCGATCACAAGGGAAGGACGCATCCGGAGGCCTTCGGGCATCGGGGCGTCCAGCGGCGCTGCGGGAGAGCGCGAGAAGAGGCTCCGGTTCGATGAAACGCGGAATTCGCAGGCTTTGGTCGTGCGAGCGCGGCGCTGCCTTGGTGGAGTTCACCCTGGTTGCGCCGATGCTCATCCTGTTGACCTCCGGCATCATCCAGTTCGGTTATGTCTTCTTTATCCAGACCACCATGCAGAACGCGGCGCGCGAAGCGGCGCGCGGCGTTTCCGTGGGCGAACTGACGGCAACCGGCAGCAACGTTACCTGTCCGGGCGGCGCGGCCGCCAGCGCCGAGGAACTGGTTTGCGATCGCGTAGCGGATTTCTCCGGCACGTTTACAGTCAATGCAACCAACCCGCCGGACCCCGGCGACGATGTCGTGGTGACGGTGTCGCTGCCGGCGGCGGATGCCGCGGTCATGGACGTGCTGGGCGTGATGGATGAAGGCACGATCTCCGTCGAAGCAACCATGCGCAAGGAATAGCGGTGCGCTTGTCGTACCAATCGCCATTTGGAGAGGGGTCCATGTTGGAGAATTCATTAAAGGCCGTTCGCAAGGAGTTGCGGGCATTCGGCGCCGACACCCGTGGCGCCGTGCTGATTTATGTGACCCTCGCGATGGCGGTCTTCACCGGCTTCAGCGCGCTGGCGATCGACGGCAGCTACCTCTATTTGATGAAGAATCGCGCGCAGTCGGCAGCCGATGCAGCGGCGCTTGCCGGCGTCAGCCAACTCCCCGATGAGGACGCGGCGCGGCTCGAAGCAATTTCCTTCGCTGAAAAGAACCTCGCGGTTGCGGATTTTGGCGATGTCCTCGCATCGGCCGATGTGACGCCGGGCTTGTGGGATCCCGATGCGCGCACGTTCACCGCAGGTGGCTCGACACCGGATTCGGTCGAAGTCGTCATTCACATGGACGCGGACAACAACAACCCGCTGCAGCTTTTCTTCGCCAGCATACTCGGCTCCAACGAGAGCGGCGTTGCCGCGTCGGCGGTCGCGACCGCCACCGGGGGCGAATCCTTCGGCGAAAATTGCCTCCAGGCATTGAGCCCGGATGCAGAAGATGCGTTCCGGGTCATCGGTACGGCGGACATCAGCGGTCAGGGCTGCAATATCCAGGTCGATTCCTGCGACGAGGGCGCGGCGTTCGTGGCGTCGGGCGATCCCACGATCGACCTGACGGTCGAGCTCGACGACGGCGGCACCGGCAGCGGATCGATCAACGTCTGCGGCGGCATGGATATCGGACCCAATGTCAATCTGCCGCCGGAGCCCTATGTCAACGACAATACCGGCGTTGCCGCGGGCGATCCGTTCGATCGCGCACCGTACGACCAGCTGCCCGCGCCGGAAGAGATCGACGCGTGCGACGAGACGGACTTCAGTTCCAATCGGGACGTGACCTTGTCGCCGGGCGTCTATTGCGGCGGCATTTCGCTCTCCGGCAATCGCGTCGCGACCTTCATGCCCGGCACCTATTACATCAAGGACGGCGAGTTCTCGACGACCGGCAGCTGGGCGCTCGCGGGTGAGGGCGTCACCTTCGTGATGACCGGCTCTGCGTCCAATCTCGACCTCGGCGGCACCGCGAGCATGGCATTCAGCGCCCCGACCACGGGCGACTATGCCGGGTTCGTGTTCTTCGGCGATCCCAACAATCCAGCGACCGACGATCACCGGATGCATGGCACACCGCTCGGCGCGTTCCATGGCATCGCCTATTTCCCCAGCGCCGGCGTCAAACTGCTCGGCACCGTGGGCGGCGATATGCCCGGCGGCACCGACGATTGCTCGGTGCTGATTGCCGATACGTTGTTCTTCAACGGCACGGTCGAACTGAACCTCGCCTCCGAATGCAGCGATTTCCAGGGGACGCCGCCCTTCCAGCCGGGCGCCCTCGTCATGCGCCTGGTTCGCTAGAGGCGGCCCCGGCCGGTTCCCGGGATCCCGCCCCGATACAAGCGGACGCCAGCGCCGGCCGCAGGAACCTCCGGTGCCGACCTCGGCAGATGCCGAGGGCTCCTCATTAACTATATGATTTATATCGATAATTTTTCCTCGCCGGCGCGCCCAACCTAGGCCAAATGAATAACCGGCTAATGCCCCCGTATAGTTGACCGTATAGGCGGTCCAGGTGTGATGCTCCGCACGCTTCTTGGCCCTGCGGCTGAAAGCGCGCCGCATTGTCGGCCCGGCCACAGACCGACGATGCGGCGCCAACGCAGGGAACGGAAGCAGGGTGAAATCCAGCGTTGGGCAAACGCAAGAAAACGAGCAGGGACACAGGACATGGCCATCATGAATCTCTTGGTTGACGCGCTGAGCGGAAACAAAAGCGCGGGCAACAGTCGGAAATTCTTCCGCGACAATGCGGGCGCCGTTCTCATCGGCGGCACCATCGTGCTCAGCCTGTTCGGCGGCATGGGCGGTCTCGCGGTCGACGGCAGCCACTTCTACATGACCAATCATCGCGCCGAACTCGCCGCGGAAGCGGCGGCGGAAGCAGCCGTCTCGTCGCTGCAGGATCGCGATCAGGCAATCGAATCCGCGATCGCCGCGGCCGAACAGCAGCTTCCGGCGGCGGAGTACGGCAACGTGCTCGACGCATCGGACATCGTCGTCGGCCATTGGGATGCGGTCGAGCAGCGCTTCGACGCAGGCAGCGAGCCGGCGAATGCGGTGCGCGTCACGATCCGCATGGACGCCAATAACGGCAACGCGGTGGCACTCGAGTTCGCCAGCATGGTCGGCGATTTCGACGCCAGCATCATCGCCTCGTCGGTGGCGGTCGCCGAGTAACGATATCGAATTTGCGGCCCTCGCAGCGCCGATCCGGCGCTTGAACGAAGGGTGATGCCGATACGACGCCGGTCCTGAATGCCTCCTACCCCTGACCCGCTGCGCAGCCCGCAGCGGGTCAATTTTTTCCCGGTACACAGCCTGTACACCGATCGTCAATCGCGACACCGCAGCGGACGTCCACGCGGCATCGTCGCCGATGCTGTAGCATCCGCCTCCCTGCATTCCGCATTGGAAGACGCGCGCCATGCCGAAGCCCGTCCATATCGCAACCGAGCTCGCCCGGCTCTCGGTGCTGCGCGACCGCCGCCCCGACACGCCGGAGGAGGAAGCGGAAAAGGCCTTTGCCACGCTGGCCGATTTCGGTAACGGCGCGATCTTCGCCGGCAGCTTCGCCGGCTCGAGCGCCTGGGAGCGGCACGATCACGGCGACGAACTGGTGCAGATCCTGGCGGGCGAAACCACGCTCACCATCCTCGCGCATGACGGCGATCAGGAATTGCATCTGAGTGCGGGCATGCTGACCGTCGTGCCGCAGGGCTGCTGGCATCGCTTCCACGCACCCGATGGCGTGCCCGTGCTGACCGCGACGCCGCAACCGACCGTGCATTCCACGACCGACCCGCGCGACCGGCGTTAGGCGCACACAGTCCCGGTGCACCGGTGGTTACGCTGCAAGGTCGAAAGAAAACTGGAGCGGGCGAAGGGATTCGAACCCTCGACCCCAACCTTGGCAAGGTTGTGCTCTACCCCTGAGCTACGCCCGCATCCGGCGCATCCGGCGAGCACCTGAAGAGGGGCTGCTGGCGCACGGGCGGGATATTAGCCGGCAATGACCGGATTGCAAGCGCGCTGCCGGCGAGCACTTGCTTCAAATCCCTGCCGGCCCGCCGGATTGCCGATCCTCCCCAATCCGCCCGATCCGCCCGCGGGCAGCCCCCGCAGCTTGGTCGAGCCCGGCGGTTGAGAAGGCGGGCGGCCGGCGGCTAGATTGCGCCCGCCATGAATGCCAACCCCGCGCCCGATTCGCCCACCCCCGATTCCGCCAGTCCCGCCATCTTGCCGACCTCGCCCGAGCAGCTTCTCGCGCGTCTGGCCGAACTCGGCATCGCCCACGATTCGCACCGCCACGCCCCGGTCTTTACCGTTGAGGAGGCGAAGCGGCTACGCGGCGAACTGCCCGGCGCGCATATCAAGAACCTCTTTCTGCGCAACAAGAAGGGGCGCATGTGGCTGGTTGTGCTGGACGAGGACCGCCAGGTCGATCTCACGGCGCTGGGCGACCGGCTCGGTGCCGGGCGCTTCTCCTTCGGCAGCCCTGAGCGGCTCATGGCCCATCTCGGCGTGTTGCCCGGTGCCGTGACGCCGCTCTCGCTGATCAACGATCGTGGCGGTCAGGTGCAGCCGGTGATCGATGTCCGAATCCTTCGCAGCGGCCCGGTCAATTGCCATCCCTTGACCAACGATATGACGACCGCGATCGCACCCGACGATCTGCTGCGTTTCATCGAAGCCTGCGGACATAAGCCCGAGATCGTCGATTTCGACGAAGGTTAAGCCCGGGCGCGGCTGGAACCGGCCGGGGGCGGCGCCTGACGGGGCTTGCTTCCGGGCGCTCAAGGCGCCAAGTATCGCGACAATCCACGTATTTTGATCGACCATTTTCGAGGGACACACAGGCGCTATGGAACCTTTGATCGGACAGGGCACCCGCCCGGCAGCGTCGGGCGCAACGGGCGGCGCGGCCGGGGCGCCAGCCGGAGCCAACGTCATCGACGGGCGCACCGAGACCTTCATGGAGGACGTGATTGCGGCCTCGCAGACGATCCCGGTCATCGTCGATTTCTGGGCACCCTGGTGCGGCCCCTGCAAGCAGCTCGGCCCCGCGATCGAGAAGGCGGTAAACGACGCGCGCGGCGCGGTGCGACTGGTCAAGATCAATGTCGACGAGAATCAGGAACTCGCCGGACAGATGCGCGTGCAGTCGATCCCGGCGGTCTATGCGTTCTTCCGCGGCCAGCCGGTCGACGGCTTCATGGGCGCGCTGCCGGAAAGCCAGGTGAAGGCTTTCGTCGACAAGCAGATCAAGACGGCGGGCGGCACGCCGGCCGGCCCCTCGCCGGTCGACAAGGCGCTCGAGCAGGCACATGCCGCGCTCGCGACCGGCGATCACGGCGCGGCGAGTGCGCTCTATGGCCGCGTGCTGCAGCATGAGCCCGCGAACGTCGCCGCCATCGGCGGTCTCGCGCGCGCGTCCATCATGGGCGGCGATCTCGACACCGCGCGCGATCTGATCGAGAACGCACCCGAAGGTGCGGAGAACGACACCGCGATCCAGGCCGCGCGTTCGGCGCTCGAACTCGCCGAACAGGCAGGCTCGGCCGGTGGCGATACCGCGGAGTTGAAGGCGAAGATCGAGCGCGATCCGAAGGATCTGCAGGCGCGGTACGATCTCTCGCTCCTGCTTTACGCCGCGGGCGACCGCGAAGGCGCGATCGATCAGCTTCTCAACATCATGCGGCGCAAGCGCGACTGGAACGAGGATGCGGCGCGCAAGCAGCTCCTCAAGCTGTTCGAGGCGATGGGCCCGGCCGATCCGCTGGTTGCCAGCGGCCGGCGCCAGCTTTCCTCGCTGCTCTTTTCGTAAACCCCAGCGGCGGGCCCCAGTTCATGGCCGGCGGCCCGTTTGATCCCGAATTCGATGCGCTGCCGCGCACGATTCCGATCTTTCCGCTGAGCGGCGCGCTGCTGCTGCCGGGCGGGCGTCTGCCGCTCAATATCTTCGAGCCGCGTTATCTCGCGATGGTCGCCGATGCTATCAGATCGGATCGCATCGTCGGCATGATCCAGCCGGCCGAACCGGAAACGTCCGGCCGTACGCCCAGGGTCGAGGATGTCGGTTGCGCCGGCCGTATCGTCGCCTTCAGCGAAACCGCCGACGGGCGCTATCTCATCACCTTGCGCGGCCTGCTTCGTTTCAAGCTCGGCGAAGAATTGCCGACGATCGGCGGCTATCGCCGCGTCGTCGCGAACTGGGATCCGTTCGCTGCCGACATGATCGAACCGGGCGAGGTTCATTACGACCGCAAGCGGCTGGAGAAAGCGGCGCGTCATTACTTCGTGCGTCAGAGCATGTCGCTCGATGTCGGTGCGATCGACAAGCTCGACGATGTGTCGCTGGTCACGGCCTTGTCGATGCTGTGTCCGTTCGCGACGGTGGAGAAACAGGCGCTGCTCGAGGCGACCGACCATGCGGCGCGCGCCGAATTGCTGACCGGGCTGATCGAAATGGCGGCGCTTGGCGGCGATGTCGGCGACGAAGGCCAGCGGCATTAGAAAGAACGACAGGAGAACGGGATGAGCGAACGCACGGTCGATCCGAAGCTCCTCGAAATCCTGGTCTGCCCGGTAACCAAGGGCCCGCTCGACTATGACCGTGCCGCAAACGAGCTCATCAGCCGCCGCGCCGGCCTCGCATTTCCGATTCGCGACGGCATGCCGATCATGCTGGTCGACGAGGCGCGGTCGCTCGACGATCAACAGTCTCCACGGCCCCCGCACGACACGCCGCGTGGCGCGCGGTGACGATCGGACATTAGGCCGCACGCCATGACCGACGCGCCACCGCGCCCGATCGAGATCCGTCTCAAGTCGGCCGAGAAGATTCTCGAGATCGATTTCGACGACGGCACCACGATGCGCTATCCGGCGGAGTATCTGCGCGTCGAAAGCCCGTCGGCCGAAGTGCAGGGGCACGGGCCGGGACAGAAGAACATTCCCGCCGGCCGCGCGCATGTCGGCATCATGGGCATCGAGCCGGTCGGCAATTACGCGATCCGGATCAAGTTCGACGACATGCACGACACCGGCATCTTCACCTGGCGTTATCTCTGGGAACTCGGGCAGGAGCAGAAACAGCGCTGGCAGGCCTATCTCGACGCGCTGGCCGCCAAGGGCCAGTCGCGCGAACCGGAGCGGAGGCATTAGCTGTTCCGTCGGCCAGGCATTCACTACCCTCCCGGTGCCTGTGGGCTTCCTGATGGCTCCAAAAATCCAGATCGTCATCGCCGGGCTCGACCCGGCGATCCATGGAACGGCTGGGCTCGGTTGAGCTCTGCAGCGCGCGATGCAGTGGAGAGATGGATGCCCGGGTCAAGCCCGGGCATGACGAACAAGGCTTTTGCGGCGCGACCACAGGATCCTCTGCCCTGACAAACCCCGCCATCTTGACGCCACCGGGCATGCGGGCGGATCGTTGCAACTGGCGCTTGCCCAGGGGTCTTCCATGACGTTCATCCGGCCAGAAACCGCGTCGCTGTCCGCCGATCAGGCCAACCGGCTCAGCGACAGCGAGTGCCGGCATTTCCATGCGGACGGGTTCGTGATTCGCCGCGGCTTCTTCCCGGTCGACGAAATCGCGCCGCTGATCGAAGCCTGCCGCGCCGATCCCGAGATCGACGGCGCCGCGTGGGCGCTTGCCGATTCGAACGGCCAGCCGCAGGAGGTCGCGACCTGGACCGAACTCGGCAACGACATTCTCGGTGTGTTTCCGAGAGTCGCGCGCATGGTCGAGGCAGCCGAGACCGTGCTCGGCATGAAGGTCTATCACTGGCATTCCAAGCTTTCGATGAAGCGCCCGGGCAGCAGCGGAAGCTGGGACTGGCATCAGGATTACGGCTACTGGTACGACGAGGGTACGCTCTATCCGGATTTCGTCACCGTCACCGTCGCGCTCGATAAGATGGATCGCGCCAACGGCTGTCTCAAACTGGTGCGCGGGTCGCATCGCTGCGGACGCATCGATGTAAAAAAGGTCGGCAGCGCAAGCGGCACCGATCCCGAGCGTCTGAAATGGGTGTTCGAGCGACACGAGACGGTCGAATGCAACATGGAGCCGGGCGACGTCGTGCTGTTTCATTCGAACACGCTACACGCATCCGGTCCGAATGCGAGCGACCGGCCGCGTACGCTGATCCACTGCACCTATAATGCGATCGACAACGCGCCACTCGCGCCGGGTCAGGAGCGGCATGCTTTTCGCCCGCTGGAAAAGCTCGATGACGATGCGCTGGCGACGCGCGCCTATGACAGCATCTTCACGACGCAGAACTTCGTGCACAAGGGCGCCGACAAAGGCGAGAATGCGTACGGTTACAGGGTGCTGAAACAGGCGCGGCGGTTGGGCGAAGGCCGCGCCAAAATTCCGACCACCTGACGTCGGCCGCGGCAGCGCTGCTTACCCTAGCGCCCGTCCAGCGTCACCGGTTCGGTCAGGAACGACAGCATGTCCGACACCGGCGCGTCGAGCTCGCGCGCATAGCGATGGCCGCTGAAGACCGCATGCACGATCGCACCCGGCGCGAAGCAATCGCCGATCCGTGTGACCGACTTGATGCCAGAACCGTCGAGCGTCACCGGCGATGAATTGAGTGCCTCGTAGAGGGTCTCGTCCGGCAGCCGCGCCGTCACCGTCACGACCGACGCCGCGTCGATCGACCGTCGCGCGCCCGTGAACACGCAGGCGAGCTCGACCGACCCGTCGCGCACGCAGGCTATATTGCTGTTGGCGTGGATCGCGATGCCGAGTTCCAGCAACCGCTTCTGGATCTTCTCCTGTTCGAGCGTGAAGACGGTCCAGGCCGACGCCAACGCCGCCGGCGTCACCAGCGCGACCTCGAGCCCCTGCTTGCGCAGATGCTCGGCCAGCACGCCGCCCATATAGAAATCGTCGTCGTCGAACACCACCGCCGGCCCGGATGGCAGGCGCCCGTCCATGATGTCGTCGGGCGTCAACGTCGTCGCGCGGTCGAGCCCGTCGATCGCCTTGTGATTGTTGCGGCCGAACCCGTCGCGCCGCCAGCGCGAACCGGTTGCGAGCACCACGCGGTCGGGCGCCAGCGCGACGATGTCGTCGGCGCTCAACCGGCTTTCGGGAAAGATCTCCACATTGTCGAGCTTCGCGATCTGCTGCAGCCGGTGATCGCGCACCCGCGCCCAGGCCGCGAGACCGGGCAGGCGCGCCTCGCGCGCGACGCGGCCGCCAAGCTCGCGCGACGCTTCGGCGAGATGCACGCGATAGCCGCGCTTGCCCAGCGTCATCGCGCATTCGAGCCCGGCCGGGCCGGCGCCGACCACCAGCACCGAATCTTCGGACTGTTTCGCCGGCACGCGTTCGGGATGCCAGCCGCGCCGCCATTCCTCGCCCATGGTCGGGTTCTGCGTGCAGCGCAGGATGGCACCGGACGTGTAGCCGGAGACGCAGATATTGCAGCCGATGCACTCGCGGATATCTTCGGGCCGGCCCTCCTCGATCTTCTTCGGCAGAAACGGATCGGCAATCGACGGGCGCGCGGCGCCGATGATGTCGAGAATGCCGCGCTTGATCTGCGAGACCATCGCATCGGGCGACGTGAAACGCCCGACGCCGACGACCGGCTTGGTCGTGAGCTTCTTTACATAGGCGACATGCGATTCCTGATAGCCTTCGGCGCCGAAGCGCGAGGTCAGCGAATCCTCGGCCCAGGGGCTCACCTTGATGTCCCAGAGATCGGGCAGCTCGGCGAGCATCGCGATGATGTCGCGACCCTCGGCCGAGCTGACCAGACCGTCCTCCCCGGAAAATTCGTCGATCGTGTAGCGCACCGCGACGGCGCAACTGTCGCCGACGGCATCCTTGGTGTCCTCGATCACCTCGCGCAGCAATCGCACGCGGTTCTCGAGACTGCCGCCATATTCATCCGTGCGATGGTTGCGGCGGCGCGAGAGGAAGAACTGCAGCAACTCGAGATCGTCGGCGGCATAGACATAGATGATGTCGAATCCGGCCTTCTTCGCCTGCAAGGCGGCGCGCTTGTGCCAGTGTCGATAAGCCTTGATGTCGGCCCGGTCCATCGCGCGCGCCTGCCACGGGTCGCGCCGGTTCGGGATCGGCGAGGGTGCCAGCGGCACTTCGCGCGTGTAGCGGTTCGCCACCGCAAAGCCACCATGCGCAAGCTCGGCCCCCGCCAGCGAACCGTGCCGATGCACCGAGTCGGTCAGGATCGAGAGCGACTTCACGTCGTCGTCGTCCCACAGCTTCACCTGCGCGAACGGCCATGAATCCGATGTCGGATGTATCGAGAGGATCTCGGTGCAGACCGCAGCCCAACCGCCTTCGGCCTTGGCCTCGCGCATGCCGGCATGGCCGCGCGGCAGCGTGCCGCCGAGCCCGTTGCAATGCGGCACCTGGTAGAAGCGATTGCGCAACGTCACCGGACCGATCTTCACCGGCTCGAACAGAATGTCGTATCGCGGATCGCGCGCCATCGAATGCCCTCTGTTCGGCGCGACGCTGACGCCGGTTTCATCGAGTTCGGGCGCCATACGTCTTCGCCCGCCGATACACCCTATCGCGCAGCCGCCTTTAACGCCGGTCTTCGTCGCCGCGGGCAAGGTCGCACCTGCGCCGGGGTGCGACAATTTCCCCCATTCGGCACTTGCTAATCGCTGTATCCTGTATACAATGTACAGATGGCTTTAGCAACTACCGCAATCCGCATGCCCCAGGTGCTTGCCCAGGAACTGGCGCGGGCGCTGGAGGACGAGATTATTTCCGGCCGCCTCGCCCCGGAGACCCGCCTGGTCGAGGAAGAGGTCGCGCAGGCCTATGGGATCAGCCGGTCCCCTGTCCGGGAGGCGCTGCGCCGGCTCGAACAGGACGGGCTGGTCCTGCGCGAGGCACGGCGCGGCATCTGGGTCGCGCCCATCGCCCGGGCCGATCTCGACGAGGTCTATTCCTGCCGCGTTTCGCTCGAGGGGCTGGCCGCCGAACAGGCCGCCGAGGCACGCACTGCCCCGCATATCGACCGGCTCGAGGCTGCCTTCGCCGACATGGAACGCGCCCATGCGCGCGGCGATGTGCCGGGCTATTTCCTCGGCAACCTTGCCTTCACCGACGCCATTCACGCCGCCGCCGACAACGCGACGCTGAAACGCCTGCTCAACGGCATCAGCAAACAGGCGCAGCGTTATCGCTTTCTCGCTTATTCCGCGGCACCGGATCTGATGAGCCAATCACTCGCCGGCAGCTGCGACATCCTGAGCGCCATCGTCGGCGGTGAACCCGCGCGGGCGCGCGAGATCACCGAACGGCTGATTCGCCGATCGTGGGATGTCGTTGGCCCGATCGTCGATCGCATGCTGGCCGATGCGGCGCGCAACATTCCCGCCAACCAGGAGTAGACCCGATGAACCGCGCTGCCGAAGCCATCGCCGCCAGCGCATATTCCCGCGCGACCGCGGGCGACACATCGCCGCCGAGCACGATCGGTCGCCACAAGCGTTATTCGCCCACCGAGCTTGGCGAATTCGATCGCGCTGCAGCCTTGCTGCCCGGCGGTGCGCTCGGCGGCAACCAGCTCGCCGCCGACGCGAAGTTCGTGTTCGCACGGGCGCAGGGCGCTCGCTTCTGGGACACCAGCGGCAACGAATATGTCGATTACTGCCTTGGCTCCGGCGCCATGCTGCTGGGCCATGCGCATCAGAGCATTCAGCGCGCCGTCACCGAACAGGTCGCCAAGGGTACGCATTACTTCGCCTATCTGAACGAGCCGGCGCTGGAGCTGGCCGAGATCGTCGCGCGGCACGTGCCCTGCGTCGAGAAGATGCGCTTCACGGTCAGCGGCTCCGAAGCGACATTCCACGCCATGCGTCTTTCGCGCGGCTTCACCGGTCGCGAGAAGATCATCAAGTTCGAAGGCGCCTATCACGGTCATCACGACTATGCGCAGATTTCGACCACGCCCAAACGCGAATCCAATTTTCCCGAGGGTGTGCCCGATACCGCCGGCATCCCGCGCGGCGCGCGCGACACGATGCTGATCGCGCGCTACAACGATCTCGACTGCGTGCGCCAGCTCGCGCGGCAGCATAAGGACGATCTGGCCGCGATCATCGTCGAGCCGATCCAGCGCATCATCCAGCCGCAGCCGGGTTTCCTCGAAGGGCTGCGCGAGATCGCGACCGAATTCGATTGCGTGCTGATTTTCGACGAGGTGGTGACCGGCTGGCGACTCGCGCTGGGCGGCGCGCAGGAACATTTCGGCGTGATGCCCGACCTTTCGACCTTCGGCAAGGTGCTCGGCGGCGGCCTGCCGGTCGGCGGCGTTGGCGGGCGGGCCGATATCATGGATCTGTGCGATCCGACCAACAAAGGCCAGGAAGGCTTCGTCTATCAGAACGGCACGCTGAACGGGAATCCGCTCGGCATGGCCGCCGCCGTCGCGACGCTGCGCGAACTCGAAAAGCCCGGCACCTACGAACGGCTGTTCGAGCGGGGCGAAACGCTTCGCCAGGGGTTGCGCGCGATCCTGACGCGCCGCGGCATCGATGCCGTCATCGTCGGTTATGGCCCGATGTGGCATCTGCTGTTCGGCGCGCCCGGCGAGCCGCGCGACTATCGCGACATTCAGCGCGCCGACGGCAAAAAGCTCACCGCGTTCGACACCGAGCTGATCCGGCAGGGCTTCTTCGCGCTGCCGGGCAATCGCCGCTTCGTTTCGCTCGCCCATACCGACAAAGATTTTGAAGACAGTTTCGCGGCGTTCGATGCCGCGTGCCGCAAACTCTGACAACCGATATTCAAACCGAAAGGACCACGACGATGCCCGACAGCTCCGTACAGACGACCGCGTTCCGCGAAAGCCGCGCCTTCCTCGCCAAGCATGGCTATCCCTCGGGCGACGTGTGGGAGCGCCCGACCTCGCCCGCTCGTTTCCCCGACGGCGCGCATTTCCGCGTCGAAGTGCCGACGGTCAATTCGGCCGATGCCGTGCAGACCCTCGTCCATGTCGTCGAGGAAGAAACCGGCGTCAAGATCAACCGGATCGATCAGACGCAGGGCATCATGCGGTTCTCCGACAAGGAGCATCAAGCCTATCTCGATGTGGGTCGCAAGTACGGGATCGAAATCTTCTTCGCGCTCGGGCCTCGCGGCACCTACGACACCGGCGCACAGAAATTCGTCGATACGGTCTGGGGCCATGCGTCGGCGCTGCGCACACGCGGCATGGAACAGATCGTCTACGCGATGGAAGACATCAAGCGCATCGTCAAGATGGGTGGCCGCGGCCTCCTGATCTCGGACGAGGGCATGCTGATCCTCGCCTACAAGATGCGCCAGGACGGCGTCATTCCGCCCGAGGTCAAGATCATGGCCTCGGCCCATCTCGGCCACAACAATCCGGTCACCTTCAAGATGCTCGAGGATCTCGGCGCCGACACGATTGCGACGCAGCGCGACCTCGATTTCTCGATCCTTGCGGCGATGCGTGCAGCGATCAAAATTCCGCTGCACGTGCATATCGACAATCCGCAGGCAACCGGTGGCTTCATCCGCGTCTATGACGCACCGGAGATGATCCGCATCTGCGCACCGGTCTATCTCAAGACCGGATCGTCGGTGCTCGAGAAACACGGACAGACTATCACCAACGATCTCGCGAAGGCGATGGCGCGTCAGGTTGCGGTCTCGATGGAGACGATCCAGCGTTACTTCCCGGAAGCGATCCAGACCGGCAAGCCGGCCAAGGATATGGCAGTCCCGGTCTGACCGATCCTTCGAAGGTCGATCTCCTATGACCGAACGACCGGGCGCAAGTCCCGGTTCGACCACGCAGAGCGCCCGCGTTGCCGTCATCGGCATCGTGGGCGCGAGCGTGCTCTACTGGCTGACGAAACGCCGCTGATGGCGGTGCTCTCCCGCGCGGCCTCGTAGAATGTCCGGCTTCATCACAACGGCCGTTGTCCGCGAAGCGCTTGCCTCGATCGTGCGCGAGATGCGCCGCGCGATGGTGCGATCATCCTACAGCTCGATCATTTATGAGGGTTACGATTTTTCCTGCGTCCTGATCGATGCCGAGGGCCAGCTCGTCGCCCAATCCGGCGAGGACCACCCGTTTCACATCATCCCGGTCGCTGCCAGCGTGTCGCATCTGCTGGCCACTCGCCGCGCGATCTCGCCCGACGATATTTTCCTGCACAACGATCCCTATACCGGCGGCACACATCTCAACGATGTGGCCGTGGTCTGGCCGGTCTTTGTCGAAGACCAGCTCGCCTACTTCATCGTCATCCGCTCGCACTGGGCCGATATCGGCGGTATGACGCCGGGCAGCCTGAGCGGCGGGGCGCAGGAGATTCTTCAGGAAGGGCTGCGTCTCGACAACATCCGCGTGCCGAAATCGGGCGAATCGGAAGCGCTGCGGCTCATCTTCGACAACATCCGGGTGAACGAAGAGGCGATTGCCGACTTTCACGCCGTGCTCGGTATCTGTCGCATCGCCGAAGCGCGCCTGCGCCGGCTGATCGAAAAATACTCGTTCGACGTTCTTCGGCAGTCGGTCACCGAGCTTCTCGATTCGTCGGAGCGGCGCATGCGCTCGATGCTGCTCGCGCTCGACGACGGGGATTACTCGTATGTTTCGTATCTCGACGGCAACGATCCGGCGCTGTTTCCGCTTCGGGTCGCGGTCAAACTCACGATCTCGGGCGACAACGCGCACGCCGATTTCACCGGAACCTCGGGGCAGATCGCGGCACCGCTCAATGCCGGCCCGGCGATCGCGCCGACCAGCGTCCTGACGATCCTCAAGAGCTATCTCGATCCGGCCGGAATCATCAATTCCGGAACCTTACGGCCGATCTCGGTCTTCGCGCCGGAGCGCACCATTGTTAATGCCCGCGCGCCGGCACCCTGCGGCGGGCTCAATGAAGTGCGCTTCGCGGCCGACGCGGCCGTCCTCGGCGCCATCGCGCAGGTCATTCCCGAGCGTGTCACCGGCGATGTCCGCGGCACATCGAACCACACCTATATCGGCGGCTTCGATCCGGTGCGGAACAAGAGTTTCATCTTCTATGAATATCCCTCGGGCGGCACCGGCGGCTGGTCGGTGCATGACGGCAATCACGCCGTGCGCGCCTTCAACGAGGGCGAGAACGTCTCGATCCAGTCGACCGAGGTGGTCGAGGCTATCTATCCGCTCCGGATCCTGCAGAACGAACTGCGGTCCGACAGCGGCGGCGCCGGGCGTTTTCGCGGCGGCTGCGGCCTGATCCGCCGGGTCGAGGTCGCATGCCCCGACGCGCGTTTGTCGGTCCTGTCCGACCGCAACATCATCCCGCCCGCCGGCGTCAATGGCGGCCGCAGCGGCGCGCCCAATCGATTCGAAGTTGTTCGCGACGGCAGGCCGATCGAGGCCACCGACTTTCCGGGGAAGATCACCAATTTCCTCCTGCGGCGCGGCGATGTCGTCTCGATGCAGAGTTCGGGCGGCGGCGGATTCGGCGCGGCCGGCGAGCGGGCGCTGGATCTCATCGCAGACGATCTCGCCGACGGCATCGTTGTCGAAACGTCGCTCGCGGTCTATGGCGCGCGTCGCGATGCGCAGGGTGCGCTCGAACGGGATACGACGGCGTTGCGCGACGAAGCCCACGCCGCGATCGGGTGGCTTTCGAACTCGACAGAAATCCATGTCTGCGTCGCGAGCGAGGCGCTCGCCCTTCGGCTGAGGCTCGAGATCGGGCAGATGGTCGAACTGGTCATGGAAAGAGGACCGTCGGTCCGCGCCTGGATCGACGAGATCCGCCCCGGTCGCGACGATTCGACGATCTTCCTCGCGCCAAAGCTGCGGCCGCTTTTCGCGGGAAGCGTCGTGACGGTGCGGGCGCTCGCATCCGAACGGCCTCGTGTTAGGGCTGCCGAAAGCCCCGCCCCATGACCGGGCGCATCGTCGTCGGAATCGATGTCGGCGGAACCTTCACCGACGTGACGATCTTCGATCGCGTTACGGGGCGAACACAGGCGTTCAAGGCGCTCTCCAGCCGCACCGAGCCCGAGACCGGAATCATCGATGCGCTGAACCGGTCGGGCGTCGCGCTGTCCGAGATCGATCTCATCGTTCACGGCACCACGGTTGCGACCAATGCGCTGCTCGAGCGCCGCGCCGCGCGGGTTGCGCTCATCACGACCGAAGGGTTTCGCGATGTGATCGAACTCGGCCGCACCACCCGCATGACGCCCAACACGCTCTACGATCCCTATTTCGTCCGCGTGCCGCCGCTGGTCCGGCGGCGCGACCGGCATGTCGTCGAGGAGCGAGTCGAAAGCGACGGCTCGGCTTCGAAGCCGCTCGATCTTTCCCAAGTCGGGCCGCTGATCGAGACATTGCTCGAAAGCGGGATCGAATCGGTCGCGATCGGCTTTCTGAATGCCTACCGGAACCCGATCCACGAAGAGCAGCTTGCGGCCCTCGTCCGCCAGCGCTTCGAGTTCGTGAGCACATCGACCGCCGTGCTGAACGAGATTCGCGAGTACGAGCGTCTCTCGACCTGCGTCGTCAATGCCTATGTCATGCCGGTGATGGCGCGTTATCTGCGCCGCGTGATCGCGGTCGCCCGATCGGACGGCTTTCGCGGATCGTTCTTCACGATGGCCTCGCATGGCGGGTTGCTCGCGGAGAAATCGGTCGTCGAGCGGCCGGTATCGACGATTCTCTCGGGCCCGGCCGCCGGTGTTGCGGCCGCCGGTCATCTGATGGCCGAGCTCGGCCTCAAGAACGTCATCACTTACGACATGGGCGGCACCAGTACCGACGTCGCGCTCATTGCCGACAACCGGCCGCCGCTCAAGCGCGAGACGATCCTCAATGGCATGATCATCAAGCTGCCGCAGCTCGACATCCATACGATCGGTGCCGGCGGCGGCAGCATCGCGAAGATCGACGCCGGCGGGGCGCTGTTGCTGGGGCCGGAAAGCGCTGGTGCTACACCCGGACCGGCCTGTTACGGGCGCGGCGGCGTCGAACCGACGGTCACCGATGCGAATGTGGTGCTCGGCCGCATTTTATCCGGCCAGCAGCTCGGCGGCAGCCTGATGATCGATGCCGATCTGGCGACGCGCGCGACCGGCCGCCTGGCCGAACAGAGCAGGAGCAGCGTCGACGCGATGGCCGAAGGGATCGTGCGCCTCGCCGTCGCCAAGATGGCGGCCGCGGTCTACGAGATTTCTGTCGCGCGCGGTTTCGATCCGCGCGATTTCACCCTGCTCGCCTATGGCGGCGCCGGACCGCTGCATGCCTGCATGGTCGCGCGCGACCTCGGCATCCCGCGTGTGATCGTGCCGCCGGCGCCCGGCGCCTTCTCGGCCTTCGGCGCGCTCTGTTCGGCGATGATTCGCGACAAGAGCGCAACGATCCTGGCACCGCTTTCGGATTCAGCCTGCCTGGAGGCTGGGACTTTGTTCGAGAGTTTCGCGCGGGATCTGGCGCAAGAGTTCGAGGAGGCCGGCGTGGCGACAACCGGCTTCAGCGCCGAACGCCAGTTCGATCTGCGTTACGTCGGTCAGGCGCACGAGCTTATCGTGCCGGTCGATGCCGGCATGACCGCCGCGCAGATTGCGCGCCGCTTTGAGGAGGCGTTCGAGCGGGAATATGGCCGGCGCGATCGAAATCGCGCGATCGAGCTGGTGAACCTCCGCGTCATCGGCCGCGTGCCGACCGACCCGCCGCAATTCTCGCCCGCGCTTAACGGTGCAAATCCCGGAATGCCGATTGCCCGGCGCAGGATGCTCTTCGAGCAGAACGAGCATGACTGCCCGATCTATGAACGCGACGGCCTCATCGGTGGACAGAACGTGGCGGGCCCGCTCATCGTGACCGAGATGACGTCGACGCTCTTTGTGCCGCCGGACTGGAATTTGTCGGTGGGCGCGTTCGGCGAACTCAATCTGACGGATAACCGATAGCAACCGATGCTACAGCGCCTCGCCCTTGACCAGTCGCGGCAGATCGCCGACCAGGCCCATCGCCTGGCGCATGAAGAAGCGTTTGACCGCCGGCATGCGGTCGACCGCGGCCAAACCCAGATCGCGCGCGAGACGCACCGGTGCGACATCGTTCGCAAAGAGCCGGTTCAGGGAATCGGTCGCGGCGATCAGCAGAAGATTGTCGACCCTGCGCCAACGCGCATAACGTTCGAGCGGTTCGCCGACGCCGATATCGAGCCCGATGCGGCGCGCATCGACGATTGTCTCCGCAAGCGCCGCAACATCGCGTAAACCGAGATTGAGGCCCTGACCTGCGATCGGATGGATGCCGTGCGCGGCATCGCCGATCAGCGCCATGCGCCTGTCGGTATAGCGATCAGCATGCAGCACGCCGAGCGGATGCGACCAGCGCCCGCCCCCTTTCCTGTCACCGAGCAAGTTGATCGCACCGAGCGAACTGCCGAAGCGGCGCATCATCTCGGCCGAGAATTCATCGTCGGACAGAGTGAGCATCGCGGGCGCCAGATCCTTGCGCTCGGTCCAGACGATTGACGAGCGATGGCCATGTTCATCGTCGGTCATCGGCAGCACGGCAAACGGACCCGCCGGCAGAAAATGTTCGTGCGCCACGCCGTCATGCGGCAATTCATGCGTCACCGTGCAGACGATGCCGGTCTGCGCGTAATCCCAGCGCGCGGCGCCGATTCCGCGGCTCTCGCGTACGCGCGAGTTCCGGCCGTCCGCGCCGATCAGCAGCCGCGTCCGAATCTGCCTGCCGTCTTCGAGCGTGAGCTCCACATGACCGGCACGCAGGGTTTCGCTGGCGAGCGAGGCCGGCGCCAGATGAAGCAGGTTCGGCAAGGCGGCGGCCGCATCGATCAGGGCCGTGCGGATCGCGCGATTCTCGACGATGTAACCGAAGGGCGCGGCGTTGCCATCCGTGCCGGTGCCGCCGGCAGCAGCACGATGATCGTAGTGAAGAAAGAGATGCGAGGCCGCCCCGCCGCGCGGGCTCGCTGCGTGCCGCGCGTCGTCGCCGGTGCTGCCGTCCGAGACGCGGATATCGAGGATCGGCTGCGCGACATCGGCCAGCCGCGCCCAGAGACCGATGCCCTCGAGCGCCCGCTGGGAGCCGAGTGCGATCGCCGAACTGCGTCCGTCATACCCGGAGGCGATGCGCGCGGCGGCCGGCGCCACATCGATCACCACCGTCTCGACCCCGGCCCCGGCCAGCGCCACGCCCAAAGTGAGGCCGACCATGCCGCCGCCGACGATGGCGACCTCGCATTCCACTAGCCCTATGGCGGAATCTCCCGCTTTTTCGCTCATGCTGGTCGCAGCATGAGCGGAACGCCTGCGGGAAGTCCAGTGAACGAACAGGAAACATAGGGGTCGCGATGCCGCAGCTTACGCCGAATTGGTATCGCATCATGTCGTGTGCTTGTAACGTCGTGCCGCAACTTATAGACTTGTTTATGTTTTGTACCGATTCGCCCGCCGAGTCGCGCCGATTCGCGCGCGACCGGTCGGATATTCCGGCCTCGCAAGGCGGTCCGGCGCGCGCCGGGGGCGTCTGACAGAATTGCCGGTGTGACGATGCCAGATGCGACGATGCGTGCCGCTCATTTACCAGCCTGATCAGGGGCGCCCGCCAGGATGGCCGATCCGTTTCCCGCCTTCGAACAGTTCCACCCGTTCACCCGGCTCGCCCGCCTGCTCGCGGGGATCAACCCGCCGGCCGGCGTTGAGCCGCTGATCCTGTCGATCGGCGAGCCGCAGGGCACGCCGCCCGCATTCGTCGCGGACGTGCTGGCGCGCAACGCCGCCGACTGGGGCCGCTATCCGCCGGCCCACGGCACGCCCGATTTCCGCCTCGCGGTGCATGACTGGCTGAAGCTGCGCTATCGACTGCCCGACGATCTGCTCGATCCCGACCGTAACATCCTGCCGGTCGCCGGTTCGCGCGAGGCGCTTTACATGCTCGCACCGAACGCGGTCGCGCGCAGCGCCAAGGTGAAGCCACTCGTGCTGCTGCCAAACCCGTTTTATCACGTCTATGCCGGCGCGATTGCCGCTGCCGGTGCCGAACCGCATTTCCTCGCGGCGAATCGCGCGAACGGATTCCTGCCTTCGGTCGAAGAGATCGATCGCGACGTGCTGGCGCGCACCGCGCTCGCCTTCGTCTGCTCGCCCTCGAACCCGCAGGGCGCCATCGCGCCGCGGGCCTATCTCGAAGCCTGGATCCGGCTCGCGCGCGAACATGATTTCACGGTGGTGTTCGACGAGTGCTACAGCGAGATCTGGCGCGAGGCGATTCCATCGGGCGCGCTCGAAGCGGTCGCGTCGATGGGCGTCGATCTCGATCATGTCGTGGTCGTGCATTCGCTCTCGAAGCGTTCCGGTTCGCCGGGTTTGCGCTCCGGTTTCATCGCCGGCGATGCGGCCCTGCTCGCGCGCCAGATGCAGCTCGTCAATTATGGCGGCGTCGCGGTGCCGCTGCCTATCCTCGCGGCTTCCGCCGCCTTGTGGCGCGACGAGACGCATGTCGAGGCCAATCGCGCGCGCTACGACGCGATCTTCGTCGCAGCCAATCAATCGCTTGCCGGACGATTCGGTTACGGGACGCCGCAGGGTGCTTTCTTCGCGTGGCTCGAAGTCGGCGATGACGAGGCGGCGGCGAAAGAGCTCTGGGCGAAAGCCGGGATCAAGGTTTTGCCCGGCCGATACATGGGCCGCGACGGTGCTGATGGTCGTAATCCCGGTGCCGGGTTCATTCGCGTCGCTCTGGTGCATGAACCGGCCGTCGTCGCCGATGCGATGACGCGGCTTGTCGACGTTCTCGACGACAGCAAAGCGGCGCAACGTTCGACGGTCGATGCCGCCGTCCGGCGGGCCGCCGGAATCGCCCCATGACCGATCACGCGCATTCGCATCGACTGCCCTGGCTGTCGCCCGCCGCGCGGCTCTTCCTGCGCCAGCGTCTCGCGGAACTGTTCGGGCTGATGCTGCTGCTTGCCGGCATCGGCCTCATTCTCGCGATCGGCAGTTTCCATCCCGAAGACCCTTCGCTCAATCGTTCGACCGGCGGCGTCGCGCTCAACCTGCTCGGTTCGACCGGTGCGGTGATTGCCGACCTGCTGCTGCAGAGCATCGGGCTTGCCGCCCTGCTGCTCGCGCTGGTGCCGATGGTCTGGGGCTGGAAATTGCTGCGCCATCGCCGCCTGCATCTCTGGTGGCTGCGACTGGCCTTGTTGCCGCCGGCACCGGTGACATTGGCGATCGCGCTGGCCGGCCTTTCGAATCCGGCCGGCTGGCCGCTGACCGTCGGACTTGGCGGTTTCGCCGGCGATTATCTGATGGCGCGGCTTGTGGAGGCGACGGGGCTCGGCCGGCCCATCGTCGCGCTGCTGTTTTTCGCGAGCGCGGCGCTGCTCGCTTATGGCGCGCTCGGCATTGCCGCGGCCGGTTACATGGCAGCGGGGCGACGAACCGCTGGCGGCGTACACTGGCTCGGCAATCTCGTGTCGCGTGGCACCGACCGGTTGCGCCGGCCCGATCCCGATGCGGCGGCCGCGCTGCGCGGACAACGCGCGATGGAAGCGCGCGAACGCCGGCTCGAGCCGAGTTTCGATCAGGACGACGAAACCGACGATTCGGATGGCTATCGGACCGCCGGGGCACGACCCGATCTCGATCTCGACGGCGCGACCCTGGACGGACCGACACTTGACGACATTGAACCGCGCGCGACGCCGGTGGATACGCGCGCCGAACGCCGCGTCGAACAACGTCAGGCCCGGCCAAAGCCGGGCAAGCGCGCCCGCACCGCCGGCCAGGGCACGCTCGATCTGGTGCCGAGCGAGGAATATCAATTGCCGCCGCTCGAGCTCGTCGGCCGCATGCCGGCCGCGTCAGTAACGCGGGCGAGCGAAAGCGCACTCGAACAGAATGCACGGCTGCTCGAAAGCGTGCTCGAAGATTTCGGCGTCAAGGGCGAGATCGTGAAAGTGCGGCCCGGTCCCGTCGTCACGCTCTACGAATTGCAGCCGGCGCCCGGCATCAAGACCAGCCGCGTCATCAATCTCGCCGACGACATCGCGCGCGCGATGAGCGCCGTCTCGGTGCGCATCGCCGTCGTGCCCGGCCATAACGTGATCGGCATCGAATTGCCGAACCGCGATCGCGAGCTGGTGACGCTGCGCGAATTACTCGCGGCCGAAGCCTATGAACGGACGGCGGCGAAACTGGCACTCGTGCTGGGCAAGGATATCGGCGGCGCGCCGATCATCGTCGATCTCGCGCGCATGCCGCATCTGCTGATCGCCGGCACGACCGGTTCGGGCAAGTCGGTCGCGATCAATACGATGATCCTCTCGCTGCTCTATCGGCTGACGCCCGAGACCTGCAAGTTCATCATGATCGATCCGAAGATGCTCGAGCTCTCGGTCTATGACGGCATTCCGCATCTGATTTCGCCGGTCGTGACCGAACCGAGGAAGGCGATCGTCGCGCTCAAATGGGTGGTGCGCGAGATGGAGGATCGCTATCGCGCGATGTCGAAGCTCGGCGTGCGCAATATCGAGGGCTACAACCAGCGCATCGCCACCGCCGCCGAAAAGGGCGAGCGGCTGACGCGGCAGATCCAGACCGGCTTCAACGCCGAGACCGGCGAGCCGATCTACGAGGAAGAAGAGATCCCGCTCGATCCGCTGCCCTATATTGTGGTGGTGGTCGACGAGATGGCCGACCTGATGCTGGTCGCCGGCAAGGATATCGAGGCGGCGATCCAGCGCCTCGCCCAGATGGCGCGCGCGGCCGGCATCCACCTCATCATGGCGACGCAGCGCCCCTCGGTCGACGTCATCACCGGCACGATCAAGGCCAATTTTCCGACCCGGATCAGCTTCCACGTCACCTCGAAGATCGACAGCCGGACCATCCTCGGCGAGCAGGGGGCGGAACAGCTATTGGGCCAGGGCGACATGCTCTATATGGCGCATGGCGGCCGTATATCGCGTGTTCACGGCCCGTTCGTGGGCGATTCCGAGGTCGAGCAGGTGGTCCGCTTCCTTAAAAAGCAGGGCCGCCCCACCTATATCGAGGAAATCACCCGGGAGGACGAGAATGCGCTCGGCCTGCCGGGCGGTGGCGGAGACGATGCGGAAGGCGGCGAGCCGCTTTACGATCAGGCGGTCGCCCTCGTCTGCCGCGAAAGAAAGGCCTCGACCAGTTTCGTGCAGCGTTATCTTCAGATTGGCTATAACCGGGCAGCGCGCATCATTGAGCGCATGGAGCGCGAGGGCGTCGTGAGTTCCGCGAACCATGTCGGCAAACGCGAAGTGCTGGCCCGCAACATCGAAGAGCGAGAATGAACCAGTTCCCGATTACCGTTCGCCCGAATACCGTTCCCAAGTCCGGCGACGGCCGAAACTATTTTTCGGCCGGCTTTACGCGGCGGCGTTTCCTTGCCGGCACAGCGGCAACCGTATTGCTGCTTGGTTTCGGCACGGGCCTCAATCTCTTCACGTCGACACCAGCATCGGCCGCAACCGCAACCTTCGAGCTGACGCAGAATGACGTCGCCGATCTGACGCGCGTCGAGCAGTATCTCAACTCGTTCTCGACCCTGCGCGCGCGCTTCCAGCAATATTCGGTGGGCAGCGGCGATGCGAGCGGCGACATCTATGTGCGCCGGCCGGGCCGATTGCGCGTCGAATACGATCCGCCGGTTCCCGTGCTGATCGTCGCCGACGGCATGCTCGTCAGCTATTACGACAGCGATCTCGACCAGGTGAACCAGCTACCGCTCAATGCCTCGCCGATCTGGTTCCTGCTGCGCGAGACGATTCTTTTCGACGAAGAAATCACCGTCACGAAGATCGACCGCCAGACCGGCACGCTACGCGTCTCCATGCATCAGACCGACGATGCCGACGCCGGATCGGTGACGCTGATCTTCAACGACAACCCGCTCGAACTGAAGCAGTGGACGCTGGTCGATGCGCAGGGCACCGAAGTCCGCGTCGGCCTCGAAGAAGTGAGCCTCGGCGGCGCGCTGGCAAACGAACTGTTCCGCACGCCGACTCCGCGCACCCGGTACGAATAATCGCACGAGGTCGTCGCACGGGGCTGCGGCAGCGCGCCTGCGCCGCGATCAGAAATCGAACAACTGGGTGATCTGCAGGGCCCGGGGATCGCCGACGGGCGGGGCCTGGCCTTCGAGCCGCGCCTGCTCGGCCCGCGCCGAGCCGCCGCTGCGTTCGACGATCTTGTCGAGTTCGCCACGGTCGAGCCAGACGCCCCGGCATTTCGGACAATAGTCGACCTCGATCCCCTGCCGGTCGGTGGCAATCAGATCGACATGGTCATCGGGACATTTGCGCATGAGACGGCCCTTTCCCGGTGTTCCGGATACGCTGCGGCGGGAGCATACCATAACGCCTTCGCTCAATACTCATCGTCCTCGGGAACGTCGCGATCGAAGCAATGCCGGCCGGCGCCGTGCCGCATGAAGTCCCCGGTCCAGCGCGGATCGCCCTCGACGCCGCGCGGATGCGTGAAGACCGCGCAGAGCCGGTAGGTCTCGGGCCCGGTCGCCTCGTATTCGTAGGGCGCACCGGTTTCCGGATCCGCGATGAGATCGCTCCATTCGCCGCCAAGCGCATCGAGCGTCGCCGGCAATGCGCCCTGTGCCCGCCGATGATCCTCGATCGCCCAGGCGAGCGAGGCGAGATCGTCTGAGCGGCGGGCATCGAGCGCGCGCTCGCGCTGCACCCAGGGCGAACCGATGATCGCGAAGCCGACCGCAATGGCGGCGAGCGCCGCCACGACAAAGACGAGCGCGAGCAGCCGGCCGGTCGAAAGGCGCCTCATGCCGGTTTCTCGTCGCGGCCGAGATCGTGCAGGTAATAGACGAAGATCGTGCCGGCGATGACGGCGACGGTCAGAACCTTGAGCAGGAAGCGCAGCGTGAGTTCGCCGCCGAGCGCATAGGAAATCAGCGTCACCACGTCGCCGATGACGATCGACGCGGCGATGAAGAGCGCAACATAGGTGAGCCATTTGCGCACCGGCGAGCCCTGCTTTGTTGGATCGGCGGCGATCATGCGGCCGACGCGGTGTCCGGTGAACAGGAAGACCGGCGCAGCAACGATCAGCCGGGCAATCGCCCAGCGGATGTCGTGGTCGAAGCCCCAATTTTGTGTCGCCGGATCGGGCACCGTCATTTCGATGAAGCTGAACAGCAGGTCGCCGAGCGAATAGGCGCTGGTGAACAAGGTCGAATAGAGCACGAGATAGAGAAATGCCTCGCGCGCCGAGACGTAAGGCCGCGGGCTCGGCACCGGCAGCGCGAAGGCGACCGTCGAATAGGCCGCAAGCGCGCTCGCAATCTGGTCCGGCGACCAGCCGGCCGCGCGCAACGCCGTCTCGATCTCGGATCGCGGCAACCCCCGCGCGAGGCTCTCGCGCACGAATTGCATCAGCTCGTCTTCGCGCCGGCTCATGTCTGATCCCCCTGTCGCTGCGCCCCTGCGGATCGTCGACCCGCGCCCCGATCATGCCCGAAAATGCGGCGGTTCGATGACGTGAGGCTCACATACAGTAGGCGCCCGCGGCGATGGCGAAATGCGCGAGATGGTTCGCCTCGTCCGGCAGCAGCGAAACCGTCACCCGCATCGGGCAATCCGTGTCGCCCGTGGTTTCGGTGGCCGCGCGATCGCAGACCCAGGCGCCGGGCGGTTCGGCGATCTCGGCGCAATCGAATCCGTCGGCGGTGAACCCGTCGACGACCGATGCCATCGTTTCGGCGGCGCCCACAGCCGCGTTGAGCTGCGCTTCCAGTGCCGCCCGATTGGGTAACGCTGTATCGCGCGCGCCCTGAATTGCGATGGCGATACCGGCAACGAGCACGATGCCGAGAAGGGTGGCGATTGCGATACGCAGTCGGCGCGATAGAGACACGGAAGCGGGCTCCGCGATTGGCCTGTCAGGTCGGCAGTCTAGCCGGCCGACAGCCTGCAGCGGAACGGCACCCGGGCTTGCCACCCGCGCTGCGCCGCAATGCCGGCCATTGCCCGCCAGCCCGAACCCATGGTAGCGAAACGCCCATGATCGACGATGTGAAACTCGCCGCCGACGCACCCGTGGTCGGTATCCCCTGCGACCTCAAGGAGATCGACGGGCTGCCGTTCCATGCGGTCGGCGAGAAGTACGTAACTGCGGTGATGATCGGCGCGCAGGCGATGCCCTGGCTCGTCCCGGCCTTCGGCCCGCAGTTCGATATGCCGGCCTTGCTCGACCGGCTCGACGGGCTCCTGGTGACCGGCAGCGTCTCGAATGTCGCCGTGCATCATTATGGCGGCGCGGCCGACCGGCTGGAGAGCCCGCAGGATCCAATGCGCGATGCAACCACGCTGCCGATGATCGCGGCCGCGCTCGATATGGGCCTGCCGATCTTCTGCATCTGCCGCGGCATCCAGGAACTCAACGTCGTGCTCGGCGGCACGCTGCACACCGAGGTGCACACGATCAGCGGCAATTTCGATCATCGTGCTCCGCGCGATGTCGAGATGAATGCGCGCTATGTGCCGCGCCAGCGCGTGACGCTCGATCCCGACGGTATTTTTGCGCGCATCCTCGGCAAGAATGCGATCGACGTAAATTCGCTGCACTGGCAGGCGATCGACAAACCGGCATCGCGTCTCGCCGTCGAAGGCCGCGCGGAAGATGGCGTGATCGAAGCGGTACGCGTGAAGGATGCAAAGAGTTTTGCGCTCGGTGTGCAATGGCATCCGGAATTCCGGGTCTGGGAGAGCGCCGATTCAATGAAGCTGTTCGCGGCCTTCGGCGAGGCCGTGCGGGCGCGCGCGGCATCCCGCCGCGGTCGCCGCAGCGCCGCCTGAATCCCCACTGAAATCAGGGTTTCCGAGAATCTGGTGCGATTCCAGCGGCTTCCGGTTGCGTCAAAAACGCATGCCAGATCAGCCTGGTTACGCAGCGGTTTCTATTGAATCGACGCCGAGGGGCCCCATCTAGGATGCATAGTGGCAGGGACCGCAAAGGGACTTGTCGCCCTTCCTTGGCCCCCCTACCGAGGTTGGGCTCCGTGAAACACCGGAACTGAGAACGCCCCGCTGCCCCCCTGGCGGGGCGTTCTTTTTTGGTGAAAGACCTTCTCGCGCAGACACGCGTTTCACCGCAGAAATCGCACCGATTTCAGACCATTCGCAGGCCTGACGCCGCGTGCCCGGCGGGCTATAAAGGCCGCGGCCTCCGCCGAGAACTGGGCCGGGACCGACTCGCCCGTTCTTCCCGTCCGACGAGACTATCCGGGAGACAAGCTCCGATATGGGACTTCGTATCGCCACCTGGAATGTGAACTCGATCCGCCTGCGCCTCGATCTGCTCGCGGGGCTGATGAAGAGCCACGCGCCCGACGTGATCTGCCTGCAAGAAACCAAGGTGCAGGATCACGATTTCCCGCTCGAGCATTTTCGCGCGCTCGGCTATCCACATCTGCTGACGCGCGGCATGAAAGCTTACAACGGTGTCGCAATCATCAGCCGCGTGCCGCTGACCACGCCGCACGGTCGCGATTTCTGCGAGAAGCAGGATTGCCGGCATCTGGCCGCGCGCCTGCCCGGCGGCATCGAGTTGCATAACTTCTATGTGCCGGCCGGCGGCGACATTCCCGATCCCAAGGCGAACGACAAGTTCGCGCATAAACTGCGCTTCGTCGAGGAAATGACCGGCTGGTTCGCCGACGCGGGCGAGCACAAGAATAAGAAGATGGTGCTGGTCGGCGATCTCAACATCGCGCCGATGGAGCATGACGTCTGGTCGCACAAGCAATTGCTCGGCGTCGTCAGCCACACCCCGCCCGAGACCGAGCGCATGGCGGCGCTCATGGATACGCTCGGCTGGGTCGACAGCGCGCGGCATTTCGTGCCGGCCGACCAGAAACTCTATAGCTGGTGGAGCTATCGCAACCGCGACTGGGCGGCCTCGAACCGCGGCCGGCGGCTCGACCATATCTGGGTTACGCCCAATCTGAAGAAATCGCTGCGCTCGACCGAAATCCTCCGCGACGCGCGCAACTGGACGCCGCCCTCGGACCATGTGCCGGTGATCGTCGAACTGGCGTAACGGTGCCCGCGATTCAACGCCGCCGCGATATTCGTCAGGCGGGCTTTCTGACACAGCCCTGAAAGGAAAAGGGCCCGGTCGTGGTCGCGCCGTGGGCGCGGCACCACAACCGGGCCGGCCGCATCCGTTTACGGCTCGTAGATCTCGCTGAACGAGACCAGAACTTCGGTCTGGCCCGAATCCACGACATCGAAGCTCACGGTTTCCTCGAACTGGCCATCCCGCGCCACGACGTGGGCGGTGTAGCTGCCGGGTACGATATCGGCGACCAGCCACGGCGCCTCGCAAAACACATCGAGCACCGGCGCGCCGGACGAATCGGCAACCAGAATGTCGACATGGCCGAGCAGCGTGCCGTTCGAGGCCGCGGTCACGAGCTTGAGCGGAAACGCGTCCCAGACCGGATCGTGCTTCGATTCCGCGGTGCCGGCACAGGCATAGCGATTATTGCCGGACCGCAGGATCGTATCGTCGGGCGAGGCGGCGATGTCATCGGCCATCGCACGCTGCGGCACCAGAGCGGGCGCAGCGACCAGCGACGCGATGAACGCAGCCGAAATCAAAGGTGAGAATTTCATGGCGGACCTCCTGCTTCGATGAATCCAGCTTTAAAAACAAGCAGGGGCATGCGGGGGTTCCGCAGCCGGCATCGCCGATTGCCATCCAGGGAACGCTACATGGGGGACGCCGGCGGTCCTGCTAACCCCGCATGCGATAATTGACGGAAGTTTGGTGCGCGATCGCGCCGCGGCTGTTATCGGCCGTTCAAGGCGGTTGCGCCGACGATTCCGCAGGCAATGCCGACGAAGCAACACAGAAAGGACACAGCGCCCGCAATCAGCGCGCGCTTCCGCAACACCCTGCCGCGCGGCGTCAGGTTTTCGGGATAGAGCATGGGAAGAACGAGATCCCTGCGGAAAATCCAGCGGAACGTATCGGCGGCCCGCAGAAAGGCCGGACCGCGCAGTGGGCCGCCGATCGTGTTGTACGGCACGCTGAAGACCGCGACGGCGGTGACGAACCACGCCGCCACGGCGGTCGCGGCCAGTACGAAAAACTGCAATTTCAGAAGTATCGTCATCGTATGAGTTTGGGGGGACCGCGATCAGCCGCGCTTGCGATAGAAGAAATAGGCGTCTTCCGGCATCGCGCCGCTGCCGGCATCGGGCAGATTCAGCTTCTCGAACGCGGCATCCTCCATCGGCTGGTCGCCGATCAGATAGCCGCCCGGCGCCAGCGCCGCTGCGAAGATCGGCGCAAGCCAGCGACCCATCGCGCGGCTCTTCTCGATGTTCGCGGTGCCGATATCGGCATGGATGACCGCGACACGACCTTCGCCGCGCGCGATCTCTTCCGGGATCGTGGTCTGGAAATCGCCGAGCCGCATCATGTCGCCGGATGGCACACAATCGGGATGCGCCGCGATCTCGCGATCGAACACGACGATGGTGCGCCCAGGGAACCGCTCGCGCAGATGATCGTAGGTGCGGCCATTGCCGAGCCCGACTTCCCACACATCGCCCGGAACATTTTCTGTCGCACGCGAGGCCGCATCGATGCAGGCGCGCTGTGCACTGGTGCGCGCGATGAAACGCTCAAGCCGGGTGAGCCCGCCCTTGGTCATGTTGCCGAGCTCGCCTTCCGTCAGTGCGTCGCTTCGAGCTGACGCACGCGGTCGCGGCAGGCGGTCAGCTGGGTGTTGGTATTGTTGAGCCGGATCGCGAGTTCGCGCATCACCTCGATCGCCATCGCCGGAAAATCCTGCACCATCTGGAAGAACAGTTCCTTGGTGATCTTAAGCGCGACCAGCTCGCCCTCGCTGCGCACCGTCGCGGTACGCGGCACGTCGCAGATGATGCCGATATCGCCGACCAGTTCGTCCCTGCCGAGTTTGGCAACCGGCAGTTCGCCATCCGGCAGCTGGATCAGAACCGAGACTGAACCTTCGAGGATGACATAAGCGGCATCCGCGGTGTCGCCCTGATGGAACAGCTCGGTCTCCGCCGGGAAGGTCAGGCGTTCGCTCGCGAAGGCGAGCAGCTTCAGTTTGCTCGCATCGACATTGGCAAAAAGCGGAATGCGCTTCAGCCGTTCGACTTCCTCGTTGATGCTCATGATATCGCCTCCTTCAAACCAATATCGGATCGCGCCGTACGCTCAACCTCACGCCGCTTCCACCAGTTCGCGATAGGCCGGCGCGTCGAGTTTGTCCGGCGCGCCGTCGGCCACGATCTTGCCATCCTTCATCACCAGTACGCGCTGGAATCGCTCGGCGAACCCGGCACGATGCAGCATCCAGAGAATGCCCTGCTCGGGCCGCGCCTTCAGAACCTGGTCGAGAATGCGGCGCTGCGCTGGCATGTCGGCCGCACCGAGCGGCTCGCTCACGATCAGCAGATCCGGCCGCTTGATAATGGCGCGCGCGAGCCCGATCTTCTGCCGCTGCAGTTGCTTCAGGCGCTTGCCCTGCGTACCGACTTCGAAATCGAGCCCGACGCGCATCACGTCGCGGCGCAACGCCTGTTCCTCAAGCACCGTTTCGAGCAGCGCGCCGACGCGCTGCTGCGCCTGAGCCTGGCCATAGGAGAGACGGCCGAACAGGATATTGTCCTGCAGGGAAGCCGCGGCGTTGTAATGATCGGGATTGTAGAACGCGATCGCGCCGGACAACCCGTCGGGCAGTTCTTCGGCAAAGCGCCGGCGCGCCGCCAGAAGACGCTGTTCCATTGCCTCGTCGATCAGACCCAACCGATGCCGCGCCTCGCTATAGGGAAAGGCGAGCGACATCAGGCGCTGCCGATCGGCCGCATCGATCTCGTTCGCCGGTCGCGGTTCCGTGCGCGCGAGCAGCGCGCGCGCCTCGGGCAGATCGTCGGCCTCGATGAAGCTGAACTGGTCAAAGAAGGGATGGCCCGGTGGCAGATCGGCGAACAGTTCGATCATCGTTTCGGCGATCCGGCGGCCCATCGTGACGACATCGTCGACCAGCTCTTCGCGCTGCAGCGCCTGGTTCACATAGGCGTTGGTCGCCAGGCGGGAGGGCTGGAACGCATCGCCGACCGGCGTACCGAACAGCAGGTTTTCGCCGACCGACAGATTGCGGTTGAAGCGTTCCGGATCGAAACTCTCGACCAGCCCGGCATATTCCTTGTCCGCAAGCCGTTCGCGCATGGTGTTGCGCGCCCTGATCAGCCGTTCGGCCAGTTCCGGCTGCGTCTCGGGATCGACCCGGCCGTAGAGCCCGAGCCGATAGACATCCTCGTCGAGTTCGACGATGCGCAGCACCTCGACGAGCCGGTCTTCGAGTGCCGCCGGACCGTCGACGCCGGCCGCGTCGTAGTCGATCCAGTCGGCCTCGATGTCGAGCACGGGATTGCCGGCGCGGCGCGTTTCGCGCGCGAACGCATCGACCAGCTTGCGCTGCTCGGCGTCGTACTCCTTCTGCGTGCGCTGGCGATGACGCAGACCGTAGATCACGTTCTCACGTACGCTGACCGGAAAGAGATAGGGATCGGCCGCCGCATAAGAGAGCCTGCGCCCGGTCACCGCTTCCGACATTTCGTCGAGCCGGCGCCCGCCGATCTGGATCGTGCCGGCCGTGGGCGACATCAGGCGCGCCAAAACCGGGCCCAGGATATCGCGGCCGCTGCCGACGCTGCCGATCACCGCGACATGCTGGTCGAGCGGCACCTTCACGCTGAGACCGTCGAGCGGGCGATGGCCGGCTTCGTCGATCAATGTCAACGAGTTGATCTCGAGCGCGCCGTCGAACGGCGCCGCATCCTGATCCGAGATCGCCTGCATCGCGGGCGACAGCATGTTCTCGGGCTGGAACTGTTCGATCACCTGCTCGTACTTGATCTGCACGTCCTGGCGCTGCTGGTCCCAGTCGATCAGCTCCTTGATCGGCCCGGGCAGATCCTTGTACGCGGCGATGACGGCGACGAGCTGACCGATATCGAGTTTGCCCATGATCGCGAGATAGCCGCCGACGAGATAAAACAGAAACGGCGTGAACTGCGCGAGCAGGTTGTTCAGAAACTTGATCGCGAACTTCCACTGATACAGATCGAAGCGGATCTTGAAGATGCGGCCGAGCCGCGTCGCGACATCGGCGCGTTCCCAGTTCGAGGTATCGTGGATATGGATATCGGCCGTACCGTCGATGACTTCGGCGACGCGACCGGCGAGCTGGCGCGCCGAAAGCTGGCGCTGCTTTGCGAGTATCAGAACGCGCTTGCGCAGTTTCGGGATGACGAGCGCCTGCACCGCGAGGATCGCGACCGCGACCGAACCGAGCCACACACTCTGCACCAGGATGAAGGCGAGCGCGGTGATTGCCTGGCCGCCGAGGAAGGCCGGCTGCACATACGCATCGCCGATGAAGCCGCCAAGCGGCTCCACCTCGTCCTTGATCATGGTCGCGACTTCGGCCGACTTCACCTTGCGGAAGTAATGCTGCGGGAAGCGCAGGCAGCGGTCGAACAGCTCGTAGCGCAGCCGGCGCAGCATTCGCTCGCCCATCCGGCCCTTCTGGGTGTTGATCTGCAGTTTGAAGAGGCCGTTGATAACGACCAGCAGCAGGAAGATCAGGCAGAGCGCGACCAGATAGGGCACCTGGGCGAGCTCGAACCCATGGAACAGGGTGATCGGGTCCGAACCCAGCAGCCCGGCGAGGAACCCCGGCGGGGTAAAGGAGACATTGAGGAAGGGAGTGGTGGTCGCCCCGTCCTTGAAGGCGTCGCCCTGGATCGCTCGGTTGACGATCGCCTTCGGGACATCGAGGGAGAGGAAATAGAACAGCTGCGACAGCACCACGATCCCCAGGATCGTCACCTGATCGGGCTTGCTGTGCCGCCATATGTATTTGAAAAGCTTGGGTTCCATCCCCATCTGCTCTGATGCCCCGACAGGGCAGGTTAGCGGATCACGCGCCCCGGCGGAAATCCGTCGCAACTCGATTCGCGGGGATTCTGTAGCAAATTCTACGCTTTCCGCGCGTTCGGCCACTATGGCATAGTTTGCCACCGGACGAGGTCGGGGGACGATGTTCGGGACCAAGCCGGCGGACGTGCCGCCGACGGTCGGCTGGGGAGCAATCTCCGAAGGATAGCGGATGGCCGGACGCGGCAGGGACGCGCGGATCCTCATTTACTCGCACGATACATTCGGCCTCGGCCATCTGCGCCGGTGCCGGGCGATCGCACATGCTCTCGTCGAGGCGCAGCGCGCCTCGGTCCTGATCCTGTCCGGCTCGCCGATCATCGGCAGTTTCGATTTCCGCGCCCGGGTCGATTTCATCCGTGTGCCCGGGGTCATCAAGCTGCGCAACGGCGCCTATACCTCGCTCAACCTCGATATCGATATCGAGGAGACGCTCGCGATGCGCGCCTCGATCATCCAGCACACCGCCGACATCTTCGATCCCGATTTGTTCATCGTCGACAAGGAGCCGCTCGGGCTGCGCGGCGAGGCGCAGGAAACGCTCGAGATGCTGAAGGCGCGCGGCGTGCCGCTGATCCTCGGCTTGCGCGACGTGATGGACGAGCCGGGCCTGCTCGCGCCCGAATGGGAGCGCAAGAACGTCGTGCCGGCGCTCGCCGATCTCTACGACGATATCTGGGTCTACGGCCTGCCGCAGATCTGCGATCCGCTCGAAGGCATCGCGCTGCCGCCATCGGTGCGCAAGAAGATGACCTATACCGGCTATCTGCGGCGCAGCCTGCCGCAGTCGCATGGCGCGCCGATGCCGCTGCTCAAGATCAAGGAACCGTATCTGCTGGTCACGACCGGCGGCGGCGGCGACGGGGCCGGCATCATCGACTGGGTGCTGCGCGCCTATGAAAGCGATCCGGGCCTGCCTCATCCCGCACTGCTGGTGTTGGGCCCGTTTATGAACAACGAACGCCAGACCGAATTCATGCGCCGCGTCGCGGCGCTGCCGAAGGTCGAGGCGATCACCTTCGATGCGAAGATCGAGCATCTGATGGATCCAGCACTCGGCGTCGTCGCGATGGGCGGCTACAACACGTTTTGCGAGATCCTGTCGTTCGACAAACGCGCGCTGATCATTCCGCGCACCCGGCCGCGCATGGAACAGCATATCCGCGCGGCGCGCGCCGCCGACCTCGGACTGGTGCGTATGCTGACCGAGGATTGCGGGCACGATCCGCTTGTGATGGCGACCGCACTACGCAACCTGCCGCAACAGCCGGTGCCATCCGACGTGGTGGTGCCCGGCCTGCTCGACGGACTGGACAATGTGAACCGGCTGGTCAGTCAATGGCTCGGGCGGGCGCGCAGACCGCGCTTCGGCATCACCGGCCGGCGTTCCGCCTATCGCGCATCCGGTCGCACCTGAGCCCCAAGAACCCGTTGCCCAACCCCGTCGTTTTCGTTCTCAAGGGTTATCCGCGCCTTTCCGAGACCTTCATCGCCCAGGAGATCGCGGCGCTGGAGGCGCGCGGGTTCGACATCCGCATCGTGTCGCTGCGTCAGCCGAGCGACCCCGCGATCCATCCCATCCACCGCGAGATCAGGGCGCCGGTTCTCTATCTGCCGGAGTATCTGCGCGAAGCACCGGGCCGGGTATTCCGCGCCTGGCGCCGCGCGCGACGACTGCCGGGCTATCGCAAGGCATGGCGTTTGTGGCGCGCCGATTATCGCCGCGACCGCACCGCAAACCGGATCCGCCGCTTCGGTCAGGCCTGCGTGCTTGCTGCGGAATGGCCCGAAGGCGCGACGCAGCTGCATGCGCATTTCCTGCACACGCCCGCGTCGGTCGCCCGTTACACCGCGCATATGCTCGGCATTCCCTGGACTGCATCGGCCCATGCGCGCGACATCTGGACGTCGCCCGAATGGGAAAAGCGCGACAAGCTCGCCGACGCGCAGTGGGTCGTAACCTGCACGGCGAACGGCGCCCAGCATCTGCGCGCCTTGAGCCCCGATCCGGCGAAGGTGCATCTCGTCTATCACGGGCTCGATCTCGACCGCTTCGCGACGCCGACTGCGCCGAAGCCGTCGCGCAACGGGCGGCGCATGAGCGATCCGGTGAAGCTGATCGCGGTCGGCCGCATGGTCGAGAAAAAGGGTTTCGACGTGCTGATCGCCGCGCTGGCGAAACTGGAATCGACAGTTTACTGGAAGCTCGTCCATATCGGCGGCGGCGAGATGGCCATGCGCATGCGCGCGCACGCGATGACCGCCGGCATCACGCGACATATCGAATGGCGCGGTGCACAAGCACAGGAAGACGTGCTGGCGGCGCTGCGCGAAGCCGACATCTTCATCCTGCCGAGCCGCATCGCGAGCGACGGCGATCGCGACGGGCTGCCCAACGTGCTGATGGAAGCGGCTAGCCAGAACCTTGCGCTGATCTCGACCTCGTTGCCGGGTATCGCCGAACTGATCGTGCCGGAGCAGACCGGTTTGCTGGTCAAACAGAACGACGCGAAGGCGCTTGCCGGCGCGATCGACCGGCTGATTCGCGATCCGGCGCTGCGCGGCCGGCTCGGTTATGCCGCCGCCTGGCGGGTCAAACGCGATTTCGACATGAAGGACGGGATTGCCAAACTGGCCCGGCTGTTCGAACAGGACGCCGCGTCGACAGCGCCCGCCAACGAGATGCCGACCGCCGACAACAAGGACGACGGGGCATGAAGGTCGCGTTCTATGCGCCGCTGAAGCCGCCGACCCATCCGATCGCCTCGGGCGACCGGCGCATGGCGCGGCTGCTGATCGCGGCGCTCGAGCGGGCCGGCTACGACACGACCCTGGCGAGCCGGCTGCGCAGTTTCGAACCGACCGGCGATCCGAAGCGCCAACTCGAGCTTGCCGACATCTGCCGCAGCCAGATCCCGCGTCTCTTGCGACGCTTCCGCGCGCTGCCGCCGGCCGAACGGCCGATCGCATGGATGACCTATCACGTCTATTACAAGGCACCGGACTGGTTCGGCCCGCGCATCGCCGATGCGCTCGGCATTCCCTATGTGATCGTCGAAGCCTCGCATGCGAACAAGCGCGCGAACGGGCCCTGGGCTATGGGTCACGAGGCTACCGCCGCCGCGATTCGTCGCGCCGATGCGATTCTTTCGCCCAACGCCAATGACGAGGAATGTATCCGCCCGCTGATGCCCGATCCGCGGCGGCTGGTGCCGATGCCGCCGTTTCTGGATCTGCAGCCTTATCAGGATGCCGCGATCCGGCGCAGCGCGCATCGACAGTCGCTGGCGCGCGCATACGGGCTCGATCCCTATCACAACTGGCTGCTCGCCGTCGGCATGATGCGACCGGGCGACAAGTTCGAATCCTATCGCGTGCTGGCTGCCGCGCTCGAAAAGCTCGGCCATCAGCCCTGGCATCTGATCGTGGTCGGCGACGGGCCGGAGCGCGCTGCCGTCGAAGAGCTGATGCGCCACATCGGGCCGAACCGCGTCACCTTCGTGGGTTTCGTCGGCGAACGGAATCTGCCGGTCTTTTACGCCGGCGCCGATATTCTGGTCTGGCCCGCGATCGGCGAGGCCTATGGCATGGCGATCCTCGAGGCGCAGGCAACAGGCCAGCCCGTCGTCGCAGGCGCGAGCGGCGGCGTGCCCGGTATCGTCGATGCCGGCACGACCGGTTTGCTCGCACCGCCGGGCGATGCCGATTCCTTCGCGCGCGCGCTGGGTGCGCTGATCGCCAACCCGACGCGCCGCGCGCAGATGCGCGCCTCGGCCCTCAAGCAGACCGCCGACCGGCACGGCATCGCGCGCGCCGCGACCCTGATCGGCGACGTGCTGGGCGCGCTCGCGCGCGCCGCCTGAACGCTGACGATGCTGCGCCGATGACCCGCCTCGCTTTGCTGCGCCACGCACCGACCGAGTGGAACGAACAAGGCCGCGTGCAGGGTTCGAGCGATGTCGCGCTGAGCGATGCCGGGCGCAAGGCGGCGGCCTCGTGGCGTCTGCCGCCCACGATCGAGAATTGGCGGCGAGTCACCTCGCCGCTGTCGCGCTGCCGCGAGACCGCATCGTTGCTGCATCCCGAAGCCGACGCGCAGATCGAACCGCGCCTCGTCGAAATGGGCTGGGGCGAATGGGAAGGACGGCGGCTGACCGACCTGCGCGCCGAACTCGGCGATGAAATGATCGCGCGCGAAGTGCTCGGTCTCGATTTTCAGGCACCCGGCGGCGAGAGCCCGCGCGATGTGCAGGCGCGCGTCAAATCCTGGCTTGCCGAGATCGGCGCCGCCGGCATCGACACGCTGGCAGTTACGCATAAGGGCGTCGTGCGCGCGATCTATGCGCTTGCAACCGGCTGGACCATGCAGGCGCGCGAACCGGACCGGTTGCGCTTTCCGGCGATCCATCTCGTTCGCGTGGAACCGGACGGCAAGGTCGCACCCGATCGTTTCAATCTGCCGCTCAACGGGCGCGCGGATCGGTTCCCATGAGCCAACCGAAACTTCTGTTCTGGGTGCAGCACCTTCTCGGCATCGGCCATCTGCGCCGCGCGGCTGCGCTCACGCACGCACTGGCCGCCGATGGATTTGCGGTGACGGTCGTCTCCGGCGGCATGCCCGTGCCGGAACTCGATCTCGGTCCGGTCGATCTGATCCAGCTTGCACCGGCGCGCGCCGCCGATTCGAGTTTCGCGGGCGTCGTCGACGAGAATGGCCGCGTGATCGACGATGAATGGCGGGCGGCGCGGCGCGCGCAGTTGATGGCGATCTTCGATGTGCTCAAACCCGATCTCGTGTTGATCGAACTCTATCCGTTCGGCCGGCGCGCCTTTCGCTCCGAACTCAACGCACTTCTCGACGCGTGCAAGATGGCGCGCATTCCGGTCTTCGTGTCGCTGCGCGATCTTCTGGTCGACAAGGGTCGCGCCGATCGCGTCGCCGAGACCGTGCGTCTGGTGCGCGATCATGTCGCGAAGGTTCTGGTCCACGGCGATCCGCAGTTTCTGCGCCTCGAACAAAGTTTCCCGGCCGCATCCGAGATTGCCGACCGCATCGCCTACACCGGCTATGTCGTGAACCGTCCGATGTCAGGCTCGGCCGCGGCCCCTGCCGCGGCGCCGGGTGGAAGCCCGGCCCGGTCCGGTACGCCGAGCCCGGCCGCCGCTGCCGAGGTTCTGGTTTCGGCCGGCGGCGGCGCGGTCGGCCGACGGCTGCTCGAAACGGCGCTGGCCGCCCGCCCCTTGACCCGCCTCGCCGACGCGCCCTGGCGGCTGGTGACCGGCCCGCAGATCCCCGATGCCGATTTCCGGGCACTGGCGGCAGCCGCGCCGAAGGGGGTTGCACTGGAGCGGTTTCGCGCCGATTTCCAGCAGATACTCGCCTGTTGCCGGGTTTCCGTCTCGCAGGCGGGCTATAATACGCTGATGGAAATACTGAGCGCCGGAACCCGGTCCGTGGTGGTGCCCTTCGCCGATGGTGGCGAAAGCGAGCAGACCGTTCGCGCCCGGCTGCTGGCCGCACGGGGCCTGCTCGAGCTGGTCGAGGCCGATGCCCTGACCCCGGCGTCGCTCGCCGCGGCGATCGACCGGGCGGACGAGAAACCGCGCGGAACCGGCGCAGCCGCGATCGACCTCGACGGGGCGCGGCAGACCGCGGCCTTGCTGCGCCAGCACCTCGCCGGACGCCCCGCATGACCGACCGGCCCGACGCGAACCGCCCGACCTCGACCTGGCGCGATCTGACCGCCGAGCTCGATCGCTGGCAGAAAGCCGGGCGGAAGGCGACCTTCTGGTGGCGCGACGACGATGTCGAGGCGCCAGGGCGCCGGCTCGACCGGCTGCTCGACCTCTCGGAATCGGTCGCGGCGAAACCGCTGCCCTTGGCGCTGGCGGTCATCCCGGCCGGGGCCGACCCGGCGCTGGCCGACCGGCTCAGGGGCCTCCGCCATGTCAGCGTGCTGCAGCATGGCTGGTCGCACGCGAACCATGCGCCCGAGGGCGAACGGACCATCGAACTGGGCAGTCACCGGCCGGCCCGCGCGGTCCTGCGCGAGCTCGATACCGGACGAGAGCGGATGGGCCGGCTGTTCCGCGGCCGGTTCGTGCCGGTCATCGTGCCGCCCTGGAACCGGATCGCGCCGACCATTGCGCGGGCGCTGCCGCGGCACGATTACATCGGCCTTTCCAGCTCGGGCGCACGCGGGCGGCAACGCCGGGCCGGGCGGTTCGCGGTCGCCAATGTGCATATCGACATATTCGAGTGGCATCCGCGCGCGCGCTTCGCCGGCACGGGACCGGTTATCGACCAGGCGATCCGGCATCTCGCCGCCCGGCGCGAGGGCCGCGTCGACCCGGACGAGCCGACCGGCTTCATGACCCATCATCTGCAGCACGATGCTGCCTGCTGGCGGTTCGTCGAACGGTTCCTGCGTCAGAGTGCCGCGCACCCCGCCGTGCGCTGGCTGCCGGCTTCGCGAGTTTTTGCCGCAACGGGCAGACCGCAATGACCGGCCCGATGCGCTATCCACCGGGCAGCCTGCTCGGCGATTACGGACGGGGCGGTGTCGGATTGGTCGTCACCGGCGCGATGTGGCTATCGCTGCCCGGTGCCGGTTACGTACATGTCATTTTTGGCGGATTGACGCTGCTATTCGCGCTCTTCACCATACGCACCGCCTGGCGGCAGTTGTTGCGGTTCGAGTTGCTGCCCGACGGGCTCGTGCAGGTGTGGCCGCGACGGCGCGTCCTGCTGTGGGACCGGCTGGACAGCCTGCGCCTGCGCTACTACTCGACGCGGCGCAATCGCGAGGGGGGATGGATGACGCTGACAATGCGGGCCGGCGACGTGCGCATGACGCTTGAATCCACGCTCGAGGGATTCGACGCACTGGCGCAGCGTGCCGCGACCGCAGCCGAACAGCGCGGCCTCACGCTCGACGGGCCGAGCCGCGCGAATTTCGGCGCGCTCGGCATCGCGGGCTTCGAGCCGGTTCCGGCGCCACCCGTCCCGCCGTCGCGCTGGCGCTTCAACGAACGCTGGCGCCGCGAGGACCGGGACAAAAATTCGTGAGCGATCTTCTCACCATTCGCGATCTCGCGGTCTCGTTCGAGACCGATGCGGGCCCGGTCGATGCGGTCCGCGGCGCGTCGCTGCGCGTGCCGCGCCACGGCACGGTCGCCCTGGTCGGCGAAAGCGGCTCCGGCAAGTCGGTGCTCGCGCAATCGATCATGGGCATCCTGCCGGTCAATGCGAGAATCCGCAGCGGCCAGATCCTGTTCGACGACCCCGCAACGAGCACAGCGCCGATCGACATCGCCGCTCTGCCGCGCGACAGCCGCGCGATGCGCCGGATTCGCGGCGGCCGCATCTCGATCATCTTCCAGGAACCGATGACCTCGCTGTCGCCGGTCCATACGATCGGCAACCAGATCGGCGAAGCCCTCCATCTCCATCGCGACGTGAGCCGCGCCGAAGGAAACAAGCTGACCGCCGAGATGCTGCGCATGGTCGGGTTTCCCGATCCCGAACGCGCGCTGAAGACCTATCCGTTCGAACTGTCGGGCGGATTGCGCCAGCGCGCGATGATCGCGATGGCGCTGGTCTGCCGGCCGGCGCTGCTGATCGCCGACGAACCGACGACCGCGCTCGACGTCACCATCCAGGCGCAGATCCTGAAGCTGATGCGCGATCTGCAGGGCGATCTCGGCATGGCGGTGCTGCTGATTACCCACGATCTCGGCGTCGTCGCCAACATGGCCGACGAAGTCGTCGTCATGTATCACGGCCAGATCATGGAAATGGGATCGGCGAAGGACGTTTTTGAAGATCCGCAGCATCCGTATCTCAAGGCCCTGCTCAACGCCGTACCGCGATTCGACATGAAGCCCGACGAGCGCCTGACGCCGATCCGCGAAATCAAGCCGGGCGAACTGAAGCTGATGGCCGGCACCAAGAGTGCGGCGCCCGACGGATCGGTGCTGCTGTCGGTGCAGGACATTTCAAAGACCTACCGGCTGCGCCAGGGTGCCTTCAGCGGCAAAGTACGAACCGTTATGGCGGTGGACGACATCAGTTTCGATGTCAAACGCGGCGAGTGTTTCGGCCTGGTCGGCGAAAGTGGTTGCGGCAAGACCACGCTGTCGAAAGTCATCATGCGTGCGCTGAAGCCCGACACCGGGCGTATTCTGTTCGACGATGACGGCACGTCGGTCGACCTGCTCAAGTTCGAAGGTTCGGCGCTCAAGCCGTACCGGCAGAAGATCAGCTACATCTTCCAGGATCCGTACGGCTCGCTCGATCCGCGCATGACGGTCGGCGAGATCGTTGCCGAGCCGATGGTCATCCACGAAGTCGGCACCGCGACAGAACGGCGTGAGACCGTGGCCGAACTGATGACGCTCGTCGGCCTCGACATGCATCACCTGAAACGCTACCCGCATAGTTTCTCGGGCGGCCAGCGCCAGCGCATCGGGATCGCGCGGTCGCTCGCGCTGCGGCCGGAACTGCTGATCTGCGACGAGCCGGTCTCGGCGCTCGACGTGTCGATCCAGGCGCAGGTGCTCAACCTGCTGAAAGACCTGCAGGAAAAGCTCAATCTCACCGTGCTGTTCATCTCGCATAATCTGGCGGTGGTCGACTACATGGCCGACCGCATCGCGGTGATGTGTGCGGGGCGCATCGTCGAGATCGCGCCCAAGGAATTGCTGTTCCGCAATCCGACGCACCCTTATACCAGGGCTTTGTTGGCGGCCGTGCCGGAGCCGAACATTCACCAGCAGCTCGATTTCGACCGGCTGGCGGAAGACCGGGCGTCAAACCCGGCGACCTGGCCGGTGCCCTATACGATCGACGAGACCCATCCGGCCCATCTCGTCGACATCGGCGACGGTCACTACGTAAGAATGAGTGGGGAGGCAGATCTATGTTCCAAGGCATCGTAACCGGCAAGAAATCCGGTCCGAAAGCGGGCGCGCGCTTGTTTCGCGCCCTGACAGCGCTGTTCTTCGGTGCGACCGCCCTGGCGGCGATCGCGACCTCGCCCGCGGCGGGCGAATACCAGGAGCAGCCGTTCTTCGAAGGCCGCGACCTGCCGCCGGTTGCCGAGCGCGTGCCGTCGGCCCCGTCCGTCGTCGAGCCTGCCGAGGCTGGCCAGTATGGCGGCGATCTCACCATGCTGATGGGTTCCGCCAAAGACGTGCGCATGATCGTCGTGTTCGGCTATGCGCGGCTGGTCGCCTACAATCCCGAGTTCGAGCTGGTGCCAGATATCCTCGCGGGCTTCGAGGTCGAGGAAGATCGCATCTTCACCTTCCATCTCCGCCCCGGCCATCGCTGGTCGGACGGTGCGCCCTTCACCACCGAGGATTTCCGCTATTGGTGGGAGGATGTCGCCAACCACGAGGAGCTGGCGCCGACCGGCCCGCCGGTCAGCATGCTGGTCGACGGCGAGCCACCGGTCATCGAGATCGTCGACGAGACCACGATCCGCTACATTTGGGCGAAAGCGAATCCGGATTTCCTGCCGGCGCTTGCCGGTGCCAGCCCGCTCTATATTTTCCGCCCGGCGCATTACCTGAAGACGTTTCACTCGAACTATGTCGAGGCGGAAGCGCTGGCGGCGATGGTCGCCGAGACCGATCAGCCCGACTGGGCCGCGATGCATAATCGCGAAGACAACATGTACCGCAACGACAATCCCGGCCTGCCGACGCTCGAGCCCTGGGTTCTGGTGACCGAGCCGCCGTCGGAACGCTTCATTTTCGAACGCAACCCGTATTACTACCGCGTCGACGCCAGTGGCCATCAGCTTCCCTACATCGACCGGGTGATCGTGCAGATCGCCGACGGTAACCTGATCCCCGCGAAGATCGGCACCGGCGAGGCGACGCTTGGTTATCGCGGGCTGCGTTTCGACAACTACACCTTCCTCAAGGAAGGCGAGGAGCGCGGCAAGTACGAGGTGCGACTTTGGCAGAGCGGCACCGGCTCCAAGCTTGCGCTCTATCCGAATCTTAACGTCAACGATCCGGTGATGCGCGAGCTGAACCGCGACGTCCGTTTCCGCCGCGCTTTGTCGCTCGGCATCAATCGCAATCAGATCAACGAGGTCATCTATTTCGGCCTCGGCCTGCCGATGGGCAACGCGCCGCTGCCGGAGAGCCCGCTCTATCGCGAGGAGTACGCCAACGCTTGGGCGGCCTACGATCCCGATCAGGCCAATGCGCTGCTCGACGAGATCGGGCTCACCGAACGCAATTCCGCCGGTACGCGGCTGATGTCGAACGGCAAACCGCTCGAGTTGATCGTCGAAACGGCCGGCGAAAGCAGCGAAGAGGCCGACGTGCTCGAGCTGATCCGCGGCGATTACGCAGCGCTCGGCATCAAGATATTCACCCGGCCGTCGCAGCGCGACGTGTTCCGCGATCGCATCTTTGCCGGCGAAACCGCGATATCGGTGTGGCAGGGGCTCGAGAACGGGCTGCCGACCGCGGGCATGAGCCCGTTGGAGGTCGCACCGACCACCCAGCAGCAGCTGCAATGGCCGCAATGGGGCCAGTTCATCGAGACCAAGGGCGAGGCCGGCGTTGCGGCCGACCTGCCGGAAGCGCAGCAGCTCCTTGCCAAGCTCGAGGAATGGCGCGGCGCCGTCGACGAGGAGACGCGCGAGCAGGTCTGGCACGACATGCTGAAGCTTTACACCGACCAAGTGTATACCATCGGCACGATTGCCGGCGTACCGCAGCCGGTCGTGGTTTCGAACGATCTGCACAACGTGCCGCAGGTGGGCATCTTCAATTGGGATCCGGGCGCGCATCTCGGCATGTACAAGCCGGATACTTTCTGGCTGGATCAGAACGACTGATCGCAGGATCGGTCGTCCGGCGTAACGGCGGGTAAGGCAGGGGGCGGAATCGGAAGATGCTGGGCTATCTCGCGCGCCGCGTCTTCATCATGATTCCGACCCTGCTCGCGATCAGCTTCCTGGTCTTCGCGATCATCCAGGCACCGCCGGGCGATTTCCTCGAAGGCCAGATCAACGAGATGCTGAGTCGCGGGGAATCGGTCGACTGGGACAAGATCGCGTTCCTGCGCGAGCGCTACGGACTCGACAAGCCGTTCCTCGAGCAATATGCGGTCTGGGTCTTCAATCTCGTCCAGGGCGATCTCGGTTATTCCTTCGAGTACCAGCTTCCGGTCAACGACGTGGTCGGCGACCGGCTGTGGCTCACCATCATCGTGTCGCTCGCAACCATCCTGTTCATCTGGGTGGTGTCGTTCCCGATCGGCATCTATTCGGCGACGCATCAATATTCGATAGGCGACTACACGCTGACGCTGATCGGATTTCTCGGGCTCGCGACGCCGAGCTTCCTGCTCGCGCTGGTGCTGCTCTATTTCGCCAATGTATGGTTCGGCACGTCGATCGGCGGGCTGATGGACCCGCAATATATCGACGCGCCCTGGACCTGGGGCAAGTTCATGTCGGTGCTGGAGCATCTTTGGGTGCCGGTCATCGTGATCGGCGCGTCGGGCACCGCCGGCATGATCCGCCGCCTGCGCGCCAACCTGCTCGATGAACTGCAGAAGCAGTATGTCGTGACTGCGCGCGCCAAGGGGCTGTCGCCGCGCAAGGTTCTGCTGAAATATCCGTTGCGCGTCTCGCTGAACCCGTTCATCGCCGATATCGGATCGTTTCTGCCCGAGCTCATCTCGGGTGCGGTTATCGTCTCGGTCGTGCTGTCGCTGCCGACGACCGGCCCGATGTTGCTCGATGCGCTCGAAAGCCAGGACATGTATTTGGCCGGTTCGTTCCTGATGTTCCTCGCGCTGCTGACGGTCATCGGCATCTTTATCTCCGACATTCTTCTGGCGGTCCTCGACCCGCGCATCCGGTTCGGCGGCGGTGGCGTGCAATGACCGACCGTCCCATCGACGAACCCGGCAAGTATTCCGGCGACCGGCACGAGCCGTTCCAGCCGATCGAACACCAGGTTTCGACCGCGCCGTTCGATCCGGGCACGGTCGAACAGATGACGGCCGCCCAGGAACGCTATTACCAGGCGTCCCAGTGGATGATGATGTGGTGGCGCTTCCGCAAGCACCGGCTGGCGGTCGCATCGGGCGTGCTGCTGCTGATTGCCTATCTGAGCATCTTCGTTTCCGAGATCCTGGCGCCCTACGGGCTCGAGACCAAGAACACCCAGTTCATCTACGCGCCGCCGCAGAGCGTGCATCTGTTCCACGAGGGTGAGTTCATCGGGCCGTTCGTGTATGGCTATACGTTCACACTCAACATGGAGAATCTGAAGCGCGAGTATGCGCCCGATCCGGAGCGGATCGAGCGGCTGCGCTTCTTCTGCTCGGGCGACGATTACGAGTTCTGGGGTCTGATCGAGGCGGATTTCCATCTGGTCTGCCCGGCCCAGGGCGGATCGTTCTTCCTGTTCGGCACCGACCGGCTCGGCCGCGACATGTTCTCGCGCATCATCTACGGCGCGCGCATATCGCTCACCATCGGGCTGTTCGGCGTTGCGGTGAGTTTCGTTCTCGGTGTCATCATCGGCGGCGTCGCCGGCTATTACGGCGGGATCGTCGACAATCTGAGCCAGCGGCTGATCGAAATCATGCGCTCGCTGCCGCATGTGCCGCTGTGGCTGGCACTGTCGGCCATCCTCCCGGTCAACTGGTCGCCGATCCTGATCTTTTTCGGCATCACCATCATCCTGGGATTGCTCGACTGGACCGGGCTCGCGCGCGCGGTGCGTTCGAAACTATTGTCGCTGCGCGAGGAGGATTTCTGCGTCGCGGCCCAGCTCATGGGGGCGTCGCCCCGGCGCATCATTTTCCGCCATCTGCTGCCGAGCTTTTCGAGCCACCTGATCGCCTCGGTGACGCTCTCGGTCCCCTCGATGATCCTCGGCGAGACGGCGCTCTCGTTCCTCGGCCTCGGTCTGCGCCCGCCGATCACAAGCTGGGGCGTGCTGCTGAACGAGGCGCAGAACATCAACGTGGTGGCGCTTTACCCCTGGCTTATGATGCCGGTGGTGCCGGTCATTCTCGTGGTGCTCGCCTTCAATTTCCTCGGCGACGGACTGCGCGACGCGGCCGATCCGTACAAATAGCGCGCCTCACACGCACCGGAACGCCGGACGCCATTCCGTGTTAGCATGGCGCCAGAGTCGAATTGGATGTTGAATCGGATGTCGAATCGGGCATCGAACCCAGCCTGAAGGGGGATCGTCATGAAGCCATTGCAAATTCTGGGTGCCGTCTTGTTTGCGGTCGGCGTGGTGCTGCTGATCTTCGCGTTGCGCGCCTCGGATGCGCCGGCCGAGCAGGTCGTCGAGGCCATGACCGGCAGCTACACCGACCGCACGATGCAGTATCTGATCGGCGGCATCGCCGCCGCGGTCGGCGGGGTACTGCTGTTCCTGTTCGGCAAGCGCGGGAAATAGGGCGCCGCACTCTTCCGCGACCCCGACCCGCGACCGACCCGGCATCCTCACCGCGGCGACCCTATCCGTTCGATGGATTTCCAGTAAAACCAAGCGCTTATGCGTATCCGTCCGTATGGATTGTTGGCGCCCGGATTTGAAGACCAGAGTACTCACATAGAATGCTTACGAGAGCAGCCCGTAAGGCCGGCACGGAATGAAGGCAGACGGCTGTCAGGGCACACAGGGGGACCGACATGGCCAAATCACCGAACAGCGCCGCAATCGGCAAGGGCAAGCCGGATCATCCCGGCAACGGCCGGCCCGACATCAAGGGCGGCGATAACGACGATACGCTGATCGGCACGGCGGCGGCGGAGCTGATCCACGGCGGCGACGGCGACGACTGGATCGTCGCCCTCGAGGGCGACGACACGATCAAGGGCGGCGACGGCGACGACCGGATCGACGGCGGTGCCGGCGCAGACGAGATGCAGGGCGGCGACGGCGACGACACGGTCATCGGCGGCGCGGGCGCGGACGCCATTCGCGGCGACGACGGCGACGACTGGCTCGACGGCGGCGGCGATGCCGATTCGATCCGCGGCGGCGACGGCGACGATACCGTCGTCGGCGGCGACGGCGACGATGCGATCGACGGCGATGCGGGCGACGATCTGATCCAGGCCGGCCGCGGCGCCGACCGGGTCGATGGCAGCGACGGCGCAGATACAATTTCGGGCAGCTTCGGCGACGACCTGATCTTCGGCGGCGACGGCGACGATTCGATCGACGGCAGTTTCGATGCCGATACGCTCCATGGCGGCGACGGCAACGACACGCTCGACGGCAGCCTGCACAGCGATTCGGTGCTCGGCGGCGATGGCGACGACAGTATCGTCGGCGGGCTTGCCGCCGATACGCTGCGCGGCGAGGACGGCGACGATCTGATCGACGGCGATGTCGGCAGCGATCTTGCCTTTGGCGGCGACGGCGACGATTCGGTCTTCGGTTCGTTCGGCGACGATACGATCCACGGCGACGACGGCAACGACACGCTGACCGGCAGCTTTGGCATCGACATACTCGACGGCGGCAGTGGCGCCGATCTGCTCATGGGCGGCGGCGGTGACGACGTCGTCGCCTTCTCGCTCGCGGACGGCGACAGCATCGACGGCGGTTCGGGCATCGATCGCATGGTATTCAGCGACGAGACCGCGGACTTCGACCAGGCGGTTCCCGGCCAGATCGCGGGCGTCGAGATACTCGATCTCGATGCCGGCGGCATCGCGCACGAGGCCACGCTCGACGCGCAGGACATTCTCGATTTCGGCGCGACGACCGGTGCCAGTTTCGCCGGCAATGCGATCGCCCTCGTCGTGCGCGGCGATGCCGCCGATACCGTCAATCTCGATGCCGACGCGGGCACGCCATGGACGATCCAGGGCTCGCAGGCGCAGGACGGCGCCTATGGCGGGGCCACTTACGACATCTATTCGAATGGCAGCGAGTGGGTTGCCATCGAACAGGGCATCGTCGTCAACACCGGCTGAGCGGGTCGCCAGCGACGATTCGATGCGACGGCAGGATCACGGATACGCGCCCGCGGTCGCGTCGTTGCCGCCATCGACCGAGAGCGCGGTGCCGGTGACATAGCTGGCCTCGTCCGACGCGAGGAACCGCACGCAGCGCGCGACTTCGGCCGGTGCCGCGAGCCGGCGCATCGGGATGCCGGCCGCCAGCGCCCGGAGATGCTCCTTCAAATCGCCGTCCTTGGTCCGGAGGATGTCGTCGACCATCTGCGTGTGGATTTCGCCGGGGCAGACCGCGTTGATGCGGATCTTGTCCTGCGCGTGGTCGAGCGCCATGCAGCGCGTGATCTGCAGCACCGTTCCCTTGGACGCGCAATAGGCGACATGGTTCGGCTCGCCGTTCAGACCCCATTCCGAGGAGATATTCACGATCGCGCCGCCGCCGGCCGATTTCATGTGACGCACCGCGGCGCGGCTCATGAAAAAGAGTGCGTTCACATTGACCGCGAAGGTATCGAGCCATTGCGCGTCGGTCGTCTCGAGTGCATTTGCCGTATAGAGAATGCCGGCATTGTTGACCAGCACGTCGAGGCCGCCGAGCGTCTGCACGGTGGTTGCGATCAGCTCGTCGCAGGCGCCGGCCTCGCGCAGATCGGTGCGATGGAATTCGGCGCGCACGCCGGCTTTCTTCAGATCGTCGAGCACGGCGCGACCGCGTTCGACATTGCGGCCCGAGACCATGACCGCGGCACCCGCTTCCGCGAACGCCCGCGCGCAGGCCTCGCCGATGCCAGTGGTCGAACCGGTGACGAGGACGGTCTTGTTGGCGAAGTTCATGGCGACGGCCCTTACTTGGCGCGATTCTGTGAGCAACCCAGTTAATTGATCCTACTTGTCATCTTCGAACCTCACTCGGTCGCACTGTCCGTTATCATAGATTATTGTACAATCAGAAACCGTGCTAATTTGAACGCAATGCACTTCATACTCGATAGCGACGATCTCAGATTCTGGACACTGTAATACTGATTGCTCCACAGTTTTATCAAAAAGTCGATCTAGAAATCCTTGCTGTGGAGTACGCACAATTCGCAGTAACTGCGCACCGCTTGGAGACTTATTTATTTCTGATCTGAACTTTGAAGTTTTCATCAAGATAGGCCCTAATAGTTCATAGGCTACCTCCGCCAGTTTCTCAGTCGGCCGCTCCACCGAGATTGTTGTAGTAAACTTTTTCTGACGATAGGCCTGCTCGAATGGCGCAAGCAGCATCAGTTCAATTTGAACGTCTTCTCGATTTCTACGTTCACTTTCTTTGGAAAGCCATCCCGTCAAATAGGAATTTCTCCAGTGCACAAGAAGAAACTCTTTGCCACTCTTTCTAACAGTGTCATGCCAAGAGAGGTCTAGAGCATTGAATGCACTTTCTAAAAATTCGTCAAACTCATGCCGCCAAATAGCAATCGGCTCCCCCCTAGGGAACTCTACATAACAAAACCGATCATACCGCGAATACCAGAAATGCTTCCCCATGGTTGGCCCCTCGCTTTCACAACGAAGCTGATTGTTGTTTTCAGGTACTAGGAAGCCTCTGTCAGTTAAAGCTATCGCAACTCTCAGTGCTAGAAACACAGTTCCCTTTAACTCTCCACTGACTCCAATAGTGCGGAATGGCATTTGGAAGAAACGTGAGCCAGAGACTTCCCTTTGCAGCGGATAGCTTTGACTACCAGCGGTCCGGGATGTCTGTAATTGCTTTCGCGATCATCGGCGGCAGCTATGCATAAATCCAAGTTACTTAAATTGAGAAGATCTTGGTGAAAATTTCGATCTGACCCGTGATGTGGAAGCAGCAACGTAGATATCTGGTTCTCGACCGTTTGGTAGAAATTGTACCAAGCTTTTCTTACCTTCTTTACGTTTAAGCTTCCGTCACCTGTTCCAATCCATCCCACAGCGCACGAGTACCCTACACTGGAGCCATAACCTTGGCTCCAGTGCTTGCGTCAATGAATGCTCGGATTCATTCCGGTTGGCCCCGAGTAAAGCGACATTGATAGCCGATTGTGCTGCCGAGTAGACCCATATTTGGTAATTCTATTGTAGCACTCCTTGATAAGATGCCGGTCGTGCTTCGCCCGAAGCGCGTTTCCTAATAACTCAGCGGTTAACGGCTCCCCAGACTTAGCATCAAGCACTCTACGCAGCGCCTTCATGAATGCCGTCCAGTTCTCTTTTGGAGATGGATTAACGTATGGAATCAGAACCCAGTCGGCAAACTTCCGCCCAGATGCAATATGGATGATTGCTCCTGGAGCTAGATCGAATAGTTCTGCTGCACTACCGACAGATGCCTTTGAATCCTTGTCTATTTTTGCTTTTGGTAACTCTTCAAGTCGTGTTGCGGAGTCGAGCTCACTTTCTCCCGTATCTGGAAGCAGCGCAGTATCTCGAAGGCTCGGGACAGCATCACCGCTATTGCTCACGCGAACTACGCGTTGAACGCCTCTGCGACCAAACCATGAAGCAGGGTCCAAATGAACTTCAATTAGTGACGTTGAGAGAGCTTCATCACTATCAGCTTTTAGGATTTCCAATAATGACACAGCGTTGTTGAAGTATGGGATGTAAACAGTTTTCACGATCACTCTTGAGAGGAGATCATCCAATCCAGAAACGTGATCGCTATCTAAATGTGAAACAAACAATGCATCGACGTTATCAACTTCAGATACGTAAGCCTGTATTGCCTGCCTCAGGTTGGTTTGGTTTCGTGCGCCACAATCGTACACATACTGCAATGTTTTTGTCTTCGGCCCAGAAACATCCAGCTTGATAGTGCCGGTCGCGAAGCACCCTTGCCCAACTGGCCATTGATAACGCGTGACATGCATCTCTGAGTTCAACCTTTAGTTCTATCGGTTTGGCACCATATCACACCCTTTCTCAAGTACGCTCTGCCTTTGATAATTCTCTGCCCGCGCCGCAGCGCGGGTCAATCGAGCGCAGCGGACGGGCCGTCAGGCGCCGGTCCGCATCAGCCAGAGGCTCGCCGGGATCGCGCCGAGCGCCGTGGGCAGCCCGGCCACGGCCGACCGGGCGAGTTCGCCCGTCATGCGGGTCGCTGCGAAATGCGAGGCAAAGAGCGCCCGGAACGCACCGCCGACAAGCCAGGGCACCAGCGCGTTCTGTTCGTTGTAACCGCGCCAGGTCCAGGCTTCCGGATAGGGGTCGGGCAGCATGATGTCGTGCACATGCACGATCGCGCCCGCCGGCAGCATCGGCAGCACCCGGTTGAACAGATAATCGACGTCGCTGCCGGGCATCAGGATATGGCTCGAATCGATGAACAGGAAATCGCCGGCGCCGAGACGCTCGAACGCGCGCGTAACGCCGAACCGCGCGACGCCGTCGCCATCGTCGCGCTGCGGCGGCACCGTGTCGGCGACATGCTCGATCGCGAGCGAGGCGATCGCCGCGCGCGGCGCCGGATCGATCGCGGTCAGAACGGTCGAAAGCCCGCCATCGGCGATTGCGCGCGCCATGAAGCGCGTCGAATGGCCGGAGCCGATTTCGACGATGCGTTGCGGTCGCAGCGTGCGCACCATGCGATAGGCGATCGCGGCATCGAGGGTCGGAAACCAGTCCTGATCGAAACGCGCGCCACCCGGGACCTCGCTCGCACGGCTTTCGGCGACGATGGCCGCGAACGCCGCGTCGTAGATCGCGAGATCGTCGAGCACCGCGGCGAACGAGCCGCGTTCCGACTGGAACAGCGATTCGATCGCGTCATAGACCGGCAGCGAAGCGGCATCGGGCAAAGAGGCCGCATAGCGATAGGGGATGAAAAACCCGCGCGGCTCGGCGCCGAGAACGGTCGGCAGGCCGAGAGAGAAGCGTCGTCGGCGCGCCCGCCATGTATCGCTCATCGTCGCGGCCCCCTCATCGCAGCGATCAGAATGCGCGAGGATCGGCGACGATGAAACCGCGATCACGCATGCAGCACCATGCCTTCGCGCGCGACCAGGCTGCCCGGCCGCTTCGCCGCGACGGAGGCCGCGACATGATCCATGAAGCGATCGTCATGCGAGGGATCGTGATGGAAGATCACCAGCCGCCCGACCGAGGCGGCATCGGCAATGCGCACGGCCTCCTGCCAGGTCGAATGGCCCCAGCCGCGATAGCGCGGATACTCCTCGTCGGTATAGGTGCTGTCATAGATGAAGAGGTCGGCGTCGCGCACCAGGTCGACGATGACCGGATCGGGCCCGTCGCCGCGATGTTCGGTGTCGGTCACATAGCAGATCGCGCGGCCGTCGAACTCGACACGATAGCCGGTCGCGCCATTGGGATGATTGAGCAACGCGGTGCGCAGCACGAGGCCCGGTTTCGGTTCGAGCGTTTCGCCGGCGCGAAAATCGTGAAAGCTGGTCTCGGCCTTGAAGATTTCGATCGGCACCGGAAACAGCGGCTCGGCCATCATGCCGTTCAGAACCTCGCGCAGGCTGCGCTCGGGCGCGAGATGGCCGGCCCAGAGGCGGAACTTGTTGCCCGGCGCGAACAGCGAGCGAAAGAACGGAATGCCGATGATGTGATCGAGATGGCTGTGCGACAAAAAGAGATCGGCGTCCAGCGGCTCTTCCGGCTTGAGATGGTCGCCGAGCGCGCGCAGCCCCGTGCCGCCATCGAAGATCAGCCGGTAGGGTCCGCAGCGCATCTCGAGGCAGGACGTGTTGCCGCCATAGCGCGCGAAGGACGGGCCCGGGCAGGCGATCGAGCCACGCACGCCCCAGAACCGGACCGAGAAATCCTGCTGCGCCATTCCCTTCCCCGAACCTCGTTAGTCCCCGAACTGCGTTAGTCCCCGAACTTCGTTAGTCCGGAGTGACCGGGCCCCCGCCCGGCTGCCCGACCGCCCAAAGCGGCCCGGCCTTCCAAGCATACAGGATCGCGAAGGCCTAGGCGCACCCCTCGCCAGCCGAGACCGACTCGTTATCCCCAGGCCCCCGGGTTCGGCCGCAGGCCGGCCCGAGGGCCAGCATGATCCGGGCATCCTCTGGCCGAGGCACGCGCCGTCACCGGAGGGTTATCGTGCCATGCCGACCCATGGATCGCGGGGTCAAGCCGGCGATGCCGAGGGTAGAAGCATCGGATCAACACCATGCGGCGCGCGCCGTTGTTGCGGTTGTCGCAGCCCATTGCCGCGGGCGTGGTTTGCCGCGTAAACCGGCAGCCATGTCGAACCTCGATCGCACCAACTGGCCGGGCGTTGCGTTCGGGCTCTCGCTGTCGGCGTTCGTTGCGTTCCAGCATTACAAGCTGCCGCCGGTCCTGCCGGTGATGCTCGATCAATATGGCTATGACCGTGTGCTCGCCGGCGGGCTGATGTCGATCTACGCGCTGGCCGGGCTGCTGCTGTCGATGCCGGCCGGGCGCTGGCTGCAGCGCCACGGCGCGCGCAGCGTGGTCGTTGCACTCGGTGTTCTGTTCCTGGTCGGCAATCTTCTTGGCCTCGCGGCGCCTGAACAGGGCGGCGTCATGCTCGTTTCGCGCGGTCTCGAAGGGATCGGCTATGCGATCGGCGCCGTCGCCGGGCCGGCCATCGCAACCGCGCATACGAGCGCGCGCCATCGCACGCTGGTGATCGGCATGATGGCCGGCTGGATACCCGCGGGCCAGCTCGTCGCCAGCGCCTTGACGCCGTTCGCGCTCGAACTCGGCGGCTGGCAACCGATCTGGATCCTGTCGCTGCTGGTTGCACTCGGTTTCATGTTGTGGGGTCGCATTGGCGATCGCGACGCCTATCTGCCGGGCGCGGCCGGGGCCGGCGGCGTCTATGCCGTCCGGTTCGCGCGCGGCGAGTTGATCGCGCTGTGGCTCGGCGGTGCGCTGTTCATGTTATGGAGCGGACAATATGCCGCGTTCATGACCTGGCTGCCGCCCTTCCTGGTCGAGGTGCACGGCTTTGCCGAAGTGGGCGCCGTGCTCGGCTATTCGCTGCCGGTCGCCGTGCTGCTCGCCTTCAATGTCCTGACCGGTCTCTTCCTGCGCTGGGGCGCCCCGCTACCCTGGCTGATTTCCGGCGCCGTCATCGCGCAGGCGTCGTTCTGGTGGGCGGCGCCCTATATCGGCCCCGGCTGGGATGGATTTGCGATGCTGGTCTTCTACGGCATCGGTGCCGGGATCACGCCAACCTGTCTCTTCGCCCTGCCGACCGCGATCGTTGGCGCGCGTCGTGTCGCGGGCGCGTTCGGCATCATCATGACCGGGCGCAATCTCGGCGTATTTCTGGGGCCGATCGCCTTCGCGCACGCACTCGATGCGCTCTATGGCTGGAACGGCGCGATCCGGCTGATTGCAATATCGACAGCGATCGCCGCCGCGATTGCGGTTCTGCTCGCCGTGAAGCTGCGGCGCTTCGCGCCGCCCGACGGGCTCGGGCGAAGCTGACGATCGCGGCTCAGGGAACCAGCCGGTAGCCGCCCGCTTCGGTGATCAGCATTTCCGCTTCGGAGGGATTGCGCTCGATCTTCTGGCGCAGCCGATAGACATGCGTCTCCAGCGTGTGCGTGGTGACGCCGGCATTGTATCCCCAGACTTCGCCGAGCAGCGTATCGCGGCCGATGGCCTGCGAGCCCGAGCGATAGAGATATTTCAGGATCGAGGTTTCCTTTTCCGTCAGGCGGATCTTGCGGCCGCCTTCGCGTTCGACCAGCATTTTCGCCGACGGCCGGAAATTATAGGGCCCGATCGAGAAGGTTGCGTCCTCGCTCTGCTCGTGCTGGCGCAGTTGCGCGCGGACGCGCGCGAGCAGCACACCGAGGCGGAACGGCTTGGTGATGTAATCGTTGGCACCCGAATCGAGACCGAGAATCGTATCCGCATCCGATGCGGCCGCGGTCAGCATGATGACCGGCACGCCGACGCCATTGCGCCGCATCAGCCGGCAAACTTCGCGACCGTCCATGTCGGGCAGCCCGACATCGAGCAGGATCAGATCGTAATTGCCGAGGCGCGCCCGATCGAGCCCGGCGGTGCCGGTCGATTCCTGATCGGCCTCGAACTCGTCGTAGAGGCTGAGCTGCTCGACCAGCGAGCGGCGCAGATCGTCGTCGTCATCGACCACGAGGATGCGTTTGACATGTTTCGCGGTTTGCCGGGCGTTGCGTTCCACGATGTCCGTTCGCTCCATTGTTGAGTTCCTGTCCGGGCCCGACGCCCGATCGGTCGATCTCGTTCAGCGTTCGACCGTTACGCCGTTCCAGAACGCCACCATATCACGGATGTTCGCGGCCGCCGGTTTCGGGTCGCGATAGACCCAGGCGGCAGCCTCGTTGCGCTTGCCATCCACGACCAGGTCGAAATAACCGGCCGTGCCCTTCCAGCCGCAGACCGAGGAGCGCGCGCTCGGCTCGAAGTAACGCTCATTGAGTGCCGAGGCCGGGAAATAGAGATTGCCCTCGACTTCTTCGCAACGCTCGCTCTCGGCGACGACGACATTGTTCCAGATGGCGCGTGGCATGTTTTTCCGTGTTTTTCCGATCAGCAGACGGACGAGGCGTCGCGAACGCCCGTCCGAAACGAGCGTCCGAAACGAGCGCTGCTTCGGAGTAGCACCGCCTTCGCCCGGCCGGCAAGACACAGCGCCGGGACCGCGCGCGTGAATGCGAGGCCCGACGGATCCCGATCCGCCGGGGCGGTGGTCGCCTGCGGGGCGCCGTTCGCATACCAATGAAGCGTCCCGCGGCGGCCCTGTGCGGCGGCGAAATCCTTGACCGGCTGCCGGTCGGGAGGCCTAATGCCGGCCCGTTTTCCAGCACCGCCCGACGGCCCCGATGACGCCCGTCCGCGGCGGTATTCCTGGTGGTTTTCCGGATGGACCCGGCGGTTTGACGCCGGCCGGCCGCCAGAACAGGAGCCTTGAAGGTTGAACGCGCCGAAATCTGCGCCTCTTGCCGGTTCGGAGCCGGATGCCGGCCGCGATTCGGATACCGTGCGCCGGGTTTGGGTCGCGGTGGATCGCGCGACCGGCGATCTGCGCCGCGGCCTGCCGGTGCTGCTCGGCGCCGAGTCGGGCTGGCTGGTGCTGGCCGCCGAAACCGCGACCGACCACGAGATCGAGCGCATGCATCGCCTCACCGGCGAGCTGCCGGTTCTGGCGGTCCCGAGCGCGCGCGCGCGCCATCTCGGGCTCGCGGTCGGCGACGGCCCGCTCGCGCTGATGCGAGTCGCCGACCAGCTTTCGGCCGACGACATCCGGCGGCTTGCCGATCCGACCATGCCGCCTCTGCCGCAGAAGCGGCAGCCCGGCAGCGGCGTCATGCCCAATGCGGCGACCGTCGCCGCCGCGGTCGAACTCGCAAAGCTCGCGCGCCTTTTGCCCTCGGTCGTGATGGGCCCGGTGCGCCCCAAAGGTGCAGCCGCGTTGAAGGCGCTCGCCGTTGCCGAGGAACTGCTCGCCGTCTCGGTCGCCGATATCGCCGGCTATCCCAGTGCCGCCGCCCAGTCGCTGACCCGGGTCGGCGATGCGCTGGTGCCGATCGTCGGTGCCGAGAATTGTCGCATCGTCGCGTTCCGCCCCGGCGACGGCTCGGTCGAGCATCTGGCGATCCTGGTCGGTACGCCGCCGGCCAACGAGCCGGTTCTCACCCGCGTGCATTCGGAATGTTTCACCGGCGATCTGCTCGGCAGCCTGCGCTGCGATTGCGGCGACCAGTTGCACAGCGCGCTCGCCGCGATCGGCCAGACCGGCGCTGGCGTCCTGCTCTATCTCGCGCAGGAAGGCCGCGGCATCGGCCTCGTCAACAAATTGCGCGCCTACGGATTACAGGATCGCGGGGCCGACACGATCGAGGCGAACCATCAGCTTGGCTTCGCCGCCGACGAGCGCATCTACGAGCCGGCCGCCGCGATGCTGCGCCAGCTCGGCTTCGATCAGGTCCGCCTCATGACCAACAATCCCGACAAGGTGAAGGGGCTCGAGCGCTGCGGCATCCGCGTCGCCGAGCGCGTCCCCCTGGTGATCGAGGCGAACCGCTTCAACCGGCGCTATATGGCGGCCAAGGCGGAGAAGCTCGGCCACATGTTCTGAGCGTTCGGGACCGCCGCCTGGTTCAGGTATCGGCCCATTTGCGCATCAGATTGCCATAGGCCTTGAGCGCGAGATCGGCCTCGGGCGCATCGGGATGATTGTCGACGAGATAGGTTTTGACCCGGTTGAGGTCGAACAGGATCTCGCGCTTGCTTTCGTCGCGCACGATGCTCTCGACCCAGCCGACGACAGCGATACGCTCACCGCGCGTGACCGGGCTCACCATATGCAGCATCGTCGAGGGATAGAGAAACAGCGAGCCCGGCTGGAGCTTGATGCGCTGTTCGCCGTAGGGGCTCCATAACGTCAGTTCGCCGCCGTCATAGTCGGCAGGATCAGTGAGGAAGAGCGTGTAGGAAAGATCGCTGCGCTCAAGCCCGCCCATCCGCTGGCCCATAATCGCGTTGTCGATATGGGCGCCATAGGCCATGCCCGGTTTGTAGCGGCTGACCATCGGCAACACGAACTTGCGCGGCATCGCCGCGGCGCGGAAAGCGAGATTCGATACCAGCGCCTGGAATACCATTTTCTGGATGGCATCCAGATATTCGGCGTCGGGTGCCATCTGCAGATTGTCTTTGACCCGTCTTGCACGATACCCGGCCGTCCGCTCGCCGCCTTCGAACGGGCTTTCGTCGATCAGCGCGCGCAGCTTGGTGAGCTGCTCCGGCGTCAGAACGTCGGGAATCTGATGGATCATGACTGCCCCCTCAATGTGTCGCCGGCGCGTTGGCCAGCGTCCATTCCGATTCGATGAGCTGGGCGAGCGTAATCATGCGCACGCCCGCCTTGCGCGGATAGGTACGAACCCGATCGATGAAATGCGTACAGAACTGCAAGGCGAGAAGCTGGCCAAGCGGAAGTGCCGCACCCGGCAGGCTGCCCGCCTGAACCCGGCGCAGCATGTCGATGGCGCGCGCATCCAGGAAACCGGCAAAGCCGGTCGCGAGCGTGTAGCGCGGATTGACCGCGAAGCGGATCAGATCGGTGACGCCGAGGCCTTCCTCGCGCGAGAACTCCCAGTTCAACAGGCTCATTGTGCCGCCCGGCGCGACAAGGATGTTCTGCGGTTCGAGATCGCCATGCGTGCGCGAGGATGCGACCGACGTCGTATCGCGCAGTGTGCCGATGATCTTGAGCAGGTTTTCGCGCTCGCGCGGTTCGATCCAGAGCGCCTCGGCTTCGAGCGCAAGTTTGGCACCGAGTGAAGCGAGCGAGGTCGGCCGATCATGCTGTACCAGACCGCCGAGCGCCTGTTCGAGCGAACCGATGACCGGATCCGCCTCCCAGCGCAGCCCGGACAGCGGCGTGCCCGGCAGCCAGCTTTCGGAGACAATGGTGAGCGCGCCGCCTTCGGTCGAATCGGTCGGATCGCTGGTCGAATCAGCCGCTTCGCTCGGGCCCGCTTCTCCGCCCGTTCGCGGCAAATCGCCCTGACCCAGCATCGAGGGTGCGGGACAACGCCCGGCGATCGCGCCCAGCGCCGCCGCCTCGTTCTTCAGCGCGGGAATCACGTCGCGATAGCCGGTGCTTTTCACAACCATCAGCACGCGCCGATGCGCGCGATCGATGGCCGAGATCTGGATCTTGCGATTGCCCCAGAGACCGACCAGCGCAAGCCCGCCGAAAGCGGGTCCACCGGGCAGGAAGCGCGCGTCGGGCCCGGCCACGATTCGAAAACCGATTTCCTCGGATTTGCGATCGGCCCATTCCGGCACCATGCCGCCTTCCGGTTTCGCGCGCGGAATCAGCACGCCGATACCGACCAGCACGGCGGAAAATTCTTCCCAGTCCACCGGATGAAAGAAGGCGCGCCGCTCGCCCGGCGGCACCCGCATCACGTAACCGCCGGCGCCCGCGGGTGCGTCGTCGCGTTCGACGCGCGCGTCGCCGATCGCCTGTTTCAGCCAGGTATCGAGATCGCGCAGCAGCGTTTCGGCTCGGGTCGATAGGGTCATGGTCTATTCTGTTCCGACAGGGTTTGAAGGTTCAAGGCGCGGTCCGCCAGGCCGTCACGCCGTCCATCGCGCGGGCCATCACGCCGGGCCGCGCGCGCCGAAGATCGCACTGCCGACGCGCACATGGGTGGCGCCGAGCTTCACCGCGATTTCGTAATCGCAGCTCATGCCCATGCTGAGCGTTGCAATATCGTTGCGGCGCGCGATCTCGCCGAGCAGGGCAAAGAACGGCGCCGGCGCTTCGTCCTGCGGCGGAATGCACATCAGCCCGTCTATCGGCAGAGCGAGCTCGTCGCGACAGAGCCGGATGAAACCGTCGACCTCGGCCAGAGCAATGCCGGCCTTCTGCACTTCCTCGCCGATATTCACCTGGATGAAGCAGCGTGGAAGAAGGCGCCCCTGGTCGCGTTCGGCCACCAGCGCACGCGCCAGTTTTTCGCGGTCGAGCGTTTCGATCGTGTCGAACAGGCGGATCGCCTCGCGCAGTTTGTTGGTCTGCAGCGGCCCGATCAGATGCAGCGCGATGTCGGGATAGCGCGCCTTGAGATCGGGCCATTTCCCGGCCGCCTCCTGCACGCGGTTCTCACCGAACAGACGATGACCGGCCTTGATCGCAATTTCGATGGTCGACGCCGGATGCGTCTTGGCCACGGCAACGAGATTGACGGCAGCCGGATCGCGTCCGGCTTCGCGCGCGGCCGCCGCGATACGCAATTTTACATGCGCCAACGAAGCGGCGACATCGTGCGGCAATGGATGGCCGGTTTCGTTCGGAGTCATGGGCGCCGGTTTAGCGCGAATACGCGGGTCGGGGAAATGCCGCCGGACGCCGCAGGCTCTGTACTGAGAAACCGGGCGCTCCTGGAAAAGGCGCCCTGAGAAAACGGGCAGCTTGGAAAACGGGCAGCTTGGAAAACGGGCAGCTTGGAAAACGGGCAGCTTGGAAAACAGGCGCTCTTGGAAAACAGGCAAAGAAAAAGGGGCGCGGTTGCCCGCGCCCCTTTGTAACAGGTCGTAATCGGCTGGAATTAGAAGCCGATATGGAAGCCGGTCATGATCGACCAGGCGTCGTATTCCGAACCTTCATCGGAGGCTCTACCGCAACCACCATCTTCGCAGTTCGAGCCGTCGGCTTCCCAAATGTCGTAGCCGACCGCTGCATCGAGATTCACGCCAGGCCCGAGGGCATAGCTGCTCTCAATGCGGAAGACGTTCAGTTCGCCGTCGCCGTTCTGGCCGTACAGGTCGTAATACTGACCGCCCGACCATGCGAAACCGATGGTCCAGGCATCCCAGTTGTACGTAACGCCAACGCCGTACGTCCACACGTCGCGCTCGCCGAGACTGCCAAACGTGGCAGCACCGCCCGTGCTGTCCGAGCTGTTCGTGACAGTCGGATTACCGCCACCCTGGGCGGTCGAACCCTGGTTGTCGGTGTAGGCTGTCGCGCCGCCGATCGTGAAGCCGGCGAACGTGAAGCCCAGGTGAGCGCGAGCCGTCCACACTTCGTCGTCACGACCGGTGCTGGCTGCCGAGGTAAAGCTTGTATTACCGCCGGAAACCACCGTGGTGACCCGGCTGAGACCGGTCTTCTCCAGCTCACCGATGGCACCACCGATACCGGCGTACATGCCGAAGCCGTTGAAGTCGTGATCGAAGTTGATCGCCGCCGACCACACTTCCGACACCTGACCAGCATTGTTGGCGAACGACGTGCCGCCGGGCTGGAGCGAGCCGCAAACCGAAGTGAAGCCGAAGTAGCAATCTTCACCGCGACGATCCGGAGCGTAGGACATCGCGAAGGTGAAGCCACCGAAGCTCGGCGAGAAGTAAATGATCTTCGTCGCGTCGCTCGAGAGCTGACGATACGTGGTGTTCGTGCCGTAGCCGAGGCCAGCATGCCAGGCGTTGGAGAACGAGAACCACGGCGAGTCGACACCGAACATGCTGGCGCCGGGGATGCCGTAGCCGAGCTGTTCAACTGCGTCGTCGTCATCGCCGAAACGGATCTCGCCGAAGCCGCCCTGGAAATACGCCCAGACTTCGTCGATCTGGTCGCTGGACTGATTGCCTTCGAGCTGGATCGTCGCACCAACGGTGATGCCGTTATCGAGAGTCGCGCTGCCGCGGAAATAGATTTCCACGTCCTGACGGAACGCGCCGAAACGCGGATCGTCATAACCGGAATAGAAATCTTCACTGACGTTCGCGCCGGCCGCTGCCCTGTAATAGCCACCCAGGCCCAGCTCGACCCCGTCCGCTGCTGCCTGACCCGCCATCACACCGGCTGCGACCAATGCGGTCGTACCGAGAAGTGTGTTTTTCATGACTGTCGGTTCCTGTCTTTGTTGTTACGACCGGCAGGTCCTAGGAGTCCCCCGGCCACCCCATTACCACGTTGGGCCCCCCAGTACCGCCTTCGGAACCGCCAAAGACAGCCCAAGTGGTACGAAAGGCTTGTGGCGCCACAACTTGGCTTGCTCATCGTAGCCAAGAGCCTTGAAGGGTCAAGGATTTCGGCTCGATTCTTGTGGCTTTCCCACCATACTGTGGCCGACCGGACACAGAGCGTTTCGGGGCCGACGTCCGCGCCACGACCGCGGCGGGAAGCAGCGAATGCCGCCGGCGCTCAATCGAAAGGCCAGATTTCCAGCCCGTGCACGGCATTCCGGACGTCCATCGTCAGGGTCACGGTCTTCAATCGCTCGCCGGTTTCGAGCCGATAGGCCGACAACGAGGCCGGCGACGAACCGCCGATCAGGAGGGCGGATCCGGCGCCGCCGGGCCCATCGGACAAACAGAGACCGCGGCCGAAGGCCTGCCGGGCATAGTCCTGGGGCAGGTCGGTATGCTCCAGCGACTCGGCCGGAAACTGCGGAATTTCGTAGCGGCGCAGGAGGTTGCCGGTGCGATCGAACCAGCCGATCGAGTCGCTCCCGGTCGAATTGGCGAGCACCCCGCCCCGAAACGGCCTTGCATTGTGGGTCCAGGTCGGGATTCGCGCATAGGCGCCCGGCCCGTCGCGGCCGATCGCGATCAGCCGCGCCAGATGCACCCCGCCGATATAGATGACCCCGCCTTCGACCCAGACGCTGTTGATATGCGTCGTATCGCCCGGTTTGGGACCGCGCTCGCCTTCGGGATCGAATGCGCCGAACGCGAGCCGGGCGGTTTCCGGTTTTTCCGCGCCCGGATTGCGCACGCAATAGCCGGCGGTGAATCGACCGGTGGCGAGATCGTAAACCAGAATCGAATCGGTCGCGGTAGCCGTGAGATAGAGCTGGCCCTCGACGATCTGGATTTCGTGACAAAGACCGAGATAGCGATTGCGGATCGAACGGCGGACCCGGAACGCGCGGTCATAGACGAAGATCTCGTCGGACGCGGCGATGTAGATCTCGTCGCCGTGGAAGGCGATGCCGCGCAACCCGCGTCCGCCGCCGCGCCCCGACCAATCGATCGAGCCGTCGTTCCAGTCGAGCACCTGGCGGATCGCCCCGCTTTCGAGATCGACGATATAGACGCCGCCATGGCTCGCGCCGACATGCGCCGAGCGCACCACCGTCGTGCAGATCACCGTCGGCAGGCGCGCGCGGCTTTGCGTGTCGCCGCCTTGCGGATCGAGGTCAGGGGCGTTGGCCATAGCCGAGCATTCCGATCGCCAGGTTGAAATCCGCGATCGCTGCAAAGCGTTCGACCAGCCCCGGCGGCAGCGGCCGCGCTTCGGCCGGCGCGATGCGCCGCGTGCTTTCGTCGGCAGCCGGCGTGTCGCCGGTCATGTGGCGATATTCCGTCCAGCGATCGACGAACGACGGATCGTAGGGCAGCGCGAGCCCGGTCGCGATCTGCCGCAGGCCCACCTCGGGCGCTGCGGTGAAATCTTCGTAGCGCACGAAACCCATTGCGACCGCATCCTCGGCGAAACGCCGATAGCCGGCGAGAAATCCTTCCAGTGTCAATTCTTTGGTGCCGGGAATCCGGCGCAGGCTGAGCCACTGGCCGATCGGATGGCGCACCGTCGCGAAGCTGCGGATCTCGAAACGATCCTCGAGCGCGGCGATCGTCTCGGATCGCGCAGCGGTCTCACGACGGAAGGGCGCGCCGAGATAATCGAGCTGCGTCCAGTCGCGGATGACCAGAGCAAGCCCGCGCGCTTCGGCGCGCTCCCGGATCAGCGCGATCGCATCGGCAAAGCATTCGGGCGTCGTGCGGCCGAGGCGCGCGCGTTCGCCTTCATCGACCAGTCCATACCAGCGCATGGCCTGTTCGACGGGATCGTAGACCGGATAGTGAATCGCGGCGCCGGCCGGATGGATTTCGCTCAGCACCGCCACGCCCGCCATGCTGGCGAGGCAGCGGCTGATCAGCGTGCCGCCGGTGCGCGCGAGATGCAGCAGCACGCGAACGGTGGGCGGGTTCCCGGTCATGGCGCTCACCGTCCCATACGGTCAGGCCGCAGCAGTCGCCAGCGCCGCATCGAAAGCCCGTGCGAATTCCCGCTCGAATGCGGCGGCGAGCCGGCGCGCATCGCCGAGCGGCGAGCTGGCGAGTTGCGGGCGCAGGGTCGCCCTGAGACCGGCGAGCCGCGCCGGATCGGTCGCAAGCCCGGCTGCGATTTCGACATAGCGCGACGGCGTATCGGCGATCAGTTCCGGCAGGCCCGCATGGTGAAGCAGGCTTGCCCCCACCCGCGCGGCATGGCGATCGCCCGCCAGCGTGACGACCGGCACACCCATCCACAGCGCTTCGCAGCTCGTCGTCGTGCCGTTATAGGGTGTCGGATCGAGCGCGACGTCGATATCGGCGTAGCCGGCCAGCCCCTCGACCATTGTCGGCGCGTAGGCCGGGAATTCGACCCGCTCGGCATCGATGCCGGCCGCCGCCAGATCGCGGCGCAGCGCCGCCAGCGACTCGGGGTCGCGCAGCGACGAAGCCCGCAGGACGAGGCGGCTTTCCGGCACGCGGTCGAGCAAGGTAGCCCACAGCGCAAAGGTCGACGCCGTCAGCTTGAAGGCATTGTTGAAACAGCCAAAACGGGGCGGCGCGCCGCGCGATGCCGGCCCTTCGGCGATCGCCGGCATGCCGGGCGCCGGCCGGTAGGCCAGAAAGCCGCCTTCGATCCGGATCGGCCGTTCGGTCATAAGCAATTCCGAACCGGGCGGATCGGCGATCGCATCGGTCAGACGATAATCCATGGTCGGCAGTGCCGTCGTGTTCGGATAGCCAAGCCAGCTCATCTGCACAGGAGCAGCTCGACGAGCAAAGAGAGAGAGCCGGCCATTGGCGGTATGGCCGGCGAGATCGATCAGAACATCGACTTTGTCGCGATCTGAGATCAATCCGGCAACAGACTCATCGTCGAGTTCAGCGATCTCGCACCAATGTTCTGTATTCAGTCGAATCCGATCGGTTGCTTGATCGGGACGAACAACATCAGAGTAGCACCAGATCTCTACGCTGTCGCGATCATGTGCCGCGAGGAGCGGCTCGAAGAAATATGCACAGGAATGCTGGCGGAAATCCGGCGACACGTAGCCGATGCGCAGCCGGCGGTCGGTGCGCGACCTAGCCCCGAGCAAGCGCGGCGCCGGTTGCAATGCGAACCAATCTGCAACCAGATCACGGTGACGTGCGGCAATCTCGTCAGCGCTCAGGTTGTCTGAATAGTTCAGTGAAAAAAGATAATTCGACCTCGGTTCAAGCCTGTCCGATGCAACTTCGATCGATCGCATCGAGAGATTTGTCGCTTCAGTCGGGTGTCGCAGCTTCTGCTCGATCTCGGCGAGCGACCATAGAACCTCTTGCTTGTCCCCGTCGATCGCCAGCACGAATTCAAGATGTTCACGGGCCGCACTGAGCCGATCCCGGTTCAGTAACATGATGCCAAGTTTGGTGTGTGCTTTTACATTGCCGGGATCGCTGTCAAGCACACACCGGAAACAGGCCATCGCGGCATCGGTGTCGTTTAGCGCCCGCAGATCGTTACCGATGCGAAGCAGCAGTTCGCTGCGGCCTACGGCATGTTCCATGGACTTGCGCAATAGCCGCAATGCTTCGTCGCGTCGATGGCGCTTGAAGTACAGGCTTGCGAGGTTAACGGCAGGCTCCGGCGATTGCGGGTCGAGTGCAACCGCATGCTCGTAGTGCTCGATGGCAGCATCTTCATCGCCGCGTTCCTTCAGAAGGCCGGCGAGGTTGTTCAGCGCGTCACGTTGGTCGGGCCATCGCGCCAGAACCGCGAGATAGGCCGAAATCGCCGCATCGCTCTCGCCGAGCCGTTCGTGCGCCAGCGCCAGACCGAATTGCAGCTCGAGCCGGTCGGGGTGGCGGCGCTGCGCATCGATGAACACATCACGCGCCGCCGCTGCATCGTCGCCGTCGAGCAGCAGGCCCGCGAGATTGATACTGGCTGGCAGCATGTCGGGCCGCAATTCGAGCGCGCGACGGAAGCTGAGCAGCGCGCCGGCGCGATCGCCGGTCTCGCGCATCGCATTGCCGAGATTGAAATGCGCCTCGACCCGCGCCGGTTCGATCTCGATCGCGCGGTGCAACGCATCGAGCGCCGCCGCATAATCCTTCTGCAGCGTCAGCGCATAGCCGAGATTGGTGAGCGCGACCGCGTGCCGCGCATCCCGGGCCAGTACATGCCGGAACTGATCGGCGGCATCGGCGGGCCGGCCTGCATTCAGCAGGGCCACACCCAGATTTATCCGGTAGTCGACATTGGCCGACGCCAGCGCGCAGGCCCGTTCGAAGGCGGCCAGGGCGGCGTCCATCTGCCCGCTGTGCATCAGGGCAAAACCGTGTGTGGTATGGCCGCGATGATTGCGCGGATCGCGCCCGAGCCCGCTCTCGCATGCGCTCAGTGCCTCCTTGAGCCGACCGGCACGCAGCAGCGTGGCCGCCTGCTGCAACGGTCCGGCCGCCGCCTCCGTCCGGGGCGGTGCCCAACCGGATTCGCCGGATTTGCCCTTGTGCGCCATGCCGTCGTGCCTTGGATTCACGCAAAGAATTGGGGGATTGACGCAAAGAATTGGGGTGATTGCCGGGACGCAGACTTGCTTGCCGGCAGAACTATTGTCAAATTCGCCGATGGTACCGCGCCGGATCGACGACGATCACGCGCGCGAGCGACGGGCGAGCGGTCCCGCTTATTTCAGCAACCCGGCTTTTCAAACAGGCAGCCATGGCGAAGATCGTCTGGATCGCGTCCTATCCCCGCTCGGGCAACACCTGGCTGCGCTTCCTTCTTGGCAACCTGATCGCCGGTCCGATCGAGAGTTCGGTGCAGCTTCTGACGATCATCCCCGACATTCACCGCGGGATCTCGGCGGCGCATCTGCACGGGCCGCGCAGCACGCTGATCAAGACGCATTGGGCCTGGCATCCCGAACTGCCGCTGCGCGAGGACACGTTCGGCGCGATCTATCTCACGCGCGACCCCGTCCAGGTTCTGGAATCGAATCTGCGCTTCCATGCGCGCCGCCATGTCGGCGACGACTCGGCGAGCGCGGCCGAGCGGCGGCGGCAATGGATCGACGATTACATCGAGCATGGCGGATCGCGGCGCTGGCGCCATGACGGGTTCGGCAGCTGGGAAGAGAATGTCGCGAGCTGGACCGAAAGCAAGCTGCCCTACCCGCGGCTGGTGCTGCGCTACGACCGACTGAAATCGGATCCCGCCGGCGTGCTGCGCGAGATCGGCCGCACGCTCAATCTCGAGCGCAGCGACGACGCGATCGAAGCCGCTATTGCCGCCTCCTCGGTCGAACGGCTGCGCGCGATGGAAGATGCGGAGGTCGAGCGCCGGCAGCCCGGCATTTTCTATACGCCGCAGATCGGCGGTCAGCTCGACGAGGTGGTGCGCTTCATCGGTCAGAACACGGCGGCCGATGCGGGCTATCGCCTGACCGAAGAGGAGCGCACCCGCGCGGAAGCGCGGTTTGCGCCGGCTTTGCGCCGTTTCGGCCATATGTGATCGGGGTTATGTGTGATCGGCACTATGCCTGATTGCCGCTTAGGGCCGCGGCGATAAGCGCCGCATAGGGTGCTGCGCAGTTCCGATCGTCCGGCAATTTCGGCGCAGATCCGGTCGGCGCCGCGACGCCGCAAAGCTGCGCGATAGCCGAGCGCGCCGCGTCCGGATCGGCGACCACATCCTCGTAATGCAGCAGCAGAGCGTGGCGCGGGAAGCGCGCCGCGAGCCGGTCGATCATGCCGTCATAGAAATCGAGATAGGCGGCGATCGACGCCGGATCGCCGGCATAATCGTTCCCGGTATATTGCTTCATCGCGATGCGCAGCAGCAGATCGTTGCGCGCGCGTTTCAGAAACACCAGCCGCAGATTGGGCACGAGCCCGGCGAGCGGAACGATATCGCGGATGTTGCCCGGCGCGGTACCGGTCACAATTCGCGCCTCGCCGGCGCGCGCGAGCAGCCGCGCATATTCGTCGGCGAACCGCGCGCGTTGATCTTGTGTCAGCGTGGCGAGGTCCGAACCATCCGCGGCGCGTTCGCGCGCGATGCGGGCGAGCGCATTCTCGCCGCCTGCATGCACGCCGGGAATCGTTGCGACGAGTCGCTCGACGATTGTCTTGCCCGATCGCGAGGGGCCGAGAATGAACAGCGAGACCGGCAGGTCGGCGCGCGGCGGAATGGCATCGTCGAGTTCGGACGCCGCATCGACGGCTGCCAGCGCCGCCGCATAGGATTGCCGCCTGGCATCGCGCTGCGCGCGCGCCGTTTCGCGGAGGGGTCGATGCGCCGCCTCGAGATAGCGCCAGGTCGCGTCGTATTCACCGCGTTTGTGCCGCAACCCGGCCAGCGCAAAATCGCGCATCGTTTTGAATTGCTGCGGCGCGAGGCTGGATGGCGCCTGCATCGCCTCGAGCGCCGCCACAAGATCGAGATCGGCCGGCGGGTGCGGCATCGAGGCGAGCGTGCGCAATGCCAGAAACCGGTCGCGATCGTTGTTGGCCGTCGCGCGGGCGAGGATGCCGCGCGCGAGTGCCGCTGCCTCCTCGTTGCGACCGAGCCCGGCGAGCGCATCGGCCAGCGCGCCTTCGGCCGCGACGAGCCCCGGTCTCAGCGAAAGCACGCGGCGATAGGCATCGATCACCGCCGCGCCGTCGCCGAAGCTCTGCAGCAGCCGCGCGCGATTGACGAGGCCCTCGACATGATCGGGCGCGAGCGCGAGTAGCCGCTCGAAGCCGTCGAGGGCGGCGGCGGACCGATCGAGCCGCATCAGAACCAGCGCCCGGTTGCCGAGCGCGGGCAGGAAATCGGGCTGGCTTTCTAGAGCGCGCTCGAAGCTCGCGAGCGCCTCGCCGAGCCGATCCTGCTGGCGCAGCGCCAGCCCCCGATCGTTCAGGATCTCGGGATTCGACGGTTCGATCGCGAGCGCCGCGTCATAGGCCGCCAGTGCGGCATCCGGCCGATTGAGCGCCTCAAGCGCGCGGCCGCGATTATGCTGCGCCCGTACCGAGCGCGGATCGATCGCGAGCGCGCGCTCGAAACAGCCGAGCGCCATCGCCGCATCGCCGCGCTGCAGGCGAAGAATGCCGAGTAGATGCTGCGCATCGAAATCGCCGGGGCTTTGCTGCGCGACCGCACGATAGAGCGCCTCGGCCTCGTCGAGCGTACCAGCCCTGTGCAGCGCGACGGCACGGCCAAGCATGTCGCGCGGATCGGGCTCGTTCATCGTGCGCGTCCGGCCCTAGCGCAGCGCCGCATCGGGCGCGCTCGACAGCGCGGCCTCCATCGCCGCGCGATAGTGCAGGGAACAACCGCGATCGTCGCCGATCGCCGGCAACGACCCGGTCGGTGCGGGCAGCCCGCATAGTTGCGCGATCGCCGCGCGCGCGGCGATCGGATTTTCAATCAGTTCTTCGTAGCTCAACATGATCGACCGCTGCGGCAACTTTGCCGACGCTTTGTCCATCATCGAAAAATAATAGTCGATATAGTCCCTTAAATCATGCGGATCGTAGGCAAAAGGAAAGTTTTTCTTCGAATAGTGTTTCATGAATACCCGTAGCCACAAGTCAGGTACGGCGCGCTTCAAAAACACAATTCTCAGATTGGGGATAAGTCTGACCAGTTCGGGAAGCTGATCGATGTAGCCGGGCAGCGTACACGTAAACACCTTGGCGCCTTTTGAAAGTTCGGTGATTCTGGCACCAAACAGGCTGACAAATCGCGCTCTTTCAGCAGGTGTCAGCTCTGAAAGATCCGTGTTGACACTGCGACCGGATTCGCGAAGAACGCACTGCCGCACTATTTCAATGAGTCGGTTCTCGTAACCCTTCCGCACACCCGAGATTGAAGACACCAGACTCTCCAGACTGGATTTTCCGGACCTTGATGCACCAAGTATGAAAAGCCAGATTGGCTGTCGTTCGTTGGAGGGCAGGAGCGCTTCAGACTCCGATGGCATCGAGTCCAGCCGGCGGATCGCTTCCTGCCAACTGTGCCGAAACATCATTGCATCGGGGTCAAGTGTGGCGCGTTTCAAACGGTTCGCCAGCACGAGGGATCGCCATGCCTCATCATGTCTGCACTTACTGTGGTTAACCTGCGCCCTGGTAAAGGCCAGTTCGATTTCTACCTGTCTTCGGACCGGTTCCGGACTCGATGCCGGATCGATGCGATCGAGCAGTTCCAGTACATCAGTATCGGCCAAAGACTTCGGGCCCCGTGCAATATGGATCAGTGCTCTGAGAATTTTCGGCGCTTCCAGCTCGCCGGTCTGCGCCAAGATATCCTTCGACAGAGTCGCAGCTTCCGCATAGCGGTTCAGCATCGAATACAATGCGGCAAGCTGAAACTTGGTTTTCTGCCGTTGTGGGTTTAGCACCAGCGCTCTCTTGAGATCTGCAACCGCCCCCTCGCAATCGCCAAACTCCGGCAATAGTTTTGCGCGGTTGGCAATCGCTTCGATGTGATCGGGGTACAATTCGAGGACTCGTTCGAAATCCGCCAGGGATTCGCCGTACCGATCCAACTCCCTCAACGCCTTGCCTCGACCTAGAAGGGCGGAAATTGAATCTGGCCTGATAGCTAGCGCTGCGTCAAAACAACGCAAGGCTTCGTCGATATGTTCGAGATCGTGTAGAGCGAGCCCACAGTTGCTCAATGCCTCAGGGTGCTTCGGATCGAGGCGCAGTGCAGCCCGATAGCTTTCTACCGCTTCTTCGGGTCGCTTGAGTTCCTCGAGCAGTTTGCCGCGACTGAAATGCCCGTGCGCGAGACGCGGCGATTGACGCAACGTCGCATCGATTGCCGTCAGCGCGCGCTTATAGCTTTCCGTCGCTTCCTCCTGCCGGTCGAGTTCGGCGAGGATCTTGCCGCGGCTGTGATGCGCATCGGGAAAGCGCGGCTCGATGCGAATGGCTTCGTCGACACAAGCGAGGGCGCGCTGATGCTGGCCCTGCTGCATCAGCAGCACACCGAGCAGATGGTGGGCGTGAAAGAAATCGGGCCGCGCGCCGATGACGGTGCGATAAAGCGCTTCGGCCTCGGCAAGCTTGCCCGCCTGGTGCAGCGCGACTGCCTTGTCCATCGATGATTTGAGATCGCCGGGCTGCATTGCTACAGGCTTGCGAGCAGATCGGTTGCCGCCGCTTCGATCGCCTTCGCCTGGCGGCGCGCATCGAACAAGGGCGAGGCCTGGAGCCGCGCGCGCAGTTTCGCGCGATAGGCGGCGCGGCGCGGCCGGTCGCCAGCGAGCCCAACCGCGATCCGCACATAATCGTCCGGCGTCGGCGCGATCAGTTCGCCGAGCCCGATCTGTGTCAAAAGGCTCGCACCGACCCGCGCCGCGTGGCGATCGCCCGCGAGCGTCACGACCGGCACGCCCATCCACAAGGCCTCGCAGCTCGTGGTGGTACCGTTATAGGGCGTCGGATCGAGCGCGATATCGATCGCCTCATGGCCGGCCAAAGCCGCCGCGACATCGGTTTCCCAGGGAAGAAACCTTATCCGCGCCGCATCGCAGCCGGCGGCGGCGAAGCGCGCGAGGAAATCGGCGCGCACCAGTTCGTGCCGGAACTGCTCGGTCCGAAGCGACAACGTCACTCCCGGCACGTCGTTCAGGATCCGCGCCCAGAGCGCGACGGTCGATGGCGAGATCTTGTTCGCGTTGTTGAAGCAGCCGAAGCGGATCGGGCCATCGTCTTTCGCCGTTGGCGTGGCTTCTGTCGCCGCCGGCGCGCGATAGGCGAGGAACCCGCCGTCGATCCGGTGGAGACGCTCGCTGTGCAGCGCATCGGCCGCCGGCCCGGGATCGGCGACCGCATCGGTCAGCCGCCAATCGATCGCATCGAGCGCCGTCGTGTTCGGATAGCCGAGCCAGCTCACCTGCGCCGCCGCCGGTCGCCGCGCAAAGAGACCGAGCCGGTTGTCGCCGGTATGGCCGCCGAGATCGACCAGCAGATCGATGCCGTCCTCGCGCACCAGGGCGGCGGCCGCATCGTCGTCCAGCCGCGCGATATCGCGCCAGCGATCGGCCCGCGCGATGAAGCCATCGGTCATCGCATCGTGCCGCTTCTGGTTCGCATAGCAGACGATCTCGAATCGTTCGCGGTCATGCGCCTCGATCACGGGCAACAGAAAATACGCGCAGGAATGTTCGCGGAAATCGGCCGACACATAGCCGATGCGAATCTTTCCGTCGATCGCCGCACGCCGCACCGGGCGCGGCGGCAGATTCGCGTTGATCGGCGCCATCAGCCGGCGATGTTCGGCAAAGAGATCGGCCGGTGAAATCTTGTCGCTGTAATTGAGCGCCATCAGATAGGTCGAGCGGAAGGCGAGCGTCGCCGGGTCGCGTTCGATCGCGGTGCGAAACCCGTCCAGCGCGCGATCAAGCCGGCAGAGCCGGAGATGGCCGAGCCCGAGCGCGTGATGCAGCGCCGCATTGTCGAGCCCCTGTTCGCGCGCGAACTCGAGATGCGCGATGCCGCGTTCGGTCTCGCGCCGCTCGACCAGAAGCGCGCCGAGGCGGAAATGCGCTTCGCGATTGTCGGGCGCACGTTCGACGGCGCTGTTGAAGCAATCGATCGCATCCTCGATTCGATCGATGCCGGCGAGCGCCTGGCCGATCCGGATCATCGATGCCGCATCGCCACGTCCCGCCATTTTCGCCGCGAGAATATGTTGCGCCGCCTTGTCGGCATCGCCGCGCTTGCCATGCCATTGGCCGAGATTGAACGCGGCCCGCTCGTGCCGGGGGGCCGCCGCCAGCGCCCGTTCATAAAGCGCGCGCGCCTCCTCGCCCTGCCCGGCTTGCTCCAGCAGTCCGCCGAGATTGTTGAGCGCATCGGCATGGCCCGGCGCATCGTTCAGCAGACGGCGGTAGCTTGCCTTGGCGGCTTCGCCGTCGCCGAGCCGATCGCAGGCCATCGCATGGCCGTAGAGGTAACCCGGCCGCGGACCGCCGGCGTCGATCGCCGCTTCATAGGCGCGGCGGGCACCCGACGCATCGCCGCCTTCGAGTAACAACCCGCCGAGATTGGCTTGCGCCGGTGCGAAACGCGGCTGGCGCGCCAGTGCCGCGCGATAACTGGCGACCGCGCCGTCGCGATCGCCGGTCTCACGCTGCGCATTGCCGAGATTGAAATAGGCCTCGGCATAAGCGGGATCGGCCTCTATCGCGCGCCGGTAATGATCGAGCGCGGAACCGAGATCGCCGCCGGCCTTGAGTGCGTTGCCGAGATTGGCGAGCGTGCGGGCATCGTTCGGCCGCAAGGAGAGCGCACGGCGAAACTCGTCGCCGGCCGGTGCCGCGCGACCCAGCGCCAGCAGCACGATGCCGCGATGATTGCGGATGTCGGCATCGTTCGAATCGAGCGCGACCGCGCGATCGAGCGTCGCCAGTGCCTCGTCGGGACGGCCCCCCTGATAGAGCGCGAGGCCCAGCATGTTGTGCACCGCGGCCAGGGTCGGCCAGCGCCGCAGGATGTCGCGATAGGCGGCAAGCGCCGGCTCGATCTGGCCGGCGCGATGCTGCGCCACGGCCCGCTCCATGGCGGCTTTCGCACCCTCGGGCGGCGGCGGCAACACCGTCGGCGCGGCGCCGGGCCGGCCGCTACCCGGACTAAGTTCGGGCGAACCGGGCTTCGGGGAACCGCGATGGTCTGGTTTACGCGTCATGCTCGAAAGGCGTTGCCCGAAAGGCGTTGCGATGGTTCCGATGCGGCTCGCCATGCGGCGCCGATCGGGGTCGAAATTGGGCGAGCGGTCGGGCTATTGTCAAACGACCGCAGCGCGTACGGAGCACGACCCGCGCCGCCGCGCTCGTTTCTTCCCGCCGCCCGAACCCTCTCCGCCCAAGATCGCATCGAAGGATCGCATCGAAGATGACCAAGATCGTCTGGATCGCTTCCTACCCGCGCTCGGGTAATACCTGGATGCGCTTTCTCGTCGCGCATCTGTTGCACCGGCGGATCGAGAACAGCGCGCAGCTCGGCTTCGCCGTCCCCGACATTCACCGTTTCGTCACCGGACAGCATCTGCTCGGACCGGCGCAGAGTTTCATCAAGACACATTGGCGCTGGCAGGACGAGTTTCCGCTGCGCGAGAACACCGAACGCGTGATCTATCTGATCCGCGATCCGCTCGCGGTCATGGAATCCTCGATCAGTTTTGCCTTGCGCAGCGCAACCGCGACGGCCGGCGAGAACAGGGCGCCCGATATCGAGCGGCATACGCGGGCGCTTGCCGATCAGTTCATCGACCAGTTCGGTCTCGCCGACTGGTCGCGCGCGGGATTCGGCAACTGGGAAGAGAACGCCGCGAGCTGGATCGAAACCGAACTGCCGTTTCCCCGTCTCGTCGTTCGCTTCGAGGATCTGCGCGCCGATCCGGTCGCAACCTTGCGCGCGATCGCGTCCTTCGCCGGGATCGAGGTCGGGCCGGCTCGGCTCGAAACCGCGGTGCGCCGTTCCTCGCTCGAGCGGCTCTCCGTCATCGAGGAGAACGAGGCGCGCGCCGGCATGCCGGGATTGTTCGCGGCCGACCGCAGCGCGGGGGCGAACGAAGCCGGCTTTCATTTCATCGGCGGTGCGCGCAAGCCCGTGCCGCTGACCGACGACGAGCGCGCCCGGGCGCAGGCGCGCTTCGCGCCGGCCATGCGACGCTTCGGATACGCCTAGAGCTCGCGCAGCGCCGCCGCCGTGTTTACGCCGGCAACGGCAGATAGCCAAAACGCTGCATCTGTTCGCGATTCGCCTCGACGATGCGATCGACCTGAGCGGGCGACAGAATCTCGCGCCACTGGCCGACCTCGCCCTTGCGGAAGAATTTCTCCGTCTTGTCGCTGCGCTCCTGAAACCCGTCTTTGTCTTCCTGCTTGCGCAATTCGTCGAACGAGCTGTTGTGCAGCGCGCGCGTGAGCCGCTCGCGCGAGGGCCTGAGACCGAGAAAGGCGGCGGCCGCACCGAACGTCTCGAGCGGATGTTCGGCCATGTCTTCGTAGCGCATGACATGCAGCGCCGGATGCGGCGTCGCGGTCCAGCTCTTCACGTTCTCCGACCAGGAGCCGAAGATCTGGTACACATGCAGATTCGAGTTGGGCATCATCTGCCCCGGCAGGTTGAGCGCCTCGATCGCGGTGTCGAGATCGAGGCCGTAATGATGACTGTAAGAGATCACCACATCGAGCGGATTGCGCAGCACATAGACGGCGCCCGCCGTGTGCGCCATCGTGATCATCTCGCTACCGCGATCGCTGACCAGCGCGTTGTGCGTCTTGACGAAGACCGTGTCGGGATGGACGCGCGTCAGTGCCTCGTGCACCTGCGGGCGCAGCGTCGCCACTTCCTCCATCGTCATCTCGATCACGGGCTTGCGACTGAAGGTCTGGTACCAGGCGCCGACATAGTCGGCCGAGCAGAACTCGTTCAGCTTGTTGATGTTGTAGGGCTCGTTCGGATCGCGGAACAGATTATGCAGAAACACCCGGAGCCAGGTGTTGCCCGATTTCGGATAGGAGGCGAGCCAAAGAATTTTGCCCATCGACCTGACGATCCCTGCGCGTGATGACACCGACAACCCGGATTTCCGTGCGCCGGATTTCCGTGCCGCCCGATTTCCGTGCCGCCCGATTTCCGTATCGGGCCGGCGGATGCGACAAACCCGTCGCGCGACACGGGCCGCTACATAGGGCATAAGGTCGTCGAACGAAACCCCGGACCGGCGATCCCGGGTGGAAGGAAACGAATCGACCCCCGGTACGGCTTGCGGCACTCTCTCGCCGCGGACCCGAATTAAGGCAATGTCCGCCACATCCCGCGCCTTGACCCGGGTTGCGGGGGCACACTAGATTTCCGCGAAACTTCAAAAGCTTGGAGTATGTATCCGATGCGGATGCGAGGCGTTCCCGGCATCGCGACGAAGCTCTCTCTGGTGAGCCTTCTGATCGCGTCCTTCACGCTCGGCGCTTGCGCCTGGGGCGACCCCGATTCGCAATATCCCGGGATTCGCCCCCAGGGCCAGTACAAGCCGGCTTACGGCGATCCCGGATCGGTGTTCGGCGAAGGCGGTCTCCAGCTTGGCGGCACGGAACGCGACGATGGCGCCGACGGTGCCGGCCTCGGCGTCAACAGCTTCCTGTGGCGCGCCACGCTCGACACCATCTCGTTCATGCCGCTGGTCTCGGCCGATCCGTTCGGCGGCGTCATCATCACCGACTGGTACACGCCGCCGCAGACGCCGGGCGAACGGTTCAAGGTGAACGTCTATATTCTCGGCCGCGCGTTGCGGGCCGACGGCGTTCGCGCCGCCGTGTTCCGACAGCAGCAGGCGGCGAGCGGCTGGGTCGATGCGCCGGTCACGCCGAACACGGCGACCGACCTCGAGAACGCCATCCTGACCCGCGCGCGCCAGCTTCGCATCGCCCAGCTCGGCGAATAGCGGCACCGCCGCATGGCAAGGCGGGCGATGTGAGCGACGCCGATCAGGGACAATCCGGGCTTCGCCTCAAAGCCGAGCCGTCGTTCAAGGTGCCGCCCGAAGCATTGGCGCTCGGCGATCGCGCGCCGAATTTTGTGCTGCCGGATGCGAAGGGCGAGTTCCGCTCCTTCTACGACCGGGTCCGAGGCCGACCGCTCGCGCTTTTGATTCTGCCCGCGGGATCCGACCGCACGCTGCTGGACCGCTTCGCCGCCGCCAACGATTCCTTCGCGGCGCAGGGCTGCGACATCATGGCAATCCTGGTCGGCGACACCGCCCACGCTTCGGAAGCGTCGACCCGACTCGCGCATCCCTTTCCGATTCTGGCCGACCCGAAAGGGGCGATCGCACGCGGGTTTGCGGCCGGTGCGCGGGTCAATCCGGAGTTCCCGGTCTGCTTCCTGCTCGATCCCAACCAGCGCCTCGTCAACCGGCGCAGCGAGGCGATCGTGCCGACCGCCGTGGAAGCATCGCGGCTCGGTGTGCTGTCGCTGGAAGAATGGGCGCTCGCCGGTCTCGCCGATCCGGCGCCCGTTGCCGCGCAGACGCTCGTCACCGCCGCACCGGTGCTGCTGCTGCCGAACGTGCTCGAGCGTTTCACCTGCGATGCGCTGATCGATCGCTGGACACGCGCCGGCCACGAAGAAGGCAGCGTCGATTCGATCGTCGACGGCCAGGAAGTGACGCGCGTACATCCGGCGATGAAGCGCCGGCTCGATCATGCAATCCAGGATCCGATCGTACTGAAGGCGCTGGTCGCGACCGTCGGACGGCGCATCGCGCCGGAACTGGTCAAGGCGTTCCATTTCGATACGTTCCGTTTCGATCGCTTCGTGATCGCCTGTTACGATTCCGAACGCGGCGATTACTTCCGGGCGCATCGCGACAACACCAGCGGCAGCAACGCCGAGCGCCGCTTCGCCGTGACGCTCAATCTCAATGCCGGCGAATATGAAGGCGGCGAACTGGTTTTTCCGGAGTATGGCCCGCACCGTTACGCGCCACCGGCCGGTGGCGCGGTCGTGTTCTCCTGTTCGCTGCTGCACGAGGCGCTGCCGGTTACCAAAGGGCGGCGCTTCACATTGCTGACCTTCCTGCGCGCGACGCAGCCCGCAGCGGACGCGCAAACCGCCACATCGCCGCAGACACCGCCCGGCGCCGCCAATCGTCCGGCCCCCGGACAATCGAACCCGGTTTCGGGCGGTTTCTGGCCCGGTGCGCCGATTTCCGCCGCCTCCGGCCAGCCGGCCGCGCCCGGTTTCAATCCGGGCGGCGGGTTCAATCCCGGCGGCCCCGCGAAACCGCCCCGCAGCGGCGACTGACCCTGCCGACATCGCGCTGGCGCACCGCGTCGGCGCCCTGAATCGCGGCATGGAATCGGGCGCGCCACGAGGCTTGGCAGCGCTCGGGGGCTCCGCTAAAGCTAGCCACGCTCCGCTTCATTCCTGCGCTCGAGGACCGGCCCGTTGGCGACATCCCGCTATAATTTCCGCGAAACCGAGGCGAAGTGGCAGCGCGTCTGGGACGAGCGCGGCGCCTTCCGCGCCGAGACCGATCCCGCGCGTCCGAAATATTATGTGCTCGAGATGTTTCCCTATCCCTCGGGCCGCATTCATATGGGCCATGTGCGCAACTACACGCTCGGCGACGTGATCGCCCGCGCGCGCCGCGCCCAGGGTTTCAATGTCATGCATCCGATGGGCTGGGATGCGTTCGGCCTGCCGGCCGAGAACGCGGCGATCGCATCGAAGGTGCATCCCGCCACCTGGACCTACCAGAACATCGCGACGATGCGCGACCAGTTGAAGTCGATGGGCCTGTCGCTCGACTGGAGTCGCGAGATCGCGACCTGCCACCCGGATTATTACCGGCACGAGCAGCGCATGTTTCTCGAGATGCTGGAACAGGGTCTCGTCTATCGCAAGGAGAGCTGGGTCAACTGGGATCCGGTCGACCAGACCGTGCTGGCGAACGAACAGGTGATCGACGGCCGCGGCTGGCGCTCCGATGCGCCGGTCGAACGGCGCAAGCTCGCGCAATGGTTTTTCAAGATCACCGATTATGCCGAGGATCTGCTGCAATCGCTGGAGAACGATCTCGAGCGCTGGCCGGCGAAGGTCCGGCTGATGCAGGAGAACTGGATCGGCAAGTCGCGCGGCGCCTGGATCGATTTCGCGCTCGCCGGCCCCGGCGGTGCGTGCAACGACAAACTGCGCGTCTTCACCACGCGGCCCGATACGCTCGACGGCGCGTCATTCCTCGCGCTGTCGCCGCATCATCCCCTCGCGACCGAACTCGCCGCCTCCGATCCGGCGCTCAAGGCCTTCATCGCCGAATGCGATCGCGTCGGCACGTCCGAAGCGGCAATCGAGCTGGCGGAGAAGAAGGGCTATCGCACCACGTTGGCCGGCCGGCATCCCTATCTGCCGACGGCGCTACCCGTGTTCGTCGCGAACTTCGTGCTGATGGATTACGGCACCGGTGCGATCTTCGGCGTACCGTCGGGCGATCAGCGCGATCTCGATTTCGCGCGCAAATACGATCTGCCGGTGATCGAAACCTATCGGCCGCTCGATGCGCGCGATCCGACGCCGGACGAGATCGAACGCTACAAGGCGAAGTTCGACGAGAACCCGGTTGTTTCGGTCGCCAATGGCATGAAGCGCGAGAGCCTGTTCCACATCGCGCGCACCGCCTATGTCGATAAATCGGATACGCAGAAGGTGCGCTACACCGCCGCCGGCTTCATGCAGGAGCGCGAGGCGACGCCGATCGTCGCGATCGAGAAGGCGATCGAATGGCTCGAAAAGAACGGTCACGGCTCGGGCACGATCCAGTACCGGCTGCGCGACTGGGGCGTCTCGCGGCAGCGTTACTGGGGCTGTCCGATCCCGGTCATCCATTGCGAGACATGCGGCATCGTGCCGGTGCCGATGGACCAGCTTCCGGTCGAACTGCCGGAGGATGTGACATTCGAGAAGCCCGGCAATCCGCTCGATCATCATCCGACCTGGAAACATGTCGCCTGCCCGAATTGCGGCGGCAACGCGCGGCGCGAGACCGACACGTTCGACACGTTCATGGAATCGTCATGGTACTTCGCGCGCTTCTGTTCGCCGCGGGCGAAGACGCCCACCGTGCGCGCCGAGGTCGATTACTGGCTGCCGGTCGATCAATATGTCGGCGGCGTCGAACATGCCGTGCTGCATCTGCTCTATGCGCGCTTCTATACCCGCGCCATGCGCAACGGCGGCCATGTCGCGGTCGACGAACCGTTTGCCGGCCTGTTCACCCAGGGCATGGTCTGCCACGAGACCTATCGCGATTCCGACGGCAACTGGCTCTTCCCGCAGGATGTCGAACGCGACGGCGCGCAGGCAGTCACCATCGACGGAAACAGGCCGGTCGAAATCGGCCGTTCCGAAAAGATGTCGAAGTCGCGCAAGAACGTGGTCGACCCGGCCAACATCATCGAAGTCTACGGCGCCGACACCGCGCGCTGGTTCATGCTTTCCGACAGCCCGCCCGAGCGCGATCTGGAATGGACCGAATCGGGCGTCGAAGGCGCGTGGCGTTTCCTGCAGCGCGTCTGGCGCCTGGTCGACGACGCGGCCGATGCGCTGCCTGCCGTGGGCACCGCGATGCCGGCCGATCTATCGCCCGCCGCGACCGAGTTGCGCCGCGCCACGCACAAGACGATCAAGGGCGTGAGCGAGGATATCGCGCGTTTTCATTTCAACAAGGCGGTCGCGCGCATCCACGAGCTGGTCAACCGGCTGCAGGCGGAAAACTCCAGCGACGCCGGCATTCATCATGCGCGGCGCGAGGCGCTCGAAAGTCTGGCGCTGCTGGTGCAGCCAATGGTGCCGCATCTCGCCGAAGAACTCTGGACCCGGCTCGGCCACAAGACATTATTGGCCGCCGACGTCGCCTGGCCGGCGGCCGATGCCGCGCTTACCATCGACGAGGCGGTGACGATCGCGGTTCAGGTCAACGGCAAATTGCGCGCGACCATCGAACTGCCGCGCGACACCGCGAGCAACGACGCGGAGGCGGCGGCGCTCGCCGATCCCGCGGTTCAACGCGCCATGGAAGGAAAGGCGGCACGCAAGGTGATCGTCGTGCCGAACCGGATCGTCAATGTCGTGGTCTAGACGCACATTCCTCGCGCGCGCCGCATCGTTCGCCGCGCTCGCCACCCTGCTGCCGCTCGCCGGCTGCGGCTTCAAGCCGCTGTACGGCTATCAGGACGATCCGACCGGCGGTCCGCCCGCGCGGCTCGCCGAGGTCAAGATCATCCCCATCGCCGAGCGTTCCGGCCAGCTCCTCTATATTGACCTGCGCGAGCGCATCAATCCGCTCGGCGTGCCCGACGATCCGCGCTGGGTGCTCGACATCGATCTGATCGAACGGCTGGAGAATCTGCTGATCGCGCGCGACGAAACGGCGACGCGTACCAACGTGCTGCTGCGCGCCGAGTTCACGCTGACGCGCCTGGTCGACAATGCGATCGTGCTGAACGGCGCCTCGCAGGTGAGCGTCGGCTACAACATCCTCGACAACCAGTTCGCCACAATCACCTCGGAACAGGACGCGCGCGCCCGCGGCGTGACGCAGATCGGCAGCGACATCGCCACGCGCCTTGCGGTCTATATGTCGGACCAGCAGCCGACCGCAGTGCCGTGACGATTCATTCGGCGACATACGGCGGCGTGACGCGACCTGTGCCATGAAGATCGGAAACAAATCGGTCGAAGGGTTCATCGCCCGTCCCGATCCGGCCGTCGTCGCCGTCGTGATCTACGGACCGGACGAGGGGCTGGTGCGCGAGCGTGTCGACCGGCTGGTGACGCTGATTGCCGGCGATTCCAAGGATCCCTTCCGCGTCGCGGAGCTGCCGGGCAGCGCGATCGAAGCCGATCCGGCGCGGCTCGCCGACGAGGCCGACCAGCTTTCGATGACCGGTGGACGGCGCGTCGTGAAACTGCGCGAGGCCGGCGACGGCGTCGCGAAAGCGTTGCTTGCCTGGCTCGATGGCGGCGCACCCGCCGGTAAGGGAAAGACCGAGAGCGGGGGATTCGTCGTGATCGAGGCAGGCGATCTGAACCCGCGCTCTGGCCTGCGCAAGATCGCCGAAGGCCATCCACGCGCCGCCGCATTGCCCTGCTATCGCGACGAGATCGCCGGCCTGCAGAAACTCGCGCGCGACAAACTGAAGGTCGACGGTCTCGATATCGCGGCCGACGCGCTGCAATGGCTTGCGACCCATCTCGGCTCGGATCGCGCGATCACGATGGCCGAACTCGAGAAACTGTCGCTCTACAAACTCGGCGGCCAAGGGGGAGAACAGGCCAGCGGGACAAGGGTCGAGCTGGCCGACGTACGCGCGGTGGTCGGCGATTCCGCCGACCTCGCGCTCGACGATCTGGTGCTGGCACTCGGCGATGGCGACCTGCCGGGTCTCGAACGCGCGATCTCGCGCAGCTTCGCCGAGGGCGCGAACCCGATCACCATCCTGCGCGCCTGCGGCCGACATTTCCTGCGTCTGCAACTGGTGCAGGGGATCGCAAAGGACAGCAATGTCGAAACCGGTCTGCGCAGTTTGCGCCCGCCGCTTTTCTTCAAGACCGCCGACCGGTTCCGCGCGCAGCTTGGGCGCTGGCGTGAACCGTTACTGGCCGACGCGCTTTCGCGCATCGTTGCGGCCGAGCGCGACTGCAAGCGCACCGGATTTCCAGCACAAACGATCTGCCATCGCGCGCTGATCGATATCGCTTCGCTGGTCCGGGTCGCCACGCGCAAGGCGGGATAGGCATCGGGACGCTCTCGACTTCGCACCCTCTCCCTTGTTCGCACCGAAGCGCATAGAATGCGGGATCACCAGCGGGCCCGTGTGATCATTCTGTTATGATCGTCTACATCACCACGCGATACGGTCGCCGCGCGATTGCGGAATCGCTACCGCATCTGCCGGACGCTCTGTGCCGCCGCTTCAGGCTTACTACCTATGGCGAACTTCAGCGTCGAACCTGGCTGCCGCTTGCGACATACATCTTCGCCGATATCGACCGCATGACGCCGAGCGCGGCCGAGCGCGCGGCCGCCATCTGGGAATCGCTCGCTTCATCTGGCGAGCCGGTTCGCCTCCTCAACCATCCGACCCGCTCGCTGACCCGCACCAGACTGTTGCAGACCCTGTTCCGCGCCGGGATCAACGATTTCAACGTGCATCGCGCCGATGCGCCGGGCGAGGCGATCCGCTATCCGGTCTTTCTGCACGGGGCCGACGATCACAACGGCGCACGCAGCGATCTCATTCACGATGCGGCGACTTTGGAATCCGAGCTGCGTCGCGTCGAGGCACCGGGCCTGCCGCGCAGTCAGTGCCTGGTCGTCGAGTTCTGCGACACGATCGATCCGGGCGGCATATATCGCAAGTACGACGCATTTATCGCCGGCGATCGGATCCTGCCGACCGACATGTATCATTCCAGCCGCTGGATGCTGAAATGGGAGAACAGCGGTGTCTTTGACGCGACGCCGATCGGCGAGGAAGCGCTCACCGAAGCGGAGCTCGGTTACATCCACGACTTTGCGGATCACGACCGGCTGCGCGAGGTCGCGGCGCTGGCGCGGATCGACTATGGACGGATCGACTTTGCCCGGCGCAACGGCCGAATCCAGATCTGGGAAATCAACACCAATCCCGATCTGGCATTGGGCGCGATGATGCAGCCCGACTATCGCCGGACGGCCTATGCCCGCCAAGTGCTGCCGACGGTGCTGGAGAAGGTGTTTGCAATGCTCGCATCGCTCGACTGCGACGGCGATCCGGCGATCCGCATTCCGGTCGCGCCGCGATGATCGTCTACGTCACGACGCGCTGGGGTCGGCGCAGCCTGGTCTATTCGTTGCCGCTTATGCCGCCCGATCTGCGCCGGCGATTCCGCCACGCGACCTATGAAGGTCTGTGGCGCAGGCGCTCGCTGCCGGTCGCCTCGTACATCTTCGCCGATATCGAACGGCTGGCACCGCCGGCGGTGGCGCGCGCCGCCGCCATCTGGGAGACGCTGGCCGCCTCGAACCTGCCGGTACGGCTGTTCAATCATCCGGCTCGCGTGCTGACGCGGTATCGGCTGTTGAAGGCGCTCCATCGCGACGGCATCAACGATTTCGACATTCACCGCGCCGACGGACCGTTCGGCGCGATCCGCTATCCGGTTTTCCTGCGCCATATCGACGATCACAAGGGCGCACGATCGGGTCTGATCGGCGACCCGGCGGCGCTGGAAGCGGGGCTGCGCCAGCTCGAGGCCGAGGGGCTGCCGCGCCATCTCCTGCTGATCGTCGAGTTCTGCGACACCGCCGATGCGAACGGCATCTATCGGAAGTACGACGCCTTCGTCGCTGGCGAGCGCATCGTGCCGTTCGACATCGATCGATCCAGCCACTGGATGGTGAAGTGGGAGAATGCCGGCCGGTTCGAGGGTCGGCGGCCCGACGAAGGGGCGATGATCGACGAATCGCTCGCCTTCCTGCACGGCTTCGGACAACAGGATCGGCTGCGCGCGATCGCGAAGTTGGCGGGGGTGGATTTCGGGCGGATCGATTTCGCGTTGCACGGCGACCGGATCCAGATCTGGGAGATCAATACCAACCCCGATCCTGCTTTGCCGCAGCTGCTCGCCCCGGACCATCGCGCCGGCCTTTATGGCCAACGCGTTCTGCCCGTCGCCCTCGACAGGCTGTTCGACATGTTCCGCTCGCTCGACTGCGCGCGGCATGCCGGCATCCACATCAACTTGCCGGCCGACGCCGCCCGGTGACGCGGGGCCGCCGCCCGCCGGGGAACGCCCGAATTTTCATGTAAGGCCAACCACAGAGGCACAGAGCAGAAGGGGGATCTGTTCCTCTCTCGCATCTCGGGGTCGCTTTTTCCAGAGCCAACCCTTCCTTCTATCCTGCTATTCGCATAGAATACATATAATATGAATTTTATGGGAATAAGCCTATGACGACTGTCACCTCGGCGGAACTCCAGAGAAAGCTTGGCGAAATCCAGGATCGCGCGCTGCGCGAGCCGGTCACCGTGACCCATCACGGCAGGCCGCGGCTGGTGATCCTCTCGGCCGACGAGTATCGCCGGCTGCGCCGCCGCGACCGCCAGGCGCTGCCGACCGACGCGCTGTCGCCGGTCGATCTTGCCGCGATCGCCCGGGCCGAGGCGCCGGCAAGCCACGCGCCGCTCGATCGCGAACTCGACCCGGCCTGACCGCAACCGTCCGGCTCCCGTCATGGCACTGCCCAAACCGCATCCCGGCCTGGTCATCGCCTACGACTACCAATGGTGCCAACCGGGACACGCCGCGCAGCCGCCCGCCGCCCTGGTCCTCGCGGTCGCCGACCAGGCGGGCGAACGGCTCGTCACCGCGGCGCCCATTACGACCGATTCGCCGGCCGATCCGCGCGATGCGATCGAACTGCCGCGCGCGACATGCCGGCGTCTCGGGCTCGGCGTCGGTCTGAAGGGCGCGCTCGGGGACAGCGACACGGCGAGCGACGCGCGCTGCTTCGTCATCGTCAGCGAGGTCAATCGCTTCGTCTGGCCCGGTCCCGATCTGCGGCCGGTAGCGACGCGCAGTGCGAGCGCGTTCGTCTACGGCGTGCTGCCGCCGCGTCTCTTCAAACGCATCACTGCGCAACTGATCGGCCGCTGGCACGCACGCGATCCGGAATGACGCGGCGCACCATCGCGCACCACGGCAATGCGCCGTCAGGCTGGCGTTCAACGTCTCTTCTGTCTCTGTGTCTCTGTAGTTTTATTTTCATCCACCGCCGCGCCGCGCGCTGAAGTACCGATTCTGTTATCGCTGTCGTCATAATCGCGCCGCGAATCGGGGGATACGCGATGCTCGAAAGCCTGATCGGAGAGGGAATCGGCGCACTCATACTGGCCGCGATCGCGGGCCTCGCGGGCTCGATCCGATTACCGCGAATGCAACCAACCGCATTCCGGTGTTGATCGGCGGCCTTTCGGCGTCAGCGAGTTTTCACCGCCGCAAGGTCATGCCCTGGGGTCTCGCGCTCAAGGTGAGCGCGCCGGTGACGCTCGGTGCGATCGGCGCAAATGGATCTTCCGGCTGCTGGTGTTCGTGATCCTCGGCGAGCTGGTCCATCTCGCGATCCACTACGTGCACGAGACCGTCTGAGCGGGTATCTACGCCGCCAGCGAAGCGTCGAGCGCGCGGCGCACCGCAGCGGCGAGTTCGGCGCGGCGATAGGGTTTGCGCAGCAGCGGTGTATCGAGCATCAGCCCGCTATGCTCGAGCACCTCCTGCTCGCCCGAACCCGATATCAGCAAAATCTTGACCTCGGGCCGTAGCTGCCGCGCCGCCGCCGCGAGCTGCGCGCCGCTCATGCCGCCCGGAATCATGACATCGCTCAGCAACAGCTCGATATCCGGCCGCTGCTGCAACAGCGCGAGCGCATCATGGCCGCGCTCCGCCTCGATCACCTGATACCCGAGACCGCGCAACTGCGCGACCGCGAGCGTGCGCACCGTCGGGTCGTTCTCGACCACAAGCACCGCTTCGTTGCCGCGTGACGTGACATCGAACTGTGCCGGCGCGCTGTCGATGGCGCCGACATGCCGCCGCAGATAGATCCGGAAGGTGGTACCCTCGCCCGGTTTGGATTCGATATCGATATGCCCGCCCGACTGCGTGACAAACCCGTAGGTCATCGCCAGCCCGAGGCCGGTGCCTTTGCCCGCTTCCTTCGTCGTGAAGAACGGCTCGAACACCCGCGTCGCGGTTTCCGGTTCCATACCGACGCCGGTGTCTGAAACTTCGATGCGCACATAATCGCCCGGCTCGATCCCGGTCATCGCCCGGGCGCGCGCCGTATCGATCGATTCGTTGGCGGCACGGATCGTGACGACGCCGCCTTGGGGCATCGCGTCGCGCGCATTGATCGCGAGATTGATCAGGCTGGTTTCGAGTTGTGCCGTATCGGCGGCAATCGGCCAGAAATCCGGCGCGACATCGGTCTCGATCGCGACCGAACCGCCGATCGTGGGGCGCAGCAGGGCCACGACCTCGTCGATCAGGTTCCGGAAATCGATACGGTCGGTGCGCAGAGGCTGATGCCGCGCAAAGGTCAGAAGGCGGCGCGTCATGTCGGCGGCGCGCTGGCCGGCCTGCAGGATGCTTTCGACCTGGCCGCGGCGCGCCGGATCGTCCGGCATCGAATCGGCCAGCGCCTCGGCCTGCCCGAGAATGACCATCAGCAGGTTGTTGAAGTCGTGCGCAACGCCGCCGGTCAGACGTCCGATGGCTTCGAGCTTCTGCGCCTGAAGCAGATCGGCTTCGCGCTTTCGGAACTCGGTGATGTCTTCGGCAATGCCGATGATCCGGTGGACCTCGCCCCGATCGTTGCGGATTGGCGACGCGCGATCCCAGATCCAGCGCACCGTGCCGTCCGGGCGAACGATGCGATACTGCACGTCATATTCGTCGTGCGCCTGGTTCATGACTCTCGCTTCGACCCAGGGTCGGTCCTCGGGATGAACCGCTTCGATGAACTCTCGCGCATTTTCGTACAGCGACTCGACCGGCCGGCCCCAGACTTTTTCGTAGGCCGGGCTGACATACTCCATCCGCGATTTCTCGGGATCGCTGACCCAGATCACCTCGCGAAGATTCTCGGTTATCTGGCGCAGCCGTTCCTCGCTCTCGCGGATCGCGTCCTCGTAGCGCTCGATCGACGTCGTGTCCCGCACGATGCTCAGCGCATACTCGTTGCCGTGTCGATCGCGGAAGCGCGACAGCAGATGTTGCGTCGGAAACGTTTCGCCGTTCTTCCGTCGCAGCACGAAGTTGCCGCGATAGGCGCCGCCCGCCGCCGGCACCTCGCCGACATTGTCGGTGAAGATGCGCTCATGCTCGTCGTCGACATGCAGCATCCCGGCCGGTCGGCCGAACAACTCCCTGGCCGGATAGCCGAACATTTTTTCGGCGGCCGGGTTGGCATAGAGGATGGTGCGCGCCGGCATCTGCAGCACCAGAACGGCATCGCCGAGATTCTGGACCAGTTCGCGATAGGTTGCCTCGCCGAGCAACCGGCTGCGATATCGGCGATAGAGGATGAACCAGAGACCCAGCGACGTGACGATTACGAAACCGAGACCCTTCAGGATCTCGAACCGTGCGATCTGGTTCCCGAAGGTGAACAGCTCGCCGAGCAGATAGCTCGAGGCGACGATGTAGGCGGTGGCGACCGCGGCATAGATGACCGGGATCGTGAGGTGGCTTGGCGGCCGGTTGGCGGGTGCGATGTGTTTCGGCATCGGGCTCCGATCGATGGCCAGTGCGGGCAGAGGGGCGCTCGAGTGGTTGAGTGCCCGTCGCGCCGGGCGGGCGTACATGGCCCCTTATGCAAAAGCAGTGTCGGTCGGTCGTGCCGCGGGTGCAATGCCTGTCCGGCTTCGCCTTCGGGCGGACGAACCAGGCGGGTTCAACGGGGTCGTCTGGGCAGACCCATGCCGGAGCGCTTCATCATGCCGCGAACCGATAGATCGGCGGGGGCCTGTCGAGCGCCCGAAACTGCGGTTTGCGGCAAGCGGAGCCGGTCACCCGGCACCGCCCGCCATTCAGAAACCCGCGGCATTCCGCCATTTTTTACAGGATTTGAACCAGTGCACACCGCTATGTGTCGCAACGGACGTATATGTACCGATGCAGGGGTGATTTTGGTCGGGCGGCGTCCAACTATAGGCGTCTCACTGGCGTGTCGCCCGGCCGGACCCTGTCCCGGAAGGCGACGCGAGACAGCGGATGCGCTGCCGTCCGGTTCGGGGTCGTACTTCGGCGATGGTCAATGCAGACGGATCGCGCCGAGACCCGGAACAGGCTGGCCAGCGTTCAGGGGCGCGGGATCCGGGGCCGGGTTCCGCGCCCCGCCTTTTTCAGCGTACGGCATCCCCGATGGGGTTCGCCCCGAAACGTGGCCGCGATCCGCCAGCACGCACATAACCCATTATTGACGGCCGCTGCCCCCGAACCCCGCCCGATCTGGCAGGTGCAATTCCGGCGACTCGGGGCGGCAGATGAGGAAATGTCCCGCGCGACCCGGTGGCAGGCGGACGTTGTCACGGCTACATTCTCTCTTCGTTCCTGGGGCCGTTTCGGACGTTCGGCTGGGGGCGTCGGCTGGTACCGGATCGGCGATCCTGCCCCCTCAGGGCCACCCATTTCACGCCATCGCGATCGCGCGATCCGGGGTGCGGCTATTCCCGTTCCAGCGTCCCAATGGTGCGGCCCGCGCCGATCGGAATCGGCGAGGCACACATTGCCAATCAGACGCGATCGTTCACCGATCGACGTCGCGCGGACGTTACCTTAACTTCTCGATCAGCCCGTCGAGCTGGTCGAGATCGGCATAGCGGATCGAAATCGTGCCGCCCTTCGCGCCCTTATGTTCGATCGAGACGCGCAGCCCGAGCCGCGACGTGAGATCGCGTTCGAGCGCGCGCGTGTCGGCATCCTTGCCCGGCGCCTTCTTGCCCGAACCCGCACCGCGCGCCTTGCGCCGTCCGCGCGCCGGATCGGCCGGCGAGACCAAAGCCTCGACCTGGCGCGCGCTCAATCCTTCGGCAACGATCTGTTTTGCAAGCTGGTGCGCATCGCCGCGCCCGACCAGCGCGCGCGCATGCGCAAAGCGCAGCTCGCCATTGTCGATCATCGCGCGCACCGGCTCGGGCAGCGACAGAAGGCGCAGCAGGTTCGTCACATGCGAACGGCTCTTGCCGAGCTCGGTCGCCAGCAGCTCCTGCGTATGCCCGAATTCCTCGATCAGCCGTCGATAGCCTTCGGCTTCTTCGACCGGCGTCAGATCGGCGCGCTGCACGTTCTCGAGGATCGCGAGTTCGAGCGCGCCGCGATCGTCGAGCGCGCGCTCCACGATGGGCACCTCGTGCAGGGTCGCTTCCTGCGCGGCACGCCAGCGCCGTTCGCCGGCGACGATCTCATATTCGCCCGGCTTCGTCGGATGCGGCCGCACCAGTATCGGCTGCAACATGCCGTTGATCCGGATCGATTGCGCGAGCGCGGAGAGTTCTTTCTGATCGAAACGCCGGCGCGGCTGGAAGCGGCCGGGATGCAGATGCTCGATCGGTACGCCGCGCGCACCGGCGCGCGCCGCATTCGCCGCCGGCGATGCGGCGTCGCCGGCATCGTCGCCGCCGAGCAGCGCCGATAGACCGCGGCCGAGATGGCGCTTCGGAGTCGAGGCGGGGGGTTTCATTTCCTTCGCGCCCGTGATTTGGCCTCACGCACGATTGACGCGCTCGCATGCTGCCGGTTCATGCCGCACCGGCGATCGTGGCATTCGCGGCCGGCTTGATTCCGCTCTCGCGACGCAGCAGCTCGCTCGCGAGATGGATATAGGCCTGCGACCCGGCGCAGCGCACATCGTACAGCAGCACCGGCTTGCCGTAGCTCGGCGCTTCGGAGACGCGCACATTGCGCGGAATGACCGTCTCGTAAACCTTGTCGCCGAAATGCCCGCGCACGTCGGCCGCGACCTGGTCGGAGAGCGAGTTGCGCTTGTCGTACATGGTGAGCACGACACCCTGGATCTCGAGCGCCGGATTGAAATGGCGCTTCACGCGCTCGATCGTACCCATCAGATGCGAGAGACCTTCGAGTGCATAGAACTCGCATTGCAGCGGCACCAATACCGCATCGGCTGCGACCAGCGCGTTGAGCGTGAGGAGGCCGAGCGAGGGCGGGCAGTCGATGAGAATATATTCATAGAGGCTGCGCAGCGGATCGAGCGCCTCCTTGAGCCGCCGCTCGCGCCGCTCTTCGCCGACCAGCTCGAGCTCGGCGCCGGTCAGATCGAGCGAGGCGGGGATGATGTCCATGCCGGGCACGCCGGTCGGCTTGATCGCCGTTTCGCCCGGCGCTTCGCCCATGATGACCTGGTAAGAGGTCACCTGGCGCGAGGGCGGGTCGATCCCAAGGCCTGTTGAGGCATTTCCTTGCGCATCGAGGTCCAGAATTAAAACTTTCTTGCCACAGGCAGCCAGAGCGGTCGCCAGATTGACCGTGGTCGTGGTTTTTCCGACGCCGCCCTTCTGGTTGGCGATCGCAAGGATGCGGCTGCGGAACGCGCGCGGCCCGGCATGCGACGGCGCGGGCTCGTTGGCGGCGGATCCGGCGGCGCTATCGTCCGATCTGTCGGCGGCTTGCATGGCGGATTTCCAGAATCGTGGCGCGCGGATCGGTCAGGCTCGGATGTTCGGCCACGGTCATTGTCCAGCCTTTGCGCGCCTCGGTCAATTCGGCGGCGGCATCCGCGCCCTTCAAAAAGAGGCAAAGACTATCGGTACTTAGCCAGTGTTCGGCGAGACCGAGCAGCCGGGCGAGGGGGGCCAGCGCGCGGGCCGTGACGATGTCCGCCGGGGCCGGATCGAGGCTCTCGGCCCGGGCCCGCAGGATCGAGACCCGGTCCTTCGCGGCCGGCCCCAAGGTCGCCCGGGCGGCCTCGGCAAGAAAGATCGCCTTGCGCCCGTCCGATTCGACCAGGGTCACGGCAAGATCGGGCCGCAGGATCGCCAGGACCAGGCCGGGAAAGCCGGCGCCCGAGCCGAGATCGACCAGCGTGCGGGCGCGCCCTTCGGGCAGCGGGGCCGGGATCAGGGGTAGAAGCTGCGCCGAATCGAGGAAATGGCGGCGCCAGAGATCGGGCAACGTGGCCGGCCCGACGAGATTGATCTTCGCCTGCCATTTCGTCAGAAGGGTGGCGTAACTATCGAATATCGCTGGTAAATCGCCGTCCGTTCCCCGGGGAACATCGCCAGTATTGGTCGGCAGACCGGCGAGAAAGGCGATGAATTCGGCCGGGCCGGAATCGGCGGCACCCGGCGCTTGGCTCACGCAGCGGTCTGGCGGGCGGCCTTATCCCGCGTCGCCGGGCCACCTTTCACGAAGCGGAGGAGGGCGACCAGGGCCGCCGGGGTCACACCCGCGATCCGCGCCGCCTGGCCGAGCGTCGCCGGGCGGGTCGCATCGAGCTTCTGGCGCACCTCGTTCGAGAGCCCGCCGATCGCGCCGTAATCGAGCGGATCGGGGAGGCGCAGCGCCTCGTCCTTGCGGAAGGCCCGGATATCGGCCTCCTGGCGCTCCAGATAACCGCGATAGAGTCCGTCGATTTCGAGCTGCTCGGCAATATCAGGCGCGAGGCCGCCGAGTTCCGGCCAGATCGCGGAAAGGCGGGCGAGGGTGACCTCGGGATAGCCGAGCAAATCGGCGGCCGAGCGCCGGATTCCGTCGCGATTGACCGGTATGCCTTGATTCCGGAGGAAATCCGGGGTTTCCGAGAGCGATTCGGCCAGGTTTCGCGCCGCTTCCAGCGCCGCCTTCTTGGACTGGAAGGCCCGGGCGCGGCCGGCCCCGACGACGCCGATCGCCACGCCTTTATCGGTCAGCCGCTGGTCGGCATTGTCGGCCCTGAGCGACAGGCGGTACTCGGCGCGCGAGGTGAACATGCGGTAGGGCTCACTGGTGCCGCGCGTGGTCAGATCGTCGACCATGACGCCGAGATAGGCTTCTGCACGGTCGATCCGGAAGGCGCCGATCCGGCAGGATTCGTCCTGCTTCGCCCCGGCGCCGGCCGAACCCCCGGGCGACCCAGCCACCAGGGCCGCGTTGATCCCGGCGAGCAGCCCTTGGGCCGCCGCCTCCTCGTAGCCGGTGGTCCCGTTGATCTGGCCGGCGAGAAAAAGACCGGGAATCCGCCGCGTTTCGAGGCTGTCGGTCAGCTCGCGCGGGTCGACATGGTCATATTCGATGGCGTAGCCCGGCCGGACCATGACCGCTCGTTCGAGGCCGGGAATCGTCGCGAGCAGCGATTTCTGCACTGCCTCGGGCAAGGCGGTCGAAATCCCGTTCGGATAGACCGTCGGATCGTCCAGCCCCTCGGGCTCGAGGAAGATCTGGTGGCGTTCGCGATCGGCGAAGCGGACCACCTTGTCCTCGACCGACGGGCAGTAACGCGGGCCCGCACCCTCGATCTGGCCGGAATAGACTGGCGAAAACCGCAGATTTTCGCGGATAATCGCATGGGTCGCCGGTGTCGTCGCGGTGATGCCGCACTCGATCTGCGGCGTCCCGATCCGGTCGGTGAGGAACGACATCGGGGTCGGCGGGCTGTCGCCCTTCTGCATCTCGAGCCCGGCCCAGTCGATCGTCCGCCCGTCGAGCCTGGGCGGCGTGCCGGTCTTGAGCCGGCCGAGGCGGAATTCCAGCCGTGCCAGGGTCTCGGCGAGGCCAATCGAGGGCCTTTCGCCATGACGGCCGGCCGACCATTGCTCGGTCCCGATATGGATGACGCCGCGCAGGAAGGTGCCGGTGGTGATGACGACCGCAGCCGCCCGGATCTCGGCGCCCGAGCCGGTCAGAACCCCGGAAACCCGCTGGTTTTCGCCACTTTCTTCGAGGATCAAATCTTCGGCGCCGTCTTCCCGGATATCGAGATTCGGCGTTTCGGCGAGAAGCCGCTGGATCGCCGCGCGATAGAGCTTGCGATCGGCCTGGGCGCGCGGGCCGCGCACGGCCGGGCCCTTGGAGCGATTCAACATCCGGAACTGGATGCCGCCTTCGTCGATCGCGCGCGCCATCAGCCCGTCGAGCGCGTCGATTTCCCGAACAAGATGCCCCTTGGCGAGCCCGCCGATCGCGGGATTGCAGGACATTTCGCCGATCGTCGCGGCCGAATGGGTCAGGAGAAGCGTGCGCGCACCCATCCGCGCCGACGCGGCCGCGGCCTCGGCGCCGGCATGGCCGCCGCCAATGACGATCACGTCGTATCGATTGTCCGCGCTCATGGTGGCGGAATGTAAGGACGGCCGGCGCCAGGGTCAAAGCGGAAGCGGCGGTGACGCGGCGCTGGATCGTTCCCCGGGAAACGGACCTCGATTAATGTGCCCGTACAAATGGTTACGACCCCCCCCCGCTTCCGGGTCGCCTATTTCCCGATGCAGAAATCGCGGAAGATCACGTCGAGCAGATCCTCGACATCGACCCGGCCGGTGACGCGGCCGAGCGCGCGCACGGCAAGGCGCAGATCCTCGGCCGCGAGTTCAGGCCCGCCGGCAGCCGCCATCCGGCCGATCGCGGCCAGGCATTCCTCGAGCGCTTCGCGATGGCGCGCGCGCGTGAGGACCGGTCCGGTGGCAGCATCGTTCCCCGCTTCGAGCCGCGCAGCGATCATCGAGGCGAGCCGCTGCTCGAGTTCGGCGACGCCCTCCCCTGTCACGGCCGACAGCGCGACGACCGGCAGATCGGCCGGCAGTCGGGATACGGCGCCGGGCGCGAGATCGATCTTGTTGAGAACCAGCAGCGTGTCGGGATCGCCGGCCTCGCGCAGTTCGAGCTGGCCTGCCTGGTCCTCGGTCGCATCGAGCACGCGGATCCGCAGATCGGCCTCGTCGGCGCGTTGCCGCGCGCGTCTGATGCCTTCCTGCTCGACCGCACCGATGGTTGTATCGTTAGAGGCATAGCCCGCGAAACGCGCAGCGCGATTCATGCTGTCGTTCGCATCCAACGCATCGACGGATGCGATGTCGGGCGCGCGCGCGTCGCGTATGCCCTCTTCCCTGATGCCGGCCGTATCGGCGAGCAAAACGGGATAGCCGCCGAGATCGAACGCGGCTTCGATCACGTCGCGCGTGGTGCCCGCTTCCGGTGCGACGATCGCCGCTTCGCGCCGCACCAGCAGATTGAAGATGCCGGACTTGCCGACATTGGGCGCGCCGGTCAGCACGACGCGAAGGCCTTCGCGCAACCGTTCGCCGCGATGTCCGTCATCGAGATGGGCGCGGATTTCGCGCGCCAGCGAAGCGATCTCGTGCGCGACGCCGGCGGCGATATCGTCGGGCAGGCTTTCGTCGGGAAAATCGATCGCCGCTTCGAGATGCGCGAGTGCGCGCACCAGCCGCTCGCGCCAGATTTCATAGAGCCGGCCGAGCCCGCCATCCATCTGCCGCAACGCCTGTTTGCGTTGCGCCTCGGTCTCGGCATTGACCAGATCGCCGATCGCCTCGAGCGCGGTCAGATCGAGCTTGCCATTGTCGAACGCCCGCCTGGCGAACTCGCCCGGCTCGGCGAGACGCAATCCGTCGATGCGCGCGAGCAAGGCCAGCACCGCCGCCATCACCGCGCGGCCGCCATGAAACTGCAGCTCGGCCATGTCCTCGCCGGTTTCCGAGCGCGGGCCCGGCAGCCAGAGCACCAGCGCCTCGTCGATCACGCTCTCGGGCCCAAGCCCGATCGCGGGATCGCGCAGCCGGCGGAACGCCGCCTCGCGCGGCGGCGGCAGCATGTTCCGGGCACCGCCGGCAATCGCGAGCAGCGCATCGCGGCTGCGCGGACCCGAGAGCCGCACCACCGCGACCGCGGCGCGGCCGGCTGCCGTCGCCGGCGCATAGATCGTGTCGCGATCCGCCATCCAGCCCATCCCCGCGTCGCTTCCCCGGATGAGAGTCTAACCCGATTGCGGACAGGGGTCACAGGGCACAGCGCAGCGTCGCGTGGGCCGTAGCAATCTGCGACAATCGGCGAAACACGGAGGCGCCCATGCATACGCAGCGGATCGAGGCTTGGCAGCATGGCCATGTCTTCCTCGGATCCGGGCACGAGCGGAACGAGCGGCGGACCTGGCTGGTGGTCGTGCTGACCGCAACGACGATGGTCGTCGAGATCGTCGGCGGCGTTATCTACGGCTCGATGGCACTCATGGCCGACGGCTGGCACATGTTCACCCACGCGGCGGCGCTTGCGATCGCCGCGATCGCCTATCGGTTCGCGCGGCGTCACGCGCGCGACCGCCGATTCACGTTCGGCACCGGCAAGCTCGGCGAGCTCGCCGGTTTCTCGAGTGCAATGATTCTCTGGATGGTCGCGTTGCTGATCGTATACGAGTCGGTCATGCGGTTGTTCGATCCGGTCACCATCGTCTTCGACCAGGCCATCGCCATCGCTGTCGCCGGTCTGATCGTAAATCTGATCAGCGCCTGGATCCTGAGCGACGGGCACACGCATGGGCACAGGCCGCAACCGGTGCATCGCCATTCCCACGATCATCCGCACGCCCATGAAGAGGGGTATGAAGACAGGCACCGGCATCGCACTGCGCAGCACGATCACAATCTGCGCGGCGCCTATCTGCATGTCATGGCCGATGCGCTCACATCCGTGCTTGCCATCGTCGCGTTGCTGGCAGGGCGCCTCTACGGCTGGAACTGGATGGATCCCGTCATGGGAATCGTCGGTGCGGCGATCATCCTGCGCTGGTCGATCGGCCTCATCCGTACGTCCGGCGCGGTGCTGCTCGATACCGTACCCGATCGAAAGCTTTTCGATCTCGTCGCAAGCCGGCTCGAAATCGGTGGCGACCGGCTCGCCGACCTGCATCTATGGCGTCTTGGGCCCGGTCATGTCGGGCTGGTCGCCTCGATCGTCGCCGACCGACCGCAGTCGCCCGAAACCTACAAAACGCGCCTCGACGGTATCGACGGCCTGTCGCATGTCACGATTGAGGTGCATCCGTGCCGCGCCGTGACAGTGCCGACGACGGGCGCCTGAAACCACAACAATGGACTGGCTGGCATCGGCGCAACGCTGGCTCTATTCCGGACTGGCCGACGGCATCGGCGGCACAGCGACCCCCGGCGATGTCCCGGCGCTAATCGGCCTTGCCTTCGTCTTCGGTGCGCTGCACACATTCATGCCCGGCCATGGCAAGAGCCTCCTGGTTTCGTATCATCTGGCGCGCAACGGAAGCCGATTCGACGGGCTGAAGACCGCGAGCCTCCTCGCGGCCACCCACATCGGCATTGCGGTCGTTCTGGTGCTGAGCGGCATAGCGGCGATCGGCGGCGCATTCGCGGGCCGCAACGATGCCGCCGGATTCGAAATCGCAAGCGCCGTGCTGATCGTGCTGATCGGAATCTATCTGACGTATCGCGCGTGGCGGCCGCAGTTGCACGAGCGGGTCAAGGCCGGCGGCTTTCTGGCGCTCGCCGCCGGCGCGGTTCCCTGTCCGCTGACGGTTTTCATCCTCACCTTTGCCATCATGCACGAAAAAACCGGCGCCGGTCTCGTTGCCATCGCCGCGATGTTGTTGGGCGCGATCGCGACGCTCTCGATCTTCGCCATCGGCGCCATTCTGACACGAATCCGGCTGATGGCGTTTCTGAATCGCAGCTCGGCGCTGCGCGCGCGCATCGGCCGGGCGCTCGAATTTGCCGGCGCCATCGGCGTGCTGACGCTCGGTCTGCTGATGCTGGCGATGCGGGCCAGCGGACAATGACCGGCGCAGGGAATAGCGTCAGACGTGCGCTGCAACAGACGATCGCGCATGCGAAAGGTCGCAAGACCGCACGGCCCGCGAACGATCGCAAAGGCGGGCCATCCGCAATCGTTCATGAGATTCAGGTGAGAGATCCGAACGCGGCGATGCCCCCTCCCCCTCCCGCACGCTGCGATTTGCCGTGACCGACCGCGGCAAGAGGAGGGAAGTCATCGCGTAGCGATGTGTTGATGCGGCAATCTCTCTACCGACAGCATTAACCGCGGCGCCGCGGTCCGCCGCAGCCGACCGCGTTCAAACCGGATCGGACGAGGACCGCCCCTATTCGGTCGTGTCGACGTCCAGATCGGGTACTTCGATGGTGATTTCGGTCTTGTCGCCGCCGCCCATGCCGGGGATGCCACCGTTGAAATAGAGGATGGCGAAGACGGCCACGACCACCACAAGCCCGCCGACGATGAAATACAGAACATTGTTATTGCTGCCGCTGCCGGAATTTTCGGCCATGGAATCGCTCCGTTTGCTGTTGCGCCGGGCCGGCCGCGCGCAGGCGCGCGCCGCCCCTCGGCATCGCTATAGAGGGACAAGGCCGGATCGCCTGTTCCCAATTGCACAGGACCCCCGGACCGAAACGGCAATGGCCCGACCGCCGGGGGCCGACCGCCGGGGACCGAACGAGCGGCCGATTATTCGGTCGTGGTCGTGGTCGTGTCGGTATCCGCGTCGCTGTCCGCCGCCGGCACTTCGATGGTCACGTCAGCATCGTCGGCCATCTCGGGGCCGTCGCCGCCGAGGAACAGATAGGCGAGGACCGCGACGATCACGACCAGCCCGCCGACGATGAAATAGAGCGCGTTGTTGCTGCCACGTTCCGGTTCCCGATGATCGGCCATGGATGTCTCCGATTGCCGTTGCGCCAAGCGACGGCGGGATCGCACGAACCTCGCCCCTCGGCATCCATGGAAAACGCGGCAGGACGGGGTTTGTTCCCGACGGCGAGTGGGACGGGACGGGCTACGGGCGGCCTGCGGGCGAGGGGGCGGAGCCCACGAGAGTAAAAAGCCAATCGTTCACCACAGAGATACAGAGAAGAATATGACTCGGCGAACTCTGTGTCTCTGTGGCGAGCCATTCGGCATCACCCTGCCCCTCCCGCGCGCCGCGGCCAGGGAGGGGTTAAGTGGGGGTTCGCTTGCGGTCGAGCCGGACGAAAAGGTCGGCGCGCTACGCCGCTATCGGCGCGTTACCGAAACCAGCGCTACTGCGCCGGGCCGACCACGCGATCGAGGATCCAGTTCGCGATCGAGTTCAGCGTCGCCTCGCTGCTGCAGAGCGGCGCGACATGCGCGTAGGGCGAGTTGATGCCGGCATATTGCCGGAGCGCGATCGCCACGTCCTCGCCGACCACCATGTCGTTGCGGCGGTAATAATTCTTCGCGAATTCCTCGAAATCGTTGCGCGCGACCGTCGATTTCGGAAACATCGAGCTGACGGTGAGGCGCGATTTCGTGGCGCTCAGCGGTTCCGAGTTGAAGACCAGCGCGCCATCGTTGCCGAGCGTCATCATGAAGAGCGGCTTGATCGTGACGAAAAACGTCCCGCGCTTCTTATCGGCATCGATCCCGTCCATCGCCGGGAAGCCCTCGAAACCCGGGAACGGCAGCAGCAGCTGGCTGCCGTCATGCGCGGCGAAATGCGACGTGACATTCGGTCCCGGATCGCCGAAATCGACATACTCGGTCTTCCACTGCGCGAGCGAATCCTTGTGCACGGTCGGAATGTGATAGCCGTCGGAATAATTCTCGACGAAGCATTTCCAGTTCGCATCCATCTCGAACACGAGCTGTTTGGTCGTCACCATGTCCTCGAGCCGGTGCGATGCGAGCAGACGCGGCAATTCGCCGAGATGCTCGGCCAAAGTCGGCGCGCTCGGCTTGACGCCCTCGGGCGCCGTCTCGCGAAAGCGCACGAAAATGAATCCGCCCCAGATATCGCTCGGGATTTCGAGCAGCCCGTACTCGCGACGATTGGTGCCGTCGATGATCGGCTTGCCGTCGAGATCGGGATAATGGGGCGCCGCGAGCAGATCGCCTTCGTTCGAATAGACCCAGGCATGATACGGGCAGCGGAAGGTTTTGCAGTTGCCGGAGCCGTCGGCGACCAGCGCGCCGCGATGGCGGCAGGTGTTGGCGAAGACGCGCACCTGCCCGTCGCTGCCATGCACCAGCATCAGCGGAATGTTCATGAAGGTGAGGCAATGGAAGTCGCCCGGATTGGCGACCAGTTCGGTGCGCGCGAGCATGTTCCAGCCGGGCAGCAGCAGCCGTTCCATCTCGGCCGCGAAGAAGCGCTCCGAGGTGAAGGCCCAAAGCGGCAGCGCCGCCCGCGTCCTGCCGTCCTGCGATCGCACGGCGGCGAAATGTTTCGGATCGAGCACGTCCTCCGGCTCGTTCACATCGGCCGCGCGGCCGAAACCGGGAAAGAGATCGGTGACACGATTGGGGACGGGATTGAGCGGCGAGGTATCGGGCATCGAAATCGTCTCCCATCCGCGCGGCCCCAAACGAGGGCGCGGGATCGATAATGCTGGATCGATCGGCAGGCGGCAGCCCGCCATTTTCGGGTCGCAGTCTAACCCGGAAATTCGGCCGGATGCATCAGCCTTTGCCCGCAGGGCCGTCCTGTGGTTTCAGCATGAGACGCTCGACGCGCTCGCCTTTGCCGATATGGCGCTCGATGATCTCGTCCGCATCCTCTTTCGTCTCGTAATGGTACCAGACGCCGTCCGGATAGATGACCATGGTCGGCCCGAGCTCGCAGCGGTCGAGGCAGCCGGACTGGTTGATGCGCACATCGTCATGGCCGAGCTGCTTGGCGCGGGCCTTCACATAATTGCGCAGCGTTTCGGCGCCGCGTTCCTTGCAGCAGCCGCGCGGATGGCCCGCCGCCCGCTCGTTGACGCAGCAGAACACATGCAGCCGGTAATAAGGATCGGGATCGCCGGGCTTCGGTCCGGTCGTCGGTCCAGTCTGGGGTTTCGCCGCATCGGCCGGTTTCGCCACATCGTTCACGATCATCGTCCTCCGTCACGCCGCCGGGTGCCACCGGCCGGAACCTGCTCCATCGCGGGGGCGAGAGTGCCCGGTTCGAAGACCGGTTTCGCCCCCAATTCTTGTCGGACTATTTGGCGGGTCGACGTCGTTGGCGCGACCAAGGCGACCGGGCTACCCGGTCATTTCTTGCCGGGTTCTTTCCTGCCGCCGGCCCCGCCGCCGGCGAACTGGTCAAAGAAGGATTTCTGCCAGGCGGCCATCGCCTCCGCGGCCCCGCCGGCGCCCGTGCCCGCGGCACCCATTCCGGGCATCGCGCCGGCCGCCTCCGCCATCCAGCTCGCCATGATCTGCTGCGGGTCCATCGCCTCAAGGGCGGCGCGCATGCGCGCCTCGATTTCCGCCAGCATCCGCGCCTGAAGCGGCGCCACGTCGGGCAGACCCATGAACGCGCGCGCCTCCTCGGGCGTGCAGTCGATGTCGATGGTGACTTTCATGAGCGCCTCCTTGGGAATGCCAGCGGCAAGGCGCGGACTATAGCAGGGAGCATGACGCGAGACGGCCGGATCGGCGATTGACCCGGATGGGGGCCTGCACGAATGCAACGACATGCGCCGAACGAACATGCGGTGCTCGAGGGTCGGTCCCTCACCCTACCCCACCCTCTCCCCCCACCAGGGGGAGAAGGATGCGAAGGATTGCGTCAGTCGCCCAGCGCGATGCGGATCTTGGTTGCGAGTTCCTGCCGGCGATAGGGCTTCGAGAGCAGCTGCACGCCGGAATCGAGCCGCCCGTGATGCATGATCGCGTCTTCGGTATAGCCCGAGGTGAACAGGACCGGCAGGTCGGGCCTGATCGCCCGGACCGCATCGGCCAGCTCGCGGCCGTTCATGCCGCCCGGCATCACCACATCCGTGAACAGCAGATCGAAATTCTCGCCAGCATGCAGAACGGCAATTGCCTCGCGCCCGTTCTCCGCCGCCACGACGCGATAGCCGAGCCCTTCGAGCTGCGCCCGGACATGCTCGCGGACCAGGTCGTCGTCCTCGACCAGCAGGATCTTCTCGCTGCCGCGCGGCGGCGCGCTCGCCTCGGTCACCGAAACATCGGCGGCCGTCCCGTTGACCGCTTCCGGCAGATAGAGCCTGACCGTAGTGCCGTGGCCCGGCTCGGAATAGACGCTGATGTGGCCCTTCGACTGTTTGACGAAGCCGTAGACCATGCTGAGCCCGAGACCGCTGCCCTTGCCCACATCCTTGGTGGTGAAGAACGGATCGAACGCGCGCGCCACCACCTTCGGCGTCATGCCGGTGCCGGTATCCGAGACCGCGATCATCACATAGCGGCCGGGCGTCACGTCGTCATGCATCGCGCAATAGTCGGCGTCGAGTTCGACATTGCGCGTCTCGATCGTCAGCCGGCCACCCTGCGGCATCGCATCGCGCGCGTTAATGCAGAGATTGAGTAACGCGTTCTCGAGACGCGGCGCATCGACCAGCGACAAGCGCAGCCCCTCGCCGAGCCGCGTTTCGATTTCGACCTGTTCGCCCAACGTACGGTGCAGCAATCCGCCCATGCCGGCGACCAGCCGGTTCATGTCCGTCGCCACCGGCTCGAGCGCCTGGCGACGCGCGAAGGAAAGCAGACGGCTGGTCAGTTCGGCGCCGCGTTCCGCCGCCGACATGGCGGTCTCGGCCAAAGGCCGCAGATCGGGACGGCCCTTGAGCCGCTCGGCGAGAATCTCCGCATTGCCGAGAATGATCGTCAGCAGATTGTTGAAATCATGCGCGACGCCGCCGGTCAGCTCGCCGACCGACCGCAGACGTTCCGACTGCATCAGCGTCTCTGACATGCGCCGGTCGCCGATCATGCGTCCGATATGCGTTGCGACCGCATTCACGAGCGCGCGTTCCTCGCGCAAGAAGGGATCGTGGCCGCCCTCCTCGTCCGGCCGCGCGGCCGTCAGCCCGACTTCGACGAAGCCGATATCGCGACTTTCCACGCGGATGGGGGCGGTCAGTGCGGAAAGCGGTGTCTGCCATCCGACGCTGCGCTGCTCGCCGCCCTCGACGACGATGCGCGCGACCGCGATATCGTCGTGCAGCAGGCTCTCCGGCAGGATCGCGGCGATATCCGCGCAGATTGAATCGACCGGCCGGTCGTCGTTGGTCGTGAGCTCGACGGCCCGATAGAGACAGGCGAGTTCTTTGATACGCTCGCGCAGCGCCCGTTCCGCCTGCTTGCGCGCCGTGATGTCGGTCATGCCGCCGACAAAGCGAATCGCGCGGCCGGTCTCGTCGACGACGATCCGGCCGTGATCCTCGATGTCGATCCAGACGCCGTGCATGTCGAGAAAGCGATACTGGTCGAACCATTCGCCCTCGCCACGATCGACCGTTTCCTGCAACCCCGCAAGAATGCGGTCGCGATCGTCGGGATGCACCCGCGATTTCCAGTCGTCGAAGCTGACGTTGGTGCCGTCGGGATTGCCGAAGCGTCCGTACATACCCTCGCTGCGCCAGGTCGTGCCGGCAATGAGATCCCAGTCCCAGACCACGTCGGCGGTGGTGCGCGCAATAATTCGGAACCGCTCCTCGCTCTCGCGGAGCTGCGCATCGAGGCGTTTCTTGTCGGTGATGTCGGTCATGCTGCCCATGAACCGGGTCAGTTTGCCGTTCGCATCGAAAATCAGCTGGCCGCGATCCTCAATCTCGATCCAGATTTCGTCGCCGCTGCGATAGCGATACTGGGCGAACCATTTCCGGTCGCGGCGTTCGATCGCGTCGATAAAGCTCGTCACGACGCGCTCGCGGTCCTCGGGATGGAGCCGGTCGCCCCAGATCCGGTCGCCCAGATCCCGACCGATGGCGGCGCCGATATCGGCTTCGCCGCTGCCGCCGTCCTGGCCCGCCCACCACAGCATGCCGGTTTCGAGATTCCAGTCCCAGAACCGGTCGGCGGCGGTATCGGCGATGAGGCGAAACCGCTCCTCATTCTCGCGGAGTTTCGTCTCCATCCGCTTGCGTTCGCTGATGTCGGTCATGCCGCCGACGAAACGAACCGGCGTTCCGGTCTCGTCGAACATCAGCCGACCGTGATCCTCGATGTAAGTCTCCCTGTTGTCGGGCCCGAGGAACCGGTACTGGTCGGTCCAGGTTTCGTCGCGACGTTCGATGGCGCCGCGAATGCCCGCGGTTACGCGGTCACGGTCGTCGGGATGGATGCGTCCGGCCCAGCTGTCGGGGCCGAACTCGCCGTCCTCCAGCGGGAAGAGTGTGCTGTCCTGCTGGCGATCCGCCCACCAGACTTTCTGTGTCCGGAGATCCCAATCCCAGACGAGGTCCGCTGTCGCGCGCGCGATGGTGCGAAAACGTTCCTCGCTCTCGGCGAGCCGCGCCTCGAGTCGCTTGCGCAGCGCAATGTCGGTCATGCCGCCGACCATGCGCACCGGCGCGCCGCTTTCGTCGAAGAACAGCCGCGCGTGATCCTCGATATCGAGCCATTCGCCGCAGTCGTCTCTGTAGCGGTACTGTTCGACCCATCGTTCGTCGCGGCGGTCGATGGCGGCGAGCAGGCTTGCAACGACGCGTTCCTGATCGTCCGGGTGCAGGCGCCCTTCCCACAAGGTCGCACCGAAATCCGCCGCGCTCGTCGGCCCGGTGGGGTAGCTGGCATCTTTCGCGGCCCGATCCGACCACCAGAGTTGCCCCGCCCTCAGATCCCAGTCCCACAATATGTCCGAGGTCGCCGAGGCGACGATGCGGAAACGTTCCTCGTTCTCCGCAAGCCGTGCCTCGAGACGCTTGCGTTCGGTGATGTCGGTCATCCCGCCGACCATGCGCGATGGCTCGCCGCTCTCGTTCAGAATGAGCTGGCCGTGATCCTCGACGTCGATCCAGCCGCCCTTGTTGTCGGTATAGCGATACTGCGCAACCCAGCGTTCGTCGCGCCGATCGAGAGCGGCAACCAGGCCGGCAACGACGCGCTTGCGATCGTCGGGATGAATCGCGGCAGACCATTCGTCGGTCGCGTATACATGCGCAACGCCGCCAGGATAGATCGCTGAATCCGACACACGATCGGTCCACCAAACCTTCTGTTCCTTGAGATCCCAGTCCCAGACGATGTCGGCGGTCGCACGCGCGATCGCGCGGAAGCGTTCCTCGCTTTGCCGGAGCTTGTCGTCGAGCCGGCGGCGTTCGGTGATGGTCCTGAAATAGATCGCGAGCCCATCGACAGACGGGTGGGCCCGGATGTCGAGCCATTCATCCAGGGGCTCATAGAAAAACTCGAGATGGCCGAGCGTTCCTTCGCGCATCGCCCTTTCGTACATCCGATAGATCTCGCTGCCGCGGGCATCGGGAAACTCGTCCCACATCGAGCGGCCGAGAAGTCTCTCTCGACTGCGCTGCAATACGCGCTCGGCTTCGGCATTGAGATAGACGAACCGCCAGTCGCGATCGACCAGACAGAACGCATCGGTCATGTTCTCGAGCGTCGCGCCAAGCCGCGCTGCGAGGATCGCGCGCTCGGCTTCGAGCCGCTTCTGTGCGGTCACGTCCATCAGGCTGACGAGCACCAGGCTCGAACCGCTGCCGGATGCCGGATAGGCGATGCGCATCACCGTATGAATCGTCTCGCCCGCACGCGTACGAAATATGCGCTCGCCCTCGAAGATAGAGCGGCCTTCGGCCAGGCCGGCGATCTGGTCGGCTATGGCCGTCCCGATATCCTGCGCAAGCGCGCCCATCTTCAGAAGCCGCTCGAGCTCTTCCTTGTCGCGCGCGCCGAACAGCAAGAGCGTCGGCTCGTTGACGCCGAGAATGTGCATCGCTTCGATCATGCGCGACATGATCTCGGGATGAGTAGCGGCGTGGCGCCGGAAATCGTGGATCCCCTGCGCGCGCAACTCATCGAGAATGGCGATGATGCCGCTCCAGTCTTCCTCCCAGATCGAAACCGGCACCGAGCGATAGATCGAGCGGAACCGTTCCTCGCTGGCGCGCAGCGCATCGCGCCGCGTCGTGCGGTCGATCGCGATGCCGACCAGACGAGCGAAACGGGCGATCATCTCGATCTGGCCATCATCGGGGGCCGTCGCCTCGCGACCGTAGAGGGCGAAGGTCGCAATCACGCGACCCTCGGCATCGAACACGGGAACCGACCAGCAGGCGCGGAACCCCAGGGCCTGCAGCGGCTCGCGAAAACCGGTCCAGCGCGGATCGGTCGCGATGTCGGGAACGATGACCGGATGGCCGGTGAAGGCGGCGGTGCCACAGGAACCGGCGTTCGGCCCGATCGGCTGACCCTCGAACGCGCGGATCAAGCTTTCCGGAAGATGCGGCGCCGCGCCGTGACGAAGATGCACACCATCGGCATCGAGCAGCAGGATCGAACTGGCGATGCCGGGGTTCAGCGCATCGACGGCAAGCGCGATGCCGCGCAGCATGTCGGGCAAAGGCGCATCCGTGGCGATCGCCTCGAGGATGCCGGCTTCGGCGGCATGTTGGCGCACGATATCGAAAGCGGCCGGATTGGATGCGGCGGGCTCCTCGGGCAGCGCAGCGACCCCATCCGCCCGGGGGCCGAGCAGGCGCTGCTTCGCCTCACGCAGAATCAGGGCCAGACGCTGGCGCGCGTCGGGCGACCCGCTTCCGGTCCGCCGATTCATCGCAGGCCGCAATCCAAACCATGGGCTGTGGTCATGACGGTCCCCGCCTTGGCCGCGGCGGCCCCGTACCCGATGCCGCCATCGGGTCGATCCCTCGGGCCGGCAGCAAACAGGGGAGGAGCATCGTATATTAGGCAGACGCTGTCGATGGCGCGGCGGAAACCGGGGCTCTCCCGGCGAATCGCAGAGGGTCGGCCGGTGCCGTCAGCGACCGGTCCAGACAGCGAGGCAGTCCGCCCGCAGCACGCCGGGCACCGCTTCGATACGGCGCGCGAGGCCGGCATACAGGTCCGCGACCGGGCCGAGCGGCTCCTCCAGCGCATCGGGACGGAGCGATTTCAGCTCGCGCATCGAAAGCCCGAAGACCGCGATCGCAATTCCGGCATTCCAGGCGGCGCCCGAGCACATTGCGCAGGGCTCGACGGTCGAGACCAGGATGCAGCCGGAAAGATCGCCACCGCGTACGGCGATTGCCGCCCGCACCGAGTCGAACTCGCCATGCCGGGTCGGATCGCCGCTGGTCGCGACACGGTCATGCGCCGTGGCAACGAGCGTGCCGTCGGCCGCGATCACCACCGCCCCATAGGGCAGATCGCCTTCGGCAATCGCCCGACGCGCCGCATCGAGCGCATGGCGCATGCCGGTTTCGTAGATCGGCATCGCGGGCATCGCGTCTCAGGTCTCGCGTGCGGCCCGCATCAAGCGCGGCAGCATCGCGGAAAAATCGCGCTCGCTGTCGCCGCTCTCGACCATCGCTTCGTAGAGCGCGCAGGCCGCAGCGCCGAGCGGCGTCGCGGCCTGCACGTCTTCGGCCGCTTCCTGCGCGAGCTTCAGATCCTTCAGCATCAGGGCTGCGGCAAAGCCGGGTTTGTAGCCGTTATCGGCCGGGCTCTTCGGACCGATGCCAGGCACGGGACAGTATGTGTTGACCGACCAGCAACTGCCCGACGAGGTCGAGACCACATCGAACAGCTTCTGCGCATCGAGCCCGAGTTTCGATGCGAGCGCGAAGGCCTCGCAGGCGCCGATCATGGAAATGCCGAGCAGCATGTTGTTGCAGATCTTTGCGGCCTGGCCGGCGCCGCCAGGCCCGCAATGCACTGCGCGTTTGCCCATTGCCGCAAGAACGGGTTCGGCTGTCGCAAAAGCCGCATCGCTGCCGCCGGCCATGAAGGTGAGCGTCGCAGCCGTAGCACCCGCAACGCCGCCCGAGACCGGCGCATCGAGGCTGCACAGCTTTGCGGCCTCGGCAAGCGCATGGACATCGCGCGCGCTCGCGACATCGATGGTCGAACAGTCGATCAGCAGCGCGCCGCGTTTCATCGCGGGCACGATTTCGCGATGGACCGCGCACACATGGCGCCCCGCCGGCAGCATGGTGACGACGATATCCCGATCGCGCACGCATTCGAGCGCGTCGGTCGCGATCGCGATCCGGTTCGTACGCGCCGCCTCGCAGGATGCGGCGACCAGATCGAAGCCCGCCACGTCATGCCCGGCTTTCGCGAGATTTGCCGCCATCGGCCCGCCCATATTGCCAAGTCCGATAAAGCCGATTGCTGTCATCACGCGCTCTCCCCGGGCGCAGAAGCGCCTCGTTGCGACAATCGTTAACGGCCGAAGGTCAGTTCGTTTTTGCCGAGCGGCGCCAGCATCGCATCGGCAAGCTCGTCGGATACATCGGCGAGACTGGCCGGATCCCATTCCGGCGGCGTATCGCGCGAGATAATCGCGGCGCGAATCCCTTCATAGAGATCGCCGCGTTCGATCGAGCGCCAGGCGAAGCGATATTCGAGGCGCAGCGATTCCTCGATCGTCTTGAATTCGCGCGCCTGGTTGATCGTCCGGAAGGCGCAGGCAACCGACAAAGGTGCGTTGCGCCGGATGCCGTCAAGCGCGAAGGAGGCAAAATCGCGCGCGCCTTCGTCGCCCGTGTCGGCGCGCTGCGCGTCGAGCCGCGCGATCAGTTCTTTCAGCGTATCGGCGGCGAAGATGCGGTCGATATCGGCGATGCGGCGGCCGAGCGGACCGGGCGGTGTAATGGTGGCGAGATCCTCGAGCAGTTCGTCGATCGGTTCGCCCGCGACCAGCGCCTCGACCAAAGCCGGCAGATCGCGTGCCGGCACGAAACGATCGGCGAACCCGGCGCGGATCGCATCGGCCGCGCCGAAGCGTGCCGCGGTAAGGCCCAGATAAAGACCGAGCGCGCCGGGCGCACGCGCCAGCAACAACGAGCCGCCGACATCGGGCAGGAAGCCGATCGAGACTTCGGGCATCGCCAGCAACGAATTGTCGGTGACGATGCGGTGCGAGCCGTGCGCCGAAATGCCGATGCCGCCGCCCATCACGATGCCGCGCATCAGGGCGACATAGGGTTTGGGATAATGCGCGATTGCGGCATTCAGCCGGTATTCGTCGCGCCAGAACGCGCGGCAGGATGCGGGATCGCTGCGGCCGCGATCGTAGAGAAAACGGATATCGCCGCCACCGCAGAAGGCGCGCTCGCCTGTTCCGTCGACGACGACGCACGACACGCGCGGATCGTCGCGCCATTGGTCGAGCGCCTCGCGGATGCCCTGCACCATCGCATGCGTGAGTGCATTCAGCGCATCGGGTCGATTGAGGGTGATGCGGCCCGTCGCGCCCTCGACGCGAACGACAAGATCGCCCGACGGATCGCCCGAGAAATTGGAAGCACCGGACAGATCGGTCATTCGATATCGCGCGCCAGCATCGCGCGGGCGATGATCACCCGCATGATCTCGTTCGAGCCTTCGAGGATCTGATGGACGCGCAGATCGCGCACGATCTTTTCCAACCCGAAATCGGCGAGATAGCCGTAGCCGCCATGAAGCTGCAAAGCCTCGTTGGCGACGCGAAAGGCGATGTCGGTGACGAAGCGTTTGACCATCGCGCAATGCGCGGTCGCGTCGCTGTCGCCGCGATCGAGTTTCCAGGCCGCCTGGCGCAGAAATACGCGTGCCGCCTCAAGTTCGGTTTCCATGTCGGCGAGGCGAAACTGCAGCGCCTGGAACGAATCGAGCCGCTGGCCGAAGGCCTCGCGCTCGCGCATATAGACGAGCGTACGATCGAGCGCCTCCTGCGCCGCGCCGAGCGAACTCGCCGCCATGTTGAGCCGGCCGCCGTCGAGCGCCTGCATCGCATATTTGAAGCCGGCGCCCTCCGTGCCGAGAAGGTTCGCCGCCGGTACGCGGCAATTCTCGAAGATGACCTGCGCAGTCGGTTGCGCGTTCCAGCCCATCTTGCGTTCGTTGGCGCCGAAGGAAAGCCCCTCCGTTCCCTTCTCCACCAGCACGGTCGAGATGCCGCGCGGGCCCGGCTCGCCGGTCCGCACCATCGCCAGATAGAGATCGGAGACGCCGCCGCCGGAGATGAACGACTTGCTGCCGTCGATCACATAATCATCGCCGTCACGCCGCGCGCGCGTCGCAAGCGCGCCCGCATCGGAGCCGGCATTGGGTTCGGTCAGGCAATAGCTCGCGATCGTCGCCATCGAGCAAAGCCCCGGCAGGAAGCGCGCACGCTGCGCGTCGTTGCCGAATGCATCGATCATCCAGGCGCACATGTTATGGATCGAGAGGAAAGCCGCGATGGTCGGACAGCCATGCGCCAGCGCCTCGAAGATCAGGGTCGCATCGAGCCGCCCCAGCCCCGTGCCGCCACGCGCCTCGTCGACATAGATGCCGCCCATGCCGAGCGCGGCCGCCTCGCGCAACACGTCGATCGGGAAATGCTTCGCCTGGTCCCAGGCAACGGCATGCGGGGCGAGCCGGTCGGCCGCGAAGCCGCGCGCCATCGCCTCGATCGCGCGTTGTTCCTCGGTCGGCTCAAATCCGTACATAAAAATTTCATCTCCCGGGGGATCCGCGCGCCGGTCCGGCGAAGCCAAACCGAACAGCGCGGCGGATCGTATCGTGGCTGCCAACGCGCGGCCATAGCATCCGCTCGATCGAGGCCGGATAGAGAATATCCGCTGCGCTGGATTCACAGCGAACGACTGGCAAGGGTGGGCGGGTTGTACCCTGCCGGCCCGTTGGCCAAGTATGGCGGATCGGCACGGGCCAATTCCGCCCGCCGCCCTGCCATCGGAGTGTTCATGCCGGCCGACCGCAAGAGCGACCGCAAACCAGCGAAGAAGCCCCGCAGCCGCAAACCGGCGGGCGGACGCAGGGAAGGCGCCTCCGGCACCGAGGCCGGGCCGGCGGTCGATCGCGAAGCGACGCCCGTTGCGGATGCCGCCCCTTCCGATTCGAATCCGGCTTCCGAAAGCGCTCGCCGGGAAGCGGTCGAGGCAGGCGCCCGCACCGTCGCCCCCAACAAGCATGGAGGCCACAAGCTTGGGAGCAACAATCTCGGTCACGAGACCAGCCCCTATCTCCTGCAGCATGCCGACAACCCGGTGCACTGGCAGGGCTGGAACGAGGCCGCGTTCGAGGCCGCGAAAGAGGACAACAAGCCGATCCTGCTCTCGGTCGGCTATGCCGCCTGCCATTGGTGCCATGTGATGGCGCATGAGAGTTTCGAAAACGACGATATCGCCGCGGTGATGAACGAGCTGTTCGTGTCGATCAAGGTCGATCGCGAGGAACGGCCGGATGTCGATCAGATTTACCAGACCGCGCTCGCGTTGCTCGGCCAGGCGGGCGGCTGGCCGTTGACGATGTTCCTCACACCCAAAGGCGAACCGTTCTGGGGCGGCACTTATTTCCCGCCCGAGCCGCGTTATGGACGGCCGGGATTCGCCGACGTGCTGCGACTGGTCGCGCAGAAATATCGCGACGAGCCGGATGCCGTCGGTCACAACGTGACCGCGCTCAGGAACGCGCTGGAACAGCTTTCGACGCCGAAACCGGGCAAGGGCATCAGTCGCGCGATCACCGATACGATTGCCGGCAAATTGATGCGTGAGTTCGACCCGGTGCATGGCGGGATCGGCCGCGCGCCGAAATTTCCGCAATGCTCTCTGCTCGAGCTGATATGGCGCTCGTGGAAGCGCACCGGCGAGACCGCCCATCGCGATGCCGTGCTGCGCACGCTGACGCGCATGAGCCAGGGCGGCATCTACGATCATCTCGGCGGCGGCTTCGCGCGCTATGCGGTCGACGACGAATGGCTGGTGCCGCATTTCGAGAAGATGCTTTACGACAACGCACAGCTCATCGATCTGCTGGTACATGCCTTCCAGGAAACGAAGGAGCCGCTCTACGCCCAGCGCGTCCGCGAGACGGCCGACTGGATGCTGCGCGAGATGAAGGCGGCGCCCGCAAGCGACAGCACGCGCGGTTTCGCCTCGTCCTGGGATGCCGACAGCGAAGGCGTCGAAGGCAAGTTCTATGTCTGGCAGGAAGGCGAGATCGACGCGCTGCTCGGCCACGACGCGCAGCTGTTCAAGGGCATCTACGACGTGACCGCGCATGGCAACTGGGAGGAAAGCAACATCCTCAACCGGCGCTATGTGCCGGAACTGCGTGACGACGAAACCGAAGCCAAGCTCGCGCGGAGCCGCGCAACCCTGTTCGCCGCGCGCGAGAACCGCGTAAAGCCCGGCTTCGACGACAAGGTGCTGGCCGACTGGAACGGCATGACGATCGCGGCGCTGGCGAATGCGGCCGCCGTGTTCGACGAGCGGCGCTGGTTGACCGCCGCTGTTTTGGCCTTCTCGTTCGTCTGTACGCAGATGCAGCAGGGCGGGCGGCTGCGCCATAGCTGGCGCGCGGGCCGCGCCGGTCATGCGGCGACACTGGACGATTATGCGCAGATGATCCGCGCCGCACTCGCGCTCCACGAGACGATGGGGTACGAGGCGATGGGCGGTGAAACCGCAAGCGCACAATCAGGCACCGGCGGCGACACGACATTCCTCGATCAGGCAATCCGCTGGGCCGAGACGGTCGAACGTCATTATGGTGACGCCGAGAATGGCGGCTATTTCCTCACCGCCGACGATCAGGGCGATCTCATCCTGCGCACCAAGACGTCGATCGACGGTGCAACGCCCGGCGGCAACGGCGTCATGGCTGCCGTGCTGGCACGGCTTTTCTACCTGACCGGCGACGACAAATTTCGTGCGCGCGCACAAGGCGCGATCGACGCTTTTGCCGGCGAAGCGAACCAGCGCGCAATGGCGATGGCGGCCTTGCTGAACGCGAACGAGACCCTGCAGAACGGATTGCAGATCATCCTGACCGGAACAGCCGGCAGCGCCGAAATCGCGGCGCTCGCGGCGTCGGTCTATGGCCAGTCGCTGCCCGATCGCGTGCTGCAGATCGTCGCCGACACCGAGAATTTGCCGGCAGCCCATCCGGCGAAAAGCAAGAAACCCCCGGCCGCGACCGCCGGCAGCGCGCCGCGCGCCGCGGCCTTTGTCTGCCGGGGGCAGACCTGCTCGCTGCCGATCACCGATCCGGACGGGCTCGCGCGCGCGCTCGAGTTCGCGTAAGCGACCCCGGCCGGCAGGGCGACAGATTTGTTTTTCACCACAGAGACACAGAGAGCAACGAGTTTCGATTCTCTGTGCCCTCTGTGTCTCTGTGATTCAAAAATCCTGGGCGCAGGGCGATGCGCAACATTCGGAGAGCGCATCGCGATGCCGGGACGATAGGATGAAACCATGCGAGCCGAACTCACCATCAAATCGCCGCTCGGGCCGTTGACCGTCACCGAAGAGGACAGCGCGATCGTTGCGCTGCGCTTCGGTGAGGCGATCGGCGCGCAGAGCGAGACGCCCGTGCTGGTCGCGGCCGCGACCCAGCTCGATGCCTATTTCTATTGCGGGCTGAAGGATTTCGATCTCAGGCTCGCACCCAAAGGCAGCGAGACCGAATGTGCGATCTGGGCGCTGATGAATGCGATTCCGTTCGGCGAAACGCGCTCCTATGGCGAAATCGCGCGCGCGGTCAGCGACGATTCACACAAGGTGATGCCGCAGGAAGTCGGCCAAGCCTGCGGGCGCAATCCGATTCCGATCATCCAGCCCTGCCATCGCGTGCTCGCGGCCGGCGGCGCGCTCGGCGGCTTTTCAGCACCCGGTGGCGTCGAGACCAAGCTCGCGCTGCTGCGGCATGAAGGCGCGATGCTGTTGTAGGGGGATAGAAAATGAAGGGTGAAGTCGATTGGGTTCGCTGGCTTTGCAGTAGCATTCAGCCTTGTCTCGCCAACGATGGCTTATCAATCGAATGTGGTAAACGTTTGTTGTACACGGCGCAAGTCGCTGGGTATCGCGTCTTATCGAATGGGGATGTCGAAGAGCCGGTGTTCGACAAAGGCACAAGCTATCAAACGGATGTTCTGGTCGGGGAACAGACCGATGACCGGTGGGTTCCGCGTCTAGTGGTCGAATGCAAGAAAGGACAAGTCACGACACATGACGCGCTAACTTACTCGACTAAAGCTGCATCTCACAAAACGGTGCATCCATCTTTGCGATATGGATTGCTGCTCGGTGATTTTGCAGATCCGCTTCCGAAGCGGCTGCTGCGACATGGGCACAATTTTGATTTCATGATTGCGGTGCCAAACGAAGATGTCTCGGCCGAACATCTAAATCAAATTGTACAGCTAGTTCTGGCTGAAGTAGCAGCATCACGTAAAATTGGCGACATTCTTTCTGGTAAGCAGAAGGTTCGTTTTCTTCATCGAGGGTTAGAAACTTCCTTGTAGTTTCGGCACGGTTGTAAACATGCTGCCATCCTTGGCATGGCGCAGGTAGCCAGAATTAGGCTGCATCCGGTGAGCGCCGTCTCCCGTCAAGTGACGCTTTACAGGCGCTCCGCCCTGACCCCGTCAACAACCGAACGCCCAACCCGGATCGTAGCTGCGGGTGGGCACGTCGCGTTTCTCGTCGGCCGAGAGGCGCCGCCAGGCGGAGGGCTCGACGAAGCGCATCGCCCATAGGCCGCGCTTCTCGCGTGCCGCCTCCGCTTCTTCGCAGACATAGTCGCTGCCATAGTCGCGATAGGCGACCGCGTGGCCGCTGCGCACCAGCCATGCACCCATGTCTTCGCCGCCGACCGTGCAGGTCGCGACGATGCGGCCATAGCGATCGACATCGCGCTTGATGCAGCGAACGCTGCGCGCGGCGATCCAGCCGTCGAGCGCCATCGCGGCGCGCTGACCACAGCGCACCGCATCCGATCCGACATAGCAAAGCTGCGACGATTCCGGCGCGTCGATCGCATGCAGCCGGATCCGCGCGCCGTGAATGTCGATCGTATCCGCATCGATGATCGTTGCGCGGCCCGCGATCAGACCGTCGGAAGCGGACGGGAGAGAAGACGCCGCCGCGATCTCGGCCGGCCGGTCCGGCCATTCGCCGGTCGCGATGACCGACGCAAGACCGGACCAGAAATCGGACCAGAGGGCCGGCGTCGACGGCGAGATCGCAAGCCAGAACGCGACCGCGCCCCCGAGGATGAGGATCGGGGCTGAGAAGGGGAACGCTCGGCGGCGCGATGAAAACAGATCCCGGCGGCGCGGCCTGAATCCCTGGCGCCAGCGGCGCGATGGCGAGGCCGAGAACGAATTGATCCGGGCGGACCGCATACGCATCCCGGATGCCTAACCGATTAGGCAGCGAGAGTGAATACCCTGTTACGCAGTTCCGCCATTTCCGGTTGTTTCCGGAGGGTCGGCCCGCCGCGCCCGGTTGCCACCCGCCGCCGCGGGGCCGTAGCCTTGCCACCCATGACACTAGGCTTCCGCCGACCGCCGACCCGATTTTCGCGCCGATGAGCCCGCCGGCCGCGCCCGCCCGTCGCGTCGCCATGGACCTGACCGAAGACCTGGTGGCGCGGGTCGAGCGGATCGAGCCGGATCCCGGCCCGATGCCCGGCGTCCCCCAGTTCAACGATGCGGATTACCGGACGGCGATGGCCGATCTGGTGGCGCAGTACCGGCCGGAGCGGCTGCATGTCTTTGCTTACGGTTCGCTGATCTGGAAACCGGAATTCGAGATCGAGAGCCAGATCCGCGCCATCGCGCATGGCTGGCATCGTGCATTCTGTCTCAAGCTGACGCGCTGGCGCGGCACGCGCGAGCAGCCGGGCCTGATGATGGCGCTCGATCGCGGCGGCTGTTGCAACGGCGTGCTCTATCGCCTGCCGGCAGGCGATCTCGCCGCCCAGATCGAGCGGCTGTTGCGCCGCGAGATGAGTTCGAAGCCGCCCGCCAACATGGCGCGCTGGTTCGATGTCGAAACCGATTCGGGGACGCAGCGCGCGCTCGCCTTCACCGCCAATCCGAAGGGCAGCAATTACTGCGGCAAGCTCACGCTCGAGGATGTCGCGCGTATTCTCGCGCGCGCGGCCGGCCATTGGGGATCGGGTGCCTCGTATCTCTACCAGACGGTCGCGCATCTCGATGCGTTCGGCATCCGCGATCGCAATCTCTGGCGGCTGCAACAGATCGTCGCCGCCGAAATTCGCGCGCTGGGCCCGGATCGGGGACCGGCCACGCCGTCCGATATCGCGACTTGACCGAAGCGGAGACCTGTATAATATTCACCCTAAGGGGTGAATATTATTGATGCAAAGCCGCAACGCAAAGCTCGACCTCGCTTTCGCCGCTTTGGCGCACGAAACCCGTCGCGCCCTGCTCGAGCAGCTGGCCGGCGGTGCGATGCGCGTGACCGAAATCGCCGCACCGTTCGATCTCTCGCTCAACACAATTTCGAAGCATCTGCGCGTGCTCGAGGAAGCCGGCCTCGTGACACGCCGGATCGAGGGCCGCGATCACTGGATCGAGGCCGATCTTTCGGCGATCGAACCCGGCCTTTCCTGGATCGACCGACAGCGGCGCTACTGGACCGAGCGACTCGAGGCCTATCGCCAGATCGTCGAGGCCGTGCCGCAGCAATCGAAGAAACGGAGCAAACCGAATGGCCGACGCCGTCCAACCCGATGACAATCTGCTGGTCCTGAAGCAGCGTCTGCGTTGCGCGCCGGAGCCGGCCTTTGATGCCTGGCTCGACCCCGACACGCTGCGCCGGTTCCTGACGCCGCACGGGATTACGCTGACCCGTGTCGAGGTCAACGCGCAGGAGGGTGGCGATTTTCTGATCGAGATGATCAGCGACGGCAAACCGCTCCCCCATGTCGGGCGCTATCTCACGATCGACCGGCCGAGACGCCTGGTCTTCACCTGGAACTCGCATGCAACAGGGGGCGATACCATCGTCAGCCTGCTTTTCGAACCGCAGGGCGCCACCACGCTCCTGACACTCACGCAGGAGCGATTGCCGCACGCACATTCTCGCGGGCTGCATGCCGGCGGCTGGAGCTCGATCCTCGAGCAGGAGGCACGCATGCTCGACCGCGCTGCCGAGGCGCCCGCCGATTTTCGCCTCGTGGTCACGTTGCGGGACACCCCGGAGCGCATCTATCCATTGATCGCCACCGAGGCCGGCGCGCGCCAATGGTGGACCGCACTCTGCCGGATGGACGCGCAGGTTGGCGGCCGCGCCGAGTTTCCCTTCCCGACCAATCATTTTTCTGCCAGCGCAACCATCACCGCGCTCAAACCGTCGACATGCGTCGAATGGACCATGCTCGATTGCTCGCATCCGCCGGACAGCGGCTATGCCGATCCGCATGACTGGGCCGGCACCCGGATCCGGTTCGACCTCCGGGCAGCAGGCGACGGCACCGAACTGACCTTTCGCCATCTCGGTCTGATACCGCTCGAATGCCACGGCGCCTGCTCGAGTGCCTGGCATTTCTTCATCGCGGAATCGCTGCGCGTGCTGGTCGAAACCGGCACCGGGCAGCCTGCGGAAACGGCCTAGCTGCCCGCCGCTCTGCCGCTTCTTTGACAGATCGCGGACGCCCCTCCGCGGTAGCCAGTCGCGGGTCTGCCCGCTAGCATCCGGACCAACGTCCCGGAGACAGCCGCATGACCCACGCATTCCGATTTTACGAGACCGGCGGACCCGATGTGTTGCGCTGGGAGAAGGTCGATCCGGGCAAGCCGGGCCCGGGCGACGCATTGATCCGCAACACCGCCGTCGGCCTCAACTATATCGACATCTATGTGCGGACGGGGCTCTACCCCGCCAAACTGCCCTCGGGCATCGGCTTCGAGGCGGCAGGCATCGTCGAGGCGATCGGGCCTGGTGTCACAGAGGTGAAGGTCGGCGATCGTGTCGCGCATGAAGGCGGGCCGCTCGGCGCCTATGCCGAAGCGCGCATCATGCCGGCCGCGACCCTCATCAGGCTGCCCGATGCGATCGACGACCGCGCGGCGGCCGCGATGATGCTGAAGGGCATGACGGCCGAGTATCTGATCCGCCGCACCTATCCGGTCAAAAAAGGCGAGACGGTTCTGTTTCATGCCGCGGCCGGCGGCGTCGGACTCATCGCCTGCCAGTGGCTGAAGCATCTCGGCGCCATTGTGATCGGCACCGTCGGCTCGAAAGAGAAGGCAGCGCTCGCCAAGACGCATGGCTGCGATCATCCGATCCTCTATCGCGAGGAGAATTTCGTCGCGCGCGTGAAGGAGATCACCGGCGGCAAGGGCGTGCCGGTGGTATTCGACGGCGTCGGCAAGGATGTGTTTCTCGACTCGCTCGACTGCCTGCAGCCGCGCGGCATGATGGTGACGTTCGGCAACGCGTCGGGCGCGGCCGATCCGATCAAGCCTCTGCTGCTTTCGCAGAAGGGTTCGCTCTATCTCACGCGCCCGACGCTCGCGAGCTACACCGCGACGCGCGACGACCTGCTCGCCTGCGCCAATGCTTTGTTCGACGTGGTCAAATCGGGTGCGGTCAAGATCGAGATCCATCAGACCTACCCGCTGAAAGAGGCGGCCCAGGCGCAGCGCGATCTCGAGCAACGCAAGACGACCGGCTCGACGGTGTTGCTGCCATGACCAAGCTCGTCAAACTCGATCGCGCCTTTTACTGGGCGGCCGCCGACGGGCCGGGGATCGAGCAATGCCGGCTGCGCAGCGACGAGATCGACGATGGCTATGTCATGCACGGGCTCGCACTGGGTATCGCCAGCGATGGGCGCGAGAAGGGCAAACCCTATCGCCTTACCTACAAGCTCAAGACCGATGCCGGCTGGTGCACGCGCAAGGCTGTGCTCGAGGCACAGATCGGCGATGCACAGCAGACGACACGCATCCTGCGCAGCGACGGCAAGGGACGCTGGAAGGACGAGCATGGCGACAGGATCGAAGCCTTCGACGGCTGCATCGATATCGATCTCTGGGCCACCCCGCTGACCAACACCTTGCCGCTACGGCGGTTGGCGCTGCGCACTGGCGGGTTCAAGCCGGGCGGGCGCGAGACGATCCAGGTGCTCTGGGTCACCGGCCCGACGCTCGCGATGAAGAAGGCACCGCAGCATTACACGCTGCAGCCGCCGGGATCGTCTGGCGCCCGCGCCCTCTTCGAGGATGGTGCCAGCGATTTCCGCGCCGAGATTGCGCTCGATCGCGATCAGTTCGTCACCGACTATCCGGGGCTGTTCCGGCGGCTGTAGTGCCTCGTTACGACAAAGCGGGATGCATGCCGTGACCAACGCCACGAACCAGGCTGCCCCCTGGTCGGTCGAATCGACCATCGACTGGCTGCTGGAGGAGGGGCGTTTCCTCACCGATCTCGGCGCGCTGACGCATGCGCTCGGGGAAAGGCTCCTCGCAACCGGCGCGCCGGTCTCGCGGATGCGCATTTCAGTGCGCATTCTGCACCCGCTGATAACGGCGCTGTGGGCGGTCTGGGAGCCGGGCGGCGCGCCGACCGAGCCGATGCGTGTGCCGCACGGGCTCGAACAGCGTGCCAGCTATATCGGTTCGCCGCTTGAATACGTAGCGCGCACCGGCGGGCCGTTCCGCCGCCGTCTCGCCGACGGCCTCGGGCCCGTCGATCATGCGGTGCTGCATGAAATCGCCGCAACCGGTGCGACCGATTATCTCGCCTTGCTGATGCGCTTCTCCGGCGGCACTTACGGGACGATCGCCTTTGCGACCGATCGCGCGCAGGGTTTCGAAGACCATGATATCGCGGAGTATGAGCGCGTCACCCGCATCCTCGTGCCGATCGTCGAGGCCCGCGTCTGGCGGCGCCTCGCCGAAACACTGGCCGACACCTATATCGGGCCACGCAGCGGACGGCGCGTGCTCGAAGGTCGGATCCGGCGCGGCGATGTCGAAACGCTGCGCGCGGCGATCTGGTTCTCCGACATTCGCGGCTGGAGCCGTATCGCGAACGAGCGCCCCGCCGACGAGGCGATCGCCATCGCCAACGACTATTTCGATCTGACCGATGCGGCGATCGTCAATCATGGCGGCGAGATCCTGAAACTGATCGGCGATGCGGTGCTCGCGATCTTTCCGGCAGACACGGGCGATGCGAAAGACGAGGGGGCGCTCTGCCGCGCGGCGATCGCAGCCGCATCGGCGGCACGCGCGCTCGCGCATGAACGCAAGGCCGGATTCGAGTTCGGCATCGGCCTGCATCTCGGCGAACTGGTCTATGGAAATGTCGGTTCGGAAAGCCGGCTCGATTTCACTGTGATGGGCCATGCGGTGAATTATGCGGCGCGGATCGAAAAGTTGACGCGCGCGCTCGGCGAACCGGTCGTGCTGTCGCAGGCGCTGGCCGACACGAGCGGGCTTTCCTGTCGCGATCTCGGCGCCCATCCGATCGCCGGTTGGGACGGGCCCGTGCGCCTTTTCGCGCCGCCGGTGTAAAAGGATCTTCACCACAGAGGCACAGAGCAAGACGAGAAACGCGCCGGACCTCGATGTCCTCTGTGCCTCTGTGGTGAAATCACTTCTGCTTGTTCCATGCGCGCCTTCTGCTGCGCCGCTTCCTCCGGCGTCGCATCGCGAAACAGGGTCGTGCCGAAGGGAAGCCGATCGGGATTCGCATCGATCTTCGCGTGCGCTTCGGGCGTGAGGCGCTCGATCAAAATCGGTGTCATGCAATCGCAGGCGTTGACCGGATCGGCCGCAGCGACCGCGTAAATCGAGCGGCCGATATCGTTGATGTGACCGTAGATCGGCGTGCCGGGACCGGTATCGGTGGCATCGTCGGCGCGTGCATCGCCCACATCGGCGAGCACGAGCATCGCGACAAAAAAGCACGGCGGCCCCGTGTTTCAGGGCGCCGCCGCGTATCGTTGCTCGACGTCGTGGTCGCGATCGGAACGCGAAGCGCGAATGTGCCACGATTGCACCGCGCCGCCGGGCCGCCGCTTTTATTGATTCATCGACGAGAAGAAATCGTCGTTGTTCTTCGAATGCTTCAGTTTGTCGATCAGGAATTCCATCGCATCGACCACGCCCATCGGCATCAGGATGCGGCGCAGCACCCACATCTTGGAAAGACGCGCCTTGTCGACCAGCAGTTCTTCCTTGCGCGTGCCCGACTTGGTGATGTCGATCGACGGGAAGGTGCGCTTGTCGGAGAGCTTGCGGTCGAGAATGATTTCCGAGTTGCCGGTGCCCTTGAACTCTTCGAAGATCACTTCGTCCATGCGGCTGCCGGTATCGACCAGCGCGGTCGCAACGATGGTGAGCGAACCGCCCTCCTCGATGTTACGCGCGGCACCAAAGAAACGCTTCGGACGCTGCAGCGCGTTGGCATCGACGCCGCCGGTCAGAACCTTGCCCGATGACGGCACGACGGTGTTGTAGGCGCGCGCGAGGCGTGTGATCGAATCGAGCAGGATCACTACGTCGCGCTTGTGTTCGACCAGGCGCTTTGCCTTCTCGAGCACCATCTCGGTCACCTGCACATGGCGCACCGCCGGTTCGTCGAAGGTCGAACTCACGACCTCGCCCTTCACCGTGCGCTGCATGTCGGTGACTTCTTCCGGCCGCTCGTCGATCAGCAGCACGATCAGATAGCATTCCGGATTATTGGCCGAGATCGCATGCGCGATGTTCTGCAGCATCACGGTCTTGCCGGTTCGCGGCGGGGCGACGATCAGCGAGCGCTGACCTTTGCCCTGCGGCGCGATCAGATCGACGATCCGCGTGGTCATGTCCTTGACCTTCGGATCAGCGATTTCGATGTTCAGCTTCTCATCCGGATAAAGCGGCGTCAGATTGTCGAAATTGATCCGGTGGCGGACCTTTTCCGGATCCTCGAAATTGATCGTGTTGACCTTGAGAAGCGCGAAGTAACGCTCGCCTTCCTTCGGCGCGCGGATCTGGCCCTCGACCGTGTCGCCGGTCCTGAGGCCGAAGCGCCGCACCTGCGAGGGCGAGACGTAGATGTCGTCCGGCCCCGCGAGATAGCTCGCCTGGGGCGAGCGCAGGAATCCGAATCCGTCCTGCAGAATTTCGAGCACGCCATCGCCGAAGATGGCGGTGTCGTTGTCGGCGAGCTGTTTCAGGATGGCGAACATCATGTCCTGGCGACGCAGATTGCTCGCGTTCTCGATGTTCAGCTCTTCCGCATAGGAAAGCAGCTCGGGTGGAGATTTCTTTTTAAGTTCCTGGAGGTTCATGACCCTGTCTCGGTCGTTGGCGGGCGGAGCCGTGATGGCCCGGCCGGCGAAGATGGGGTCGGCGAATGCCGGACCCGGGTGGGAAATTCTGCGGTTCGATCCGGTCGCTTTTCCGGTCTGAAGGCCAATCGCAACGGCAATCGGTTTGGTGGGGGAAGCCGGCGTCCGGGGTTTACGGGCCCATGGGTTGCCGGATCAGAAAACGGAGAGGGTTTGGAAATCGGCTGCCGGCCCTCCCTTAGGGCCGGCGGCTTCGCGGGGAACCCCGCTGTCAGCAATTAAATGGCGAAACCGGGGCGCGACGTCAAGTCATACCCCGAGATTAGAGCAAAAAACCCTCAGAATGGTTGCACCACCGCAAGGATGACGATGGCGATCAGCAAAATCGTCGGGGCCTCGTTCATCCAGCGATAGAAGCGCGCCGGATGCCGGTTGGCGTCCTTCGCGAACGCCCGCCGCCAGCGCGCGAAGGCGGCATGGAGGATCTGCATCGCGACCAGCAGGCCGAGCTTGGCGTGGAACCAGTGCTGGTCCCAGGCGTCGGTCAGATAGGCGAGCCACAGGCCGAAGCCCCAGGTTGCGATCATCGCCGGGTTTATGATCGCGCGCAGCAAACGACGCTCCATCACCTTGAAGGTTTCGGACTGAACCGAGCCCGGTTCGGCGTCCGCGTGATAGACGTAGAGCCGCGGCAGATAGAGCATGCCGGCCATCCAGGCGATGACCGCGATGATGTGCAGCGCCGTCACCCAGAGATAGAGATCGTTGGTCATTGCGACACCTCCATCGCGCAGGCACAGCCCGCTTTACAGCGGCGCGCGCCGATATCGTTCGTGACGCTTCCCGCGCCGGCCTTCAATGCGCGGCGTATCAGGTTCGCAAGCCCGCCGATGAACGCGGGATGCGCGCCCACCGTCGCCACCCGTTCATAGGCCGCGGCGCCGTGCGTCTCGGCCAGATGACGATATTCGACATCGAGCTCGACCAGCGTCTCCGAATGTTCCGATACGAATGCGAGCGGCACGAGCACGATCGCGTGGGCCGCGCCCGCCTCCCGTACGATCGTCTCATCGGTGTAAGGACCGAGCCATTCGACCGGCCCGACCCTGCTTTGAAAACAGATCTCGTAGCTTTCTTCGTCGCGATCGTCGCCGACACCCACATCGACGCCGAGCCGAGCCGCGATCGCGCGCGCGGTTTCGCCCACATGATCGGGATAGGGATCGCCCGCCTTGACGATCTTGAGCGGCAGGCCGTGCGCCGAGAAGAGCAGTCGCAGCCGGCCTTTTGCACGCGCCCGCGCCAAAGGTTCCTTCGCGAGATCGACGATCGCGTCGATGAACCCGGGCTCACCGGGATAGCAGCAGACGGTATGCGTCGGCGCAGCAAGACCCGAAGCGGCGGCGGCACGACGCCAGTCGGCCAGCGAGCTTGCGGTCGTCGTCGTCGAGAATTGCGGATAGAGCGGCAGGAGGACGATGCGATCGGGCTTCCAGGCCGCAACCTCGCGCGCGGTCTCGTCGCTGAACGGATGCCAGTAGCGCATCGCGACGAAGCAGCGGGATGTTTCTCCGCTCTCGCCGGCGTTGGCGTCGAACGCCGCCTCGAGCGCTGTCTCGAGTGCGTTGGCCTGCGCGTTTGTGTTGGCGAGGATGGGCGATCCACCGCCGAGCGCCTCGTAAATCTTTTGCGCGGTGGGTGCACGACGCCGCGCGATCAGCCAGGCGAGAAACGGTCGCAGGAAATTCGGCACGCGCAGGATTGCCGGATCGGAGAAGAGATTACGCAGAAACGGCTCGACCGCATCGGGTCGATCCGGACCGCCGAGATTGAAGAGGACGATTGCGGTTCTCATGCCTTGTCGATCACGATCTGCGTTGCGCTTTGATCATTGAGGCCGCCAGTTTCGGACCGAAGCGACCAGTTCGGCGACATGGCGGGGCGGCGTTTCCGGAACAACGCCATGACCGAGATTGAACACGAACGGCCCCTTGCCGAGTGCGTGCATGATCCTGTCAACGCCGTCGGTCATCGCAGTGGCGCCGGCAACCAGCAACGCGGGATCGAGGTTGCCCTGAACGGCGGCATGCGGCTGAAGCCGCATCCGTGCAAAGTCGAGATCGGCGGACTGGTCGAGCCCAATCGCATCGGGCCGGATCGCTTCGAGATAAGCGAGCGCGTCGTGACCGACATTGCGCGGAAACACGATCACCGGAACCTGAGGCGCCTTCGCGCGCAAGCGGTCGACGATCTCGACCAACGGTTCGATCGACCAGCGGCGGCGCAAACCCGATGGCAGGATCCCGGCCCAACTGTCGAAGAGCTGGATCACTTCGGCGCCCGCTTCGATCTGGGCCAGCAGATAATCGACACTGCCATCGATCAATCGTTCGGTGACGCCGGCCAAGATCGGATCGCCTCGTTGCGCCATCGCGAGCGGTGTTTCGAACCTGCCACCGCCGCGGCCTTCGATCATGTAGGCGGCCACCGTCCAGGGCGCACCGGCAAATCCGATCAGCGCAACGTCGTCGGGAAGACGTGCGGCAACGCCACGGACCGTTGCCATGATCGGCGCCAGCCGTTCGACAACACGTGTCGTATCGAGCGCCTGCATCCGTTCGATATCGCGGATCGGTTCGAGCAGCGGCCCGATATTTTCCTCGAACCGCAAATCCTGCCCCATGGCCTGCGGCAGGACGAGAATGTCGGAAAACAGGATAGCCGCATCGAGCCCGAACCGTTCGATCGGCTGCAAGGTAATCTCGATCGCGAGCGCGGGATCGTAACAGAGCGACAGAAAATCGCCGGCCTTCGCCCGCAACGCCCGATATTCCGGCAGATAGCGTCCGGCCTGGCGCATCAGCCAGATCGGTGGCGGCATGTTCGTCCTGCCGCGAAGCGTTTCGATCAGTTGCTTGGTCATACGGGAAAATGTCCGGGTCCCACAGGTTTGCTTCACTACAATTAAAGAGTCTTAAAGGTAGTTGTTGTAGTGGATTGGGTGGCATTAGGGGGATTGATTTCGACCCACAGAATCCCGCAGCGACGGCCGGCGATCGAACAAAACCGCATGCCACGCAGCCGGCCCTGGGGATGACGATGACATTCGGCCCGTAACTGCTGACCGGTATAAGATTTAATATGGGGATAAACACCCGGCTGGCCATAACCATCCATACTTTTCCACCAGGTTGGGAAATCAGACTTGCGGCCGGCCAAGGATGGGACGATTTTGCCGCCAGCGGGGGTGGATTTTGAGCTTTCCGCCAAACAGGCCAGTTATCCCCGTTAATCCCGATTCCAGCCTGCACACGGATATCGCCTGCCACGGATCCCGAAACGAACCGAATTCGACGCAAAACCGATCTTCCGAAACCGACCGGACACGATGCCTGACATGACCGAGCATTTTCATCTTCATCTGGTGTCGGATTCGACTGGCGAGACCATCAACAGCGTCGCGCGCGCCTGCCTCGTGCAATTCGAGGGGGTCGAAGCCGAGGAACATATCTGGACGCTGGTTCGCACCGATCGCCAGCTCACCAATGTGCTGCAGGGCATCGAGGCAAAGCCGGGCCTGGTGCTGTTCACGATGGTGAACGAAAAACTGCGCCGCCGGTTGCAGGAGGAATGTCGCAAGCTCGAGGTGAGCTGTATTCCCGTGCTCGATCCCGTGGTCGGTGCGCTGGCCGGGTTTCTCGGCCGCGAGGCGAAGGGCCGGCCTGGACGGCAGCATGAACTCGATGCCGAATATTTCAGCCGCATCGATGCGATGAGCTTCGCGCTCGCGCATGACGATGGACAATCGAGCGCCGATTACGACGAAGCCGACGTGATTCTGGTCGGTGTGTCGCGCACCTCGAAGACGCCGACCTGTATCTATCTCGCCAATCGCGGCATCAAAGCCGCGAACTTCCCGGTGGTGCCCGGCGCGCCGGTGCCATCGGACCTGACCAGCAACCGCCGGCCGCTGATCGTCGGTCTCACCAAGGATCCGGCGCAACTGATCCAGGTGCGTCGCCATCGGCTCAAGATGATCGCGCAGGACGAAAACACCGACTATGTCGATCCCGAGATGGTGCGCGCCGAAGTGCTCGCCTGCCGCCGGCTCTGCACCAAGAACGGGTGGCCGGTGCTCGACGTGTCGCGCCGCTCGATCGAGGAAACAGCGGCTGCGGTGATCCAGATGCTGGAGCGTCATCGCGGCGGCCGGCCCGCACTCGACGAGGGCTGAGATCAGGATGGCCGGGCAGCCACCAGGCGCGCCGGCGATCGTGCTCGCCTCGGCGAGCCGCGCGCGGGCAACGATGCTCGAAGCCGCCGGCGTCCCCTTTGCGATCGACGCAGCCGCGATCGACGAGGACGACGTGAAGGCGGCCCTTGTCGCCGAACGCGCGACACCGGCGCAGGTGGCCGAGACACTGGCCGAGCTCAAGGCGCTGCGCGTCGCGCGCCGCCATCCCGGATCGCTGGTGATTGGCGCCGACCAGGTGCTGGCCCACGACGATGCCTTGTTCGACAAGCCCAAAGACCGCGCCGATGCCGCCCGTCAGCTTGCGACCCTCGCCGGCAAAAGCCATCGCCTGTACAGCGTCGCGGTCGTCGTGCGCGACGGGGCGCGGCTATGGCATCATGGCGACATGGCCGAACTCACCATGCGACCGCTCACCGCTGAATTTATCGACCAGTATCTCGACCGGGCCGGCGATGCCGTGACCCAATCGGTCGGCGCCTATCAGCTCGAGGGGCTCGGCGCCCAGCTTTTCACCCGGGTGCGCGGCGATTTCTTCACCGTGCTCGGCCTGCCCTTGCTGCCGCTGCTCGGTTTCCTGCGCGGCCACGGCGTGGTGCCGGCATGAGCGCATCGTTGCTGACCGGCAAGGCCCGGCTCGCCGGGGTGATCGGCTGGCCGGTTGGGCATTCGCGCTCGCCGGCCTTGCACGGATTCTGGCTGCGCGAACACGGCATCGACGGTGCTTATGTGCCGCTCGCGGTCCGGCCCGAGAATCTCAAATCGGCGCTCGCCGGCCTTGCCGCGCTCGGCTTTCGCGGCGCGAACGTGACGGTCCCGCATAAGGAAGCGGCATTGTCGCTGGTCGATCGCGCGAGCGACACGGCGCTGCGGATCGGTGCGGTCAACACGATCACCGTCGCCGAGGACGGCACGCTCGAAGGCAACAACACGGATGCGTTCGGTTTCCTCGAGAATCTGCGCGAGGCGCAGCCGGGCTGGCGCGCGGCGACGGGCGCCGCGGCCGTCATCGGGGCCGGCGGCGCGGCGCGCGCGATTGCGGTCGCGCTCGCCAACGAAGGCGCGCCGGAAATCCGCATCGTCAATCGCACGAAGGAACGCGCCGATCGGCTGGTGCAGGAGATCGGCCGGCCTTTGGTCGCGATCGATTGGGCGAACCGTGCCGCTGCGCTCGTCGACGTCTCCTTGCTGGTCAATGCGACGACCCAAGGAATGAGCGGCGAACAACCGCTCGATCTCGATCTCGCCCGTCTGCCGACGAACGCGCTGGTCAACGATATCGTTTATGTGCCGCTCGAAACCGGCCTGCTCGCGGCGGCACGCGCGCGCGGCAACAGGATTGTCGACGGGCTCGGCATGTTGCTGCATCAGGCGCGACCCGGATTCGCCGCCTGGTTCGGCGTTGAGCCCAAAGTGACGCCGGCACTGCGCGAGGCGGTGCTGGCCTCGCAGCCCGGTTAGGCGCGCCGCCCATGATCGTGCTCGGCCTCACCGGTTCGATCGCGATGGGCAAGAGCACGGCTGCGAGTGCGTTCCGGCGGCTTGGCGTGCCGGTCCACGATGCGGACGATACCGTGCATCGTCTTATGGGGAAGGGTGGCGATGCGGTCGCGAAGCTCGCCCGCACTTTTCCCGACGCGCTGAAGGACGGCGCGATTGACCGCGCTGTCCTGCGCAAGCGCGTGCTCGACGATCCGAAGGCGCTGAAGCGGCTCGAATCGATCCTGCATCCGCTGGTACGCCGTTCCGAGCGCGCGTTTCTCGCGGCCGCCAGGCGGCGACGCGAACCCCTGGTCGTACTCGATATTCCGCTGCTCTACGAAACCGGCGGCGATAAGCGCTGCGATGCCGTGGCCGTCGTCAGCGCGCCGCGGTCGGTCCAGCTTGCACGGCTCAAGCGGCGGCGCGGTTTCACGAAGGAATGGCTGAAGCGGATCGAGGCGCGGCAACTGCCCGATGCGGAAAAACGCCGGCGCGCCGATTTCGTCATTCCGACCGGGCTCGATCTGCGGCGCAGCTTGCAGGCGATTCGCACCATCGTCACAATGGCGAAGGATGGGCGAATCGCGCGCCGCCGGCGTTAGCGTTTTTTGGGAGAGCGACTTTGCGCGAAGTGATTCTCGATACCGAAACGACCGGGCTCGATCCGCGCACCGGCGATCGTATCATCGAGATCGCCTGCATCGAACTGCTGAATCATCTGCCGACCGGACGAGTCTGGCAGGCCTACGTCAATCCCGAGCGCGAAGTCAGTGTCGCCGCCCTCGACGTGCATGGCATCACCGACAGTTTCCTCAAGGACAAGCCGGTCTTCTCGGAAATCGTCGCCGATTTTCTCGAGTTCATCGGCGATGCGCCGCTGGTGATCCACAATGCCGATTTCGATATCGGGTTCCTGAACGCGGAATTGGGACGGCTCGGTTTCCCCCCGCTGCCCGCTTCGCGCGGCAAAGACACGGTCGCGCTCGCGCGGCGCAAATTCCCCGGCTCGCCGGCCAGTCTCGATGCGCTCTGCAAGCGATTCAATATCGACAATTCGGCGCGCACCAAGCACGGCGCGCTGCTCGATGCGGAACTGCTCGCCGATGTCTATCTCGAACTGGTCGGCGGCCGTCAGGCGGGGCTGGAGCTTGCCGGCGCGCGCTCGACCATCGCGATCGGCATCAGCGGCGCGCCGGCGCCCGGTGTCGCGGTCAGACCGCCGCGCCCGCATGCGCCCAGTGCGGCGGAGCTCGTGGCGCACGAGGCGCTGCTCAAGGATATCAGCGATCCGATCTGGCGGCGCTGATGTCGGCGCAGCCAGCGGTGCTGCCGGCCGCAGCCAGCAACAACGCGCTCTGGTGCGATACGATCTGTCGCGCGCATGGCAAAAGCGGAGAGTTCTCGCCGCATCGATGGATCTGCCGGGTCGACGCCCCGCCGCTTTATCCGAACCTGGTGACACTCGGCGATGCCTCGCGGGCGGCGGTGGCGGCCCAGCTCGGCGCGATCGACGCGCTGATGACGGCCGGTTTGTCGCTTGGCTGGGCGATCAAGGATAGTTTCCGCGCGCTCGATCTGGCGCCGCGTGGGTTTGCCCATCTCTTCGATGCAGTCTGGATCGCGAGCGGTGCCGGCCTGACGGCCGTCGACAACGATTCGTTGCGCATGACGATGGTTCGCGACGGCGCAGCGCTGGCCGCGTGGGAGGCGGCGTGGCGCCGCGATCAGTCGCTGGCGTCGAACGAGCTGCCGGAGCGTCTCTTTTCCGAAACATTGCTGGCCAATCCCGAGATCGCGTTTCTGGCAGCGATCCGCGAGGGGAGCATCGTCGCCGGTGCTGTCGCCAATCGCGGTGCCGGCGCGGTCGGCATCAGCAATCTCTTCTGCGGCGGCGAGCAACCGCCAGCGGTCTGGGCTGCGACAATCGCGCTGCTGTCGCCGCTCGCTGTCTGGCTCGCGCCGGAATAGCCCGATTGAACGCAGGTACGTGCCGCGGCTGCGGCGTATCGATTGCGTTACGGAAAGGAAAACCCCCTCACCCGCCATGCGGATGAGGGGGTTCGCTGGTAACCGGAACCGTCGATCAGCCGATCTTGCCGCCGCGCTTGGCGTCAATGCTCCACGGGCCGGGGCCCGCGCACATCAGATAGAGGAACACGAAGCAGTACATGATCGCGAGTTCGCCGCCGTTCTGGATCGGGAAGAAGCCCAGCGGGGCATGGATCCAGAAATAGGCAACCGCCATCATGCCCGCCAGCACGAACGCAACCGGCCGGGTGAGCAGGCCGAGCACAATGAGAACGCCGCCGACCAGTTCGAAAATGCCGGCGATGCCGCCCGGCGACATGAGCGGCGGCGCGTCGATCGGGGGAAATCCGAGAAGCTTCCCGGTACCGTGCTGCAGGAAGAGCAAGCCGGTCATAATGCGCAGAACACTCAACATGCGCGGCGCCCATGCCGCCGTCGTATTCTCGATAGCCATGTCCAGATCCTTCCCCTCGTTTCAGGTTCAGTCAGTGGCAGCCGACGCACACGCCGCGTCTCAGGCGTTGCCCGTGGTTTCGACGCCGGCTAATACACCGGGCCCGGCGCCGGCACCCCGCGCCTTGAGCTGCTCCATGTAATGCAGCTCGAAATTGATCGGATTGACGAGCATCGCGCGGAAGCCGCCGGCCTGCACCATGTCAGCGACGATCTGACGCGCGAAGGGAAACAGCAGCCGCGGCACCTTCACCATCAGCGACGGCTCGAGCTGGTTGCCGGGAATATTGTCGAAGCGCACGACGCCGGCATATTGCACGTCGGCGATATAGGCGATGCGATCCTCGAGCCGCGCTTCGACGCGCAGCAGCAGAACGCATTCATAGGTGTGGCCGCCTTCGTCGGGCAGCCGGTTCGCCTTGATGTCGACCTTCACGACACCCTGCGGCACCTGCGGCGCGTGTTTGAGGATCTCGGGCGCGTGCGGCGCCTCGAAGGAAAGATCCTTCAGATACTGCACCAGCAGCGCGAGCTTCGGCCCTTCGGCCGTGGTGTCCGCCAGAAACGGGTCGGGAATCAGGCGAAACTCGTCGTTACTGCGGTCGGCGGCCATGGTTGAATCCTAAATCGGTCCAAATCGGTTACGAACAGGCTCCGGTTACCACGCCACGGCCAGCGCCACAATCGGCGCGGGCCGCTGCGCCCGGATCGACCGGCCGATCGGCAAGGCCGGTCGAGGGGCGCGAGGTCCGGACGGTCCTGGTGCGAGTTAACGGATATTACGGATGGCGCGCACCAGCGGCTTCGTCGGCTTTTCCACCGGGATCGAAGGGCAGCAGCTCGCCATTACCGATCGGCACGCCAGTCAGGCCACGGATAAAGCCCCAATGGCTGACGACTGCGACCCGTCGCCAGTCGGGATGGCGTGCCATATGAGACCGGAAATCGCGGCAGCGGCCGAGCAACTGCTCGTCGGTCTCGTCCAGGTCGGGCCACCATTTCTCAGGCAGATGGGCAAAATCGAGCGCCGGCCAGCGTGCGGCGAGCGCACTGCGCATGCTTCCGATATCGCAATGGAAGCGGCAATGCTCGCGCACCAGCGGCTCGATCCGGATCGGCAGACCGAGGCGGCTCGCGATGATTTCAGCGGTTTCGAGCGCCCGCGTATAGGGGCTCGCGACCAGCTCGGCGATGTCCCGCTCGGCCAGGGCCACGGCCGCCGCTTCGGCCTGGCGTTTGCCCTCGTCGGTCAGACGCGGGTCGGGAATGCCCGGGTCCACCCGGGTCACGCTGTAGACGACATTGAACTCCGACTGGCCGTGGCGGACGAGGATCATGGCGGGTGTTTTCTTTCGGGTGCGGGGATTCCCCGGAACGAGCGGGGTATTGCTGGCAGGCGCCTTGCCCGGCGGCGCCCACTCGCTTATGTAACCTGCGTCGGCAACGCTTTGAAGCCCCGGCGCTTCCGGCACCGCAAGCCGCGTCGCGAGGGGCGATGCGCGATCGGGCAGAACGGTTCATGGATAGTTTTCCCTATATCGACATCCTGTTCTTCGCCGCGGTTGCGGCGTTCCTGGTATTTCGTCTGCGCAATGTGCTGGGCAAGAAGATCGGGAACGAGAATCCCGAACATGCACGGCGCGATCGCGCGATGCGCAAGGACGAGCGGGACCGCGCCGAAACCGACCGGCCCGATGCCGACGACAAGATCGTTCAACTTCCCGACCTGACGTCGAAACCCGATCTCGGCGCGGAAGAGGCAGCGGCGGCAGCCGAGATTCGCGGCGAGCCGGGCAGCGTCGCGGCGGGGCTGCAGAAAATTCAGCGCGCCGATCCCTCGTTTACGCCGGATGGTTTCCTCGGCGGCGCGCGGGCCGCCTTCGAGTCGATTGTGCAGGCTTTCGCCGCAGGCGATCTGCGATCGCTGAAGCCGCTTCTGAGCGAGACCGTGTTCGATCAGTTCCGCCAGGTGGTCAAGACGCGCGAGACCGCCGGACAAACGCTCGAGACGACGCTGGTCGGCATCGACAAGGCGGATATCATCGAGGCCGACATGCGCGACCGCACGGCCGTCGTCACCGTCTCGTTCCGCTCGGAACAGGTCAATGTGATCCGCGACAAAGACGGCAACGCGGTCGAGGGCGATGCGACACATGTCGACAGGATCACCGACATCTGGACCTTTGCCCGCAATACGCGCTCGCGCGATCCGAACTGGACGTTGATCGCGACGCGCAGTCCGAACTAGAGCCGATTCGATGAACGCGCACGGGGGATCGACGATGTCGTCGGCGATATCGCCACAAGCAACGCCGGACATACGGCGCGAAACCCATCGAGTCGGAATCAGTCGAAGCGCCGGTGCCTTGTTTGCCGTTCTGCTGCTGGCCGCCTGCGCGGGCGGCAAGCCGTCCAGCGAGCCGGTCGAGCCGGTCCAGCCGGCGCCGGCGCCCGCACCCACCGCCGATGCGGGCGATGCGCTGTATCTGACGCCGGCAACCTTCGAGCAGCTTCCGGGCTGGTCCGAAGATCCCATGTCGGCGGCGCTGCCCGCGCTGCTGCGCAGTTGCCAGAAGCTGGTCGAAAGCCCGCCCGAGACGCCGGTCGGACCGAACGGCTTTGCCGGCACGGTCGCGGACTGGATTCCGCTCTGCAACACCGCCTGGGGCCTGACGCCGCGCGACGATATCGATATGCGCGCTTTCATGTCGCGCTGGTTCGCGCCGTTCCTCGTTTCCGGTGCCGACGGTGCCGATGGCTTGTTCACCGGCTATTACGAGCCCGAGCTGTACGGATCGCTGACGCCGTCGCCGCAATATCCCGTCGCACTCTACCGCGCGCCCGACGATATGGTGACGGTGCCGCTCGGCCCGTTCCGCACCGACCTTGAAGGCGAGAACATCGTCGGCCGTGTCGATGGCACGCGCTTCGTGCCTTACTACAGCCACCAGGAAATCGATCAGGGTGTGCTCGCCGGCCGCGGCCTCGAACTGCTCTATGTCGACGATCCGATCGCAGCCTTCTTCCTGCATATTCAGGGTTCGGGCCGTGTATTTCTGGATGACGGCACCGAAATGCGCGTCGGCTATGCCGGCAAGAACGGCAGGCCCTATGTGCCGATCGGCCGCGTGCTGGCCGATCGCGGCGAGATTCCGCTCGACCAGGTGTCGTTGCAATCGATCCGCGCCTGGCTCGAAGCCAATCCCGATCGGGCCAGGGAAGTGATGTATCAGAATCCCTCCTTCATCTTCTTCCAGCGGATCGACGGCGAAGGTCCGATCGGCGCGCAGGGCGTGGTGCTGATGCCGAGCCGCTCGATCGCCGTCGATACGCGACTGCTGCCGCTCGGCGTACCGCTCTATGTCGATACGGTATGGCCGGCCGGTGTCGACCAGGGATTGCCGATGCGCCGGCTGATGATTGCGCAGGACACCGGCGGCGCGATCCGCGGTCCCGTGCGCGGCGACATCTATTGGGGCAGCGGCGAGATCGCCGGCGAATTTGCCGGCGCGATGAAATCGCAGGGCCGCTATTACCTGCTGCTGCCGCTGACCGTCGCCGAGCGTCGGGCGCAATCGAGTTGAGCGCGGCGGCGCCCGCGTCGCTCGCCCCACCGGTTTCCCCGGTGGTTTTGGGGACGGGTGTGCGACCGCGCGTCGGGCTTCTGGTTACCTGTCTGGTCGATCTGTTCCGTCCGCAAGCAGGGTTCGCCGCCGTTGCGCTGCTCGAGGCCGCCGGCTGCGACGTGGTCGTGCCGCCGGCCCAGACCTGTTGTGGCCAGCCCGCGTACAACAGCGGCGATCGGGCAGACGCGATCGCGATCGCGCGGCAGACGATCGAGCAGTTCGAGCCTTTCGATCATATCGTCGTGCCGTCCGGCTCCTGTGCCGGCATGCTGCGGGTGCATTATCCCGCTCTGTTTGCCGACGATCCCGATTGGGCGGCGCGTGCGAACAAGCTCGCGGCGAAGACCTTCGAGCTGACACAGTTCCTGGTTCGTCGCGAGGCGGCGTTCGCGATCACGGCCGAGCATGACGGGGCGGTTGCGTTCCACGATTCCTGTTCGGCGCTGCGCGAGATGAAATCGATCGCGGAACCGAGAGCGCTGCTGCGCGCGGTGCGCGGGCTGACTTTGCGCGATCTCGCGGACCCCGAAGCCTGTTGCGGATTCGGTGGCACGTTCTGCGTCAAATATCCCGCGATCTCGGATGACATGGTGACGCGCAAGGCGGCCGACATCGTGGCGACCGGCGCCGACACGCTCGCCTCCTGCGATCTCGGCTGCCTGCTCAACATCGCCGGCAAGCTTTCGCGCGAAGGCAAGGCGACGCGCTGCTTCCATGTCGCGGAAATCCTCGCCGGCCTTGGCGACGCGCCGGCGATTGGCGAAGCGCGGGGCGGCGAAGCATCGCCCGGTCGCGTGACACCATGAGCACCATCACCAGCGCCCGCTTCGGCGAGAATGCGCGCGCCGCCCTTGCCGACAAACAGCTTCAGGTCGCGCTCGGCCATGTGCGAATCAACTTCATTGAAAAACGCGCCAAGGCGATCGCCGCGCTGCCCGAGTTCGATGCGCTGCGCGATGCCGCGCGCGATATTCGCGATCATGTGCTGAACCATCTCGATCTCTATCTCGAACGCTTCGAGGCGAAGGTGATCGAGCATGGCGGCCAGGTACATTGGTGCGCGAGCGCCGAAGACGCGCGCGCGACCATTCTTTCGATCTGCCGCGAGGCCGACGCGAAGACCGTCACCAAGGGCAAGACCATGATCGGCGAGGAGATCGGCATCAACGATTTCCTCGCGGCGAACGACATCGTGCCGGTCGAAACCGATCTCGGCGAATATATCATCCAGCTTCGTGGCGAAACGCCAAGCCACCTGATCGCGCCGGCGATCCATGTCACCAAGAACCAGGTTTCTGATACGTTTCGCACACATCACACCGACCTCGATCCGATGCGCTCGCTCGAAGAGCCGCAGACTTTGCTCGCCGAGGCGCGCGACAAACTGCGCAGCAAGTTTCTCGCCGCCGACGTAGGCATCACGGGCGCCAATTTCCTGATCGCCGCAACCGGCCAAGGCGTGATCGTCACCAACGAAGGCAACGGCGATTTGACCCAGACTTTGCCGAAGACGCAGATCGTTCTGGCCTCGATCGAGAAGATTGCGCCGACCCTCGAGGACGCAAGCGTGCTGCTGCGTGTGCTCGCGCGCTCGGCGACCGGCCAGGAGATGTCGGTCTATACCAGCTTCACGACGGGGCCCCGTCGCGCCGGAGATCTCGACGGACCGGAAAATTTTCATGTCGTGATTGTCGACAACGGTCGCAGCCAGTATCTCGGGACCGAGTTTCAGCCGATGCTGCGCTGCATCCGCTGTGCCGCCTGTCTCAATCACTGTCCGGTCTATCAGGCGGTCGGCGGGCACGCTTATGGCTGGGTCTATTCCGGGCCGATCGGCGCGATCCTGACGCCGGCACTGGTCGGCATCGATCGCGCCTCGCCGCTGCCCGAAGCCTCAAGCCTGTGCGGACGCTGCGAGCAGGTCTGCCCGGTACGCATTCCCATTCCCTCGCTGCTGCGCCGTTGGCGCGAAGTGAGCTTCGCCGACGGTCATAGCGGCAGCCGTGCGCGGCTCGCAATCAGGCTCTGGGCTTTTGCCGCGCGCCGGCCGCTTCTTTATCGTGGCGCGAGCGCGATGGCGGCGCGGCTCATGTCGCTGGTCGGCGGCAAGCGCGGGCGAATCCGGCATATGCCCCTGGCGGCCGGCTGGACCGATATCCGCGATCTGCCGGCGCCGGCGGGGCGCACATTCATGGCGCAATGGGCGCGCGCAAAAGGGGACTGACGATGGCGGAGACGATTCATCCCAAGATGTTGCGCGCGCCCGACGATGAGCCGACCGATTACGAATGGCACGCGGCGCTGGCATCCGCCATCCGCCGCGGCGCGGTGACGGTTGATGTCGAGTTTGCGAAGATCAATCGCAACAACATACAGGGTTTCCGCACCACCGATTTCATCGTGCCGCCCTTCGCGCTGATTGTCGTCTCGGCCTATCTCGCGGTGCAGTTCAATCCAATTTACGGCGTTGCCCTGTTCGCCCTCGGCGCTGCGTTCATCCTGCTGGTGCTGCGGCCGCGCGCGCGGGCGGCGACCGTCGAGCGCGTGCGCAAACACTCGCTCGAAAGGCTCGAAGCCTGGAACGAGATCTGGTTCAACGGCGGTTACACGCTGCGTCTTGCCGATCGGCCGGATGTCGAATGTCGTGCGCCGGATTGCAACTGGGTCGCCTTTGCGCGCCAGCATACACCGATCCGGCGCGGTTGAACGCGCCATGACGCGCGCGACGAAACGATGAATGGCGCTGTAAACAATCCGGGGAATGAGGGTGCGCGGGCCGGTTTGTTCGGCCGCATCCGCGAGGCGCTCGGCGCCGATAAAAAAGACGGGCGCAGCAAGATAGTTGCCGATCGGCTCGCGGCGCATCCGCGCGGACCGCAGCCGGCGCGTTCGGTCGGTGCGGGCGATCACGACGACGCGCATCGCCATCGTCTGTTCGTCGAGAAGGCGCTCGAAGCGGCCGCGAGTGTGGAGCCGCTCTCGTCGCGCGCCGAAGTGCCGCAGGCGATCGCGCGCTATCTGCGCCAGAACAATCTGCCGCCGCTTCTGCGGCTTGCGCCTGGCGCCGGGCTCGATGCACTCGACTGGGCGAGTGCGCCCTTGCTCGACATCAGCAGCGGTGCAAGCGACGGCAGCGATCCGGCTTCGCTGACAATGCCGTTCGCCGCGATTGCCGAGACTGGTACGCTGATGCTGGTCTCCGGCGCCACCAGCCCGGTGACGCTCGCCTTCCTGCCCGAAACGCATTTCGTACTGATGCGCAAGGACCACATCACGGGTACGCTCGAGGCGGCGTTCGACCGGCTTCGAGCAGTACACGGCAACGCGATGCCGCGCGCGATCAATTTCGTCACCGGCCCCTCGCGCTCGGCCGATATCGAACAGACATTGCAGATGGGCGCGCACGGGCCGAAGCGCCTGCACATTCTGCTGCTCGATGAGTGAGCATTGACCGACAAGCGCCGCAAACCCGATCCGGACGATCTCGTTTTATGGCAGGCGGCGACGCGCGAGGCGAAGCCGATCAAGCGCCGTCCGGGTCTGCGCAAAGGCGCGACCGAAGCAGCGAAGCCGACTGTGACCGCGAAGGCCGCCGCTGCATCCGCGCCGGCGAAACCTGCGAAGCCACTGGTTCTGAAGCGCGCGGTCGCACGGCCCGTGGCGCTGGCGCCGAAGAAGACCGAGCCGCCGCCGCTCGAGCGCGGCCAGTCGCCGGGCGTCGATAAACGTCAGGCGGAGCGGTTGAAGCGGGGCCGCACGCCGATCGACGCACGGCTCGACCTGCATGGTATGACGCAGGACGCGGCGCATAGGCGCCTCGCGATTTTCATCGAGAATGCGGTCGCGGCCGACAAGCGCGCGATCGTCGTCGTCACCGGCAAGGGGCTCAAGGAAGGCTCGGGGGTGCTGCGCGCCGCCGTGCCGCGCTGGCTCAACGAGCCGCGGCTGCGCCCGCATATCCTGACCTACGAGTATGCCCAGCCGAAGGATGGCGGCATGGGCGCACTCTACATTCTGCTGCGCAAGAGGCGCTAGGATCGGCGCGAGGGTTTCGCTCCAACCGAGAGGGGGCACCGATGGTCACGCTCGAAGGCTCCTGCGCCTGCGGCAGGGTTTCCTTCACTGTCCGATCGCACACGCCCGATCCCTATATGCGTTGCTACTGCTCGATCTGTCGCAAGACCGATGGCGGGGGCGGTTATGCGATCAACGCGATGGGTGTCGCCGACACGCTGAAGCTGCGCGGCAAACAGCATGTCGCCGTCTGGCGCGCGACGATCGACGGCAAGCGTTCGGAGGCGCGCCGGCATTTCTGCAAGCATTGCGGCAGCGCGCTCTACATCACCGATCCGCGCTGGCCCGCGCTGATTCACCCCCATACCTCGGCGATTGACAAGGGGCTGCGCAAGCCGAAATCCGTTGTGCATATCATGCTCGATTCGAAGGCGAACTGGGTTGTGCCCGAGCGCGGCGGCAAACGCTTCCGCGAGTATCCCGATCTCTCGATCGAGGACTGGCACCGGAAGAACAAACGCTGGTCCGCATGACGACGAAGCGGGCACGATGCGAGATGCGGTCGGCGCGATGACGCCGTTCGGCGAACGGGTGCGCAAACTGCGCACGGCGAAGGATGTCAGCCTGAAGACGATGGCGGCGGCGCTCGGCGTCTCGGCCGCCTATCTCTCCGCGCTCGAACATGGCCATCGCGGTCGGCCCTCGCCCGGTTTCGTGCAGCAGGTCTCGGCCTTCTTCAATCTCGCCTGGGACGATGTCGACGAACTGAAGCGGCTTGCCGAACTCTCGAACCCGCGCATCACCGTCGATACGGCGGGGCTCACGCCAGCGGCGACCGAGCTTGCGAACCGGCTCGCGGAAACAATCGGTACGCTCGACGACGAGCAGATCGCGGCCTTGCTCGCGCGGCTCAGGATGCGATGAGGTTGGCGCGATGAGGTTGGCGTGGTAACGGGGCGCGGTACCGGCGACGCGCGCGAAAGGGAAAATCGCGCGGCCTTGACGATCCGGGCGGCGGTCGTGGGCGATCTCGAGGCGCTGGCCGCGATCCACGAGGCGGCGGCGCTGGAGGCCTATCGGCATATCTTTCCGGCCGGTGCGCCATTCCCGCGCGAGGAGTCGCGCGCCGATCTGAGTCATCATCTGACGGCGCCCGCAACCCGCGCTTTCGTCGCCGAGGCAGAAAACGCGATCGTCGGCTTTATCGCCGTCGGCCCGACGCTTACGGGCGAAGGCGAAGGGTTCGGCGATGCGCTGCCCGGAAGCCTGGGGCAGACCTATCTGCTGCATGTCCATCCGGCCTATTGGAGCGGCGGCATCGGCGGCGCGCTGCACGACCGCGCCATGGCGGCGCTCGCCGGGGACGGGTTTGCGTCGGCCGTCATGTGGGTGCTCGAACGCAACGAGCGCGCGCGGCGCTTTTACGAGCGACGCGGATGGCACGCGGATGGCGCCCGACGCAGGGAGCGCTATGCGATCGAGATCGACGTGATTCGCTATCGCCGCGCGCTGGCGTGATACGGACACCCTACGGCGCGCCGGTCGCCGTGCGGGCCAGTTCTTCGAGAATGTCGCCGGCGCGGCGGATTTCGCTGTTGTCCTCACGGATGGCGTGCCGGCGAGCGAGCCAGTCGGCATCCTCGTAGGCGAGGATCGTGCGGCCCTCGTCGTTGCGATAGACCAGCATCGCGAACGGCAGGTCGATCCCGAGCGACGGCGCATCGGGAACCAGCGCGGCGCCCAGAGAGGGCCCGCCAAAGAGGATCAGTTCCATCGGCGGCATCGTGCGGCCGGCTTTGGCGGCCTCGGCCGCGTGATCGATCTGCGCATAGACCGCGAGCCCCTTCAGCCCGATCAGGGTGCGCAGCCGCTCGATCGTCTGATCGACCGTGAAGGCCGATATCATCCCGACGATCCCGTCATCCTCGAGCAGAACCGGCCGTTCGATGATGATATAGCGAGTCGTGACGCCGTCGCCGTAAACATCCGCGCGGACCGACCCTGAGAGCCAGGCGGCAATGAGCGCGAGGGCGAAGACGAGGGCTGCGAATCCTGCAAAAGCGCGCGAACGGTTCATGCCGGTCTCCTTCGGGAGCGCGCGGCAAACCGCCGGCGCTTACGGCGTGGTGGCGGCGCGGGCGAGCTGGTCGAGCGCGGCCGCGACATTCTGGATGCCGGGATGGTCGGCCGGGATACCGTGCCGTTCGGCAAACCAGACGGGATCGTTATAGGCGAGGAACACATTGCCGCTCCCGTCCTGAAAGGCGAGCGCCTTCAGCGGTAGATCGAGCCCGGTCAGCGGATCGGCCTGCAAGGCCGGCGTGCCGACTTTCGGATTGCCGAATACCAGAAGCTGCATCGGTGCGAGTTCCATCCCGACGCCCTGCGCGTTCGCGGCGTGATCGATGCGCGAGAAGACGGTCGTGCCGTTGGCGTCGAGCAGAGTTTCGAGCCGGTCGATGGTTTCCGCCACGCTGAAGGCAGAAGGCATCTTCACGATGCCGCGCTCGAGACCGGCCGCGGTCGTGTCGTCGAAGGTCTGGGCCGACGCTTGCGAGGTCACGGCCCCCGTTGCGGCGACGGTTGCGACCAGGAGGAGCATTGCGAAAGCGGCGTGAAAACGGGTCATCGGGCGCTCCTTTCGGGTCGGCGTTGCGCTCCGCCTAGAGAATGAACTTCGACAGATCCGAGTTCTTCGCCAATGCGCCGACGCGATCCTGAACATACTGGGCGTCGATCACGATCTTCTCGCCGTCGCGGTCGGGGGCGGTGAAGCTGATCTCCTCGAGCAGCCGCTCGAGTACGGTATGCAGCCGCCGCGCGCCGATATTCTCGACCGTCGAGTTGATCTCGGCGGCGAGATTGGCGAGCGCGTCGATCGAATCGTCGGCGAATTCGAGGGTCACGCCCTCGGTCGCGAGCAGCGCGCGGTACTGCGTCACCAGGCTTGCTTCCGGTTCGATCAGGATGCGCTTCAGATCTTCGCGCGTGAGCGGGTTGAGCTCGACACGGATCGGCAGGCGGCCCTGCAGTTCGGGCAGCAGGTCCGACGGCTTCGCCAGATGGAACGCGCCCGAGGCGATGAACAGGATGTAATCCGTGCGCAGCGTGCCATGCTTGGTCGCAACCTGCGTGCCTTCGATCAGCGGCAGCAGATCGCGCTGCACGCCTTCGCGGCTCACATCGGCGCCGGCACGGTCGGAGCGCGCGGTGATCTTGTCGATCTCATCGATGAATACGATGCCGTTCTGCTCGACCGCCTCGATCGCCTGCGCCACGACCTTGTCCTGGTCGATCAGCTTGTCGCTCTCTTCGGCGATCAGCACGGCATAGGAATCGGCGACATTCATGCGCCGCGTTTTGGTCTTGTTGCCGAAGGCCTGGCCGAGCATGTCGTTGAGATTGACCATGCCGACCGAGGCACCCGGCATCCCCGGTACCTCGAAGGTCGGCAGCCCGCCTTGCCCGCCTTGCAGCTGCAGCTCGATCTCCTTGTCGTCGAGCTCGCCGGTGCGCAGCATCTTGCGGAACTGCTCGCGCGTTTCCTTGCGGGCGCCGTCTCCCACCAGCGCATCGATCACGCGCTCCTCGGCCGCCTTCTCGGCGCGCGCGACGACCTGCTTGCGCAGCCGGTCGCGCGTCATCGTGATCGAAATCTCAACCAGGTCGCGCACGATCTGTTCGACATCGCGACCGACATAGCCGACCTCGGTGAACTTGGTGGCCTCGACCTTGAGGAACGGTGCGTCCGCCAGCTTCGCGAGACGCCGCGCGATCTCGGTCTTGCCAACGCCGGTTGGCCCGATCATCAGGATGTTCTTGGGCAGCACCTCTTCGCGCAGAGCGGGCTCGAGCTGCTGGCGCCGCCAGCGATTGCGCAGCGCGATCGCGACGGCGCGCTTGGCATCCTGCTGGCCGACGATATGGCGGTCGAGTTCGGAGACGATCTCGCGCGGGCTGAAGGCGCTGCGATCCTCGGCCTCTTTCTTCGCGACCGGACGGGGCGGGGTTACGTTCATAATGTCTCGATGGTGATGTTGGTGTTGGTATAGATGCAGATCTCGGCGGCGATCTCGAGCCCGCGCCGGGCGATCGTCTCGGCGTCGAGATCGTCGCGGTCGATCAAGGCGCGCGCGGCGGCCAGCGCATAGGAACCGCCCGAACCGATGCCGATAAGACCGCGTTCGGGTTCGAGCACGTCGCCATTGCCGGTGAGGACCAGGCTCACCTGCTTGTCGGCGACCGCCATCATCGCCTCGAGCCGGCGCAGATAACGATCGGTGCGCCAGTCCTTGGCGAGCTCGACGCAGGCGCGGGTCAACTGGCCCGGATGTTGTTCGAGTTTCGCCTCGAGCCGTTCGAAGAGCGTGAAGGCATCGGCGGTCGCGCCGGCAAAGCCGGCGACGATGTCGCCCTTGCCGAGGCGGCGGACCTTCTTCGCATTCGCCTTGATGATGGTGCCGCCAAGGCTGACCTGGCCATCGCCGGCGATCGCGACCCTGCCGTGTTTGCGCACGGAAAGGATCGTGGTGCCGTGCCAGGACGGCGGGGACGTTTCTTTCATAGCGCCACAGATAAGTGGCGCCTTGCGCCGGCGCAAGTTTCCGGCCGGTGACGGGCGCGCGCCGACACCCCTGCGGCCAACCGGGGCGCCGTGGCCATGCGTTGCGAGGCCGGTCGCCGCTCGGGCAACGCCTGTGGGAAACTCCTGAAATCTCAGGTTGAAAAGCCGGAATTGTCCCAAATCGCGCGTATTGGCTTGGGATTATCCTGTCAAGTCCTGTGGGCAATTCGGTGCACATCGTCGGTCATTCCGGGGATGCACGGTTCCGCGGCAAAAGCTTTGGCGGCCCGGGTTTTTCGCTGTTAGCTTCTCGCCATGTCAGCCCTTTTCGCAACCGAAGACCCGAACGCCGAGCGCCCGGGGGAACGCCCCAACGATCCGCAGGCGACCGGCATCATGCCCTGCCAGACCTTGGCCGAGCTGATCCGCAACCACGAGATCATCGCGCTCAAGGAAATCGAGGCCGACCAGATCCAGCCCGCCTCGCTCGATCTCCGCCTGGGTGCCACCGCCTATCGCGTGCCGGCCTCGTTCCTGCCCGGCGCCGACAACACGGTGATGGGCAAGATCCGCGAGTTCGGCATGTACCCGGTCGACATCACCGGCGGCGCCGTCCTCGAACGCGGCTCGGTCTATATCGTGCCGCTGATGGAGTCGGTGGCGCTCGGCTTCCGCATGACGGCCTTCGCCAATCCGAAAAGCTCGACCGGGCGGCTCGATATCTTCACGCGGATGATTGCCGATGGCGGCACCGGTTTCGACCGCATCGAGAGCGGCTATCGCGGGCCGCTTTATGCCGAGATCGCGCCGCGCACCTTCTCGGTCGTGGTGCGCGCGGGCTCGCGGTTGAACCAGCTTCGCGTCCGGCGCGGTTCGCCGCCGACCAGCGAGGCCGCCCTTAAACGTCTTCATGAGTTAACGCCGCTGGTTCACGCGCGCGACGGCGCGACCATCCGCGAGGACAATATCGGCGTGACGCTCGATCTCGCGGGCGAATCGGGCGGCGGCCTCGTCGGCTATCGCGCGAAGAAACATACCGACGTGATCGACGTCGATAAAAAGGCGCATTACGACCCGATCGATTTCTGGGAGCCGGTGCATGCGCGCGGCGGGCGCGGCATCGTGCTCAATCCCGACGATTTCTACATCCTGGCGACGCGCGAGGGCGTGACCGTGCCGCCCGACCATGCGGCCGAGATGATCGCCTACGACACGATGGTCGGCGAATTCCGCGTGCATTATGCCGGCTTCTTCGATCCCGGTTTCGGCTGGGGCGTCGAGGGCGGCACCCGCGCGGTGCTCGAAGTCCGCAGCCACGAAGTGCCGTTTTTGCTCGAGCATGAGCAGATCGTCGGCTGGCTGCGCTACGAGAAGCTGGCGGCGGTGCCCGACCGACTCTACGGCCAGGATATCGGCTCACATTATGCGCGGCAGGGCCTCACGCTCGGCAAGCAGTTCAAGGCGTGGGGGTAGCGCACGGCGCCTGGAAGGCCCGCCCGCGCCTCGCTCCCTCTGGCCTTTCCTGGCCCTTTGCGCTACAAGCCGGCGCCTTCGGGGATCGGTCGATTTGCCCCGATTCCCGCCAATTCGAGTGGCGTTGAAGCAGGATGGGAGGCCGCGATGCGCGAAGCGAGCGTCGAGCGCAAGACCGCCGAAACGTCGATCGAAGCCGCCGTCAATCTCGACGGCTCCGGCCGGTCGGAGATTTCGACCGGCATCGGCTTCCTCGACCATATGCTGGACCAGCTCGCGCGCCATTCGCTGATGGACATCACCGTCAAGGCGAAGGGCGATCTGCATATCGACTTCCACCACACGACCGAGGATAGCGGCATCGCGCTCGGCCAGGCCGTGTCGCAGGCGCTCGGCGACCGGCGCGGCATCGTGCGCTGGGGCGAGGCGACCGTGCCGATGGACGAGACGCTGACCCGCGTCGCGCTCGATGCGTCGAACCGCCCCTATCTGATCTGGAAGGTGACCTTCACCAAGCCGAAGCTCGGCGAGATGGATACCGAGCTGTTCAAGGAATGGTTCCAGGCCTTCGCGCAGAATGCCGGCCTCACGCTCCATATCGAGAATCTCTACGGCGAGAACAATCATCATATCGTCGAGAGCTGCTTCAAGGGGCTCGCGCGCGCGCTGCGCCAGGCGATCGCGGTCGATCCCCGCAAACAGGACGCGATCCCCTCGACCAAGGGCGTTCTCTAGTTCCATGACCGGATTTCGCAACGAAACCGGTCGGGCAACGACCGGCGGATTGGCCGTGGCGCATGATGTCGAAACGGCATCGAGGGCGGCGTCATGAATGTCGTAGTGGTCGATTATGGCTCCGGCAATCTGCGCTCGGCCGCGAAAGCGCTCGAACATGTGGCCGACGCGGCGACGCGCGTGCAGGTGAGCGCGCGGGCCGACGATGTACGCGCCGCCGACCGGATTGTGCTGCCCGGCGTCGGCGCCTTCGCCGATTGCAAGAGCGGGCTTGCCGCTTTACCCGGCATGATCGATGCGTTGCGCGAATGCGTCGTCGAACAAACGCGGCCGTTTCTCGGCATCTGCGTCGGCATGCAGTTGATGGCGCGCGCCGGCCACGAACATGTCACCACCCGGGGCCTCGACTGGATCGGCGGCGAGGTCGTAACGATCGAACCGCGCGACGCGGCAACAGGCGCGGCGCTCAAGGTGCCGCATATGGGCTGGAACGCGCTGTCGTTCGACAATCCGCGCCATCCCTTGTTGGCGGGGATCGGTGAGGGCGCCGAAGTCTATTTCGTGCATTCTTTTCAATTGCGGCTCGACGATCCGAAGGACCGGCTGGCCGCGACCGATTACGGCGGTGCGATCACCGCGATGATCGCCCGCGACAATATGGCGGGCACGCAGTTCCATCCCGAGAAAAGCCAGCGCATCGGCCTTGCGCTGCTGGCGAATTTTCTCACATGGAAACCGTGAGCGCGCGCCTGAACCACCGATATGCGCGCACGGCGCGCCGGGAGGGACAACCATGACCGATATTGCCGTCGACGAAGTGACCGCGCTCTCGGTGCGCGATCTCGACGAACTCTGCGAGGCGTCGGACGATGCGATCCGCGCCGGCGGCGGCTTCGGCTGGCTGACGCCGCCCGAGCGCAGCATCATGGAGAATTACTGGCGCGGCGTGCTGCTGGTGCCGGATCGCCGCCTGTTCGTCGGCCGGCTCGACAGCGTGATCGTCGGATCGGCGCAGCTTCAGCGCAATTCCAAGAACAACGAGGCACAGGCGCATGCCGGGCGACTGACCAGCCATTTCGTTGCGCCCTGGGCCCGCGGCCACGGCATCGCGCGCGCGTTGCTCGTCGCGGTCGAGAACGCGGCGCGGCTGCAGGGCCATGCGACTCTGGAACTCGACGTGCGCGAGACGCAGGAGGCGGCGCTTCAGATCTATCGCCATTACGGCTACACCGAATGGGGCCGCCATCCCGATTACGCGCGGGTCGACGGCCGGCCGGTCGCGGGGCTCTATTTCTACAAGCTGCTCAACGTTGCACCGGGCGAGGAAGGTGCCGACGCAGCAACAAGCACAACGAAGACGGACGCGACGCCGTGATCCTCTATCCCGCGATCGATCTTAAGGAGGGTGCCGTCGTGCGGCTGAAGCGCGGCGCGATGGACGAAGCGACGCTCTATCGCGACGATCCGGCGGCGCAGGCGCGCGATTTCGCCGATGCAGGCGCTGAATGGCTGCATGTGGTCGATCTGGATGGGGCGATCTCCGGCCGCGCGGTCAACGGGGCCGGGGTCGATGCGATCCTCGCCGCGGTCTCGATTCCGGTGCAGCTCGGCGGCGGCATTCGCGACATGGCGCGCGCCGAAGCCTGGATCGCGCGCGGCGTCGCGCGGCTGGTGCTCGGCACGGCCGCGCTCAAGGACCCCGATTTCGTGCGCACGGCCTGTCGGGAATTTCCGGGAAAAGTCGCAATCGGCATCGATGCGCGTGATGGCAGGGTCGCGATCGAAGGTTGGGCGGAAACCTCGGACATGAAGGTCGCCGATCTTGCGAAGCGTTTCGAGGATGCGGGCGCCGCGGCGCTTATCCATACCGACATCGAACGCGACGGCATGCTGTCGGGCGTTAATGTCGCGGCGACGGCCGATCTGGCGCGCGCGACGCGCCTGCCGGTGATCGCCTCGGGCGGCGTCGCCTCGCTCGAGGATCTGCGCGCGCTCAAGGCGGCCGATGCGCCGATCGCCGGCGTCATCTCCGGCCGCGCGCTTTATGACGGCCGGCTCGATCTGGGCGCGGCGCTCGCGCTACTGGCGGCGTAAATGCTGGCGGTGCGCATCATTCCCTGCCTCGACGTCGCCAAGGGTCGCGTCGTCAAGGGCGTGAATTTCGTCGACCTCGTCGATGCCGGCGATCCGGTCGAACAGGCGCGCATCTACGATGCGGCGGGTGCGGACGAACTCTGCTTTCTCGATATCACCGCGAGCAACGAGGAACGCGGCATCATGCTCGACGTGGTCGAGCGCACCGCTTCGGTCTGTTTCATGCCGCTGACGGTCGGCGGCGGCGTGCGCAATGTCGAGGATATTCGCCGGCTGCTGCTGGCCGGCGCCGACAAGGTTTCGATCAACACGGCGGCCGTTTCCAATCCCGACTTCGTGCGCGAGGCATCGCAGAAATTCGGCGCGCAATGCGTGACGGTCGCGGTCGACGCGAAGTCGGTCGCGCCGGGGCGCTGGGAAGTCTTCACCCATGGTGGGCGCAACGCGACCGGACTCGAGGCGATCGGCTGGTGCCGGCGCATGGCCGAGACAGGTGCCGGCGAAATCCTGCTCACCTCGATGGATCGCGACGGCACGAAGATCGGTTACGACACGGATCTCACGCGTGCGGTCTCCGATGCCGTCACGGTGCCGGTGATCGCCTCGGGCGGCGTCGGCACGCTCGCTCACATGGTCGAGGGCGTCACGCGCGGCCATGCGAATGCGCTGCTTGCCGCGTCGATCTTTCATTTTGGCCAGCACACGATCGCCGAGGCGAAAGCCGCGCTCGCGGCGGCGGGTGTGCCGGTCAGGATGGTGTGAGGGTTGGCGCCCGTTTGGCCCCTCTCCCGCGCTGCGGGAGAGGGTTTGTTTTTCAATCCCAGAAGATCATCGGCGTCTTGATCAGCAGTTCGGTGCCGGTTTTCGTGACCAGCAGGTTCTGTTCGAAACCCGCGGAACCGAGGCCGGGCCGGCCGAAGAACGCCTCGACGCCGAGCGCCATGCCATCCTCGAAGATGTCGTCGTCGCTGCACATTTCGGGGCCGATATAGGGCTTCTCGAAAAATAACCCGATGCCGTGGCCGAAATGCGGCCATTTCTCCGCCATCTGATTCGAGACCGCGCCATATTGCGCGCAGAGCGCGCGCCCGTGCAGCGCGACCTCCTTCACTTTCCGGCCCGGTTTGATCTGCTCGATGATCGCCTCGACGATACGCGCGCCGGTCTCGACCATTTCCTTCTGTTCGGGCGAAGGTTTGCCGCCGCAAACCGTCGTGCGGCCCGGATCGATGTAATAACCTTCGAAGAACGGTCCATAGACCCAGCCGCGCACCAGATCGCCCTGTTTCGGCGCGTCGAAGGAATAGCCGGCGATCGGGTTGCGCACGAAGAGATCGATCATGTCGCCGTGGCCGATCGGCAGCATGTGGATGTTGCCGCCCGATCGCACGACCTCTTGTGCGGCATAGGACGCGGCTTCGGCTTCCGGCCGGCCGGCGATCAGTGATTCCATCATGCGGTTGAGCGCGCGGGTTGCGGTCTCGCCCGCGATGCGCAGCGCGTCCTGTTCGCGCGCGCTCTTGATGCGTCGCACCGAGAGGATGAGATCGTCCTCGATGCGCCACTCGATCTTGGGCCCTTCCTCTTTCATGATGTTCCAGTAGCGCAGCGGCAGAAAATCCGAACCGACGAGCGCGATCGGACCTTTGCCGCCGCCTTCGTTCAGCGCCCTGATGATTTCGCGGAACGGCCGGTTGGCCGAGCGGATGCGATCGGTCGAGATCAGCGAGGCGCGCAGTCCCGGTTCGTCGGCGACGAGTTCCGGCTTCTCGCCCTTCCGGAGGATCACCGCGTTGAACGAGCGGCCCTCGAAAAGCTGCGAGTCGTAACCCTGGCCCGACGCGGTCGAGAAAAAGTTCGAGAGATAGAGCACGTCGCCGCAGCGATCGTTGGTGCCGCCGGAGCGGCCGAGCACGACCGCGCGTTCGATACCGCGGCGCGCCATTTCGGCCTCAACGCGGCGCCAGCGCGCCTCATACTCATCCTTCGGAAAAAACTGACCGAGCTGCATCGTCGCTGTCTCCCTTGTCCGCGGTGCCTTCGCGGTATGTGTGGCGCGTTATGCGTGGCGCCAGTGAATCGGTCGATCGCGCGACGGTCAAGCAATCGCAGCGGGTAACTGCCATGCGGGAACGACGATCCGACGAATCTTTCTCGCCGTGCGGATCGAGCGCGCAATCCGTCCTTCGACGGACGAGGAGCGAGGTGTGCGACAGAGCTCGTCCCGGGCGGGCGGGCCTGCTGCTCGCGGCCGGTTCCAGGCCGACTGAGCCGGCAGACCCTTTAAGGTCGCCGGGAGCGCTGTATTTTGTTACAATGGCGACATAAGCCCGCTAGATCGAGTGTGAGCGCCGTATCGCGGGCGACGCAGCGCTAAAAAGGGCCCGATGGCGACCAAGGGTAAATATCAGCTCGACGCCCTGATTCTGGACCGGCTCTATCGGGTCATCGTGAGCCGGCGCGGCGCCGATCCGGCAAGCTCGAACACGGCCCGGCTGTTCGCCAAGGGAACCGAGAAGATCGCCCAGAAGCTGGGCGAGGAAGCGGTCGAGACCGTGATCGAGGGCATCCGCGGCAAGAAAAAGGAACTCGCCGCCGAGAGCGCGGATCTGCTCTATCACCTGCTGGTCCTGTGGGCCGATCGCGGGCTCAAGCCGGAAGAGGTCTGGGATGCGCTGGCTGCGCGCGAAGGTATCTCCGGCGTCGAGGAAAAAGCCTCACGCAAGAACGGCCACTGATCGCGCCGGCGGCGGAACAGCGGCGCGCCATCCTGCTTCTCCCAAAGATCGATCGACCGTCAATAACGCACGAACCCGTTACAAGCGGACGACCGTTCCTCTTGCAATGCGCGGGCGGCGAACAAAGATCGGATCGCCGTCCGCTGCGCCGCCAGGATCGACATGCGCTGGTTAAAATATGGATCGGGATTCGTGGCGTTCGCGTTGCTGCTCTGGATGGGGGCGGCCGGCACGCTCTGGCTGATCCAGGATCGCCTCGTCTTCCAGCCCGACGACCGGCTGCTCGGCGATCCGCCCGCCGCCATCGCGCGGCTCGCGCGCGAAACGATCGCGACCACGGACGGGCTCGAGCTCGGCTTCTGGCTCGCTTCGCCCGATCCGGGCCGCCCGGTGATCGTCTATTTTCACGGCAATGGCGGCAATGCCGGCGATCGCGCCGCGGCGCTGAAGCCGCTGATCGACGACGGGTACGGACTGCTGCTGACCGAGTATCGCGGCTTCGGCGGCAACCCGGGCAAGCCCTCCGAAAGCGCGTTCTATGCCGATGCCGCCGTCTATGTGGCGCTGGCGGGCGAGCGCTATCCCGGCCTTCCGATCGTGATCTGGGGCGAAAGCCTCGGTGCCGGCGTCGCGACCTGGGTTGCAACGGACGAGGCACTCGATCAGGCGCTGCGCGCGCGCATCGCCGGGATTATTCTCGATGCGCCGTTTACTTCGCTGCGCGACATGGCCGCCGCGCTGAATGGCTGGCTGCCGTCGCTCGCGCCGATGCGAAGCCGCTTCGACAATCTGGCGCGCATCCCCGCGATCCAGGTCTCGCTGTTGATCCTGCATGGCGAAGACGATTGGATTGTGCCGGTCGCGCAGGGCCGCCGGCTGCTCGAGGCTGCGAACGATCCGAAGACGGGCCTCTTTCTGCCCGGCGTCGGCCATCTCGCCTTTGCCTATGACCGAAGCGGTGCCGCACTCGCCGCGGTCGAGGCGTTTCTCGCGGCGATTCCAGCGGGTCAATGATCGCCGCATGACGCGCGCCGTTCGGGACTTGCCAGCGATGCGCTGCGCATGCTGATTTTGTCGCGCGACCAGACGCGCATCGGGAGATCCTTCATGGCCTATGACCGCAACAATATCTTCGCAAAAATCCTGCGCGGCGAGATTCCATGCCAGAAGATCTACGAGAACGACCATGCGCTCGCCTTTCACGATATCGCGCCGCAGGCGGCGATTCACGCTCTGGTGATCCCGAAGGGCGCGTATGTGTCGTTCGACGATTTCAGCGCGCAGGCCAGCGAGGCGGAAATCGTCGGGCTGGTGCGCGCGGTCGGCAAGACCGCCGAAGCGCTCGGCGTCGAGGCGGACGGCTATCGCATTCTCGCCAATCACGGCCGCGATTCACGCCAGGAGGTGCCGCATCTCCATGTTCATATCTTCGCCGGCCAGGACCTCGGCAGGATGGTGAGCGTCGAGCGGAAGGGATAAGGGGCGCCGGAACGAGAGCGGCGTCGCCCGCGCGACGCTTAGTTGCGCCGCTCAGTTCGTCGTCTTGCTGCGGTCGGATTTGCTCTGACAATCCGCCGTGTCGGTGCCGGGCGCACAGATATCGGGCTCGTCGCAGGTGCCGTCATTCTCGAAGGGACAGGCCTCGGTCACCGGCGAGCCGCTGCTGCTCGATGTGGACTTGCAGTCGGCCGCATCGGTGCCCGGCGCGCATAGGTCGGGTTCGTCGCAGGTGCCGTCGTTCGTATACGCGCAGGCCCCCGCATCGGTCGACGTGCCCTTCGTGCCGCTGCTGGCGCCCGCGCAATCCGTCGTATCCGTGCCGGGCCGGCAGAAATCCGGCTCATCGCAGGCGCCATCGTTGGCGAACCCGCAACTGTCGGGACCGGATGCGGCCGGGCTCGAACAATCGGTCGTGTCGGTGCCCGCATCGCAAAGAACGGGCTCGTCGCAGGCGCCGTCATTGGCGAACCCGCAACTGTCGGGACCGGATGCGGCCTCTTTGCCGGAATCGCTCGAGCAGTCGGTGGTATCGGTACCCGGACGGCAGAGGCCGGGTTCGTCGCAGCCGCCATCCTTGGCAAACTGGCAACTGTCGGGACCGGTGGGTGCGTTCGCGCAATCGGTCGTATCGGTGCCGGGTTCGCACATCATCGGTTCGTCGCAGGCGCCGTCGTTCGCGAAGAAGCAACCGTCCGGATCCGCGGTCGCATCGGTACCCGATGCGCTTGTGCCCGATCCGCTGGCGCAGTCCGTTGTGTCGGTGCCGGGATCGCACATCGTCGGCTCGTCGCACTCGCCGTCGTTCGCGAAGAGGCAACCATCCGGTCCCCCTGCCGGATCGGCGTCGGATCCGCTTGTGCCGGCCCCGCTTGCCCCAGTCCCGCCGGCGCAGTCCGTCGCGTCGGTGCCGGGGCCGCAGAGATTGGGTTCGTCGCAGGCGCCGTCATTGGCGAACGGGCAGCTGTCGTCGGTATAGGTCGTGGCGCCGCCGGTCGTGCCTGTTGCGCCCGCGCCGTCCGCATCCGTGTCGCTTGCGGGTGGCGAATTGGCGCAGTCGGTCGCATCGGTACCGGCGGGGCACATGACCGGCTCGTCGCACTCGCCGTCATTTGCAAAGGCGCAGCTATCGTCGCTGGCGAGGAGGAACGAGCCTGGCGCGGTGGCCGGCGCGGTCGACTGATCGGGCGCCTCGGCCGGTGCACAGCCCGTGAGGCAAATATCGGCTGGCAAGGAAACGTCGGCACGCGCATCCGGCAGCCCAAGAAAGCAGGAAACCGCGATGCACATGATAGCGCCGATACGGTAGCCCATGGCGACATCTCCTGGCGCAGACTTGTACTTGAAAAACCTATAGCGCGGCCGGATCGTCGTCAATTGACGCAGCGGTCGGCTGCGGGCAACCATCGCCGCCTTGAATCGCGGCGCGATGACGCGAAACAGACGGCGCGAAAGGACTGTGCATGACATCCGACGAACGCAAAGGCATGACGCCCGGGCGGTTCGACCCGGCGAAGCTCGGCGAAAAACAGCTCGCCTTTCCGCCCGCCGAATATGATGCGCGGCAGAAGAAGATCAAATCGCTGCTGCAGCGTGAGCGGATCGATCTGTTGTGGATGACGACGCCCGAAGCGGTCGCCTGGACGCATGGCTATGTCGTCTCCTGGTACAAGGCGAACGCGCCGATGCGCTATCCGCAGTTCTACGGAACGGCGATTCCGGCGCATGCGGACGGACTCGTGCATTTTGACAATCCTTCGGAAGAGACAATTCTCGCGCGAACCTCCGTCTCGCCGGAAAATAAATTCTTTACGTCGCGCGAACCCGACGAAGTGCTGCCCTTCATCGTCGCCGAGTTGAAGTCGAAAGGCTGGCTCAAGCCGGGTACGCGCATCGGCATGGAGTTCTGGTCCTATCTGCCGAACCGCGCGATCTCGGAAATGGTCGAGCAGGCGTTCCGCGCGGCCGGCGCCGAAATCGTCGATGCGTCTTCGCTGGTGCGCGAAGCGCGCCGCGTCAAATCGGAAGCCGAGCTTGCGAAAATCCGCGAGGCGGTGCGGCTCTGCGATATCGGCCACGCAACTGTCGCCGGGGAAATGCGACCGGGTATGACCGAGCTCGAACTGTTCGGGCTCGCAACGGCTGCGATGATGAAAGCAGGCAGCGGGTTTCCGGCGCTGATTCCGATCTTCAACGCCTCGCCGGTGGTCGACGGCGAACCGCAGATGCTGGGCCATGCGATGGCCGGCAGGCATGCGCTGAAGGAAGGCGAGATTCTGGAAGCCGATTTGTGCGGCGTGGTCGATCGCTATCACGGCAATCTGTTGCGCGGCCATTATCTCGGCGATCCGCCGACAAAACTCGTCGAGAAATATCGCCTTGCGGCCGGCGCGTTCGATGTGATCCGCGCCGAATGCCGCGCCGGCCAGACGCAGCGCGAGGTCGCCGCGATCCTCAAGCGTTACTACGTGGATTGCGGGCTGTGGGACACGCCGGGCTGGGCGCTCGGTTACGAACTCGGTCTGTCGCTGCCGCCCGACTGGGTCGGCGATTTCTATTTCAACCTGCGTGACGCGAAGCCCGCTTATGTCGATCGCGTGTTCGAGCCGGGCATGGTGACGAATTTCGAAAGCCTCTACGGCACCGCGCTGATCGACACGCTGATCTGGAACAAGGACGGCGTCGAGATTTTGGGCAAGACGAAACTGGGGCTGCTCAGCACGCCGGCCTGAGCGGCGGCGTTTCCGTTCGTACCGGCCGATCGGGTTGCGCGCGAACGATCCGGGGCGCGCCGCGGTTGTCGCCGCGGGGCGGTTCGCCTAGGTTTGTGGACGGCCCGGCGACCCGGATCTGGAGATGAGCAAACCATGCGTTTTGCCCTGCCGCGCCGTGTCATGGCGCTCGCCGCCTTGCCGCTTGCGCTCGTGGCGTCGGGCGCTCTGGCCGAACCGGAACATATCGCGGGGCTGTGGCAGGAATGCCAGACCCAGCTCGGCTATTCGGCCGAACGCTGCACCTGCCTTGCCGATCGCCTCGCGTACCAGTTCGACGACGATCAGGAAGCCTTCATGTACGCACATGCGATCGAAAACGAGCTGGAGATCCGCCGGCTGCAAAGCATCCTATCGATCGGCGAGATGCAGGCGACCGGCAATTTCATGAGCGGCATCGACGATATCTGCCGCTAGCGCCGGCGGCACACCGCCGCGGCGTTTCGGATTTGGCGACGGTTTCCACGCCCCTGCCGGCCATTGCAACCGGCCGGGCGAGCACCCAGATCGGATAAAGGAGGCCCAATCATGGAAAAACCGCTCGAAATTTCCTTCGCCAATGTGCAGCATTCGCCCGCCATCGAGGCCGCGATCCGCGAACGGGTCGACCGGCTCGAACGCTTCTTTGATCGAATCGTGAGCTGCCGCGTCGTGTTCGAGGCGCTGCAGAAAAGTCACCGCAAGGGCAATCAGTATCAGATCAAGATCTTCATCGTCGTGCCCGGCCGCGAAATCGTGGTCGATCGGGCGGGGCCGAAAGATCAGGCGCATGAGGACTGGAAGGTCGCGCTGCGCGATTCCTTCGAGGCGGCGACCCGCCAGCTCGAAGAATATGCGCGCAAGCTGCGCGGCGAGGTGAAGAAGCATCAGCCGAAGCCGGTCGCGACACCACCCGTCGAGAGCTGACCCGCGCCGGCTGGCTTGAGGATTCCCGCGGGACAAATCCGGGCCGCCCGAAACGGCCGGATTTCGCGCGGCCCTTGACCCGATGCGTTGTCCGGGGCATGTCCCGGGCGGGAATGTTGCCTGCGGGGTTGGGGAGCGGATGCCGGATCTGGACGCGCTGCTGAAGAACAATCGCGAATGGGCGCGGCGCATGGTCGAGCAGGATCCGCTCTTCTTCCGCCGCCTCGCCGAACTCCAGACGCCGGAATATCTCTGGATCGGCTGTTCCGACAGCCGCGTGCCCGCGAACCAGATCACCGGCCTTCTCCCGGGCGAGGTGTTCGTCCATCGCAATGTGGCGAACCTGGTGGTGCGCAGCGATCTCAATTGTCTCGCGGTCGTTCAATACGCCGTCGACGTGCTCCATGTGAAACACATCATCGTCTGCGGCCATTACGGCTGCGGCGGCGTGCGCGCAGCGCTGGGCGACCGCCGCCTCGGGCTGATCGACAACTGGCTCGGGCATATCGCGAGCGTGCGCGACCGTCATGCCGGAGTGCTCGAGGGGTTGCCGGATGTGCAACGCTGGCGGCGGCTCTGCGAACTCAATGTCGTCGAACAGGCGCGCCATCTCTGCCTCTCTTCGGTGGTGCAGGATGTCTGGGCGCGCGGCCAGACGGTGGCAGTGCATGCCTGGATCTATGGCGTCGAGGACGGGCTGATCCGCGATCTCGCACCCGGCGTCAAAGCGGCTGACGACGTTGCCGATATCTGCGATGCGGCGATCGCCCGGATTGCGGCAGACGAAGGTCCCCGCCCCGCATCGGCGCGCGCGACCGACAGCGCATTCTGAACGCGCGCGTAACACCGTACGGCGCCTTCCTAGGGCGCGACGCCGCGGCGCCGGCACCAGCGCTTCCATGCGAGATTGACGATCGCTATCGCAAGAAGCAGCAGCGCGATCTTGACGCCCCACAGCGCCAGCCGGTTATTGTCGATCTTCCAGCCCGTCTCTGCAGCGTCGCCCTCGGGATTGGCCGCAAGCATGGCAGCGACCAGCGCCTCGGTATCCCAGCGCAGGAGATGCAGCGTGTCGGCCGCGCTGACGGCGCGCGAAAGCAGGACCGATATCGAACGGTCGTAGAGCAGCGTGCCACCGATGATGCTGGCATGCAGTCCGCCGCGATCGCGCGCGACGCCGGCATCGACGATCGCCAGGTAATAGGCATGCTCGTCATGCCCGATGACGCCGATCTGTTCGCTGCCCGCGGCATCGGCCGGGCTGCCGAGCGATGCCTGCCAGCGATGGCGGATGCTCGCGACGAGATCCTCAAGATCGAATGCCGGCAAGCTGCGCGCCATGGCGCTCGCAAATTCGGCGCGGCTCAGTCCGATGAAGGTTTCGGTTTTCCCGTCCGCATCGCAGGGCGTGAGATAGACGCCGTAGCGCAGGAACAGCGAAGCGGGTGCGTCGGCGACATGACCGAGCGCGGTGCAATCGGCAAACCAGAGCAGGACGCGCTTGCCGTTGCCGAACGTCGAGGCGAAGCGATCGTAGGTTTCGGCATCCACGTTCGTGCCGCGCTCGATCGCGCAATAGCCCGGCGGAATCGGCAAAGCGAGCCTGCGACCATCGAGTTCGATCGTCACAAGCGTCGGCGCGGCTGCGTGTACCGTTGCGGCGGGAACGATCGCGATCGTCAGCGCGAGCAGAAGCCATGCCGTGCACCGAACGGCTCGCCTCGCCGCGCGATCGCAGCCGACGACCATACTTCGCCTTTCCGGACTGTCGGTTGCAGACGATCCGCAGTCTTTCGGCTAATATGCTATGCAGCCGAGGGGTTCCGGCGCAACATGACTAACCTGATATGCAACCGGAGGTTCGGGCGGCTTGGTGCTGGCCGGCCTATCGTTTGGCGGCAGCCGTTTCCAGCGTTTGCGCGAGGCTGTTGAAGCCCAGCGCCCGGGCATGCGCCAGTGGCGCGATCCCGTCATGGTCGGGAATATCGGCGTCGGCGCCGGCATCGAGCAGAAGGTTCAGGATCTCGAGAAAGACCGGACCGCCATCGCCGAGAATGACCGTCTCCATCAGCGCGGTCCAGCCGAGATCGTTGATGTGATCGATGTCGATCGTCGTTGCGAGCAGGATGCGCACCGTCGAGGGATGCGCATGATGGCAGGCGGGGATGAGCGCCGTGCCGCCATAGCGGTTGGTGTCGGCCAGATCGGCGCCGGTGCCAAGGGTCATGACCAGAATGTCGTCAAGCCCTTCCGCACCGGAATAGAGAAACGGCGTGTCCTTGATGGAGTCTTTCGCGTTCACGTCGGCGCCCGCTTCGATCAGCAGCCGCGCCGCCTCGATATCGTTGGCGCGCGTTGCGAGCATGAGCGCGGTGCGCGCATCGCCGTCCCGCGCTTCGAGATCGGCGCTCCGGGAAATGGTGTCCGAGAGGGCGCGCGCCAGCGCTGTCGGATCGCCGTTGTTGACGGCATCGATCAATGGCGAATTGGTCGCGGCCGGCATCGCCTATTCCCGATGCCGGCCGATGGGATGAAGTATCGTCATTACCAGAACAGATGCGGCGTCTTGGTGATTTCGTCGCAGCCGTTCTTGGTGATGATGAAGTTGGTCTCGAAGGCCGCCGTGCCGACGCCCTCAGCAGTGTAGAACGCCTCGACGCTCGCCACCATGTCTTCGAGGAAGATGTCGTCGTCGGTGCAGAGCCGTGGCTCGATGTACGGCGCTTCCCACATGCAGCCGTTCGAGTGACCGTAATAGGGCCAGTTGGTTTTCAGCACCTCGTTAAAGTAGCCGCTCTCTTCGGTCAGTTTGTCGCCCAGCTCGCCGACCTTCTTCACTTTGACGCCCGGCTTGATCTCGGCCATCAGCTTGCGCATGACGTCGACCAGCGTCTCGATCAGCTTCTTCTGTCCGGGGGTCGGCTTGCCGCCGCAGACGGCAGTGCGCCCGGGATCGAGCCAGTAGCCCTTCAACGTCGGCCCGTAGATGAAACCGTGCACGATGTCGCCCTTCTGCGGCGCCTTCGTCGAAAATCCGGTCAGCGGATCGCTTTCGAGATACTCGCTATCCTTGCCATGCGATATGGCGATTCGATGCCAGGCGCCACCGCCTTCGAGGATGATCTTGCCGGCGGCACCCGCCGCTTCCGATTCCTTCTTGCCGGCAATCAGAGCCTCCATCATGGCGATGTGGCCTCTCGTCACCAGCTCGCCCGCCTCGCGAAACAGCTCGAGTTCGAGCCGGCTTTTGACGAGCCGCACATTGCGGATCAGATCGTCGTCGAACAGCCAGTTCGCGTTCGGCAGATAGCCCTTGAGCTGTTCCCAATATTTCATCGGCAGCGTGTCGGTACCGACGAAACCGATTTTGCCCTGCACCTTGCGCTTCTTGATCGCCTCGGCGACGCCCTTGATCGGATCGTAGAGTCCGGAGAAGCGATCGGTCGCGATGATGTCGAAGCGCCCTTCCGCCTCGTCGGTGACGAGTTCGGGCACCTGGCCCGGCTGCATGATCAGCGCCGAATAGGAACGGCCGTTCCACAGCACAGTGTCGGGCTCCTGCCCGGAATGGGTCGAGAAGAAATTGGCGAGATAGAGCATGTCGCCGGCGCGCTCGTAGACGCCCGAGGTCTTGCCCCAGATCACCAGCAGTTCGAGGCCTCTCTGCTTCATCATGTCGTGTACGCGCTGCCAGCGCGCTTCGTATTCCTCGAGCGGAAACGGTCGCCACTCGCTGGCGGGCTCGAGTTTCGCGCGATCGACCTTCACCGCGCTGGTCTGCTGGTTCATGGATTTCCTCCGTACCAAAGGGCGGTCGGTTGATTCCGACCCTGCCCGGTCGGACGAGGCCCCGGGCCTCGTCCGCAATCGGCTCCGACTATAGGGAGGCGCGATGCAGGCCGGCAAGAAAGCGCGGCGCCTCTCCGTGCTATTTCCGACCGGAAGTCATTGCGGGATTCGTAATCCCCGCGCTGGCCTCGCATAAAATCGGGTAGATTGGGCCGACCGGATGGCGTCCGGCGCGAAGGGCGACGTCGCGTCTTGTCGCATCGCAGCATGAACGGAGAAACATATGGTGACCAACATTGCCGCGCTCTGCGCCTTTGCGACCGTGCTGCTGGCCGGCGCGATGACCGGGCTCTATTTTGCCTTCACGGTCGCGGTGATGCCAGGGCTCAATGCGCTGCCGCCCGAAACGGCGGTCGCGACGATGCGCAGCATCAACCGCCGCATCATTAATCCCTATTTCTTCGTCGCCTTCCTCGGCATGCCCTTTGCCGCGCTGGCCTCGGGCGTGCTGCTGATGCTGACCGAGTTACGCACGCCGGCCTTCGTCCTGTTCGCCTCGGGCGGCGTCTATCTGATCGGGTCGCTGATTCCGACGATGATCGTCAATGTGCCGCTCAATCTGACGCTCGAGCGCGGGTTTGCGCCGGCCGATGCCAATGCGGCAACGACGCTCTGGGCGCAATACGCGAAACCCTGGACGCGCTGGAACACGATCCGCGCGATCGCGACGGCGGCGAGCCTGCTGCTCGCGACGCTGGCGCTCTTCTGGTGGGGCTGGTCGGTCTTCCTGCGCTAGGCGGAGCCCCCGCGCAGCCTGAAGCGGGCGCCGGGCGGCGAAATGCCGGGCGGGTTACCCACCTGCCCGGGCATCCGTTTCTTGCTATCATCGCCCGGGTCTGGGGAACCGATGGATTTCCGATGCCGCCTGAGCCGATGCGCCTGGCGAGCCACGCGCCCGTGCTGATCCTGCCGGGCGCCATACCCGACGATTTGCGCCAACGTCTTCTCGCCGCCGCCGATCGCGAGCTGCCCACCTTCGGATCGGACGGCTTCAGTTCGGAGGGTTTCGAAAAAGCGCCCGGCGATTATCGCGTTCGCCACGATGGCGAATACGGGCGCATGTCCGAAATCGTGTTTCGCGACGGCGGGCCGATGCCGGTCGAGCTCGATGCGTGGCTTCGCGGCGGTATCGTGCCGGTCCTGAAGCAGGCGTTCATGGCCAGGATCGCCGGGCGCGAGTTCTGGCGGCTTGCGCGGTACGACGCGCCGGGCGGTTATGTTGCGCCGCATCGCGACAATCCGGCCACCTGGACCGCGCACCGGAACTTCACGGTGACGGTCAATCTCAATGCCGGCAGCTATGAAGGCGGCGCACTGCGCTTTCCCGAATATGGCGACACGCTCTACGAAATCGCGGCCGGCAGCGCCGTCATCTGGTCCGCCGCGATGTTGCACGAGGTGCTGCCGGTGACGAAGGGAACGCGCGTCATCCTCGGCGTCCATCTTTGCAAACGCATGCCGATCGCGGCGAAACCCTGAGGCGCTGGCGACGGCGGGCCGGGCCGATCAACCCTTGATCTTCTTTGCCGCCTCGCCGATGCGCTCAAACGCGATGCGGCGCCGTGCGATCTCGTCCGGCGTGAGCCCCTCGGCATTCGCGTAATCGCGTTTCCAGTCGGCGCTCTCGGACCAACGCTGCGGCGATTGCATGGTCGTGCGCGGGGCCGGTGCGCGTTCCAGCAGATCGAGTGCGAGCGCCAGCGATTCCCGTTGCGATTCGCGATCGTGCGGTTTGCCGGCCGCATTGCCGAGCGGAAAATCGGAAAAGAGAAAGCGCGCGACGCCAACCTGTTCAACGATGTCCTTGGCCGCGCCCATCACCACGGTCGCGATGCCGGCCGCTTCGAGCGCGCGCGCGGTCAACGCCAATGTCTGATGGCAGATCGGGCAGTTCGGTACCAGGATCGCGGCATCGGCGCCGTCCTCGATGCAACGCTGCACCAGATCGGGCGCATCGCGGCCGATCGTCGTGCGATGGCTGCGGTTGGTTGGCGCGCCGTGAACGCGCGGCGCCACGCGGCCGATGCGGCCCGTGCGCGCGGCATCGCGCAACGCATCGAGCGGGAAGAAACTCGACTGGTCGGTCTGGTCCGCGTGATCGTAATCGATCGCAACATGGTTGACGCGCAGATCGAATACGCCATCCGACGGCGCCGACCAGGGTTCGTAGAATTTGAGATCGGCGGAATAGGGGCCGCTGCGCGGCATATTGGTGCCGGGCGGCACCAAAGCTGCCGTCGTGATCAGCGCGATACTCGATTGCGCGAGCGGCTTTCGCAGCGGCGCAAACGGCGCATCGGCGTAATGCGCCCACTCATAGGGTTTGGGATAACCGAGTGCCAGATAGTAGTCGCGCGTGCGCCGCATATAGGGGATCGGTACGTCGTGCGGTGCGGCGAAATTTGCGGGCGGCAACCCGGACGGCGTCGCTGAGGTCATGCGCAGGACTATAGGCAGCGATCGGCCGCATCGGCAAACCTGCGCCTTAACACGAATTCGCGCCGCCGAAATGGTGCCCGGTGGAACTGGCGGCAGCTTTCCGGGTTGATAAGTTTGACCCAACCGGAGGAGGGATCGATGGTCGCCGCAACCGCACGCCGGGTTCCGGCCAGTACGGCGCATGAGGTGAACGAACGGATCCGCGAGGAAACCGAGGCCCGGCTCGCCTATTTTCTGGAGCATCCCGAAGAGATACCGGCACGGCTCGAGGAACTGGATCACGAATGGGATATCGAGCGGATGCTCGAAACCAATGCGTCGGCGCTGGCTTTTACGGGCATCGTCCTGGGCAGCACCGTCGATCGGCGTTGGCTCGCGCTGCCCGCTCTTGTCACCGCGTTTCTGTTTCAGCATGCGATCCAGGGCTGGTGTCCGCCATTGCCTGTACTCCGTCGGCTTGGCTACCGCACGGCGGAAGAAATCGGTCGGGAGCGCTACGCGCTTCGGGCCATGCGCGGCGATTTCGATCGAGTGGCGCAGGCAAAGGATAAACTTGCCGCCATCCTGCAGGCTGTCGGACTACGGCGAGCCGGAAGCTGAACGAAGATTCGCGGAATTCAAGATTCCGACCGTGCCTTTCGATACGCATCGAGCAACGCATCGACCGACCGGTCGGCATCATCCTTGGTGGTCGACCAGCCGATCACCGAGAGCCGCATCACCCAGCGGCCACGCCATAGGGCGCCGCCGACGAAACAGGTTCCGTCCTGCAACGCGAGCTCGATCGTGCGCCGGGTGAGCGCATCGCCTTCCTCGTCGGACCGATCGGCGCCGAAGCGCAGGATCGCCTGATTGAGCGTCACCTCGTTCACGAGCGCAACGCCGTCTTCGGCCGCGAGGCGCTGCGCCATGTTGCGCGCGATCTTGCAATGTCGCGCGACCATCGCGGCGATGCCAATGCGGCCGAGATGCTGGATGATCGCCCATGTCGCGAAGCCGCGCGCGCGTCGCGACAGCTCGGGCACATAATGCGCGGGATCGCGTTCGTCGACGCCGGCGCTCGGCAGATAGCTCGCGGCCGTCGCCATCGCGCGGCGATGCGCTTGTGCGTGGCGAACGATCGCATAGCCGGTGTCGTACGGCGTCTGCAGCCATTTATGCCCGTCGGTCGCCCAGGAATCGGCCTTCTCGACGCCGGCGGCGAGCCCCGCTGTTTCCGGCGCGGCGCGCGCCCACAATCCGAACGCGCCGTCGACATGCAGCCAGGCATTGCGCCCGACGAGCGCATCGGCCATCGCGCCAACCGGATCGATGGCGCCGGTATTAAGTTGGCCTGCCTGGGCGATCGCGATCACCGGGCCTTTGGTCTCGTCCAGTGCGGCGCGGAACGCATCGGCGACGATGCGGCCCTGACTGTCGGTCGCGACCCGGCGCACACGCTCCTGGCCCAGGCCCAGCAGGCGCAACCCGACGAAAACCGTGACATGCGCATCGTCGCCGATCAGGACGTCGATTTCCGGCGCGCCGAACAGGCCGCGCGCATCGACGTCCCAGTTGGCGCGTTCGAGGACGAGGCTGCGCGCCGCCGCGAGACAGATGAAATTAGCCATCGTCGCACCGGTCGCGAATCCGACCGAGGCGCTGGCCGGCAACGCCAGAATGTCGAGCAGCCAGCGCGCCGCCACTTCTTCCGCGACCGCGGCAGAGGGCGATGCCAGATGATTGCCGGCATTCTGGCCCCAGGCGCTGGCTAGCCAGTCGGCCGCGACGCCGACCGGGTGCGAGCCGCCGATCACCCAGCCGAAGAAGCGCGGGCCGGTCATCGCGTTGAGACCCGGTTCCGCGAGTGCAATCAGGGCTGCGATCGTCTCATCCGCCGCCGTCCCTTGTTCGGGTGTCGCAACCGAGGCGCCCGCGCGCAGCGTTGCGTAATCCAATTCCGGCCGCTGCGGCCGGTCGCCGACCGACTGGCGATACCGGCGTGCTGCCGCATGGGCGGCGGCGAGAACGTCGAAGCTTCGATCGGTATGTGACGGCATGGCATGTCTCCCGCCTCGTCGCGGGAAGCCTAGCACCGCTTGTCCATGCCGTCGCAATGCGGCTCAGGCGCACGCGGGCTCGTACCGCGTCTCACGGAAACCGCGTCGGCGATTACGCGATCGCACCCTCATGCTGCAGCAGCCATTCTTTCCGGTCGATGCCGCCGCCATAGCCGGTGAGACGCGCGCCGCTGCCGATGAGGCGGTGGCAGGGCACGACGATGGAGATGGGGTTGGCACCGTTCGCCGCGCCCACCGCGCGCTGCGCCTGCGGCCGGCCGAGCGAAGCCGCAAACGCCCCATAGGTCGTCGTCGTTCCGGCCGGTATGGATCGCAGACGGGTCCAGACCTGCTGCTGGAACGACGTTCCGCCGGCGCGCACGGGAATATCGTCGATCGCGGTCAGCACACCGTCGAAATAGCGGCGCAGCCGTTCCGCGATGCCCAACCGGTCGGCGGATGCTGTTGGTTCGACGCGACCAAGGCGCCGTTCGAGTGAAGCGCGCGTACGGATGGCGCAGTCCTCGAAATCCAGGGCGACCAGCGCGTCGGTATCGAAGAGACACTCGATCGGTCCGATCGGCGTGTCGATGCGCAGGAGATTGAGGACGATCGGCTTGCGGTCAGGCGCCGCCATCGGGCTTCTCCGAAAGAGGGTCGCGCCATCGTCGCATCGCGCGGTCCAAAACTGCGGCGAAGGGCGTACCGGCAGCATAGCAGTGGGGCACGATGCCAGTGGCCGAATCTTCAGACCTTTGTGGTAGCGCCGCCTTAACCGGTTCGGGCTTCATCGTCCCGTCATCACCCGGCGATAACTGAGCGCTTCGGCGATATGGATGCGCTTCACATGGTCCGCGCCCTCGAGATCGGCGAGCGTGCGCGCGGTGCGCAGCACGCGGTGATAGCCTCGTGCGGAGAGACGGAAGCGATCGACCGCCTCGGTCAGCAGATTGCCGCCGGGCTGATCCGGTGCCGCGACTTTCTCGAGCAGCGCATCGTCGGACGGTGGCGATGGCTCATTGCGCAGCGGGATCGAGTCTGGATCGACGGCGGGCACGGTCCTGGCGAGCTTGCGGTAGCGCAGCGTCTGGCGTTCGCGCGCGACCGCGACGCGCATCGCGATCTCGGCACTGGATTCGCGCGGCGGCGGCAAGGCAAGATCGCTCGCCTTCACCGCCGCGACATCGACATGCAGGTCGATGCGGTCGAACAGTGGCCCGGAGATTTTCGCCTGATAATCGACCGCGCAGCGGGGCGCGCGGCCGCAGGCCAGCGACGCATCGTCCAGATGACCGCAGCGGCAGGGGTTCATCGCGGCGACGAGCTGCACCCGCGCGGGATAGGTGACATGCGCATTGGCGCGCGCGATCGCGATGCGACCGGTTTCGAGCGGCTGGCGCAATGCCTCGAGTGTCGCGCGATTGAACTCGGGCAGTTCGTCGAGAAACAGCACGCCGAGATGCGCGAGCGAGACTTCGCCCGGCCGCGCGCGCAAGCCGCCGCCGACCAAAGCCGGCAGCGAGGCCGAATGATGCGGATCGCGAAACGGCCGCCGCCGCAACAACTTGCCACCTTCGAGCCGACCGGCGAGCGAGTGGATCATCGAGACTTCGAGCGCCTCGGCCGGATCGAGCGGCGGCAACAGCCCGGGCAATCGTGCCGCGAGCATCGATTTGCCGGCGCCGGGTGGCCCGCACATCAGAAGATTGTGGCCGCCGGCCGCCGCGATCTCGAGCGCGCGCTTCGCGGTTTCCTGGCCCTTGATGTCGACGAGATCGGGATAGGGCCCTTCCGGTTCGGCAAGGCGCGGCTTCGGGCGCGCAAGACGCTGCGTACCGCGACAATGATTGACCAGCTCAATAAGGTTGGCCGGCGCGATGACGGTCATGCGCGGATCGGCCCAGGCCGCCTCGCCGCCCTGAGCCGCGGGACAGACGAGCCCGCGCCCGGCGGCATTGGCGTGGATCGCCGCCGGCAGCACGCCCGCGACCGATGCGATGCCGCCATCGAGCCCCAGTTCGCCGAGTGCGGTCAGGCCATCGAGATCGGATGGCGCGAGCACCTCCATCGCGGCCAGCAATCCAAGCGCAATCGGCAGATCGAAATGGCTGCCCTCTTTCAGAAGATCGGCTGGTGCTAGATTGACCGTGATGCGCCGCGGCGGCAGCGCGAGGCCGATCGCGCCCAACGCCGCGCGCACCCGCTCGCGGCTTTCGCCGACCGCCTTGTCGGGCAGCCCGACGATCGCGAAGCCGGGGATGCCGTTGGCGATCTGCACCTGCACATCGACCGGCAGCACGTCGATGCCCTGGAAGGTAACCGTCCTGACCCGCGCAACCATCGCGACCATGCTCCCGTTCGGACCAAACCGGGAACGATCTTAGGTTGATCGTTTAATAACATCAATCAACTAAAACGGGTCTTCATGGAGACGGCGACGTCCGGTCCTGGCTGACGCGCGTCCGGTCGAACCGGAAACTGCCCCCCGCATACGCCGTCAGCGATGCACGGGCTCGCAGTCGGCGCTGCCCGGATCGTAGACATTTCCGTCGGTGGCGATGAAACGCCACGCATAGCCCTCTGCCGACAACTCGAGTTGGAGTACGCCATATTGATTGGTGATAAGCGCGTCGTCGAAGGCGGCTGGCAGCGCCGGTTCGAGATCGCGCCCACCGGTGCCGACGACGAAGCTCCGAACGCCCGTTTCGCTGCGCATGCCCGTTGCATCGAGCAGCGCAATGCGTTCGTAGAAATGATTATGTCCGCTCAGCGTGATCGCCACGCCGCGTTTGGCAAGGATCGCGAATATCTCCTGCGCATGTTCGACATGCGAGCGCTGTTCGGTCGAGAAGGCCGGCCGATGGAAGAAGGCGAGCGTGCAGCGGCCCTCTGCGGCATCGAGGTCGGCGGTCAGCCAACGCTCCAGCGGTGTGCCCGACGTGGCGGCCGCCTCGCTGTCCAGCGCCACGATGTGCCATGCGCCGTAGTCGAAACTGTAGTTGTGGCCGTTCGCGCTGAACCGCGGACCCCAGAACCGGTCATAGCCGCGCGCGTCCGATTTGTAGTCGTGATTGCCGGGCACCGGATAAATCCGGGGAACGACGTCGCCCCAGGCTTGGGCGAAACAATCTCGATATTGCGCAAACGTGCCGGCCGGATAAGCGAGATCGCCCAGGCCAAGGACAATGCCGGATTCCCGAGCGACGATCTGTTCCGTGGCAAGCGCAGGCGGCCAGGGCTGGCCATTGTCGCAGGTGACGATGTCACCGACCGCGAACAGCGATACGGCGCCCGGCGCCGACATTGCCGATGTCGCGATGACCGCCTGGCTTGCGAGTCCGACGGCCAGGACGAGAGAAGCGAGTTGCCTCGACATGGAACCTCCAGCGAATGCCCCCGCATCCCAGGAGAGGATTGCATACCCGGGGCCTCATCGTATCGGTGGAAAGAGGCGAGGCGGTCTGCTGGTCCGTCCGCTGGAAATCGCCCCCGGCCGCACCGAAATGAAGGCGAGCCCGCGAGATCGAAGGCCCCGTCGCTCTCCTTGCGGGTGAGGACTAGAATAAACGCATGGCCCCGCGCCGGTTCTCGGTCGTCTTTCTCGATGTACATCCCTGGGACTATCACGCGGGGACGCCTTGGCTGCGGCCGCTCGGCGGCACCCAGTCGGCGGCCTGCTATCTGGCGTCGGCGCTTGCCGCGCGCGGCCATCGGGTCGCGCTTTCCACCCATACGACCGAACCGGGCACCCATCGCGGCGTCGAATGCGTAGGGCCGATTCCCGGGCGCGACGTCAACTGGCTCGGCCGGTTCGAAATCGTCGTCGTGCTCGGCACCGGCGAGGCGACGCAACTGCGAATGGCGCTGCCGCCGACCAGCCGGCTGGTGCTGTGGACCGGCTTCGCGCCCAATCTCAAAATCATGCAGCATCTCGCCGATCGCGCCGAACAGGCGGGGTGGGACGGCTTCGCCTTCTGCTCGATCTGGCAGCAATGCCGCTATCGCAACGAATTCGATCTGCCGGCCGATAAATGCCGCGTGCTGCGCTATGGTGCGGCCCCGCCCTTCATTGAGCTGCCCGCGGAACCGCGCACACCGCCGCGTGCACCTTTGTTCCTGCAGACCAGCGCGCCGGAGCGCGGGCTCTTTCTGTTGCTCGATGCCTGGCCGGCGATCCGGGCTTCGCTGCCCGGCGCCCGGCTGGTCATCACCTCGAGCCAGCAGCCCTATTTCATCGACGAGGCGGCCGACCGGTATCGCACACTCTATGGCCGCGCCCGCGCGATGGAAGGGGTCGCCTATGTCGGCGGGCTGGCGCAGCCCGATCTCGCCGATCTCGCGTTGCGCGCGGACGGGCTGCTTTACCCCTGCATCTTCCCCGAAACCGGCTGTATCGCCGCGATCGAGGCGATGGCCGCCGGATTGCGCGTCGTCACAACCACCATGTCGGTGCTGCCGGAAACATGCGCCGGCTTTGCCGCCCTGGTTCCGCGCGACGAGCCGCCGGTTCTCGTCCGAAACTTCGCCGCCGCCGTGATCGCCGACTGGCAGCGTTCCGTGGCGCAATCCGATGCGTTCCGCGCCGCGCGCCTCGAACAGATGCGCTTCATGCGCGCGGTCCATGACTGGAACCGGATCGCGGGCGACTGGGCGCTCTGGCTTGCGATACTGGCGGCGGGGCAGAATGCACCGATGCACGCGACCGGCACTGAACGAGCGGGGCCCTCATCGTGACCGACCCATCGCCAATCGATACCAGGCGGACATTGTCCGTCCCCGGCATCGGCGATCCCACTCTCGTGCTTACCCCGACGCGGCAGGGTCTCTATCTCTGCAACCGGTTCGACATTCTCGGCTTCGCGCTGATCGAGCACGGTGAATGGGCCGAGCCGGAAGTCGCCGTGGTGACGGCCCTGCTGCGGCCGGGCGATGTGGTGATCGAATGTGGCGCCCATATCGGGACGCTCACCATTCCGATGGCGCGCGCGATCGCCCCGGGCGGCGCGGTGCACGCGTTCGAAGCGCAGCCCTATTTCGCACGGCTGCTCGATGCCAATCTGGCGCTCAACGGGATGGCCGATGTCGTGATGCGCAATGTCGTCGTCAGTGGCGCATCCGGCACGATCCGGCTGCCGCCGGTGACGTACGACAAGTCGGTGAATTATGCCGGTCTCTCTTTCGCCAGCCTGCCGACCGACGGCAGCGGTGTCGGAAAGCCGATCCCGATGCGCACGCTCGACCAGATCTGCGCGCGCTTCGATCGGCTGAATCTCATCAAGCTCGATATCGAGGACATGGAGCCCGCTGCGCTGGCGGGCGCCGCGACCCTGTTCGACCGATTTCGGCCGATCGTCTATTGCAAGATACGAAGGCCCACGGCATTCGCGCAGGTGCGCGATTTTCTGACGACGCGCGGTTACCGGCTTTACTGGCACATCTTTCCCCACTACCGCGCCGATAATTATCGCGGCAATCCAGTCAACCGCTTCGGTGTGCAGGGCGACGTCAATCTGCTGGCGCTGCCGCCGGGCAAGAACAGCGCATCGCCCGGACTGCCGCCGGCGACCGACTTCGCCGAGGTCGAGCGGATCAGCCCGGGCATCCTTGGGCCCGCGACGTCACCGCGTTGAAACGCGCAACGCAACCTGCCCGATGCGGCCCGGTCCGGTCGTCGAGATTGCGATGACTGTGCCCACATCCCTTGACGGTGCGCCGCTCGTTCCGGCCCGCCATGTTTGAGCGCGCGGTACCCGGCGTCGATCGCCCGCTCACCGGCGCGCTGTTGATGATCCTGTCGGTCTTCCTCTTCGCCACCATGGACATGCTGGTGAAACTCGCCGCCGAACATCATCCGATCGGGCAGATCATATTCTTCCGCAACATCGTCGCGTTCCTGCCGCTCTCGTTCTTCATCCTGCAGGCCGGCGGTATTTCTGTCCTGCGCACGCGGCGGCTAGGCGGTCATCTGCTGCGTTCCTGTTTCGGCCTTGCGGCGATGGTCTGCTTCTTCATTTCGTACAAGCTGCTGCCGCTCGGCGAAGCGGTCGCGCTCGGCATGGTCGGACCTCTGTTCATCACGGCGCTCTCGGTGCCGCTGCTCGCCGAGAAAGTCGGCATCCGGCGCTGGAGCGCGGTCATCGTCGGTTTCGTCGGCGTGCTGGTCATGACCCGGCCGGGCAGCGGCATCTTCGATCCCGCGGCGTTGATCCCGCTGGTTGGCGCCTTCTTTCTCGCGCTCGCGATGATCATGATCCGGCGCCTTGCCCACTCGGAGCATTCGGCGACCATCGTTTTCTATTTCACCGTCACCGCAACCCTGGCCTCGGCCGCAAGCCTGCCCTGGCAGTGGGCGACGCCGGACCTCGCCGGGATTGTGCTGCTGGTGTCGATCGGGCTGATCGGCGGTGTCGCACAATTCGCGATGACGCAGGCCTTCCGCCAGGCGCCCGCCGCCCTGGTCGCGCCGCTCGAATATCTCGCGCTGGTCTTTGCCATGCTGTACGGGCTGTGGATCTGGCGGGAGTATCCCGATCTGTTTCTCGGCATCGGCGCGGCCATCGTCGTCGCGGCCGGCCTCTATATCCTGCACCGCGAGACGGTGCTTGCCCGCGCGCGCGGCCGGGCCAGCCGGGTGGCAAAGGGCCCCTAAGCGGTTGACGCCGCGGCCCGGCTCCCGGCTCAATGTGCAGGGGGAGTGACTGCATGATTCGCCGTCCATGACCGAAGAAAATCCGGAAACCGCAACGGCGGCGAAGCCGCGCCCGCGCCGCAGCGTCGAGGATCTGCTCGCCGAGGGCGATGCGGCGCTGGCCCGGCGCGACGGCGCTGCCGCGGTCGCCACCTTCCGCAAGATGGCAATCCTGCTGCCGAACGACTGGCGCGGCCATGAACGGCTCGCGCATGTGATGCGGCGCATCGGCCGATTCGACGATGCGCTGAAATCGGTAGAGCGCGCCCATGAACTCGCCCCCGACGAGCCGCGCGTGCTGGCCGAGACCGGCTATTGCCGCCGGCTGCTCGGCCGCGGCGACGCGATCGAGTGCTTGCATCGCGCGACCGAGCTTGCGCCGGATGTGGCCGACTATCATTCCTGGCTCGCCGATGCGTATTGGGACACGCACCGTCATCCCAAGCAGGCTGTCGCCAGTTATCGCCGCGCGCTCGAGCTCGATCCGCAAAATCCCCAGCGCATGATCCGTTTCGCCGGCATCCTTGCGGCGACCGGGCGGACCAAGGAGGCGGCGCCCATCTTCGACCGCGCGACAACGCTCGCGCCCAATTCGCTCGAAGTCTGGATCGCGCGCGCCCGTTTCGCGCAGATCGTCGGCCGCATGGATGAGGCGAAGGATGCCTGGCGGCGCGTGATCGACATCGCGCCGGACAGTTCCGATGCGCTGGTCGTTCTTGCCGCGCAGTTTCCCGAAGCGGTCGACGAAGCGATGCGGCTGCGTGCGGAAGCGCTCGCGGTCGCCCCGCAGAACGGCGCGCGCAGCCGCCGCCAGTTGCACTTCGCCCTTTATTCGCTCGACCGGCATCGCGGCGAACCGGCCAGCGCGTTCGAGCATCTGCGCGAAGCGAACCGGCTGCGCCGCGACGAACTGAATGCGCAGAACCGGGGTTACGATCATCCGAGCCGCGAGCATTATTTCGACCGCATCGTCGAGACTTTCAATCGCGCCTTCTTCGAACGATGCCGCGACTGGGGCGATCCGTCCGACCGGCCGATCTTCATTCTCGGCATGCCGCGCTCCGGCACGACCCTGTGCGAGCAGATTCTTGCCAGCCATTCGAAGGTTCATGGTGGCGGCGAACTCGAATCGATCCGCACCGTCGCGCGGCTGCTGCCGCCGGCGCTCGCGCAGCCGAACGAGAAACCCGGTTCATTTCCCTGGGCGATGGAGCGGCTGTCGCCCGGCGTGACCAGACGCATGGCGAAACGCTATCTCGACGAGACGGCCGCGCTATCGAAGCTGCCGCGCATCACCGACAAGATGCCGAGCAACTATGTGCATGTCGGGCTGATCCATCTTCTGTTCCCGCATGCGCGGATCGTGCATTGCGTGCGCGATCCGATGGACAACGCGCTCTCCTGCTTCGAACAGAATTTCTCGCACCCGACGAGCTGGGCCTGGGATCTCGACGATATCGGCCATTACTACAATCAGTATCGCCGGCTGATGGCGCATTGGAACGCAACGCTGCCGGGCACGATGCTGGAATTCTCCTACGAGGCGACGGTGGGCGATTTCGAGCCGATGGCGCGGCGTCTGCTCGAATTCTGCGGTCTCGAATGGGAAGACGCATGCCTCGATTTTCACCGCACCGACCGCCCGGTGCTGACCGCCAGCAAGGGCCAGGTGCGCCGGCCGATCTATAACAGCTCGGTCGCCAAATGGCGGCGCTTCGAAACCCAGCTCGAGCCGCTCCGGCTGGCGATCGGCCTTTAGGCACAAGCCCAAACGGCACCCGTCGCCGTCTCGATCAAAGGGAAGTCAGGGGATTATTCGGGTTCGTCCGATGCGTATGTGGGACCGTCGACCGGCGTCCAGACCAGAGTCTTGCCCAGCATTGGCATCAGCACATAGGCGCGCATATCGACGATGCCGTCGGGCCGCATTTCCATATCGGCCATATAGTTCTCGCCGTCGTCGGGATTGTAGATCTGGCCATCCTCCCAGGTGCGCGGGCCGGTCTGCCGGAGGCCCTCCAACAAAAGCAGCCCCATCAGCGCCCGGTCGCGCAACGCGGGATCGGGATTCTCGACATCGGTGATCGGATTACCCTGGTCATCATTCGGAAATTTGAGCCAGACGATCTTTCCGCAGTACAGATCTTCGCAGGGGAAAATCTGGATATGGATTCGCTGGTTCTCGTGCAGCCAGATGCCGAGCAGCGATTCCTCCTCCGCCGCAGCGGCCGGAGCCGCAGCCATCAGCAATGTGCAAAATAGAACACCGGAAATTTGGCGCATCCGTCCCACATGGTCACGGGTCGGGAGCCTGACAACCGCCGGGGGAACTCAACCGAACACTGGCGATCGGATTAGCTGTGTCAATTTTGGGACCGAAACCGTAAACGGACCGTCAGGCTGGCCTCGCCGTGTGGCGGGCATCGAAGCGCGCCTCGATCGCATCCCAGATCAGGCCCGCGAGATTGGTGCCGTCGAAACGGTCGATCTCCTGGATGCCGGTCGGCGATGTCACGTTGATCTCGGTCATGTAATCGCCGATCACGTCGATCCCGACGAAAACCAGCCCGCGTGCGCGCAACACCGGGCCGATCGCCGCGCAGATCTCGCGTTCGCGCGAGGTCATCGTGGTCTTCAGCGGTTTGCCGCCGACATGCATGTTCGAGCGCGCTTCGCCCTCTGGCGGCACGCGGTTGATCGCACCGGCTGCCTCGCCGTCGACCAGGATGATGCGCTTGTCGCCCTGGCGCACCTCGGGGAGATATTTCTGAACGATGATGGGCTCGCGATAGAGCTGGGTGAACAGTTCGATCAGCGATCCGAGATTCTCGTCGCCCGGCGCGATATGGAACACTCCCGCCCCGCCATTGCCGAACAAGGGCTTCACGATAATGTCCTTGTGCGCCTTGCGGAACTCGATGATCTCCGCTTTGTCCGAGGTGATGAGCGTCGGCGGCATCAGCTCGGAAAAATGGGTGACGAACAGTTTCTCGGGCGCGTTGCGCACCTGGACCGGATCGTTCACGACCAGCGTGTCGGGATGGACATGCTCGAGCATGTGCGTTGCGGTGATATAGGCCATGTCGAACGGCGGATCCTGACGCATCAGCACGATGTCCATCGTGCGCAGGTCGATCGTTTCGAACGAACCGAGGCTTGCGTGATTGCCCTTCTCGCGCCGCACCTGCAGCGCCCGCATATGCGCGTAGATCCGGCCTTCGCGCAGCACGAGATGGCGCGGCAGATAATGAAAGAGTGCGTGGCCGCGCCGCTGCGCCTCGAGCGCAAGCGCGAAAGAGGAATCGGCGTTGATGTCGATTCCCTCGATCGGATCCATCTGGATGGCGACGGCGCGGCTCATGATGTTTCCCTGGCTCCGTTCGGTACGCGGCGGGCGATCGCCCGCCGCGATCCTAGCGGGCGCGATCATAATGCGCGTTGCCGCCGCTTGGCAGCGGATTCTTGACCCGTCCGCCTTGGGCCGACAGCGCCTCAGAGCGTGATCTGCGATCCGAGCTCGACCACGCGGTTCGGCGGCAAGCGGAAGAATTCGGTCGCCCCGAAGCCGTTGCGCGCCAAGGCGGCGAAGAGCTGCTGGCGCCAGCGCGGCATTGCGCGGCCCGGGTTGAGCGCCACCCGCGCGAGGAAAAACGAGGTTTCCATCAAGTCGAACTCCAGCCCGTGCTCGCGGCAGAGCTCGAGTGCGCGCGGCACGTTCGGCGTCTGCATGAAACCATAGGAAACGCGCACCCGGTAGAAACGCTTGCCGAGCTGCTCGACGGCGATGCGTTCCGCGGCCGGCACTTTCGGCACACCCTTTGTGCTCACCGTCAGCAGCACGACGCGCTCATGCAGCACCTTGTTGTGCTTCATATTGTGCAGCAAGGCGCGCGGCACCTCGTCCGGGGTGCCGCTCATGTAGACGGCGGTACCGGGCACGCGCACCGGCCGTTCGGGGTTCAGATGCGCGACGAAGGTTTCGATCTTCATGCCATCGGCGGCAATACGGCGGGCAAGCTCGGCGCGACCGCGACGCCAGGTCGTCATGGTCACATAGAGCAGCAAGGCGATGCAGAGCGGAAACCAGCCGCCTTCGGGAATCTTGACGGCGTTGGCCACGAGGAAGACCGCATCGATCGCGAACAGCAGTCCGAGAATGCCGGCGATAGTGAGCGGCCCCCAATTCCAGCAGCGGCGCGCGACGATCACCACCAGCATCGTCGTGATGACCATCGTTGCCGATACCGAGAGACCGTAGGCGGCGGCGAGCGCCGATGAGGAACCGAAAGCGAGCACAACGGCGATCACCGCGATCAGCAATGCGTAATTCACCTGCGGCGAATAGATCTGGCCGATCTGATGCGCCGAGGTGTGACGGAATTCGAGCCGCGGCAGATAGCCGAGCTGGACCGCCTGTCGGGTAATAGAGAAGGCGCCGGAAATAACGGCCTGCGAGGCGATCACGGTGGCGGCCGAGGCGAGCGCGACCAGCGGCAGACGCGACCATTCGGGCCCGAGCAGAAAGAACGGATTCGCAATCGCGTCCGGCTCGCGCAGCAGCAGCGCGCCCTGGCCAAAATAATTGAGCAGCAACGCCGGCATGACGACAACGAACCAGGCGAGCCGCATCGGCACACGGCCGAAATGGCCCATATCGGCATAAAGCGCCTCGGCGCCGGTGACGGCAAGGAACACGGCGGCAAGCACGACGAGACCGACCGTCGTGTGATGCGCGAGGAAGACGATGCCGTAGCGCGGATCGATCGCGGCCAGCACGGCGGGATTGCCGGCGATCTCGATCGCACCGAGCGTTCCCAAAACGGTAAACCAGAGCGCCATGATCGGGCCGAAGAAGGCGCCGACGCGGCCGGTGCCGCGCGACTGTGCGAGGAAGAGCGCAATCAGGATGGCGATCGTCACCGGCACGACAAGGACATGATAATCCGGCGCACTGACCGTCAGCCCTTCGACGGCGCTGAGTACGGAAATCGCCGGCGTCAGCAGACAATCGCCGTAGAACAGCGCCGCACCGGCGATGCTGAGCGCGACGACACCCGCGCCGAACCGGCGCGATAAAGTGGCGTCCTGCAGGATCAGTGCGCCGACCGCGAGGATGCCGCCTTCGCCGCGATTGTCCGCGCGTAACACGATGACGATGTACTTGACGGTGACGACCAGCAGCAGCGACCAGAAGATCAGCGAGAGGAGGCCGAACACGCTGGTCTCCGACACCGGTGTGTCGGTCGCCCGCAGCGCTTCGCGCAGCGCGTAGAGCGGGCTGGTGCCGATGTCGCCGTAGACGATGCCGAGCGCACCGACGGCGAGGATCGGGAGACGTTGACGATGTGGCTCGACGTGGGTCGATGCGGACGGCGCGTCATCGTGACGGCCGTCGTTCAGATCGGGGGATGTCATGTATCGGGTGCGTATCGCCGCGGAAGCGCCATTATAGCGGTTTTGCTGCAGCGCAAAATTGAATCTTTTAATTCTTTGATTTCAAATGAAAAAACGTTGCTGCACCGCGACTTTCGCGGTGCCGTGGCGGCCTTCGCAACGCTCAGTTCAGACGGTTCTTCACGTCCTGCAGAATGCGCGCGGACTGATGCTTGTAGCTGTCGCGCGTCTCGAGCGCGATATGCCGCTCCAAAGCCTCGGCGGCACGCTGCAGATTTTCCAGGCGAAGCTGGATCATCGCCGAATCGCGCCATAACTCCGCGCGCTCGGGTGCAAGCGTCGTCATGCGCTCGACGGCGCGGCCGGCTTTTTCAAGCTCGCCCATGCGGATGTTGCGGATCTTCAGATTGTTTTGCAGCCGCAACAGAATATCGATGTTGCTGACGCGCTCGAAATAGTCGGGTGTGAGTTCGGCCTCGCTGCCGGCGGCAGCCTTGATCAGCACGCGCAGATCGGCGGCCGCGCAGATTTTTCCTTCCGCAAATGGATCGACGATCGCGCGCTCGCCCTCGCGATCGAGTCGCACAAGGAAATGACCGGGAAAGGCGATGCCCTCGACATCCCAGCCCTGATTGCGACCGCACTGGATGAACAGAATGCCGAGCGCAACCGGCAGGCCACGTCGGCGGTCGATGACGCGCATCAGATTGGCGTTCTGCAGATCGTCGTAGGTCGCCTCGTCGCCGCGATAGCCTTCCTGCTCATAGAGCACGGCATTCAGCGACGCGATGCGACCCTCCAGCGTGTCCGCGGTGCCGGCTGCGGCGAAGCGGTCGGCGGTGTCGCGCGTCATGACGGCAAGATGATCGCGATAGCGATCGAGCGCGACACCGGGCCGGTCGAAACTGGCGAGCGACAAAGCGGTATCGGCCAAATCGATATCCCGATCGGGCAGCGCTGCCGCCTTCGCAAGCGCCGTCATGGCGGCTTCCTGGTCGGTCATTCGGCGCTGGCGGCCTGGGTCTTGATGCGGACGTAGCTCACGATTCGGCGAACATACTGAACGTCGCGCGCATGGTCGATAACGCGGTTGAGCTCGTCCTCGTTCTGCGCGATCCCGATCAGATACACGACCCCGTCGACCGATTCGACGCTGTAATTGATCGACCGGATTTCGCCGTCCAGCAGCAGCTTGCCGTCGATCTTCTTGATGATCCAGAAATCGCGCCAGCCGTTCGGATCGGCGCCGGTCACCGTCATTTCGTTGATCACTTCGGCAACACCATCCGGCTGCCAGGCGATCTTGACCGCTTCCATGCGCGATTCCGGCGTTTCGACTTCGCCGCTCAGCAACACGCGACCTTCATGCACCTGAAGTTTGACCGCGCTGAACAGATCGCCGTCCTGATCGAGCAGCCGGCGGTTGATGTCGAGATACAGAGCGTCGTCGGAGACCGAGGTCGTGAAGCCACGTTCTTCGGTCGCCTTGGTCGCCGCACTGGCGGCAACGCCGATCGCGATCCCGGGCAGGGTGCAGCCGGCGAGGGTCAAAGGGCCGGCGACGGCCAAAGCGGCCGCGACGACACAGGCGAAATGCGGCCGGTGCCAATGCCGGCATACTGCGAGGGCGAGCCCCATTAACTCAGCCGATCTGCCCGCTGACGAATCGAGAACCGCATTCTACCGCAGATTCGCCTCAACCGGGCAGATTTACCTCAACTGGTATGTGCAGCCTGCTCAGCAATCTTCCAGATGCAGCGGTAGTCGGCCCGGAACGACGAGAACGACATCGAAGCGGATGCGGTCCTGCGCCCGCTCGGGATGGCGCGCGAGAAACCAGCCGAGCGCGGCCAGAATGCGTTGGCGCTGGCGGGGCGAGATCGATTCGGCGGCGAGCGTCCGGTCGGGCCGCGCCTTCACCTCGACGATGGCGAGCGTACGACCCCGCTTCGCGACCAGGTCGATCTCGCCGACCGGACAGCGCAGGTCGCGGGCAAGGATGCGATAGCCCTTGAGCCGCAGGAACCAGGCGGCGAGCCACTCGCCGCGCTGTCCGCGCCCCTGGCTGTGCTGACGTTTGCGGCGCTGTTCGTCAGCCGCGTCGAATGAGCGACCGCGATTGTCCCGGCGGCCCGGCACAGACGACCCGACCCGCCGCGTCTGGATCCGGTCGCGGCCGGTCATGTCGCGTCGCGCAAGGCGAGAGCGCGGCGGTAGACCTCGCGGCGCGGCCGGCCGCTGGCGCCGGCGACCTCATCGACCGCCGTCTTGAGCGGCAGGCGGGCGAGCCGTTCGGTCAGCATCGCATCGAGCGCCGCGTCGTCGAGGATTGCGGCATCCTCGTCGGGCGGGCCAACCAGCACTACGATCTCGCCCTTGGGACCGCCGGCGGCGGCATAATGGGCGGCGAGCGCATCGAGCCGGTCGCGCTTCGTTTCCTCGTAGAGCTTGGTCAGCTCGCGGGCGACCGCGGCTTCGCGTGGGCCCAACAGGTCGGCGAGATCGGCGAGCATCCCGGCCAGCCGCGGGCCGCTTTCGTAGAACAGCAAAGTCGCGCGCAGGGTCCGCAATTCGGCGATCGCCGTGCGTCGTGCCGCACTCTTCGGCGGCAGGAAGCCGGCGAACAGAAACCGATCGGTCGGCAAGCCGGCGATGGCGAGCGCCGCCAGCAACGCCGAGGCGCCGGGCAGCGGCGTCACCGTATGACCGGCCGCGATCGCATCGCGCACGAGGCGGTAGCCGGGATCGGAGATCAGCGGCGTGCCCGCATCGGAGACCAGCGCGACGGTCTGCCCCATCGCCAGCAACTGCAGGATCTCGGGGCGCATGCGCGCCGCATTATGGTCATGATAGGGGCGTAACGGACGCTTCAGGCCGAGATGCGACAGCAGCCGGCCGGTGACGCGGGTGTCTTCGCACAGCACCAGATCGGCGGCGGCCAGGGTTTCGATCGCGCGTCGGGTGATGTCGCCGAGATTGCCGATCGGCGTCGCGACAATGGCAAGCGTGCCGGTCGTCGCGCCCGCCTTGCGCCGGTCACCGATTGCGTCCTGCGGCCATGTACTTGCGCCGGACCCGCCGCTAGGCTCGGTTACGGATGTATGAGGGCCCGGATTCTTTTCGGGGCCAGGGAATTTCACAGGGGATGTCGCCGATGCTGGCCCTGCGCCGCGCCGTTTCGATCTTCCGCTCATCGCTGAACCGGACGGGCACGGGATGGCTCAGGGCCGCCCCGTCGGCCGTCACGCTTTCCATGCTGCTGGTTGTCGCCGCCTTTGCGCTGGGCGCCTGTCAGCAGAGGGTATCGCCGGCCGCGCCGCCGCAGCAAGCGACGCCGCCCGTGACGCCCCCTGTAACCGCAACCCCGACGCCGACCCCGATCCCGGCACCCGTACCGACCGCGCAGGCACCGATCGTGACCGGCGACGGGCGCGTGCATGTCGCTCTTCTGTTGCCGCTGTCGGGCCAGCATGCGGCGCTCGGTCAATCCATGCAGTACGCGGCCGAACTCGCGCTGTTCGATTCCGGCAACGACCAGTTCGCGCTCGTGGTGCGCGATACCGAGACCGCGGGCGGTGCTGGCATGGCGGCACAACAGGCGATCGCCGAGGGCGCGCAACTTATTCTCGGACCTTTGTTCGCGAACCAGGTCGGTCAGGTTGCGCCCATCGCGCGCCAGGCTGGCGTGTCGGTCATCAGTTTCTCGACCGATCGCAGCGTCGCGGGACCCGATGTCTATGTGATGGGCATTCTGCCGGAATTGCAGATCGAGCGCGTCGTCACTTATGCGTCTTCGCAAGGCCTGCAGCGCTACGCGGCCTTGGTGCCGAATTCGACCTACGGCCGCAATGTCGTGCAGGCGCTCAATCTCGCGACCGGCGGCGGCGCGGGCACGGTCTCCAGTGTCGAGTATTACGACACCGGCACGACCGACCTCGCGCCTTATGTGCAGCGAATTGCCGGCGCCAGCGACAGCTACGATGCGCTGCTGATACCCGAAGCGGGCGATCGGTTGCGGCTGATTGCACCGCTCTTGCCGTTCTACAATATCGATCCGGGGACGGTCCGGATTCTCGGCTCGACCTTGTGGGACGATACGCGGCTCGGTTCCGAACCCGGAATCGCCGGCGCATGGTTTGCGGCGCCGCCGCGGGAAAGCTGGCAGCGTTTCGAATCGCGCTATCGCCAGCTCTATGGCGAATCGCCGAAGCGCCTTGCGAGTCTCGCTTACGATGCGACCGCGCTCGCCGCGGCGCTTGCGCGCGGTGCCGGGCCCGAAGCGGCTGCCGCCGGCGTCTTTTACGATCGCGCCGCGATCACCCAGATCGACGGATTCGCCGGCATCGACGGCATTTTCCGCTTCCAGCAGGACGGTTCGGTGCAGCGCGGACTGGCGGTGATGGAACTGCAATATGGCGGCATCGTCACCAAGGACGCCGCACCGGCGCGCTTCGAGGACGCGATCTATTAGCGCCTCGTCCGACCGACGCATGAAGGACGACTGGATCGACGCCGCGTTCGCGGCGGCGTGGGACGCATCGCCGCTTGCCGGAAGCCCCGCGCGCCCGTTCATGATCGCGCTGGTGATCGCCGTCCTGCAGCGTCTGGCTGTGCGCGATCGCGCGGTTGCGATCCTCGAGATCGGTTCGGGTTCCGGGCTGGTCACGGATCGCATGCTGGATGCGATTTCCTCGGCACAGGTCGATGGCGTCGATTTTTCGCAGCCGATGATGACGCAGGCCGCCCAACGTCTTCGGCGCCACGGCGCCCGATTTCGCCAACTTTCGATGGATCTGACGTCGTTCGATGCCGGGATGCTGAGCGGCAAACGCTACGATGCGATCGTGATCCTGCAGGTGCTGCACGAACTGCCGCGCGCAAGCAAGATGCAGGTGCTGACGCAGCTCCGCCCGCATCTCGCAGCCGGCGGCATCCTGCTATATGGCGAACGTCTGCGCGCGAAACACGATCTGTTCGCACTGCCGCATGAGGCAGTCTGGAACGCACTCTGCGAATGGACGCCGGACGTGCGACAACCGCCTTATGCCGAGCGCGTCGCGCGCATTCTCTCGAAAGAGGATTTCACCGTCACTTTGGCGGAGGAATTTGCCGCACTCTCGGAAGCCAGCTATGTCGCGGAACCGCTCGTCGTGCTCGGCGACCGGTGCCTCATTGCCGCGGTACCAGCCATGCGCGATTAGCAACGGGACCGTCGCGCGCGGTCGCGCGATCACGCCGCCGCGACCTCGCGATGCAGGGCCGCTGCCTCCTCGAGCAGCCAGTCGCGAAACCAGACGATCTTCGGCAGTTCCGCGTTCTTTTCCGGCGCGATGACGAAATAGCCGAAATCGACCGGCATCACGAATTCGAACGGTTTGACGAGGCGACCGGCAGCGAGATCGGCGCCGGCCAATGTCGTGTTGCCGAGCGCGACGCCATGCCCCTCGATCGCCGCCTGCAAGGTCATCGTCTCGGGAAAGAATTTCGGTCCCGCCGTCGGATCGATGTCGGTGACGCCGGCCGCGCGCAGCCACATGCGCCAGTCCGGCTCGCTGTCGTCTTTCAGATCCCAGTCGGAATGCAGGAGCGTGTGCCATTTGAGATCGGCCGGCCGCTTCAGCGCATGCGGTCCCTCGAGCAGCGTCGGCGAGCAGACCGGAAAGATGTCGCCATAGAACAGCCGGTCCTGGCGCAGACCCGGATAGCCGCCTTTGCCGTAGCGGATGCCCATGTCGATGTTCTCGAGTTCGAAATCGACGAGATAATCGGCGGCATCGATCCGCACCTCGATCTCAGGATGGCGCTTGCGGAAGCGATCGAGTCGCGGCACCAGCCATTTGCCGGCGAACGAGGTTGTCGATGTGACAGTGAGGATCTTGTCGTCGCGGCGGCGCGCGACCCGGTCCATGGCGGTCGACAGCCGGTCGAAGGCGGCCCGCACGTCCGGCAGGGCAAGCTGGCCGGCATCGGTCAGCAGCACCTGGCGGTTCAGCCGGCGGAACAGTTTGACCCCGAGATACTCCTCGAGCCGCTTCACCTGATGGCTGACGGCGGCCGGGGTCACGGCCAGCTCCTCCGCGGCGTCGGCGAAGCTCAAATGCCGGGCGGCGGCCTCGAAGGCGCGCAAGCTGCTCAAGGGCGGAAGGCGGCGTTTCATGGGTTCACATTAATTAAAGTAATCTGTATGGATAGTTAATATCGTTTGTTGGTGGCCTATTTCAAGCCTATTTTAGAGATGTCGCCAAGGCACCGGTTAAGAATTGTTACGGTTTTACCGCGGCCCCGGGCGAAAGAAAATGATAAGGAGAGCAGAGATGATCCGGTTTTTTGATGGCTTGCTGGCCGTTTACGGTTCCAGCGCGGCTCCGAAAGCGGTGAACGAGAACCGTCGGGATCGCGGGGACATGTGGCTCAGCGTCGCCGCCTACCGGGCGATCGACGCGCTGGGTCGGGTCCGCGGGAATGGTCGGGCCAACGACAACCACGCCGCCAACGCGGCCTGACCCGACAATATCTAACCGAGCAGACGTTTAACCGAGCAGACGGGCCGTCAGCGCATCGAGGCGCTGGCGGCCCGCATCGGTCGCGCGCAATCCGGCGGTATCGACCGCCAGAAGACCACCCTCGACCAGCATCGCAAGGCGCCGCGGATCGAACAGATCCTCCGGCGCCTTTTTGGTTTCGGCAATGAAGCGGTCGCGCGCGATGCCCTCGCGCAGCCTGAGCCCCATCAGCATCATTTCAGAGAGGCGCGTCGTCGCATCGAGCGGTTCGTCGGTGCGTGTCGCATGACCGTTGCGCTCGACATTGTCGAGCCAGGCCTCGGGCGCGCGATGCTGGCGGGTCGCATGCTTGACGCCGCCCTTGGTCACGCGCCCATGCGCGCCGGGGCCGATGCCGACATAATCGCCGTACCGCCAGTAAGTGAGATTGTGCCGCGATTCGGCGCCGGGCCGTGCGTGATTGGAAATCTCGTAGGCCGGCAGCCCCGCCGCTTCGCACATCGCCTGCGTCGTCTCGTAGAGCGCGGCCGTCGTATCCTCGTCCGGCATCGCAAGCTCGCCGCGCCGATGCGCGCCCTCGAATACCGTGTTCGATTCGATGGTGAGCTGGTAGAGCGAAAGATGTTCGGTGCCGAACATCAGCGCACAGGTCAGCTCCGCTTCCCAGGCCGATCGCGTCTGGCCCGGGCGCGCGTAGATCAGATCGAAACTGACGCGGCGGAATGCACCCATCGCGGTATCGAGGGCCGCCAGCCCTTCGGCGAAGGAATGGGTGCGGCCGAGAAATTTCAGCGCATCGTCGTCGAACGCCTGCAGCCCGAGCGACACGCGATTCACGCCGGCTTTCGCGATGTCGCCGAATTTTTCCCGTTCGACCGACGTCGGATTGGCTTCGAGCGTGATCTCGGCACCGTCGGCAAAGCCCCAACGCTGCGCGGCGCGCTCGATGATGGCGCTGACGGTTTCCGGATGCATCAGCGAGGGCGTGCCGCCGCCGAAGAAGATGCTGGTCAAATTTCGGTTAGGCGTCAGCGCCGCATAGTGATCGAGCTCAAGCAGCAAGGCCGCGCGCCAGCGATCGTGATCGATCGAGGCGCGCACATGCGAGTTGAAATCGCAATACGGACATTTCGACAAACAGAACGGCCAATGCACATAGAGGCCGAAGCCGGGTTCGGTGGATGTAAGCTCTTTATTGCTCCCTCCCCCATTGCCGCGGTCTGCCGCGGCCGACCGCGGCGTGAGGGTGAGGGTGGGGGGCACGTGCAGCGCGCGATTTGGGCGCATACGACTTATGCCGTTCCAAAACATGCCGCGACGAGCTGGCGGAATGCATCCGCACGGTGGCTCATTGCATGCTTTCTCATCGGGTCCATCTCGCTGAAGGTGATGTCGAATCCGGCCGGTTGAAAGACCGGGTCATAACCAAAACCGTTCGAGCCGCGCGGCGGCCAGACCAGGATGCCCTCGACGCTGCCCTCGAAACATTCGACATGGCCATCGGGCCAGGCGAGCGCGAGGGCGCAGACGAAGCGTGCGCGCCGGTCCTCGGTCTCGAGATACTCGAGCGCCTCGGCGATCCGGCGCATGGCGCGGCCGAAATCGCGATCGGAATTGTGGGAGGACAGGGCCCAGCGCGCGGAATAAATGCCCGGCTGGCCGCCGAGCGCCGCGACCGCGAGGCCTGAATCGTCGGCCAGCGCCGGCAGGCCCGACGCCTTGGCTGCGAGTTCCGCCTTGAGCCGGGCATTGGCGATGAACGTCGCGCCGGTTTCCTCGGGTTCGGCGAGGCCCAGCGCGCCGGCCGAGACCGCATCGATGCCGAATGGCGCGAGCAACGCGGCGATCTCGTCGCGCTTGCCGGGATTGTGGCTCGCGATGACCAGCCTGCCGCCCGCAAGCCGGCGCGGCATAGCCGCAACCGGAGCGGGGCATCGGACGGGCTGCGGGCGATCGGTCATTCTCTCGTTCCTTGCTCCCTCGGCGGAAGATTGGTCTAAATTGCGCGATATGAGCCGGCGGCAGAAGCCCCGGCCTCGGATCCGATCGTTCGAACCGTCAGAAAGGCCGAGCCCCATGCGCACGCACGCCCCCCATGTTATCGCCCGCATGACGGTTGGGCGCCTGTTTGCCCGCGGGCTGGCGGCACTGGCGACCGTGTTCGGGCTGATGCTGTTCGCGCCCGCCACATCGGCAACGCCGTTCGACGATGCCGTGGTCGCCTTTCAGAGCGGCGACTTTCCGACCGCGCTCGTGCTCTTCACGCCGCTGGCCGAAGCCGGCGATTCGCTCTCGCAGCATAATATCGGCGTGATGTACGAGCAGGGGCTGGGCGTCGCGCAGGACAATGCGATGGCGCTGGCCTGGTACAAGCGCGCGGCGGAACAGGGCAATCCGCAATCGACTTACAATATAGGCATGATGATTCTCGAGGGCCGCGGTGCCGGGCCCGATCCCGTTGCCGCCGCGCAATGGGTGCGGATCTCGGCCGATCTCGGTTTCCCGCCGGCCCAACACACGCTCGCCCATTTCTATCTCGAAGGCACCGGCGTCGAGCAGAACATCAACGAGACGATCAACTGGTTTTCGAAGGCGGCCGAGGCCGGCGTCGTCGATGCGCAATACAATCTCGGCTACATCTTCGAAACCGGCGGCGGCGTCGAACCCGATCCGATCGTGGCCTATGCCTGGTATCGCATTGCGGCGGCCAGCGGCGATCTCGAGGCAACCACAGCCGCGGAACAGATCGGCGCGCAACTGCCGCAGGACCTTCGCGAAGCAGCCGATCTCGACGTCGCGGACTGGCTCGCCGCGCACGGCCGCTGATCGCGCCCACGCTTAGGAGCGCTGCTCAGCGCAGCGTCTTGCGCATCACCAGACAGGGCGTGTCGGGTCCCCAGAGATCGGGCAAGGTTTCGTGCGGCTCGAAACCGTTCGCGACGTAAAAGGCCCGCGTTGTCGCGTAATTCTCATCCTCCATCGAGGGCGCCAGCGTCTTCACGCTGAGAAATTTGTACTGGCCCTGCCGCGCGAGCGCCTCGACCGCTTCGAGTAATGTCCGGCCGATGCCGCGTCGATGTGCGTGCGGCCGGATCGCAATCAGATGCAATTCGATCGTGTCGGCGCTTTCGACGGTGATGGTCGCAAAACCGATCGCCGCACCGGTTTCGTCGCGCGCGACCAGCATCGGCAAGGCCGCCGCCTCGACGATGTAGTTCTCGACCGCTTCGGGAATGCCGACCCAGTCGGGCAAAGTCGCAAGAATGTCGCGGCAGATGCCCGCGCGCTGCAGCGGATCGGGTTCGCAGACGATATGCGTGTTCACGATCCCTGCGCGATCGCGGCGCGCTGCGCGTCGACAAGCTGCGCGATGCCGTGGCGGGCGAGTTCGAGCATCCGGTCGAAGGGCGCCTGTTCGAAAGGTGCCGCCTCGGCGGTCGCCTGGATCTCGACGATGCCGCCCTTGCCGGTCAGCACGAAATTCGCATCGGCCTCTGCGGTGCTGTCTTCGGCATAGTCGAGATCGAGCACCGCCTCGCCCTTCACGATGCCGCAGGAAACGGCGGCGACATGATCGCGCAGCGGTACGGACGGCACGAGGCCGATTCGCTTGAGATGCGCGAACGCAAGATGGAGCGCGACGAAACTGCCGGTGATCGCGGCGGTCCGCGTGCCGCCGTCGGCCTGCAGCACATCGCAATCGAGCCGGACGCGGCGTTCGCCGAATCCGGTCATGTTGGTGACGGCCCGCAAGGAACGGCCGATCAGCCGCTGGATTTCCTGGGTGCGTCCGCTTTGCTTGCCCGAGGCCGCCTCGCGCTCGGTCCGGGTATCGGTTGCGCGCGGCAGCATGCCGTATTCCGCCGTGACCCAGCCCTTGCCGGTGCCCTTGAGAAAGGGCGGCACGCGATCCTCGACCGTGGCGAGACACAGCACCTTCGTGTCGCCGAACTGCGCGAGGCAGGAGCCCTCGGCGTATTTGTTGACGTCGATTTCCAGCGAAATGCTGCGAAGTGCGTCGGCGGCGCGGCCGGAGGGGCGCATGGATCGAATTCTCCCTGTGGATCGCCCGGATGGCGCCGGCAACAGGCGGGCGATACGGGCCCGGAAGCTAGCTCGCGCGACACGAAGGGTCCAGCATTGCCGCTGCGACCCGGAAACTGGCGCGCCGGAACGCTGGATTTATTGCGGGCTCATTGACGCTCCGGGGGGTCGTTACTAAGTTTTGCGCACCATCCGATGGTCAAGGCCATGAATGTGCAGAAACCATCCACCGAGAATTTGATCGGCGGGCTCTCGGAGCGTGCCCGCGAGGTCTTCCGGCATATCGTCGACGCCTATGTCGAAAGCGGCGAGCCCATTGGCTCGCGCACGCTCTCGCGCCGGCTGGGCCTTGGCCTGTCGCCGGCGACCATCCGGAACGTGATGTCCGATCTCGAGGATGCCGGGCTGCTGCAGGCGCCGCATACCTCTGCCGGACGGCTGCCGACCGATCTGGGCTTGCGCCTTTTCGTCGACGGGCTGCTCCAGCTTGGCGATCTCTCCGAGGACGAGCGCCGGTCGATCGATGCGCAATGCAACGCCGCCGGTCGTACCTTCCCCGAGATGCTGGAACAGGCGAGCACGATGCTCTCCGGACTTTCGAACTGTGCCGGCTTGGTCGTGGCACCCAAGGCCGAAAGCGCGCTGAAGCATATCGAGTTCGTTCGCCTCGGCCCGGGCCGCGCGCTGGTCGTGCTGGTGACCGAAGACAATCAGGTCGAGAACCGTCTGATCGATCTGCCGATGGGCCTGCCGGCCGCTTCGCTGATCGAGGCCGGCAATTATCTCTCGAGCCGGCTTACCGGCCGCACCGTCGGCGAGGCTCGCGCCGACGTGCTTGCCGAGATCACGCAACAGCGCGCCGAGCTCGATCAGCTCGCGGCGCGCGTGGTCGAGGCCGGGCTTGCGAGCTGGGGTGATGGCGGCAATGACAGCGGCGGCGTGCTGATCGTGCGCGGCCAGTCGCATCTGCTCGACGACGTGCAGGGCATCGCCGATCTCGAGCGCGTGCGCGGCCTGTTCGCGGCGCTCGAAACCAAGGACGCCTTCGCGCGGCTTCTGGGTGCGGCCGAACAGGCCGACGGCATCCGCATTTTCATCGGTGCGCAGAACGAGTTGTTTGGCCTGACCGGCTGTTCGCTGGTGATCGCGCCCTATCGCAGCGGGCGCGACCGCGTGGTCGGCGCGATCGGCGTGATCGGGCCGATGCGCATCGACTATGCGCGCATCATTCCGATGGTGGACTACACCGCCAAGATGATCGGCCGCCTCGTCGGTTGATCGTTGCGAGAAAATCGTCAGACATATTCAGGAAGGAACCGGGCAGGAATCATGCCGGACAATAAATCCGAACCGACCGACAATCCGCTCGACAATGAAAGCGGCGAGGACAGCGTGACCGGCGCCGAGCGCCCCGCGTCCGATGGGCCGGCTGAGGCTGGCGCGCAAACGCCCGGCGCGCAAAAGCAAGGCGCTGCGGCGCGCGCTGCGGCGGGCGATTCCGTTTCCAGCGGCGAAGCGCCTTTTGCGCTCGACGAGGAAGAGGCGATCGATCCCCTGGCCGTGCTGCGCGACGAGCTCGCCGTGGTTCGCGAAGAGCTTGCGGGCGCGCGCGCCGAGGCGGCGCAATACAAGGACCAGTTGTTGCGTGCGCTCGCCGAAAGCGAGAACCAGCGCCGCCGTGCCGCGCGCGAGCGCGAGGATGCGGTCAAGTTTGCCGGCGCCTCGCTCGCCAAGGATCTGCTCGCGGTTGCCGACAATCTCGATCGCGCGCTTGCCAACATTCCCGAAGATGCGCTCGAAAACGATCCGGCGCTGAAGACGCTGCATGAGGGCGTGGCCGCGACCCAGCGCGAGGTGGCCTCCGCGTTCGAGCGCCATCGCATCCGCAAGATCGACCCGAAGGGCGAAAAATTCGATAGCCACCGCCATCAGGCGATGTTCGAGATCGAGACGGCGGACGAGGCGCCCGGCCATGTCGCCCAGGTGCTCCAGCCCGGTTACGTCATGCATGACGAGCGGCTGTTGCGCCCGGCTCTGGTCGCGGTTGCAAAGGCGCCGGCGGCGCCAAAACCCGCGAACGACAGCGATGCAGGCGGTACAACAGGTGGCCGCTAGATGCGGTCGTCGCGCGTTCCGTCGCGCTCGTCCCCGTCTCAGTTCCTGACGGTTCCCGGCTTGCCGGCCGCACCGATCTCCTCGAGGAAATAAAGGACGTCGAGCGCGGGCGGTTCGATGCCGGCCTGCGTCAGTGCCGCATGCACCTGCCCGCGATGATGGGTCTGGTGATTATTGAGCGTCGCAAGAATATGGTCGGCGCGCGCCTCTTCGAATTCGCCCTTGCCGAGAATCGGCTTGAACCGGATCGCCTTCGCGAGATCGGCCGGCTTGAGGCTGTCGACGAAGGCGACGAACCGCTCGTCTTCCGCCACACGCGCCTTGCGCAGGCTTGCGAAATCGTCGTGCAGGATTTCCGTGAGCGAGGTGGCGCCGTTCGGCTCGCCGCGCAGCCGTCGGGTCCATAGAAGATCGACCAGCAGCAGATGATTGAGCGTCGCCTGCACCGAACCGAAATAGAGGCCGATGTCCTTGCGGTATTGCGCATCGGATAATTGCGCCACGCTGCCATAGAGAAGCGCGTTCACCCAGCGATTGAACCGCGCCATCATCGCGAAATGATCCATGATTTCGTCTCCCGTGCCGGATGGAAATGCGATCCCGATCTTAGCGGCGTGGGGCCTCCCTTGTCAGCGGCGGCGCGGGCGCCGGGATCAGCGCAGCACCGTCACCCGCCGGAGCGTCAGATTGATGCGCCTGATGCCGAGCGCGCGCAGCGCGTCGGGAAATTTGTCGGGCAGACGCGAGGTGTTTGCGATCACGCGGTCGATGCCGTGGAAGGAATGCCGTACGCGGCCGGCGAGGATCACGACATCGCCGGAGGCGAGCCGCACCGAGCGCGTCGGATCGGATCGCTGCGCGCCGCCGATGCGGAAGAGGGCAGTGTCGCCAAGCGAGATCGAAACGACCGGCGCGTCCTTCGCGTCCTCGTCGGCGTCTCGATGCAACCCCATGCGCGCGGTCGCGTCGTAGAGATTGACCAGGCAGGCTTCGGGATCGGCCGGATAATTCGCCTGCGCGCGCCAGAGATCGAGCGCCAGGGGCGGGATCGGCGGCCATTGTCTGCCGGTCTCGGGATGCGTCGCCTGATAGCGATAGCCGGCGCGATCGGTCAGCCAGCCCAGCGTCCCCGCATTCGCCATGCGCACGCTCATCGCCTGGCCGGATTTCGGCATGGTCGGGCGAAATGGCGGAGCGGCGTCGATCACGGCCGCGATCTCGGCCAGCAGGCGCCGCTGGGCCGCGGGGTCGAAGGCACCGGGCAGCAGGTGCAGGCCACCGGTGGCTTGGGTGCTGCTCACGGCCCGGGAGGCCGAGGCGGCGGCGGGCCATTGCGCCGCCGATGCCACCAGCCATAGAAGACCAGGACCAGCAGATTGCCGGCTGCGACAATCAGCCCGGCCCACACCAGAAGCGGCTGGTCGAGCCAGAAATGGCTGATTCCGGCCAGCAACAGGCCGAGCGGAATGGCCGGCAACGTGGCGCTCGCGACCAGTTTGGCGGGATCGCGCGGCGGGGCTGAATTCATGCTCTGGCTCCGACGATACTCGCCGAACGGCGGAATTGTTGCGTTTGTGGCCCGCCCGGGCTTGCGCCGTCAGGCTCCGCCCCTATATACCGCAAAGTCAAAGGGTTAAGGGCGGTATCCGACGGTTCCGAACAGGTTTTCGGGCCCGGACGGATCGCACCGGAACCCGCATCGATCACGGTTCCAATATCAGGGGTTCGACCACAGCGCTTCAGCCGCATGGCGTCATGCCAAAGGGCGTCACGAAGGCCGGTCGGGCTTGCTGAAAGGAGAATGACGGAAATGAGTAAGGTTATCGGTATCGATCTCGGCACGACGAATTCCTGCGTCGCCGTGATGGAAGGCAAGGACGCAAAGGTCATCGAGAACGCCGAAGGCACGCGCACGACGCCCTCGATGGTCAGCTTCAGCGAATCCACCGAACGGCTCGTCGGCCAACCGGCCAAGCGCCAGGCAGTCACCAATCCCGAACGCACCCTCTTTGCGATCAAGCGCCTGATCGGTCGTCGCTATGACGATCCGCTGGTCGAAAAAGACAAGGACATGGTGCCGTACAAGATTATCCCGGGCGACAATGGCGATGCTTGGGTCGAGGTCGACGGCAAGAAATATTCGCCCTCGCAGGTCTCCGCTTTCATCCTGCAGAAGATGAAAGAGACCGCCGAGAACTATCTCGGAGAGAAAGTCACGCAGGCCGTCATCACCGTTCCCGCGTACTTCAACGATTCGCAGCGTCAGGCCACCAAGGATGCCGGCAAGATCGCCGGGCTCGAGGTGTTGCGCATCATCAATGAGCCGACCGCGGCGGCGCTCGCTTACGGTCTCGAGAAAAAGAACAGCGGCACAATCGCGGTTTATGACCTCGGCGGCGGCACGTTCGACGTCTCGGTGCTGGAAATCGGCGACGGCGTGTTCGAGGTGAAGTCGACCAACGGCGACACCTTCCTCGGCGGTGAAGATTTCGACCGTCGCATCATCGATTATCTCGCCGACGAATTCAAAAAAGAGCAGGGCATCGACCTGCGCAAGGACAAGCTCGCGCTGCAGCGTCTGAAAGAGGCGGCCGAGAAGGCGAAGATCGAACTCAGCGCGTCGGTACAGACCGAAGTCAATCTGCCGTTCATCACGGCGGACCAGGCCGGTCCGAAGCATCTCAACATCAAGTTGACGCGCGCCAAGCTCGAAGCGCTGGTCGACGATCTGATCCAGAAGACAATCCAGCCCTGCAAGGCGGCGCTCAAGGATGCCGGCCTGAAGGCCTCGGAAATCGACGAGGTGATCCTGGTCGGCGGCATGACGCGCATGCCCAAGGTGATCGAGACGGTGAAGAACTTCTTCGGGCGCGAGCCGCATCGCGGCGTCAACCCGGACGAAGTGGTCGCGATCGGTGCGGCGATCCAGGGCGGCGTCCTCAAGGGCGAAGTCAAGGACGTGCTGCTGCTCGACGTGACGCCGCTCTCGCTTGGTATCGAAACGCTCGGCGGCGTGTTCACGCGGCTGATCGAACGCAACACCACGATCCCGACGCGCAAGAGCCAGACCTTCTCGACGGCCGAGGACAATCAGAACGCGGTGACGATCCGCGTGTTCCAGGGCGAACGCGAGATGGCGGCGGACAACAAGATGCTCGGCCAGTTCGATCTGGTGGGCATTCCGCCCTCGCCGCGCGGCATTCCGCAGATCGAGGTGACGTTCGATATCGACGCGAACGGCATCGTCTCGGTCTCGGCCAAGGACAAGGCGACCAACAAGGAACAGCAGATCCGCATCCAGGCTTCGGGCGGTCTCTCGGACACCGACATCGACAAGATGGTGAAGGATGCCGAGTCGAATGCGGCCGAAGATAAAAAGCGGCGTCGGCTGGCCGAAGCGAAGAACCAGGGCGACAGCCTGATTCACGCGACGGACAAGAACCTGAAGGAGTACGGCGACAAGATCGACGCCTCCGATCGCCAGTCGATCGAAAGCTCGATTGCCGAACTCCGCGTTGCACTCGAAAGCGACGATGCCGAGAAGATCGAAGGCAAGACGCAGAACCTGACCCAGCTTGCGATGAAACTGGGCGAGGCGATGTACAAGGCCCAGCAGGCGGAAAGCGCTCCCGCGGCGGGAGCGGGCGATGCCGGCGAGGGTTCGGGCGGCCAGGGTGCTCCGAAGGATGGCGTCGTCGACGCCGATTTCGAAGAGGTCGACGAGAACCGCAAGGACAAGTCGGCCTGACCCAAGCAACGAGGGGCGGTCGCGAGAAGCGACCGCCCCGTTTCCTGCCGGATGTTTTGTCGATGAAATCCTGATATGGCCAAGCAGGACTATTACGAAACGCTCGGAGTCGCGCGCGATACGCAAACCGACGCGATCAAAAAGGCGTATCGCAAGCTCGCCATGCAATTCCACCCGGATCGCAACCCGGGCGATGCCAAGGCCGAGCAGAAATTCAAAGAAATCAACGAAGCCTACGACGTCCTCAAGGACGAGCAGAAGCGCGCGGCCTATGACCGGTTCGGTCATGCCGCGTTCGACGGTGCCGCTGCCGGCGCGGGCGGATTTCGCCAGGGCGGTTTCGGCGCCGGCGGTTTTGCCGATATCTTTGACGAGATGTTCGGCGACTTCGTGGGCCAGCGGCGCGGCGGCGGTGCCGGGGCCGGACAAGGCGGCCAGCGCGGCGCCGATCTGCGCTTCAACATGCGCATCACGCTCGAAGAAGCATTCACCGGTCGGGCCGCGACAATCCGCGTACCGAGTTCGGCGATCTGCGAGGATTGCAGCGGCAGCGGCGCCGAGAAGGGCACCGACCCCGTTACCTGCACGCTCTGTCAGGGACGCGGTCGTGTGCGCCAGTCGCAGGGCCTGTTCACCTTTGAACGCACCTGTCCGCAATGCAATGGCGGCGGCCGCATCATCGAGAAGCCGTGCAAGACCTGCAGCGGTGCCGGCCGCGTACGCCGCGAGAAGACACTCAACGTCAATGTCCCGCCCGGCGTCGAGGAGGGAACGCGGATCCGCCTTGCAGGCGAAGGCGAGGCCGGAATGCGCGGCGCGCCGCCCGGCGATCTCTACATCTTCCTCGATGTCGCGCCGCACGCGCTGTTCGAGCGCGATGGCGCCGATTTGCATTGCCAGGCGGTGATCCCGATGATGCAGGCGGCGCTCGGCGATTCGATCGAGCTGCCGTCGATCGATGGCGGCAAGGCGCGCATCTCGATTCCGGCTGGCGCGCAATCCGGCCAGCGGCTGCGGCTCAAGGGGAAGGGCATGAGCGTCCTGCGCTCGACCGCACGCGGCGATCTCTATGTCGAGCTGCTGGTCGAGACGCCGGTCAATCTGACCAAGAAGCAGCAGGAGATCATGCAGTCGTTCAAGGAAGCCGGCGGTGCCGACAAGAAACACAGCCCCAAGGCGCAGAGTTTTCGCGAACGGCTGAAATCGATCCGGACCGAAGCCAAGGAATAGGATGTCGAACCTGCAGCGTTCGGCGTCCGACAGGGCCCGTGACATCCCGCGAGGCCGATTCGACTAACTTTTGCGGCGGTCGCTCACCGGAATAAAGCGCCCCTTTCGCAACAAGGAGGGTTCGAATCGCACGCCCCCTATTGGCGTGTTGCGCATTTCCGCCTTAAGGTCCGCCTCGCCGATCAAGCCAGCGCGAGGTGGCCGTCCATGAACGAAACTGTCCTCAAATCTGCCCGCTCCGCCTTGCATCCGGGCCCGGCCCGCGATCGGCTGAACGCGCTCATCCGCGAACGTTCGCTGCTGGCCGGCGAGTTCACCCTCGCCTCGGGCAAGGCGAGCGGCTTCTTCTTCAACATGAAGCGCACCATGCTCGATCCGGAAGGCGCCTATCTGATCGCCGACGGATTCCTCGATCTGATGGTCGATATCGATTGTCAGTATGTTGGCGGGCTGGCGATGGGCGCGATCCCATTGGTCGCGACGGTGGCCGCGCGCTCGTTCGAACGCGGCCGGCCGGTCTCGGCCTTCTTCGTGCGCAAGGAAGCGAAGGATCACGGCACGATGGATCTGATCGAGGGTCTGCTGGAAGACAAATCGCACGTCGTGCTGCTCGAGGACGTGACGACGACCGGCGGATCGAGCCTCAAGGCGGCGGCGGCCTGCCGCGCGCGCGGCTGCATCGTCTCGCATGTGCTGACGATCGTCGACCGCGAGCAGGGGGCTACCGAGAATTTCGCCCGCGAAGGCATCGAACTGCGTGCGCTCTACCGGCGTAACGATTTTGCGGATGCGGCCGCCGTGTCGCGATGACCGATATGACCATCGGCATTGTCGGCTGCGCCGGACGCATGGGCCGGATGCTGATCCGTATCGTCGGCGAGACCGACGGCGCGCGCGCCGCCGGCGGCACCGAGCGGTCGGGTTCCGAGCATGTCGGCGCCGATCTCGGTACCCTGGCCGGCCTGCCGCCGCTCGGCATTCGTGCCGGCGAGGATGCGGATGCGCTCTTCGCCGCGGTCGATGCAGTGCTCGATTTCACCACGCCGAAGGCGAGCCTCACGCATTCCAAACTCGCGGCGAAGCATAGAAAGATCCACGTCGTCGGCACCACCGGTATGGGCAATGACGACGTCGCGGCGCTGAAGCGCGCGGCGGCGGAAACCGCGATCGTGTTCGCGCCGAACATGTCGCTCGGCGTCAATCTGCTGCTGGCTTTGGTCGAGCGCGCCGCGCATTCGCTCGATGCCGGCTGGGATATCGAGATCGTCGAGATGCATCACCGCATGAAAGTCGATGCGCCCTCGGGCACCGCGCTGGCGCTCGGCCGCGCCGCCGCCAAAGGCCGCGGTGTGCCGCTCGACGAGGTTGCGGTCAAGACACGCGACGGCGTCACCGGCGCGCGCGAGACCGGCACGATCGGCTTTGCCACGCTGCGCGGCGGCGACGTGGTCGGCGAACATCGCGTGATCCTGGCGGCCGACGGCGAGCGCATCGAGATCGGCCATGTCGCAACCGATCGCGCGATCTTCGCGCGCGGTGCCGTGCGCGCCGCCTTGTGGGCGAAGGGAAAGCCGGCCGGTCTCTATGCGATGAAGGACGTGCTCGGGCTTTAACGGCGCCGCGTTACGCCGGTCCCGTCTCCCGGAGCCGCGCGAGTTCGGCGCGCAGCGCGTTCGCAAATTCGAGCCGCTCGTCGGGCGAAAGGAACGCGCCGATCGACAGCGACTTCCCGTGCGAGGACAGCGTGAGCCGGCTGTCGGTATCCGGAGGATCGGCAATGTGAACCTTGAGCCAGTAAGGCTGGAACGACCAGCGCCGGATCGTGCCGTCCTGCAGACGCCGCTCGATCTCGAGCGATGTGGCGGTGAGCCTGATCCGCTCGCGAATACGCCCGCTGCGATAGTTGAGACGGAAAAGCAGATAGAAAAGCCCGATTTCGATTACGCCGAAGCCGGTCACCGGCCAGGCGCCGGCGAGCAGAAACGCCATGCCGCCAATGAAGCCGACGGCGGCGATCGCACCCATCATGATCGTAAAACCGGTCGGCGACAGGCTTCGATGCGGCGTCAGCACGGCATCGAACAGCGCCGCCGCATCCGCAGCATCGGGCGCCGGGCGCGTGTCGCCGGGTGCGTCCATGTCAGCGCCGACAACCGGCGCATCGGCCACCGGCAGCGCCGCGGAGCCATCGCTCGCCGGTGTGCGGTCGTCGTTCTCGCTGCTGTTCGGCTGCGTCATTCTTCGCCAATATGGGCCGCCTGCCGGGGGAAGGAAAGCGCCGCAGCGCGGCTGCGCGAATCCCTCGGCATGGTGCGGTGGCAGAGGAAACGCGCGCATGAAACCGGCCCTGGTCGAGGAGTTCTTTCGCCGGCTTGAGGCGCGCAATCCCGATCCGCGCGGCGAACTCGAATACATCAATCCCTACACGCTGCTGGTGGCCGTCATCCTTTCGGCGCAGGCAACCGATGTCAGCGTCAACAAGGCGACCGAGCCGCTATTCCGGCTTGTCGACTCACCCGAGACGATGCTGGCGCTCGGCGAGGAGGGGCTGAAGCGCTACATCCGAACGATCGGCCTGTTCAATGCCAAGGCAAAGAACGTGATTGCGATGAGCCGCATGCTGATCGACGAGCATGCAGGCGTCGTGCCGGCCGATCGCGCGGCACTCGAAAGGCTGCCGGGCGTCGGTCGCAAGACCGCGAACGTCGTGCTCAATATTGCCTTCGCCCATCCGACGATGGCGGTCGACACGCATATCTTTCGCGTCGGCAACCGCACGGGTCTCGCGCCCGGTAAGACGCCGCTGCTTGTCGAGCTCGCGCTGGAGAAGGCGGTGCCCGACAGATACAAACTGCATGCCCATCACTGGCTGATCCTGCACGGGCGCTATATCTGCAAGGCACGAAAGCCGGATTGTCCGATCTGTCCGGTGATCGATCTCTGCGCCTTCAAGGACAAGACGCCGCCTGAATCGCGGGATCCACGTTCGGTTGCGAAGCGGGGCGCCGCTTCTGCACCGAAGCCGAAACCGAAATCGAAGACGCCGAAAAAGCCGGCCGCGCGATCGCGCAAGCCGCGCTGATCCCATCCGCGATTACCGGGTCAGGTGCCGGCCGTATCCGGCCAGGGCTGGCGCGCGGCATGAACCGCCGCAATGCAGGCACCGGGCGCCTGCGATGCACCGAACGAATCGCGCGCCTCGAGATAGAGCACGCGCAACGCGCCCGATTCTTCGTAGAGATAGAGATCGAGGACGCAGCCTTCGGCGCGGTACTGCCAGATCTCGGATGCCTTGGCGCGCATCAGGAAAACCGGCTTGCCGAGCTGGGCTGCCAGCCTGTCGCTGTCGAGACCGATGATCGCTTCGGGCAACGGCGGCGGTTCCACCGGTGCGATGGCGACCGGTGTTTCGACTACCGGCACCAGCGTTGCGGCGTCGGTCGGGGGTTGCGGCACGGTGCAGGCACCAAGCAGAACGAGCATCGCACACAGAACAGCGCTCGCACGCGTCATCGCGCGCGAGTTCGGCGTCCTGCCGGCTTGCGTCAGAGAATCGTGTCGGTACGGATCAGCGGTCCGGGGCGCCGTCATCGGCGCCTCCGCTGCCGGCATTGTAGCCCGGCATGGGATCGGGTGAACGGAAGCTGCTGTCGCCTTCGGCGAGTGGCCGCATGTCGCCGGCGATGACGCCGCCGCGTTCGATTTCCATTTCGCCGTAACGCACCGAGCCGACGATATGGCCGGTCGCACGCACCATCAGCCGCTGACGGACAATGAGATCGCCTTCGAAGCGGCCGCTGATATCGGCGACATCGATTGTGGCCGCGCCCTTGAACAAACCGTCCTTCAGGATTTCGATCGAATGGCTGTCGGTCAGCGACGCCTCGACCTTGCCTTCGACGACGAGCTTCTCGCAGGCCTTGATCTCGCCCGAGAGCACGATCTGTTTGCCGACGATGAGTTTCTTGCCGTCGAGTTCGCTGGGTGCACGCTCTTCGCGGCGCGGCTCTTCGTTGCGACGAGGCGGCGTCGGTGCCGCGATGCTTTCGCTGCGTCGGGACGGATCGGTGATATGCGCGGTCGGATGCAACGCGGGCGCGCTCGGATGCGAGGGCGGTGCGCTCGGATGGGCCGCCATATGCGCGGTCGCGACGGGCGTCGCCGACAGCGGTGCCGAGGGGCGCTGTGGTGCGGTCACCATATCGGGGCGCGGATAGGCGCGGGGCTGGGCGTTTTCACGCGGCGGCTCGCTCTCGCCACCTTGCCTGGCAGGAACATCGTTGGGCTGCCGCCGTCCGAACAGGGCCATGGATTCCCCTCTTTCCGGCCCGCGTCGAGGAGCGGGCGCCGAGTTTGGCGTGTCGCTGAATTGGTTCTCATTCTCGCCTTCATGGGGGAAAGATTCAAGCCCGTTCAGTGGTTTGCGGCAGGCTGTTGAAAAGATGCACCATGAACATCGTGGCAACCACCGGAACCACAAGGTTGAGGAGGGGGATCGTGAGCAGGAAGGCGATCAGGGCGCCCGCCGCGAAGATGCGCCCGAGATGCTGCTTCCGCATGGCCTTGGCCTGGGCGGGATGCATGCGGCGGAAGGCGACGATCTCGAAATATTCGCGGCCGATCAAATAGCCGTTCACCGAATAGAACAGGAGCAGATAGGCCGGCGGGAAGAAGAACAGCAGCGCATAAACCGGCAGCAGCAGGAGGTTGAGCCCGAGCGCCACGGCGGCGAAAGCGAGGCTCGAACGGATCGCCTCGCCGACCGATTGCTGGCGCGCCGGCGGAAGATGCGGGTAATGCCGGCGGTCGACCGCTTCGGCGACATCCTCGAGGAAGAACCCGACGATCGCCGTGACGGTGACCGGGAAAAGCAGCCAGGCGGCGATCACGGCGCCGATGCCGGCAACGAAATCGACTGCGGTATCGAGCCAGCCCCAATCGAAGATGTGCAGCCAGCCGAGCAGGATCCAGAGGAAGACCACCAGCAGGAGCATGACCAGGAGCGAGAAGGCGACCGACTTCCACAGAACGCGCAGGACCGGCGGATCGGAAAGCTGACCGAGGCTTTTCGTCAGTGCTGCGAGCATCGTTCCGTCCTCGATTGCGGGTTGCGCGCGGCACTTTAGGAGCGGGGCACCCGGCCTAGCAACGGGCGCGCAAAGCGCCGCATCGCGCCGATTCTCCCGGTTCCCGGGGTGCACGGCCGGCGAACCCGGACAAGCGCCCGGACAGGCGCCCGATTTGTCCGATTCGGGCCCGATTCTGGGCGCCAACCCTTGTTCCGGACCCGCTTGTGGCTATACTCCCGCCGCGCGCCGGCCCCTGACCTCGATTTCGGGGCCAGCGCCTTGCCGAACACAATCGGATCGATCCCGTAATCATGGCTGCCACCGACCTCGACCTGCTCGCGATCGGCAACGCGATCGTCGACACCCTGCTTCATGCCGACGACGAGTTCCTCATTCAGCATGGGCTCGCCAAGGGCACGATGACGCTTGTCGATGCGGCGCGTGCCGACCAGCTCTATCAGGCGAGCGGATCGGGCATCGAATCCTCCGGCGGGTCGGCGGCGAATACGGCGGCCGGCTTTGCGCTGATGGGCGGGCGCAGCGCCTTCATCGGGCGCGTCGCGAACGATCAGTTCGGCGGCGTCTTCCGTCACGACATTCGCGCGAACGGCGTCGAATACGAAACCGATTCGGCGAAGGACGGTTCGCCCACCGGGCGCTGTCTCGTTTTCGTCACGCCCGATGCGCATCGCACGATGCAAACCTATCTCGGCGCGTCGATCGAACTCGGCCCCGAAGACATCGACGAAGCGCAAGTGAAGCGCGCAAAGATTCTTTATCTCGAGGGTTATCTCTGGGATCCGCCGAAAGCCAAGGTCGCGTTCCTCAAGGCCGCCGACCTCGCTCATGCCGCGGGCCGCAAAGTGGCGCTGACGCTGTCCGATCCGTTCTGCGTCGAACGCCATCGCGACGAGTTCCGCCAGCTCGTCGAGAATCATGTCGATATTCTGTTCGCCAACGAAGCCGAAATCTGCGCGCTCTGGCAGACACCCGACTTCGACAATGCGGCGACGATCACCCGGCAGAAAACGCCGCTCGCCGTGCTGACGCGCAGCGAGAAGGGTTCGGTCATACTCGCCGGCAAGCAGGCCTTCTCGGTTCAGGCTGCGCCGGTCGATCACGTCGTCGATACGACCGGTGCGGGCGATCAATACGCCGCCGGATTCCTCTTCGGTCTCGCGACCGGGCGGCGGCTCGATAGCTGCGCCCGCATCGCCTGCCTCACGGCCGCCGAAGTCATCTCCCATTACGGCGCGCGCCCGGTGACCACGCTCACCGACCAGGTCATGGCGCGCTTTAGCTGAAAGAAACGATTCTCATGTCCGCCCAGGAATTTCCGCTTCGTAATCTCGCGATCATCGCCCATGTCGATCATGGCAAGACGACGCTGGTCGACCAGTTGCTGCGACAGAGCGGCACGTTCCGTGCCAATCAGCAGGTGGCCGAGCGCGCGATGGACTCCAACGATCTGGAGCGCGAGCGTGGCATTACGATTCTCGCCAAATGCACCTCGGTGCAGTGGAAGGGAATGCGACTGAACATCGTCGATACGCCAGGCCACGCCGATTTTGGCGGCGAGGTCGAGCGCATCATGAACATGGTCGATGGCGTGCTGTTGCTGGTCGATGCGGCCGAAGGGCCGATGCCGCAGACCAAGTTCGTCACGATGAAGGCGCTTGCGCGCGGGTTTCGGCCGATCGTTGTGGTGAACAAGGCCGACCGGCCGGATGCGCGCTCGCATCTCGTGCACGACATGGTGTTCGATTTGTTCGGCGCGATCGGTGCGACCGACGCGCAGCTCGATTTCCCGATGGTTTTCGCCTCGGCCAAGCAGGGCTGGGCGGTGCGCGATCTCGAAAACGATCCGCGTGAAAACATGGATGTGTTGTTCGATCTGATCGTCTCCCATGTGCCGCCGCCGACGCGTCGGCCCGACGAACCCTTCACCATGCTGGTGACGACGCTCGAATACGATCCCTATGTCGGCCGCGTGCTGACCGGGCGCATCCATTCCGGCCAGGCGCGCGTCAATATGGCGGTCAAATCGATTCGCCCTGACGGGCGCAAGATCGAGGAAGCGCGGCTGACCAAATTGCTCGCCTTTCGCGGGCTCGATCGGGTGCCGATCGAAAGCGCCGAGGCCGGCGACATCGTCGCGATCGCCGGGCTCGCCGATACGACGGTTGCCGACACCATCTGCGATATCATCGTGACCACGCCAATCCCGGCCGATCCGATCGATCCGCCGACTCTCGCCATGACCTTCTCGGTCAACGATTCGCCGCTCGCCGGCAAGGAAGGCGACAAACTGACGAGCCGCATGATCCGCGCGCGGCTGTTGCGCGAAGCCGAAGGCAATGTCGCGATCCGCGTCACCGAAACCGAAGGGCGCGACGCGCTCGAGGTGGCGGGCCGCGGCGAACTGCAGCTCGCGATCCTGATCGAAACGATGCGTCGCGAAGGCTTCGAGATTTCAATCAGCCGGCCGCGCGTCATCTATCAGACCGAGCCCACGACCGGGCAGCGGCTCGAGCCGATCGAGGAAGTGCAGGTCGATGTCGACGACGAGTTCACCGGCATCGTCGTCGAACAGCTCGGCCGCCGCCGCGGCGAGCTGCACGACATGCGGCCCTCGGGCGCTGGCAAGACGCGGCTCGTGTTTCACGCGCCCTCGCGCGGCCTCATCGGCTATCACGGCGAGTTCCTGACCGATACGCGCGGCACCGGCATCATGAACAAATTGTTCCACGGCTACGCGCCCTATAAGGGCGAGATCGAGGGCCGGCGCAACGGCGTGCTGATCGCCAACTCCGACGGCAACGCGGTCGCCTATGCGCTCTGGTATCTGGAAGAGCGCGGCCATCTCTTCGTGTCGCCGGGCGATCCGGTCTATGAAGGCATGATCATCGGCGAGAACAGCCGCGGTCACGATCTCGAAGTGAACCCGCTCAAGACCAAGCAGCTCACCAATATCCGCACGACGTCGAAGGACGAGGCGATTCGTCTCACGCCGCCGATGCGGATGACGCTCGAAAAGGCGATCGCCTATATCGAGGACGCCGAGCTGGTCGAGGTCACGCCGAAGGCGGTTCGCATCCGCAAGCGGCTGCTCGATCCGCATGCGCGCAAGCGCGCCGAGCGTCAGGCCGAGGCGGGCTGATCCGCGTCAGCTGGCTCGTGCCGCAACATCGTTGCGGCGCGGCTGCCACAGCACCAGAAGGCCGGCGGCAACGATCAGCAGAATGCCGGTCGCGATCGGCGCATCGAGCCGTTCCGAGAAGAACAGCACGCCCCACAGGCTGACGAAGGCGAGATAACTGTAATCGAACGTGCCGACGATCGCCGACGGGCCCGACTGATAGGCCTTCGCGACACCGGCAGTGATCGCGACCATGACGATTCCGAATGCCGCCATGATCGTCCAGTCGGTCAGATCCATCGGATGCCAGTGGCGGAGCAGAAATCCGTCCGACGCATCCGGCACCAGCAGCACCACGCCGATGGATCCGACGATCCCGGTCACGAGCAGCCCCGCATTCAATCCGAGCGCGAGAACGTATGGGCTCTCGGTCGGGCAGCGGTTTCGCGTGATGACGGCGGCGAGCGCATAAAGCAGCGCCGCCAGCACGGGGAGCAACGCAAACAGCGAGAAGGCATCGCCGCCAGGCCGCAGTATGACAATGACGCCGGCGAATCCGATGACAATCCCGCTCCAGCGGCGCCATCCGACGGGCTCCCCGGCAAAGACCGCGGCAAACCCTGCGATGAAGAGCGGGATCGTGTAGAGCGCCGTTGCGGCGACGGAAAGGTCCATGACGGGGATCGCGGCGTAATAGGCGATCCACGCGCCGACAATGAGCAGGGATCGCAGCATCACCCAGGGGCGCAGGACCTGCCGAAGCACCGCCGTTCCACCCATGGCCACGATGATGGTCAGGATCGGCACGGAGAAAACCGCGCGTGCAGCGCAAACCTGCCAGAGAGAAAACTCGTCCGTCAGACCCTTTATGCCCGCATCCATGCCGGAGAGCAGCAACATCGAGCCGACGATGAGAGCAACGGCAAGGCGCGTCCGGTCGGGTGCGGCATGCGGCAGGTTTGAATTGACGACCGCACTCATGCCGCTATGTCTCCAGCACCGTCGAACGGGTTCAGACGGGTGAGATTGCGACCCGCGACAAGGTTGCGATGATACCAGTCGCTGCGGGGTTTGACATCCGGCGGGCTCCGGCAAATTCTCAATCGATGAACCGCGACTCGGGCGCACAGGAAGCATGACCAGCCAGAACGCAACCGCGCCGGCACCAGGCCGGGTCCAGCGCTGGGTCGAGGCCGTGCGCGTCTATGGCGACCGGCGCATGCTGGTCATCCTGCTGATGGGTTTCTCAAGCGGCCTGCCCTTGCTGCTCACGCTTTCGACGCTGTCCTACTGGCTCGAGAAAGTCGGCGTCGATCTGACCACGATCGGACTCTTCGCCCTCGTCGGCGTTCCCTACAGCTTCAAGTTTGTCTGGGCGCCCCTGATCGATCAGGGGCGGATCCCGCTGCTCACGCACTGGCTCGGACGGCGGCGAAGCTGGGCTTTGGTGAGCCAGGCCGGGCTGATCGGCGCAATCCTGTTCATGGGCTCGACCGATCCGGCGACCGATCCCTGGTGGACCGCGTTCGCGGCGTTGCTGGTTGCGTTCTTCTCGGCTTCACAGGATATCGCGATCGACGCCTATCGCATCGAAATCCTCGACGAACATGAACAGGGTGCCGGTGCCGCCACCACGCAGATCGGCTATCGCATCGGCCTCATCGTCGCCGGCGCCGGCGCGATCGGGGCTTCGGACTATATAGGCTGGCCGGCGATATTCGTCGGGCTCGCCGCCCTGACGGGCATCGGCATGATCGCGGTCCTGATCGCGCGCGAACCGAAGGCGCCGGAAAGCTGGGAGCGAATCGCAAAGGCACCGCTGGCAGCCCAACTCAAGCTGTCGGTCGTCGATCCCTTCGTCGAGTTCCTGACCCGCAAGGGTGCGCTCGTCATTCTCGCCTTCGTACTTCTCTACAAGTTCGGCGATGCAATCGGCGGCACGATGGCCTATCCGTTCTATATCCAGATGGGTTTCACCGGCACCGAGATCGCCGCGATCTCGAAGGTGCTCGGCGTCATCATGACGTTGGTCGGTGTTGCGATGGGCGGTCTGATGGTTGCGCGGCTCGGTATCTTCCGCACTTTGATCGTCGGCGGGGTGCTGCAGGCGGTGACGAACGTGCTTTATGCCTGGCTCGCCGGGCGCGGCCACGACATCACGGCGCTCACCATCACCATCGGCGCCGACAATTTCGCCGGCGGCATCGGTTCGGCCGCGTTCGTCGCTTATCTTTCAAGCTTGTGCAATGTCGCCTTCACCGGCACGCAATATGCGCTGCTGTCTTCCTTCATGGCGACCGGCCGCACCATGCTGTCGTCGGGTTCGGGCTGGCTCGCCGAGACGCTTGGCTGGGCGCCGTTCTTCATCGCGACGATGTTCCTCGCCGTACCCGGCCTGCTGCTGATCTGGTGGCTGATGCGGCTTTATCCGGCGAAGCTCAAACCGCCGGAACCGTGATCGACGCCTAGAGTTCCGCCGAACGGTCGAGCGCGTAGCCGGCCGAGCGCACGGTGCGGATCAGATCCGCTTCCTCTTCGATATTGAGCGCCTTGCGCAGCCGCCGGATATGCACGTCGACGGTGCGCGGCTCGACATAGACATCCTGGCCCCAGACCTGGTCGAGCAATTGCTCGCGGCTGAAGACGCGACCCTGATGCTCGAGCAGATGACGCAGCAGGCGGAACTCGGTCGGGCCGAGATGCACGTCGCGGCCGTTGCGCTTCACGCGATGCGCCGCGAGGTCCATCACCAGATCCTCGTAGGTGAGCGTCTCGGTTTCGAGCGAAGGCCGGGCGCGACGCATCACGGCGCGCACCCGCGCGATCAGTTCCGAGGGCGAGAACGGCTTGGTCACATAATCGTCGGCGCCACTGTCGAGGCCGCGAAGTTTGTCGCCTTCCTCGCCGCGCGCCGTCAGCATGATGATCGGCACGCTGCGCGTCTCAGGCAGCCGGCGCAATTGCCGGCAGACCTCGATGCCGGAAAGCAGCGGCAGCATCCAGTCGAGCAGCACGAGATCGGGTTTGCGTTCGCGCGCCAGCAGCAATGCTTCCTCGCCGTCCTTGGCCTCGATCACTTCGAACCCTTCGCGCTCCAGATTGTAGCGCAGCAGGGTAACCAGCGCGGTCTCGTCCTCGACGACGAGGATGACCGGGGCGGCATTCATGATTTGGTCCCGCTATTGCTGTCGTCGCCCTTGTCGTCCGGCGGCGTCATCACGGCGAAGCTCGACGTGTCGCCCTTCGGCCGTTCCGCCTCGATGTCGCGTCCCACGACAAGGAAATGCACCGTCTCCGCGATGTTGGTCGCGTGGTCGCCGATCCGCTCGATGTTCTTCGCGATGAACAGCAGATGGGTGCAGCCGGTGATGTTCCGCGGGTCTTCCATCATATAGGTGAGAAGTTCGCGGAATAGGCTGGTGTACATCTCGTCCACTTCCTCGTCGCGCGCCCAGACTTCGATCGCCTTCTGCGCGTCGAGTTCGATATAGGCATCGATCACGTCCTTGATGATCGCCAGAACCAATTTGGCCATACGCGGGATCGCATTCATCGGCTTCAGCGGCTGCATCTGCGAGAGCGCGATCGCGCGTTTGCCGACATTGGCCGCATAGTCGCCCATGCGTTCGAGATCGCTGGCAATCTTCAGAGAGGCGACGACGTGGCGCAGGTCGCGCGCCATCGGTTGGCGCAGCGCCAGCGTTTTGACGACAAGCTGTCCGATCTGCTGTTCGAGTTCGTCGATGCGCGTATCGGCACGTACCACCTGGCCGCCCAGTTCCGGATCGCGCTTGATGAGGGCGTCAACCGCGGTCTGGAGCTGCGATTCGGCGAGCCCGCCCATCTGGATCACGATGTCCGAAAGCTGCTTCAGCTCCTCGTCGAAGGATTTGACGATATGGTCCGATGCGATGGTCATGGCGTATCCGATCCTGTCCTGATGCTCAGCCGAAACGGCCGGTGATATAGTCTTGCGTGCGCTGGTCGTGCGGCGAGGTAAAGATCATCGTGGTTTCGCCTTCCTCGACCAGCACGCCGAGATGGAAGAAGGCGGTGCGTTGCGAGACGCGGGCGGCCTGCTGCATCGAATGAGTGACGATCACGATCGTGAAGTTTTGCTTCAACTCGTCCATCAATTCTTCGATGCGTGCGGTTGCGATCGGATCGAGCGCCGAGCAGGGTTCGTCCATCAGGATCACTTCGGGGCTGACCGCGATTGCACGGGCAATGCAGAGCCGTTGCTGCTGCCCGCCGGAAAGACCGGTGCCGGGTTCCTGCAAGCGGTCCTTCACCTCTTCCCAGAGGCTGGCGCGCCGCAAGCTCCCCTCGACGATCTCGTCGAGCTCGGTCTTCGAGCGGGCCAGCCCGTGGATATGCGGGCCGTAGGCGACGTTCTCGTAGATCGACTTCGGGAACGGGTTTGGCTTCTGGAACACCATGCCGACCCGCGCGCGCAGCTCGACAACATCGAGATCCGGATCGTGAATATCGCGACCGTCCAGTTCAATCTTGCCGGTCATGCGCGTACCGTCGATTGTGTCGTTCATCCGGTTCATGCAGCGCAGGAACGTCGATTTTCCGCAACCGGACGGACCGATCAGCGACGTAACCTGCCGCTCGACAACATCGAGCGAAACATCGAATAGTGCCTGCTTGTCGCCATAGAACATGCAGACATCGCGCGCTCGCACTTTGACGGCGCCTGTCGTTCCGCTTCGGATTGCTGCGTTGCGGGTGGCGGCAGCAGTTGCGATATCACTCATGCGGTACGGTCCTTCGGGTCTACCAGGTGCGCTCAAGTCGCTGGCGCAGGAAGATGGCGATGGCGTTCATGACCATCAGGAATCCGAGCAGCACAAGGATGCCGGCGGAGGTGCGTGCGACGAAGCCACGCTCGGGGCTGTCGGCCCAGATGAATATCTGAGTCGGCAATGCCGTCGAGGCATCGAGGATGCCGCCCGGCGGGCTGGTGAGAAAGGCGTTCATGCCGATCAGCAGCAAAGGCGCGGTCTCGCCGAGCGCCTGCGCCATGCCGATGATCGTGCCGGTCAGAATGCCGGGCATCGCCAGCGGCAGTACATGGTGCATGACAACCTGATGTTTCGAGGCGCCCATTCCGAGCGCGCCCTCGCGGATCGATGGTGGCACCGCCTTCAAGGCCGCGCGCGTGACGATGATCATGGTCGGCAGCGTCATCAGCGAAAGCACCATGCCGCCGACCAGCGGGGCCGAGCGCGGCAGGCCGAAGAAGCCCAGAAAAACGGCGAGTCCCAGAAGGCCGAACACGATCGAGGGCACGGCTGCCAGATTGTTGATATTGACCTCGATCACGTCGGTCCAGCGGTTGCGGGGTGCAAACTCCTCGAGATAGATCGCCGCGGCAATGCCGAGCGGGAAACTGATGAGAAAGCAGACCAGCAGCGCAAAGAACGAACCCACGATGGCGCCCGAAAGACCGGCAAGTTCAGGGAACCGGCTGTCGGCGTTGAAGAACAGGCCCCAGTTGAAGGGCAGCGAAATGCGGCCCTGAGCATCGAGCGCATCGAACCACACGATCTGCTGATCCTTGACGCGACGCTGTGCCTCCGGAGTATCGCGATCGATCTCGCCCTTGTTGAGCTGATCGAACGGATCGGACGCCGGCACCGTCAGCGTCACAGCGCCGCCGATCAGCGATGGGTCGGCGACGACGGCATCGCGCACCATGAACTGGACGTTATTGGTCAGGACTTCGTTGAGAGCCTTGAGGTTCGAAGTGCCTTCGACGTCGGGGAATAGCGCATGCATCGCATTTTTCACGATGAGACGATAGTTTCCATCGGCCGGGCTTTCGGCATCGACCAGTTCGGGATCGATCGGAAATTCGAGCGTGACCATGGTCTGCACGAACGCCTTGTAGCCGGTCCCGATCAGCGAAACGATCAAAACACCGAGCAGTCCGACCGCGATCGAAATCGCGACAATTCCAGAAATTTGCAGACGGCGATCCGCCGCATGACGGCGCCGACGATGCGCCAGCGCCCTGCTGTTGGACCAGTCGATGTTCTCGCGAAGGATGGTGTCTGCCACGGGTCGGCTCCGCCTATTCGTATTTTTCGCGATACTTGCGCACGATGCTCAACGCCAGAACATTGAGCGCCAGCGTCACGATGAAGAGAACCAGGCCGAGCGCAAAGGCGGCCAGGGTCTTCGGATTGTCGAACTCGGTATCGCCGATCAAAAGGGTCACGATCTGGACGGTTACAGTGGTGACGGAATCCAGCGGATCGAACGTCAGCGTCGCGATCAGACCGGCGGCCATCACAACGATCATGGTCTCGCCAATGGCGCGACTGACGGCCAGGAGGATGCCGCCCATGATGCCGGGCAAGGCGGCGGGCAGCAGGACGCGAATCATCGTCTCGCTGCGCGTCGCGCCCATCGCGAGCGAACCGTCGCGCATCGAGCTCGGTACGGCCTTGATCGCGTCGTCGGAGAGCGACGATATGAATGGAATGATCATGATGCCCATGACGCCGCCGGCCACCAGCGCGGCATTGGGCGATACCGCAATACCGATGCCGCTGCCGAAATCGCGAACGGCCGGGGCGACCGTCAGCACCGCGAAGAACCCGTAGACGACCGTCGGGATGCCCGCCAGCATCTCCATGATCGGCTTTACGATCTTGCGCACGCGATTGTCGGCGTACTCGACCAGATAAACGGCAGTGAGCAATCCGATCGGCGTCGCGACCAGCATTGCGATCAAGGCGATCAGCAGGGTGCCGGTGAAGACCGGAACTGCACCGAACGCGCCGAGGCCGGCAACCTGGTCGTCGCGCATGGGAATCTGCGGCTCCCAGTTTGTACCGAAGAGGAACTCGGTGACTGGCACCTTTTCGAAAAAGCGGAACGATTCGAACAATAGCGAAACGACGATTCCCAGCGTCGTCACGATGGCAACCAGCGAGCAGAAGATCATCAACGCCGACATCACGCGCTCGACATTGTTGCGCGCACGAAATCGCGGTGCGAGCCGGGCGCGCGCAAACGGTAGCGCGATGATCATGATGGCTGCGACAACGACCAGCATTGCCCAGCGCGCAATTTCATTCCAGCGTTCGAGCCGTTCCGCGGCGGCCACGATTTCGGCCGTCGGTTCGCCGAACAGGCGGCCTGCGACCACATTCTGAATTTCGCTGAGATAGAGATCGAGTTGGGCTTGCGAAGCACCGACGGTCATCTGATCCGGCAGAGAGGCGATCAGCAACCGGTCGACAATCGGTCCCTGCAGAAAGGTCCATAAGAGTACGAGGACGAGGGCCGGAATTCCGACCCAGACCGCGACGAATGCGCCGTGATAACCGGGCCGCGAATGGGTGCTGCGGGCGTTGGCCCGCTCGAATTTCAACCCCGACGACCGACCGACGAAGTAGGCGATGAGGGACATCGCAATAATCAGCAGGACTACATAACCGGCCAACGATATCTCCTCGGCAAAGGTGGGAACGAAGCGGGCCGCGACACCGATGTCGCGGCCCGTTCGAACGTCCTGCTGGTTACTGCGTCGCCGTCATGCTGACGGCTCCGGTGGCGCGGGCCTGCATCTCGGCCAGCATGTCCGGGGACAGAACGGTCAGCCCACGCTCGGAGAGATAGCCGCCCTCACCCATCGCGGAGTCCGATACGTACTCGGCGATGAACTCGTCGAGCCCGGGGATGACGCCCCGATGCTGGTTCTTGATGTAGAAGAAGATCGGCCGGGCGATGTCGTAATCACCCGAGGCGATGGTGTCGAAGTTCGGCTCGACACCTTCGACCGGAACCGGCTTCAGTGTATCGAGATTCTCGTACAGGAACGAATAGCCGAAGATCCCGAGTGCATTGGAATCCTGCTGCAGGCGCTGCACGATCAGATTGTCGTTCTCGCCGGCTTCGATGAAGGGTCCATCCTGGCGCATGCGCGAGCAGATGGCTTCCCAGCGATCCTCGTCGCTTTCCTTGAGTGCCGCGATCTCTTCGTACGCATTGCAACCATCGTGCATCGCGAGCTCGACGAAGGCATCGCGTGTGCCCGAGGTCGGCGGCGGGCCGAAGGCGACGATCTCGACATCCGGCAGGTCGGGATTGATCTCGGACCATTTCGTGTAGGGATTCGCAACGATCTCGCCATTGACCGGAACTTCGGCAGCGAGCGCGGTGAAGATTTCCTTCTCGGTCAGACCCCATTCGACATCGCTGTCGCGCGAGACCGCGATCGAAAGCCCGTCATAGCCGATCTGGACTTCGGTGATGTCGACCACGCCGTTCGTGGCACAGAGGTCCCATTCGGACTCTTTCATTGCCCGCGAGGCGCCGGTGACGTCCGGATGATCCGGACCGATACCCTGGCAGAAAATTTTCATTCCACCGCCGGTGCCGGTCGATTCGACGACCGGGGCGGTCATGCCGGATGCGTTGGCGAACTGCTCCGCCACAGCCTGGCTGTAGGGAAACACGGTCGAGGATCCGACGACGCGGATCTGGTCACGCGCCTCGGCCGCCGTCGCCGCGGTCAGCGCGAGGACGCAGGCGATGGCGGAAATGCCAAAGGTCTTTTTCATATGCGGTACTCCATAGCGACGATCGGGAAGGGCGGCCGTCCATCGGCCATCCTTGGCGGAGCCCCGCCCCGCCAAGGGCGACCCTAGTGGCGGAACGCGATCTATTTACTACGGAATTGTTACAGTTAAATGACGATATCCGCCACGGCACCTTCTGGGCGCTGGCTCGAGTACCTCAGCTCGCTGCCGGCAGCAACACCCTGAAAATACTGCCTTTTCCGGCTTCACTTTCGATCTCCAGCCGGCCCCGGTGGCGGCTGACGATATGTTTAACGATAGCTAGGCCGAGCCCGGTTCCGCCGAGATCGCGGGAGCGGGCAGCATCGACCCGGTAGAACCGCTCGGTGAGGCGTGGCAGATGCTCGCGCGCGATACCCTCGCCCTGGTCGGCAATGGCGATCGCGATCTGCCAGCCGGGCGGACGGGCCGGGCGGGTGATTCCCGGCGCCGATCTTGTGCCGCCGGCACCGCCGCCCACGGCCGTTGCCGTCACGAGGGTCGCGCTCACCCGGATTGGCGTGCCGGCGCGCCCATATTTGATCGCGTTGTCGATCAGGTTCTGGAACACCTGAGCGAGTTCGTCGGCGTCGCCGACGATCGGCGGCAGGGTGGCCAGTTCCCCTGATGCCTTTGCATCGCCCGCCGAACCGAATTCGATGCGCATGCCGCGCTGTTCGGCCTTGAGTGCGAGCGCATCGACGACATTGCCGAGCAGCGCCGCCACCTCGACCCGACCGGTCGGCGCGCTATGTTCGTTGAGCTCGATCCGCGAGAGCGATAGCAGGTCCGCGACCAGGCGCGCCATGCGGTTCGCCTGCTCGTGCATGATCGCGAGAAAGCGGCCGCGCGCTTCTTCGTCGTCGCTCGCCGGGCCGCGCAGCGTTTCGATGAAACCGACCAGCGTGGACAAAGGCGTGCGCAGCTCGTGGCTCGCATTCGCGACGAAATCGGCGCGCAGTTGTTCGGCACGGCGGATCGGCGTGATGTCGTGGAGCGAGACGATGACCATCGTGCCGTCGCCCGCCGGTTCCGGCAGCGGTGCGATGCGGGCGCTCAGGATGCGCTCGACCGGGACCGGCTGCACGAACTCGACGACGCGGCTGCCCGCACCGCCGGCCGTTCCAGCGAGTGCCGCGTCGACCGCTTCGATCAGGGCCGGATTGCGCAAGACGGCGATCAGCTCGCGCCCCGGCGACAGGTCGCCGAAGAATGCCGTCGCGGCCGGGTTGGCGCGCACGATGCGCCGGTCGCGGCCGATCAGAATCAGCGGATCGGGCAGGCTTTCGATGACCGCCTGATCGGTGCGGACCATTTGCTCGACGATCTGCCGTCGCTGCCGCCAGGCGCGGACCGCATCGGCGATGGCAGTGTCGAGATCGCCGGCCAGCGCCGAACGCTGCGGCAAAGGCGGCGTCTTCGCCTGGTCGCCCCCGGCATCGTCCTCCGCCAGACCCCGAACCTGGCGCGCCAAAAACGCGAGGTGGACGAAATGCGGTCGCAACAGGGCCGCCATGACGCCGAAGCAGAAAAGCCCGGCAAGCAGCGCCGCCCCGGGATTGAGCCCGGCAAAAACGACGAGGGCGAGGAGTGCGATGCCGGGCGGCGCGGCCAGCAGGGCAAGACCGATCAGCAGCCGGCGCCGTGTTTCAGGCGCGGTCATTGCCGCCGGACCAAAATTTATTTTGTGCCGGAACCATCCGGTTACAAGGCGACTTAACGCTCATGGCGGCAATGATATACTGGGCAGCACAATGACACAGCGCAGAAACCGGCCGGCAGCCATTCGGCTCGCGGCCATTGCGATCGCCGCGGCCGCGCTTTGCGCCGGCCCGACGCTCATCACCCCGGTCGTCGCACAGACGACCTACAGCCAATGGCAACCGCCGTCCACGCTGGACAGCGAGGTCAAGGCACTTCTCGACGAGCTGAAGACGATGATCGGCAAGGCCGAGCAGGCGCAGGCCGCCGATCCGCAGTTCATTACCGATCTCAGAAACCTGATCGCGTCGTACGAAAACCCCTGGTCGACGCGGTTGCTGTTCGATGACTTCACCGACGGCAATTACACCGCGAATCCCAAATGGACCGTCAGCGCCGGCAAATACACGCTCGATCCGAAGGGTCCGCATCGCGGCCTGCAATCGAAGATCGTGCCGGAAGGCGTCGCGACCGGACAGAAGATCCAGATCGGCAATATCACGCTTGGAACCCTCGGTACCGGTCAGGCCGGCCCGGGCGGTCACGCATCGATCTATACGCCGGTGAAAATCTCGAACGCGTTCCGCATCGAGATGGTGTTCACCTCGAAGGAAAAATTCGGACGCTGGGATTTCGGCCCCTATCAGGGCACGTCCGGCAATGTTGCCTACCGGATCGCATACTTCCCCGGCGTGACGCCGGGCCTGCAATTGCTCAAGGTCACCAGTCAGGGAACGACGGTGCTTGCGAGTTACAACCAGGCGCTGCGGCTCGAGGGCGACAAGGAACACACGCTCGTCTGGACGCGCGATCGCGACGGCCTGATGCATGTCGCGGTCGACGGCCAGCAGCTCATTGCGGTCGCCGACACTGGCATCAAGCAGCCCTTCGACGGGTTCCTGATGGTGAACAGCGGCGGTACGTTCTCGGTCCGCTCGATCGCGATCAACGGCCGCCCGGTCTCGTGATCGTCTAAGTCAACCCTGCCGCAACATAGAGCGGCAGCGCGCGAACGAAGGACGCCCGGTGCCGATGCGGCATCGGGCGTTGTCGTCTCTGGCCAATGCCTTGCGGGTGCCGCCCCAGGCCTGTTCAGTTTTGAACATCGCGACCGGAGCGTCCGAGCTATGCATTCATCGGCGATTGCTACGCGCCGCGCCTTGGCACGACGAGCGTCGAAGGATCGGCCCGCCGCCGCTTTTTGTTCCGCGGCTTCTTGGGCCGACGCTTGTTGGAACAAAACGCGCCGCCTGCGGGTTCTCGAGTCGAATGATTCGATCTCGATGCAGACGCGGCTTTCGCCATGAGCTGTGCCGGTAGCAGCTTGTTGCTGTGCATCCCACGGTATTAGGCCACGGAGAGAACGCCATGAGTTTGGGTCTCATCCTACTCATCATCCTGATATTGCTGCTCGTCGGCGCGTTGCCGAGATGGCAGCACAGTTCCCAATGGGGCTACTTCCCGAGTGGCGCTGTCGGAATCGTACTGGTGATTGTGCTCATCCTTCTTCTCATGGGCAGAATCTGAACGTCCGCCACCGTCCGCATCGATCCCCCTTTCATCGCTTCAAACATCGGAGACATTCTATGAAAAAGATCCTGAAATCCTCCTCCGCCGCAGCCGTACTTGTAGCGGCGCTCGCTCTCGGCGCCTGCTCGTCGTCGCACAATATGTCGGCGTCCACGGACTCTGCGATCAATTCCAGAGTGCAGACGGCGCTTCTGCAGGATCGGGAACTCGACCAGGACCCGAACTATCCGGGCATGCACATTTACCCGACCACCGACGGGCATATTGTGAGCTTGCACGGTTATGTTGACACGCCGACGCAGGTCGCGCGTGCCGAGACCGTTGCCGGTACTGTGGTCGGCGTTGCCCGCGTCGACAATTATCTGTTGGTTCGGTAGGTCATAGCGGCGCGAACCATCAATTCGCGCCGCGTTGCCTTCGATCGATCCGGCCACCACTGTAACGGGCTGAGCGTTCTGCTGCCGATGTCGAGGTATAGCGCCAATCGACTCTGCGAAACGAGTTTGCACCGACGCCATCGTCGCGCCCGGTCTGCGGCGATCTCCAGCCATGTCGGTTGTTAGAGGATCGAACCGGCATCGAATCGACCCCTTCGACGCTATGGGGCAATGCTTTTCGGTCGAATTTTCTTCTGGCGACTTATAATAGGGGCTTTCGTTTACCAAGTAATTACTACTTGCAAATCATTGTAAGAAAACCGAAAGAAATTTCAGATGACCAAAGCACTTATGACTGCCATGGCGGCCGTGCTCGCCATGTCCGCTTCGACTGCGGCTCTTGCCGACTCTTCCAATGACGGCCCCCGAACATTGACCGAGATTTTCATGGGCATGAGCAATCATGCTCCACCCAATGCAAATGCGGCCGCGAGCGAGGGGACACGGACCGAAGTCACCACCTGGCCACGGCGCCACCATGGCGACTGGGGTCACGACGGCAATGGCGACTGGGGTCACGACGGCAATGGCGACTGGAATCGCGGTAACGGCACGACCGTCATCACCGATTTGCCGGGTAAGAAGCGCTAACGGGCGCGTCTTTATGGGCTCCCGCTGCGGGAGCCCATAACGCCTCCGATTGTCCGGGCAAGAATGGCCGAAGAATTGTTAAATGTTCAGCCACCGGGTCGCGCGCCACGATGGCGCAGATAAACGAACCAGTAGACCGCGCCCACCAGGATGCCGCCGCCAACGATATTGCCGAGCGTGACAGCAATCAGGTTCCGAAGTGCGCCGGTCATGTCGATGGCGCCGAAAGTGTCGGGTGCGATGCCCGCTATTTGCCAGAAACTCTCCGGCGCCCACCACTGGATCATCAGTGCGAGCGGCAGGAAGAACATGTTGGCGACCGAATGCTCGAACCCGGCGGCCACAAACGCCGCAATCGGAAACAGGATTGCGAGAATCTTGTCCGCGGTCGAATGTGCGCCGAGCGTCAGCCAGACGGCAAGACAGACCAGCACATTACACAGTACGCCGAGGAATAGCGCGTCGACCAGCGGCAGCTCGATCTTGGTGTTCGCGGCCGCCAGATAGACGACACCAACGCTGCCGCCGCCGAATCCGTACTGCCCCGATAAAAACAACATCACGGCCGTGCCGATGGCGCCGACCAGATTGCCGGCATACACGATCGCCCAGGCGCGCGCCATGTCCGCTGTCCGGATGCGTCGCGCGGCGAGCGCCATCACCATGAGGGCGTTGCCGGTAAACAGTTCGGCGCCGCCGATCACAACGAGGATGAGGCCGAGCGAGAACACGAACCCGGCAAGGACGCGCGCCGCGCCCCAGGGCATCGCATCCGAGGCGCCTGCGAGAGCGACCGCGTAGAAAATGCAACCGAACGCAATGAACGCGCCGGCGAGGACGGCCAGCGCGAACAATCGGTGAGCCGGCATGCGGGCCTTGGCGGCGCCGGTTTCCTCGGCCTTAAGGGCGATTTCCGTGGGCAGCAGCGCGTCCATGAAGCCCTTTTCTGCGCGGTGCCGGTTCGCGGCGCGCACCTCTGCCTAGCGGATCGATTCCAGTGCCGCGAGCGCGGCGGCGGTGACGATCTCGGAGACGGTCGCACCCGGCTGCACGATCTGCGCCGGCTTGTCGAAACCCACCAGCACCGGCCCGATCACCGTGCCGCCGCCAAGCTGCTGCAGCAGCAGGCCCGAGATATTGGCCGAATGCAGCGCCGGCATGATCAGCACATTGGCCGGGCCCGAGAGACGGCAGAACGGGTAATATTGCCGCATCAGCGCCTGGTCGAGTGCGACATTCGCCTGCATCTCGCCGTCATACTCGAAATCGACCTTGCGTTCGTCGAGCACCTTGACCGCATCGGCGACGCGCAATCCGCGTTCGCGCGGCGGGTTGCCGAAATTCGAGAAAGAAAGCAGCGCGACGCGCGGTTCATGGCCGAGCTGGCGTGCCTTGGCCGCCGTCTCGATCGCGATATCGGCAAGCTCTTCCGCCGTCGGCACCTCATGCACCAGCGTGTCGGCGATCAGCACGGTGCGGCCACGCGCGAGTACGATCGAGATGCCCATGATGCGCTCGCCCGGCTTTGCGTCGATCACGCGGCGAATTTCCTCGAGCGCATTCCAGGTGGTGCGGGTCAGCCCCGTCACCATCGCATCGGCATCGCCCTTGGCGACCATGCAGGCCGCGAACACGTTGCGGTCGTTGTTCACCATGCGCAGACAGTCGCGATAAAGCGAGCCGCTGCGCTGTAACCGCGCATAGAGAAAATCGGTGTACTCGTTGTTGTGCCGCGAGAGGCGCGCATTGTGGATTTCGATTCCCTCGAGTTCGGCGATGCCGATCGACTTCATCGTCTCGCGCACCCGTTCCTCGCGGCCGATCAGCACCGCCTCGCCATAGCCGCCATTGCGGAAGGCAAGCGCGGCGCGGATGACTTTCTCTTCCTCGCCCTCGGCGAACACGACACGACGTGGATTGGCGCGCACACGCTCGAAGGTGAGATGCAGGCTGGCTGCGATCGGATCGAGCCGCGCCGACAGCTCGGCGCGATAGCCCTCCATGTCGACGATCGGCCGGCGCGCGACGCCGGAATCCATCGCCGCCTTGGCAACCGCCGCCGGAATGGTCGAGATAAGGCGTGGATCGAACGGCACCGGAATGATGTATTCGGGCCCGAAGCGCAGCCGGCGTCCGGCATAGGCGGCATCGACCTCGTCCGGCACGTCCTCGCGCGCAAGCCCGGCGAGCGCCTCGGCCGCCGCAATCTTCATCGCATCGTTGATGGTCGATGCGCGCACATCGAGCGCGCCGCGGAAGATGTATGGAAAGCCGAGCACGTTGTTGACCTGGTTCGGATAGTCCGAACGGCCTGTCGCGATGATCGCATCGTTGCGAACCGAGCGCACCGCCTCGGGCGTGATCTCGGGATCGGGATTCGCCATCGCGAAGATGATCGGTTTTGCCGCCATCCCCTTCACCATGTCCGGCGTCACCGAATCCTTCGCGGAGAGGCCGAAGAACACGTCGGCGCCGCGCATCGCGTCTTCCAGCGAGCGCGCCTTGGTGTTGGCGGCATGAGCCGATTTCCACTGGTTCATGCCCTGCTCGCGCCCCTGGTAGATGACGCCCTTGGTATCGCAGAGGAGCACATGATCGTGCGGAACGCCCATGGTCTTGATCAGTTCGGCGCAGGCGATCGCGGCTGCACCCGCGCCGTTCACGACGACGCGGATGTCCTTGAGCTTGCGCCCGGTCAGGTCGATCGCATTCAGGAGACCCGCGGCGGCGATGATAGCGGTGCCATGCTGGTCGTCGTGGAAGACAGGAATGTCCATGAGCTCGCGCAGGCGCTGCTCGATGATGAAACACTCCGGCGCCTTGATATCTTCGAGATTGATCCCGCCGAAGCTCGGGCCGAGATAGCGCACCGCATTGACGAACTGATCGACATCGGATGTGTCGACTTCGAGATCGATGCCGTCGATATCGGCGAAGCGCTTGAAGAGAACGGCCTTGCCTTCCATGACGGGCTTCGAGGCGAGCGCACCGAGATCGCCGAGGCCGAGCACGGCCGTACCGTTCGAGATGACCGCAACCAGATTGCCCTTGGCAGTATAGTCGTAGGCGAGTGCGGGATTTTCGGCGATCCGGAGACACGGCCAGGCGACGCCGGGCGAATAAGCGAGTGAGAGATCGCGCTGCGTCGTCAGCGGCTTGGTCGCCCGGATCTCGATCTTGCCGGGCCGGCCGCTCGAATGCAGCAGCAGCGCTTCCTGTTCGGTGATTCCGCCGGCCATCGATCCTCCCCGTTCGCCCCGCTGCCGATCCGTTTGCCGGTCCCGGCGGGTGCTTGACGTCACGTTTCTTGGCCGCGGGGGCGATTGCCCGACCCGCAGATTTTTGGACTAACCGCCGAAAATCGCATGATTTTGGGGGATAGGGAAGGGCGGGGGCCGCGTTGACCGGCGAACCGTCGGTCGGCAAATCTTCCGCTCGCTGAATGTTACCGCTGGCCGTATCCGGCCGAAGCCGGCCACAGCGTGCGGGGGATGGCCGGCGTGGTAGATATCCGGCAGGACCCGGTCGAATCCCGCCCCTCATACTTCGACAGGCTCAGCATGAGGGCGCCCCTGTCCCTTCAAGCCATATACTGCCCCGGTCCTGAGCGTGTCGAAGGACGTGAAGACAAAATGAAGGGCGCCTCATGCAACTGATCGGCTATTACGAATCGCCCTTCGTGCGGCGCATCGGCGTCACGCTGATGCACTACGGCATTCCCTTCGAGCAGCGCGCCGTCGCGACGTCCGAACGCGCGACAATCGAACCGCTCAATCCGCTCGGCCGCATCCCGGCGCTCGTGCTCGATGACGGCGAAGCGCTGATCGACAGCACGATGATCCTCGATTATCTCGATGAATTGGCCGGCCCGGAACGCGCGCTCACGCCGCGCAGCGGTGCCGAGCGTCGCGCGGTCAATCGGCTGGTCGCGGTGGCGCTGGGCACCAGCGAAAAACATGTCGCCGCCTATTACGAACAGACCAAGCGGCCGGAAAGCCATCGCTGGGGCCCGTGGCTCGACCGGCTCGAAGCGCAGGTGCAGGCCGGGCTGCAATATCTCGAGGACGCGATGCGCAGACCGTATTTGCGCGGCGATCGAATGACCCAAGCCGATGTGACGACAATCTGCGCGATCGATTCGATCCGCTTCGACATGGTGCATCTGATGCCGGAGGGCACGTTTCCAAAGCTCGATGCGCTGGCCGCGTCGGTCGCGAACATCGAGGCGTTCAGATCCGCATCGCCCAGCGCACCGGTGATATGAGAGAGTGCGGGCCCTCGCTCGGGACTGCTTTGCCGCCCTTTCTTGCGGCTGCTATCGTGCCGGTGACATTGCCCGAGAGCCGCTGCCGCCCGCATGACCGTTCTTAAATCCGCCGCATCGAGCCCCGAATCGCCCGCCGAGAGCGCGCCGCCGGCCGTGCCATCGGCGCCCTCGACGCCGATGATGACGCAGTATCTCTCGATCAAGGCGCAGCATCCCGACCGGCTTTTGTTCTATCGGATGGGCGATTTCTACGAATTGTTCTTCGACGATGCGGTTGCGGCATCGGCTGCACTCGACATCGTGCTGACCAAGCGCGGCCGGCACGACGGCGACGACATTCCGATGTGCGGTGTGCCGGTGCACAGCGCCGATTCGTATCTGCAGCGACTGATCCGCAGCGGGTTCAAGGTCGCGGTCTGCGAACAGAGCGAAGACCCCGCCGAGGCGAAGAAGCGCGGCGCGAAATCCGTCGTGCGGCGCGACGTGGTGCGCATTGTCACGCCCGGCACCTTGACTGAAGACAGCCTGCTCGATGCCAGGCGGCATAATTATCTGGCGTCGCTCGCCGAGTCCGGCGGCGCGCTTGGTCTCGCCTGGCTCGACATGTCGACCGGCGAGTTTACCGTGCAGCCGGTTGCAGCGGCCATGCTGCCCGCCGCACTGGCGCGGCTCGATGCCGGCGAATTGCTGCTCTCCGAGAAACTCGTCGAGCGACCGGAATTCTTCGAGCTCTGGGGCGAATGGCGCGCCAGCCTCTCGCCGCTGCCCTCGGCGAGGTTCGACAGCGAGAACGCGCGCCGCAGGCTCGAAGAGACGTTCGGCGTGAAGGCACTCGAAGGGTTCGGCAGTTTCGAGCGCGCCGAGATCGCCGCCGCCGGTGCGCTGGTCGACTATGTCGTGCTGACGCAGCAGGGCAAGCTGCCGCGCATCGCCTCGCCGCGCCGGCTCGCGGCCGGCGCAGTCATGGAGATCGATGCCGCGACGCGACGCAATTTGGAACTTGCGCGCAATCTTTCGGGCGCGCGGGAGGGCTCGCTGCTGCACGCGATCGACCGGACCATCACCGGGCCCGGTGCGCGCGCCCTGGCGACGGCGCTATCGGCGCCGCTGACCGATCCGGCGCGCATCGAGGCGCGGCTCGACATGATTTCGTTTTTTTTGCGGGATACGCGGCTGCGCGGCGATCTGCGCGACGCGTTAAAGCGCACGCCCGATCTCGAACGCGCTCTCTCCCGGCTCACGCTCGGCCGCGGCACGCCGCGCGATCTCGCCGCCATGCGCGATGGACTGACTCAGGCAACCGCGATCCGTGTGTTGCTCGGCGATCCCGCTCGCGCGCCGCTGCCGGCGGGCATCGAGGCCTGCGCGCGCGGCCTTGGCGATCATGGTTCGCTGATCGACCGGCTCGGTCGTGCGCTCGGTGACGATCTGCCGTTCAACGCGCACGATGGCGGGTTCATCGCGAAGGGCTATCACGCGGTTCTGGACGAGACGCGCGAGGTTCGCGACGAAAGCCGCAAGCTGATCGCCAGGCTCGAAGCGCGCTATCGCAGCGAGACAGGTATCGGTGCGCTCAAGATCCGGCACAACAACGTGCTCGGCTATTATGTCGAGGTGGCGCCGCAACAGAGCGACAAACTGAAGGATGGCGAAAACGGATCGCGCTTCATCCACCGGCAGGGTCTCGCCTCGGCTGCGCGTTTCACGACGGTCGAACTGGGCGAACTCGAACAGAAGATCGCCGGTGCGGCCGACAAGGCGCTCGCGATCGAACTCGCACTCTTCGAGGATCTCGCCGGCGAAGCGGTTGCGCGCGCCGAACCGATTGCCGAGACGGCGCGCGCGCTTGCCGCGCTCGATATGGCGTCGGCACTGGCGACGCTCGCATCCGATGGCGGCTGGTGCCGGCCGCAGGTCGACGACAGCACCGAGTTCCGCATCGAATCCGGGCGTCACCCGGTGGTCGAACCGGCGCTCGCGAAAAACCAGGACGCGACCTTCGTGCCGAACGATTGCGATCTCGGACCCGCGCAGCGCGTCTGGCTGGTGACCGGCCCGAACATGGCCGGCAAATCGACCTTCCTGCGCCAGAATGCGCTGATCGCAATCCTCGCGCAGATGGGCAGTTACGTGCCGGCGAAATCGGCGCATATCGGCGCGGTCGATCGCCTCTTCAGCCGCGTCGGTGCTGCCGACGATCTCGCCCGCGGCCGATCGACCTTCATGGTCGAGATGGTCGAAACCTCGGCCATTTTAAATCAGGCAACGAACCGCTCGCTGGTCATCCTCGACGAGATCGGGCGCGGCACGGCGACCTTCGACGGGCTCTCGATCGCCTGGGCGACGCTCGAACATCTGCACGATGCGAATAATTGTCGTGCGTTGTTCGCCACGCACTATCACGAGCTGACGGCGCTCACATCGCGGCTCGACCGGCTCGTCGCCTACACGATGCGCGTCAAGGAATGGAAGGGCGAAGTCGTGTTCCTGCACGAGGTCGCGCCGGGTACGGCCGATCGCTCTTACGGCATCCATGTCGCGAAGCTCGCGGGTCTGCCCGCAGCGGCCGTCGCGCGCGCCGAGCAAGTTCTGAAGATGCTGGAGCAGGGCGAACAGGCCGGCGCGCTCAAACGTCTTGCCGACGATCTTCCGCTTTTCTCGGCCGCGGCGCCGCGCCCGCAATCCGGTGCAAACGCCCAAGGCAATTCCGCGCTCGAGCAGGCGCTCGATGCGATTCATCCCGATGAATTGTCGCCGAAGGACGCGCTCGACGCGCTCTACAAACTGCGCGCGCTCTTGAAGAAAGACGAATAGCCGCTGGTCGACTGGCGCGCTCGTTTGCGCGCTTTCAGTTCGCTCGCTTTTAATTCTCGGTCAGCGGCGGCAGATCGGACGGTTCGGGTGCAAGCAATTCGATGCGCTCGAACTCGTCGGTCCCGGGTCCGAACAGAAGCTCGACCCGATAGTCCCGCCAGTTGCTGCGGTAATGCTCGATATTCGGTGGCAGGAAGCGCGCGATCGTCATTGTGCGCGGCGGCAGTGCTTCCGATTCGGTGCCGAAGATCGGAATGCCGACGCCGATGCCGGTTTCGACGCCCGACGAACTGCCACCTTCGATGCCGACATGCACCTCGGGAAAACCGTCTTCTTCGGTCGGCACTTCCGCGGTGCGGTCGATATCGCGCGCCGGCGTGCGCGTGCCATCGGGCGCGATCAGCTCGACGATCGCCGGGCTGCGCTCGCCGTCATAACGAACTTCAACGATGTTCGGATCGATCACCGGCACATTCGGCGCGCTCTCGATCGCGACCGGCACCGCCTGCGGTTGATCGCCGCCGCCATTGCCGCCCGAGCAGCCCGCGAGCACGAGACCGAGCGCCACCAGCATGCCGAACGCCACCGGCCCGAACGGTTGCGTGCCGTCAGAGCGCTGGCTGTCGATCAGCCCCGCGCGCACGTTCACGTCGGTCGGTTTCGTTTGCGAACAATTCATGCTGTTTGACCCCGGTTCGATCGCCAGATAGCGAAATGGGGTCGAAAGGCCGAGATTTCTATCGGCTTTTACGCAGGCGGCGGTGATCATTTCGGGGCAAAACGGCTCAAAAAACCAGAAATTCCGCCCTTATTGCGGCGCCCTATGGCGGCGGGATTACCGGGACGGGATTACTGGGACGGGATTACTGGGACGGAATTACTGGGACGGGATTACTGGGGCGGAGCGGGGGCGGCCATCTCCATCCAGCGGCCGCCGCCGGCGACCCCTTCGAGATGCACGCGCAGGCGCCAGTCTTCCCAGTCGCGGCGATAGGCGACCATGTCCGGTACGCGGATATGCGCGCGGCTTTCATGGCCGGTCACATGGCTGCTGCCGCCGCCGCTGCTGAAGATCGGAAAGCCGATGCCGACGCCGACGCCGACACCGCCGGAGCCGCCGCCCACGCCGACGCCGACGCTTGGCCCGCTGTTGTAATCGTCGCGCAGCGTTTCGGTGTCGCGATCGATGCGATAGGCGTCGATCACCGTGCCGTCCGGTGCTACGAGCTGCGCCTCGTCGAAGGCGCGGTCATCCTCGAGCTCGATTTCGATCACATCGTCGTCCCAGGTGATGTCGAGATCGTCCTGGTCGACGGCGAGTGCGGGAGTCGAGCTGCAGGCGCCGGCCACGAGCAGGAGGCCGGCAAGCGCGGCGCGCCGGATGGTTCTGGATACGGTCATATGCATAGGCAAAGTCTAGTCCCGGTTGCTTGGGGCTCACAAGGCGGCGGCCCGAAACCGGCCGGATCCCGGCGCTGCTACCTCAGCCGATATGGCCCTCCCGGTGGGCCGTACAAGATCGGCCCTGCTGTCGGAGCGGCGGCCAAAATGCCATATTGCTCCTCATGGAACGGCCGGCCGATCAGCGCGCGATCGTAAACCGCCGGGCGATTGCCGCCCGGCTCGCGACCCTGCCATTGGAGGGGCCGTCCGATGCGCCGGCCCGCGCCCCGGCCCGATCGGATGTGCTCGCGCTCTTCCGCGCCGCGCTCGACGAAGGCCGCGCCGAAATCCGCCGCCGCTTCGAGGCGACACGCGATGGCCGCATGGCCGCCGAAGAAATGTCGTTTCTGGTCGATCAGTTGCTGCGATCGCTCCATGAATTCGCCATCGCGACCGCGTACCCCAACGCCAACCCTTCGACCGGCGAGCGCGTCGCGATCGTCGCGACCGGCGGCTATGGGCGCGGCGAGCTCGCGCCGTTCTCGGATATCGATCTGTTGTTCGTGACGCCGTACAAGCGGGCCCCCTATGTCGAACAGCTCGTCGAGTATCTGCTGTATTTCCTCTGGGACCTGGGCCTCAAGGTCGGCCAGGCAACGCGCAGTGTCGATGAAAGCATACGGCAGACGACATCCGACATGACGATCCGCACCGGCCTCCTCGAAGCGCGCTTCGTTGCCGGCGAGCAGTCGCTCTATCTCGATCTGCGCCGTCGCTTCCGCAAGGAAATCCAGGAAGCGCCCGGCAGCGGTCTTGCCTTCGTCGAGGCGAAGCTGTCCGAGCGCAACCGCCGCCATAAGAGACTCGGCGATTCGCGCTATGCGCTCGAACCGAATATCAAGGACGGCAAAGGCGGCCTGCGCGATCTGCACACTTTGTTCTGGATCGCGAAATATCTCTATCGCGTGCGCAGTGTCGATGCGCTGGTCGGGCGCAAGGTGCTGACCGAAGACGAGGCGGCGACCTTCCGCAAGGCCGATGCGTTCCTCTGGAGCCTGCGTTTCGCGCTGCATTATCTGACCGATCGCGCGGAAGAACGGCTCACCTTCGATCTGCAGCCGCGTCTGGCCGAGCAGTTCGCCTATACCGATCATGCCGGCGCGCGCGGCGTCGAGCGGCTGATGCGTCATTACTTTCTGATTGCGAAGGGCGTCGGCGATCTGACCCGCATCTTCTGCGCGACGCTCGAGGCTCAGCACAGCAAGGGCCGGGTGCAACGCGCATCGGGCGTGCCGTTCTTCAAAAAAGAGGTCGAGGGGTTCCCGGTCGATGGCGACCGTCTCTCGATTGCCGAGCGCGATGCCTTCATGCGCGATCCGGTCGCCCTCATCCGGCTCTTCGAAACGGCGCAGCGGCACGGGCTCGACATTCATCCGGCGACCCTGCGGCTCGTCACGCGCCATCTGCGCCTGGTCGATCAGGGCTTGCGCGACAATCCAGAGGCGAATCGCCTCTTCCTCGACATTCTGACCTCGCCGCACGCGCCGGAGGCTGCGTTGCGCCGCATGAGCGAGGCCGGCGTGCTCGGCCGCTTCATTCCCGATTTCGGGCGTGTCGTGGCGCAGATGCAATACGACATGTATCACTCCTATACGGTCGACGAGCACACGCTGATGGCAATCGGCATCCTGCATCGCATCGAGCAGGGCGAGCTGAAAGACGAAGTGCCGATCGCGAGCGACGTCATCCACAAGGTGCTGTCGCGTCGCGTGCTCTATGTCGCGCTCTTCCTCCACGATATCGCGAAGGGTCGCGGCGGCGATCATTCCGAGCTCGGCGCCGACATCGCTCACGGACTCTGTCCACGCCTGGGGTTCGAGGATTGGGAGACCGAAACCGTTGCGTGGCTGGTGCGTTATCACCTGCTGATGAGCAACACCGCCTTCAAGCGCGACATCGACGATCCGCAGACGATCGAGGCTTTCGCCTCCGAGGTGCAGTCGCTCGAACGGCTCCGGCTGCTGCTGGTGCTGACCGTCGCCGACATCCGCGCGGTCGGCCCGCGCATCTGGAACGGCTGGAAGGCACAGCTGCTGCGCGATCTCTATTACCGGACCGAGAATTATCTCTCGGGCGGGCTCTCCGGCGATGCGACCAGTGCGCGCGCGATCGCCGCGCGGCAGGCGCTCGAGGCGCGGCTCGGCGACTGGAAACATGAAGATGTCGAAGCGCATCTCTCCCGCGCCGGCGCCGCCTATTGGCTCGGTTTCGAGACCGACGCGCTGGTTCGCCAGGCGGAACTGGTGCGCCGGGTCGAGCGCGACGGTCTTCCCTTCGCCGTCGAATTCCAGATCGACCATTGGCGCGAGGTGACCGAGGCGACCGTCGCGACGCGGGATCGCGCCGGCTTGTTCGCACGTCTCGCCGGTGCGTTTGCGCTGGCCGGGGCCTCGATCGTCGAGGCGAAGATCTTCACGTTCGCCGATGGCATGGCGGTCGACAGTTTCTCGCTTCAGGAAGGAACCGGCCAGGAAGGGACCGCGCGCGCGATCGAGGAGCCGTGGCGTCTCGAACGCATCGAACGCGCGATCCGCCGCATGCTGAAAGACGAAGGACCGGTGCCGCTGCTGACCTTCCTGCCGTCGCCGGTCGCGGATCGGTTCCAGATGTTCAGCGTGGCACCGCGCGTGCTGATCGACAATCAGGCGAGCGCCTCGCACACGGTGATCGAGGTCAACGGCCGCGACCGCCGCGGTCTGCTCTATGCGCTCGGCCGCGCCTTGAGCGAGCATAGGCTGCAGATTTCGAGCGCGAAGATATCGACCTTCGGTGCGCGCGCCGTCGACGTCTTTTATGTGAAGGACCAATACGGCCTTAGAATCGAGAATGCGAAGCGCATCGACGCGATCCGCGCGGCCCTCATGGCGGCGCTCCAGGCGCCGGAGGCGCACACCGAATCAGGTTCGCCCGAGCAGCCGGCCGAAACCGCAGGCGGCGATGCATCCATCGACAATGTGCCGACACGGCGCGCCGGTTGAACCTGTTCCTGTAAAGTAGAGGCGCATGATCCTTCTCCGTTCCGTCGCCACGGTCGGCGGCTTCACCTTGGTCAGCCGCTTTCTCGGCGTCGCCCGCGATCTTCTGATCGCGCGCTATCTCGGTGCCGGCCCGATCGCCGATGCGTTCTTCGTCGCACTCAGATTCCCGAACCTGTTCCGCAATCTCTTTGCCGAGGGCGCGTTCAACGCGGCCTTCGTGCCGCTCTATGCGCGCAAGCTGACGGAAGCGGGGCCGAACGCGGCGCGCATTCTCGCCGAGCGGATTTTGTCGGTCATGGTTACGTTCATGCTGATCCTGACCGTTGCGGCACAGTTCGCGATGCCCTGGCTCATGTATGCAATCGCGCCCGGCTTCGCGTCCGACCCGGAAAAATTCGATCTCGCGATCCGCCTCACGCAGATCACTTTCCCCTATCTGCTCTTCATGTCGCTCGCGGCCTTGCTTGGCGGCATCCTCAATTCGCTCGACAAGTTCGCCTATGCGGCGGCCGCGCCCATCCTGCTCAATCTCACGATGATCGCAGCATTGGTGCTGGTGATGCCGACGACGACGCAGCCGGGCGACGTGCTCGCCTGGTCGGTCGCGCTCGCCGGGCTGCTGCAGTTCCTCTGGCTCGCCTGGTCCTGCCAGAGAGTCGGCGTGATGCTGCGCTTCCCGCGCCCGAGCCTCTCGCCCGAAGTGAAGCGGCTGTGGAAGCTGCTGATCCCCGGACTGATCGGCGCCGGCGTCATGCAGATCAATATCGTGATCGGCACGATCATCGCGTCGCTATTCGCGGGCGCCGTCTCCTATCTCTATTACGCCGACCGCATCTACCAGCTTCCGCTCGGCGTGATCGGCGTCGCGATCGGCGTGGTGCTGCTGCCCGAACTGACGCGGCGGCTGCGCGGCGGCGATTCGGGCGGGGCGATGTGGAGCTTCAACCGTGCGGTCGAGATCGCGATGCTGCTCACATTGCCGGCGGCGGCGGCGCTCATCGCCGTGCCGCTGCCGATCGTGACGGTCCTTTTCGAGCGCGGCGCCTTCGGCCCGGCTGAGAGTTACGAGACGGCGCGCGTACTCGGCATCTTCGCGATCGGCCTGCCGGCCTATGTGCTGGTGAAGACGCTCGCCCCCGGCTTCTATGCGCGCGAGGACACGACGACGCCGTTCCGCATCGCGATCGTGACGATGATCGTGAACACGGTCCTCAGCGTGGCGCTCGCCTTCACGATCGGCTTCGTCGGCATCGCGATCGCGACCACGATTGCCGCCTGGGTCAATGCCGGCCTGCTCGCGTGGAAGCTGCGCCAGGCGGGCCATCTTGCGATCGACGACCGGCTGAAACGCCGCCTGCCGCGTATGATCGCGGCCAGTCTCGTCATGGGCATCGTGTTGTGGTTCGGCGGCGACATGCTCGCCCCGTGGTTCGAGGACCGCACGATCGTGAAGCTCGCCGCGATTTCGATCATCGTCGGCGGCGGGCTCGCGATCTACGCGGCACTGGGCCTCGCGATCGACGCCTTTACCTGGCGCGATCTGAGAGAGGCGTTCAGAAGGCGGAGGTAACGCACCTCCTCATCCCGAGGAGGCTGCGTTAGCGGCCGTCATAAGGCCCGCCTGATGCGTCGAAAGGACGCTCGCCGGTTGATTCCGCTCGCCCGCCTGCTCATGTGCATGACTCGTATCCATCGAACCACCGCAGTCGAGGGGGCAGATCGCATGCCACGCATGAAAGCAGCCATTTTCGCGGAACCGGGCCGGATTGTGCTCGACGAGAAACCCATCCCCGATGTCGGGCCGCTCGACGCGCTGCTGCGGATCACGACGACCACGATCTGCGGCACCGACGTTCACATCCTGAAGGGCGAGTACCCGGTCGAACGCGGCCTCACGATCGGCCATGAGCCGGTCGGCGTGATCGAGAAACTCGGTTCGTCGGTGCAGGGCTTCAGCGAGGGCCAGCGCGTCGTCGCCGGTGCGATCACGCCGAGCGGGCACAGCAACGCCTGCCAATGCGGCCGTCCTTCGCAGGATGGGCCGGGCACGCGCCACGGCTGGAAGGCGATGGGCGGCTGGCGCTTCGGCAACACGATCGACGGCTGCCAGGCCGAATATGTGCTGGTGCCCGATGCGATGGGCAATCTTGCCGCCGTGCCCGACGATCTTACCGACGAGCAGGTGCTGATGTGCCCCGACATCATGTCGACCGGGTTTGCCGGTGCCGAGAACGGCGATATCAGGATCGGCGATGCGGTCGCCGTGTTCGCGCAGGGGCCGATCGGGCTCTGCGCGACGGCCGGCGCGAAGCTGCTCGGTGCCGCGACCATCATCGGCGTCGACCGCGTGCCGGAACGGCTCGCCATGGCGAAGAAACTCGGCGCCGATCACGTGGTCGATTTCAGCAAGACCGATCCCGTTGCGGAAATTATGCGCCTGACCGATGGGCGCGGCGTCGATGTCGCGATCGAGGCGCTCGGCACGCAGGCGACATTCGAAGCCTGCCTCCGCGTGCTGCGGCCGGGCGGTACGCTCTCGAGCCTCGGCGTCTATTCGTCGGATCTGAAAATTCCGCTCGATGCGTTCGCGGCCGGGCTCGGCGATCACCGGATCGTCACCTCGCTCTGTCCCGGCGGCAAGGAACGCATGCGCCGGCTGATGGCGATCATCGCATCGGGCCGCGTCGATCTCGGCGCGATGGTGACGCACCGATTCAGGCTCGACGAGATCGAAACCGCCTACGACCTGTTCGCCAACCAGCGCGATGGCGTGTTCAAAGTGGCGATCGTGCCATGACACCGAACAAACCGTCTCCCCTGCAGCGTCGCGTCGCGGCTATCACCGATCGCGGCCGCCACACCGCTCGCTAGACGGCGCGGGTCAGGCGCTCGCGCAGGAGCGCGGCACGCCGCGCGCCCTCGTCGCCGATCAGCGCCTCGAGCGGCAGCAGATCGCGTTCACGTTCGGGCCGCGCCAGGTAAAAGACCGCTTCGATCCAGTCCTTCGACGGCGGCCGATCCACCGGATCCATATCGGTGCCGGCGATTTCGCGCACCGCTTCGCCCATCCGTGCGCGTTCGTCGCGATCGGCAAAACGTCGATGTGCAAAGGCGCGCGCCGTCCACGGTTCGAGCGCAAGATCGTGCTTGCCCATCAATTCAACGAGCGGACGGATATCCAGATGGCGCAAAGGGAAGATAGCGACCCAGGGCTTGCAGCCGGCAGGAAAGGTGCTCAGCACGCGCGCAAAGGTGCTGGGCCCGATATAGCTCATGCCGCCGGTCACCGTAATCAGGTCGGCGCGCGCCATCGTGCGGCACTGGTCTTCATTGGGGTCGTTATGTTCGAAGTCGCCGACGATTGCGGTATCGAGCAGCCTGACCGACTTCGCATAGCCGAGCGCCTGCGATGCCACATCGACGCCGATGAATCGTGCGGGTACCGGCTGGCGCGCGTTGGCCGCAAACCACGCGCGATCGGCGCGCAACCGCTCCGCCATCGGCTTGCTGCGCCGCCGCCTGCGGAATCGATCATAAAGGTCGTCCATCGAAAGGCGGTGATTGGTCAGCGCGGCGTTCGCGCCATAACCGCAGCAAAGATCGAGAACGATCGTCGTTTCCATCCGGCGCGCCCGGCGTAGTGCGTCGATACAGCGGCGAAAGATCGGCGCCGCGACCGCCGGCGTACGATACTCCAGCGGACGGAGACTCGAGAAATATCCGCTCGGATCCTCGGAATTGTAGATTGGCGCGAACTCGAACTTGCGGCTGGTTCGTGGCGCACGTTCGTCGGCGCGATGCCGGCTGTATTGCGGGGCGGACCCTTGCGAAAGAGCCCGATCGGTTCCGGTCGCTTCAGGATGACGTTTGATGATTCTTCCTCCAGTTTCAGTGTTGCGGAGCCGGTGCCGCTGCGCGCGTGGTTGCCTGCATCTCTCCGGTCGCAAGTCGCGTATCCCAATGTGCGACTAGGCGAGTCACCGTTGCCGGCTCGTCGAACCGGCTTTCGAGGATTCGGCGATACCAGCTTTCCTCGGCCGAGCGGCCGCCGGGCCCGTTCGTCGCACCTGTCGGCGGCGGGTCGCGAAAAAGGCTCGTGAGATGCGCTTCGAGCCCGCTGCCCTGATCGAACTGCGCCTTGTCGCGCCAGACGATTTCGGGCGGCAGCAGATCCTCGAATGCCTTGCGGAGAATCCATTTCTCGATCCGCTTCGCGCCGGCGCTCTCGGCCTTCAGCTTCCACGCCGGCGGCAGGCTGAGCCCGAGCGCGATCATCGCCTTGTCGAGGAACGGGACGCGCGCCTCGAGCCCATGCGCCATGGACATGCGATCGACACGCTGCAGGTTAATGTTGTGCATGATGGAGATCGAACGGCGCAGCTCTTCGTGCAGGGCGTCCGGATCCGATATGTCGCGATAGTAGCGGTAGCCGGCAAACAGTTCGTCCGCGCCTTCGCCGGTCAACACAACCTTAACCTCGTCGGCGGCGAAGCGCGCGACGAACCAGGTGGGCACGGCGGAGCGCACCAGGTCGCTATCGAAGGTTTCGAGGTGAAAGAGAATGTCCGGCAACGCCGCCGAAATCTCCTCGGGCGTCAGCACGCGCTCGTGATGCGCGGTGCCGAGATGCGCGGCGACCTTCCGCGCCGCTGCGAGATCGGGGCTGCCGGGCAGGCCGACGGCAAAAGTCTTGAGACCGGGCACATGCTTGGCCGCGAGCGCGGCGATGATCGAGCTGTCGAGTCCACCCGAGAGCAGGCAGCCGAAGGGCACATCGCTTCTCAGGCGCTTGACGACGGCGCGCTCGAGCGTATCGCGCAGGGCGGCCATCGCGTCCGCGAGCGACCAGCGATCCGGCGGTGCATCGGGAACCTCGTAGTAACGGACAAAGCCGCATTCCGGCGTCCAGTAATGGCCAGCAGGAAACTCGCGGACATCGTCGGCCAGTCCAACAAGCGCCTTGATTTCGGATGCAAATAGCAGCGCAGCGGACGGTCTGTCGGGCGCGCCGCCGGTCCCCGCGCCATCGGTGCGCGCCCCGTTTGTGTTGCGCGGCGTACCAAAATAGAGCGGCTTGATGCCGATCGGATCGCGCGCCGCGACGATATGCCCGTCCTGCATCATCGCAAAAGCGAACATGCCGTCGAGTCCGGCGATGGCATCCGGACCCTTCCGTGCAACGCTATGCAGGATCGATTCGCAGTCGCTTCTTGTGCGCCAATGCGAATCGCTGAATCGCGCACGGAGCGCCGCATCGTTGTAGATCATACCGTTAGCGACGATCGCCGCGTTGCCCGACGCGGTGCCGATCGGCTGGCGTCCGCCTTCGGGATCGATGATCGCGAGGCGACAATGGCCGAGCACGCTGCCGTCCATCGCCATGAATCCGTCGCCGTCCGGCCCGCGATGGCGTTGGCGCTCGATCAGGCGCCGGACGAGATGGCGGTTTGCATCGCCGCCCGGGCTTTTACTATCCCAGAGGGCAGCGATTCCGCACATGCGTAACTCCCATTCGATCCGGTCTCCATCCCATTCGATCCGATCGTGCGATTTCCGACGCCGCCGCAGACTGTGCCGACATCAGAAGCGAAAACATCTGCGGCGCCGGCCTTTCATTTCGGCGTTGTTTTCGGGTATTTTTTGCGTATGTCGTTATATAGAGCCGTGCGTCGGTCGATGCAACCTTGCGCAGCAATTTCCTGCGCGTTAACGCATCCTAAGACAGTATTATATTCGAAGATACACCAAAAACTTGTTATTATTCACGGCGCCGATGCATGCTGAATCGGGAGAATCCCGGGAATTTTTTTCCAATCGTTCCGCACAGCGACGCGATGATTCCGGGACAAGATTTTTTCGTGAGATTTGTGCACGATGGAGATTCGCCATCGCGAATCTGTAAAACAATCATCGTCGGGCATTGCCGCGATTCGAGAAGCCGTCCTCACTCATTCCGCAGATACGGCGCGGCCTTGGTCCCGAGCACCCGCCACGTCCCGAGAAAACCCAGCACCATCGCGGCGAGCGTGCCGCCGACCACGATCGCGAGCGCGATCGCGGGATCGAAGCCCCACGGCGTTTCCAGCAGATAAGTGACCAACCCCCAGGCGGCGGCATGGCCGAGGATGAGCGCGAGGATCGCAGCCGCGATGCCGAGCAGCCCGTATTCGATCGTGAAGCTCTTCGCGATGTCGCGCCGCGTCGCGCCCAGAACCTTCAGCACGACCGCATCGTAGCGCCGCCGATGCGTCTGCGCCGCGATCGCGGCCGCGAGCACTAACAGGCTCGACGCCAGGGTCACCATCGCCGCAAGCGAGATCGCCGAGCCGAGCCCCTCGATGATCGAGGCGACGGCCGCGATCGCATCCTTGACGCGTATCGCCGACACGTTCGGGAACGCATCGGTCACCGCGCGCTGGAGTGCGATCTCGCGCGTTTCGATCTCCTGCGCCGATAGTGCGTCGCCCCCGTCCACGCCCCCGTCCACGCCCCCATCCGCGCCGCCTTGCGTGCTCTCCATCTGCGCGGTGGCGATATGCATCGAGGGGGCGCCCGCGAGCGCGCCCGGTGAAAACACGAACACGAAATTGATGTCGAGCCGGGTCCAGTCGACGATGCGCAGATTGGCGATTGTCGCTTCGATCGGCCGTCCCAGCACATTGACCGTGATCGTGTCGCCCGGTTCGAGGCCGAGCCCTTCGCCGACACCGGATTCGATCGAGACCAGATTCGGGCCCGCGTAGTCTTCGGGCCACCATTCGCCGCTGAGGAGTTCGCCGTCGGCCGGCGGCGTCGCCGTCCAGGTCACGCCGCGATCGCCCCGTAGCGCCCAGGCCGCACCTTCGCCGGGCTCGATCTGATCGGCCGGCACGCCGTCGACGACCGTGATGCGCCCGCGCAGCATCGGCTCCTGCTCGATCGCCTTTACGCCCGGAAACTCGGAGACCAGTGTCTGGAATTCGTCGATCTGCGTGCCCTGGATGTCGATGAAATAGAAGGCGGGCGCCTCGGCCGGAATCGATCGCACCAGCTCGCGTTCGAGATTGGCCTGCACCAGCGTGACCATCACGAGGACGGTGAGGCCGAGGCCCAGCGACAAGAGCGCGCTCGTGGTCGGCGCGCCGGGCCGTCCGATATTCGCGAGTGCCAGGCGCATGATCGGACCTCGCCGTGATTCGCCGCCGCGCTGCCCCGAGCTCTCGTTCATCCGCCGAGTCAGATGTTTCAAACCACGCGCCGCCAGATGAAACAGATAAAAGGCGACGATCGTGCCGCCCGCAAACCACAAGGTGAGCATCCGGTCGCCCGCCGTGATCGCGGCGAGCAGCACGAGGGCTGCGACGATCGCACCGAGCAACAGCATGTCGAAGGCGGTCGGCTTCACCTCCATGCGCTGCACCAGGTCGCGGAAGAGCGTGCCGGGCGGCACGGCGCGGGCGCGAATGAGCGGCCAAAGCGAAAAAGCGATCGCGACCAGAAAGCCGCAGCCGGATGCGAGCAGCAGCGGTCCGGCATAGATCGCCGGTTCGAGTGTCAGCGCATAGCGTTCGCCGAGCGGTGCCGCGATCGCAAACGGCACGACGGCACCGATCGCAATCCCGATCGCAATGCCGACCAGCGCCATGATCGCGACCAGCAAGAGGTAGATTCGATATATCAGCGTCTGCGACGCGCCGAGACACTTGAGTGTCGCGACCGTCGCGATCTTGCCGTCGAGCCAGGCGCGCACCGCATTGCCGACGCCCACGCCGCCGACCAGCAGGGTCGAAAGCCCCACCAGGGTGAGATAGGTCGCGGTGCGGTCGATGAAGCGGCGAATCGAGGGCGCGGCCTCGTCGAGCCCGCGCACACGCCACAGCGCGTCGGAAAATTCCGCTTTCGCCGCCTCGACGATTCCGATCGGATCTACGTCCGGCGGCAATGCGAGACGGTAGTGATACTCGATCAGGCTTCCTTCCTGCACGAGCCCGGTTTCCTCGAGGCTCGCATCGGCGACCATCAGCCGCGGTCCCAATATGAAGACCGACGCACCCCGATCGGGCTCGCGCTCGATGACGCCGCGCAATTCGTACTCGAGCGTGCCGATCGTGACGGGATCGCCGATCGCGAGCCCGAGCCGGTCGACAAGGGCGCGTTCCGCAACGGCGCCCCAGCGCCCGTTCTGCTGCGCGAGTGCCCCCCGCAGGTCGGTCGGCGGATCGAGCCGCGCCTCGCCATAAAGCGGATAATTGGTGTCGACGGATTTCAGTTCGACCAACGTGCGGTTGCCGTCGGATGCGCGGGCCATCGCGCGCATGTCGCGCACTTCCGAGACCGTGCCGGCCGCGTCGAGGAAATCCTGCTGCGCCGGATCGATCGGCCGATAGAGCAACCGAAATTCGAGATCGCCGCCGAGCAACGCCTTCGCATCGCGCTCGAGCCCGCCGAGCGCGGATGCCGTTACCGAACCGACCGCGGCAATGATTGCAACGCCCAGCGCGAGACACAGCAGGAACAGGCGAAAGCCCTTGATCCCGCCGCGCAGCTCGCGCCGCGCGAATTTGAGCGCGAGCGGCCAGCCGCCTGGATCGGGTGCGGCACCCTGCGATGGCGTCGCCACGATGGTGCCTTCAGAGACCGACACGCGCGTCCCTCGATCCGGTGACGGACGCTGTTGGCGTTACGCCTTGTGCGATCTCCGCATCCGACGCGATCCTGCCGTCGCGCATCGCGAGCTGGCGCGAACAGCGGCTCGCCAGCGCGCGCTCATGCGTGATGAGCAGCAGGGTGCTGCCATGTTCCTTCTGCCGCTGGAACAAAAGATCGATCACCTGCTGGCCGGTTTCGATATCGAGATTGCCGGTCGGCTCGTCCGCCAGCAGCAGCGATGGCGAAATCGCGAACGCGCGCGCGAGTGCGACGCGCTGCTGCTCGCCGCCCGACATCTGCGCCGGGTAATGCCCGATGCGATGGCCGAGCCCGACCGCGTCGAGTTCGATCCGCGCGCGCTCGAACGCATCGCGCCGTCCGGCAAACTCCAGCGGCACCGCGACATTCTCGAGCGCCGTCATGGTCGGAATGAGATGGAAGGACTGGAACACGATGCCGATCCGCGCGCGACGGAAGGCGGCGAGCTGGTCCTCGCTCAAGGGACCCAGATCGGTGCCGGCGATCGAAACCCGGCCCTTGGTCGGCCGTTCGAGCCCGGCCGCGATCATCAGGAGGCTGGTCTTGCCGCTGCCCGACGGGCCGATCAGGCTCACCGTCTCGCCGCTTCCGATCGCCAGACTTATTCCGCGCAGGATGTTGACCGGGCCGGCAGCGCCAACCAGTTTAAGTTCAATGTCAGTCAGTTCGATCATGCCTGCCTCGATGGGGGCTGTTGGTGGGGCTCAAGCCCCGATCTCGGGAAATAGCGGCCGATTCGGTGTGCGGCGGCCCCTCTTTATCCGCCGTTCCGGATATAGCGCCCGGCGCAGCGCGTTCAACGCGGGCACCCGGCTTTTCAACATGCTGCGGCTGCAAATCGGCGCCTTTCTGCTGGCCCTGACGATCGCGGGGACGATGCATCCCACTATCTCTTTCGGGCGGGAATCGGGCGAGATCCGCATCCTCGCCTTCGGTGCCTCGATCGTGGAGGGCTACGGGCTGCCGGCCGCCGACAGCCTCCCGGTCCGGCTCGAGGCGGCGCTCGACGCGCAGGGCTTCGATGCGACGGTCGTCAATGCCGGTGTCTCCGGGGATACCACCGCGGCGGGGCTTTCGCGCCTCGCCTGGACGTTGGGCGAACCCTACGATCTTGCGATCCTCGCGCTCGGCTCGAACGATGCGCTGCGCGCGATCGAGCCCGACCAGACCCGCGCCAATCTCGATGCGATGCTGACACAATTCGCCGACGCGGGTCTGCCGGTGCTGCTGGTCGGCATGTATGCGCCGCGCAATCTCGGCGCCGACTACGTCGCCGAGTTCGATGCGATCTATGAAGACCTTGCGGAACAGCATGACGTCGCGCTGATGCCGTTTTTGCTCGAGAATGTCGCGCTCGATCCGGCACTCAACCAGTCCGATGGCATCCATCCCAACGCCGCAGGTGTCGCGGTGATCGTTGAAACGATGCTGCCATTTCTGCTGCCGCTGGTCGAACAGGCCGCCAACGATTCCGGCGCGAACGAGGTGTCGCAGGAATCGGTGCCGCCGGAAAATCAAACCGACGAGCCGCCGGAACCCGGCCTCGAACGCGCCAACGACTAGGCAACATTGTGAGTACATTCCGCGCGGCGCATTCGAGCCATGTCGATCCCATGCAGGCGGTCGCGCAATGTCTCGCGGCGCTCGGCCGCAATGACGGCTGCACGCTCGGATTCGTCTATGCGACAGATTATCTCGCAGCGTCCCTGCCGCAGATCGTAGCCGCCCTGCGCGCCGAAACCGGGATCGCCGACTGGACCGGCACGACGGGTCTCGGCGTCATGGCGAACGGCCGCGATTCAAATGGCAAAGGGGAGGGCGTCGAGTATTTCGACCGCCCGGGCCTTGTGGTCATGCTTGCCGCCCTGCCGGCCGAGAAGTATCTTCTGTTCGAACCGGTGCATGGCGGCATGCCGCCCTTCGAGCGTGCGCACCGGGCCTGGCTGGAACGCAACCTCCCGCTTTTCGGTGTCGTGCACGGCGATCCGCGCAATCCGAACGCGGCATCGATCGTCGCCGAACTGTCGGCGGCGACCGGCGCGTTCCTGGTCGGCGGATTGACCGCCTCGCGCGATGCGTTTCCGCAGGTGACGAGCAGCATTGTCGAGGGCGGCGTCTCCGGCGTGCTGTTCGCGGCCGGCACCGATGTTGCGACAGGTTTGACGCAAGGCTGCAGCCCGCTCGGTTTCGTGCACGAGATCACCGATGCCGAAGACAATGTGGTGAAGACGCTCGACGGCGAACCGGCGCTCGCGGTCTACCAGAAAGCGATTGGCGAAATCCTGTCGCGCGATCTGCGCCGTGCCGTCAGCCTCGTGCATGCGGCCCTGCCGGTAACCGGGTCGGACACGGGCGATTATCTCGTGCGCAACATCGTCGGCATCGATCCCCAACGCGGCTGGATCGCGATCGGCGACGAGGTCGCAACCGGCGGGCGTCTCATCTTCGTGCGGCGCGATCCGACGGCCGCGCGCGAGGATATGGTGCGCATGCTGGGGCGCCTTACGTCGCGCATGAAAGAGCCGCCCAAGGGCGCGCTCTATCATGCCTGCGTCGCGCGCGGCCGGCACATGTTCGGCGAGGACGGGGCCGAGATCGCGATGATTCGCGAGGCGCTTGGCGAAATTCCGCTGGTCGGCTTCTTCGCGAACGGCGAGATTTGCCATAACCGGCTTTACGGCTATACCGGCGTGCTCTCGCTGTTCTTCTGATCCGCGATTCGGCCCTCTCCTCCGCAATCCGGCCCTCTCGAATCGGCGACCCAGCCGGCTCGCGCGGTGCCGGAAAATTCTGCTAATTGTTAATCCGGTTTTCATACGGAGTTGTGCATGGACTATCGGCAACTGGGCAGGACCGACATCAAGGTGAGCGCGATCTGCCTCGGCTCGATGACCTGGGGCGAACAGAACAGCGAGGATGAGGGCCACCGGCAGCTCGATTTTGCATTTGATAAGGGCGTCAATTTCATCGATACGGCCGAGATGTATCCGGTGCCGCCGCGCGCCGAGACCTATGGCCGCACCGAGGAAATCATCGGTTCCTGGCTGCGCGCGCGCGGTAATCGCGATCGCGTCGTCATCGCGACGAAACCGGCCGGGCCCGACGAACGGCTCGTCTATGTGCGCGACGGCAAGCCCCGGCTCGATCACGACCAGATGAGCCGCGCGCTCGATGCGTCGCTGGCGCGTCTCGGCACCGACTATGTCGATCTCTATCAACTGCATTGGCCGGAGCGGCCGGCCAATCGCTTCGGCCGGCTTGGTTTCGAAGTCGAAGAGGGTGGGGACGGCACACCGCTCGAAGAAACGCTGGCTGCGCTCCGCCGGCTCGTTGCAAGCGGCAAGGTGCGTCATGTGGGCATCTCGAACGAGACCCCCTGGGGCACGATGCGATTTCTCGCGCTCGCCGAAGCGGGCAAGGGGCCGCGCATTGTCTCGATCCAGAATCCCTACAGTCTCCTGAACCGCAGTTTCGAGGTCGGCCTCGCCGAGATCGCGACTCGTGAGCAGGTCGGGTTGTTGCCGTACTCGCCGCTGGCGATGGGCGTGCTCAGCGGCAAATATCTCGGCGGCGCGACGCCCGAGGGTGCGCGGCTCTCGCGCTGGCGGCATTACAAGCGCTACCGCACGCCGGCGGCGCAGGCCGCGACCGCCGCCTATGTCGATATCGCCCGGCAGAACGGCCTCGACCCGGCGCAGATGGCGCTCGCCTATGTGACGTCCCGGCCGTTCGTGACCGCGACCATCATCGGCGCCACGACCATGGCCCAGCTCGAGACCGATATCGGCGCCGCCGACCTCGTTCTGTCGGACAAGATCCGGGCCGACATCGAGGCGGTGCACCGGCTCTATACCTATCCGGCGCCCTGACCTATATAGGGATTGTTGTTCCCGGCAGCGGTTTCCTGGCAACAGGGAGGGCGCTCGCGCCATGCGGATGTTCGTCGCGCTCCCGGTTCCCGAGCGGACCCGCGAAGAGCTGGCCTATCTCTGTTGCGGCCTGCCCGGCGCGCGCTGGGTTCACGCGGAGAATTTCCACATCACGCTGCGCTTTCTCGGCGAGATCGACGGCGGCACGGCTGAGGATGTCGATACCGCGCTCGCCGGCATCCATGCGCCCGAGTTCGATATCGAGATCGCCGATGTCGGCTGTTTCGCCAACGGCCGCAACGTGCGTTCGGTCTGGGCCGGGGTGAAGCCGACTCTGGCGCTCGTCCATCTGCACGACAAGGTCGAATCGGCCGTGGTGCGCGCCGGCCTCGATCCGGACGGCAAACGATTCACACCGCATGTCACGCTGACGCGCTCGAAGGTGTCGCTCGGCGATGCCCGCGCCTGGCTCGTTCGCAACAGCCTGTTCCGGGCGATTCCCTTCGAGGCGACGCATTTCACCTTGTTCCGCAGCTTCATCGGCGGCGAGGGTGCGATCTATCGCGCCGAAAGCGAGTATGCGCTGGACATGGTGCGCGACGTCGCATGAAGGATCTGTCGTTGGGGTTTCGTCCGGTCGGCGACGAGAAGATCGTGGTGCTGACCGGCGCGGGCATTTCCAGGGAATCGGGTCTCTCGACCTTCCGCGACGAGGACGGCATCTGGGCAACCATTACGCCGGAGGATGTCGCGACACCAGAAGCGTTCGAGCGCAACCCGGTTCTGGTCCATGATTTCTACAACGCGCGGCGGCGCCATCTGCTCGGCGGCGCGGTCAATCCCAATGCCGCGCATAAGGCGCTGGCGCGGCTCGAAGCCGAATGGCCGAACGATGTTTTGATCGTCACGCAGAACATCGACGATCTGCACGAGCGCGCCGGGTCGCGCAATCTCGTGCACATGCATGGCGAAATCCTGCGCACGCGCTGCCTCGCCTGCGAGGCCATCGGCGAATGGCGCGACGATCTTTCTGTCGATCTCGCTTGTGCCGCTTGCGACGCGCGCGGCAGCTTGCGCCCGCATGTCGTCTGGTTCGGCGAGTACCCCTTCGAGATGGAGCGGATTTATGCCGCGCTCGGGCAGTGCGGCCTGTTCGTCTCGATCGGCACGTCGGGCCATGTCTATCCGGCGGCGGCCTTCGTCGAGATCGTGCGCGATCTGGCCGGTGCGCACACGGTCGAGCTCAATCTCGAAGCCTCCGAGCAACGCGGCCATTTCGCAACGGCGATCGACGGCCCGGCGAGCGAGACCGTGCCGGCTTTTGTCGCATCTTTGCTCAAGGCCTATCCCGCGATTCCGCGATGACGGAGCCGATCGCCGCTGCCGCCCGCGCGGCGCGGGACTGCACGATTTGTGCCGAGCATCTGCCGCTCGGCCCGCGTCAGGTCTTTCGCGTATCGACCAGTGCGCGGCTTTTGATCGTCGGTCAGGCGCCGGGTACGAAAGTGCACGAGACCGGCATTCCCTGGGACGATGCGAGCGGCGAAAGGCTGCGCGACTGGTTGCGCCTCGATCGCGAGCGCTTCTACGACGAGAGCCGTGTCGCGATCGTGCCGATGGGCTTTTGCTATCCCGGCACCGATGTTCGGGGCGGCGATCTGCCGCCGCGCAAGGAATGTGCGCCGGCCTGGCATCCGACGCTTCTCGCGCTGATGCCGTCGATCGAGCTCACGCTGCTGGTTGGATCCTATGCGCAGGCGCGCTACCTCGCCGCTTCGCGCAAGGCATCGCTGACCGAAACGGTACGGGAATTTCGCGACTACACGCCGCGATACATACCGCTGCCGCATCCCTCCTGGCGCAATACCGGCTGGCTGAAGCGCAATCCCTGGTTCGAAACGGAGTTGTTGCCTTATTTGAGGCCTCGTGTCGCTTTCGTCCTGCGCGACTAGACGGGAAAGTGCCGCCTCAGGACAGCGGCGCGCGCTCGGTCGCTTCGGCCTCGGCTTCGAGCCGGTCCATGTCGTCGTCCGAGAAGCCGAAATGATGACCGATCTCGTGGATCAGCACATGGCGCACGATGTCGGTCAAATCCTCGCCGGTATCGCACCAGTAATCGAGGATCGGGCGCCGATAGATGTAGATCATGTCGACGTCGCTGCGCACGTCGCTGATGCTCTGGTCCGTGAGCGCGATGCCCCGATAGAGTCCGAGCAGATCGAACGGCGATTCGAGATCGAGCTCCTGCTGCGTCTCGTCGTCGGGAAACTCCTCGATGCGGATCACGACATTCTGTACGAAGCCGGCGAGCGCTTCGGGCAGGCTGGCGTAGGCGCGCGCGGTCACCGCCTCGATATCCTGAAGCGTGGGTGCCGACGAGAAGGTGCTGGCGGGGGGTCTGCTCTGGGCCATGGGCCCCAACATAGGGATGGTTGATCCGCGAGCCAAGCGTCCGCAAACTAGGCCCATAACACGCCCTTTATCGTCGCCCTATATCACAGCGCCATATCACCGAAGGAGAGCCGGCCATGGTCGAGAAACTGTCAGACGAGGCGCGCAAGGCGGCGTTGCAGGCATTGAGCCAATGGGCGCCGGTCGAGGGCCGGGATGCGATCCAGCGCAGCATCAAGTTCCGGAACTTCAACGAGGCCTGGGGTTTCATGAATCGCATCGCGCTGATGGCCGAGAAGCAGGATCATCATCCGGAATGGTTCAACGTCTATAACCGGGTCGATATCACGCTTTCGACGCATGAATGCGGCGGGCTCTCGGAACGTGACGTCAAACTTGCGACATCGATCGACAAACTGGTCGCCGACAAGGCCGCAGGCTGAACGCATCCGACGCGCCCCGTCGGCATCGGAGACCGACATGAAACCGCGGATCACGGTTCTCACATTGGGTGTCGACGATCTCGAACGATCGCTCGCCTTCTATCGCGACGGGATGGGTCTCGCCACCGAGGGGATCATCGGGCGGGAATTCGAAGACGGCGCGGCGGTCTTCATCGCCCTCAACGACAATCTGAAGCTGGCGCTCTATCCGTCGAAATCGCTGGCCAGGGAGGCGGGCGTCGCCCCGGCATCCGCACGGCTTGGCGCGATCGCCATCGGGCATAACGTGAGTTCGAAAGCCGAAGTCGATGAAGTGATGAAGCAGGCGGAACAAGCGGGCGCCGTGGTGACCGATCCGGCGCGGGTGCGGTTCTGGGGCGGCTACGGAGGTCATTTTCACGACCCGGACGGGCATCTCTGGGAAATCGCCTGGAACCCGCATTGGGGCCTGCCGGACTGATTGTGCCGTCGACCGATCGGTGGGCGGAATTCGGCCGGCGCGCTTCTGCCATGCGTGTGGCTGCATTGCGGCCTCCAAGCGCCCCGCGCATGATGGCTGGATCGTATGGGATTATTTGCTGACAGACCGGGCCGCCGATTTGCAGACCTGCCGCAGCCGCTTGCGGCCGCGCTGTGGATGGTGGGCGCATGTTTTTTCTTTGCCGCGCTCAACGTCGTGATCCGCCATGCGGCACAGATCGTGCATCCGTTCGAAGTTGCATTCTTTCGCAACTTTTTCGGCCTTGCCTTCATGCTGCCCTGGCTGGTCCGCGCGGGGTTGAGCGGGCTGCGCACCGGCAAGCTCAAGCTTTATGGCTGGCGCGCCGCACTCGGCCTCGTCTCGATGCTCTGCTGGTTCCAGTCGCTCGGCATGATTCCGGTCGGGAAGGCGGTGGCGCTCAGTTTTGCCGCCCCCTTGTTCAGCACGTTTCTGGCGGCAACGCTGCTCAAGGAAAATGTCGGCATCCGCCGCTGGTCGGCGACACTGATCGGCTTTGTCGGCGTGCTGATCATCGTGCGCCCGGGTTTCACCAGTTTCGGGCTCGGCGAAGCGCTCGCTCTCGCCTCCGCCGCGCTGATGGCGATCGGCACCATCATCGTGAAAACATTGTCGCGCACCGAACCGACCAACGCGGTCGTCACCTACATGGTGCTGCTGATGACGCCGATGTCCCTGCTGCCGGCCTTGCCGGTCTGGGACTGGCCGGCCTGGTCGCTCTGGCCCTGGCTGGTTGCGATGGGCGCGGTCGGCAGTGCCGGGCATTTCTGTTTCACCCGCTCGCTCGCGATGGCCGATGCCTCCGCCGTCATTCCCTATGACTACACGCGCCTCCTGTTCGTCGCCGGCATCGCCTGGATTGCGTTCGGCGAATTCCCCGACGGGTTGACCTGGGTCGGTGCCGCCGTCATCGCGGCCGCGACGGTCTACATCACCCGGCGCGAAGCGTTTCTCGCGCGCCAGACGACGCGCGAATCGCGCGCGACGCAGGCAGCCACGATGGCCGCCGATCCGGCGCACACCTCGTCGCCGACCGAACCCGGCGCCGATGGCCGGCCCGGTCGTCGCGACTCCGACGGCGGGTAGCGATCGTGCCGCTTGTCGCGCGCTGGCGCGCTTTGTCCGGGAACATGCGCGGCGCTGTCCTGATGTTCGGATCGGGCCTCTGCTTCGTTTTTATGGCGATCCTGATCCGTCTCGTCGCCGAGCGGATCGATCCGCTCCAGATGGCGTTTCTGCGCTCGCTGATCGGCTGGATCATACTGTTGCCGTTCGTCTTCACCGCTGCCGGTACCGTGCGCACCTCGCGCCTCGGCATGCATTTGACCCGCGCGGCGCTTGGCACGCTCGCGATGTTCTGCTCCTATTATGCGATTGCGCATATGCCGCTGGCCGATTACACGGCGCTTTCCTTCACGCGGCCGCTCTTCGCGACGGTGTTTGCCGTCATCATCATCAAGGAGATCGTGCGCTGGCGGCGCTGGACGGCGACTCTGGTCGGATTTCTCGGCGTGCTCGTCATGGTACGGCCGGGCGCCGGCTCGATCGAGCCGGCAACCTTCATCGCGCTCGGCGAATCGGTGGCGCTCGCGTTGCTGATCATCATCGTCAAGATAATGCCGCAGAGCGAGCGGACACTCACGATGATGTTCTGGTTCGGTGCGTTTGCGGTTGCGATCACCTTCCTGCCGGCGGTCGCCGTCTGGCAATGGCCGACGCAGATCGAATGGCTGATGCTGGTCGGCATGGCCATTGCCGGCGTCCTCTCGCAATGGCAGTTCATTCTCGCCTTCCGCTCCGGCGAGGCGTCGTTCGTCGCCCCGGTCGATTATGTGCGGCTGATTTCGGCGGCGGCGATCGGGTTCGTGGTGTTCGCGGAAGTGCCGGTGATCTGGACCTGGCTCGGCGCCGGCATCATCATGGCCAGCACCTTCTACATCATGCGGCGCGAATCGCGCCTCGGCCGCGCACCGAAACCGCCGGCGCAAAGTTCGTGATGACGCCAGTAGCGCGCTCATCCGGAGCCTGTCGAAGGATGAGGCGAATATCATCCTCATGGTCCGACAAGCTCACCATGAGGATAACGAAGGTCATGTCGTTATATCGCGTGCCGTTACGTCGTCATGCTTTCGCAGCCATGCCCGCGCGCGGGCCCGATGCTCGTCCTTGATATGCGCAGTGACACTCTTCACCGCCGCATAAAGCACGGCAGCATCGTCGGTGAAGCCGAGCGAGAGGATGAAATCGGGCAGCATATCGACTGGCAGCACGAAATAGGCGAGCGCGCCCATCAGCACCGCCTTCGCCTGGAGTGGCGTCTTCGGATCGATTGCGGTGTAGTAGGCGGCGAGGAGCTGATCGAGAAACGGTACCCGCGCCGCATATTTGCGGACCTTGCGCCAGAAGCCGCGCTCGACACGCGTCTCGTCGCGCGCCAGCTTCACCGGATCGTAGACAACGATGTCGGTGCTGATTTCGGTGCCGGTTGCGCGGGTAGGGCCGCCGGGGTTGGCGAGCTTAGCGCCTCCCGGGCTCATGCCGGATGCTGCCTCGTTCATGGCCGACAATATGGGCGGGGTATCGGCCCCCTACAACGGCCGCCGCCCGGGTTGACCATGAGGGCCCGGGCGGGGCCGCGGGCCGCCCGGCTGGCTTGCCGGCCGCCGCTTTGCTAGAAACCGCGCCCGACGGGACGATGCGTCAGGACGGCGGATCGGGCAAAACTTCAGGGGCGGTGGCACGATGGATATCAAGGGTCAGGCAGCTTTGGTGACGGGCGGCGGTTCGGGCATGGGCGCCGACGTGGCGCGGCATCTTGCCAAGGGCGGCGCAAAGGTCGCGGTGCTCGACATCGACAAAGCGAGCGCCGAGAAAGTCGCGAAGGAGATCGGCGGCATCGGCCTCGAATGCGACATCGCGAACGCGGCGAGCGCCGAATCGGCGGTCAAGGCGGCGCATGATGCGCACGGGCCGGCGCGCGTGCTGATCAATGTCGCGGGCATCCTCATTCCGGGCCGCATCGTCGGCAAGGAGAACGCGCCGCTCGCGCTCGAGAAATTCGCGAAGGTGATCGAGGTCAACCTGATTGGCACCTTCAACATGATGCGGCTTGCCGCGGCCGACATGGCCGGTGCCGAGCCGCGCGAAGACGGCGAGCGCGGCGTCATCATCTCGACCACATCGGTCGCCGCCTATGAAGGCCAGATCGGCCAGGCGGCCTACGCCGCGTCGAAAGCCGGCATTGTCGGCCTCACTTTGCCGGCGGCGCGCGATCTCGCGTCGAAGGGCATCCGCGTGCTGGCGATTGCACCGGGCGTCGTCGCGACACCGATGATGCTGAACCTGCCACCGGAAATTCAGAAGAGCATCACCGACACGATCCCCTATCCGAGCCGGCTCGCGCGCGCCGACGAATTTTCACGCCTCTGTCTGCATCTGATCGAAAACGTGGCGATGAATGGCGAAGTGATCCGCCTCGACGGCGCGCTCCGCCTCGCGGCGCGTTAGGAACGCGAGGCGGCACATGACCGCGCGCCGCGTCATCGTCAGCGGCGCCGATTCGGGCTATTTCCGTTATCTGAAGCGCGCGGCGGAATCGGTGCGCGCGCGCGATCCCGCCCGCAGCTGCGCTCTGGTGTTGCTCGATCTCGGGCTCGAACCAATGCAGTGCGACGCACTCGCGCCCCTCGCCGATGCGATCGTCGAACCGGGCTGGGACTATGATCTGCCCGATTGCACGACGCTGCCGTCGCACTGGCGCGCTTATACCGCTCGGCCACATTTGCCGAACCATGTGCCGGGTTACGATCTCTATATGTGGCTCGATGCCGATGCCTGGGTGCAGCAATGGGACGCGGTCGAGCAGTTCTTCGCCGCGGCGGGCGACGAGGCGGGAAGGGCGGGCGACACGCACAAGATTGCGATCGTGCCGGAGGTGCACCCCGCCTATCGCAACCAGAACGAAGCGCGCGACGAGTTCGAAGGCGTCATCCGCGCTGCGTTCGAGGATTCGTTCGGTGAGGAAACTGCCGACCGGCTCTATCGCAAGCCCCATCTCAACACGGGTGCGTTCGCGTTGCGGGCCGATGCGCCGCACTGGCAGGCCTGGTCCGATGCGCTCGGCCGCGCACTCAAGGGGCACCCCTCGCGCGCCGGGGTGCGTGAGCGCCCGCCTTCACGGGAACGCCTCGCCGAGCAATGCGCTATGAACGTCGTGGTCTATGACGAAGGTCTGCCGGCGGTGTCTCTCGACCCGCGCTGCAACTGGATCTGCCATCACGCCGCGCCGCGGCACGATCCCGAAACCGGCCTGTTGACCGAACCGACCCCGCCCTTCGCTCCGCTCGGCATCGTGCACGAGACGATGTGGAGCAAAAGCGCCGCTTAAACTGGTTATCGCCGGCTCCGGGCGGCCAGTGGACTCTGTCGCCGCGCACTGCCATATAGCCGGCCATGGCGCCGCTTCCATTCACTAAAGCCCACGGGCTCGGCAACGACTTTGTCATCATCGATACCCGCCAGAATGGCCGGGTGCCGAATGCAGCCGAAGCCGCGCGCATCGCCGACCGTCGGCGCGGCGTCGGCTTCGACCAGCTCATCGTGATCGCGCAACCAAGCCCGAAAGGGCCAAGCGCCGGCGCGAGCCGCGACGATGCCGGCCTCGCCGATGCGCGGCTCATCATCCTCAATGCCGACGGCTCGGAGGCCGAAGCCTGCGGCAACGGCACGCGCTGCGCCGCCTGGATGCTGATGCAGGAGACCAGGCGCGATCATCTGCTGCTCGAGACGGCGGCCGGCCTGCTCGATGCCGAGCTTCTGGCCGACGGGCGGGTCAGCGTCGATATGGGTCTCGTCGGTCTCGACTGGCGCGAGATCCCGCTCGCAAAGCCGATGGACACGCTGCATCTCGATCTCGTGCAGGGCCCGCTCGCCGATCCCGTCGCGGTCAATATCGGCAATCCGCATTGCGTCTTCTTTGTCGACGATGCCGGAGCGATCGATATCGAGCGGCTCGGGCCCGCGATCGAGCGTCATCCGCTGTTTCCCTCGCGCACCAATGTGGAAGTCGCGACCGTGCTTTCGCCGGATCGCATTCGCATGCGGGTCTGGGAGCGCGGCGTCGGCGTCACGCTCGCCTGCGGCTCCGGCGCCTGTGCGACCCTGGTCGCTGCGGCGCGGCGCAAGCTGACCGGCCGTCATGCGACGATCGTCGTCGATGGCGGCGAACTCGAGATCGAATGGCTGAAGGACCAGCATGTGCGCATGACCGGTCCGGTCGCGATCAGCTATTCCGGCACGTTCGATCCCTCGCTGCTGAACGGCTGAATGGCGTGACGCGGCCATGAACGATCTGCATATCGTTACGCTCGGCTGCCGGCTGAACATGGCCGAATCGGAGACGATGCGCGCGCACGCAACCAAGGCCGGCCTCGCCGCGACCGTAATCGTCAATGGCTGCGCCGTCACCGGCGAGGCGATGCGGCAGACGCGCCAGGCGGTCCGCCGCGCGAAACGCGATCATCCCGCAGCACACATCGTCGTCGCCGGCTGTGCGGCGCAGATCGATGCGCCCGGCTTCGCGGCGATGCCCGAAGTCGACGCCGTGATCGGCAACGATGAGAAGATGCGGACCGCCATCTTCGATGCGCTGGCGCATCGTCTTTCTGTATCGCCACAACCCGTATCGTCCGGACCGCTCGTCGCGGTCGGCGACATCATGGCGCCGCGCGAGCCGATTGGTCATCTGGCAACGGGTTTCGATGCCGATACGCGCAACGGCCATGCGCGCGCGTTCGTCGAGGTGCAGCAGGGCTGCGACCATCGCTGCAGCTTCTGCATCATTCCCTTTGGCCGCGGCAACAACCGGAGTGCGCCCGCCGGCGAGATCGTCGCGCAAATTCGTGCGCTGGTCGAAAGCGGTGTGCGCGAAATCGTCCTGACCGGCGTCGACATTACCGGCTGGGGCGGCGATCTGCCGGGCGCACCGAATTTGGGCCAGCTCGCGCGTCGAATCCTGAAACTGGTTCCCGAATTGCGACGCCTGCGTTTATCCTCGATCGATGTGGCCGAAATCGACGACGAGTTGCTGCGGATGATCGCCGACGAAGAGCGGCTGCTGCCGCATCTGCATCTCTCGCTGCAGGCCGGCAGCGACATGATCCTGAAGCGCATGAAGCGTCGGCACAGCCGCGCGCAGGCGATCGCGTTTTGCCGCCGTGCGCGGGATCTGCGGCCCGATATCACCTTCGGTGCCGATCTGATCGCCGGCTTCCCGACCGAGAGCGAGGCGATGTTTGCGGAGGGTCTCGATCTGGTCGTCGCATGCGATCTCGCTTTCCTGCATGTGTTCCCATTCTCGGCGCGCAACGGCACGCCGGCCGCGCGCATGCCGCAACTGCCGAAGGCGCTGCGCAAGGAACGCGCGGCACAACTGCGCGAGGCGGGCGCGCGCCAGCGGGCGCGCTATTTCGATACGCTGATCGGCCGTTCCATCACGGCCCTTGTCGAGAACCGACGGCTCGATCGCGCGCGCGGGCATAGCGACGGGTTCGCACCGATCGACATCGCCTGCGCGGGCACGGATATCGGGCGTGGCGCACTGGTGAAGGCGCGGGTCATATCGCATGACGGCATGCGGCTGAGCGCGCGCTGGATCGAAACGCGCGACGCGACGCCTCGCGGTGTCGCGCAACGCCTCGTGAGCGCGCGCTGATGGCCGGCGGTTCATGGCTGCAACGGCTGAAACAGGGCCTCGGCCGCAGCGCGGGCAAGCTCGGTCAAGGGATCGCGGGAATCGTCGGCGGGCGCAAGCTCGACGCCGCGATGCTGCAGGAGATCGAGGAAGCGCTGATCGCAGCCGATCTCGGCCCGCAGGTCGCGGCGCGTCTGACGGCGGCGCTGGCGAAATCGGCTTCGCGCGGCGAAACTGATGAAGAATCGGTGCGCCGCTTGCTCGCATCGGAAATCGCCGCAATCCTCGAACCGGTCGCGCGGCCCTTGCGGCCCGATCCGGCGCACCGGCCGCATGTCGTGCTGGTGGTCGGCGTCAACGGTACCGGTAAGACGACGACGATCGGGAAGCTCGCGCATTTTTTTGCAGGCGAGGGGCGCCGCGTCGTGCTCGCGGCCGGCGATACGTTTCGCGCGGCGGCGATCGAACAGCTCAAGATCTGGGGTGAGCGCAGCGGCGCCGAGGTCGTGGCGCGTGCGCAGGGATCGGATGCCGCGGGCCTCGCCTTCGAGGCGCTCGAACGTGCCAAGGCAATCGACGCCGATCTGTTGTTTGTCGACACGGCCGGGCGGCTGCACAACAAGGCCGATCTCATGGCCGAACTCGGCAAGGTGACGCGTGTGCTCGCCAAGCTCGATCCGACCGCGCCGCACGATGTGATCCTCGTGCTCGACGCCACAACCGGACAGAATGCGATCCGTCAGGTCGAAACCTTCCGCGAAACGGTGAAGCTGACCGGCCTCGTCGTGACCAAGCTCGACGGCACCGCGAAGGGCGGCGTGCTCGTGGCACTCGCCGAGAAATTCGCGCTGCCGGTCGTCGCGATCGGCGTCGGCGAGGCAGCCGAGGATTTACGGCCGTTCGAGGCCTCGTCGTTCGCGCATTCCCTGTTAGGCATCGACAATGAGCGCCCGGTTGCCTGAATCGGCCCACCAAATATCAGGCCGGCTCTGAGCTGCGTGCCGTAAGCCCCGCTTCTTTCTCAATATTCTTTCTGATATTGTAACCCCAAGGCCTCGACTCGGGGGTACCGCTAACGGGCACGCGCCTATGGGTTTACTCGGAACCAGCAATAATGCGGGCCGCGCCGCCAGCAGTCGTCACGAACGGGGTGGCCTGTTCGGCCGCAACCGCGGCGGCAATGCGTCGGCCGTCGAGACGACGGCGCCCGCCGAAAGCTGGGCCGATCCGCATTCGATGGCCTTCGTCGACCGCTATCTCAAACAGGGCGATCATGTGCTCGATATCGGCGCCAATCTTGGCGGCTTCGCGATCCAGGCGGCGCGCCGCATCGGTCTCGAAGGATCGGTCGATGCCTTCGAACCGAGCCCCCAGATGCGCATGCGCCTCAAGGAAGCGATCGCAACTTCACGCGCCTTGCAGGTCGTGATCCATCCGCGCCTCGTCTCGAACAGAAACGGGCTTGGCCGTTTTCTCGACGGCACCGGCCGCTTCCGTCGCCGCCGCATCGTGGCGCCGACCGAACTGGTATCGGGCGGCGTGATCGGCGTCGATCAGGTGATGCTCGACCGCTGGGTCGATGCGCGGCGCTATGCGCTGATGCGTCTCGATATCGCCGGCTGCGAAATGTTCGCGCTCGAAGGCGCGATGGACTGTCTCGCCGTCGCGAATCCGCCGGCCATCCTTATTGCGCTCGATGCGGCGCTGACCGAATTCGGCAGCGCGCCGGTGCATGTTGCCGAATGGCTTGCAGCGCGCGGCTATGAAACCATTCTCTACGATGCGGACCGTCACAAGCTCGATTATGTCGGCGAACCCTGGCTGCGTCGCCGGCTGGTGCTCGCGATCGCGCAGAGCGCCCGCAACGACGTATCGCGCCGCCTCGCCGATTATACGCCAGCCGCCGCGAACGCCTGATTTCCTGCGACCGTCCGCGTAGCCGCGCGTGACGCCGCCTCCATCTGGTCACTACCATGTCCGTTACCGTCCTGCTTCTGGTTCTTGCCGCGGCGATCATGCACGCGACATGGAACGCAATGATCAAGAGCGGGCGCGACCGCGTCGTCGATCTCACCCTGGTCATCGGCGGCGCCGGCTTCCTCGCGATGCTGGCGATCCCTTTTGTCGGCCTGCCCGATCCGGCAGCCTGGCCCTGGATTGGCGTCTCGGTCGTCACCCATGTCGGCTATTACATTTTCCTGCTCTTCGCTTATCGCGACGGCGCAATGAGCCGGGTCTATCCGATCGCGCGCGGCATCGCGCCGCCTCTGGTCGCGATCATCGCCATTCCACTCGCCGGCGAAGTGCCGGATCTGCTGGGGGCGATCGGGCTCGGCCTCGTCACCGTCGGCATCCTCGTGCTTGCGATTGAGCGCGGCAATATGCGTGGGGCCGAAGGGCGCTCGGTCCTGTTCGCGGTAATCACCGGTTTGTTCATCGTGAGTTATGTGCTCGCCGATGGCATGGGCGTGCGCGCCTCCGGCGACCCTGCGGCCTATATCGCATGGGATTTCTTCCTCGAATCGATCCCGCTGGTCGTTTACTGCATCTATGTGAAACGGCACAGCTTCATCGCGCATGTCGTGCATGACGGCTGGCGCGGTCTGTTCGGCGCGGTGATCGCCGGCGGCGGCTATGCGATCGCGATCTGGGCGATGAGCCTCGCCCCCATGGCGCAGGTGACGGCGTTACGCGAGACCAGCGTGGTATTCGGCGCTGCGATCGGCGCGCTCATCCTCAAGGAGCCATTCGGCCCGCGGCGCATAGCGGCTGCGGTTCTCGTTGCCTTCGGCAACGCGCTGATCCAGTTCTGATTAATCAAAGTCCCGCAGCGGAATCTTCGAGTGGCGAATCGCCCTCCTCCCCGAGCGGATTGGTGCGCGCCGCCGGCTGCGCATCGGAGCCCGCTTCGCGATCGTGCTGCAAGGCCCAGCACACCGAGGGAAAGGCGATCTCGTTCCACGGAATTTCGTCCCAGCGGAAGAGCGCAACCTCGCGGCTCTCGGGTCCGGCGGCAATCTCCGGCGTCTTGAGACGCGCGCGAAAGATCACCTGAACCTGCGAGAGCCGGCGGATCGTGTAGACGGCCAGAACGCCGGTGATGTCGATGCGCGCGCGGGCCTCTTCCCAGGCTTCGCGTTTCGCCCCGTCCATCGCCGTTTCGCGCTGTTCAAGATAGCCGGCGGGCAAGGTCCAGAAGCCGCTGCGCGGATCGATCGCGCGCCGGCACATCAGGATGCGGTCTTCCCAGCGCACGACCGAGCCAACCACAATCTTCGGATTGTCGTAGTTGATGAATCCGCAATCGGCGCAGACCAGTCGCTCCTGCGTGTCGCCGTCGGGAATCTTGCGCAGGAAGCTCTCGCGGGATCGGGCGGGGTCGGGAATATCGGCCATGCCGCTACTCTGCCGCCCCGGGCGGGCGCCAGCAACCGGGCCGGTTTTCGGTCGCCTAGTCGCCGGTATAGCTGACCCGCCAGACGGCGTCGCCGGTATCGTCGGCGATCAGCAGGCTGCCGTCGGCGGCCACGGCCAGCCCGACCGGCCTTCCGAACACGTCGGCCGGGTTGGTGCCTGCGATCCAGAAGCCGGTGAGGAAACTCTCGTAGTACCCGGCGGGGCGGCCGTCTTCGAAGGGCACGCGCACCACCATATAGCCGGTCGGCTCGCTGCGATTCCACGAGCCGCGCAAGGCGACGAACGCATCGCCGACATAATCGTCCGGGAACTGCTTGCCCTCGTAGAACGCGAGACCGAGTGCGGCCGAATGTGCGCGGAACAGCACGTCCGGCACCTTCGTCGACTTGATGAGCCCGAGCGGCCCTTCGATGCCCGGCTGCGGGTTGTCGCCGATATAGGCATAGGGCCAGCCGAAGAAATCGCCGCGCTCGATGCGTGTGAAGTAATCGGGCACCAGATCGTCGCCCAGCCCGTCGCGCTCGTTCACCGTCACATAGAGCTCGCCGGTATCAGGGTGAAATTCGATGCCGACGGGATTGCGCAGGCCCGTCGCAAAATCGCGCTGGTCGCTGCCGTCGGCGGCAAAACTCTGTACCGTGGCGAAAGGCGAGCCTTCGATCGTGACATTCTTTGTCGATCCGACCGTCACGAAAAAGCGGCTGCCGTCCGGTGCGAAGACGATGTTGCGCGACCAGTGGCTCCCCGGATTGCCGAGCGCACCATCGGCGGTCACCTGTTCCGGATCGGCGGACGCCTCGATGTCGCCGGGCCGGTAGGGAACGCGCCAGACCGCCTCGACATCGGCGATATAGAGATAGTTGCCTTCGATCGCGAGCCCGTGCGGCCCATCGAACCCCTCGGCGAAATCATGTCGTTCTTCCGCGATGCCATCGCCGTCGGCGTCGCGCAGCAGCGTCACCTGGCTGGCACGCGGTTCGGAGAGCAGCACGTCGCCGTTCGACGCGACGACCATCCAGCGCGGGTTGTGGAGATCGTCGGCAAAAAGATTCACGCTGAAACCCTCCGGCAGCCGGAACGGCAGCGGGTCCGGACGATCGACGTCGTCGGACTTGTTGCCGCTGCTTTCGGTGGCGTAGGGCGGCGGCAGATCCGCCGGCCGGATCTCGATACGTGTGCCGGGTATCTGTTCGTCCGGTATCGCCTGCGCCATGCCCGATTCGGCAACCAGCAGGAACGCGAGCGCGCAGAGGGCGACAGACACGGTCTCGATATGGCGCATTCATCGTCTCCTGGCCTATGGTCGGGTGCAATTTTATGCACCCACCCGTGCCCCGGAAACCCGTCCGCATGACGACCGACGAGACCGCGACAATGCAGGATATGGCGCCGCGGGCCGCCTTCGTCGAGGGGATGCGGCTCGCCGCCGGCATTCCCGCGATCGTGTTGGCCTCGAGCTATCTCGGCTTCGGCGTGCTGGCACGGGAAAGCGGGCTCGGGCTCGGCCAGAGCATTGCCTCGACGGCGACCGGCTGGGCACTGCCCGGTCAGATCGCGTTGGTCGAACTCTATGCCGTCGGCGCATCGTGGTTTGCGATTGCGATCGCGGTTGCGCTCACCAACGCGCGACTGCTGCCGATGACGGTGACGCTGATGCCTTATCTGCGTCATCCCGGCACGCCGCGCTGGAAATACTATCTCGCGGCGCATTACGTCGCGGTCACCGGCTGGGCCAACACCATGCAGCGCGCCCCGCACATGACGACGCGCGGGCGCCTGCCATTCTTTTTCGGGATCGTCGCGGTGCTGTGGACCAGCACGCTCGTCACCACGGCGATCGGCTATCAGTTGCCAGATCTGCTGCCATCGAGCGTGACGATCGGGCTCGTATTCCTCAATCCGATCTATTTCATGCTGATCTTTGCGGCCGACGCGCGCGCCCGCGCCCGCGCGCTGGCGCTCGTTTTCGGCGCGATCCTCGGGCCTCTCCTGCATCTCGTCTCGCCGGACTGGGGCCTGCTCGCAACCGGCCTCATCGCCGGCAGCGCCGCCTTCTGGCTCGACGAGACGCTTCGCAAGACGAGCCCGGCATGAGCGACCCGCTCTACCCCTGGTTCGTGATCGGGATCGCGGCCATCGTCACCTATGGATGGCGCTTCGCCGGCGTACTGCTCGGCGGCCGCATCGATACGAATAGCCGGTTGTTTCGCTGGAGTGCGGCGGTCGCCTATGCGCTGCTTGCGGCGCTCATCGCGCGCATGATCCTGATGCCGGAAGGGCCGCTGGCGGCAACCGACCTCACGCATCGGCTGGCTGCGGCGGCGGCGGCCGCGTTCGTGTTCTTTCTGACGCGGCGCAATCTGTTGCTCGGCTGCGCCGCCGGCATGGCGGTTCTGGTGCTGCTCAGTATCGCGACCGCCTGAACTAGCGCGCCGCGTCCTCGAGTGCCTTCACCCCCGGCAGGGTCTTGCCCTCGAGCCATTCGAGGAACGCGCCGCCGGCCGTCGAAACATAGGACAGCGCACCGGTGACGCCGGCCTTTGCCAATGCCGCGACCGTGTCGCCGCCGCCGGCAACGCTCATCAGCCGCGCCGCCTGCGTGCGTTTGGCGACGAACTCCGCAACCGCCATCGTGCCCGCGTCGAACGGGGGCGTCTCGAACGCGCCGAGCGGCCCGTTCCAGACCAGCGTGCGGCAGGCATCGAGGCGTCGTTCGATCGAGGCGACGGTCGCAGGGCCGATATCGAGAATCATCTGGTCCGCCGGCACTACCTGGATCGCAACGGTTTCGGTTTCGACGCCGGCCGCGAGAGTCTTTGCGACAACGGCATCCTCCGGCAGCAGGATGTCGCAGCCCTGGCGCTGTGCCTCCTGCATGATCTCCTTCGTGCGCGCGGCCATGTCGCGTTCCGCGAGCGAGCGGCCGATCGCGATGCCGCTGGCATGAAGAAACGTGTTCGCCATGCCGCCGCCGACGATCAGCAGATCCATCTTCGCCACCAGATTGCCGAGCAGATCGAGCTTGGTCGAAATCTTGGCGCCGCCGACGATCGCGGCGACCGGTCGCTGCGGCTGATCGAGCGCGCGCGAGAGATGATCGAGCTCGGCCTCCATCAGCCGTCCAGCAACGGCCGGCAGCAGGCGCGCGATCGCTTCGGTCGAAGCATGCGCCCGATGCGCGGCAGAGAAGGCATCGTTCACATAGATCTCGCCCGATGCGGCCAATGCGCGGGCAAAACCGGGATCGTTCATTTCCTCGCCCGCATGAAAGCGAAGATTCTCCAACAGCAGGACGCTACCGGGCTTCAGCGCCGCGACCGCGCGTTCGGCTGCGGGTCCGATGCAGTCGTCCGCGAAAGCGACCGGCCGTCCGCTAAGGGCTGCGGACAAAGGCTCGACCACCGGGGCGAGCGACATCTCGGGCACGCGCTTCCCGCCGGGCCGATCGAAATGCGAGAGCACCACCACGCTCGCGCCCTTGTCGATCAGCGCCTGGATTGTGACTGCGCTGCGGTCGATCCGCGTCGTGTCGGTCACCCGGCCGTTCTTCATCGGTACATTGAGATCGGACCGCACCAGGACGCGCCGGCCGGTCACATCGATATCGTCGAGCGTGCGGAACTGCGCCATCGGCCATCGTCCTTATCCCCGCCAAATCTTCCTTTCGGGCGCGGCATCTTGGTCGGCGCCGCCCCGATTCGCAATCCGGCAATCGCGAGGTCATCCATCGACACGGCGGAGCAATCCTCGCCGCTGGTCCGGGCGTCGCCATCCGCCTAAGATCGCGGGGCCGACAATTTTGAGCGGTGAATCCGAGATGCGACCTCGCCATATCGTTCTGGGCATCCTGATGGCCAGCGCCGTTGTCGGCGCTGCCTATATCGGCTGGAGCCGCTTCCTCGGACCTCGCCAAGTCGAGACCGGCGAGGTGGTCCGGGGGCCGGCCGTCGCGGCGGTCTATGCGACAGGTACGGTCGAACCGGTGCGGGAGGTCGAGATCGCACCGACGATCCGCGGCCGTGTCATTGCCATTCGATGCGGCGAGGGCGATCGGGTTGTGGCCGGCGAGATTCTCGTCGAATTCGACGCAGGCGAGGTCAAGGCGCAGCTTGCCGAGGCCGAGGCCGTCCTCTCTTTTCAGCGCCAGGAGTTGGATCGATTTCGCGAGCTTGCCGAGCGCAACACGGCCACACGCCAGACCCTGGAGCGTACCGTCAGCCTCCATGAACAGGCGCGCGCCGGCGTGGATGCCGCGCGTCAGCGACTTGCGGACCTGACGCTTGCCGCGCCGTTCGACGCCATCGTATTGCGCCGGGAGCATGAGATCGGCGACGTTCTGGATGCCGGGCAAACCGTCTGCTGGCTCGGACAGGAACCGCCGTTTCGTGTATCCGCCGAAATCGATGAGGAGGATATTCCGCTGATTGCCCGCGGGCAGGCAGCGTTGGTGAAGGCCGATGCATTTCCCGATCTTGTCATCGAAGCGACCGTCGACGATGTGACGCCGCGGGGTGATTCGATCAATAAGAGCTATCGCGCGCGGATGATGCTGCCGGCGGACTCGCCGTTGTTCGTTGGCATGACGGTCGAAGTCAATGTCATCGTTCGGGAAGTTGCCGATGCCGTTCTGGCGCCGGCGGCGGCTTACCGGGACGGCGCGCTTTGGGTCGTGGCAGACGGCGCCGCCGAGCGGCGCGCCGTGCAGACCGGCATTATCGGGAACGAGTTCATCGAGATCGTCGAAGGCGTCGATGCGGGCGACCGGGTGATCCTGAACCCCCCGATCGACCTTGTCGAAGGCGACCGTCTCGAATCGGCGGATCGATAGGCACCCTTGGACATCCGCTTCGACATCGCGCTGGCGCATCTCGGGCAACGGCGCCGTCAATCGATGGTATCGATAGCCGGCGTCGCGCTCGGTGTGGGGTTCTTCATCGCCATTGCGGCGATGATGCAGGGGTTCCAGAGCTACTTCGTCAGCCAGATAATCGATGTGTCGCCCCATGTCACGATGAAGGACGAATTTCGTACCGCCGATGCGCAACCTGTCGAACGCGCTTACGGCGAAATCGTTGCGATGGAATTGCGCGGCCTCAAGCCCGAAACCGAGGTGCGCGGCATCCGGAATGCCAAGGCCATTCTCGAGACAATCGACGCCATGGAGGGCGTCACCGCAGCACCCGCCCTCGAGGGTCAGGTATTTCTTACTTATGGCAGCGCCGAGGAAGCGTCGTCGCTGATCGGCATTGAACCGCAGCGCGAGCGGTTCGTTACAAACCTGGTAAAGGACCTGATTGCCGGCAACATCGAGTCGCTCGAAACGCGGGCCAATGGCATCATTCTCGGTGTCGGCATTGCCGATCGCCTTGGCGCCACGATGAGCGACTGGCTGACAGTCACATCGCCGGCCGGCGTGGTTATGCGAATGCAGATCGTCGGCATGTTCGAAACCGGCGTGGTGTCCCTCGACAATGGGACGAGCTATACGCTGCTGAAGAAGGCACAGGTTCTGCAGGACCGCATCAATGTCATCGATCGCATACGAATGCGATTACGCGATGTCGAGCAGGCAGAGCCGATTGCCCGCCACCTCGAATCGCAATTCCGCTACTGGACGGAGTCCTGGCAGGAAGCAAACAGCAATGTACTCGGCATTTTCGTGATCCAGAATGCGATCATGTACTCGACGACCGGCGCGATCCTTCTGGTTGCGGCATTCGGGATCTATAACATCATCTCGACGGTCGTTCTGGAGAAGACCCGCGATATTGCGATCCTGAAGTCGCTGGGTTTCACAGAAGCCGACATACAGCTGATATTCCTGCTCGAAGGTGCGCTGGTCGGGGCGATCGGGATGCTGATCGGCTGGGGGGTCGGGTACGGGCTGACGGAGTTGCTGGCGTCCATCCGCTTCGAGATTGAGGGATTTGTGCGGACGGAAGGGTTCGTTCTTCTGTATTCGCCCTGGCACTATGCGATAGCCGGGTCGGCCGCGTTCCTGTCGGCAACGCTTGCGGCATATCTTCCGGCAAGAAAGGCGGCCGCACTCGAGCCGGTCGACATCATCCGGGGCGCTGCATGAGCGTGCCGGTCGTCATGCTCGCATCCGTGGCACGGCGAATTCGCGGTGCGGTTCCTGTGACCCTGGTCTCCGATATCGATGTTGCCGTGATGCCAGGCGAGTACATCGTTGTCACGGGGCCATCCGGCTGCGGGAAGTCGTCGCTCCTTTATCTGATTGGGCTGCTCGACCGGCCGAGTGAGGGCACTGTCCGGTTCGATGGTATCGATACCGGCACATTGAGTTCCGATGCCCTGGCGCGGTTGCGGCTGGAGCGTATCGGATTTGTATTCCAGTTTCATTTTCTGCTCGGCGAATTTACCGCCCTTGAGAACGTGATGTTGCCGATGCGTCGCCTCGGCCGGCAGGACGAATCACAGGTCCGCACGCGCGCTTCCGCGCTGCTCGATCGTCTCGGTCTTGGCCGGGTGGCAAACCGGCGACCACACCAGCTTTCCGGCGGCGAGCGCCAGCGCGTTGCGATTGCCCGGGCGCTGGCAAACGGTCCGGCACTGATCCTCGCTGACGAGCCGACCGGCAATCTCGACAGCAAGAATGCAGAAACGGTCTACGCCATCCTCGGCGAGCTGGCCGCCGACGAGGGCCGCGCCGTAATCGTGGTGACGCATGACGGCGATTTTGCCAGGCGCGCGCCACGCCAGGTCCGCATGCTCGACGGCAGGATTGTAGCAGGCGGCGGGCCGGCCACCGCCTAGAGCAACGAGCCCGCGGCGGGTTCTGCGGCGACGAACAGATGGCGCAGCGCATGCCCCGTCATCGCCTGCAGCGCATCGGCGGTCAGGCGCCGATGACAGTCGCGCGGATCGCGCTCGTAGCACATGAGACAGATCGGATTGCGCGCGGCTTCCTCGGCGACAAGTCTGAGCGCGGCGCGCGCCGCGTCGGTTTCGAGCTGGGCGCGATAATGGCGTTCGAAGCCGGCAGCATCGCCCGCCTTGGCGGCTTCGCGGGCCGGATCGGGGCTGCCGAGGGCGGGCAGATGACGATAGGCGATGCCCGCTTCGGCCAGCGCCGCACTTAGTCGCTTTGCAGCGAACTCGCTGCGTCGCGACCAGGCGTTGGCGCGAATGTCGAACAGGATGGTAATTCCGGCTTCGTTCAGGCTGCGCAGGAAATCGGCGAGCTCTGCGCGCTCATAACCGATCGTGGTCAGGGGGCCCGGATCGATGTCGTGTGTTGTCGCCGTCATCGCGCGATCATAGCGGCCGGCGCGCTATCCGGGAGCGCGAATGCGCCTGATTTGAAAAAACGGAGCCCCGCCGGGCTGGAGTCCTCCACGGCGGGGCCTTGGTTCCGGGGCCTCTTCGGCCCGAGCGCAGATCTCGAGGAGATCCACTGTTTCACGCCGGTCTTGCGGCCAGGCGTCATTTCAACATTGCAGACTGTCGGCGGTCCTCGTCACGTTCCGTGAGAGCCGGGTGCCCACCGGTTCTCACACGGATCCTTCAGGACCGTGGCTCCGCATCGAGGCGAAGCCGGGGTTGCTGCTTCGGTGGTTCCATGCAGGTCCGCATCCTCCTCTATGTTGGTTGCAACGGGTGAGTGATCCATCGGCGACAGGCGCCGACGGGAAAATGCTGCGCCCGGTTTTGGCGCGCGTCAATCGAGGCGAGGCCATTTGAAGAAATCGTGATCGCACGCACATAAATTATCGCGCGCGACACTGGGGATTTTACGCAGGCGAACGGCCGCAAGCTGCGCTCAGCGGATCATGTAGACCTTGCGTACGGTCTCGTGAACCTGACAGACACCGCGCCAATCCTTTGGAAAAAACGCGACCGTGTCGGGCTTGATCTCGATCACCTCGCCGCTCTCATGCGTATAGGTGCTGCGCCCGGCGATGAAATGGCAATATTCATCGCTGGTGACGTGGCAATTCCAGGTGCCCGGCGTGCAGACCCAGATCCCGGTTTCGCTGCGCCCGCCGGGCCCTTTGTAGAGTAGCCGGCCGGAGGTGACGGACTGGCCCTCGATCATCGTCGGGACGGCGCCCCAGTCGACCAGCTTCGAAATTTCGAGCGGCTTGTACATGACCGGTGTCGCCTCGCGATCGATCGTCGACGGCGTGCGGGCGAGCATGTATGTATTGCGCAATGTCGATTTGACATCGCAGCGGCCGGTCCACCCCGACGGAAAATGCACGACCGTCTCGGGTCCGACATCGATCGTATCGCCGTTATGTTCGGTGTAGACCGCGCGGCCTTCGAGGAAATAGCAGATCTCGTCGCCGGGTATCGAAAGCCGCCACGAACCGGGCGTGCAGACCCACAGCCCGCTTTCGATCGCACGTTCGCCGTTCTCGTCGCGCTTGTACAAGAGGCGGCCGGACGATTTCGATTGCCCTTCGATCATGTCGGGTTGCATGCCCCAATCGACCAGGTCGCTGTACTGGCGCGCGGCCGGGATATGCGGGGCGGAGGATTCGAGTTTCGCGTCGTTGATTGTCATCGTTCAGCCCCGGGCTGCCGCTTCGACGATCAGTTTGGCGGCCTTCTCCGGCCCGCGCGCGGCCTTCATCGTGCGCGAACAGGCGGCAAGCTTGCCGGCCATCGTGCGATCGGCGAGCAACCGCGCAATCGTCTTTTCGAACTGCTCCTCGGTCCAGTCATAGCGCGGCAGTTTTGCGCCATAGCCGGTGTCGTCGATGCGGGCCGCATTGTCGAGACCGTCCCAGCAATAAGGCATGATGATCGACGGTTTGCCGAAATAGAGCGCCTCGTTGAACGAATTGTTACCGCCGTGATGGATGAACATGTCGACATGCGGCAGCACGGCCGGCTGCGGATACCAGCTTTCGAGAATCACATTGCCCGGCACGTCGGTGTATTCACTCTTGTACTCGCCGACATTCATCAGGAACCGGTAGGGCAGGCGGCCGAACAAAGCGAGCATGCGCTTGTAGAGATCGATATCGGCCGAGCCGAGCGAACCGAAGCTCACATAGATCAGTTTCTTGTCGTTATTCCTCTCGAAACTCGGTACCCGGTACTTGCCTTCGTCGCGCACGCAGCCATCGAGATACTGGAAGCGCTTCGGATCGAGCGGGTAACGCCGGTTGAAGCGCAGATGCGAGGGATAAAGCAAAAGATTCATGGAGGGCGACGCCTCGAAGAACTCGCCGAGCTCATAAGGCGCGTGACCGACCGAACGCAGGAACTTGTTGAAGCGGTCATGGCAGGGTTTGATCGCCGCGAGGAATTCGCGGTTATAGGCCTCGTAACATTCCTTATCGCCTTCGCTGCAGCCCGAGAGATGCGGCGGGATATCGGGGTCGTGGATCTCGTTCTCCGAGCAGGAGACGACGCGAACCCAGGGCTTGCCCGTGGTCTTGATCGCGGGGAACAGGATCACATTGTCGACGCAGACGATGTCGGGCTTCAGGCTGTTGAGATGCTTGGTCAGCATCTTGTGCGAGTTGATCGCCGTATCGACGATCATCTCCCAGACCGGCACGACATAGGTGCGGACCTGCTCGATCGGCGAGAGCCGGAAATGCGGCAGATGGCCGGCGATGAAATCCGACCAGAAGCGCGCCGCCTCCTCCGGCGGCATGCCGCCGGACATATCGACGAGGTACTCCGGGAAGCCGTAACCTTCAAACACGCCCTTGAAGCCCGAATCGGCGACGAAGATCGGATTGTGCCCCATCTTTTTCAGTTGCTGCGCGATCCCGACGCTGTTCAGCGCGGGTCCGAACGCCGCCTCGGGATAGAAGACGATCGTGTAGGATTTCTTGCCGCCGCCACTGCTGCGCGCCACAACCTTGGGCTTCGATGTCGCGCGCGCCGGTGCCCTGCTCTTCGTCTTTGCTTTGGCGGGTGCCTTCGACTTTCTTACAGTGCTCTTCTTGCCCGCGGTCTTGAGTTTCGCGGTTTTTGTCGCTGTCTTACGCTTCGCACTGCCGGCAGGCTTGCGCTTCGCCGATTTTGCGACCGTCGTTCGTTTGGACGCCTTCTTCGCCGTCTTGCGCTTCGCGCCTGTTTTGTGCGCCGCTGGTTTCTTCGCGGTCTTGCGTTTGGCGGTGGTTTTTTTGGCCTTGGCTTTGGTCTTGCGCGCCATCGTTGAATCCCCCTGTCTTAAGCCCGTCTTCCTGAAGCCCGTCTTCTTGTTGGCTGCGGAGTCTCTTCATTCAGGCCGGTTTTGTCCAGAATGGCCGGCCTGAAAACGATCCCCTATTCCCGTTCCGCGACCGCGCCCGACCAGGGCAAGGCCGGATCGGCGGCACCTGTGTTGCGCCGGGATACGGGATCGCGGGCGACGGCCTGTGGTGCTGCATAAAGCACCGGATAGACCGAACGCTCGCCCGATACGGTGCTGATTGCCGCTGCGATCGTCCGACGGTCGTCATGGGAAATCTGCGGATCGATGGTCGCGCGGCCTTCGCCGGTCGCATTGATGCGCGGTTGCGCCATCGCGGTTTCGAGATCCATTCCGTAATCGGTGAGGAAGGAAACGAGCTGGGCGACCGCCGGCATGATCCGCCGCCCGCCCGATGCGCCGAGTGCCGCCTGCGGTACACCGTTTTTCGCGACAATGGTCGGACACATATTCGAGAGCGGGCGTTTGCCGGGTCCGAGCGAATTCGGGCGCCCCGGGCGCGGATCGAACCACATGATCGCGTTGTTCGTCATGATGCCGCTCGACGGCAGCATGAGTTTGGAGCCGAAGCGCGACAGCAATGTCTGCGTCAGCGCGACCATGTTGCCATCGCGATCGACCGCCGAAAGATGGGTCGTGCAGGCGGGCTGCGTCTTCGCCTCGGCATCGTCGCCGAGCTCATCGAAGCGTTCGCGATAGGCGCGCTCGAGCGCGCTTGCATAGTTTGCATAGGCCGCGCCATCGGGTCGCGCATCTTTCGCCGCCCATTCCTCGGTCCACAATCCCAGCACCCGCTGCAGGGTCGGACCGGCGGTGAGGCCGGGCGCCGTCTGAACGAGCGTATCGCGATAGGGAATCGCAAGCGCGGGCGAGAGCGTCGCGCGATAGGCGGCGAGGTCTTTGTGATCAAGCCAGCCGCCGGCCTCGCGCATGTCGGTTTCGATCGACGCCGCGATTTGGCCTTCATAGAAATCCCGCGCACCCGCCTGCTGCAATCGCGCGAGCGTCGTGGCGAGCCTGCCAAGTTTGAGGCGCAGCACGGGGCCTTCCTCGCCGCGCGGCACCGGCGGCAGACCGTCGGCAAGATAGACGCGGCGGCTTTCCGGAAAGCAGGCAAGATCGCGTGCGCCGAGCAGGATCGAATGCGCCGCATACCAGTCGAGGAAGAGCCCGTCTTCGGCAAGTCGCAGCGCCGGCTCGACCAGATCGCCCCAGGGCAGCGCACCAAATGTTTCGTGCGCGAGCCGCATGCCGTCGATTTGGCCCGGCACGCCGATCGCAAGCGCACCGGTGATGTTGCGATCGTCGATAACCTTGGGCCAGGCGAACATCCCCCCGCCCGGCCCCCCGCCCGATTGGGCGCCGCTGCCTTCGAGCGGAAACGCGGCCGGATCCAGCCGGGCGGGGGCCGGCATCCCGAAATCGATCGCGTGGGCCGCATTTTCACCGGCGCGATGGACGATCATGGTGCCGCCGCCGCCGAGCCCGCTCATCCACGGCTCGAGGATCGAGACGGCAAAGCTGGTCGCGATGGCGGCGTCGATCGCATTGCCGCCGCATGCCAGCGTTTCGGCCCCGATTCGGGCCGCGAGCGCATGTTGGGCGACGACCACCCCGCAATCGCTCGCTACCGCTGGCTTGCGGTTCTGCCATTGCTGGGTCCGGTAGTCGCCGGCCCATTCCTGGTTGCGGTCGGTCATGACCGTTTGCGCTCCCTTGCCGCCCCGAATTCCGAAACCCCGGGCGGCTCCCTGTCCGCGGCCGGGATGATAGAGTGGCTGTCGGACGGGTGCCAATCTTCGGACAAGGATGTCGCCGGCAATGCGGGGAACGAGGCGCTGGCTCGATATCCTGATCCCGGCCCTGCTGCTGATGGGCGCTCTCGCGCTGCGCATCGACGATGGCAGCGCGGTCCAGCGGCTGCGGCTCATGCTGTTCGACAGTTATCAGGCTTTGGCGCCGCGCAGCTATCAATCGGCCCCGGTGCGCATCGTCGATATCGACGAGGAAAGCCTCGCGCGGATCGGGCAATGGCCCTGGCCGCGCAGCGTGCTGGCCGAACTGGTCGACCGTTTGCGCGCGGCCGGCGCCGTCACGGTCGGGCTCGACATCCTGCTCGCCGAACCGGATCGCACGGCGCCGCGCAATCTCGCCGAACAATGGGGCGATGCGCCGGCAATCGCACCGATCCGCGATGCGCTGCTCGAACTGCCCGATCCCGATGTGCTGCTCGCAGCCGCGCTCGCCCGCATGCAGACAGTGGGGGTGTTCGCGCTTGGCAATCAGCCGCGTCGCGACCATCCGCCGCGGCCGGCCGGTTTTTCCTTTGCCGGCGACGATCCGCTGCGCTTTGTGCCGTCCTTCGATGGCGCGACAGCGCCGCTCGCCTTGTTCGGTATCGGTTATGCCGGTGTCGGTTTCTCGAATTTCGTACCCGATCCGGATGGCATCGTGCGCCGTGTGCCGCTGCTCGCGCAGTATGACGGCGACCTCTATCCCTCCTTTGCCGCCGAGATCCTGCGTGTCGCACAGGGCGCGTCGAGCCATCTGGTAAAATCGTCGGGCGCGAGTGGCGAGATGAGTTTCGGTGCCGCGACCGGAATCGTGCAGATGCGCATCGGTGCCGCGGAGATCCCGACCGATGCGAGCGGCAGCCTGTTGCTCTACGACAGCGGTCATCGGCCGGAGCGATTCCTGCCGGCCTGGCAGATCCTCGACGGGTCCGCCGACGCGGCACTGATTGCCGGGCATCTCGTTCTCGTCGGCACCAGCGCCTCGGGCCTGCGCGATATCCGCACCACGCCACTCGAACCTGCGCTCGGCGGCGTCGAGATCCATGCGCAACTGCTCGAACAGATGATCACCGGCGACTATCTCTACCGGCCCGACTGGGCGAACGGCGCCGAGATCGTCTATCTGCTGCTGATCGGCGCCACGATGATCCTCCTGATCCGGCGCAGCGGGGCCGTGCGAACGGCGCTGGTCGGGGCCGGTATCGTCGCGTTGTCCCTGCTGCTCTCCTGGGCGGCCTTTCATTATGAACGCTGGCTGGTCGATCCGCTCTCGCCCTGCATTGCAGCACTTGCCGTCTATCTCGCCGGCTCGCTGCTCGGCTATCTGCGCACCGAAGGCGAGCGCCAGCAGATCCGTTCGCAGTTCCGGCAATATGTGTCTCCGGCCCTCGTCGACCGGTTGAGCCGCCATCCCGAAGCGTTGCGGCTTGGCGGCGAGACACGCGAGCTGACGATCCTCTTCAGCGACATTCGCGGCTTCACCGATATCGCCGAGCGCCTGGATCCCGAAGCGCTGACCCGTCTCATCAACGGATTCCTCACGCCGATGACGCGTGTCATCCAGGACAAGGGCGGCACCATCGACAAGTATATCGGCGACTGCATCATGGCTTTCTGGAATGCACCGCTGAGCGATGCCGATCACGCGCGCCATGCGCTCGAAGCGGCGCTGGCGATGCGCACATCGCTTGCCGAATTGAACGAGAACTGGATCGCCGAGGCAGCGAAGACAGGCGGCGTATTCCAAGCGCTGGCCATTGGCCTCGGTATCAATACCGGCCGCTGCAGCGTCGGCAATTTTGGGTCGGAACAGCGCTTCGATTATTCGGTGCTGGGCGACAGCGTCAATCTCGCCTCGCGGCTAGAGAGCCTGTCGCGGCTTTACGGTATCGACATCGTTATTGGTGCAGAAACCGCGGCGGCAGCGGCCGAGTTCGCGCTGGTCGAGATCGATCGCGTGCGGGTCAAGGGCCGCGCCCAGCCGGAAGCGATCCATGCGCTCCTGGGCGATGCCGAATTTGCGCAGAGCCAAAGCTTCATCCAGACGCGGGCGAAATTTGTGGCCATGCTCGATGCCTATCGAAATCGCAACTGGGACGCGGCCCGGGCCGCGATAAGCGAGGCTCGCGACAGCGAGCCGGCGCTTGCCCCGGTTTACGATCTGTATGAGGATCGCATCGCAGCCTATGAAGGCGACCCGCCACCGGCGGGCTGGGACGGCGTTTTTGAGGCCCGAACCAAGACGGGATGACGCGGCTGCGCGAATCCGACCGGATCGCCACGAGGGGAGAAACCGAATGCACAGGATGAAATGGCTGGCCGGCAGCACGGCCATCGCCTTGCTGGCCGCAACGCCGGCGCTGGCGGAGCCGGAAATCGGTACGGTCTTCGAGCGCGAATATCGCGGCGCCGAAGGCACGCGCGTCGACGGCGAAGTGCGCGACCTGCACTGGAACAATGTCGTGTTCGCCGAGGAAGCGGTAAAGACCGAGACGGATGAAGGGACCGAGCTCGAGTTCCTCGACGGTACGCGGCTTAGCGTCGGCAGCAATTCGGAGGTCGTGCTCGATCGCTTCGTCTATGATCCCGCGCAGAGCACCGGCGATGCCGTCATCACGTTCGGCAAGGGCGTGTTCCGTTTTGTCTCCGGGGATATGAAGAACAAAGACGGATACGAGCTCATCACGCCGGCCGCCACGCTCGAGATCCGTGGCACGATCTTCCGCCTGATCATCGATGCGGCGAACAATGTGCTGCTCTATGTCGAGCAGGGCGCGGTCGAGATGATCTCCTGCGGGGGCGACACCGAGGTGATCGAGGCGGGCGGATCCGGCATCGCCTACGGCAACTGCTCGGGTGTCGGCACCCGCTTTGGTGATATCACGCTGGATCATCCCGACCAGCGCGACGGCGAGACCGCGAGCGGCGGTCCGATCGATTCGGCCAGAACACAGAGCGACAGTCAGAACAACGATCAGTAAACCGGGCTTCGTAGACCAGGCCGGGGTTGCGTTCGCTATCCCGCCGCTATGTAAATGGCGCGCGTGAAAATCAGCTTGTCGTCGCCCGGCGCATAAAAATCGGTGAGGCGCGCCGCGACGCGATAGCCGGCAGCTGCATAGAGCCGGTGCGCCGGCGCGTAGTCGGGCCGCGACGACGTATCGATGTAGATCGCACGGCAGCCTTCATTCGCGGCGGCCTCATGCAGCGCATCGATCAGCGCGCGCCCGATGCCTTGCCCGCGCGCTGCAGGATCGACCGCGATCCAGTAGAGATCCCAGGCGCCTTGCGTGAGCGGGATCGGCCCGAAACAGCAATAGCCACCCAGACTGCCGCCGATATCGCTGCCTCGATCGGCAAACCGGAACTCGTAACCGCTGGCGGCGCCGCGCTGCAGTCGTTCCTCGACCAGTTCGCGGCCGATGGCGATTTCTTCCGCGGAGAAGACGCCAACGCGGCGCAAGAGATCTTCGATTCGAGCGGGATCCTCTGCGCGGCAGATCTCGCGCAGTTCAGGTGCGCCCGGCCCGGCCGCGTCGCCCATCAATGCGGCCGGATGGCGGATGTCGCTTCGATCGTGCTTGCAACACGGCGCGCCGGTGCCGCCGGTTTCGTCGCGGCCAGAATGCGCCCGATGACATCGTCGGGCCTGAGGCCCACGCGTTCGGCTGCCGCCATGAAACCCGCATCGGGCGACAAACAGGGGTTGGCGTTGATTTCCAGTACAAAGGGTTCGCCGGTTTCGTCGACGCGCACATCGACCCGCGCGTAACCGCTCATGCGGAAGAGCCGCCACGTGCCGCGCGCGATCTGCTCGAGCCGCGCCAGCAGGTCGGGTTCGGCATCGGACCAGCCGAAATCGCGCTGCGTGTTCTGTTCCTCGAACGAGCCGTCATGCCATTTCGCGGTATAGCCGACGATGTGCGGCTTGCCCGGCGGAAAATCGACGAAGCACATTTCCGCGATCGGCAGCACCTGCGGCACGATACCGCCGGCCGTCGGTCCGTCCAGCAATCCGATATTGAATTCGCGGCCCTCGATGTAACGCTCGATGAACCATTGACCGCCAAGCGCACGGCGGCGCTTGCGCAGGACCGAAGCGGCGACCCGCCGGTCCGATGTGACGGATGCGTCGTCGATGCCGATCGACGCATGTTCCCAGACGGATTTGACGATATAGGGCCCGGCGAAATCCGGCAGCTCCGATCCGCCATCCGGTTCCCACCAGGGCGCGGTCGCAATGCCGGCGGCGCGCATCGTCCGTTTCGCGACCAGCTTGGAAGAAGAGAGAAACATCGCTTCGGTGCGGGCGCCGGTATAGGTAAGCCCGAGTGCATCGAGCAACGCCGTCGCCAGATGGATCAGCGCCCCGTTGCCGTCGAGCGATTCGACCAGATTGAACACCAGAGCCGGCCGCGCATGCAGCAGACGCCGCCGCGCCGCTTCGAGGTCGAGCGTCAACGGGACCAGCACCGGCTGATACCCGAGCGCGGCAAGCGCGCGCTGCACACCATCGACCTCGACCAGCACGTCCTGTTCGTCGGGTCCGGCATCGGCGCCAACCGCGCCATAGAGAATCGCAACCCGCTTCGGATTGGTGCGTCGCGTGCGCGATTTCTCCATCGCCCTTACTCCGCCGCGATCGCCGATCGGGCAAGCCCGAGCCGGCCGATCGCCGAAGCGAGGATGCGGCCGATCAGCCCGGCGTAATCGATGCCATGCAGGGCTGCGAGGATCGGCAGGTCGGAATGTTCGGGATGCAACCCGGCGAGCGGATTGACCTCGAGGAAATGAGGCTTGCCGGCACCGTCCGATTTGATATCCACGCGGCCCCCGTCGCGGCAGCCGAGCGCGCGCCAGGCATCGAGCGCGACCTGTGTTGCCGCCAAAGCCTCCGCATCGTCGGCGCGGCGATAATGGATGCGCCGCTCGCATTCTTCCTTGTTGACGTACCCATAGGCGCCGGCTTCGGCGTCGTCGGCGAGTGCGATCTCCATCACACCGATCGACGCGGCATCGCGCCCGCTGCCGACGATGCCGACGGTGAACTCGCGACCGGGCAGGTAGGTTTCGACCAGAACCGGCTGCCGGAAACGCGCGAGTAATGTTTCGCAGGTCCGCGTCAGCGCCGCTCTGTCCTCGACCCGCGACATCGGGCCGATGCCCTTGCCGGTACCCTCGGCATAAGGTTTGCAGAAGAGCGGGAAGGGGAGGTCGATCCGCGCCAGATCCGGCATCGTTTCGACCAGTGCGAACCCGGCTGTCGGCACGCCTTCATGTGCGACGACGCGCTTCGCCATCGCCTTGTCGAGCGTGAGGGCCATCACCAGCGGATCGGAGAAGCAGTAGGGAATGTGCCAGGCGTCGAGCAGCGCCGGCACTTGTGCTTCGCGCGCGACACCCGAGAGACCCTCGCAGATGTTGAACACGAGATCCCAGCGTTTTCCGTCGACGAGAGCGGCAGCGAGCTGGCGCACCGTGCCGATGCGCTCGACCTCGTGACCCTGCGCACGGATCGCCGCTTCGAGCGCGTCGATCGTATCCGGCCGGTCGAATTCGGCCGTCTCTTCCTCGCCGTATCCGAGCGCGAGGTAATGCTCGCGCAAATCGAATGTGAGACCGATCATCATCGGTTTAGACCCTCCCGGGTCCGGCCGGCACCGACCGATCCGTCGGGATCGGTATAGCGATAGATGCCGCCTTCGAAGTTGGTGAGCAGCAGTTCGTCGCCCTCACGACCGAGCACGGAGTCGGGGATCAGCGGGATTTTGCCGCCGCCGCCGGGTGCGTCGATCACATAGGTCGGCACCGCATAACCGGTCGTATGGCCGCGCAGGCCGCGAATGATCTCGAGCCCCTTGTCGACGCTGGTGCGAAAATGCTCCGAGCCGGTGATCGGATCGCACTGGTAGAGGTAATAGGGCTTCACCCGCGCCATCAGCAGGCTGTGCATCAGCCGCTTCATCACCGCGACATCGTCGTTGATGCCCTTCAGCAGCACCGTCTGGCTGCCGAGCGGAATGCCGGCATCGGCGAGGCGCGCACAGGCCGCCTGCACTTCCGGCGTCATCTCGTCGGGATGAGTGAAATGGATACTCATCCAGAGCGGATGGAATTTGCGCAGCATCGCGACGAGCGACTTCGTCACCCGCATCGGCAGCACCACGGGCACCTTGGTGCCAATGCGCAGGAACTCGACATGGGGGATCGCGCGAAGCTGGCCGAGCAGCCATTCGAGCTTTTCGTCGGCGAGCGTCAGCGGATCGCCGCCCGAGAGCAGCACGTCGCGGATTTCCGGATGCGCGGCGATGTAAGCGATCGCCCGCTCCCATTGTGGCATCGAGAAGGAATACTCGCCGCCGGCATTGCCGACCATGCGCGAGCGCGTGCAATAGCGGCAATAGGTCGAACAGGTGCCGGTCGTGAGGAACAGCACCCGGTCGGGATAGCGATGCACCAGGCCGGGGACTGCCGCGTCGTGATCTTCGCCGAGCGGGTCCTCGGATTCGCCCGGCGTCTTGAGATACTCGCCCGAGACCGGCACATGGGTGCGCCGGATCGGCTGCATCGGATCTTCGCGGTCGAACAGGCTCAAATAGTAAGGCGTGATGCCGACCGGCAGCGAGCCGCTATGCTGGCGGACGGCGGCTTCCTCGTCGGCGGAGAGCTGCAGGATCTGCTGCAGCCGGCCGAGATCCTTCACCCTGTTGCGGAACTGCCAGCGCCAGTCGCACCAGTCCGCCGCGCTCGCCGCCGGAAAGAAGCGGCGGCGGAAAGCGTGCGAAGCGGGACTGATCGGGAAACGGGGGCGGGGCGTGCTGCGCGCCTTCGACGGCGCAGGTCGGGATTGCGCTCGCGCAAGTTCGGCTGCGTCCCGGGGTGGCGGCGGCGCTGCCGCGTCGGCCGCGTGTCCGGCCGGATTGTCGTTCTGTGGTTCGCCCATGAAAAAAGCCGGCACGGAGGCCGACCGAATGGACAGGGTCTTGGGCGCGAGACCAGCTGTTGTAACGTGGGGAGTGTCGGGCAACCTCGATGGAGGTTCCGCCGCCTCCCCGACGGCTATCGGTTCCATGTCCTCACTGTAAATCCAGCCCGCGGGCAATGCTGCTAACGGCTGGTGACGTGCCCCACGGTTTCTGTTCACCGTCACCGACATTCGCGCACATAATCCTGCTTCATGGGTTTGTCCAGCGCTTCGTGTCGGCGCCTTGAAAATTCCACATGAGGGGAACGCGGCGGGTGTCGGAACGGAGTGACAAAGAGGCACCGGCGAGCGATACGCTGCCTGGCAAGATGCCGGCGAACGACACGCCCGGTGGCTTGGCGCTCGATCAAACGGGCGCGCCGCGCACCGATCTGCTGCGCGCCGCCCCGGTCCGGGGCATCCTCCTGATGATCCTGGCAGGTGCGCTGTTCGTCTGCCTCGACTCGATTGCCAAGTATCTCACCGCCGATTACTCGACGCTGCAGCTCACCTGGGCGCGGTTCTTCTTCCATCTCGCGCTGTTTCCCTTGCTGCTCGGCGCCGGCCGCTGGCGGCTGGTGCTGCGCACCCGGCGGGTAGGACTCCATTTCGTCCGGTCGATGCTGCTGGTCGGGGCGAACTTCTCGTTCTTCCTGGCGGTCAAGTACATCCCGCTCGCCGACGCGACGGCGATCGGCTTCATCTCGCCGCTCCTGGTGACGGCCTGGTCGGTCTTCCTGCTGGGCGAACGAGTCGGACCGCGGCGCTGGGCGGCCGTGGCGGTCGGCTTTGCCGCCGTGTTCGTCATCATCCGGCCCGGCTTTGCCGACGTGCACTGGGCGATGTTCCTGCCGCTGGTCGTCGCGCTCTGCTTTTCGCTCTACCAGATCACGACGCGCATCCTGGGCGCGACCGATCACTGGGTCACCATCCTGTTCTTCACCGCCGGCGGCGGCCTCCTGGTCACGTCGATCGTCGTGCCGTTCAGTTGGGCCTGGCCGGACTGGCAGGGTTGGGCCCTGATGGCGTTGATGGGTGTGTTTGGCGTTCTCAGCCATTGGGTGCTGATCCGTGCCTTCACCTACGCGCCAGCCTCGACGCTGGCGCCGCTCGGCTATGTGCAACTCGTCTGGTCGATCACCGCGGGGCTGCTGATCTTCGGCGATTTCCCCGATCTGTGGACGCTGCTCGGTGCGGCTACCATCGCGGCGAGCGGCATTTATGTGCTGCTCCGCGAGCGCCGCCTGGCGCGGCAATCGAAGGTGCAAACTCCCGCCGATTGAGCCGGTTTCGGGCGTGGGACTAGGAACCCGCCAAAACCGGATGCTATAAATATGGCGGGAGAACAGAGCCCAAAAACCCAAGGAAAATGGGCCTTTCGAAGGCGCCCGCGGTCTGGCACGCGGCGGCGCCGCGACATCCGCATCCGCGCGTTTCGCGCATCGAGGAGGAGCGAGAATGGAACTCGACAAGCTGCAGAAAATGACGACTAAGGACTGGCACAAACTGGCGGACCGGATCAAACCGGAGACCCGCAACTTTATCGACGGCAAGTTCGTCGCGGCGAAGAAAAAGCGGACCTTCGAATCCATCAACCCGGTCAATGGCGAGGTGGTCGCCGAGATTGCCCGCTCGGGCGCCGACGATGTCGACGCGGCGGTCAAGGCGGCGCGCAGGGCGTTCCGCAGCGGCGTGTGGTCGCGCATGGCACCGCGCGACCGTATGGCTGTTTTGATGCGTTTCGCGGATCTGATCGACCAGCATGCCAGCGATTTCGCGGTGCTCGACGTGCTCAACATGGGCAAGCCCGTGTCGGACATGATCAACAGCGACGTGCCGGGTTCGTCGGTCACGTTCCGGTTCATGGCTGAAACGATCGACAAGATCAACGGCCAGGTAGCACCGACCGCCGCGTCGGCATTCCATTACATCCTGCGCGAGCCGCTCGGCGTCGTGGTCTGCGTTGTGCCGTGGAACTATCCGCTGATGATGGCGTCGTGGAAGGTCGCGCCGGCGCTCGCCGCCGGCAACTCGGTCATCCTGAAGCCGGCCGAACAGTCGCCGCTCTCCGGCAACCTGATGGCGAAACTGTTCATGGAGGCGGGCGGTCCCGCCGGCGTGTTCAACGTCGTGCACGGTCTCGGCGAAGAAGCCGGCAAGGCGCTGGCGTTGCACAACGACGTCGACAAGATCGCCTTCACCGGCTCGGCCGAAGTCGGCAAGCTGATGATGATCTATGCCGGTCAGTCCAACATGAAGCGCGTGACGACTGAATGCGGTGGCAAGACTCCGCAGATCATCACCGCCGAAACGCCGGATCTCGAGACGGCGGTCCAGTACGCGATCAACGGGATCTTCGGGAACCAGGGCGAAGTCTGCAATGCCGGCTCGCGGCTGCTGGTCCATCACAAGATCCACGACGAGTTTGTCGATCTGTTCAAGAAAAAGTCGGCCAAACAGTTTCGTCCCGGCGATCCGTTCGACCCGAAGACGGCGATGGGGCCGCTGGTCACGCGCGAACAGCAAAGGCGCGTGCTCAACTACATCAAGATCGGCCAGAAGGAAGGCGCCAGGCTCGAGTTCGGCGGCATCGTGCCGAAGGGTCTGGAGAAGGGCAATTATGTCGAGCCGACCTTGTTTACCGGTGTGAAGAACAAGATGCAGATCGCGCAGGAAGAGATCTTCGGCCCGGTCGCCGCGATCCTGCCCTACAAGACGATCGATCAGGCGGTCGAGATCGCAAACGATTCGATCTATGGACTCGCCGCATCGATCTGGACCACCGACCTGAACACCGCGCACAAGGCGGCCCGCGACATCCAGGCCGGTGTTGTCTGGGTCAACTGCTTCGATCATGGCGACATGACGCTGCAATGGGGCGGCTACAAGCAGTCCGGCATGGGTCGCGACAAATGCTGGGAAGCGATGCTGCTCAATACACAGACCAAGTCGGTCTGGGTCCATCTCGGCGACTGACAGACGTCTGGATCGAAATGAAGAACGGCGGGACCGCAAGGCCCCGCCGTTTTGTTATCCCGTTTCGCTTTTGCAGCACCGTCACGGTGGGATCAGCCGACCGCGCGTTCGATCCAGCTCCAGGTTGGATGCTCGGCATCGAGCGCGACGATCGTCGCGCGCGTCGCGGGTCGCAGCAGCCCGGCATCCTCGTGCAACGCCGACGGCACCAGCGGCTCGATCTGCAGCCGCTTCGGATCTTCGCCCGGCATGCGATAGCCGTGCGGTGCCGCCGGTTCGAAGCCGAAGCGCGCGTAGTAACCGAGATCGCCGACCAGCAGGATCGTGCGCACGCCGGCCTGGCGCGCGAGTTCCATCGTGCGCATGACCAAAGTGACGCCGATGCCTTCGCCGCGCCGTTCGGGTGCAACGCCGAGCGGCCCGAGCAACAATGAGGGCACGCCGGCCGGTCCGACGCGGATCGGCCAATAGCGGATCGTGCCGACCAGTCGCGCCCCGTTGTGAGCGGTATCGTGGGCAACCCAGCAGAGCGCGCTGAGCGGCGGCACGTTCTTGCGGAATCGATAGGATTTCTTGAGATGTCGCTCGGAACCGAAGGTCAGATCGAGCAGGGTTTCGATGGCGGCGTTATCGTGGGGCGCTTCAGGCCGGTAGACGATCATCGGGGGAACCTCGCGAGGGCGGACGGGTCAGGCGTAACCGCACCGCCGGCCCCGCGCCGGCTCCCTTCGAATATCGATCAGGAGGCCGGGCCGGCCGGATGCGCGCGTATCTCGACGCGGCTTGCGCCGCGTCGGGTTCGTCGTCGCTGACCGATCGCTCGAATCAAGGGCCCCTCCTGATCGGCGGCGATGATGCCGGCCGTTTCCCGCCGCTGTCAACGCGGTCTCTGCCGCAACCCATCCGGGGGAATGCCGGTTGGGCGCGCCGGCACGGGCACACGCACCGATCGACCCGCGCAAGAAAAAAGCGCCGACCCGAGGGCCGGCGCTTTGTTCGCTTCGGGCCGATCCGGCCCGCAACCAGGCTTACATGCTGCGGAGCACTTTCTCGCCACGCAGCGCCTTGGTCATGTTGTCGTTCACTTTCAGGGTAGCCAGATCGTCATGGTAGTTATGCGATTCCATGCGCCACTGCCAGATATGCCAGCCGATCCAGCACACCACGCCGACGATCACGAGAATCATCTCGCTGCCGACGAAGGGATAGAGCGGCCCGATCTGGAGGACGTCGCCGGTCCAGCTTTCGAACATGCCTGTAGACATCGTTGCGTCTCCTTACGTTCGTGCGCGGTTATCGCAAAAGGCCGGCGGCACGCGCCGCTTCGATTTCGGCCTGCTGCAACGCTTCCTCGTCGGCATAGCGTGCTGCGTATTCCGAGAGATCGAGACCGACCAGTTCGATTTCCTGCGGGATACGCAAGACCCCTGCGCCCTTCAGGATCGCCCCCAGGATGTAGCAGGGTACGAAACCGAGGACGAAGAACATGATGATCGCGCCGATGAAATTGCCCAGCGGGTTGATCGTCACGTCGTAGAACGGCGAGGCCGGATAGCCCCACAGCATGAACCCGGCAATGACCACGCCGAGGAACCCGCCATAACCGTGCACCGCAACGGCGCCGACCGCATCGTCGATCTTGAATTTGCGTTCGACCCAGAAATGCAGCTTGTAGCAGATGATCGGCACGATACCGCCGATCAGCATCGCCTGTATCGGATGATACAGATCGTTGCCGGCCGAGGCACCGATCACGCCGCAGAGGCCGCCGGAATAAGTCCAGAAGGCGTCGCCGCGGCTGACGATGTAAGTGGCGAGCAGACCGCCCGACAGCGACATCAGGAAGTTGAACGTGATGGCCGATAGCGTAGTCGGCGCCAGATAAATATTGGTCGCCGAGAAGAACACGCCGTCGCCTTCCTGCACGTCGAAGATCGGGATATTGCAGGCCACGTAGAAGCCCCAGAAGCCCGTATAGATCAGGAAGAGACCGATCGTAATGAGCCAGGGGTTCTGCGGGGCGATGTTGCGCGGGGTACCGTCGGCGCGGAACTTGCCGATGCGGGGCCCGAGATGGATCAGCAATGCGAGCGCGGCACCGCCGGCGATCGCATGGATGACACCCGATGCATAGGCATCGTGATAGCCGAGAACCTGCACCATCCAGCCGTTCGGATGCCAGCCCCAGGCGGCGTCGATGATCCATGTGCAGGATCCGACCAGCACGGCGGCCAGCCAGAACGAGCCCGAGCGAATTCGCTCGATGACCGCACCCGAGATGATCGAGGCCGCGGTCCATGAGAAGAGCAGGAAGGCTGCCCAGAACACGCCGTTGATGCGCGCCCAGTAGGCCGTCGATTCGGCGTCCATGCCGCCTTCGATCGACCCGCCCATATGCGCGCCCATCAGCTCGTTCCACGGCTCGGCCCACGGGGCGTCGAGCAGCGGGCCGGTGATTCCCGGGCCGTTCGGCAGTGCGAAATAGATCCACCAGCCGAAGAAGAAGAAGGTCACGGTGACCAGCGGGATCACCATCGTGTTCTTCATCAGCGTGTGCATGTGGTTCTTCCGTCTCGACGCACCGACTTCGTACATACAGAAGCCGATATGGATCAGGAACATGAAGACCACGGTGACCCAGTAGTAGAATTCCGTGAAGATCGTCGTTAGCGCTGCAAGTTGATCGGACATAATTTCCCCCAGTTAACGGGATCGCACCGTCGTTGGCCGACCGGGGTTGCCATCGGTTGTTCCGCGCCACGCGATTTGAGCGTCGAAAACCGGCCCCCGCCCCCGGGATGCTGGTCTGCTTCATCGCGTAAGCCGCCGATTGCAGAAATCGGCCGGCCCCCCCCTTAAGCGAGGAATGTTACACATTTGGGGGGTAACCAGCAATCGAAACACCACCGCCGATGCTGCAAGCGCGAACAACCCTGATGCCAAATCTCGCAGTCGCAACAAAGGATACGTGGCTCGTGCCGGCGATATCGTATCTACGGGCCGTCGCGGGCCTGGGCTGTCCGCTGCAACTGCGAATCAGAGCGTCTTGCGATACGCGAATGTTTCGTCGATCCGGTCGAGAAGATGCTGGCCGCCGGTGGTCGGGGCATAGCGGGGTCGTTCGCCCGGCTTGAGACAGGTCGGCAGGCAGCGCACCTCGGCCGTGAAATTCGGATCGAAAAAGAACGGCATCGAATAGCGTTCTGCGCCGCTCGCATTGATCACGCGATGGAAGGTCGATGCGAAACGATCGTTGGTCCAGCGCGCCATCATGTCCCCGACATTGACGACATAGGTATCGGGGATCGGCGTCGCGTCGATCCACTCGCCCTTGCCGTTGCGCACCTGCAAGCCGCCGACCTGGTCCTGCCAGAGCATCGTGAAGCAGCCGAAATCGGTGTGCGCGCCGCAGCCGAGTTGATCTTCGGTAATCATGCCCTGCTGCGGTGGATAATGCAGCAGGCGCAGCGTGGTCATCGGCTTGGTGAGATCCTTCTCGAAATAATCGGCCGGCATGTCGAGCGCGACGGCGAAGGAACTCATCACCTGTTTGCCGAGCCCGACCATCGCGCCGTAATAGGCGTTCATCGCCTCTTTCCAGCCCGGCAGATTGGGCGGCCACTGGTTCGGCCCGTGCAACGGCCGCCCGGCTTTGACATCGGGATCGTCGGCGCCGAGATCGCGGCCGATATTGATGCCCTCCTTGAGATCGCCGCCCTGGCGCTGCTTCGCGGGGTCGAGATTCTCTTCGCCCGATCCGTAATAGCCGCGATGGACCGCCGAATTCCTGACCGAGATTTTGTCCTTCTCGCTTTGCGGAAGCGCGAAGAACCGCTTCATCTCGACGATCGCCGTATCGCGCAGCGCGCGGTCGACGCCGTGATTGCGGATGCAAAAGAAACCGATCTCTTCGCATGCTCGCCCGATCGCCTTGGCGACATCGCGCTTCGCGGCGGCATCGCCCTCGAGGAACGGGCCGAAATCGATCAGCGGAATCTCGTCCGCGCGCACGCTGCGGACGCGCAGATTTTCCGCCAGAACCGCCGTCGCGCCAACCGTCGCCATGATCGCCTCCTGCCGTCCGGACCGGTTAGGGCGGGACCGCCGATTGCTCCAAGAAATGACGTGTCCGGGCCGCGGCCGCAAGGCCCCCCGCCCGCGCAGCCGGCAAACTGAACAGCCCAGCCGGGCTGCCTGCCGTTAGCGGCGGCAGGCCTTGAGGATCAGGTCGAGCTGGTTGGCGAGCAGCCCGTAGCGCGGATTGAAACTGCCATCGAGGGCGGCGGTGCCGATGGTGAAGAGATCGGCGCCGGCCGCGCGGATCGCATCGATCCGGGCCGGGGAATCGATCGAGCCGGCAACGATCACCGGCCGGTCGGTCGCGCTGCGCGCTGCCCGGATCAGATCGAGCGGATCGGCGTCGGTCGCGCGAAAAGCGAGAAGGTCGACGCCTGCACATCCGGCCGCGATCATCGCGCGGGTATCGGCAGCGATTTTCTCTGCGGTGCCGCCGAGCTTCGTCGGGCGGCCCGTCGGGATGCCTGGAAACGGATAATATTCGGTTTTGCTGCCTTTCAGCATGGCAACGATCTCTTTCACCTGGCTGCCGCCCATCAGGCGATCGACGCCGAGTTTTGCGCCGGCTTCGGCCGAGCGCAGACAGGTATCGCGGTCGGTCGAGACCACTTCGAGATAGGTTGTCCTGCCGTCCGCCTCCATGCGCTCGTGCAGCTTGCGCAGCGTGTCGAAATCGACGCCGACATCCTTGAAGCCGATATGGGTGAGCTTCACCTTGCGGATCGAATCGTAGACATCGAGACAATCGGCGATGGTCTCGTCGCTGCGGGTCAGCATGAAGATGAAGTCCATCGCTCACCCCTTCGCGGGCCGGTTGCCGGATCCATTCAGCTCGGCGCGGCCAGCGCTGCCGGCAAGCTCTGCACGCAACGGCCGCCCGAGCAGCATCTCGATGGCGGCCTCGATCGTCGCACCGCCATGCAGCACCGCCTCTACCGCAAAGGCAATCGGCATGTCGAGCCCGAGCCGTCGCGCGAGCATGCCCAGCGCCGCCGCCGTCTCGACTCCTTCGGCGACGCTGCGCCGTCCGGCGAGGATCGCTTCGAGCGGCCGGCCGGCGCCGAGTTCGGCGCCGAGCGAGTAATTGCGCGATTGCGGGCTGGTGCAGGTCAGCAGCAGGTCGCCGAGCCCGGAGAGGCCCATCGGCGTTTCAGGCCGGCCGCCCTTGGCGCGGGCGAGAAGCTGGATCTCGACCAGCGCGCGCGTGACCAGGGCGGCGCGCGCGTTCTCGCCGAGCCCGCGCCCGGCGACGATGCCGCAGCCGATCGCCAGCACGTTCTTGGCAGCACCCCCGACCGCGGCCCCGATCGGATCGTCGGATCCGTAGGTCCGGAATCGTCTGGTACCGAGGGCGGCGATCAGCGCCTCGCGCGTGCCGGCGTCGCTCGCGGCCAGCGTCACCGCGGCCGGCAGATCGCGCGCGACTTCCGCCGCGAAAGTCGGGCCCGAGAGCATCGCGAGCTTCCGTCCCGGCAGACATTCGGCGACGATTTCCGGCATCAGCAGTCCCGTCGTTCGCTCGATGCCTTTCGCACAGATGACGGCGGCAGCATTTCCCCAATGCGCGGCGATCTGATCGAGCGTCCCGCGCAGATGCTGCGCCGGCAGCGCCAGCAGGACCGCGTCGGCCGCCGCGACGATCGTGGCATCGGATGTCAGCGCGATCGCCGGATCGATCGGACAGCCGGGCAGATAGGTCTCGTTGACGCGGGTGGCGGCCATTTTCGCGGCGAGCTCTTCGCGTCGCGCACACAGCGTCACCTGGCGTCCGGCGCGATGCGCGGCGATCGCCAGCGCCGTGCCCCAGGCGCCGGCGCCCAGCACGACGATATGGTTCACTTTATGTCGGGGCTCGCTCACGCTCTCTCGCTCTTTCATCCGGTTCGCGCCAGCATAGGCGCGGATGCGTATGGCGCAACGGTCGGTTAGACTGGCGCCCGCTTGCACAGGAGCGCGCATGGCCGAACCCGTCATCCTCGCCATCGACCAGGGCACGACCTCGAGCCGCGCCATCGTCTTCGGTCGGGATGGATCGGTGCGCGGAAAGGCGCAGCGCGAACTGCCGCAGATCTTTCCGGCCGATGGCTGGGTCGAACATGATCCGGAACGGATCTGGCAGGACACGCTTGCCGTCATGTCCGGCGCGATCGCGGATGCCGGCATCGAGGCGAAATCGGTTGCCGCCATCGGCATCACCAACCAGCGCGAGACGACGATTATCTGGGATCGCGCCAGCGGCCGGCCGATCGCCAACGCCATCGTCTGGCAGGATCGTCGCGGCGCGCCGCTCTGCGAAAAGATTGTCGCGGCCGGTCATGCCGACATGATCGCCGAACGCACCGGCCTCATCGTCGATTCCTATTTCTCGGCGACCAAGATCGCCTGGCTGCTCGACAATGTCGAAGGCGCGCGCGATCTCGCGAAGCAGGGCCGCCTCGCTTTCGGTACCGTCGATTGTTTTCTGCTCTGGCGACTGACCGGCGGCAAGGTTCACGCGACCGACGCGTCGAATGCGTCGCGCACCATGCTCTACGACATCCGCAAACAACGCTGGGATCCCGATCTGCTCGATTTGTTCGGTGTGCCGGCGGCCCTTCTGCCCAAAGTGATCGACAATGCGGCGATCATGGGCACCGTCGCGGACGGGCACGGGCCGGCGCGCATTTGTATCGCCGGCATGGCCGGCGACCAGCAGGCGGCCCTGTTCGGCCAGGCCTGTTTCAAGCCTGGCATGGTGAAGAGCACCTATGGCACCGGGTGTTTTGCATTGATCAATACCGGCAGCGAACCGGTCGCGTCGAAGAACCGTCTCGTGACGACCATCGGTTATCGGCTTTCGGGTGTCACGCATTACGCCGTCGAGGGCAGCATCTTCAATGCCGGCACCGCCGTGCAATGGCTGCGCGACGGTTTGGGTCTCGTGACGCACGCATCCGAAACCGAGGCGCTGGCGCGTCAGGCATCCTCCGCCCGCGGCGTCTATCTGGTGCCGGCCTTTACCGGTCTCGGCGCGCCGCATTGGGATGCGAATGCGCGCGGTGCATTGGTCGGCATCACGCGCGATATCGGCAAACCCGAGATCGCGCGCGCGGCGCTCGAGGCCGTCGCCTATCAGACGCGCGATCTCATCGATGCGATGCGCGCCGACGGCGCGACGCCGCCGGCCGCGTTGCGCGTCGATGGTGGCATGGTCGCGAACAACTGGTTCCTGCAGTTTCTCGCCGACCAACTCGGCATTGCGGTCGAGGTGCCGAAGGTGCCCGAGACGACGGCGCTCGGTGCGGCGTTTCTCGCGGGCCTGGGATCCGGCATTTACAGATCGCTCGACGATGTCGCGCAGCTCTGGAAATCCGACCGGCGCTTCGAGCCGCAGATGGGCGCCGACGAGCGCGACGCGCTCTATGCCGGCTGGCAGCGCGCAGTCGGAAGGGTGCGGTAGGGTATTCGGTGCGGGATTAAGAAAACTCACCACAGAGGCACAGAGGAAAACGAGAGAAACTCACTCTCGCTGACTATGTGTTCCTATCTCGTCGTCCTCTGTGTCTCTGTAGTGGATCTTTATCAGACAGATTCCGTTTGACAATAAATGCGTAATATGCGTTACTGCCATCGCCGGAGTTCCGGCGGAAATGGCCCCTTCATGGACGCATGGACGCCGTTCCCGTAACTCTCCGGCATTCGGGATCGCTGCACGGCTGAGCCGCGCCATCCCCAAATGGCTCCCCCGGTCGGGGAGCCGCCCCGATCGCGTAACCTCGCGCCATTCAGACTATCGGATGGCGCGGTGACCGGGCCGCGGACCCTGCACAGAGGGACCGCGCAACCAAGGACCTGAAGGGCACGGAGGCCCGGGGGGATGGATCCGCCAGATCGGGTGCAAGTCGCGGCTCCGGACGCGCGA